>Ga0224522_1000001_pt1 | contig 395011 bp, 319 predicted proteins | sample CFST25metaG_FD_182733 | JGI IMG/M metagenome (GOLD analysis project Ga0224522, IMG submission 182733) | Peat soil microbial communities from Stordalen Mire, Sweden - C.F.S.T25 | ecosystem: Environmental > Terrestrial > Soil > Wetlands > Peat | place: Sweden: Norrbotten County, Stordalen Mire...
CCCCTAAGTTTTGCCCCCCATCCCCCCTAAAGGGGGGCTCATTCTTCATCAATGAGTTGATTCAACTTGAAGCCTGTTAGTTAACAGGAACATGCTTCAGAGTACCCACCAGAAACTTCCAGAATTTTCCTACTGAGGCAATATTAACCTTTTCATCAGGAGAATGCGGAGATCTGATAGTCGGACCAAATGAAATCATGTCAAGATTTGGATATACTCCGCCAATAAGGCCGCATTCGAGGCCTGCATGGATTGCTTTTTTCTCAGGGATGTTACCAAACATATCCTTGTATAGATCGCTCATCGTTTTCAGTATTGGAGACTGCATGTTTGGTTTCCACCCCGGATATGTGCCGGTAAGTGTAACATCCGCACCAATCAGATGATAAACTGCTGCTATCTTCCATGCTGTTGCCTCCTTGGCGGAGTCAACAGAGCTCCTGGTGAGGTTATAGGTTTCAAATTTCCCTCCTACACATTTTACAACAGCCAGATTATTTGATGTTTCCACCAGTCCTTTCATTGCCTGGCTCATCCTTTGAACGCCGTTTGGACATACAAACAACGCACGGATGATCTTGTATTGATCTCCCTTACTCATTACTTTAGAAGGAACAGCTATTTTCTCCACAAAAAACTTCAGATCAGGTTCTGTATCAGAAAATTCAGCCCGATACATCTTCTCATACCCCTTGACGAATTTTTCAAATTCTTTAGCTTTTGCTTCAGATACTAAAACAATGGAATAAGATTCTCTTGGTATTGCATTCCTCAGATCGCCTCCAGCCGCTTCAGCAAGCCTGATCGCGAAATCCGATTCTGCCTGCATAAGAAACCTGAACATTATTTTATTTGAATTTGCTCTGCCAAGTGCAATATCGACACCTGAATGGCCACCTTTCAAACCTTTTGCGATAACTTTATAAGCGGACAGTCCTTTTGGTGATTTTTCTTCAGTATAATCCATAGTGACATTTACATCAACTCCTCCTGCGCAACCTACATAAAGTTCACCTTCATCCTCTGAGTCGAGGTTCATAAGAATCTCCCCTTTCAGAAGTCCTTTCTTAAGTCCGAATACCCCCGTCATTCCGGTTTCCTCATCTATAGTAAAAAGCGCCTCAATTGGTCCGTGAGCAATATCCCTGGAAGCCAGCACTGCCATGGTCGATGCCACTCCGATACCATTATCAGCGCCTAGTGTTGTTCCATTGGCTCTTACCCATTCACCGTCGATAATAGTTTCGATAGGGTCCTTTTCGAAATCATGTTTTTTATCACTGTTCTTCTGGGGAACCATATCGAGATGTGTCTGAAAAATCACACCTTTCCTGTTTTCCATTCCCTTTGTGGCGGGTTTCCTGATAATCACATTACCTAGCTTATCAACAACAGTTTCAAGGTTATGCTTTTTACCAAACTCCTTCATATACTTTATCATCCCTTGTTCGTATTTTGAAGGACGGGGTATCTGTGTTATCTCATGGAAAAAGTTCCATAACTGTTTTGGCTCTAGATCGCGTATGTCGCTCATATTCAATTATTTTTTAGTTTTATAAAATAAGACAATAAAATTAGTACAATTTACCAATATAAACAATGAAAAAATGAAATGAGCCATTTATGCAGATAAGTCCATGTGATGAAAACTGTTATGAAAATGTAACAATAACTTAACAATTTTATCCTTTTGAATTTTGTAACAATTTTGTTACATTGCTGACACCTGAATCGCAATATTTAAAAAATATAACAAGAAAGAAATGAACGACTTATCATTTCGTAGTTTTTCAAAGAAACCCCGATATTTTCAAAATTGTTCATAATATTTACAAAATGACCTTTTTATATATTGTAGTTGCTCTGGTTATAATCTTCGACTTTATCAATGGCTTTCACGATTCAGCAAATTCAATTGCAACAGTGGTTTCTACAAAAGTTCTCTCTCCTTTTGCAGCGGTTTGTATGGCTTCCTTCTTTAATTTTGTTGCATTTCTTATCTTCCCGTTGAGAGTTGCAACAACTATGGGTAAAGGGGTTATTAATCCCGATGTAATTAATCTTACTGTTATCGCTTCCGCTCTGGTAGCTGCAATCGCCTGGAACCTTGTAACCTGGTGGCTAGGTCTGCCTTCAAGTTCTTCTCATACGCTGGTCGGAGGACTTGTCGGGGCTGCAGTAGCGAGTTCTGGTTGGAGTTCAGTAATGTATGTCGGAGTAATAAAAATTATAATTTTTATTGTAGTAGCTCCTGTACTTGGAATGATTATGTCTTTTTTCATCTCTGCCATTGTAATCTTCTTTGCAAGGAACCATTCTCCTTCAGGAATTGATAAACATTTCCGGAGACTCCAGCTATTATCAGCTGCAGCTTTTAGTCTTGGACATGGAGGAAACGATGCTCAGAAATCAATGGGAATTATCTGGGTTGCTCTTATTGTTTCAGGTTTAGCGACAAAGAGTGATCCGATAGCACTATGGATTGTTTTGTCGTGCCAGGCCGCAATAGCAATGGGTACTTTATTAGGTGGGTGGAGGATTGTTAAAACAATGGGACAAAAGATAACAAAGCTCAAACCTTTTGAAGGATTCTGTGCTGAATCGGCAGGCGCTATAACCCTTTTTGCAGCAACACATTTTGGAATACCTGTAAGTACAACCCATGTTATTACAGGCGCTATAATCGGAGCCGGTGCAAGAAAAGGAGCTTCAGCTGTTAAGTGGGGAGTCACAACTAAAATCTTTTGGGCATGGCTTCTTACAATTCCTGTATCAGCAGTCGTTGGTGCAATAATGTACCATTTTCTTAAATTGATTCTTGTATAAAAATAAGTTTATATCGAATATAAGATTGATAATCATGAATATAGATAAATTTTTAAAGTTTTTTGTCCCGAAGGATCATTCCTTCTTTCCACTCTTTGAGAGTGATGCCCAAAACCTGGTTAAGGCTGCAGAACTCCTTAAGGAACTTTTAGCAAGCGCTGAAATCATGGAACACGAAAGGCTTTATAAAGAGATAAGGGACGTTGAACATATAGGAGATGACATCACAAATAAAACCTATGAGCAACTTAACAAGTCTTTCATAACCCCTTTTGACAGGGAAGATATTCATGAACTCACAGCAAATATTGATGATGTTGTTGATTCGATTAATGGGATAGCCCGACGCATATGTCTTTACAGGCCAAAAAAGATGATGGCAATATACAAAGAGCTTGGAGAATTGGTCTATGAAGGAGCTAAAGAAGTTGAAACAGCAATTCATTGTCTTAAGGATCCGGTTGCCAACAAGGAAAAAATAAGCAGGGCATGTGGGATAGTTACAGCAATTGAGCATAAAGCGGATGAAATTTATTTTACAGGAATCTCTGAACTCTTTGAAAAAGAAGAAGATCCAAAAGAATTAATCAAGAATAACAAAATCCTTGAGATGCTCGAGAGATGTGTCGATGAAGAGGAGGATGTTACTGACACTCTCAAGTCGATTCTGATTAAGATGGCGTAAAGCCTGGGTGCTGGGTAGTCTTGCCTGTTTCATTACTGTATTTTTTAACAAAGACAGGAATTTACGAATGGAAACTCCTTGTTAGTCAGTGAACTATGAATAGAAAGTTCTACCCATACCTGATATTAATTTCAGCAATATTCTTTTTTATCCCTTTTCTAGGTTCAGTTCATTTGTTCGATTGGGATGAGATAAATTTTGCCGAATCAGCTCGCGAAATGATAGTTACTGGTAATTTCAGCCGTGTCCAGATCGACTTTCATCCTTTCTGGGAAAAACCACCCTTGTTTTTCTGGATACAGGCCCTGAGTATGAAACTTTTTGGGATTAATGAGTTCGCTGCAAGATTGCCAAATGCCATTATAGGAATAGGAACCCTGCTTACCCTATATTTTCTGGGCAAAAAAATGTATGATGATAAATTCGGCTTAATATGGGCGCTGGCTTATTTGGGTTCATTTCTGCCTCATATCTATTTCAAATCGGGTATTATTGACCCGTTATTTAATTTTTTTATTTTCATGACTGTTGTTTTTCTTTCAAAAAGCATAAGTGAATTAACAGGAAGTAAAAGTTTTAAGTATGCTCTTTTTGCTGGTATTTCAATTGGTCTGGCAACTCTTACGAAAGGGCCAGTGGGATTACTCATAGCAGGAATTTCAGTATTAGTGTATTGGATAATCATGAAATTTAAAAGAATTTCAAATTGGAAAAATATATTGATCTTTGCTTCATCCTGTTTTGTTATTACCACCTTATGGTTTGGACCAGAGATGATCAATAATGGATTTTGGTTTATCAGGGAGTTCATTAAATATCAGTCGGAATTATTTCTTAGACCAGTAGCAGGACATTCCGGACCAATTTATTATCATTTTATTATTGTTTTTCTTGGATGTTTCCCAATCTCTGTTTTGGCATTGCCGGTTTTTTTCATGAAGAAAGTTGAAACCCATGATGAAGGAACTTACTTTCTAAAATGGATGTTTATTCTGTTCTGGGTTGTAATGATACTGTTCACAATTGTAAAAACAAAAATTGTGCATTATTCATCGCTTACGTATTACCCGCTGTCTTTTCTTGCAACCTATTTTATTTACGAACTTCTAAATAAAAGGGCAGATTTTAAGAAATACCTTGTTTGGATACTTTCAATAACCGGAACTGTATTTTCAATTTTACTTATCTGTTTGCCTCTTGTTTCAAAGTTTAAATATCTTATAATACCCTATATTAAAGATGATTTTGTCATTGATTGTTTAAATTCACCTGTAAAGTGGAATGGATACGAGTTTTTGATAGGCACCGGTTACCTGATATTAATTCTCTACACAATATTCTTAATTAAACGTAAACAATTCCTGAGAGGAATGATTACTTTATTCTACGCGACAGCCTTCTGCATTTTCTTCTATATGAAAGCAGTTGTTCCAAAAATTGAGGGATATTCACAGGCTCCGGCAATAAATTTTTGTCAGAGTCTTTCCGGTAAGAATGTGTATGTTGGTACAGTAGGATTTTACAGCTATGCGCCATACTTCTATTTTCAAAAAAAGCCTGGAGAAAACAATAAAAGCAGTGACATAAAGTGGTTGCTGAATGGTGAAATAGATAAACCTGTTTACATTGTTGCTAAATCGACATGGAAAAATTTCTTCCTAAAATATCCTGATTTTAATTTCATAAAGCAAGAGGGCGGATTTTTGTTCTATTACCGGATACCTCCTAAAGCAGGGGATAACAGTTACGCGGAGAAAAAATGAGAACTTTAAGATCCCTGTATATCATCAGGAAATAAAGGAGGCACTTAGCATAAGGGATGACTGCCAGTTGTTCAATAAACTTTGATAAACAGCGATTAGTTTTTCTCTTATAATGTCCTTATCAAACTGTATAAGTAATTGTTCTGATATTTTGAGACCTTCGTCATAAAATTCCTGGTCGTTAATCATTCTTTTAGTAAGCGCTATAAATTCTTCCGTGCTGGTTGCTTTAAGATATGGATTCTTATATAATGATCTGTACTCTTCTATATCCCTGTATATTACCGGCATTCCGCAGGCGGCTGCTTCTATTGGTGCCAGAGGACAGTTTTCCTGGTATGAAGGGAAAAGCATCAGATCTGCTGCTGCATATATAAGTGGCATATCTTCCAGGTTAATCTGACCGGCATTAACTACATTTTTTCCTGCATTGCTGAATCTTTCATCTATCCTTTTTATTCCCTCCGTAAAACCACCGAAGGGTCTGCCTCCTGCCCATACAAATCTGACATCAGGAATTGATTCTGCTATATTAAGAAAATCATCAACTCCTTTTCTACCTGTTAATTGTCCTACGCCGAGAACTACAAATTCATTTTCAGTCAAACCCAGCATCTGTCGTCCCCTTTTTCGATTTTCATCAGTTCTTTTCCAGTTTCCAATGTTAACAGGATTATATATATTTACTATCATTGTCCTGGCGCCGCTATCAATAATTGCTTTTTCAACCATTGGAGAGATAGCAATGCATACATCGGCATAGGTATATACGATCCTTAAACCAAACCTGATGAATGGCATAAATAACCGCCAGAAGGGTAAGGATCCTTTTATTGAGTCAGGTATCACATGAGCAGTAAAGACTCTTCTTCCCTTATATTTTCTTCCTTTCCAGATATAATAAAGTCCATAAGTGTGACCATGAAAAATATCACCGGTACCTTCATCATTTACTACAACTTCAATATCATTTTTCTCTTTTAATAGCTCAATATGATCCATGAAAGCAGTGTGTACACCTGTTGCTTTCATAATAAACGGAGTTTCAGAGACCACATGAATTTTCATAGATTGAATTATTAAATTTAAAAAACAGCTTTATAATTTCAGACGTTTCAGGAATTATTAATAACTGCATTTACCTTGTTTTTTCCTTTTTTCCTGAAGCTATATATAAGAAGAACCGTGCACATAATAATAACCAGCATAGTTATCATATAATTTCCAAAACAGTCAATATTCTGAGTAAAAAGATTCCACGACGGGCCAATTAAACTGCCAATAACAACGTAAACGGTAGCCCAGGTTATTCCTGAAAAAAACGCAATTGGCAAAAATACTTTAGGCTTGACCTGAACCAGTCCGGTAATAACCGATGTATATCCTCTGGTAAAAGGAGTAAGCCTGAAAATATACATACTCAGCACTCCTCCTTTCGATATTTTGATTGACAGCCGGTTCATTATAGCTGAGGATAATGGTAACCACCCTGGTTTTTTCTTCATTATAAATGCCCCGGCATTATAAAATAGAAAATAAAGTATGTTTGTCCCTATGAAATCGGCAGATAATGCAGTGATTATTACAAAAGGGAGGAAGAGAACTCCCTTGAATGTCAAGTAGCCTGAAAAAATAAGCAACAGTTCATTAGGAAATGGATTAGGCATTCCAATTTCCTGGAGAAAAACCAGAATGAAAATCGCCAGATACCCGTACTTTGTTACATAAAAAACTACTTCTTCAGGCATAATATGTTATTTGATCTTGAAAATATATTTTCTGCATTTCTATAAAAGATTCCATTTTTTTTGCACTTCGGAATACTCTGCAAATAAAAAAAGAAATTGAATAAGACCGCCAGATATTATTCAGAATACCAGATATTTAATAATTTATTAATCGGAATGTGGTAATATTTTAATAATATATTAATCCGGGAAAGTAGGTTCTACTCAATTTAATTCTTATTTTAAAAAAATTGAACCAATCCCAATAATATATGAATTATCTCCTTTATTTATTGATAGGGCCAGATCGGATAAGGCGTAAATAATATTTGCTCAATTCAACAGAAGGATTAATTTTGAGAGGAATATTATCAGAACATTGAAAAGCAGAAGATCATTTTAGCGATATGCCAAGTATAATATCAGGCTACGAATACGACATTTTCATCAGCTACCGTCAGAAAGATAACAAAGGCGACAGGTGGGTAAGTAAGTTTGCAGAGGCTCTGAAGACAGAACTCGAATCAACATTCAAAGAAGAGGTAAGTGTTTATTTTGACATAAACCCGCATGATGGATTATTAGAAACACATGATGTTTACGCTTCCCTGAAAGAGAAACTTAAATGTTTGATTTTTATTCCAATAATCTCTCGCATATATTGTGATCCTAAATCATTTGCCTGGGAACATGAATTCAAAGCATACACAGAGCAGGCTTCAAATGATCAGTTTGGGTTGAAGATAAAGCTTCATAGCGGTAATGTTGCAAACAGGATTCTTCCAATTCAAATACACGATCTTGCCATGGAAGATAAATCCCTTCTTGAAAAAGAACTGGGAGGAGCATTAAGGGCGATTGAATTTATTTATAAGGAACCGGGGGTAAATAAACCACTTACTATTGAAGATGATGAAAAGAAGAACCTCAACAATACCAAATATATTATCCAGATAAATAAAGTAGCTAATGCCATTGATGATATTATTCGCGGGTTGCAGAGCATTCAATCATCATCGCAAGAACAGATAAGGAATGGTGGTTTAGCTGGTGAGAACGCTAAAGAAGAAAAACTCACAGATAAAAAGAAAAAAACAGGTCCAAATAAGCTCAGGTGGATATCCGGAGTCGCAGGCTTAACAATATTAATAATATTATTTTTATTTGCCTGGCCAAAAATTTTCAAACGGGACACATTGAATAAACTTAGAGCTACAGGTGAAAGAATTTCAGTTGCAGTTATGCCATTTCAAAATATTACAAATGATTCAACCTTGAATATCTGGCAGGATGGAATTCAATTTAACCTGATTGCATCACTTTCTAATTCTCCCGATCTTAAAGTCCGGCAAACGGAATCAACAAACAATCTGCTCCAGAGTAAAGGTATCGCGAATTACGCCTCGATAACAACATCAGTTGCAAGAACTGTTTCTCAGAATCTGGATGCGAATGTATTTATCTTTGGCAATATAAATGAAGTCGGTGGTGAGATTAGGATAAGTGCACAACTAATTGATTCAAAGACAGAAGAGGTTTTTAAATCCTTTCAGATCAATGGAGATATCAAAAGTATTCTGGGGCTTACTGACTCACTTTCCCTGATGATAAAAAATTTTCTTATAATTTCTTCACTGAAGAAAGAAATTTCCAATGAATTTCAGACTGTTATGCCCAACTCGGTTGAGGCATATAAGTCTTTCATTCTTGGTTTTAAGGCGTTTTTTAAATCAGATAATGTGTCTGCAATTAAATTATTTTCTCAATCAATAGAGATAGACTCAAATTTTGTTTACGCTTATATTTGGCTTTCAATGTCCTATGCTAACGAGTCATTATATGATCAGGCGGAAAAATGGTGTCTGAAAGTCTATGAGAAAAAAGAGCAGCTGCCATTCGAGTGGAGAATATGGGCAAACTGGCTTTATGCCCGTTACCATGAAAAATCTAAAGTTGAGGAAATAAAATATGCAAAGCAGCTTTTGGAAATAAATGACCGGATTCCCATTACTCACTTTACTGTCGGTGTTCCTTATTACGAATTGAACCAGTATAACAAAGCAATTCCTGAACTTGAAACCACTCTTGACATATATAAAAGCTGGAACGTAAAACCACTTAACAGCTATTTCTATCAGGTCTTAATAAATGCTTATCATTCTGCAGGAAGATATAAAGAAGAAAAGGAGCTGATCAGGAAAGCAACTAAGGATTTCCCTGGTGATTTAGGGTTGCTTGAAAGCCAGATAATTCTCTGTTTTACTGAAAATGATTCAGCATCAGCCAATCAAAATATTAGGACATATCTTTCTGTTTGCCGAGACAATTCGAAATCAGATGCAGATATAGAACTTAACCTGGCAGACATTTATTCATCTGCAGGTAATTTCGACAAAGCGGAGAGACATTACCGTAACGCGCTTGAAATGCAACCAGAAAATCCGGACAGATTAAATTGTCTTGCATATTTTCTTATCGATAAAGAGAGAGACCCTGTTCAAGGTATGCAACTTGTTGAAAAAGCTTTAAAATTAAATCCTGATAATTACAATTACCTTGGTACTAAAGGCTGGGGTTTATTTAAAATGGGCAAATACAAGGAAGCATTGAAATTCCTTGAAAAAAGCGATTCTCTTAAACCTGTTTACGACCAGCGATTATTTCTTCATATTCAGGATGTACAAAAGACAATAGCCAGTAAAAAGTAGAAGAACTAATTAACATAATCTTAATTACTACAACACATTATCGTAACATCCTGATCATACATTTAAAAAAGACTAAGGTCGATACAATTGTACAGTCGGATTTGTCAATTTTTAATTGTCAATAAAACAGCCCTGCTGAAGAATACCTTTGGTCTGTTAATTATATCAAATCCAATCGTGTCTAATTTGCTAATCATGTCGTCGAAAGATATTTTTGAAACATGAAATTTCGGTTCAATTATATATATTTTCCCACCAGGTTTAAGGATTGATTTAAGCTCGTGGAAAAGTTTATCCTGATCCGGCACCTCGTGAACCATATAAAAACATAAAATAAAATCAACCTTTTCAGTTATACCTGTCTTGACATCTTCGCATTTATGTAGCTCGATTCTCTTCTCAAGTTCAGTTCCTGTGATCTTCTCCTTAACTTTTTCAAGCATTCCATCCTGTAAATCAGCAGAAATAACTTTCCCCGAATTATTAAGCATTCTGGCAATTTCTATTGAAAAGAAGCCAGGGCCGCAACCCAGATCAAGTACCGTCATCCCCTCATTGATATAAGGTCTGAGTATTTTTTGCGGATTCTGGAATAATTTTCGAAGTGAATTATCAAGTCCTCCTGCCCTTTCTACAGGGCATATTCTTTTGCTGTTCATCTTATTTAATATTATACACAATTAAATTACTATACTTCAGACCCGGTCACCTGGCAACTATTTGGTTTTTAAAAATTCGTTGTTTCATAAATACCCGCACTATAAAGCTTAGGGTTGAAGTTAAAATAATATGTTCAGGACACAAACTGATCATACAAATAATAAGCGTCAAATAAGGCTAGTCTCCTTTGCCTTTCTTCCCATAAAAAAGGAACCAAATTACTTTCCTCTAAGAAACCAGCAAAGAATGTTCTTATGACTTTTAAAGGTAGAACTAATAGCATGATTGTCAGTAGAAACCGTATTATTTTTTTGTCACATTTAATGTTAAGTACTACTGTTTATTTGTTTCTGATAAATCTGGCTCTCATTATAGCATTATTTCATGAAAAGAATACGGCGAGAACAATAATAGGATACTCGACTTAACAAAAAATTAATATCCTCAGAACACATTTGTAACATTCTGGAAGTAATTTTACCTAATATACGAAAAGTTAAAATATCAAATTTTGATCATATGAATAACAATGTTCAGAATTTCACCCGTGATAAAATGAACTCAAATAGGAATTTACTAATTGAGGTTTCATTTACAATAATATTTGTTTCAATAATTATTTTTTCCTGCGTGGTTTTGTTTGGTTCATAAGAAATAAAGTTACAGATGAGATATAAAGTTATCCTCTGTAAAACTCAGACAGGCAGAGCTTCCGTCTGAAGATTCTTCATGTCTATTAATTGTCCCATTAAAATCTAACTCTCTAAATATTAATATATTCTTATTAATTACGTAACAGGCTGTTAATAACCTAAGCTTACTTTTGAGAATCAACAAAGAAGCGATATAATGGGAAATTACCTGTTCTTATATCTTAAAACCGGTGGCGGGCATCTCGCTCCTGCCAAAGCTGTTGCAGAAAAGATAAAAACCAAAAAAAGAGTTGATGTTGAAATTCTTTTAGTTGACTTTGTTCACTTACTGGTAAGCATTTCAGAAGTCGTAATAACAAAATGTGGTGCATCTACATCAATGGAAATACTGGAAAAGAACACAAGATTCCTTCCGGACGTACTTCACAGGCTTCTGACTGATAATGAGTTCTACAATTCCATAAGCAATAACATTAAAAAGGCAGCAATCAGCAATGGAGTTGGTCCGGTTTCGGATTATATTTTAAAATATCAGTAATGTTAATGTACTATTATGAATATTCTTGTTTTATCTGATTTGCATATTGACGCATGTGATAATTTCGGCACATTTCAATGGGATGAGATGGACCTTATCATGCATATCGAAGGAATAAGAGATATCCACTCAATCGATAAAGTGATTCTCAATGGCGATGTATTTGAATTGATAAAATATTCTTATGAAGAAATTAAAAATTCCAACCCTATTCTGATGAGATATTTCAGGGATAATGATTTTATATTTATCAGGGGAAATCATGACTTAGTTAATGAATTCGCCGTGGATCACTTTGATATTACAAATTCTCAGGGACAGACAATTCATATTGAACACGGACATAATGCCGACTGGTTAAACGGAAACAAATTAGGGCGTGCGATCGGCAAATTCGGATTAACGATGCTAAAAAAATTCTCGCATTCCAAATGGTTGATGGATATATATTTCAAAATAGTAGCACTCGAAGATGAGATAAACCATATTCCCAAGAAATATAATACTATTAAATACCTTACATACGCACTAAAACTTCTGAAGGACCATGATGTTGTTATCCTGGGTCATACACATAAGCTTGAGTCGCACCACACCTATTACCTGAACAAGAAGAAACGGTATCTGAATAGCGGAGCCTGTACACTTGGACGTTTCCAGGGGATTATTATGGATACCGAAACCATGAAGTATGAACTAATTAAGGAGTCTAAAGAATCTATAAAGAACTCCTATCTCATCCGCCAGGCAATCTAAGCTTGGGTCGGGATCAATATGATTCCTAACTGCTTTTGATCATAGTCAGCACCATCTTGAATTTTTCCACTGCGTTCACAGCGTGGGTTATGTTGGCAGGCATTATGATTGTTTGTCCTGCGGTTAAAACAAATGATTTACCTCCTATTACAACCTCTCCGTTTCCATCAACAACCGTTATCATTGCATCAAAAGGAGCTGTATGCTCGCTTAAAGCTTCCCCTTTCTCAAAAGAAAAAAGCGAAATATTCCCAGTTTGCTTCTTGAGAACGGTTTTGCTGACTATACCTCCGTCAGAATAATCAATAGATTCGCTGAAACTAAAGATTTTCGATTTTTCAAATTCATTTGATTCCATAGTTGTTCCTCTATTTTTTAGCCATTCCGCCGCACTTTGCAGGATCTTCGAAATTTATTTATCTAAAGTATTTATTCTTTCTCCCATTCTCCCCTTCCCTTTATATGTTATCCTTATGAATGTTTGGTAACTCCAATCCATAACCTTTCTTCTTATCTTCTGCCTTCAGAAGGAATGCAAAAATCAAAGCAAGTACACTCAAAGTTGTAAACATTACCAAATCGAAGAAGTAATTATATCTCAGATTCAACCTCGATTTTGCAATAACCGGATAGATTGCTTCCGATGTTTTAGCTTCAATATCACTTGCAAATTTAGCTTTATCTCCTCTAGTCTTAATGTCTGAAAGAGCGCTTACTGTGCTTGCTGAAATACTGCTTTTCAGACTTGTGATATCTGCTATTGAAGTCTGAACAGACTCATAGGTAGTATTTTGCACCAAAGAATCTATTGTACGGCTACTGGCTTTTTCAGCGAGTTGTGTTATTTCTTTAATAGAAAGATCATACGTTTTGTCTGATAATACCTGTTTATAAGCGCTGGTAACTGCCTCTTTTACTGCAACTTTATTTGGTGTTACATCAGGGTTTGTTGAATTAAGAATTATTCCTAACAGCAGCGGAATTATCCATAATCCGATATTTTGAATCCAGAAAATAACAGCATATGCAGTTCCGAGCTGTTTTTCAGGAATGATCTTTGGAACAGAAGGCCACATTGCAGCAGGAACCAATGAAAAACCTATTCCCAGAATTATTACTACAGCTGCTGCCAGCCACCATGAATTCAAAAATGGAATCGTCAGGATACTATGAACGAAGATCAAAATAAATGAGCCAATGATCATGATTGTAGCACCTTTCCCTTTTTTATCATAAACTGTACCAAATAAAGGGGTAAGGAAGATTGTGCCAAATGGCAGTAATGCAGGAATTGACCCCGCGAGATTTGGATTAACATGATATTTATTAATCATCAAATCCGTAGCATAAAATAAAAACGGAAAAACTGCTGAGTAAAACAAAACGCAGAGTATTGCAATATACCAGAATCCTTTGTTTTTGATAATAAACAAAATATCCTTAAGCTCAAAAACATCTTCCTCCGCCTTCCCCTTAACACTTTCGGCTATTGAAGCATCCAGCTTTTTATCCATGAATGTGTAAATGACAAAAGAAGATAAGGCTATCAGCATGAGTACAAATGCCAGCAAAACAGGAGAAGAATAGGAATAGGTTTTTGCCAGGGGCAAAGCAATTCCAAGGGCAAGTGCTGTGCCAAGACGAGCTATAGACATCTGCATACCCATCGCCAGTGCCATTTCTCTTCCCTTAAACCACTTTACAATGGACTTCGAGACTGTGATTCCCCCTGCCTCAGTTCCTACGCCAAATATTCCGAATCCGATTGCAGAAATTATTACCTGGGTTTTTATTCCAAAAATCATAGCGCCCTCAGGGAATGCATGTCTGAGCGCCCAGTAATTAAGTCCGGTTCCAATTGCCATCATGGATGTAGCAGCAAGACCGGTAAAACGGACTCCCATTTTATCGAGTATGATTCCACTGAAAATCAACATGAATAAAAACACGTTAAACCATGTATAGGAAGATGTATATATACCGAAATCAGAGCTGTTCCATCCAAGGATACTTTCAAGCATTGGTTTAACCGGTGAAAGGGCATAATTAAAAAAGTATGCACCAAACATTGACATTGATACAAATATCAGCGCAGTCCATCTTGCCTTTTTTGAATCGCGTAGAGTATTGATTATTTGTTCCATGATTATTGTTATAAATTATTGATTTTTGACGGGTAAATGTAATTAATATATTTTTCAAACAAATTATTCAGTCAACTAATTAAGTAGAGTTTATAGAGAGTACCGGATAAGATTTACTCTTTAATATTTGGAAGTTCAAGACCATATCCTTTTTTCCTGTCTTCAGCTTTTAGCAGGAATGCAAAAATAAGAGCCAATACCCCAAAACAAGTGAAGATCAGCATCGGTATGGTATAATTGTAATTTGGAATGCTTACCCCATCCACCAACCTGGTACCAGAAATGCAGTATTTATCAAGTACCCATCCGATCAGAGCGGGAACTCCCATAAGTCCCCAGTTCTGAACCCAGAAAATCAATGCATAAGCAGAGCCTAATTGTCTCTCAGGAATAATCTTAGGAACGGATGGCCACATTGCAGAAGGTACAAGAGAGAATCCAATACCGAGAAAAATGATCAAAGCAATAGCCACAGATTTGAAATTGAGAAACGGCACCGAGAATAAAGCATGAACCAGAATTATAATAATTGCACCGATAATCATCAGTGTTGCACCTTTTCCTCTCCGGTCATAAACACTGCCAAACAACGGAGTAAGAAGAATAGTGCCAAAAGGCAATAAAGACGGAATAGTACCTGCTACAAGCGGATTCACTCCGAATTTGTTAACCATAAGGTCGGAGGCATACTTTAAAAACGGAAAAACGGCAGAATAGAACAGTACACAAAGGATGGCAATATACCACCAGCCTTTATTTTTTATTATAAACTTTAAATCAGCCAGCCTGAATGACTCTTCTTCAACAGCACCTGATATTGCAGCCTCCTCGGCAACGGATTTATCCAGCTTCTTGTCCTGAATGCTATACATGAAGAAAGCAATCATTCCGATGCAAAGTAATATAAGACCCAGGAGTACAGGTTTTGCAACACCACCCATCCAGATCGCAATCGGATAAGAGGCAAATAATGCCAGGGCGGTTCCAAGACGCGCCGTGGCCAGCTGGAGACCCATGGCAAGCGCCATTTCTTTACCCTTGAACCATTTAACAATAACCTTGGAAACGACTATCCCGGCCACTTCCACTCCTACTCCAAATACAGCATAACCCAATGCAGCTACAACCACCTGGGCTTTCATACCAAGAATATGCAACCCGTCGAGGGAATGGGTTGAAATTGCCCAGTACTTGAGAGCCGTACCTGCCACCATAACAATCGTTGACATATTTCCAGTGAACCGGACCCCTTTTTTATCGAGAAGAATTCCTCCCAGGATGAGCATTAGCAGGAAAACATTGAACCAGCCATAAGCACTTGTAAAGAATCCATATTCTGTGCTGTTCCAAAGAAGTTCTTTCTCCAGCATTGGTTTCAATGGGGCCATCACATCAGCAATATAATATCCGCAGAGCATTGTAAATGAGACAATGGTTAATGCGGTCCAACGTGCTGTTTTCGAATCACGAAGAGTATTGGTAATAGTTTCCATTATCAGGTTCTTTGATTTAATTTTAAAGGTGTGAATGTAATTAATATCTTTTTCAAACAAATTAAAAAAACTATATCAAAACCAATTTATGGTATAATTATTGTCTGGTCACAATACTTACGATTGTATATATCAGTTTTAAAAAGATTTTCTGTTATTTTGCAGTACTTTTACAAGCCAATCCAGAAATTAAGGAAATGAAAAAGAGTATTATATTTATATTGTTATCAATTATTGGAATATCTGCTTATTCTCAGAATGTTGCATCATCAGAGACTTCAACAGTTAAATGGTATACAATACAGGAGGCTGAGAAGCTTAACAATCAAAATCCACGACCAATTTTCGTTGATACCTACACTGACTGGTGCGGATGGTGCAAAAAGATGGATAAGGAAACCTTTACCAATTCAGTGATATCAGATATTTTAAATAATAAATATTATCCTGTAAAATTTAACGCTGAGGGAACTGATAGTGTCAGGTTTTATGGTCATACATATATAAACGACGGAAAAGCAGGGAAGGCTCATCAGTTTGCAGTTGCTCTTCTTCAGGGACAATTGTCTTATCCTACAGTTGTATTTATTGTTCCTGTGCAAGATGGAAAGATCGAAGCCCGTCCGGTTCCCGGTTTCAGACAGCCAAAAGAAATGGAAGTAATTCTAAGCTACTTTGCTGATAAAGCATATAATACGCAACAGTTTGATGATTATCAGAAGAGCTTTAAGGGTAAAATCCAATAAATAAAGTTGCTGGGTGCTGGGTACCCCTTCCTTAAATAAATATTGAAAAATTACTTTCCGATAATATAATTTCCTGGAAGCTGAACCACTTCCCCAAACTGGTAGATCAGCTTTCTGGAATCAAATAGTTTTTCAGATCCGAGATTTATTTTTATTCCTGCAACATCAGGTACCCTGTAAAACAGTTTATCATATTTCCTGGATTCGGATTTTGCCATGGCTCTTCCGAGCATTGAAAGATCCTTGGTTTTCTTTTCGGGTGTGAATTCAATTGTCACAGGTTTTCCTCCTTTCATCGTTCCGATTACCGGACCTGTCAGATCAGAGAATTGAAACAGAAGCTGAGGCTTTCCTACCATTGATTTCTGAGGTATAATCTGATAGGAGAATGTAAATGCCTCTTTAATAGTTTTACCGGTAAACAGTTCAGTATACGACTTCTCAAGCTTGTTTATTTCATTTATAGCAGCATCATTCTGAGGAAAGACGGTCGCCTCACCTGTAAGAATAAGATGCTTCCCGTCTCTCAGTTCCATAAGCCTCTTAGCGGCCTTTTCTGCCAGCTGATCAATTGGAAGCTTTTTTTTCTTTTCAACTATATATGGTATTCTGACAAAAGATGAATCAACACTCATTCGCCTATATGCAGTGTCGCGCTGCAATTGAAAATATTCATCCGATCCAAGATCAAAGGAGCGAGATTGCATGTTACCCAATCCGTTCATACTCCCCTGTTTCTCAGTAGAATGATATATCTGTGGATTAAGATCAAGAATAAGTCCTTCCTTCCTGAGAGCGAGTACATTTGTCGAGAAAAGTGAGGTACTGTTAATAACATAATACTCCGAAGGATCTAATTCATCATGCGATCTGACAGTAATACTTTCAATAGACCATGATTCATTTTCTGTCTTAATAACATCTGTAAGACCAAGCAGATCTTCAGCAAATTGTGCATAAGGACCGGGTTTTTCAATAGTTCTTTCAACCTCAGCTACCACGGTAAATACTGTCCTGGGAAGGCCATATACAATACTCCCATCCCTTAGATCGACAGAATCAGAAAGAGGCCGGACGCCAGCCTTCGAATCAATATGTTTATTACTTGAAGCACACGACCAGGCAAATAGAAGTGCTATCAATAAAATGGATAGTCTGATGGTAGTTTTCATATAAATATTTTTTTTGTCCAAAACCAAATGTTTCTAGTTTCTAGTTGCTTGTTGCTTGTTGCTTGTATTGCTCTGATCAGAATCAGCAACAAGTAACCAGCAACCAATGATATTCTCTACTTTTAACTTTTAACTTTTGTCCTTTTACTTTCCTTATCCACCATAGCTTCAGCGAAGGTGGATTATCTTTAGTCTTTATCCTATCTCCCTTATCTTGTTAAACGCTTTCGGGAGGCACTTAATTATGTCAGAAGCAATTATAGATTCATAGCATGCTTCTTCTGCAGCTATGTCACCTGCAAGCCCATGAAGATAAACTCCCAAAACAGCAGCATTCTCCGGCGTGTATCCCTGGGCAAGCAAAGATAGCAATATTCCTGTCAGTACATCGCCACTGCCGGCTGTTGCCATGCCAGGATTACCGGTACTGTTGAAAAATACATTTCCCGCAGGCGTGGTGATTGAAGTGTAAGCCCCTTTTAGTACGATAACACATTTGTAATCAACCGACAACTGAATCTGTCTCAATAACCGAAGGTAACTATTTTCAGTTTTTCCTGCGAGTCTTTCGAATTCCTTTGGATGTGGTGTCAGAATTGTTCCCTCGGGTATGAGGGGAAGCCAATCTTCATTTAATGATATTATATTTAATGCATCGGCATCCATAACTATTGACCTTTTACATTTTGTCAGAATTTTATGCAGGGCTTTCTGTGATTCAGGTTCAGTACCTAAACCAGGACCTATTCCAACTGCATTAAAGGAGAAAGTATTTCCTATTTCGGATAGATGCTTTTCATTTTTATCGGGGTCAACCATGGCTTCCGGTATAGCATTCTGAATAATTGCAACGCCGTCCAACGGTACATGGCATGTAATAAGTCCAATGCCGGTTCGTAAGGCTGCTGAGGCACCAAGCACAGCTGCTCCCATTTTGCCCCATGATCCGGCAAATAAAATACCGTGCCCAAAAACTCCTTTATGATCAAATTTCTTTCGTTTTTTAAGTAAAGGAGCAACATCACTTTTTTCTGAAATGAAGTATGAAGAATTTGTTTTTCTGATTGCATTTGCGCTCAGACCGATCGGCAGCACCTCCCATTCTCCCGTATATGCAGCATTTTCAGGAAACAGAAAAGCAAGTTTTGGAAAATGAAAACTAAGCGTGTAATCAGCTGTAATAATACGATCGGATACATTATGGGTATTATCTTCACCAAACAATCCCGACGGAATATCAATAGAAATGATTGTTGCTCCAACACGATTCAAATTCAGTATGACATCTGCTGCCAAACCATCTGCAGGACGGGTTAGTCCCGATCCGAAAATTGCGTCTATGATGATCTCATCGGAAGCGATAACAGGAAATTTATCAATGCTGCTAAGATAATTGACAGGCACCTTTGTTTCAGATTTCAACCTGTTTAAGTTTTTTTTCCAATCATCGGAAGTTTTTTCTGTAAACTCAACATAATAAACTATTGTGTCATAGCGGTTCGATTCCAGCAACCTGGCAATGGCAAGGCCATCTCCCCCATTATTTCCGGGACCGATAAAAATGAAAACACGGCTTGATCTTTCGAACTTTGACATATACCACCTGACCACCTGTCCTGCAGCTCTTTCCATAAGATCAACAGACGATATTGGTTCTTCTTTTATGGTCATCCCATCGATTTGCTTTATCTGATCCGTACGAAATAGTTTCATAATGAAATTATATTTATTACACAAATTTACACTCTTATACCGTTAAATAAAAGGATGCAACTATATTAGAAGAAAAATGAGCACATTCTGCTCAACTATACTTACAAAAAGATCTATATATTTGTTTAAGATCAGGATCAGGAAATAGATAGAAATAAACAGGAATAAATGGGAAAAGGTGGAAAATAATGGAAATGGACAGAACAGAATAGGATAAATAACTATACTTCAAATAAACATTAAACATGCTAAAGAATCATCCCAAGGGGCTTTTGGTTGCTTTTTTCTCAAATATGGGAGAAAGGTTCGGATTTTATACGATGATGGCTATTCTTGTTCTTTTTCTTCAGGCCAAGTTCGGACTCTCAGCCGAAAAAGCAGGCGGAATTTACAGCTGGTTCTATTTCAGCATATATGCCCTTGCGCTTCTCGGAGGGATACTTGCTGATGCGACAAGAAGGTATAAGCTGGTTATCCTTGCAGGAATCATGATAATGTTTGCCGGATATATCATCATGGCAATCCCAGGAATGACTCTGACAATCACTATCATAGGTCTTTTTACAATAGCCCTGGGTAATGGCCTCTTCAAAGGAAACCTGCAGGCTGTCGTAGGACAGATGTATGATGATCCAAAGTATGCCAGGTTTAGAGATTCGGCTTTCATGATTTTTTATATGGGTATAAATATCGGAGCATTGTTTGCACCGTTTGCTGCCACCGGAATGAGAAACTGGTGGCTCAAAACTAACGGTTTTGTTCACGACGGAAGCCTTCCTTCGCTCTGCCATCAGTTCATAAATGGAACGCTCACAGATACCCCTGCATTTCAGCAATTGGCAGATAAAGCCAACTTAAGCGGCCATGTAACAGATCTGGCATCATTTGCACATAATTATCTTGAAGTTTTCTCCAGGGGTTATAATTATGCATTCGGAATTGCCGCCTGCACAATGGTTATCTCTCTTCTTGTATATATAATCTTCAATAAATATCTTCCGAATAAAGAAAAGAAAACGACCGAAGTCTCAGAAATGGTTAAATTCAATCTGGGTACACTTTCATTTGCAATTTTAGCAATGGGCATTACAGCTTATGCATTGCATTTTATAAAGCAGGTTGGATGGACTTCCGGTTTTGCTTTTGGTCTTTTTGCCGCTTTCGTTACCTGGATAGTACTTAGTGCCACGAAAGAGGAGATGTCAAGGATAGTCGCATTGATTCTCGTTTTTGTAGTTGTAATATTTTTCTGGATGTCGTTTCATCAGAATGGATTAACGCTTACTCTCTTTGCCCGTGATTACAGCGCAAAAGCTGTAAACCCTTTCACAAATCTGTTCTTCAATGTTGTTTCTCTTCTTGCTGTTTGCGGGTCTGTTGCCGGACTGGTACTCATGGTCCGTAAGGGTGTTGGTAAAATAGTGAGGTTATCAGGGGGGTTACTTCTGGTTGTTGCCTTGGTGATTGCATATTTCAAGATCGTAAATGCGGCAAACATGAATGCAATATCTCCTGAAATATTTCAGTCATTTAATCCATTATTTGTTGTGGCGCTGACTTTTCCTGTGATGGGTTTCTTTGCCTGGCTTAACAAGAAAAATATTGAACCTTCAGTTCCCAGGAAGATTGGATTTGGAATGATCATTGCAGCAGCAGGTTTCATTATTCTTTTAATCAGCTCATTAAATCTTTCTTCTCCTCACGAGCTCAACGGCTCGCCTGTTCCCGATGCTGATAGGGTTTCATCATACTGGCTCATAAGCATTTACCTGGTTCTCACTGTAGCTGAGCTATTTCTGAGTCCCATGGGGTTGTCGTTTGTTTCAAAGGTTGCTCCTTCACGATTCCAGGGACTGATGCAAGGAGGCTGGCTTCTTGCAACAGCAGTAGGAAATAAACTGCTTTTTGTAGGTACTCTGCTCTGGGACAAAGTTCAACTGTGGCAGCTCTGGCTTGTATTTATTTTATGCTGCCTAACATCAGCTGCATTTATTTTCTCAATTCTTAAAAGACTGGAAAAAGAAGGAAAGGGGTGAAAAGTAAAAAGTAAAAAGTAAAAAGTAAAAAGTAAAAAATAAAAAATAGAAAGTTAATAGTCGAAAACCAGAAGATTGATATTGCTTCGGACTATGGACTTCGGACTTCACACATTTAGACCCTATTTGTTTAATAAATTTAATTTAATATACCATTTTACCTTATTTTTGTTATTTTTGTTCCTGATTATAATGCATCTTTTTAGATGCATTTTCATTTTACAAAAAGTTACATAATGAAAGTTCTGAAGTTTGGTGGCACATCAGTTGGATCTCCCGAACGGATAAGGGGAGTTAAAAAAATAATTGATTCTCAAGGCACTCCCTGCCTGATCGTTGTATCTGCCTTCCAGGGAATAACTGATGATCTCAAACATGTAAGTGAACTTGCCTCGAACAGAGATGATGAATATGAGAACCTGCTTGATAAGCTAATCGTCAGGCATATCGATTTTGCTAAACAATTGATTGCAAAGAGTAAGCTCGATTCAGTCCTTAAAGACATTAAAAATATTTCTGACGATCTGAAAGAGACACTGAATGGTATTTACCTGCTCCGGGAACTAAGCAAACATTCTCTTGATCAGACACTTAGTACAGGAGAAATATTATCTTCGCTGATAATAAGCAATGTAATTGACGACTGCCAGCTAATTGATGCCAGGAGCTTTATCAAAACTGACAACAACTTCGGATTTGCGAATGTCGATTTCGATAAAACTTACAGTCTTATAGCAAAAAGTCTTGCCGGAACAAAGAAACGGATAGTAGTTCCCGGGTTTATTGCAAGCAATGCCAGAGGTGAAACAACAACATTAGGCAGAGGTGGATCAGATTATACTGCTTCAATTTTTGCAGCGGCACTCAACGCAGATGTTCTTGAGATATGGACAGATGTTGATGGCTTTATGACTGCCGATCCAAAAAAAGTGGAGAGAGCATATGCAATTGAAAGCCTTACCTATTCCGAAGCAATTGAATTATCGCATTTTGGAGCGCGGGTTATTTATACCCCAACCTTACGTCCCGTTTATAAGAAGAACATACCTATAATAGTTCTTAATACATTTAACCCCGAATCAAAAGGAACAATTATCAGTAATAAGTCAAATGATAATAACCGGAGCCCGATCAAAGGGATTTCATCAATTGATCATATCGATCTTATTACTCTTCAGGGAACAGGAATGGTAGGAGTCACCGGTACATCTATGAGGCTTTTTGGAGCACTTGCAAGAAAAAACATTAACGTAGTGCTGATAACACAGGCCTCTTCAGAGTATTCGATAACTTTCGCCGTTAGTCCAACAGATTCTGTGATAGCTTCCGAAGCACTAAACGATGAATTTAAAATAGAAATTGATCATAACAAGGAATTAAAGATCCTTATTGAGAAGAATCTGTCAATTATTGCTATTGTGGGTGAAAGAATGAAAAACACACCCGGGATATCTGCGACCCTGTTCAGATCGCTCGGGAGGAATGGAATAAATGTAATAGCCACAGCCCAGGGTTCTTCAGAACTGAATATTTCTGTTGTGATAAAGAATGATAGTCTTAAAAAAGCGCTGAATGTAATTCATGATGGTTTCTTCCTTTCCCGATTCAAAGAGATGTACCTTTTTATTGCAGGCACTGGTCTGGTAGGATCGAGCCTTATGAAGCAACTTCAAAAACAGTATTCAACGCTTATCAGTGAACATAACCTGAAAATAAATCTTATTGGTGTTACCAATTCGAGAAAGATGTTAATCGATAAGAAAGGCATACCACTTGAGAATTACAAAGAGGATCTTAAATCTTCAGGTGAAAAAGGCGATATATCTGCTTTTATTCAACAGATGACAAAATTGAATCTCAGGAATTCTGTATTCATTGATTGCACGGCGAATGAAGATGTAGCTTTGCGATATGGGGAGATTCTCACACGATATGTTTCAATAGTTACTGCTAATAAGATTGCCTGTTCTTCGGAGCAGAGTTATTATCAAAAACTGAAGAGCATCGCCAGCGAGCGCGGAGTAAGATTTATGTATGAAACTACCGTTGGAGCCGGATTGCCTATCATCAAAACAATAAATGACCTGGTTCTTAGCGGAGATAAGATCTTAAAGGTGGAAGCAGTACTTTCGGGTACGATGAATTTTATATTCAATGAGCTTAGTCCCTCAATGCCATTAAGCAGCGCTATAAGAAAAGCCAGGGAAATTGGTTATTCAGAGCCCGATCCCCGTGTTGATCTCAGCGGGACAGATGTAGTCAGAAAAATTATGATCCTTGCGCGTGAAGCCGGATATTCGATTGAAAAAGAAGATGTTATCATTAATAAATTCCTTCCTGATGAATGTTTTAAAGGCGATCTGAATGATTTTTTCGAAAAGGTTAAAGAATATGATGCAGAATTCGAACTAAAAAGAAAAGAGCTGACGAAAAAAAATCTGAAGTGGAGGTTTTTTGCAACCATGGAACTTGGCAAGGCCAGGGTTGAACTTCTGACTATTGGTGCAGATCATCCCTCATTTAATCTTGAAGGCAGCAATAATATAATTCTTCTTACCACAAACAGATATAACGAGCTCCCAATGGTTATAAAGGGATATGGTGCAGGAGCTGAAGTTACTGCTGCCGGGGTATTTGCCGATCTGATGAGGGTGGTTAATGTGTAAGGATTAAGGTTAAGGGGGGGCAAAAAAAGACAAAAACGAAACAAATAATCATTTGAAAAGCAAGCCAATTAAATATTATTCAACAAATCTAAAGTCGCCTGAGGTTACTTTTAGTGAAGCTTTACTCAGAGGTCTGGCTCCGGATGGAGGACTCTATCTTCCCTCTTCATTGCCGTCAATATCACCCAGAGAGCTGACGAGCTTTCCATCTAAAGAATATCATGAAATTGCTTTCAATATTCTTAATAAAATCATTGGCAATGAGATAGATAAAATAGAATTGTCAAGATTATGTGCCGATGCTTATAACTTTGAGGTACCGCTGGAAAAAGTATTTGACAGGAAGTATATTATGCGTTTGGACCAGGGGCCAACTGCATCTTTTAAAGATTTTGCAGCCAGAATGATGAGCAGGTTGATGCAATATTATTTATCAATTAATAATCAACATCTTACAATACTAACAGCCACGTCAGGAGATACAGGAAGTGCTGTAGCTAATGCCTTCTACGGCCTGGATAATATAAATGCAATTATTTTATTCCCGGCAAATGAGGTTACAGTTATGCAACGAAAACAGATGACCACTTTGCAAAAAAATATAAAAGTAATTGCTATTGATGGAAAATTTGATGATTGTCAACGGCTGGTCAAAATGGCCTTTTTAGATCCCTCTTTATCGGGAATTTCTCTTTCTTCTGCAAATTCAATAAATATCGGAAGACTATTGCCTCAGTCGGTATATTATTTTTATGCCTATTCAAAGCTCGCAACAAATACAGATGAAAAGGCCATTTTCAGCGTACCATCAGGAAATTTTGGTAATCTGATGGGTGGACTTATTGCAAAGAAAATGGGACTTCCTGTCAGAAAATTTATAATTTCAACAAATGAGAATGACGAGGTCCCTGAATTCTTAAGAACTGGAAAATATAAATCAATCAATCCATCAAAAAATTGTATTTCCAGTGCAATGAATGTTGGACATCCAAGCAATCTGGCAAGAATTATAGCCTTTTATGGAGGTGTAATGGATGAATCGGGTAATATTATCAAAATGCCTGATCTTGACCGGATGCATGAAGATCTTTTTGCTGTCAGCATAAATGATGAAGAAACAAGAAGGGTAATGGAAGATATATACAGAAAATATAATTTGTTTCTCGAACCTCATGGAGCCATTGCATGGGAAGGAATGAAGGTGTATTCAAGACTAAACAATAGTATTATGTCGGGAAAACCATTGTACATATCTCTGGAAACAGCTCATCCTGCAAAATTTCCCGGTGAAATAAGGAATATTCTAAATATTGAACCTCCTTTGCCGGAATCTCTCACTGGTCTGGAACATAAGCAGGAGAACTACATTTCTCTCGAAAACAATTACGGATTATTAAAAGACTTCATAATTAAAAATTATAAATAAGCTTGCTATGCATATCGTATGTTCCGACCTCGAAGGGGTATTTGTGCCTGAAATATGGGTAAATGTCTCCATCCACACAGGAATTGATGAGCTTAAGCTGACAACAAGGGATATCAGCGATTATAATGTACTCATGAAGAGGAGATTGGAGCTATTGAGAAAATATGGATTGACTCTACGGGATGTTCAGAATGTAATTTCTCTTCTTAAGCCATTGCCCGGAGCCCTGGAATTTATTGACTGGCTACGTTCAAAAACCCAGCTTATTATTGTATCAGATACCTTCAGTGAATTTGCAGATCCGCTTATCAGACAACTTGGAAGACCTACATTGCTTTGCCATCATCTTACAACTGATAAAGAAGGAAATATTACAGATTATAACCTGAGGCAGGAAGATGCAAAAATGCATGTTGTAAAAGCGCTGCAAGATCTTAATTATAAGGTAGTTGCCATTGGAGATTCCTATAATGACATTTCTATGCTAAGAAAGGCGGAACATGCAATACTTTATAATCCGCCTCAGAATGTTGCTGATGAACACAAAGATTTACAGGTTGTAAAAACATACGCCAGTCTGAAACGAACAATTTCACAACTCCTGAACGGTGAAGAATAACCAAATTTGTAATTGAGGTTTTCTTAATTATTAAACAAGTGTACAATTAATCTTTGTGATAATTTAACAGTCAATTAAAATCTACAATAAGATTCCTCGCTAGTGCTCAGAATTACATAGTGTTTCTATTAGGAAGGATAATATGAGACGGAGATTCCTCGCTATCGCTCAGAATGACATAGTGTTTCTATAAGGGAGGATATATGAGACGGAGATTCCTCGCTAGTGCTCGGAATGACAAGACTTTTGGGGATAACATAGGAAGAGTTGGCGGTTCGCAAATACGAACCGCCAACTCTTCCCTTCAGCCCCCTCATGCCATGTCATCCCGAGCGCCAGCGAGGGATCTCATTATATTATTTGTGATGCAGTCACGGTTTATCAAGATGTAATGAATCTCACTTCGAAGTTTAATCTTTGATTATAAAGCTCACTCAGTTCCTCATAATTAATAAATATTCTTGAATGAATAATCCAATAATTTCCTATTTTTACCTCTACTCTAACCTAATCAACTAACCGGCATTATGAAACTTCCACCATCCTCTAAAAACTGGTTAACAATTATCGGTTCAATTATTGCAGGCATCAATCTGGCATTAATTATTCTACTCTTTATTATTTCGACCATTTTCAATAAAGGAAATACTAACCTTGGGTTATTTATCTATATTATCCTACCGGGTTTTTTGATTTTAGGGCTATTGTTGGTGCCAGTGGGGATGATTCGGGAAAGAAGAAGGATCCGGAGAAGCGGGATTAAGGAAGAAGCCAGGTTTCCAAGAATCGACCTGAACGATCCGAGGCATAGAAATGCTTTCATCATTTTTACAATAACAACAATTATAGTGCTTTTCCTTTCAACACTTGGCAGTTTTCAGGCTTTTCATATAACTGAATCTGTTGAGTTTTGTGGTACTTTATGCCATCAGGTTATGGAGCCTGAGTACACTGCTTACCAGAATTCCCCTCATGCGAATGTTGCATGTGTTGAGTGCCATGTCGGTTCAGGGGCGTCATGGTATGTAAAATCAAAACTATCAGGTCTTCATCAGGTATATGCTGTGATTACAAAATCATTCCCCCGACCCATCGAAACACCTCTTCATGACCTGCGTCCGGCCAGAGAAACTTGTGAAAAATGTCACTGGCCTCAGAAATTTTATGCCAGAACGCTCTGGACCAATAAATACTTCCTTGCCGATTCCCTTAATACCGAGTGGGATATTATGCTGGAAATGAAGACCGGTCCCGAATACAGCGGACTGGGTTTGAAGGAAGGCATTCACTGGCACATAAACCCGGCAGTAAATATTGAGTACATTTCAGAAAATGACAAGAGGGAGAACATAACCTATGTGAAATACACCAATAAAACTACCGGAGAAGTTACAGTATATAGAAATGACGCTAATCCTATATCAGATAGCGTCCTGGCTAAATCCACGACAAGAATAATGGATTGCATTGATTGCCATAACCGTCCCTCGCATAACTATAAGTCACCACCGGTCTATTTCGATAAAGAAATGCTTACAGGAGCAGTTTCAAAAGAGATACCTTTCTTTAAAAAAGTGTCCATGGGCATTCTTAAAGATACCTTCAGTGACAAGGATACCGCGCTTATGAAAATAAAAGACGGAATCACTGATTTTTACAAATCGGGTTATAGCGATTATTATGTTAAGAATAAAGATCTTATCGATAATTCAATATCGTCGGTACAGAAAGCATTCAGTAAGAATACATTCCCGAAAATGAAAGTTACATATGATCATTATCCGGAGCATATCGGGCATCTCGAGTCAGACGGATGTTTCAGATGTCATAATGATGCTTTTAAAGCACCGAATGGTCATAAAATATCGCGTGATTGCAATCTCTGTCATAATATTGTTGGTCAGGGCAAAGAAGGAAAGATGGAATATGCCAATGTCAGGGATAATCTTGAATTTAAGCATCCGGTAAATATCGGAACAGCCTGGAAAGAAGCTAATTGTTCCGAATGCCATAAATTCCTATATTGATAAGGAACGGCACAACGGCACAACGGCACAACGGCACAAAGGTGCAAAGGAACGATGGCAGAAAAGTGCTATTATGAAATGGCATAACGGCAAAAGAAAGCAATTTTTATAAAATCTACTTGAGAATTTCCGAAGTGTATTTATCTGCTATAGCAGACTGATCTTTTGAAAGACCCGAGATTATAACTATTCTGTTCTCTTTCCAGGCCATAAATATTGTTCCATTATATCCGTCCTTCAACATATACTTACCTGTTTCAGAATCTACGCTATCTATGCCTGCAGCTGTAAGATAAGCTTCTATAGATTTTCGTCTTTCTTCAGGAATAATACTCTCCATTATAAAAATTGAGAAGATATCATTTCCCGATTCATAATTTGCTCTGAAGGCTTTATTTAGAAACTTATGACCGAGAACGCTTTCATTAATATATGTCTCCTCATTGATCTTTTTACCTGATTCAGGGAAGAGGGCTAGAGCTGAGGGCATCTCAGAGCTTCCCGGAAGCATATCTGCAATTTTAAGAGCCAACGATTCGGCTGTTTTCAATGTTTTCTCATTTTTTGAATATGTTCTGATCTTAACATAATAATTGCCTTTGAAGAAGTTAGTTGCTCCATCGATGGCATAACCCTGTGAACCGAGATTCTGGAAACGGAATGTAGAAGAGCGTTCAGTTGAATATATTCCAAAAGCCATAGTATGATCGGCCTGTTTGTAAATTTCAACTTTAATCACGTTTTTCCCGCTTTTATATTCTGCAACATGCAGATCAACAAAACTGTAAGCAAGATAAGTGTCTGCGGCTCCATTAATATAATCCCAAAGATTTTCGGGAAGATATACCGGAGTGGTGGTGTTTTTATTATAGCCTTTCAGATCAGGGAATTTAATATCCTGAGCAAATGCGGAAGCTGAGAGAAAAATAAGGAAAAATACAAGACAGATTTTATTTTTCATATTAATAATCAGTTAAATGTCAAATAATGAATATCCTCAACAATGTATTCAAAGAAGCTCGGAAATCAATTTATTAACTTACGAAAAAACAACCCGACATTTCTCTTTTTATACACTTTTAAACCAGGAAATCTGCAGGAACATTTACAAGTCTCGAAATATCTGCAATTTTTTCCTTGACGTCGAAATTTTTGGTACACTCAACCTTACAGGAACTGCACTCTTTGCATGGATTATCACCTGTTCCAATTTCACTTAACAGAGAATGAGCCATGGACGGATTTGAATAACCATAAGCATACATATAGGCTCTCATCAGATCCGGTACGGGAAGATTCTTTGGACATGTACTGAGACAATTGGTACAACCCGTACAATACAGACCTCTTTCAGCGCTTGCAATCAACAGATCTTTCTTCTCCTGGTCGGTTATTGTTATATCCGATAAAAGTTTAATATTAAGATCAAGCTGATCGAAGTCTGTCATTCCCGGTATTGTAGTTGTAACATCAGTATTTGACAATACCCATTTTAAAGCGGCGCTGGAGTTAATTGGCTTTGTTTTTTCTTTGTCAAGGAAACCTCCTCCGGCCATTGTCTTCATTGCTACTATTCCTATTCCGGCCTGATTAGCCTTTTTAATGGCACTGTTCAATTCGTTTATATAAGTCTGTTTAAAGTTATATGCCGTCAGAATCACATCAAAAGTATCCAGGGAGGCTGCAGCATCGATAACTACTGGTTCATTTGCATGGGTGGAGAACCCAATAAATTTTATTTTGCCTTCTTTTTTTAGATTTTTAACAACATTTATTATGGGTTTGTACTCAAGCATTTCCGGATTCCTGATATCATGAATATAAAGGATATCAACATAATCCATCTTTAAGCGTGACAGACTGGTATTGAATTTTGAAAGAAAATCTTCGGCAGTAGTTAGTTCAGATGTCTTTCCCTCCCTGTCAACACCTGCTGGCTTAACTTTTGTAGCAAGATAGAATGAATTTCTCGGATAATCTTTAAGAAGGTTTCCAAGCATAATCTCATTATTTCCATTCTGATATCCGTTTGCTGTATCAAACAGTTTAATACCCTTTTCGTAAGCTGCTTTACAGAGATTAGGATTATCGGCTCTCATGACTCCGAAGCTTATCACGGGGATTTGCATCCCTGTCTTACCGAGAGTTCTTGTGATAATATCCATCTTCTGATTTGAGGCAGTGGCAGATACAAGTGAAGTTCTTAAGGCCACTATGCCGGCAGCGCCTGCAAACCCGGTTCTTATAAATCCTCTTCTGTTAATGTTTTTCATAATAATGTTATGATTCTTAAAAACACGTTTTACGCTTAAACTGTCATTGAATTCTTTTATTGTTTTTTGGCTTATTTCAGGCTTCTGATCCGAACATCAATTCCGGAATCTTTTAATAATTTTAAAATTTCGCTGGTATCGGTATCTCCAAAATGATATGGATACAGAATTTTTGGTTTAAAAGCCAATGCTGCATCTGCAACCATGGCAGGTGTCATAGTATAAGGAAGGTTCATCGGAAGAAAAGCCACATCGATATTTTTGAGTGACTTCATTTCGGGCGTGTTTTCAGTGTCTCCTGCCACATAAAATCTTTTTCTGCCAATTGTGAGAATGTATCCTATTCCTGAGCCTTTCGGATGAAACGGATGACCAGGAGCGCTTTCATTAACAATATTATAAGCAGGTACTGCTTCAATAATAATGTTATTGATTTCCTGCCTGTCATTGGCTTTCAAAGCCATTGCCCAGGGGATTTTTGTCAAAGAGTTCTGGTTACAAAACAATAGTGTTCCGGGCTTTTTAAGGTCCTCAATTAATTTTGGATCAAGATGATCCCCATGCTCATGCGTAATCAGGATAAGATCCGCTTTAGGAAGAAAGTCATAGTTTCCTGAACTCCTGACAGGATCAAAATAAATTACAAAACCGTTCACTTTAAACATCAGCGATCCATGCCCGATAAAATGCAATTCAACCACACCTGCGGCAGTAACAATCTTATCGTATTCAGGAGGCTCCTGTGAAAATCCCGGAATGATCATAGCTGTAAATATTATAGTTAGTAATACTTTCTTCAATACAGATTTAATATGCTTATTCATAATCTAAATTTTTAAGTCCGGTAATTTACAAAGATTTGAAAAAATTAAACAATTATTACCTCATTTATGTTTTTAATTCAAATTTATTACAGTCATATTCAATATATCTTGAATTTTTAATAACTTGCCAGCAGAATTTAGGTCATTGCGTTAATTATTTAACATTGATGCATTTAGGGAAAGACAAACAAGCTATTTTCTTAGCGGTCTTTTTGGTTTTTGCAGTATCAGCCAGCGGACAGACAGGAATAAGTTACAAATTCCATCTTGATGGTAATTTGCAGAAAAGCGAGGTCATCGCCGGGGATCAATCAATTATCATAAACTATTCAATATCAGAACTCAGTATTGAAAGTTTAACTAACAATTCAGGATCATTTTATCGAATATCCATTCCGGGACACATTCCATCAACCGATCCGGGTAGACCTGAACTTCCGATATTCAGCCGTCTGATCTCAATTCCTGAAGGATCGGGATTCAGGATTACTATTTCTGATATAAAATCTTCAAGATTAAATCCATCAGGCAAAAAGATTGAAGGTCTTCTTTTCCCTGCTCAGGAAAGTGAAACCAAGGATCTTCAGCAATTAAGAACCGGGTTTAAAATTGACAAGACAGCTTATGCTACCAGAGGATTTATCCCCTCTGATACTGTAAGAATCGAGCCACTAGGAATAGTGAGGAAACAGAAACTTGCTAACCTATATATTTCACCTGTAAGATATAATCCTCATTCAAACTCAATAGAAGTTATCACATCCATGAAAATTGAGGTAAAATTCCTTACATCAGTCAATGTCACTTCAAAAGCTCTCTCCTCCCAGCCGGAATCATTCTATGAATCACTTAACAAAGGATTGCTCAATTACAATCCCGGGGAAGTAATCCCAGGCTATACTGATAAGCCTGTTAAAATGGTTATTATTACAGATATTGCATTCAAAAAACAACTTCAGCCATATTTCAAATGGAAGACTCAGAAAGGTTTTAAACTCAAAATTCTATACAAAGGGACCGGGCTGGCTGGTAATGATTACCTGCAGCTAAAGGATACACTTACAAAGATTTACAACTCTTCCACATCAAACGATCCTCCTCCGGAGTATCTTCTTATTATAGGTGATGTAAACAGAGTTCCTTATTATGGTGCCGGGGGATCAGGGAACGTCACAGATATGTATTATGGTGAATTTGACGGAAACGGCGATTATATTCCGGAAATGTTTATAGGAAGGCTTCCTGTTGCCGATACCACTGAATTAAAGACAGCCATCACTAAAATAATTCAGTATGAGAAGTTTCAGTTTGCTGATACAAATAAATTTTATTCCAGGGCAATGGTCAGCGCTGGCTACGACGCAGGCTATTCAAGTTATATGAACGGACAAGTTAAGTATGCTGTTACTAATTACCTTACAAATGCGAACAGAATTAATGAATTTCATTTTAATTATCCTGATTCCTACACTGCGAAAGATTCAATTATAGAACTTATAAATAAGGGTGTGTCATTTCTTAATTATACAGGTCACGGTGAAGCTTCAGGGTGGTTACATGTTAATATTAAAACACCTGATATTCCTTCATTTCAGAATAAAAACATGTATCCTTTCGTAATAAGTAACGCCTGCAGGACGGCACAATTTAATCTGGCAACTTCTTTTGGAACCAGGATGATGCTGACTGCAGATAAGGGTGCTATAGGTTTCATCGGCTGTTCAAGCGACTCATACTGGGATGAAGATTATTACTGGGCGGTTGGACCCGGAACTATTTCAGCGAATCCGAGCTATGAAGGAAAAGGTCTTGGCGCCTATGACAGAATGTTTCATACACATGGGGAATCTCCCTCCGACTGGTATTTTACGATGGGCCAGATTAATTATGCAGGAAATCTTGCTGTCAGTGCAAGCAATTCCCCACGTAAAAAGTATTACTGGGAGACTTATAATCTTGTAGGAGATCCGAGTGTTATCCCAATTCTGGGAACCCCGGGCACCTTTAACATTTCACTACCAGATACGCTTCCAAACGGCATTAAATCCCTTTCATTAAATGTTGATCCCTTTGCATATGTAGCTGTATCTCATTTTGATACACTCTGGGATGCCTCATACTCGAGTAATTCTGGTACTGTTATTCTTAATATGCCTGGACTGTCAAACGATTCATGCCTTGTTGTAATAACTGGTCAGAACAAAGTCCCGGTGATAAAGACAATCCATTTTTCGAATATTCACAAGGAATTTATAAACCTGACCTCCAGCAGCATTAATGATAGTCAGGGAAATAACAATGGCCTTGCTGATTTTGGAGAATCGTTTTGGCTGAAACTTAAGCTTAGTAATCTTGGACTAACCGATTCTCATAATCTATATGCAAAAATTTCCGCTAAATCAGATTGGGTAAAAATTACAAGTGATTCAGTTTCAATTGGCACCTTACTGGCCCGTTCAGATACTGTCTTATCAGATAGGCTGGGCATGACCATTTCCAATGATGTTCCCGATTTGGGAATAGTTACGCTTGACCTTCTTGTAAAAGACAAGTTAATTGAAAAACATTATTTTATTGATATCTGTATTCATGCTCCTGAACTTCAGATTATCAATTGTATCCTGGATGATCAGTCATCAGGTAATGGTGACTTCATTCCTGATCCGGGGGAAACATTTAAACTTATTTTCAAAGTCCGCAACCAGGGTAGCAGCAATATTGCAGGCCAATTTAATATTTCTAGTCCCGGGGGAGATATTTCTATAGTGGAACCAAGTGTTAAATCGGGTATATTAAAATTTGGTGAGATAACCGACATTCCAGTAATGGTAAAGCTTTCTGAAGCAGTTGCCACAGGAAGCCTTTTTTCAGTTTCTGCAAATCTCGATTGCAATCCATACATTGTTAACAGGGATTTCTCATTCAGAGTCGGGAAAGTAAGGGAAAGCTTTGAGTCATCAACATTCAATGTTTTTCCGTGGATCAACATCAGTAGAATCCCATGGGTCATATCTTCTGCAGATTCTTATGACGGCATTATCTCTGCCAGATCAGGTGCCATCTCTCACAGCGATGTCACCTCGCTTGTTCTAAGGACTATATACGCTACTGACGATTCACTGAAGTTCTTTTACAAAGTTTCATCGGAGCCAAACTACGATTTTCTTTCATTCAAATTAAATGATGTGGAGGTCCTTAAGAAATCGGGTGAAATTCCATGGACAAAGAGCGCTATTCCGGTCTCAGCCGGTATGAATAAGATGGAATGGGCTTACAAAAAAGACAATTCCGTTTCACAGGGTTCAGACTGTGCGTGGATAGACTTGATCGATTTTGCTCAATCGAGCACTGTCAAATATATTCAAAAGGATCTGCAGGTTGCAAGACTTATTATACCTGCTGATAATGATCAATACGGAATGGAAAGTATTACGGTCGAGTTACTTAACGTTGGAAAAGATACTTTAAATGGCTTTAATCTGGCTTATGAAGTAAATAATCATTTTCCACCGGTGAAACAATTTTTTGAAAATAAGGTTGTGCCTTATGGCGATACTGTAACCGTATCATTCAAGACAAGGGCTGATCTGTCAAAATACGGAATATATAAAGTAGTTACGTATGGTGTGGATAACAATGACGATAATGCTTTTAATGATACACTAACTGCCAATATAGAGAATACTAAGATAAGTGAAACATTAAGCGTATTTCCTAACCCTTTCAGCGACGTACTTACGGTTACTGTTAATTCACAGACTGCCGATAAGCTTCAAATATCTATTTCCAATGTATCGGGTATAAAATTATACGAAATTGAAAAGGAAGTCATTGGCGGAAATAATTCATTTACCTTGAATGATATCAGATTAATCCCTTCCTTATATTATCTCAACGTACGCGGAACCACTATTAATAAGACAGTTCCCATCATGAAGATCGGTAAATAGTGTACGATAATCTTAAGTTTAAGATAAGAAAACACAACGTAACTTAATATTGGAATCCGAATATCACAAATATAATTTTCATTACTATGTCTACAACAACGCCTACAAGAGAAAATGCATTCGAATTGTTTAAAAGATACAATAAGTCAGAAAGTCTGCTCAAGCATGCTTTATCAGTAGAGAGTGTAATGCGTTATATGGCAAAAAAAAATGGAGAGGATGAAGAGAAATGGGGAATAGTCGGGTTAATACATGATCTTGATTATGAAATGTATCCCGATCAGCATTGCATAATGACTGAAAAAATTTTAAAGGAGAATGACTGGCCTGAAGAATATATAAGGGCAGTTCTGAGCCATGGCTGGGGGCTGGCCACAGATATAAAACCGGTATCACTTCTTGAAAAGACTATCTATGCAGTGGATGAGCTAACCGGTCTGGTAGCAACCAGTGCTCTTGTGCGGCCTTCCAAGAGTGTTCTGGATATGGAAGCCCGGTCGGTGAAAAAGAAATGGAACGATAAAAAGTTTGCTGCCGGAGTGGATCGTTCAGTCATAGAGAAAGGTGCCGAGATGCTGGGTGTAAATCTTGATGACCTGATTACAGACTGTATAATGGGGATGAGAACGGTGGCGAAGGAAATTGGATTGGGAGGCCCCCTCCCGCTTCGCGGGATCCCCCTAAAGGGGGACTAATACAGTGTGTATTAGATGGATTTCACTAGATGATAGAGATTTAGCCCCCCTTTAGGGGGGGATGGGGGGCAGAAGGGCAAGGGGGAAAAGGCCCTTAATAAAAGAAAGCCGGATCAATCAACCCGGCTTTCTTCATCTCATTCAGAGTATTCTTATAAAATTTTAAGTTTGATATTTCTGAACCATACGTCGCTGCCATGATCCTGTAATCCGATATAACCTTCTTTAGCCGGATTAGCAAACCATTCAAAATCTTTAAATTTCGAATTGGCTATCATTTTTTTCCAATCCTCTGTCCAAAGGTGGTATTCAACCACATTTGCTCCATTCTGGGAATATACAACTGTTCCCTGATAGACCAGAATATGAACATGGTTCCATTCACCTGCTGGTTTTGTGTTCTGTGGTTTAGCAGGAATAAGATCATAAAGCGATCCGGCCATACGGTCACCATTTTCACCTAATTTGGCATCGGGATGTTTGTCGTTATCAAGAATTTGCATCTCAGGAGAAGATTTCCAGATGGGTTCATTGGGTATTTCCTGTGCAAGGATAAAAATACCGCTATTTCCGCCTACGCCGATCTTCCATTCAAGATCGAGTTCAAAGTTGCTAAGTTTCTTGTCATAGATAACATCACCGCCATTACCAGCCTCACCTGTTCCGGACTCGATGCAATGGAGCGTGCCATCAACTACGTTCCAGCCTTCTGCAGGGAATGCAGGTTTATTGTAGCCACGCCAGCCGGTTGTTGTCTTACCGTCAAAAATTGAGACAAACCCGTCATCCTTCGAGGCTTTTTTTGTGTTTCCGTTAGATCCACATGATGTTGCAAGTGCCATAACTAGAACACAAGATAAAATAATGTTAATCAGCTTCATAATACGTTATATATTAAAAGTTAAAAGTCACAGGTAAAAACTACCTGTGACTTAAATTAATTATGCGGGCATTTCAGGTAAAGTAAATCCTTTACGATAGGTATGTTTTACCATTTCAGCTGCAAAGTCTTTTGCATTCATTTTAACATCTGGTCTGTTGAATTTTGGATCGCCATCAACGATTGTGAAGTTATCTGAGATAGTTAATCTTACTGAGTCTTCAGCTCCGATGTTCGTGAATTCCATTTTTTCACCATTCCAATCAAGTTCCTTGTTAAGGCCCTGTAGTCTGACAGCAAGAACACCCATGACTACCATTTCGTTAAACGGACCTGATTCTGAGAAATCAGATTTTGTTTTAACTCTGGTATCAGCGCTTTCTTTACAAGCCCTTACCCAATCCATTTCATGACCACCGTTCATTGCCTTTTCGATTCTCCTTTCAGTTTTCGGAACTACAGGTTTACGTTGTGACAATAACCAGGGGTCTTTACCGTAGCAACCACATATCAATGTATCCTTTGTACCATGGAAAATAACTCCACCGCCGCCATCATTCATATTCTTACCTGCTGGCCAACCGATTGGTTTTGGAGGCTCCAGACCACCGTCATACCAGATTACCTGAACTTCAGGATATTTTATTTTTGCTCCTTTTGGTGCAACTCTCTCAGGAAATGTAAGAGTAACCATCTGAGCATTAGGTGCGCAGTCTGTTAATAACAGAGTTGAACTTGCCTGTGCTTTTATCGGATAACCCAATTTCAGACCTTTAAATATAGGATGCATAATATGGCAAGCCATATCACCAAGTGCGCCGGTTCCAAAATCCCACCAGCCTCTCCAGTTCCATGGGGTATAGATGCTATTATATGGACGCATTTTTGTAGGACCAATAAACAGATCCCAGTTAAGAGTATCAGGTACCCATTCACCTTTTGGAACGTTTAGACCCTGAGGCCATATTGGACGATCGGTAAAAGCTTCAACTTTTCTTACCTCACCAATTTCGCCAGCCTGTATCCATTCAATAGTCTGGTTCACACCTTCATCTGATGAACCCTGGTTACCCATCTGAGTAGCAACTTTATACTTAGCTGCCAGTTTGGTTAACAACCGTGATTCATAAACCGTATGGGTTAAAGGTTTCTGACAATAAACATGTTTACCAAGCTGGATAGCATTTGAAGCAACGACTGCATGTGAATGATCGGCTGTTGCGACAATGACTGCATCAATTGATTTGCCCATCTCATCGTACATCTTTCGCCAATCCCAGTATGCTTTTGCATCGGGATTTGCGGCAAAAACTTTTTTCGAATATCCCCAGTCAACATCGCAGAGAGCGACGATGTTTTCTGTAGGTTTTACGTTCTTCAGGTTTGAATTACCCATGCCACCAATACCAACAACAGCGATATTCAGTTTGTCGCTTGGAGCCGGTGTTTTACGGCCAAGACCACTAACAACTGAGCTCGGTAGTATAGTCAAACCTGCAGCAACAGCACCAGTCGTTCCAAGAAACGTCCGGCGTGTAATGTGTTTTGAATTTTCTTTCATTGTCAGGAAAATTAAAATTTATAATTGATCGTTAAAATTAGTAATTTTAAATTAAGTCAGATACCATATCTGCCATATTTAAAAACATATCCGGAAATCTACAATTCCCTGATCCAGATATTCCTGTAACCAACAGGATTTCCGTGATCCTGCAATTCAATACTTCCCGGACCGTGCCGTTTAATGAAATATTCAGGAATGCCAATATATTCGGTAGGGCCTCTTAAAACTACATTATTCTGAATCAATACGCCATTCTGAAGAACAGTAACCCTGGGATGTGTTACATATACTGTAGAGTCAGTTCCGAAAGTCGGCGCTGTATAGATAATATCATACGTCTGCCATTCACCCGGTTTTTTACAGACATTAACCAGCGGAGCGTATTGTTTATACATAGCGCCTGCCTGACCATTACGGTATGTGCGGTTATTGTAGCTATCAAGTACCTGTACTTCATAAAGATCCTGTAAAAACACACCACTGTTTCCCCTGCCCTGACTTTCGCCGCTTACTTCAGAGGGAGTCTTCCATTCAATATGCAATTGGAAATTTTGAAATTTACGTTTGGACTTTATGAATCCTGCGCCTTTAGTACTTATGAGAGCACCGTCTTTAACTACCCATTTTGAAGGATTACCCTGGAGATCTGACCATTCTGAACTCAGCTCTGTTCCGCTGAATAAAACAATTGCATCTGAAGGTGCATCAGAATTTGTTGCACCCGGCTGAATTATTTTTACTTCAGGTTCCCATATCTCGGTCATCCCGGGGGTCATTTTTTCTAGTTCAGGATACTTAGCGGCAGGAGGTTTTGCAGCCGGTTGTGTTTGCCCCATACCGTAAACACAGGTTAACAGCATTGAACTGATAATCAATAATTTTTTCATCTTTTTACTCTGATTTAATTAGTTAATTGCCACGTGCACATGTATAACAAATTAATAGTGCCGTTGTTTAACACAAATATAATGAGGGATTTTTTAAAAACCTAATGATAAATAACTACCGCTTAAAATGAGCTAATTGTGTATTTGAGATAAATTTGAAATATCATTTCTTTTAGAAAAAATTTCCGGATACGTTTTTTATTCTCTTTTATGAAAATCAGAATATTTAAGCTAATTTAGCAGAAAGGGACAACAAAAGGGAATATAACAAATGCATAAGGGACAGGTTACAATAAAAGACATTGCCAAAGAACTTGGAATATCTCCGTCAACTGTATCAAAAGCTCTTAAAGGACACCGTGATATCAGCAGTTCAACCAAGCAGTCGGTGAGGAAGCTTGCCGAAAGCTGGAACTATAAACCCGATCAGGTTGCCTTGAGCCTGAAGAGTGGTTTAAGCAAAACCATAGGGGTTATTGTTCCTGAAATAGTCCACTACTTTTTTTCAACTGTGATCAGTGGCATTGAAGACCTGGCGTATGATTCAGGATATCATGTAATGTTTTGTCAGTCAAGCGAGTTATACAATAGGGAAGTTAAAGCAGTTGAGACACTACTCTCCAACCGTGTTGATGGAATTCTGATATCAGTTTCGAAGGAAACAGCCAACTTTGATCATTTCCGGAAAATTCAGGATAACAATATTCCTCTTGTTTTTTTTGATAGAATTTGTGATGAAATTGAGACCGACAGGGTTATTGTAGATGATGAGACGGGCGCATATGAAGCTGTTAAACATCTCATAGCAGAAGGTTGTAAAAATATTGTCCATCTTTCGGGTCCGCCAAACCTTCTGATTGGAAAAAACCGTAAAGCCGGATATCTGAGAGCTCTGAGAGAATACAATGTTCCTTTGGATGAAAACAATATTATAAGGTGTGACTCCATGGAGGATACAGTCTTGGTTGTCCCCGGTTTATTAAATAGATCGGATAAACCAGATGGGATATTTGCCGTTAATGATCTGACAGCTGCTGCTGCCATGAAAATTATTATTGAAATGGGATTTAATATCCCGGGTGATATTGCAGTAGTCGGATTCACGGGCGGATTCCTTTCGGATATAACTAATCCAACATTAACTTCAGTTGAACAGCATGGATATCAGGTTGGCAAGGAAGCAATCAGGTTATTGATTGATCGAATTGAGAAGAAGCATGAACTTCCTCCTCAAACAAAAACCATTAAAACGGAGCTTGTTATTAAAGGTTCCTCAATCAGGAATCAGGAATCAGGAATCAGGAATCAGGAATCAGGAATTAAGAATTATGTAACATCTACAATCCCGAGCGTAAGCGAGGGATCTCCCTCTCAAATCAGCTGAAATCAAAATCCTTCCAATTCTTTCCAGGCAAGGGATCTCCCACTCACTTTTACTCATAGATTACTACCTCTTTTTCGTTTTGTGATAAGGAGATTACCTTCGGCCTTCGACCGACATAGTCCCGCTAAGCGGGGCTCGGTTCCTCATTTCGCTACGCTTAGTGGATCATTCTGAATAACCTCTATTTCGTCTTGTGATAAGGAGATTCCTCATTTCGCTGCGCTTAGTGGATCATTCTGAATAACCTCCATTTCGTCTTGTGATAAGGAGATTCCTCATTTCGCTGCGCTTAGTGGATCATTCTGAATAACCTCCATTTCGTCTTGTGATAAGGAGATTCCTCATTTCGCTGCGCTTCATTCGGAATGACAATCATTTTAGATAAGATAAGGGCAGAACAGGCGATTTGCTGCAGCAAATCGCCTGTTCTGCCCTTGTTGCCCCCAAAATGCCATGTCATCCCGAGCGTAAGCGAGGGATCTCCCACTCAAATCAGCTGAAATCAAAATCCTTTCAATTCTTTCCAAGTGAGGGATCTCCCTCTTAAATCAGCTGAAATCCAAATCCTTTCAATTCTTTCCAAGCGAGGGATCTCCCTCTCCTTTATACTTATAGTTTACTACATATCATAATTAATTCAAAAATGCACTCTTTGGTTTTCCTTTGCCTTTTCAAATAAATCAGTTACTTTTAATTATAGCCTGATTTTTTATCTCCCAAAATCTGATTTTTACAACGAAAATCAATAACCTTTCCCTTTTTTTCAGAAAACGATTGAAACAAAGGTTAACAATCGTTTTGCAGATAATTTTTTTATTGGTTTACTATTCAATATCACCATGTTAGGATATTATTTTTAATAAAAAAAATTACAATTAATTTCATTTTAATATTTTTTTAATAAGAATTTAATATATACATTTGTCTATCATCAATCGGCTCAAATTATAATTGCCTGATATACTGATAACCTACATATCTGAAATATTTTTATCTGATGTTGACTGACTTAGTTTTTATGAACCTGCAACATTTTTATAAGCCTGAAATGGTATTTTCTACCTATAATCTTAATTATAATACACCTAAAATTTAGCTAACCTAAAAAAAATCAACTATGGCAACATTGCGAAATTTTGTTTTTTTATGGAGGAGAGGCATCTTATCGCTTCTTCTTTTTGGCTTTGCGATCAGCTTCGCCTCTGCTCAGGGAAGAACTGTTAAAGGCAAAGTAACATCCGCTTCTGAGGGACCGCTCGCAGGAGTGAACATTGTACTTCAGGGTACTGTTCAGGGAACAATGACCGATGCAACTGGGAACTACTCCATTACAGTCCCCGGCCCGGAAGCAGTCCTTGCATTCTCATTTATCAGTTACACTTCACAGACAGTGACTGTTGGCAATCAGTCTACAATAGATGTAGTTCTGGCTCCAGCAATGAGTTCACTGAACGAAGTAGTGGTTGTAGGGTATGGTACCCAGAAGAAAAGAGAGGTTACCAGCGCTGTTACCAGTGTAAAATCCGATGATTTCACAAAAGGTAATGTTGAAAATCCTGTACAACTAATCCAGGGTAAGGTAGCCGGTCTGGCTATCAGTAAAATCGGTGGCGACCCGAACGGATCTTATGATATGCGTATCAGAGGCTTAAGCACTATAGGTGCAAACATCGGACCTCTCGTTGTTATTGATGGTGTAATCGGTGGAAGTCTCGATAACGTTGATCCGAACGATATTGAATCAATAAGTGTATTAAAGGATGGTTCTGCTGCTGCTATCTACGGAACAAGAGGATCAAGCGGTGTTATTCTTGTTACAACCAAGAAAGGTAAATCAGGTCAGGCTACTATAGAATACAATGTCTATGGAACCGCTGAAATGGTAAAAAAGAATACAGATGTTATGAACGCCAAAGAATGGCGCGCTCTGTCAGCCAGCACAGGATTAGGAACTGATTTTGGAGCAAGCACAGACTGGTTTAAGGCAATTGAACAAACAGCCATATCACAGGTACATAATGTTTCAATGTCTGGTGGTACAGACAAGACCAGTTACAGGGCTTCAATCAACTACCATAATTCTCAGGGTATCATGAAAAAAACCGGAAATGATATACTTAATGGCAGAATTAGTTTGACACAAAAGGCATTGAATGACAAGTTTACTCTGGATCTTAACCTTGGGGCAACAGAAGAGGAAAAACAAATAGGCAATAATGCTGCATTTAAGTATGCTACAATATTTAATCCTACTGCTCCTATAACAAGCACAGATCCTGCATATAATATATATGGTGGATATTTCCAGCAGGTTTTGTTTGATTATTACAACCCGGTTGCAATCGTGAACCTCGACAAAGTTGAAGAGAAAGACAGATTATTAAACCTTTCGGTAAAAGGTGCTTATGAAATTGCAAAAGGGCTGAGTATTGATGCTTTTTATTCCCTGCAGACCAGTGGTAAATTGGGAGGAAACTATGCAGACAGCCATGATTATTATGGCGGGATGAACCGTAATGGTTTAGCTTCAAGGCAGGAAGATAATACTACCAGCCGTCTTTTCGAATCTACAGCACATTACACCGGTGATGTAACTTCAGGCATAAACTTAGCTTTATTGGGTGGTTATTCTTACCAGGATTTCATGAATGAAGGTTTCTACGCTCAGGGAGGTAATTTCCTTACTGACAATTTTACTTTCAATAATCTTAACGCTGCACTTGATTTTAAAAACGGGAAAGGAACGATAACCAGTTACAAAAACACAAATAAACTGATCTCATTTTTTGGACGTGTTAATGTGAATATCAACAGTATGTTTTTCGTAATGGCCAGTGCACGATATGAAGGGGAATCAAAGTTTGGTGCTAGCAACAAGTGGGGATTGTTTCCGGCTGTTGGCGGTGGAATGGATCTGTCAAAAGTGATAGACCTCAGTTTCCTCGACAACCTTAAAATACGTGCCAATTATGGCGTAACAGGTAACCAGCCTACCGATAGCTATCTTTCACTGCTTCGCCTCGGACCAAGCGGTAACTTCTTCTACAATGGAAGTTTTGCTCCTGCCTATTCACCGGTAAGTAATGCTAATACTGATCTTAAATGGGAAAGATCAGGACAATTCGATGCAGGTTTTGATTTTTCACTCTTCAAATCCAAATTGTCGGGTTCATTTGACTTCTATACAAAAACAACAACTGACTTACTATGGCCATTCCAGGTACCTGTTCCACCAAACCTCTACAGTACAGCTATCTTAAATCTTGGGAAATTAAGAAGCAGCGGTTTGGAGATGTCAATTAATTATAATGTAATCAGAAAATCAGACTTCTCATACAGTGTAACACTTACACCTTCCTACAGCCTTGAGAACATACTTGTTTCACTTTCAGGCAAATACAATGGAGCTGATCTGAAGTATGGACAACAGGACTTAAGTGATATGGGTTCACCAGGACAAAACCAGGTGCCACTTACCAGAGTTGAAGAAGGTAAACCAATCGGCCAGTTGCTGGCACTGGTATACAACGGAATCGATTCCTATGGCAACCTGACATTCGTTGATGAAAACCACGACGGGGTAATTGACCAGGCTGACCGTAAAGTAATTGGAAATGCTCTTCCGAAATTCCTTATGGGTTTTGGCAACGTGCTTACTTACAAAAACTGGGATCTGAATGTATTCTTCCGTGGAGTTTTCGGACATCACCTTGTAAATTCATTCAGAGGATTCTACGAGGTACCGGATATGATTGCATCATACAACTTACCTAAGACTGCCGCAAATATGCAGAATCCTACAACAGGAGCTCTCTTAAATGTTTCTTCTGGTACACTTTCCAGCAAGGATATTGAAAACGCTTCTTTTGTTTCCCTTGACAACCTGAGCTTAGGTTACAACTTCAGTTTACCTAAAAATGCACAATTCAGTAAGATCAGAGTATATCTTACAGGTAACAATTTGTTCTACATTACAAAGTATAAAGGTGTAAGCCCTGAGCCAAGATATGTAGACAGTGCAACAGATATGGGAACATATCAGAGCCCGCTGGTACCAGGTATAGACAGAAGGGATCAATGGTTCACCACAAGATCATTTACTATTGGTGCCAACTTTGTTTTTTAAACCTGAAAATGATTAAAATATGAAAACAAAAGAAAGAAATAAAATGAAAAAATCGCTATATCTGATAAGAGTCGTAATGATTCTTTTGGGAGTGGCTGCTCTTAGCCAGTCATGTACCAAACTGGATGAAACACTTTATGATACAGTTACACCAGCTAATTTCTTTAAATCTGATGCTCAGTTTGTCTCTGCATTAGGTGCTGCATACACACAACTAGGAGGTTATGCTTCCGGTGATGTTAATAACTTACAGGAGCTTAGTTCAGACGAAATGGCTGTTCCTACAAGAGGTCAGGACTGGGATGATGGTGGTAACTGGAGGAGACTTCATCTCCATTCATGGAAATTTGAAGATAACGCAGTCGGCGGTGCATGGGATTTCTGTTTTGGAGGTGTAAACACAGCTAACCGTCTGATCTATCAATTTACAAGTCTCTCTACCAGCGGACAGGTAAAAGCAGATGTTGCTGCCGCTTATATTTCAGAACTTCAGACATTGCGTGATTTCTTTTACTGGCAGTTGGTTGACCTTTATGGCAATGTGCCTTTGGTTACCGATTTTGTCACTGCACCAGCCGCTCCCGCTACTGCTCTCAGAGCCGATGTATATAATTTTATTATTACCGACCTCGAAACTGCAGTTCCTCAGTTAACAAAAACTGTAGACGGAACGACTTATGGCCGTATGAATTACTGGGCAGGAAAGTTTTTACTTGCTAAGTTATATCTTAATGCCGCAGTTTATACCGGTGTTAACGGTGCAACCGGGACAGCTCAATGGGACAAAACAATTGCAGCCTGCGATGAGATTATCAACTCAGGTAAATTTTCGCTTGAAAGTAATTATTTTGCCAATTTTAATATAGCCGATCAGACATCAAAGGAGTTTATCTTTGCTATTCCTTACGACAAGATATTCTTCACCGGATTCGAACTCGTAGATCAGACATTGCACTATGGGAGCCAGTATACATATAACCTTCAAGGACAGCCATGGAACGGTTTCTGTACTCTGGAACAATTCTATAACTCTTATGATCCTACCGATTTAAGAAGAGGTGATGTCGGTACAAAAACAACTCCGGCTTCCAAAAGAGGCAATTTCCTTGCAGGTTATCAATTCAAACTTGGAGGAGGATTAGTTACAGACGATGGAGCAGATGCCAAAGATCCTGATGGGAAACCACTTAACTTTGGAAATATAGGTGATGGTATTCCTCAGATCAATGAATTAGGTCCTCAGGCATTTCGCCAGTCAGGTGTAAGAATTGGTAAATGGGAATTCGAAGTTGGCGGCACAACAGAGATGAGCAACGATTTTGGAGTATTCCGTTATGCCGATGTAATGCTTATGAAAGCGGAAGCTTTATTCCGTAAGGGCAATACAGCTGCAGCATTACCATTGGTTAACCAGATCAGGGAACGCGCAGGTTTAACAGACCTGGCTTCTTTGGACGGCAAACTGAGTTTTGACCTTGCCGGACCGGTTGTTGCCGGTGGTGAATTGTTCAATGAAATGGGACGTGAAATGTTCGCAGAACATAACAGGAGACAGGATCTGATCCGCTGGGGATTTTTCAATAATAATGATAAATGGCATCTTCCATTCAATAACGCAGGTGATGCAATGAATACCGTTGGTGCATATCTCAAACTGTTCCCGATTAACAAAGCTAAATTAGCTGCTAACCCAAATCTTGTTCAAAACCCGGGTTACTAGTAATAATATTTGAATAACATATTTATTGAGAGCAGGCAATTATTATATTTGCCTGCTCTCTTTGTTTGGAGTGCCTCTCCCAAAACTCTTTCCCAAGAGGCAATTTGTATTAAAAACAGGGAGTATGGTGATGTAGCCCTTTGTGTACCTTAGTGATAACCTTTGAGTACCTTTTTGGTAAAACCAAAGACAATTAACCCTGCCTACCGGCAGGCAGGCACAAAGGATCACGAAGGAATATACAAAGTGACCCAAAGGAAAAGTAGACATTGTCAAAAAGATTGAATATATGTGCTTTTATAGAATTAAAGGATTATTCGGGACATTAATGCTAATTTTATCTGTTTTGGCAGTTTCTTGCAAAACAAACCAGTCTGTTTCAAATCAGAAACCTTTGTTTACCCTTCTTGACAAAAAGCATACTCATATCGATTTCGAAAATAAACTCGAATATACCGAGGAATACAATACATATACATACAGAAATTTCTATAATGGCGCTGGTGTGGGTATTGGCGACTTTAACAACGATGGTTTGCCCGATATATACTTTTGCGGTAACCTTGTCGGAAATAAGCTTTATATCAACAAGGGCAATTTTGTATTTGAGGATGTAACCGAGAGGGCCGGAGTTGCCTGTAAAGGCTCATGGTCAACCGGAGTGAGTATTGCCGATGTCAACGGAGATGGCTGGCCCGATATTTATGTTTGCAAATCGGGCGATCCGAAAAGCGCAAATCGGCACAATGAGCTATTTATAAATAATGGAGATTTGACATTCACAGAAAAAGCCGCTGAATACGGGCTTGCAGATGTCGGCTTATCAAACCATGCCTCATTTTTTGATTATGACCACGACGGGGATCTCGATTGCTACCTGCTGAACAACTCTTTTCAGTCTGTAAGTGAGTTTGATGCTAAACCCGGACAACGGACAGTACGTGATACCCTTGGTGGAAACAAGCTTTACCGTAATGATAATGGACATTTCGTTGATGTAAGCAAAGAGGCGGGTATTTACGGAAGTAAGATCGGCTTCGGCCTTGGCGTGAGCGTGGGCGACGTGAACCGCGACGGATGGGATGATATATATGTGTCAAATGATTTTTTTGAACGCGATTACCTGTATATCAATAATAAAAACGGAACATTCACCGAATCGCTTGAGAATCAGATGCGCGAAATCAGTCTGGGCGCGATGGGTGCAGATATGGCGGATATAAATAACGATGCTTATCCTGAGATCTTCGTTACTGAAATGACTCCTGAAGGAAACGCACGGCAGAAAACAAAAGTATTGTACGAAAGCTGGGATAGATATCAGCAAAAAGTCGCCAGCGGATACTATCATCAGTTCCCACGCAATACCCTGCAGCTAAATAATCAGAACGGCTCTTTCAGTGAGATTGGAAGATTAAGTGGCGTGAGTACAACAGACTGGAGCTGGGGAGCGCTCATAATGGACCTTGATAATGACGGATGGAAAGACATTTTTGTGGCTAATGGCATTTACAAGGATCTGCTTGACCGCGACTATCTCGATTTCTACTCTGATCCTTCTGTGATGCGATCGATGATAAAAACACAGGAAAAAGCAATACTGAGAGTTATTGATATGATTCCATCTGTCAAAGTTCCAAACTATGCATTTCATAACAACAAGGATCTCACTTTTACTAATTTATCAAAAGAATGGGGACTCAACACCCCGTCATTTTCAAATGGCGCAGCATATGTTGATCTTGATAACGACGGCGATCTTGATCTGGTTGTAAACAATGTGAATATGCCTCCATTTATATACAGGAATGAAACAAACAGGAAACCGGAATCTAATTTTCTTATGCTCAGCCTGAAAGGATCAGGGAAAAACACTGCTGCTATCGGGACAGAAGTAACTCTGTATTACAACGGTAAAATGAATTATCAGGAACTTATTCCACAACGGGGATTTGAGTCAACTGTCGATAACCGTCTTCATTTCGGTCTTGGAGCTGCTTTCACTATTGATTCATTGGAAGTCTGGTGGCCTGATGGTAAATGGACTGTTTTGTATAATGTGACCACAAATCAGTTTTTAAAACTTGATGAGAAAGATGCTGTTAACAGAAGTGTGATTAAACCTGAAAAGGCATTAACTACTGTCTTCCAAAAAGAAGAAAAGATTGAGGGCCTCGATTTCAAACACATAGAAAATGATTTCAATGATTTCGATCGCGACAGGCTGCTGTTTCAAATGCTATCTAACGAGGGTCCCCACATGGCTGTTGGCGATGTTAACGGCGACGGACTTGAAGATATTTATATCTGCGGCGCCAAAGATTTGCCGGGAGCCCTTTATGTACAGGGTAAAAATGGCCATTTCAAAAAAACAAATGAGGAATTATTTGAAGCAGATAAAATATGTGAAGATACTGATTGTGCATTTTTTGATGCTGACGGGGATGGCGATCTTGACTTATATGTGGCAAGCGGAGGCAATCAATTTCCATCAAGCTCTTCTGCCCTGGCCGATCGTTTATATATAAATGATGGAAAAGGACATTTCAAAAAGTCAGAACAAGTTTTACCGGCAGGAAAATATGAGAGTACAGCCTGTGTGAAACCTGCGGATTTTGATAAGGACGGAGATATTGACCTCTTTGTAGGTATTCGATTGCATCCGTTTGAATATGGCCTTCCAGTAAACGGATACCTTCTTCAAAATGACGGGCATGGAAACTTTAAGGATGTTACCGCGAAAATTGCACCCGGACTGTTGGGTATAGGAATGATAACAGATATGGTCTGGGCTGATGTTAACAATGATGGAAAACCTGACATGGTAATTGTTGGTGACTGGATGCCGGTAAAAGTATTCATTAATGAAAATGGAATTTTTAAAGATGAATCGGACCAGTATGGTCTTTCGAATACTGAAGGCTGGTGGCACACAATAATTGCAAAAGACCTTAATGGCGATGGAAAGATGGATTTCATTTTGGGTAATCAAGGATTGAACTCGCGTTTTAAGGCATCACCGACCAGGCCTGTAACCATGTATGTTAATGATTTTGATCTCAATGGCAGCGTTGAACAGATTATTTGTACCTATAACGGAGATAAATCATATCCATTGGCAATGAAGGATGATCTGGTAAAGCAAATTCCTTCCCTGGCTGGTAAGTTTAAAAAATTTGATGATTATAAAAACGCTACTATTGAGGATATTTTTCCACCTGAGGTGTTGCAGCGTTCAGTTAAATTAAATGCCAGGTATATGGAGAGTTGCGTGATGATGAATACAGGTCAGGGTACCTTTCACCTTACTCCTCTTCCGGTGGAAGCTCAGTTTTCCCCTGTTTATGCAATAACTGCGGATGATTTTGACAACGATGGCATTTGTGATATCTTAATCGGAGGAAATCAGTACAGAGCAAAACCTGAAACAGGAATCAATGACGGCAGCTATGGGCTATTATTAAAAGGAGACACAGGCGGAAAATGGACTCCTGTTTCTGACCTGAAATCCGGGATTTTTACAAAAGGTGAAATACGCGATTTGAAGATTATGAATATAAATGGAAAGCGTATCATTGCAGTTGCAAGAAATAATGATAATTTACAGTTTTATAAATATTGAAGTTACACTATGAAGACAAGAATTAATTGGTTATTGATGATCCTGATTTCCGCATCTGTTATTTCCGGATGTTCACCTAAAACAAAGTATGAGCGTATGTTGAAGCATGAACTTGCCAGTGGAGTCAGGTATGACTCTTTATTTATGGGCATATACTTCGGGATGCCTGAAAAGGATTTCTATATTCATTGCTGGAAGCTTAACAAGAAAGGTTTAATAAGGCAAGGTGATAGTAACACGACAGTTCTATATGAAATGAAAGACGAATTGAAATATCCTGCCAACATGGATTTTTACCCAAAATTCGATCAGGGCAAAATATTTGAAATGCCTGTAAGGTATGTTTACAAGGGATGGGCCCCATGGAATAAAAATCTAACGTCAGATAAACTCATAGTCGATATACTGATGTATTATGAAAAAACTTATGGCAGCGGATTTATTGAAGTGAAACATCGCGTCAGAGGGTCAGCATATGTAAAAGTAAATGGGAACAGGCGTATCACTATATTTAAACAGGATGAGTTACACGTGTGGGCTATTTTTACCAACTTGCTGGTAAAAAAGAGCTGGAATGATTCTGCTTCTGCCCCGGATATTAATCAGGCTGATACCACAAAAGATCTGAAATAATAATATGATCAGGAAAACTCAATCTATTTTACCCCCTAAAGTCCGCAAATGGGGGACTTTTAGAAATTTTAAGTCCCGCCATTGCTGGATTGTGGGGTTGAAACTTATAGGCCTGTTGCTTCCTCTCATCTTATATGGCTGTTCTAAAAAGTCAGAAAATCATTTGTTTACACTCATGCCTTCTTCAGTCACACATGCTGATTTTATAAATAAATTAGATTACGATACTCAATTAAAAAAGAAGTTCAATGTTTACACTTTCCGTAACTTCTACAATGGCGCCGGTGTAGCCTTAGGGGATGTGAATAATGACGGTCTTATCGATATATTCATGACCTCAAACATGGGTACCAATAAGTTGTATCTTAATAAAGGAAATTTTGAGTTTGAAGATATTTCAAAAAAAGCAGGCATTGAGGGAAAAGGATGGTCAACAGGTGTAAGTTTTGCTGATGTTAACGGAGACGGATTGATAGATATCTATGTGTGCAAATCGGGAAATGAAGAAGGTTCGGAAAACCATAATGAATTGTTTATCAATAACGGAGATCTTACCTTTACAGAAAAGGCAAAAGAATATGGTATTGATGAATCATCCGGTAATTCAACCGAGGGAGTGTTCTTTGATTATGATAAAGATGGTGATCTTGATTTGTTTTTACTTAAAAACTTTCCAAAGGCAATCGGCAGCTTTAATCTGAAGGAGAACCAGCGTCTTATACGAGATTCCATTGGCGGTGATAAGCTTTTCAGAAACGATGGTAATAAATTTACGGATGTCAGCGCTGCAGCCGGCATATTTGGCAGTACGATCGGATTTGGAATGGGTGTGTCAGTCGGGGATATTAATCAGGACGGATGGATGGATATTTATGTATCGAATGATTTCTTTGAGCGTGATTATATTTACATCAATAACCACGATGGAACATTTAAGGAAACATTGGTGGATATGATGAAATCCATTCCTATATCATCCATGGGAAGCGATATGGCGGATATTAATAACGATCACTATCCGGAAGTATTTGCCACCGATATGCTCCCCGAGCATAACGACCGGTTAAAAACAAAAACAACATTTGAGGATTGGAATAATTACAAATCAAATGTTGAAAATGGTTACCACCACCAGTTTACACGTAACATGTTGCAATTAAACAATGCCGATGGCACGTTCAGTGAAATCGGAAGACTGGCCGGAGTTTCTGCTACCGACTGGTCATGGGGTGGTTTGATAATGGATCTTGATAATGACGGATTGAAGGATATTTTTGTAGCTAACGGAATATATAAGGATCTCACCGATCAGGATTATATCCAGTATTTCTCAAACAGAGATATGGTCTTGTCTATCGTTTCAGGTAATAAGGTTGATTATAAAACACTGATTGACGCCATTCCCTCGGTTAAAATCCCCAGTTATGCCTTTAAAAATATGGGGAACTACAAATTTCAGAATATGGCGGACTCATGGGGACTGGGTACCCCTGGTTTTTCCAATGGAGCTGCCTACGGGGATCTTGACAATGATGGAGATCTCGACCTGGTAGTGAACAACGTAAATTTGCCTATGTCTATTTACCGTAATGAGACCAATCATCAGTTACCTGAAAACCATTATCTGAAAGTAATTTTAAAAGGAGAAGGTAAAAACACCCAGGCTATTGGTGCAAAAGTAACGGCAAAGAATAAAGGAAAGTTCGTATATCTGGAACAAATGCCGATACGTGGATATCTATCTACTGTAGATCCGCGTCCCAATCTGGGTCTGGGTCCTTTAACCGTTGTTGATTCTCTCATTGTTGAATGGCCCGACGACCGGTGTACAATTCTGACAGATGTAAAAACCAACCAGACGCTGACATTATATCAGAAAGATGCCACAAAAATGTCATTCCATGCAGTTGAGCATGTAAGTTCAAAGAATACCTACTTTCAGGATATAAGCAGGGAAAACCGGATAAATTTTGTGCATAAAGAGAATGAATTCAATGATTTTGAACGGGAACCCTTGCTTTTTCACATGATGTCAACTGAAGGTCCCCGTATGTGCAAAGCTGATGTTAATGGAGACGGACTCGATGATTTGTATATCTGCGGGGCAAAAGACCAGCCCGGAGCTCTTATGATACAGAGAAAAGATGGCACATTTTTTTCGGCTGATAAACAATTATTTGAAGAAGATAAGATATCAGAGGAGACTGATTGTGCATTCTTTGATGCAAATGGGGATGGATATCCCGACCTGTATGTAGCTTGTGGGGGAAATGAATTTCCCGAGAGCTCTTCAGCTTTAAGTGATCGTTTATATATAAATGATGGTAAAGGAAACTTCACCAAATCAGATCAGGTATTGCCCGCAGGAAAATATGAAAGTACCTCGTGCGTGAGAGCAGCAGACTTTGATAAAGACGGTCTGATGGAATTATTTGTAGGCATCAGGCTAAAACCATTTGCATACGGAGTGCCTGTAAACGGGTATATTTTGAAAAACGATGGGAAAGGGAATTTCAGGGATATAACCGCCCAGGTTGCCCCTGAATTGAGAAATATAGGCATGATACGCGACATGGTATGGGCCGATGTTGACGGAGACGGAGATCTTGATATGATAATTGCAGGAGACTGGATGCCAATAAAAGTATTCATAAATGATCACGGTAAGTTTAAAGAAAAAAAGGATGCGTTTGGATCCGAGAAAACAGAGGGTTGGTGGAATTGCCTTGCAGCCGGTGATTTTAATGGTGATGGCCATATTGACTTTATAGCCGGGAACCATGGCCTGAACTCAAGGTTTAAGGCAACTCCGGAAAAACCTGTAAGCATGTACGTAAGTGATTTTGATCTGAATGGAACGGTTGAACAAATAATATGTGTTTATGATGGCGATAAATCATATCCTATGGCATTAAAGCACGATCTGACCAGACAAATACCGGAACTAGCTAAAAAATATCCTAAGTATGATATGTATAAGGATCAGCAGATCACTGATATATTTACGCCTGAACAGTTAAAGAATTCTATCCGTCTGGATGCAAACCTGTTGGAAACCTCCCTTTTCATTAATGACGGGACGGGTCATTTCACCAGGAAGTCGTTACCTGATGAGGTTCAATTCTCGCCTGTCTATGCTGCACAAGTTGGCGATTATAATGGAGACGGGAAACCTGACATATTGCTTGGCGGCAACCTGTTCAACGTTAAACCGGAAGTAGGACGTTATGATGCCAGTTATGGATCTCTTTTAATTGGTGATGGTCATGGTGGTTTTAGCTTTATACCTCAAAAAATATCTGGTTTTCATCTTAACGGAGAGATAAGGGATTTCAAGGAGGTAACGACACAGAAAGGCAAAATATTGGTGGTTGCCAGGAGTAATGATTCGTTACAGGTTTTTAAAGTATTAAGCCGGTGAAGCATTCAGATGAAAAAATCTGCTTTCATTTTTCCAGTTCTGTTATTGCTCTTTTCCTGTAAATCTGAAAGGAACAAAAAGGACCAGCTTTTTTCACTTTTATCCCCCTCCTCCACTCATGTAGATTTTAAGAACCAACTCACTGAAACTGAGCAATCCAACATTATTGAATATCTATACTTCAATAATGGGGGCGGCGTTGCAGCAGGAGATATAAATAACGATGGACTTGTAGATTTATATTTCACATCTAATCAGGGACCGAACAAGCTATACCTTAACAAGGGTAATTTTAAATTTGAAGATATCACTGAGGCTGCAGGTGTAGCAGGAACCGGTGACTGGAAGACCGGTGTTACTATGGCAGATGTAAACGGCGACGGTCTGCTGGATATCTATGTTTGCCAGGTAGGAAAATACAAGAGCCTTCATGGAAGAAACCAACTCTTCATAAATCAGGGTAACAATACATTTAAAGATGAAGCTCATGAATATGGCCTTGATTTTCAGGGTTTTTCAACACAAGCAGCATTCTTTGATTATGATATGGACGGTGATCTTGATATGTTCCTTCTGAATCATTCGGTTCATACATCCCGCAGCTATGGTAATGTCTCTTTACGCTTTGACCATGATTCACTTGCAGGTGGCAGGCTATTCAGAAATGATGAAGTAAACGGGAAACATGTTTTTCATGATGTCACGCAGGAAGCCGGGATATATAGCAGCCAGATTGGATATGGTTTGGGAGTAAATGTTTGTGACATTAACAATGATGGCCTTCCCGATATATATGTTTCCAACGATTTCCACGAAAATGATTATTTATATATTAATAACGGAAATGGCACTTTTTCAGAGCGAATAACAGATTTTATTGGTCATACCAGCAGATCATCAATGGGCAATGATGTCGGCGATATAAATAATGACGGCCTCCTCGACATAATGGTTCTGGATATGCTGCCCGACAAAGAAAAGATAAGGAAACAATCCGGTGGAGAGGATGATTATGAACTATCGGAATTGAAGCTGAAATATGGTTATAATCACCAGTTTGTTCGTAACACATTGCAACTCAACCTGGGAGGTGGCATGTTCAGTGAAATAGGATTGCTTGCCGGCGTTTATTCAACAGACTGGAGCTGGTCACCTCTTTTTTGTGACGTGGATAATGACGGGTGGAAAGATCTTTTTATTACTAACGGCATATACAGAAGAGCGAATGATCTCGATTATGTTAAGTTTTTAACAGGAGGCAACAGAAGTTTTCCATCAAAGGATAACAGTACTGTTACAGACAAAGAACTATATGAAAAAATGCCTCTTTATCCGAATGTAAGCTATATCTACAGGAATAATGGCGATCTCACATTCACAAATATGGCCGGTAAATGGGGTATTGACACCCGGGCTTATTCAAATGGAGCCACTTATGCAGATCTTGACAATGATGGTGACCTCGATCTGATTGTCAATAATATTAACGGGCCTGCCTTTATCTATAGGAATAATGCTGAAACAGTGTGTGGCAATCATTATTTGTCAGTATCATTAAAAGGAAAAGGGTTGAATACACGGGGAATCGGAGCCCGGGTTACTTTATACAACGGCGGAAAGGAACAGGTTGCGGAACAATTTCCCACAAGAGGCTTTTTATCTGCCACTTCCGATATTTTACATTTTGGTTTGGGGAAGGTTAAGCTTATTGATTCGCTGGTTGTCCGATGGCCGGACCTGTCTGAACAAATGATAAAAAATGTTCCGGTTGATACAACTATCACATTAGAAATGACAAATGCTCTGAAGCCTGTAAGCAGGATTAGGCAGGATAATGAAAATACAAAATTGTTCTCTCCTACTCTGATCCCCGGACTGGAGTTCACTCATAAAGAAGACGAATGGGTGGATTTTTACCGTGAGAAGCTGATTCCTCACAGTCTGTCAGCTGAAGGTCCTGCACTCGCTGTAGGAGACGTAAATGGCGACGGCTTGCAGGATCTTTTTGTAGGCGGTGCAAAAGGGCAGCCTGCGATGATATTTATTCAGCAAAAAGATGGTTCTTTCAAACCATTAAATGTACCCCTGTTTGCAAAAGAGGCTTACCTTGATGATGTAGATGCGGCTTTTTTTGATGCCGACGGAGATGGTGATCTTGACTTGTACATTGTTCGCGGAGGAAATGAATTGAAAATTGGAAATCCTCTCCTTACCGACTTGTTATTGATAAACGATGGAAAAGGTGGATTTACCAAAGGTGAATTGCCTTTCATGTCGCATAACGGATCATGTGTCAGGCCGTGCGACTTTGACGGTGATGGTGATATCGATCTGTTTGTGGGTTCGAGATCTGTTCCGGGTGCCTATGGATTGTCTCCTGAGCAGTATTTGCTGGAAAACGATGGACATGGCCATTTCAAAGTTGTTACAGATGACAGGATCAAGCCCTTTAGGAACATCGGCATGGTTACCGACGCTGCCTGGATGGATTGGGATAAAGATGGAAACCAGGATCTGGTATTAGTTGGTGAATGGATGAAGGTAAGTATATTCAGGAATGAAAAAGGATATTTTACAGATGTAACAAGCGCTGCCGGTTTGGATGAGACATCAGGATGGTGGAACTGTATACGTGTTGCTGATGTTGACGGAGATGGTAACATGGATCTGATTGGCGGTAATTTAGGACTTAATTCGATGCTTAAGGCATCTGCAAAAGAACCTGTCGAGATGTATCTGAATGATTTCGACAATAATGGGTCGCTTGACCAGGTTATCTGTACCTACCAGAATGGAATCAGCTACCCTTTTGCATCACTTGACGAGCTGTCAGCGCAGATTACAGGATTAGAAAAAAAATTCCCCAAATATTCTGATTTTGGAGACAAAACCGTCAAAGACATTTTCGGCGAGAATGCAATAGATCAATCCATTATAAAAAGAGCAGTTTTGTTTGAAAGTTGTTTGTTCCTTAATGATGGAAAAGGGACATTTAAAACTTATAAGCTTCCTGTTGAAGCACAATTTTCCCCGGTTCGGGATATTCTGGTACGGGATATAAACAAAGATGGAAAGGCTGACCTGGTTCTGGCTGGGAACGATTATGCAGTAAGACCTTCATATGGTCGCTATGATGCAAGTTATGGCTGGTGTTTATTAGCGGATACAAGTCATAATTACAAGGCAATTATGCCGGTTAAAAGTGGGTTGAAGATAACAGGTGATGCAAGGAAAATAGTTCCTATTGATATAGCAGGAAAGCACTACCTTATTGTCGCAGTTAATAACGGAAGTCTGCAGATATTTCAATTATTAAAGTAGCGTGAGAAAATAAAATTTACAGACAAAAGCCCATATCTATCTAAAAATCAATAAAATGCTATCTAAAAGGTTCTAATTTTATTGTTTTTCCTTTGTGTTACTTTGTGTAATACTTAGTGATCCTTTGTGGTTCAATGTATTAGATTTTACCACAAAGGGACACAAAGGTTTACAAAAGACTTTCAGACTTATTTATTGAAAATATTCAGGAATCGGGCTTCATCCCATAATTCATTATCATTTCAAATTTCCAGCTTTTGTATTTTACTAAAATATTTTGTAAATTTAATAATCAAAAATTCCGGCATGTTTAAGTTCTACTGTCATGAAACACATGGCTGAAATGGTTTACAAAAAAAACAAATCATCACTGATCTGGTCAAGGGAGAGCCTGTTAATATTTCTGTTTTTCATTCTTGCGTCTTGTCATAAAGAGAATGTTGTGAATGAAATAGATCCCCAGTATCCAACTACCATAAAACCTCTTGGTTCACAGGAATATCAAACCAGGCTGAATGCATACTGGTTGCAAAATCCTTTTATGCTGAGTGATATGGATCCTTACGGATTCTGTGATGAAACGAAAGAATTCAGGGATCTGCCATATCCTCCGATTTTCAAGAAAATATCTACGGCAGAAGCTATATCAATTGCAAGGACATTTATTGCCTCAAATCATTTGGAAACGGGAGTGTCAGATACTTCGTTGCTTGATTTCTCAGTCACCTATCAATTTACTGCCGCTGATAATTATTATGTAACTCACCTCCAGACCCAGACACAGGTTGTTGACTCTATGGAAGTAAGTAACACAAATATTTATCTCTGGCTGGAAAATGACCATGTGGTATATTGCATTAACAATTGGTTTCCAAAAGTTTACATTCCGGCAAGATTCCTTATCTCACCTGATAATGCTGTCAGCAACCTTGTGGGACAAGATTATTCTTTGCCGACTCTAACAGGTGAGACTTCCGGGAAAGTAACAGAAGGGGCGTTAGCCGGGGCAACAATAAGCAAGGAGATAATTCAGTACCTGGGCCCCTATGCCGACAGAAACTCTTCATCCAATCTGGAGTTGCGAATTGTATACAAAATATTTTTACCTTCAGCTTATACCATATTCTATGTTGATGTTATGACCGGAAAAACTCTTGGTTCGGAAGCTACAATTTTTTCAAAATAGTTTCCTGAATTCATAAAATCATTATACAATATAACCTAAGCAGCCTTACTAATGATAAATACAATAAAATCCCTGGCATTATGTAAGAAAAGCTTAATATCTTTTCTTATTACTTTCTTCGCAATCGGTTTGACTTTCTCTCAGCAAAAACCAATACCTAACATTAAAACAGATCTATCGAATGGATCCCTTGGAGATAGCTTAAAAGGCCTTAGTACTTCAAACGAAGTTGTTTCAACCGGATATGGCACACAAAAGAAAAGGGAAGTTACAAGTTCCATTTCAAATGTGAACAGGGATGAATTTAATAAAGGAAATATCCAAAACCCACTTCAATTGATCCAGGGCAAAGTGGCAGGATTATCAATAAATAAGCCGGGAGGCGACCCGAATGGAGCTTTTGATGTGCGCCTGAGGGGCCTGAATACGATTTATGGCAATACAGCACCTCTGGTCATTGTTGATGGTGTGATCGATGCGTCTCTCAATAATGTTGATCCTGAGGACATTGAATCCATTGATGTTCTGAAGGATGCCTCTACTGCAGCTATCTATGGAACAAGAGGTTCAAGCGGAGTCATTCTTGTATCAACAAGGAGGGGCAAGCCTGGAAAAACTGTCATAGAGTATAATGTTTATTCAACCGCAGAAATGGTAGCTAAAAATAATCCTGCGTTGAATGCATCCGAATGGAGGGCATTATCAACTAAAATTGGGATCGGAACAGATTATGGAACAAGCACTGACTGGTTTAAGGAAATTGAACAGACAGGCTTGTCGCAGGTGCATAATATATCAATGTCAGGCGGGACTGATAAGACAAGTTACCGTGCTTCAATCAATTATCGAGGCGGGGATGGCATTATGATCAATACTGGATATGATCAGCTTAACGGAAGGGTTAATATCACTCAAAAGGCATTGAATGATAAATTTACACTGGATCTGAACCTTGGGGCCACCCAGAGAGAATCAAAATACGGCTTTGCCGATGCCTTTACTTATGCTTCAATTTACAATCCAACATCTCCCGTTAAAAGCAGTGATCCGGCATTTGCCCAATATGATGGTTATTTCCAGCAGGTTATATGGGATTATTATAACCCGGTTGCGATTGCAGAGGAAGATAAATCTGAAGGGAAAAACAGAATATTAAACCTTTCTCTGAAAGGTACTTATGAAATCCTCAAAGGGTTAAATGTTGATGCATTTTATTCTGTTCAGAGCAGTGCCGCATTAGGAGGACAGTATTTTGATATGCATGATTATTGGGGTGGAATGAACAGGAATGGTTTAGCTTCGAGACAGGAAGATAATTCCGGCAACCGGCTTTTTGAATCAACTCTGCATTATAACAGTGATATAACATCATCGATCAATCTCAGTTTAGTTGGAGGATATTCTTACCAGAATTTTACAAATGAAGGTTTCTATGCACAGGGAGGCGACTTCCTGACAGATGCTTTTTCATTTAATAACCTTGGGGCTGCTCTTGATTTTAAAAATGGGAAAGGCACTGTTACCAGTTATAAAAACTCAAATAAGCTGGTGGCATTCTTCGGACGGATGAACCTGACCATCAACGATAGGTGGTTTGTTTCTGCAAGTGTAAGAAAAGAAGGTTCCTCAAGTTTTGGAGCAAACAATAAATGGGGTTTATTCCCGGCTTTTGGAGGAGGCGTTAATATAGCTAAATACGTCGGCTTTATTGATAACCTCAAATTAAGGATGGATTACGGAATAACAGGGAATCTGCCTTTTAACAGTTATCTGTCGCTGCAACGTCTCGAGCATCCGATTAGCTATTCATTGTATGACTATAACACCTTCTTTTATCATGGAACATTTATTCCTGCATTTCTCACTTCAAGCAATGCTAATCCCGATCTTAAATGGGAGAAGAAAAATGAATTTGACGCAGGAATGGACTTTTCACTTTTCAAATCGAGGCTAACCGGATCATTTGATGTGTACGTTGAAAAAGCTTCAGATTTATTATATCAATATTATGTATCAGTCCCGCCTAACCTATCGGACCAGGTATGGCTAAACATCGGAAAAATAAAAAGCAGTGGTCTGGAGTTAACTCTTAACTACAACGTGATCAGGAAATCAGACCTGTCATATAACATAGCCTTAACGCCTTCATACAATTCTGAGAATACTCTGGTTTCCCTTTCAGGAAATTATAATGGAGAGGCTCTGAAATTTGGAAGCCAGCAGATGGGATTCCTTCCGCACAGCGATGACGAACTGATAAAAGTTGAGGAGGGTAAACCAATAGGGCAAATACAGTCATTGGTTTTCAAGGGTATTGATGAATCCGGAAATCTGATCCTGGTCGATCAGAATAATGATGGATATATTGATCAGAGAGACTTAAAGGTCGTTGGCAACGGGTTGCCGAAATTTCTAATTGGATTCGGAAACATGATAACCTATAAAAACTGGGATTTAAATGTATTCTTCCGTGGAGTTTTCGGACATGACCTTATCAATTCCTACAGGGCTCTTTACGAATCGCCAAATCTGATCCTTTCTTATAACGTCCCAAAAACAGCTGCTAATATGATAACCACGACAAACCAGGTGTTTGTCGGACACAGGTTTTCAAGCACAGACGTTGAGAATGCTTCATTTGTTTCCCTTGACAACTTTAGTTTGGGCTATAGCTTCAGATTACCTGAAAGCTCCCAAATCAGTAAGATCAGGGTGTATATTGCCGGCAATAATTTATTCTATATAACAAAATACAAGGGATCGGATCCAAATCCCAGATATGGAGATAGTGAGTATTCTGCCTATACTCCTCTTATACCGGGTATCGACAGAATGGACTCATGGCCCAGAACAAGATCCTTTACTCTGGGGGCTAATGTTGTTTTTTAATATGTTTTCTACAATGATCGACTTTCCAAAACCTGAAATCCATATTTTGAGAAAATGGATTCTTACCTTCCTTCTGTTTTTCTTATCAGTATGCTTCTCATTCTCCCAGCAAAAGATTGTAAGTGATTCACTACCTCTGAAGAGTGACAGAGATGAAATTGTGAATATTGGTTATGGCACTCAGAAGAAAAAAGAGATTACAAGTTCGATAGTGAGTGTTAAATCTGATGATTTCAATAAGGGAAACATTCAGAGCCCTATTGAGTTGATCCGTGGTAAAGTGGCAGGATTATCGATAAGTAAAGCCGGTGGAGATCCTAATGGAGCCTATGAAATACGCTTGAGAGGGTTGAATACGATCAATAGCAATACAGCTCCTTTGATTATTATTGATGGAATGATTGCCGCATCTCTTGAAAATGTAGACCCAAACGATATTGAATCCATAGATGTATTAAAGGATGGATCCGCTGCTGCCATCTATGGCACGCGTGGTTCCAATGGTGTGATTTATATTTCAACCAGGAGAGGGAGATCAGGAGCCCCAGTCATCGAATATAATGTGTATGCAACTGCTGAAATGGTAGCCAGAAATAATCCAGCCATGTCCGCAGCGCAATGGAGAGCTTTGTCTGCAGAGGTAGGATTTGGAAATGATTATGGAACAAGTACAAACTGGTTTAAGGAGATAGAGCAAACAGCCCTCTCACAAGTACATAATATTTCAATGTCTGGCGGGACTGACAAAACAAGATATCGTGCTTCAATAAATTATCACAATGGAAATGGAATTCTGATCAATACCGGATATGATCAGTTTAACGGCAGGATGAATATCACTCAAATGGCGTTGAATGATAAGTTAACGCTTGATCTGAACCTGTCGGCAACTCAAAGAGAATCAAAATATGGTTTTGCTGAAGCTTTCAAATATGCTTCAATATATAACCCAACAGCTCCGGTGAAAAGCAGTGATCCGGCGTATTCAAACTATGATGGTTATTTTCAACAGGTTATATGGGATTATTTTAACCCTGTGTCAATTGAGGAGGAAAACAAAAATGAAGGTAAGAACAGGGTACTAAACATGTCATTAAAGGGGACTTATGAAATCATCAGGGGGCTTTTCATCGATGCATTTTATTCCAGAGAAAGCACTGGTTCCCTTGAAGGTCAATATTTTAATAGTCATGATTATTGGGGGGGAATAAATCGTAATGGCTTAGCTTCAAGACAGGAGGATAATTCGGTAAGCAGACTTTTTGAATCGACTTTGCATTACAATACAGATCTTACATCAGCTATTAACTTAAGCTTATTGGGAGGCTATTCTTACCAGGATTTTACAAATGAAGGTTTTTACGCTCAGGGAGGTAACTTTCTAACTGACAATTTTAACTTCAATAATCTTAGTGCCGCACTGGATTTTAAAAATGGAATAGGGACACTCACCAGTTATAAAAACTCAAATAAACTGGTTGCTTTTTTCGGTCGTGTAAACCTGAGTCTTAACAATAGATGGTTCCTGAATGCAAGTTTAAGAAAAGAAGGTTCATCGAGGTTCGGTTCGAATAATAAGTGGGGCTTATTCCCGTCTGTCGGGGGAGGTGTAGATATAGCTAAAAGTGTAGGATTTATTGATTACCTGAAATTACGTGCGGGGTATGGCGTAACAGGAAATCAACCGTCTGAAAGTTATCTGTCAATACCTCAGCTTGATCATCTCGGAAACGCCTATTACGATGGAACTTTTATTCCGATATATTCAATTGTAAACAGGGGGAATCCATATCTTAAATGGGAAAAGAAAAGTGAATTTGATGCTGGACTTGATTTTTCATTATTAAAGTCAAGGTTGTCTGGTTCAGTTGACTTTTATACAACCAATTCAAAGGATTTATTGTATCAGTATTTTATACCTTCAGAGATGTATTATTCTTATAGTTGGGTCTGGTTAAACCCAGGAATGATCAGAAGCAGTGGTTTGGAACTGACAATTAACTGGAATGTCCTTAATAAATCAGATCTGAAATATAAAATATCCTTTTCCCCATCATTCAACCTTAAGAACACACTTGTTTCCATCTCCGGAAATTATGACGGGAATGATTTTAAATATGGGACACAAGATCTGGGTTATATCGGAGGCAGTGAATTGCCGCTGGTAAGAGTCGGGGAAGGTAAACCATTGGGTCAATTGATTGCATGGGTTTTTAAGGAAGTTGATCCTACTGGTAAAATAACTCTTGTAGATGAAAATAATGATGGGTATATCAATTACAGCGACATGAAGGTTGTTGGCAACGGTTTACCAAAATTTCAATTTGGATTCGGCAATTCCCTTGTCTATAAAAACTGGGAGTTAAATGTTTTCTTCAGGGGAGTTTTCGGACATGATCTTATAAATTCCTACAGGACACAATATGAAGCACCTAATATGATATATTCTTATAACCTTCCTGTTACCGCCGCCAGTATGAGAAATTCAGCGACTCATACCCTAATGAACACCTCCTCTGGTGTTATTTCAAGCATTGATATTGAAAATGCTTCCTTCGTTTCTCTTGATAATATGAAAATAGGTTATAACTTCAGGTTACCTGAAAGTTTTCAATTCAGTAAGATCGGACTATTTATTGCCGGTAATAATATGTTCTATCTCACAAAGTATAAAGGTTCTGATCCGAACCCCAGATATGCTGATTCTGATAACTATTACGGAACCTATGATAATCCGCTGGTGCCTGGTATAGACAGGCTTAAATCATGGCCCCGGACAAGATCAGTTACAATTGGTGCAAATGTTGTTTTCTGATTGTGAAAATAAAAAGAATCATTAAATTTGATTTGCTAAACTGTTCCTGATATTAAGCTTGATCCCTATAAAGTAAAGTATCTGCATAAATATTTTTTTCATTCTGACGGATCCTGTTAATTAACTAACCTTAAAGAAATATTCTATGGGATCCATGGTAAATTTTGCTTATTTAAGTAAAAGAACTTTTTTATCTTTTTTGCTTATTTCCTTCTCACTCAGCATAACAATCGCGCAGCAAAAATCTGTTAATAGTAAAACCGGTACCGATGTCGCGAAACCTGATCCCGGTGCTGACAGTACTGACGTCGGGTACTCCAGGCTAAAGGAAAGTGATATTGTCAGTTCTGTTGCCATCGTGAAATCTGAAGAATTCAACAAAGGTTTTATTGCAAATCCGATTCAATTAATCCAGGGTAAAGTTGCAGGATTATCCATAAGTAAACCCGGAGGAGATCCGAACGGCATGTTTAACATACGTCTCAGGGGCTTGAGCACCGTTTGTGGGAATACAGAACCCCTTATAATTATTGATGGAGTGATAGGGGCATCTCTTGATAACATCGATCCTGATGATATTGAATCCATAAATGTATTAAAGGACGGTTCGGCTGCAATTTTTACACCCGGAGGTTCGGGTGGAGTAATTGTAGTAAATACAAAGAAGGAAAGAGCAGGGAAAACACTTATTGAATATAATGCATCTGCAACCTCTGAATCAGTCAGCAAAAATAATCCGTCGATGAATTCAACAGAATGGAGGTCGTTGTCAAAGGAAACGGGAATGGGGACTGACTTTGGTTCTAATACGGACTGGTTAAAACAGATAGAACAAACATCAATATCTCAGGTACATAATATTGCGATATCAGCAGGCACTGATAAAACCAGTTATCGGGCTTCAATTAACTATCGTGACGTGGAAGGTGTTATCATTAACACAGGCTACAATCAATTAAATGGAAGAATTGCTCTAACGCAGAAGGCGTTAAATGACTGTTTTACTCTGGATATTAATCTGGCCGCCACCCAAAGAGAATCTAAAAATGGTTTTCCTGATGCAATACGATATGCCTCAATTTACAATCCAACCTCACCTGTAAGAAACAGTTCGCCTCAATATGCATCTTATGATGGATATTTTCAGCAGATCTTATATGATTATTATAACCCGGTTTCTATCCTTGAGTTAAATAAAAATGAAGGAAAAAACATAATATTGAATACATCAGTAAAGGGTACATATGAAATCATTAAAGGACTGGCCGTGGAAGCTCTCTACTCCAGACAGAGTTATAACTCATTGGGTGGACAATATTATGATAAAAATGATTACTGGGGCGGCTTTAACAGGAATGGACTTGCATCCAGAAATGAAGATAATTCTTCAAGTCAGCTTTTTGAATCGATGGTCAGTTATAATGGCAAATTGACTTCTAAACTTAATCTCAGCATGATAGGTGGTTATTATAACCAGAGCTTCATCAATGAAGGATTTTACGCTCAGGGAGGCAATTTTCTCACAGACTATTTTACGTTCAATAACCTTGGCGCAGCTCTTGATTTTAAAAATGGGAAAGGACAAGTAAGCAGTTATAAAAATTCAAGTAAGGATGTTATGTTTTTTAGCCAGATAGATTTGGACTTCGAAAGGATATTGTTTCTGAAGGCGGGGACAAAATATGAAGGTTCATCACATTTTATGTCGGGCAATAAATGGGGTGTATTCCCATCTGCAGGATTTGGATTGGAATTATCCAAACTACTAAATCTCCACTCTATGGATAATATTAATTTACGTGCTGATTACAGTATGGACGGAAATAAACCTGATGATAATGTATGGCTTAATATTGCAAACGCAGATATTAAATGGGAGAAGAATGGTGAATTTGATGCGGGATTTTACTTTACAATTTTCAGATCAAGGCTGTCCGGTTCATTTGATTTTTATACAAGTACAACAAATGATTTATTGTATCAATATCAGACATATGTTACTTCGTATTATATGGCAATGTTAAACCTTGGAAAACTTAAAAGCAGCGGATTGGAATTAAATGTTAAATATGAAGTCATTAAAAAATCAGATTTCTCGTATGGTATAAGCATTAATTCTTCTTTTAATATAGCGAATAACATATCTCTTTCCGGCACAGTTAATGGGACTTCTTTGAATTTTGGAGAACAGGATCTTGGTGCAGTGGGCTCACCGGGACAAAATCAGGTTCCACTGGTAAGAGTGCAGAATGGAAAGCCTGTAGGTCAGTTGATAGCATTTATTTTTAAGAGTATTGATTCAAATGGCAATTTTTCCCTTGTTGATATAAACCATGACGGACACATTGATCAGTCTGACCGTAAAGTAGTTGGAAATGGATTACCAAAGTTTATTATAGGTTTTGGGAATACGATTACTTATAAGAACTGGGATATGGATGTCTCATTCAGAGGTGTAGCCGGACATGACCTTATCAATTCTTATCGTGCTTTGTATGAAGTGCCTTATATGATATCATCGTATAATCTTCCAAAAACCGCAACTGATATGCGAAATTCTTCAAATGGAAAGTTCCTTAATGCATCTTCCGGTACATTAACAGATTTAGATGTTGAAAATGCCTCATTTATTTCTCTCGATAATATAAGTTTAGGATATACCTTCAGATTAGATGAAAGTTCAAAATTCAGTAAGATAAGGTTGTATTTTGCCGGTAACAACTTATTCTATCTTACAAGATATAAAGGTTCTGATCCAAACCCGAGATATACAGATAATGCATCTGATCTGGGAACTTATAATAGTCCATTGGTTCCAGGAATTGACAGAATGAAAACCTGGCCAAGAACCAGATCGGTTACTTTTGGGGCAAATATTGTTTTTTAGTTTTCAGGATTATCTCCCTGCTGATTAAAAAAGAAATTTCCCGCAGATATCGCAGATTGGCGCAGATCTAAATTTAAAATCCGCGAAAATCAGCGTGATCCGGTAGAAAAATGTTGCAGAAATTCTTTAAGATCATTCACCCCAGGGCTGATACCGGTTTTTACATACGATCCTGAAACTGCATTCGCGACTATTAATGATTGAAGAAGGTTAAAATCGTGAAAAAGTGAATAACAGAATCCTGCATTGAAATTATCTCCTCCCCCGGTTAATATCTTCGGCTCCTCACAAAAAAAAGTATCACATTTCTCATAAACTGCACCATCAAATGCTATCGCATCCTTCGTCCTGTGCATAACCAGGACATCCGCATTGGCTAATCGGAACAGTTCTTTCATAAATTCTTCATCAATAGTGTATTCTCTTATATTCATTGCCTTTCCGATAAGAGCGGCTTCATTCTGGTTCAGACTTAATATAACCCTGAAATATTTTCTGAATCTGGCTAACAGATCTAAGGCAAATTGTATCTCCTTATCCGACTTCCGTGAACAGTCGGAAAAATCGGAGAAAAAAAATGGTTTAGGTCCGTCGTGTAAAATGAAAGGCAGTATCTCTTCGAGAACTCCTTCCCATATCTGTGAGGAATTCTCAATTTCGCTCCAGTTAAGAAAGGATATCATCTGTTTATCGGACATCAATACCTTTATCTTCTCAATACCCAGTATATTTTTGATCCCTTCCCATGTAAGATTATTGTAGGGTCCGGGATCAAACATTATAACTTTTGAGTTATTAAATTCAAGAGCTGTGGCAGAGATAGTATCAGCGATTGTATGCAGCGAACAGTTTGGAGACATGGTCCGGAAGACAGGCAATATATCGGGTAGACCAAAAGTTCCGACACATTCTGTTTTAATGCCAAGGTTTCCAAGGGCATTCCCGGTGATAACCATATTACCACCTATCTTGGATAGTTTTGTCTGCAGTTCAACCCCACAACTTTTGTTATTAAGGTTTATAAGGAACTCACCGAACTGGCTGCTTTCAGTGAAATAAGAAGTTACTTCATTATCTTTTTTTTCTCTGACAATGCGTATTATATAGTCAATACATGCATCAAAACCCAGAAAAGCATTGTTGTCAACTATAGAATTCTGACTAAGCCGGGATACAATTTCTGGTATGGCATCAATAATTTGTCTATTCACATTCAGCTATTTAAAGATACTTAGCAGCTTCTTTATCTAGGAGAAGAAAAGAATTAAGATGCGACTTTATGACCGAAGCAGGAAAGCCAGGAGAAACTTCACTCTCAATCAATCTTTTGACAACTTCTGCTTTTCTGTTGCCATTTAACTGCAAAATCACCGTTTGAGCTTCAAGCACATACTTAATTCCCAATGTAATTCCTTTTGATAAGGTCACTTTTCCAGAGAAATATTTCTGGCCAACAATCTTCGTTGTTTCATCAAGATTTACAATATGAGAGTAAAGATCAAAGGAAGTACCTGGTTCATTCAGTCCCAGATGACCATTCATACCAACCCCAAGCAACATCATATCAATCGGACCATTTTTCTTTATAAAATCATCAGTCTTTACGCATTCATGCTTCAGATCAGAAGATTCGCCATCGAAGAAACACAAATTTTCTTCAGAATAGTCGATGTGATCAAAGAGATGTTTTTTCAGAAATGAAAAGCAATTTTCGCTTTTCATCGCACCAATATTTGCCCATTCGTCCAGACCAACAATTTTGCATTTTTTAAAACTTATCACTCCTTTCTGATTAAGTTCTATCAGATGTTTAAATGTTCCAACCGATGTTTCTCCGGCAGGGAAGCAGAGCAACGCATCAGGTTTCTCCGAAATTATGGTGGCAATCCGCTCTGCAGTTTTCACCGATAGTTCGGTATAGTTGTTATAGATTATTTGCTTCATGACATAATGGATATATGAATTAGTCTTCTTTCTAACTTTTTCACGCAAAGTCGCAAAGTCGCAAAGGTCTTATTTGCGTCCTTGCGACTTAGCGAGAAATTCTTCAGAGTTTAATCTCCCCCCAGCCTTTTCTGTATTCTCTTTTTACAAACTGGTTGGCTTTTTCAAAATTTGTTATTTTCATATTTTCTCCATCCCATTTGTAATTAATATATCTTCCGGGGAAAATATATCCTTCCATGTCACCGTAAACAGGGTCTTTTCTGCTTATTTTTTCACGGATATTGAAACTTCTTAATAATAAATTACCCATCAGTACAGTCTCAGTCAGAGGACCGGCATATCCTACAAAAGGAGAATCTACTTCTGCATTTCCATAACCAGCGATACATGCATCAATCCATTGCCACCAGTGGCCATCCATATCACCTGTTATCCGCGGGTATTTTTGAGGAACTGAAATCTCCTTATTTCTGGAAAGAGGCAAAAGAACAGGATTGCGTCCACCCCAGCCACATGCTGCTTTTCCCTTTGTTCCGATAAATAATGTTCCACCTTCATAATCATTCAGACCAAGTGGATAATCACACAATATTTCATTCATATTCACAGAAGGGTCAATCTCATTCGGACGTTCAGGGGTTATGCCACCGTCCATCCAGTAAAGATCTAAATCCTTATTGTTTTTCAGTTTATATCTGAAACGTATTGAACTTGAAACAGGACCGCTGTCAGGATAAAGACCTTCAGTAAAAATACCATTGTAAACAGTGCTTGCACTGCATGATACTTCTGTAGGATATCCAAGATTGAGCAGTTTAAATGGCGGCCCGATAATATGACATCCCATATCACCAAGGGCTCCTGTTCCAAACCGCCACCATCCGCGCCAGTTAAAAGGAACAAGATTATCAATATAATTGGTTTCTTCAGCGGTACCCAGCCAAAGATCCCAGTTAAGTTCTTTAGGCACAGCCGGATGAGTGTTTGGCCATGGAATTCCCTGCGGCCACACCGGTCTGTCTGTCCAGCAAAAAACCTTTTCAATCTGACCAAGCACATCTGCTTCAATCCATTCTCTCAGAGTGCGCATGCCATCGCACGATGCACCCTGATCTCCCATCTGAGTAACGACCTTGTACTTTTCAGAAGCCTGGGTAAGTATTCTGGCCTCATAGATATCGTGAGTCAGAGGTTTTTGAAGGTAGAGGTGTTTTTTCAACTGCATGGCACTTAGTCCTACGATAGCATGATTATGGTCAGGAATAGCTACTGAAACAGCATCAAAATTTTTACTCTCCTTGTCGAACATTTCACGCCAATCGTGATAAAATTTAGCCTTTGGAAAGAGTTTTATCCTGGGAGCTGCCTGTCTGTCATCAACATCACAGAGAAAGGCTATTTCGGCGTTTTTCTTAGGGGCAATTGAATAATGACGGATGTCGTCGGCTGCTTCACCACCACATCCTACAGCAGCAATAAGCAGTTTGTCGCTGGGATTAACATGACCCAGTCCGCTGATTGTGAAATTAGGAAGAATAGTTAAAGCGGCTGCCCCTGAGGCAGCCGTTTTAACAAAATTACGTCTGGAAAGATCTTTGGATATCCTTGATCTATAATTCATTGTTTTCATTTTATTAGGTTAAAAAATCAATTAACCTTCAGTATGAATTACTTCGCTGTCTTTTTCAGAGGCTTAACTGAAACTTCCTTAAAAAAGACCACATCAGCGTCACTGTGATTCTGAACACCCATATAGCCTGATTCTGGACGAGGTCCACGTTCAGGTTCGAAGTCAAACTTCTTAGCCGGTACGGGATCACCCTCTTTAAAATCTGTTACTTTAACACCATTCAGGTAAACAATTGTCCTTGGTCCATCGAGTGTAATTTCCATTGTATTCCACTGAGGACCGGGTTTACCTGTTTTGGCCAGAGGTTTTGTAAGGGAGTACAACATACCAGTATAATGATATTCATCTTCACCAGATTTTTCAGGGGCATTATCAATCTGAACTTCATAGCCTTTGTTTACAGGCATCCATTCTTCAGTCGGCATGGTCGGAATACGTATAAAAACTCCTGAATTGCTGTTCGAGTCACGCATTGCGAAGACCACACGGATAATGCAGTTCTGGAATTTTTCTCCCTGCCACACCAGTAGACCCATTCCGCCTTTTGATTTTAATAAACCATTTTCAACATAATGACTTCCAGGTCCCACCTGTTTCCATCCTGTAAGGTCTTTTCCATTGAATAGTTGCCTCCATTCACTCTTATCCTTTGCATTCGATGAGATACCGGAGGTTAGAATAAATAGTATACATGCAGTTAAAGCTGACATTACACTTTTTGCTGAAAAGATCCTTCTGTTAGTTTCCAGCCAACGATTTGATTTTTGTTTCATAGCATTTAGTTTTTGATGTTTGGTTGATTTCTTTTTATTATAACAGCGTTCCTGACAATTGGTTTTGCCCAGAAGCTTAAACTCAGAATATATGCTAAAGGTATATACAATATCATCATTCCTGACTGTAAGCCTATCAGATCCTTTAACTTTCCGATAAGCAATGAGAATATTGCACCTCCGGCGATAGCGGTGCAGAGTATCCCCGCAAATGAGCCATGAAATCGTGTTACACTGTTAAGAGCCAGAGAAAAAATGATTCCATACATTACCGACAGGCAAAATCCCAGGGCTGGAAAGCCAAGCAATGCGATTTTTGCATTTCCAAAAAGCGTTAATGTCAGTACCACAAACGTAGCGGCTGCAAAAATGCGTAAAACAATTTTACTGTCAATAATTTTTAATAATACTAATCCGAGCACGCAACCTACTGTCATCATACCCCAGAATAGCCCCACTGTTGCAGCCCCCTCTGCTTCAGGTTTGAAACCATGATAAGTACGGAGGAATTCAGAAATCCAGTTTGCAATTCCTTGTTCCATACCTACATAGGCAAAGATACCCAGGAAAAAAAGTATAACGGTCTTCTGCCTGAATAGTTCAAGATGTGTTTCCCAGGCCCCGACAATTTCATCCTCTTTTCTTATAACCTTTGGAAAACGAATAAGAAGAATTATCACCACCATCAGAAAACTTATAAAAGCAAAGATCCAGTATATTGAAACCCATGGCAAATGATGAGGTGTAAGGAAAGCCATGAAATTTATGAAAAACCCTTTGGGTACATTCTGAGCCTTAAGATTTGTTACAAGATAGGAATAAACAAAGGGGCTGAAGAATGAAGCAACTCCAAAGACCAGTTGAACAATGAGATTGTTAAAGGCAAAATGCTCCTCTCCTCCCGTAACTCTCAGCAATGGAAACAAAGCAACCTGTAAGAGAGCCATACCGCATCCAATAAGAAACAGAGAGCATAAGAAAACAGGGAATACCGGAATGAGAGAGAAAAGAATAGCTCCTGATAAAGCGAGTATCCATGCAAATACCAGACTTTTCTTCTCATCAAATTTCTGAACAATCATTCCCGAAGGAATTGACATTAAAGCATATGCAATAAAAAACGAGAAGGGAAGCAACCCGGTCATTGTTCCATTTAAAGTAAAGCTGTCACTAACGTTAGGATTTATGGAACCCAGGATATTCGTCAAAAAAGATATGGCAAAGAAAATAAAGAAAATAAGGACGACCAGATAGTATTTACGTTTCATGGATAACTTTTAACACATTTTTCACTTTTGTTCATACCAGGAACAAAGTCCGTAAAATTAGAAATATTTTACTTAGCAGCGACTGAATTATTAATTATGTCTCCAATAATCTCAATTTTGATATCGGATGAAAAAGGAATAAATTGCGAAAAAATCAGTTGATGGAAAAAAAATATTTTTCGCTTAGTTCAGTCGAAAATAACAGAATGGTAAAAATCATTCAGATAGTATTCGGTATTCTCTGCATAACTGTTGCAATTTTCTGGTTGATTTTTAATATCAGGGCATTAAAAGCTGATGGAACACTCTGGATTACAATTATCTTCCTTTCAGGATTCGGTTTTTACCAGATTTGGACGGGTTTTGGAAAAGCTACAAGATTCATTGAGATAAGTTCTGATAAGATACGTCTCAAAAAAACCATCTTACTACCACCGATAGAATTACCGGTTGAAATGATTCAAAAAATCGAAATATTCCCATTTAATCTTATTTTCTTTCTAAAAGCTGAAAAAAAAATAATTCTCAGGTTCAGCACTACCTTTCATGAGACAAACGAAAAAGTGAAGGATGAAATTCTCACTTTTGCCAAACTAAATGCTGTCAAAATTGATTTCATTGAGGAAAAGTTTTAAAATGCACTATGCCGTTCAGCCCCTTGGATTCATCCGGATACCCGTCAGGTTTTTCCATGCCTCTTCTCTTATCGGTATTCCTTTCTCAAGGTTTGTTTTCCTTGTCTCTAATACATTTTCACCCGGATAACGGATTTTAGAAGTAGGATTTTCCGGAGTAGAGTTGTGCAGGTCATCAATTATCTGATTTATTGAACTCTCAATAGAAGGGAAATTATTTAAGGCTTTAATACTTATTGCTATAAAGACCTGAGATACACCATGTTCTGAACTGCAACTACGGATCTGATGTGTCGATAATCCACCTGAAAGAATTGTTGCCATGATATCAAGTAACAATGACAGACCGGCTCCTTTCCAATAACCAACCGGTAAAACTCTCCATGACTCAAGTATCTCCCCCGGATCGGTTGTTATCTCACCCTTTTTATTGTAACCTCCGGGCAATGAAAGCTTCCTTCCTTCTTTTTTTAGCGATTCCATCTTCCCATATGAATATTGCGACATTGCAAAATCAAGAACAATGGCCTCTTCCTTATATGGAACTGCAATCACGAAAGGGTTGTTTCCGATACGTGGATCTGTTGCTCCCCATGCAGGCATATTCTGACAAGTATTAGTCCAGCAGATAAGCACGAATCCTTGTTTAGCAGCTTGCCAGCCGTATGTACCACCGCGCATCCAGTGATTAGTATTGGCAAGGGAGACAAGGCCAATGCCATTTCCCAAAGCAAGCTCCATGGCCCGTTCTGTAGCAAAAGTTGCATTAATTGGTCCCGGACCGAGATTGCCATTCCATTGTTCAAGCGAACCAACATGGTGCAGAAGAGAGGGAACAGCTTCAGGTTTAACAAACCCTTCAAGTGTGTTCCTGACAAATCGCGGGAATCTGTTTATTCCATGAGAATTCACTCCATCCGCACTGTTCATAGCAAAAATATCTGCACATTTTTCTGCACTTTGATCTGAGAAGCCAATGCTTATGAGAATCCTCAAAAACTCAGCCTTCAGTTTATCGTAAGGTATCCGAATTGTATTTTCAGATTGAACCATTATAATATTCAGTTTAAGAATAAGTTAAAACCAGGTTCTATTTTAACAAGATTACTCCTCATACAAATTTATCAATTTTCATGGATGGCACTGCTGGTAATAATACGAACTCCAAGTTTTGCCAGCTCACATTTTATATCATCAAATTTATCGGGGTTTAGAGGGCTGGACGCGTCTTCAATCAGAGTTGCTGAGAAGCATTCCCTGATTGAATCCAGAATTGTATAATAAACACAGATATCTGCAGCCAAACCGCAAAAATAAACTTCCGAGACTCCCTTATCCTTAAGATACCCTGAGAGGCCGGTAGTTAACTGATGATTATTGTCATAGAACCCGCTGTAACTGTCAATATCAGGATCCATTCCCTTGCGGAAGATCGCAGCAATCCGGTTTGATTCAATGTCATTATACAATTCAGCGCCAATTGATCCCTGTATACAATGATCGGGCCAGAGAGTTTGTTTAATTCCATTCAGTTCAACTATTTCAAATGGCTTTTTCCCGATATTATTTGAAGCAAAACTCTTATGTTTTTTAGGATGCCAGTCCTGAGTAGCCACCACAAGATCAAAATGACCAAGGATTCTATTAATAACCGGAACTATCATATTTCCATGTGGCACTTCAAGTGGTCCTCCCGGCATAAAATCATTCTGAACATCAACTAAAATAAGTGTTTTCATTTAAAGTTATTTTTTAAATTCATCAATAAGTCTGTCACGTTCATTTTGCAGTTTATTGCTGATTCCAACCTTATAAATGTGAGGATTGTCAAAACGTTTATATTCCTGTGGCAGCTTTTCCAGCCTGCCCTGGCTATATTGTCTAATTTCTGAAAGAGAGAAAGGCCTATTAACTCTCTGCCCGTTTTCCATTACTTTATGCAATACAGGTTCTTTTGGCTGATCTGCCAGTGAAAGTGACTTAAGCGGATATGTGGGGTGATACATTTTGTCGATATTTGATTCATCAAACAGAGTAACCGCATCTGCTCCGGCAAAGTTCCCATAGCTGTCGAGGATCCTGAAGACTTGTTTCCTGTGAGGCAGTGTTATTTTACTTACATTTTCCGACAATTTGATTCTCGGTTTGCCATTAGCAAACGCCAATTTATAAACTCCGTCCAAAGCTCCATCAGGATGACCGGTTACAAGACTCGTCCCAACGCCAAAAACATCAATCGGAGCCTGTTGTTCCAGAAGGCTCTTTATGATGTATTCATCAAGCTGATTTGAAACTGCAATCTGTACATAATCCAGTCCGGCCCTGTTTAATCTTTTCCGGCTCTCTTTTGCAAGATAAGCCAAATCGCCGCTGTCAAGCCTTATTCCATTGAGCCTGAATCCCTTTTCTTCCATCTTTTTGGCTACTTTTATTGCGTTGGGAATACCACTCTTAAGAGTATCATAAGTGTCCACAACCAATACACAATCGCGGGGTTGTACTTCAGCAAAATGGATAAAGGCAGATAATTCATCATCATAGCTCTCAATGAATGAATGCGCCATGGTACCAGAAGCTGGAATGTCATAATCCCGCGCTGCACGAACATTACTGGTACCATCAAAGCCACCGATAAAAGCTGCCCTGCTGGCATAATAACCACCCGGTCCCTGGGCCCTTCTTAAACCAAAGTCAATTAAAATACGACCCTCTGCAGCCTGTCGCATCCTGCTGGCTTTGGTAGCTATCAATGTCTGAAAATTTAGTATATTAAGAAGAAGAGTTTCAATAATCTGAGCTTCAATTATATTTGCTTCGATCTGTAGCACTGGCCGGACGGGAAAAACTAAATCCCCTTCTACAGAACTATAAATATTACCTGTAAACCTGAATTTCTCAAGGTACTTTACAAAATCAGGATGATACCCCTGCTTCTTTAAAAATACCAGATCTTCTTCATCAAATCTTAAGCTCTCGAGTATGTTTAACAGGTCCTCTAATCCTGCAAAAATCGCATATCCTCCGTTGAAGGGTAACTTACGGAAGAAATAATCGAATACTGCCCTGGTCTCTTTTTGTCCTTTCAGGAAATAGACCTGAGACATAGTTAACTGATATTTATCAGTATATGTAGCTGTATAATTGAACATTATGAATATAGTGTATTAACCTGTTATTATAACCAAGGCATTTATTATCAGTTTCAAGTTATCAGAAAATCTTTAATACGCTAAACTAATTCCTGTTTTTTTTACGGGAAAAACACCAGAGTCCTGAACAGCTCATCATAACAGGAAGACAGTCACCTGGCCACAGAATTCTCCGGAATTTTTGCATGAACATTCATTCTGATCAATTGTTAAATCCTATATCAAAACAAACTCTCTTGAGCCAGCTTTCAAACTTAAGAACAAACTTTTACCTAAATAGTTTTAAACGAATAATTTGAATAAAAGATGTAAAATATCAATGCTGGTTCTTGGACTGGCTTTGACCCTCAGTATATCACAATTAAATGGTCAGATTCTAAAAGATTCAACTTCAATTAATCTTATAAAGAGGGGCATTGACTATGTGTACAACTTTCAATTCACTAAAGCATATAATGTCAGTGAAGAGCTAAGAAAGCTATATCCGGGACATCCTCTTGTTTACCTTTTCAGGGGAATGATAATATATTGGGAAAACTATCCTCTCAGTACCACCTCCTCAGCACGAAATTCATTTGAAGAGGATTTGCGAAAATGCATAGAATTATGCGAGAAGAATAAAGATAAAGCTGCTGAAGCGGAAATTCTGCTTGTCAATCTGTGTGCCAGGGGATTGCTATTATTGTATTACACTGATAATGATCTTAGTTTTGAGGTGTTTCCGATTGCATCGAGCACTTATCAATGCATCAGGCGATCTTTTGATTTTACCACACTTTACTCGGATTTCTACTTTTTTACAGGAGTGTACAATTATTATCGGGAGGCTTACCCCGAAGCTCATCCCGTATATAAGACTCTGGCGTTTCTTTTTCCAAGGGGAAACAAGGCAAAAGGTCTGCAGGATTTACAGACAGTCGCTAAAAAATCTATTATTCTAAAAGCTGAATCCTACTCATTTCTTACTCAGATATTTTTAAGTTTTGAAAACAATTATCAGCAGGCTGCTTTTTACAGCAAAAGTCTTCATTCTGTTTATCCTGACAATCCGGAATATCTTGGATCGTACATAAAAAACCTGTTGCTGATAAAACAATATGATGAAGCTGAAAAGGAGATTGCATCATCTGCTGAATATCTGAAGAATCAGTTTTTCCAGGCGCAGGTCACAATTTTTAAAGGTATTTTACAGGAAAAAAAGTATCACGATATCAATCAGGCACAACAACTCTATCTCAAGGGAATCAAAGATATATCCATTTTCAGAAGTTATGGAGATCAATATGCAGCTTATGCATATTTCGGATTAAGTCGTATCAGCGATTTAACCGGTGATATTGATAACACGAAATTGTACCGTAAACTTGCACTGAAGCTGGCTGAATTCAAGAATGTTGACTTTGATGAATAATTATTAGATACTGTTTTTTTTAACATTAGGCATCTCCTGCACTTTCAATCCACTCATTTATATATACTTCAACCTCTTCCCATTATGGTTGTCCGCATATATAGTGAGTTCTGTCTATATACATCCGGCAAAAGTCATTTGTTCATTTCTCTTTCATCATGGACCACGATGTATTTTAACATTATTGTTCCCTGGGCGTTGGCTTTGGTGCAGCTTAAGAGTTTCAAACTTATATCCAGCTTTTCTTCAGTGACAAAACCGATGCCTGTTCCGAATATTTTTGGTTCAATGGTTAGCCATAATTCATCAATTAACTCTTGTCTCAGAAATGAAGTGGCAATTTTAGCCCCTCCCACAATGAGTAGGTTCTTCTCTCCTGCATTTTTAATTCGCGAGACAATGTCAAAAGGCGATTCACAGGTGAATTCAATAAGTCCCGGTACTTCATTTTTCCTGTAATTCTCAGGTTTTGTCGTCATAACAATAAAAAGATGTTTCGGGTCGGGTTTTATGGGATCAGGAGCGTATGTACCGCTGCCCATTACTATAACCCGTGTTTCACCCCAGATGGCATCGAAGTAATCCTGATCACTTTTAGACGACCAGGATCTGATTTTAGGATCACCCCATTTGGTTATTTTACCGTCGAGTGTTGATACAAAAATCAAAATAGTTTTCATTTTCAGAATTTAAGCTACATGAAAGCTTTAAATTTTCTTAAATTTTTTCCATGGTTATCAGTTTTTCACTGATCCCAAGTTTGGATAGCAACCGTAGGACTGACTCCATCATTGGAGGAGGTCCGCATACATAATAGTTATTATACAGCGCCGGGATATTGGTTTTAAGAAATTCTTCATCGATATATCCATGAGCACATCCTTCAGCCTCTTCATCCGACAGTATATTTATAAATAAATCTCCCAACATCCACTTAAATTCGCTTTCATGAATTATGTCATCCTTTGTTTTATTTGCAAATAAAAGCAGATTGGATCCAATTTTCTTAGTGGACTGAAGCTCCCTGAAAATGGAGAGAAATGGAGTAATTCCTGCTCCGCCGGCAATAAATACTCCTTCTCCCTTATATGCAATATCGCCCCACACATCCCTGATGATAATTTCGGAACCCGGCTTCAATTTTCCAAGCTCATTGGTAATTCCTTTTCGCTCAGAATAAATTTTAATTGTGAATTCCAGATAAGCGGCAGAATTCAAGCTGGTAAAAGTAAAGGGTCTTTTTTCATCTCTTAATCCGGGAAGATTAACAGATATCTCAGTAGCCTGACCAGGGATAAAGGAATATCCTTCCGGCTTTTCGACCTTAAAACTTTTCACATTGTGAGTCACTTCTTCTATGCCCAGTATTTTAACAATATACTCTTCCATATCTTGCGGATATTAATCTTGTTTGAACCTTAGTAAGTTTCTTATATTCTTTAATCTCTTTTCATTTAGCGGAGGTATACCACCTTCACATGGTATACATTTTTTTGTACTTAGTTCCTTTGTTTTTAGTGTTATAATTAAATTTATGATTACCCTAATTTTGCACTCAGGATCTAAAATCGTTTGAAAATCAATAAATTTTTATGAAGTATTATTGATACTCAAAACCAGCATAAACTTAATATATTAAACATATCAGAATAAAAATAGTTTATACCTATATTCGTAAGTAAAATCTGAAGTATGAGAATAATTATGAAAATGAGATGATATCACTTTTCAAAAGAACCAACGGGAAGCTCGAATGCCTGCTTTGTCCCCATTATTGCAAATTAGCACATGGGAAGTCAGGAATTTGCGGTGTCAGAAAAAACACCGGCGAAAAAATTGTGCTGATGACTTATAATATTCTGTCAGGTTATTCTCTCGATCCGGTTGAAAAGAAGCCTTTATATCATTTTTTCCCCGGTTATAATGTGCTGTCAATAGGATCATTCGGTTGTAATATGAAATGTGATTTTTGTCAGAATTATCATATATCTCAAAAAATTCCTGAGAGTCTTATTCCCGAAATTAACATAAGCAAGATAATAAAAGATGCGCTTTTTGTCGAAAATAATATCGGAATAGCATTTACATATAACGAACCTGTAATATGGTTTGAGTATATGAGGGATGTTGCCGAAACTGCTAAAAAAGAGGGGTTGTATACAATAATGGTAAGCAATGGTTTTGTAAATAGCGAACCGCTCGGTGAAATAACTGAATTCATCGATGCTTTTAATATTGATCTTAAAGCATTTAATAACAATTTTTACAGGAAACTAACAGGGGCAGAATTAGAACCCGTTAAAAACTCTCTGAAACAGATTGTAAGGTCAGGAAAACATCTTGAAATAACAACGCTTGTTATACCCGGTCAGAATGACGATGAAAAGGAGATGGAATTGCAGTCGGAATGGATAGCGGGTGAACTCGGGAAGGATATTCCTTTTCATCTCAGCAGGTACTTTCCTACATATAAAAGAGACACCCCCCCCACTGATGAAGAATCACTGAAAAAACTTTTTGATATTGCCTCCAAAAATCTTGATTATGTTTACATGGGAAACAGTCATTCTGATATCGGTCAAAATACATGGTGTTCCTCATGCGGTACAGAGGTAACAATAAGATCGGGATATAAAACCAGACTGATAAACCTGGATGAAGACGGGAAATGCGCCTGCTGTGGTAACCTGATTTACAAATACTTTACTTCTTCTTAGCAGATAAAGCGCTCAATCTCTCAAATAGTTTGTCAATACCGGTAAGCAGATCTTTTTCAACAGTCTTATAATAAGCTTTTACTATTTTAGGATTATCCTTGCCATCAGGATTGTTAACCCGGGCGATAAGGTCGTTTCTGAATTCTACAGCATCAGAAATTAAAATTGACAATTCATCAGTTTTATTTTCAGGATGAACATTTGAATATACAAAACAATCGGAAATCACTTCAAAAATAAGGTAATCAATATCCTTTTTCAATTCTCTTATACTTGCCATATTAAACGGGTTTGGATTAATGAGGGCACAAATATAATAATTTATCTCTCAGTCTGTTCTATACAGTGGTAATATTAAGACCGGGACTGCACTATACTTGCTTCAGCTTTTAAAAGATAAAGTCTCCTTAACTTTTCAATCAAGGGATTCTTAGCATTGAAGAAATAGTTGTCGATACAATAAAACGGGAGTACTATTGGTGATGTTCCGGTCATAAATACGGCATCAAACTCATTAAGTCCGCTGGCATTTGCACAGGCAAATTCCACTTTTATATTATTTTCAGTGCAGATTTCAAGAATGTGTTTTCTTGTAATGCCATTAAGTATAACATTATCCGGTGCCGTTATTAGTGTCCCCTCCTTCAGGAAAAAAATATTTGATCGGCTGCCTTCTGTTATCAGATTATTCTCATTCACCAGTATAGCCTCATAACCGCTTTCAAGGATTAATTTATGAGAGATAGATGATCTCAACCGGTGATTTATAACTTTAGATTCCGGATCTTTTCGTTCAGCAAAAAAAAGTATACCCTTCACCCCTTTCTGATATTGATTTTCAGAAGGATAAATAGGCTCAATAAAATAGATAAGGTAATTTGCTATTTTATTGTTGTAATTAAAAACTATCTTCAGATTTGCCTCCAGTTTTTTATCTGACCTTGTAAGGCTGATAATATCTTTTCTCAACGCAGACACATCTGCAAGAACTTCCTTTTTCTGCAGTTTTGCACTCATTGCCAATCTTTCCATATGATCAGGGAAAAAGATAGGATTGCCCTTAATCATCCTTAATACTTCATAGATTGAATCACCTTCATAAACAAGTGACTTATCGAACATTTCAGCTGGTTGGAGGATTCCATTAAGGATGAATTTCTTTCCGTAACATTCATTCATGATTTGCAGTTATTGGCCTCACAAAAATACAAACTATCAATCAATCTGCCCTCAATTCTCATTATATTCGTGCTGACAATTCAAAGGAGATTTCATAGATGTATGCAATTGTTGATATTGAAACCACGGGTGGAAGTGCAAACTCTGAAAAAATCACTGAGATTGCTGTATATCTGCATGATGGAAATAAAATAACAGATGAATTTGTATCGCTCGTTAATCCCGAAAGGAATATACCCTATTATATTACAAACCTTACAGGGATAACAAACGAAATGGTTGAAGATTCTCCACGCTTTTATGAGATTGCCAAAAAGATAATTGAATTGACTGAAGGCAGAACTTTTGTTGCTCACAATGCACGGTTTGATTATTCCTTTATCAGGCAGGAATATAAATCTCTTGGATTCAACTTTAAGCGTAATATTCTTGATACTGTTGCACTTAGCAGAAAGCTTCTCCCCGGTCACAGATCTTACAGCTTAGGTAACATCTGCAAAGATCTCAACATTACAATTAATGGACGGCACAGGGCTGCAGGGGATGCTCTTGCGACAGTGAAGCTTCTGGAGATTCTTATAGCAAAAGATATTGAGGCAAGCGGGAGCAGATCATCACTTATGAAAAACACAAAGGTGTCGAAGCTAAATCCAAAGCTCGATATCACTAAAGTTGAGAGTATTCCCGACGAACCTGGAATTTACTATTTCTACAATGAGAAGGGAGACCTGATTTATATAGGAAAGAGTCGCAATCTCCAACAGAGAATCAGCACTCATCTCTCAAATAATTCTACAAACCGGGCTATGGAAATGCGTGATCTTATCGCCGATATCGACTGGGAAAGAACCGGAAGTGAACTTATAGCTCTTCTCAAGGAATCTTATGAGATAAAACTTAACAAACCTGTTTATAACCGGGCACAGAGAAGAACCGGGTTTCAATGGGGCATCTTTAGTTTTCCTGATCAGAACGGATACCTGAATTACCGCTATGGGCAAATCAATGATGATGAGATCCCCGTTTCAGTATTCACCTCAAAAGAAAAAACAAAATCAAAATTAGGTTCGCTGATTGAAAAATATGGCTTATGTCAGAAGTTATCGGGGCTCTATGAAACTGATGGCGCCTGTTTCCATTACCAGGTCGGGATTTGTAAGGGAGCATGTATCGGCAAGGAGTCTGCTGAAGAGTATAATGAAAGGGCCGCCAAAGCAATTGAAGAATTTGTTTTTACAAGGCGTAACTTTTTTATAATCGATAAAGGGCGTTATGATGAAGAACGTTGTGCTGTAAAAATTGTAAATGGGAAATATACCGGCTATGGTTACTTCAACATTAATGATATGGGCTTTGGTCTTTCAGCTGTGCATGAATGCATAATGTCATCAGGCGATAACAGCGATATACAGGTTATTCTGAAACAGTATCTTAGAAGTAACAGGGTGGAGAAGATAATTGAGTTCTGATTGCCCCCCATTAGGGGGATCCCGCGAAGCGGGAGGGGGCCTCCTATTCGTGGAACCGATACCCAATCCCTGATTCAGTGATCAGAAACTTTGGCTTAGCCGGATCGTCTTCTATCTTTTTACGGAGCTGAGCCATAAAAACTCTCAAATATTGTGTCTGTCCTATATATCCGAATCCCCATATCTCCTTTAAGATGGACTGATGGGTCAATACCCTTCCTGAATTTTTTGCCAGCATCGCGAGCAATGAAAATTCGGTAGAGGTAAGTTTTATAATTTCATCATTTTTGCGGGCTGTATGATTTACAAGATCGATAGTAAGCTTGCCAAAAGCCAGTATTGGATTAACTTCGTTACCCGGACTATGTCTGAGAGCAACCCTTATCCGGGCAAGAAGCTCCATAGTTCTGAAAGGTTTGGTGATAAAATCATTTGCCCCGTTATCAAGGGCCCTGATTATGTCATCCTCAGAATTCTTTACTGAAAGAATAATGATGGGTTTCTGATACCATTCCCTGATTTTTTTCAGGATTTCGATACCATCTGTATCCGGTAATCCAAGATCAAGAATAATAAGTGAAGGATGCTGTGTAGCAGCGGCAATAAGACCTTCTTTGCCGTTAGTGGCCTCAGAAATCTTGAATCCATTTGACGAAAGTGTTATTTCAAGCAAACGGCGAATCTGCACCTCATCATCAATTACCAGTATTGTCTCGGGTAAGTTCATTTAATCCTTGTTTATCCCCCAGGTCAGACAGAGGAATCTCGGTTGGTATTTTAATTGTAAACTTAGCACCTCCATTTTGTCTGTTTTCAACAGTTATTGTCCCTTTGTGAGCTTCAGTAAATCCTTTTGCAATTGAAAGACCCAATCCAGTTCCACCTGCTTTTGATCCTTCGACTCTGTAGAACTTGTTAAAGATAAGTGATATTTCTTTAGCTGGGAAACCCGGACCTCTGTCCATAACCTGAAGAATCAATATTCCATTATCATAGAATGCTTTAACCCGGAGATTTGTCGAAGAATAAGCATATTGTGTTGCATTATAAATCAGATTGTAAAGCACCTGTTCCATTAATCCAAAGTCGATTTTGACAAAGGGCATATCGTCTGGAATAACAACATGAACGTTAAATGGTTTAAGTTCATCCTGAAGGCTTTCCGTAACTTTATTTACCAGATCATGAATATCGCACCAATCCAAACGTGGAGTTATCCGTCCACTCTCCAGTCGCGACATGTTAAGGAGGTTTTCTATAAGACGATTTAGTCTTTTTGATGCTTTGAAAATTTCATTGGAAAGTTCTTTGGATATTTCCTCCGTATGTTGTGTAGTAAGCAAAGAATCTGAAGCCCCCATTATAGTTGCAACAGGAATACGCAACTCGTGAGAAATTGAGTTAAAAAGCGTTTTATAAAGTTTGTCAGATTCGTTCAACAAAAATGCTTGTTTAGCCATATTGCGCAGGTATTCACGTTCGAACTTACCGGATATCTGGGAGATAAAAGCCTCCCAGAATTGTTCTTCACCCTGGGTAAATACAATTTCCTGTTGAATAGCAATGACTCCCAGGTTCATCTGATTTCCTTTCAGAGGGTAAAAAGTATAATTTGATGATGGTAAAGTGTCAGTGTACTTTCCTGCCTTGGTAGAGTGTTGGAAAGTCCATGAAGCAACACTCATATCATTTTTTGAAATGGTGAAATTTCCATTTTTTTTACTTGTATATTCAAGATCATTATTATCACTTTTAAGCAAAATCCGGCTATCAAGGTTAAAATATTTCTTAATGTCATTTTTTGCAATATTGATAACCTCTTCCACACCAGTTGCTGTTGAGAGTTCTCTCGTAAGCTGGTAAAGAGCATTTGTGCGCTCCTCACGTATCCTGATCTTCTTCTCCTGCCTTCTAATCCTCGATGTCAGAACCCCGCTTAACAATGCTATGATGAAAAACATTATAAGCATAAGCATATCTTCCGGTTTATCTACATGAAGAGTGTAAGGTGGTGGTATAAAAAAGAAATCCCAGATAAGGGCGCTCATTGTTGCAGCTAAGAGTATAGGGCCTGTCCCGAAGAAAAATGCGAGCGCTGAAACAACGAACAATAATGCATAAGATACAACCTGATAACCGATAAAACCTTTAATAAAAAAACAGATAATTGCTGCCAGAACAACAGTTAATGAAGCTATCAGATATTGCCGGATATTTGAGGTAAAGGATGGTAAAGATACTTTTTCCTTAAACCTGTCTTTCGATTGGATATCTGAACCTAAAATATACACATCAATATTGCCGCTATAACGGATAAGTCTGTTCACAAAGTTACCAAGCCGCAACAGGGTAAGAAGATTGCGTACTCTTGGTTTGCCAATTATTATATGTGTAATGTTTTCTTTTTGTGCAAAATCCACGATTGCTTTAACCATGTTGGTATTGGTTACAAATCTGAACTTGATACCAAGTTGTCGGGACAGGGTGATATTTTTATTGAGCTGTTCGCTTTCTTTTGCATTAGGTTTATATGATGTCTCGACATAAATTGCCTGAAGATCTGCCCCCATAGTATAAGAAAGGTTTTTAGCCCATCTGAGTAATTTAGCGGATTGCTGGGTATGACTCACCGCCACCAACAGATGCAATCCCGATTTCCAAGGCCCTTTGATGCGCTTGCGTTGCATATATTCGTGCAGCTGTTTGTCGACACGGTCTGCTACTATTCGCAATGCCATTTCACGAAGCGCCGTAATATTCCCTTTGCGGAAAAAACTCTCGACGGCTTCTTTTGATCTTTCGGGAGCATATACTTTGCCTTCTGCAAGTCTTTGCAGCAGTTCATCGGGCGTCAGGTCAATGACCTCAATCTCATCAGCGTTTTCAAAAATTTCATCCGGTAGTGTTTCCCTGACAATAATTCCGGTTATCTGTGCAACGGTATCAGATCTGCTTTCGAGATGTTGTACGTTTACTGTAGTATAAACATTTATCCCGTTATCAAGGATCTCCAACACATCCTGATATCTTTTTGCATGCCTGCTTCCGGGGGCATTTGTGTGAGCAAGTTCGTCAACCAGTACGAGCAATGGTTTCCTGGCAATAATTGCATCCAGATCCATCTCGGTGACGCTGGTTGATTTGTACTCGTATATTTTGCGGGGTATCAACTCAAAACCATTAACAAGGTCAGCTGTCTCCTTCCTGTTATGTGTTTCAACATATCCGATAACAATATCGCATCCTTTCGACTTCTCAGCCTGTGCTGTCTTAAGCATAGTATATGTCTTGCCTACACCGGCACACATTCCGAAGAATATTTTCAGTTTGCCACGTTTATTCTTTTCCTCTTCTAACTTCAGAGAAGCCAGAAGTTCATCAGGATCAGGACGGTTGTCGGCGAAATCCATAAGGTCTTACTTGCTTTCAAATTTTGATAATAGTGCTGCTGCCTGTTCTTCCATCATTTTTAAGCGGAATAACATTTTTTTTAACTCCTCTATATCATTAGGGTTAATACCTTTCATGGCTTCATTCTGCAAAGTCACAGCCATTTTCTGATTGTTTTTCTTTAATTTGTCTGCCATTTCGTTTACGACCAGCGAGATCTCGTAGAATTCATCATTCCCGTCAAAAAGTAATCGTTCATGAAAATCACTTGAAACGACTTCCTTCAGACCATTGTATAACTGAAAAAAACGCCGGTTAAAATATGAGGCAAAACTAAAGGTAAAACTCATTCCTATCAAAAAGCATAGAGTTGCCAGAATTGTCATTTTTGTCAATGCGCTTTTGGATGAAGCTTTTGCGTCATCGGTTTTAACTTCAAGGGCCTTACCATTCATCTGCGATAGTATTGACAACTGCTGATAAAGATCACCTGATTTATTTTGCAGGAAAAGCACACTTGTAATGGGTTTTGGAGATTTCACAATAGTTGAAACAGAATCTGTGTATTCAATATACTCTGTCTCAATACCCGATACAAGCCTATCTTCACCAGGTTCTGTTATATTATTTTTTTCAGAAATAAGGGATTGTTCTATCAGGTTTAGTTCTTTTGCAATCTTCAAACTATCAGGCTTCCTTTTTGTTAAAAAGCAGGTGGTAATTTCCTGATTGATATTCATTATGCCTTCAGACATTTCCCTGGCATATACCACCGACAAATAATTTTCCTTGAGGATTGCACTGGTTTTGTCTGACAACTTATTCAGGTAATAGCCTGAAAAAACGGCTAACACTGATATGATAATAAATAAAAAAATCATACCGAGTGTAAATCTTGTGCGGATTGAATGTTTCATAATGAAGCACTTTAACGGTTATCAGTTTTTTGTACTATATTTTATCAAGTTCTAAATTTAACATTAATACATTGATTCGCAGTTCACCGAGACATAAAAACTGAGGCGATTCCGTCATTTCATTTATTTTTTTCAGAAGTTTTTCTTTTTGACTGCTGTCAAAATGCCTGGCCAGGGCTATACGGTCCACCTGCATCAGAGCTGCTTCAGGGGAAATATGCGGATCAAGACCGCTCCCCGATGCGAATGCCATTTCTTTTGGAGTCGATAAGGGGTCTGATAAAGAATTCATTTTCGCAAATAATATACGTCGGGCCCCAACTTGTTTTTTTAAGGTATCGCTTGTGGGACCGTAGTTTGATGCTCCCGACGGAATTGGATTATAACCGATTGCTGATGGTCTCGACCAGAAATAGATGCTGCTGTCGAACTTCTGGCCAATAAGCTCAGAGCCGATAATCTTACCATCCTTTATTATCAGGCTTCCATTTGCTTTGGAAGGAAAGCTTAATTGTGCCAGGCCAGTCATTAAAAGCGGATAAACAATTCCAGTCAGTATTGTCATAACCAATAAAAATTTTAAGGCTATTATCGTTTGTGTTTTCATTGTAAACTCTATTAATTTGTTTAATTGTTACACTTTTTATATCATATGTACAGAAACAAGTAACATATCGATAAGCTTGATTCCTATAAACGGAACAATAATTCCTCCAATTCCATAGATAACAATATTCAAAGCCAGCACCCGGTTGGCCGAGATGGGTCTGTATTTAACACCTCTAAGTGCGAGTGGAATAAGAGCCACAATAATAAGTGCATTAAATATCACAGCGCTTAATATTGCGCTTTCAGGTGAATGAAGTTTCATAATATTCAGTACTCCCAGCGGAGATATACCGGAAGCTGTAACATAAAGAGATGTAGCGATAGCGGGTATTATGGCGAAATATTTGGCTACATCATTGGCAATGCTGAAGGTAGTCAATGCTCCACGTGTCATAAGTAACTGCTTGCCGGTTTCAACCACCTCTATAAGTTTAGTCGGGTTACTGTCGAGATCAACCATATTTCCTGCTTCCCGGGCCGCCTGGGTACCGGTATTCATTGCCAGACCCACATCGGCCTGGGCGAGTGCCGGCGCATCATTGGTTCCATCGCCTATCATTCCAACCAGATGACCATTTGCCTGTTCTTCTCTTATACGGTGAAGCTTATCCTCTGGTTTAGCTTCTGCAAGAAAATCATCAACACCGGCTTCAGCAGCTATGGCAGCAGCAGTTTGCGGATTGTCGCCAGTGATCATAATTGTCCGGATACCCATCATTCGAAGCTGTGCGAACCGTTGTTTAATACCTCCCTTTACAATGTCTTTCAGGTGAATAACACCCAGAACCTGGTTATTTTCTGCCACAACCAATGGTGTTGCTCCCTGACGTGAAAGTTCAATTACGGTCTCTTCTACATTTTTTGGAAAAAATCCATTATTATTTTCAATGAATTTTTTTATTGCACTTGAAGAGCCTTTCCTGATGCTTCTTAATTGACCATCGGGATTTTTGAAGTCAAGACCACTCATGCTGGTCTGGGCAGTGAAAGGGACAAATACTGTATCAAGAGGCTGCATTTCCCTGGCCCGTATATTAAATTGTTCTTTTGCCAGTACCACTATCGATCGTCCTTCAGGTGTTTCATCAGCCAGCGATGCAAGTTGTGCTGCATCGGCAAGTTGCTCTCTGGTGAATCCTTCGGCCGGAATGAACTCTGTAGCCATACGGTTCCCCAATGTAATTGTTCCTGTTTTATCAAGCAGCAAGACATCTGTGTCTCCTGCTGCTTCTATCGCCTTGCCGCTGGTTGCTATAACATTCTTACGTAATAGTCTGTCCATACCGCTTATGCCAATAGCGCTCAGCAATCCTCCGATAGTTGTTGGAATAAGGCATACAAGAAGTGAAATCAGAACAGGCAGTGTCAGGTTGTGATTTGCGGAAACACCAGAAGCTTTCAGACTATATCCGAAATATGCCGGTAAAGCAACTACAACCAGTAAAAATATAATAGTAAGACCTGATAAGAGGATTATCAAAGCAATTTCATTTGGTGTTTTCTGACGTTTTGCACCTTCTACCAAAGCAATCATACGATCTAAAAATGTAAAACCAGGTTCAGAGGTTACTTTAATAGTAATAGTGTCACTAATGACTTTAGTCCCCCCTGTAACAGCACAGCGGTCACCACCACTCTCACGGATTACCGGAGCTGATTCCCCTGTAATAGCTGATTCATCTACACTGGCAATACCTTCGATTACATCTCCATCAGCAGGAATAACATCTCCGGCATCACAAATTACAACATCACCTTTCCTCAGATCATTGGCAAAAACTATTTCTTCCTTATTATTGATAAGCTTACGCGCCTTTGTCTGGGTGCGGCTCTTACGTAAACTGTCAGCCTGTGCCTTACCCCTACCCTCAGCTATTGCTTCTGCAAAATTGGCAAACAATACTGTAAACCAGAGCCAGAGTGTAATCTGAAAGTTAAAGTTCGAAAAATGACCATTTAATATATCAGTAAATACTACTACCGTCGTCATTAATGCTCCAATACCAACAATGAAAATAACCGGGTTTTTAACAAGAACACCAGGGTTCAGTTTGATAAAAGAATCCTTTAATGCCTGGACAGCTATTTGCCTGGTAAAAAGCTGACTCATATTTCGTTTTTCCATAATATTTATCTCTTAAAATTAAAAAGTAACCCCAAGATTCATTAAGAAATGTTCTACAACCGGACCAAGTGCAAGAGGGGGGAAAAAAGTCAACCCTCCAACAATAAGAATAACACTTATCAACAGCATCACAAACAGCCAGTTGTCGGTTCTGAAAGTACCTGATGAAACCGGGGTGATCTTTTTCTTTGCCATGCTCCCTGCTATAGCCATAACAGGAACAATTATTCCAAAACGACCTATAAGCATGCCAAATCCAATCATCAGGTTATAGAAAACTGTGTTTACATTAAGTCCCCCGAATGCACTCCCGTTATTTCCCGCAGCTGAACTGAATGCATATAATATCTCAGAAAGGCCATGTGGTCCGGCATTATTCAGACTCGATACCCCAACAGGTACAGAACAGGCAATAGCTGAAAATAATTTGATTACGATACTGGGAGCTAACACTGCAAGAATGGCCATTTTCATCTCAAAAGCTTCAATCTTTTTGCCCAGGTACTCCGGAGTTCGGCCAACCATGAGTCCTGCAATAAAAACAGTAAGAATTACAAAGATTATTATCCCGTATAATCCTGAGCCTACTCCTCCAAAAATGATTTCTCCGAGCATCATATTGAACATAGCTACCAACCCCGACAATGGTGATAAGCTATCATGCATGGCATTCACGGAACCATTCGATGTAACTGTTGTAGTAACTGACCAGAGGACACTGTTCATCACTCCAAAACGAGTCTCTTTACCCTCCATTGCGCCTGCGACATTCAATACATTGTTATGATTGTATTCGGACCAGAGAGATATTGCAAGGCCAAGCGCAAACAGGATAAACATTGTAATAAAAATCGCACGTGCCTGTCGTTTTGATTTCATATAATGACCAAATGTAAATACGAGCCCGGCTGAAACGATGATAATTGAAAGCAATTCTAAAAAGTTGGAAAAAGGAGTCGGATTTTCAAAGGGATGGGAACTATTCGCTCCGAAGAAACCTCCACCGTTTGTGCCAAGCTGCTTTATCGCTATTTGAGATGCAGCAGGTCCAAGTGGAATAACCTGTTCAGTTCCCTGTAACGTAGTTGCTTTGACATAATGCGAAAATGTTTGTACAGCTCCCTGTCCTACCAGAGCTATTGTGAGAATAATAGAGAGTGGCAATAACACATAAAGAACACTCCGTGTCATATCGGCCCAAAAATTTCCTAACTCATCTGTTGTTTTTCTGGTCAATCCGCGGATCAAGGCCAGAGCAACCGCGATACCTGTTGCTGCACTTACAAAATTCTGAACAGTAAGCCCCAGCATCTGTACAAAGTAACTCAATGTATTCTCGCCACTGTATGACTGCCAGTTGGTATTGGTGGTGAAGCTCATGGCAGTATTAAATGCAAGATGCCAGGAAACATCAGGCAATTTTTCAGTGTTAAGCGGCAGATGTGACTGGAAAATCTGTAATAGGAATAAAAGCACAAAACCAAACAGGTTGAACAGGAGCATTCCATACATATATGTTTTCCAGTTCATCTCCTCGTCGCTTTTAATACCTGAAGCCTTATATATTAACGTTTCCAACCAGCCAAAAACAGGCTTCATTATATGTTTTTCCCCCATAAATACCTTTGCCATATATCTGCCTAATAAAGGCGACAGGATAATCAGCAGTACCAGGAAAATTATCAATTGAATCGCTTCGTTCATATTCTTTTATTTTAAAATTTATCAGGCCTCAACAGAGTGTAGATTAAATAACCCATAATAAGGAGGGCGATTATACCTCCGATCAGATAACTAATAGGACTGTTTGATGCAGCTGTATCTGTGTTAATAGGTACAACTGTAAGAGACATAAAAAGTGTTGAAATTTTTGTTTTCATAATGTTTATATTAAACATAATACAAAATTAAATAACAGGTTATAAAGAAATTATAAAGAAACTATGAGCAGGTATAAAAAAAATTTAATAAAAGTTGAATATTCATGCATGTATTTTCCAGGGGCCCGTTCTTAAAGTTCAGGATTAGAAATTGATATCAAGTTGCATAGTTATAGTATTTAAATTGAGATCTTTGCTATTATAATAAACGTTTTTGTTATTATAAATGTCATAAGCAAAAATCACGGAAACTTTTGACGAGAACGACCAGGAAAAACCAGCATTTAAAGCTCCCAAATAATTCCTGCCACCCTGGTAGTCAATTGCCAGCCACAGTTTGTCCGATATCTCTGTCATCTGACGATCTAACGAAAGTAAAATTCCATTGCCGGATTTCTTGTTGTCCTCATTAACAAGTAGTTTTTCATTCCCATAATAATATCCTGCCGAAACTCTGCCTATGATTGGTATTGTTTTGGCAATCAAAGCGTAGGCAACATTATAATTTGTAAGGTTGGTTTTTGTACCAATATTATAGAGGCCAACGGCTAAAGCAGGTGAACCTTTAAAAAGAGAACTTTCGGGAGTACCAACTTTGAAATTGAAATAAACCGGATTAGTATCATAAATACCATCGCCCATATTAATATAATCAACACCAACCTCAGCCTGAAGTTTCTTAAAAGGAAGAACACCAGCAGTAAGTCCACAATCGAATATACCTGCACCCCGGGTATGATAAGCCTGGTTCTCCAATCTTAAATAGTTGTCAATACCCAGATGGAAAGTTTTAAATTTCTGAAAGTCTGTGGAAATAATCCAAATTTGTGTTGAGGGCGTCCCGGAAACAATAGTACCTATGCCAGCTAAAAAAAAGGAGATAAATAGAATGATCTGATTAATTTTCCTTTTCATAATTTAATGTTTTTGTACATTCTTAAATTCTGATTTTAGAACGATACAAAATTGCAGCCGAACCTGTATTGGTTTTGTAAAAATGAACAGTCAAACCATAAAGATTTCATAAATATCAGGTCAGAACGATGTTTAATGAAAGGTCATGCCATGGCATGACCTTACCCATCTAATAGACAGTTGTAGGGCCACGCCATGGCGTGGCTTTACTTGACCTTATTCAATTTTTATAGGGAAAATAACAATGGGGATACCAAATTTAAAGAATCTCTTCTGAATGGAAAAAATGGTATGGTTATGTAATAATTTAGAGAGATAAAATGTTTTCGAGAATACCAGTTGTCCCCCGAAAAAAGCAGCACCTGACAACCTGGGTCTTAATCTTTTTATAATCCGGTATATTTCATTTACAGGGTCTGTTCCTATTGTCCAGAAGCTCTTTCCATATAAGCCAAACTGATTGGCAACATTAACATATTTTTCACCATCCTCTTTCACCTGTTTTGTAAAATGATCCAGTTCAATAGTGCCTCTGTAAATTTTAGAATTAAGAATGCCAATTCTTACAAAAACTATGTTACTGTATACACCTTTAAAATTTTCAAGAATTCTTAAGAAAGTATATAATCCTGTTCCTCCAAATCCACTAACTAATATAATTGCAGTTTTGCCTTCCTTGTTAAACTTGATTTTTTTAAGGGTCCGGTCTGCGCAGGGTCGCTGTCCGATCAGCTTTTCAATTTCCTTGAAAGCACTTAACCGGAGCTTCTGAAGTTTGACCGCAGTTCTGAAATAGTGACGTTTAATGTTTATTGCCAGTGAGACTAGCAGACCGGTAATAAATAAGGTAACCCACCCTCCCTGTGTGAATTTCAAAATAATAACAGAGACAAGTATAAAGGAAGTAAGAATAAGACCAATACCGTTTATAGCTAATTTCCTCTTCCAGGGTACCTTCTTTCCTCTCATCTCCCACCAATGCTTCACCATACCTACCTGAGAGATTGTAAATGTAATAAACACATTAATACTATAGAGAACAACAAGCAATGCAACTGATCCCTTCGATAAAACCATCATAATAAGAGCCCCGGTACCCATTAACAAAACTCCATTCATTGTTACCAGCCTGTCGCTGAGAGAAGCAAATCTTTTAGGTAACCAATGATCGATTGCCATATTTGCCATAATTCGCGGGCCATCGATAAATCCTGTTTGTGCAGCAACAAACAAAAGAGCGGCTTCCGATATCAGGGTTATAAGGACAAAGCTTCTTGACCAGAAATAGCCCCAGCCTGCAGTCAGATTATCGAGTAATACAGCATTCAGAGTTTTATGAGTATCAAGCTGCACATTAAAAAGCATATAACAGATCATAAGACCCAATACCATAAACGAAAGTGATATCACCATTAAAAACATGGTCTTTCGGGCTGTGGCAACTTTAGGTTCTCGCAGAATTGGCATTCCATTACTTACTGCTTCAATCCCTGTATAAGTTCCGGCTCCCATGCTGTATGCGCGCAGGATTATAAAGAATGTGGCAAAAAAGCCAAACTGACTGACAGTTGAATGGATTTCGTGTGTTGTCTGGCTTGCAACAGCAGCAAAATTAGAGGAATGCACCAATATGCCGTATAAAATGGCCAGTACATGTGTAGTAATAAAGACTATAAATATTGGTGTAAGAGAAAGCACTGATTCTTTTACACCACGTAAGTTCAAAAGAATCAGAAAACAAACCCCCGCAAGTGCAAACGGCAGCTTATAAGGTTGCCATCCAATCGGGAAATAACTAAAGAGAGCATCGGCACCGCTTGACACTGAAAGAGTGATTGTAAGAACATAGTCAATTATAAGTGCAGAACCCGATATCATTCCAGTTGTAGGGGACAAAAGTTTACTGCCTACCAGATAGCCGCCACCGCCGTGTGGAAAAAGACGGACTATCTGGTTATAACTGGAACTGATTATAATAATGGTAAAAACAGTGCCAAGAGCCACGAAGATAGCCAGACTGGTGTGTCCGAACAAATTCCTGTACGCCTCCTCAGGTCCATAACAGGATGAGGATATACCATCTGCTCCCAGACCGATCCATGCAAAGAAGGCTACTAAAGTTAACTTATGAAATAACCCTTTGTCCTGGATGAGCTTAGCCCGGCCAATAAATGTATTTTTGAGTCTTTCATTGAATGTAAAACCTTCAGTTGAATTCCTCATATGCCTCCTGTCTATAATCTCATTAACATTATTCTCAGCTGAAAGTTTACACGAAGAATCCCTCGTAGTAAATAAATCGCGCGAAAATAATGTAATACAAGTAATGAATGTATAAAGAATATTTAAAAGGTATAAAGATTTTATAAAGATGCTACAGGTTAAAATCCATGACACTTTTGTCGTTAATGGCTTTTTCTTTATATTTGTTTGAATAACCTAATAATCAGAGCAAATGCCAGTTTTTACAAGAACCACTAAAAATCTGATAATCAAAATTGATGAATTTTTTGATGATATAGATCTCGGACTTCTGGTTTTCAGGGAAGGTATTAAAGCATACCTGGATAAAGATATGGATGCGTTCGGGAGACATCTTCAAAAGGTTGATAATCTTGAAAACAATGCTGACCGGCTTCAGCGGGAAATTGAAAATGAAATGATTACTCATTCAATTTTGCCACAGCACAGATCTGAAGTAAGTACACTTATCGACGAACTCGATGAAATAATAGATGCACTAAAGAGCTCATTAAATGAAATAAACATTGAAATGCCTGAAATTCCTTCTTCACTTAATAAGAACTTCATAAGCATCACAGAAACTTCTATCAATGCTGCCGAAGAACTTATACCTGCTGCAAGAGCGTATTTTAAAGCACCATATACAGTAAGGGAAAAGTTATTAAAGGTATATTACTTTGAAAGTGAGACTGATAAACTCTCACTTAGCGCCAAGAAGATCATTTTTCAGGATATGAATGATCTGGATCTCGCTCATAAAGCTCATTTAAGATATATAATCCATCATATTGAAAACATATCCGATCTGGCCCAGAGAGCCGCTGACCTGCTTTCGGCAATGGCAATAAAGATTGTAATGTAACCGGGTGCTGGTTCCTGGTTGCTGGGTACTGGTTCAAAACAAATAACAAGATTAAAGTGAGAAAATGAAATACAGCGAACGAGCAACCGGAGACAAGCAACTAGTACCTAGTACCCGTTAATAAATGTTAGCTAATTTTGAGCAAGAAAAGACTATCTAAAAGATTATGATTTTATTTTTCCTTACAAGCGGTCTCTTTCTGGGATGGTCTCTCGGAGCAAATGATGCCTCCCATATATTCGGATCTGCTGTAGGTTCCAAGATGGTGAGCTTCAGAAAGGCTGCTATCATTGCATCTGTCTTCTTCATATTAGGAGCTGTTATTCAGGGATCGGGGACATCACATACCCTGGATAAACTGGGATCGGTTAATGCATTAGGCGGATCATTCACTCTGGCGCTTGCAGCCGCAGTTACAATTTATATGATGACCAAGTTTGCACTTCCTATTTCTACAACCCAGGCAATTGTAGGTGCAATTATTGGATGGAATTTTTTTACTGGAAACCACACTGACAGTAATACGCTTGGAAAGATAGTATCAGCCTGGATTGCAGGACCCGTCATTGGAGCCGCTTTTGCTGTATTATTATACATAATCGTGAAATGGATTAAAAGATCAGCAAGAATTCATTTGATAAGATTTGAATCTTATATAAAAACCGGGCTGATAGTAGTAGGTGCTTTCGGAGCTTATAGTCTGGGTGCCAACAATATTGCAAATGTGATGGGAGTTTTTGTTCCTGCCTTTCATCTTAAGGATCTTGATCTCTGGATTTTCTCCCTCAGCTCAAACCAGCAGTTGTTTCTTCTTGGAGGCCTTGCATGCGCAACAGGAATTATAACGTATTCATGGAAAGTAATGAACACTATTGGAAACAATATCCTGGAGCTATCCTCAGAAGCTGCACTTGTTGTTGTGCTGGCCCAGGCTCTTGTCCTGTTTATCTTTTCATCAACCTGGCTATCCAATTTAATTATAAAAACCGGATTGCCTCCTATTCCTATGGTACCTGTTTCAAGTTCTCAGGTAATTGTCGGTTGTATTCTCGGCATAGGTTTATATAAAGGAGCCAGGAATATAAATTTCAGGGTACTTGGGGAAATTGGTATTGGATGGATTATTTCTCCGCTTGCATCTGGATTATTAACATTTTTTCTGCTCTTCTTTATGAAAAATATTTTCGGCATTAACGTCGGATCAAAAGTTAGTGATGCATTAGGCTCTACTGATCAGGCAAATAGCCTTGCAGCAATGGGTCAGGCTGATGTATCCGATATCATTAAATACCTTCTGCTCGGTTTGCTGATATTCGGGACTATAGGAATAATTTTTTATGTCCTTCTTGAAAATAAAAAAAGGAAGGAAATGCAGAGATCGGAAGAGAAGTTCTGGAAGAATATGAAATGAAATTTGATCACCTGAGTTCTTGCCCCTGCCTTCCTAAAGATCTGTGTTTTTGTTGGCCCCCCATCCCCCCTAAAGGGGGGCTAATTCCCTTACATTAAGAATATTTTTTAAAAATCTGAGGATTAATCCAGCTTAAGCGGGAACATGCGGGCAAAAAAGTAGGGGCCTATGATTCATAGAAATGAATAATTTCTTCCATATTCTAACATCTGACCCAGATAATCATCCACATATTCAACCTCGACATCGGCTATTTCACCACTGGGACTGTAAACTGGTATCAGCTTTGGGTTAACAAATCCGGTAAACGGAGCAAGATTAAGCTTCTTGTATCGTTCAAGGATTTCAGAATGAAGATGAGGATCCACTTTCACCCCGAATTTTTCGATCAAATTCCTACCCGAGTCATAATCCCCTTCTGATTTAATTCTCTGAATCTCTTTAAGTAAATAACCAAAAAGTTTTCTGAGCTTAAAATAATCATTGATCTTAACATAGCTTTTTTCATTCTTCCTGAAGATCTCAACAACATTTTCAGCTTTGCCCTTCTCGTAAACCCAATGAGATATGGCCGATCTGTTTCTCATATGAGCCTCTTCAATATCTTTACCAGGTTTTATCCTGATGACCTGCGTCAGCAAACCATTCCGCAGATATGAATCATACGAAGCTTTCGCTGCCTCCTCATTGGGCAGAAGACCAAGTTCCAGTAATTTCTTATCCATCATATAATATAGGGCAAAAAGATCTGCACGGGCTTCTTCAAGAACAGAAGAATAGTTCTTCAGGGCATTGGAATCTGTTCCATCCGCCAGTTTTCCGCTTGCATGTCCTATACACTCATGAAGATCGGTATGCAGAGCATCCGATAGTCGTCCATATTTTTTTATACGGTCAACTTCAGAACGATCTGCAGCAAATTCCTCCAGGAAACCATTTCCCTGAGAAGTAATATCATAAGCCTCCGTAATATTTGCAAGAGTAACTGATTTAGATCCAATCTCTTTTCTTATCCAGTCAGCATTTGGCAGATTAATCCCAAGCGGAGAAACGGGATAACATTCACCGCCAAGCATAGCAATATTGATAACTTTTGCAGCTATGCCTGTAACTTTTTCTTTTTTGTATTGAGGCTGAATGGGAGAATTATCCTCAAACCACTGGGCATTGGCAGAGATAATCTTTGTTCGTTTTGTGGCTTCAATATCTGTATAATTCACAATTGCTTCCCACGTTGCCTTCATTCCCAGCGGATCACTGTAAGTTTCTATAAAGCCATTATTATAATCCACTTCCGGTACGTTGTCCTGCGCCCAAATCACATTAAAATCATCCCATATTTTAAGGTCACCCGTAATGTAATAGTCAATAAGGAGTTTTAACTCTTTTCTCTGCAAATCTGATTCTGCTACACTTATTGCTTTTTCGAGCCAGATAATTATCTGATCAATTGCCATTCCATAAAGACCACCTGATTTATATACCTCTTCAATAATTTTTCCATCTTTCTGTTTTGCAACTTTTGAATTTAGCCCCAATGATACCGGGGTGTTGTCATTTGGATCACTTTTCCCGGAATAGAATGCTTCAACTTCTTTCTGATTAACACCTTCGTAAAGGTTAGTCGCTGATTCTGCAATCAAATCTGCTCCTGCTCTGCGTTCCACTTTTCGTGCAAAAAGCTTTTGATCGAAAATTATCGGATTAAGGATTGATATGAGCTCATTCTTTGTCTGTCCGTCTGAAAGAGGAAGTTTATGCTTATCAGTCCCCTTTATCAGATTTGCAAAATAATCCGGGCTAAACCTTGGTTTTAATTTGTCATTGGAATAATGATGATGAATTCCATTTGCAAAAAAAACTGCTTTAGCATAAACAACAAAAGACTTGTACTCCTCTGAAGTTTTATCTCCGGCATAGTATTCCAATATAGATTCAAGGGTTTTTCTGATTTGAATGTTAAATCTGAAATTCTGGTCCCATAAAATATCTCTTCCTGTAAGAGCGGCCTGACTCAGATAATAGATCATTCTTTTTTGCTGAAGCGTAAGCGATTTGAACTCAGGAAGTTCATACCTAAGAACTCTAATGTCCTCAAACTGATCAACAAAATATTTAAAATCGTTAGTAGTCAAAGCGATTGGCTGCATCATTTATGTTGGTAATAAGATTCAAAAACATTAAAAATTAAAAATTTGATTAACCACAAAGGTCGCAAAGATTTTTCGCAAAGATCGCAAAGCAATAAAAAATATGGTTTTCTCTTTGCGTACTTTGCTTTACTTAGCGTACTTTGCGGTTAAAAAGTATACAATCCATGAACAAGATTATTGAAAACCTAAGACAAGAATTGATTAATAATGCAGATGAAAAGACAAAGTTATCAGCTGAAAGATATTTTAAAGAGGGAGTAAAAATATACGGACTGAAATCAGCAGAAGTAAGCAGGATAAGCAAAGAACGTTATAAAGCCGTTGGGGATAAAAGCAAATCTAATATTTTCGATTTATGTGAGGAGCTATGGCAGTCGGGTTATATGGAAGAATCTTTCGTAGCCTGCAACTGGGCTTATAATGTGCGAAAACATTTTGAACCAAATGATTTTGATGTTTTTGAAAAATGGGTTAACGTATACGTTGACAACTGGGCATCATGTGATACACTCTCCAATCACACAATCGGAACTTTTATAGAGATGTATCCTGAATTTCTGACTGGTTTAAAGAGATGGGCCACCTCCCAAAACCGATGGACAAAACGTGCTTCAGCGGTATCCCTTATTATTCCAGCAAGAAAAGGAATGTTCCTGAACGATATTTTCATTATAGCTGACATTCTACATTCAGATAAAGATGATATGGTGCAAAAAGGCTATGGATGGATGCTGAAAGCTGCCAGCCAGGCTCATCAGAAAAAAGTTTTCGATTATGTCATGAGAAAAAAAGCTACAATGCCCAGAACTTCACTGAGATATGCCGTAGAAAAAATGCCTGCTGAATTAAAAGCCAGGGCAATGGCAAAATAGTATGCACTGTTTTTTACCTTTGTACTGTTAAATGATATTGCAATGAGAAGAATTACTTCTATACTGTTCACACTCTTAATATCTGTTGCTGCATTTTCACAAGATAGAATTACAGGACATGATTTTGCCACCAGGTCGGAAATAATAGCACGCAACGGAATGGCAGCAACCAGTCAGCCTCTCGCAACTCAGGTGGCTCTGGATATTCTGAAAAAAGGGGGTACAGCTATTGATGCAGCTATAGCCGCTAATGCGGTACTGGGAGTCGTTGAACCAACTGGGGCAGGTGTCGGGGGAGATCTTTTTGCAATAATATGGAGTGCTGATAAAGGAAAATTATACGGATTGAACGCAAGTGGAAGATCTCCACGCTCTCTAAAACTTGAATATTTTAAGGAGAACGGATATGAGTTCGTGCCGTCATACGGACCTCTGCCTGTATCAGTTCCCGGGTGTGTAGACGGCTGGTTTGAGATGCATGATATGTTCGGGCATCTGTCAATGAAGGATATACTTCAACCAGCAATTACTTATGCCAGAGAAGGATTTCCAGTTACAGAGGTAATTGCATTTGCGCTTAAGCAGGGGACGGATATATTAAAGCAATACCCGAATATTAAAGAGGTTTATATGCCCTTTGGAAAGAGTCCATCAAAGGGAGAAATCTTCAAAAACCCGCTTTTGGCAAACACACTTGAAAAAATTGCAAAAGGTGGACGATATGAATTCTACAAAGGCTCAATAGCTAAAGATATTGCTTCATTTATGAAAAAACAGGGAGGTTTCCTCACCTATGATGATATGTACCGGCACCATTCCGAATGGGTTGAGCCGCTGAGTACAACTTACCGGGGTTATGAGGTTTGGGAGCTTCCTCCAAACGGACAGGGAATAGCAGCTTTGCAGATGCTGAATATTTTGGAAGGATATGATATTGCTGCAATGGGCTTTGGTTCAGCTGATTATATTCATATATTCACTGAGGCTAAAAAACTTGCGTTCGAGGATCGGGCCAAATATTATGCCGACCCTTTTTTCAGTAAAACACCAGTTGCACAACTCATTTCAAAGAAATATGCAGCTGAAAGGCGTAAACTTATCAATAGGGAGAAAGCAGCGAAGATCTATGACCCTGGCAGAATGGAAGGAGGGAATACTGTATATCTTACTGTTGCAGATAAATATGGTAATATGGTTTCACTCATCCAGAGTAATTACCGCGGAATGGGTTCAGGCATGTGCCCAACCGGACTTGGTTTTGTTCTGCAGGACAGGGGTGAAATGTTCAGTCTCGAAGAGGGGCATTACAATGTATATGCTCCGGGAAAAAGACCGTTTCATACCATAATACCCGCATTTATCACTAAAAATAAAAAGCCCTGGATCAGTTTTGGAGTTATGGGAGGTGATATGCAACCCCAGGGACAGGTCCAGATTGTAGTTAATCTGATTGATTTTAAAATGAATCTGCAGGAGGCCGGAGATGCCCCGAGAATACATCATATTGGATCATCTGAACCAACAGGCCAGCAAATGACGAATGGTGGCATCCTTCTTCTCGAAAGTGGCTTTCGCACTGAAGTCATCCAAAAACTTATGTCAATGGGCCATACAATACAATGGGACCTCGGAGGCTATGGCGGATACCAGGCTATTATGTGGGATGACAAAAACAAAGTATGGTTTGGAGCTTCTGAATCGAGGAAGGACGGTCAGGCAGCAGGGTACTGACCCCTATCCTCCAAGGATCTGCCCCCCACCCCCCCTAAAGGGGGGCTAATACAGTTATATACAGGATGTGATCATTTTTTTAGAAGAATCAATAACCTAACAGAGAATTAGCCCCCCTTTAGGGGGGTTGGGGGGCAAAAGTATCAGGGGATAATCCCCAGCAAATCCATCACCCCGTTAATAAATGTCAATGGGTGGACCGGATTCCCGGGGACAAATAAATCAATATGATTTTGTTCTATGAATCTCCTGTCGAGTGCAGGACTTCCTTCAAAAATACCTCCGCTTATTGCATCACAACCTGCAAGGATAATGATTTTAGGTGAAGGAGTTGCCTTATAAGTGATCTCAAGTGGTTCTGCCATATTTTTAGTGATGGGGCCAGTTATCACAATTCCGTCGGCATGACGGGGTGATGCAACAAATTCAATACCATAACGGCCCATATCAAAATTTACATTTCCGCATGCATTTAGTTCAAGTTCGGTGCTGTTATCGCCTCCAGACGAAACCTGTCTGAGCTTAAGGGAGCCTCTGAAAAGCTTCCTGATTTCTTTCCTGACAAGATCGGGATTCAGAATGATGTCCGAGGTTATTCCCTCTGAAATAATTAACCTGCTTCTTTCATTTACAGCGAGCTTATAATCAGTTGTGAAATGAATTTTACCCGGGAAAAATCTTGAACATTCTCCACAGAAAGTACATTTACCCAGATCAATTCTTACGGGATCAATCGCAATCGCGTTTGTCGGACAGATATCAGCCAAAGCTCTTTCATCAACTTTTTCAATACTGATTTCCGGACGACCCCTGAATATCCCAGGAACTTTTGCCTTAGTAAGATCCGGGATAAACTGTTTACCCTGATGATACAGGATTTTTAATGTTTTCAACATCACTTTTGGCTTTTAATAATCAGAGATCATGTCCGCAGTATGACAGATCAAAACTTTTATTACATATCGGAAAGTCAGAAATTTCATTATTCCTTACAGCCAGCGCAAGAGCCAGCCAGTTATGAAATGAAGGATCCTTGATTTTGTAAATTAACATCTCTCCTTTACCATCAGTGACACATGCATGACAGATTTCACCTCGCCACCCTTCCGTAAGAGATATCCCGAATGAATCGGGTCGCAGTATAATAGGTTGAAGTTGAGGTTGAGGTTGAGGTTGAAGTTGAGGTTGAGGAATCTGATCCAATAATTGCCTTATAAAGGCTATTGACTGAAATACTTCTTGCTTTCGAATCTGTACTCTTGAGTAAACATCACCATGATGTTTGATGACCGGTTCATGTTTAAACTCACTATATAAACCATAAGGATGCGTAATTCTTATATCTCTGTTAAGGGCATTCATCCTTGCTGACATACCCACTGTACCAATTAATAACAATTGGTCATAAGAAAGCATTCCTGTTCTTTCGAATCGCGACAGGGAACTGGGTAATTTTGAAAGTTCACTGTTCATTTCGATAAAATCAGGCTCAAATGCGTCTAATATTGCAAGAAGCCTGTCAGCCAATGCCTTACTGAACGGATAAGGACTATATCCGTTCCGGATCAATCCTTTGGCCAACCTGTTGCCGCACCATTCCTGAAAAAAATTGATAATGGGAGTCCTGAGTCTTCCGAAAACAGAACTACCCAGCTGATAAGCAATATCAGTACAGATTGCACTCAGATCGCCGGTATGAACAGCTATACGTTCGAGTTCCTGGGCAAGTGTTCTTGAGAAAAGAATTTCCCGGTCACAGACAGTTTCATTCATACTCTCAAGTAAATATGCAAAAGCCGATGTATGGCCTATAACGCTATCTCCTGCAATCGATTCAGCCAGAATAGTACGCTGAATCAGCTTTTTCTTTTCCAGGAATAATTGTTCCACACCCCTGTGCTGATAACCTAATTGAATTTCCAGATGCAATATCTGTTCCCCATTGCAAACGAACCTGAAATGTCCGGGTTCAATGATCCCTGCATGCACCGGCCCTACTCCCACCTCGTGAAGCTCTTCACTGTCGATATGAAAGAACGGGTAATTCGCGATTGTCTTAGATCTATCTGCCCTGTTTTCCGGATATCTTACAGGTTTAAGCCATGGGTGATCATTATAATTTATCCTGAAATTTTCATGTATTTCCCTTTCAAATTTCTCAAAAGATAGGTGTTTGGCAGAGAGTGAATCAAGAATCTCATCTTCCTTTACAACAGATGATGTAACCTTAATATTGTGTTCATTATCATCAGCAATGCAACATATCAGACGGACATAATTGTCTTCTTTGAGACCAAAATATAACACACAGTGTCTCTCGGGATGATTCTCAGTGAGAGCGGCTATTGTTTCAAAAAACAAACTGTATTTCAATTCCGGAATTGAGGCCATCGGAATTATTTGATGGTTATTTATTTCTAAGAAGTTCATACTAATGAGGTAAAATTTTAACAGCATCCTGAATCATCTGAACGAAAATGGGGGGAGGATTTAGTCCCAGCCAGATCGCAGTAAACAACAAGATATACTGTGTCAGGGATTCCCATGGATTAATCTTTGGAATAGTTGTTTCATCCAGGCCCTGGACAGGAAGAAACAGTATTTTCATAATGTTCTTCCCAAATGCATAGATTACAATAGTCAGGAGAACTAATACTACAATAAGCAGGATAATATATTTAGCTTCAAAAAGAGATCTGAAAATAAGGAACTCACTCACAAATAATCCTGAAGGCGGCATTGCCGTGGCGCTTATAAATCCTAATAAAAGTACTATTGCACCTGTGGGGTTATATTTGAAATAATTACCAACATACTGAATGCTTTTGCTCTGAAATGTTCTGTACAGCTGGTTAAACTGAAAAAACAGGCTGGATTTTACAAATGCATGCAGTATAATATGGAGTACGGCTGCATAATAGCCTATTCCTCCGGCAGCTATGCCAAGCATTACAATTCCCATATGTTCAATACCCGAATAAGCAAACATTCGTTTGATATTCAAAACTTTTGTCATGTAGACCGTTGCTACGAATATTGAGAGGAAAGCAGCAATAAAGATAATAAGGTTTGCCCAGTGGAAAAGTGGAGTATGGGCAACAACAGCATAAATTCTGAAGATCCCTACAAAACCCAGATTCATAAGGACACTCGCCAGCAGCGCTCCGGCCGGTGCAGGTGCTTTGTCCTTGGCATCTATTCCTGCTGTATACATTGGAACCAATCCGAGTTTTGCTGTAAATCCGGTGAAAATAAAGAGAAATGCGAGTCTGAGCCAAAATGGGTTAAGCTTATCTTTATAATCCATCAGGTTAGCAAATGAGAGATCACTGGACCCGGCATTCCGCAATGCAAGACTCAGAAAGAGGATGCCGATAAAGACAAAAGTGATACTTATTGCACAGATAAATACATATTTCCAGGTTCCCTCGAGAGCAAGCTTATTACGGTGATGATAGATTAGCATTGAAGCAGAAAGTGTCGTCATTTCCGTAAAAATCCAGATGACTGCAATATGATTGGCGAGATAGGCAGCTGAAATTGATGTTATAAGCAAGACAATTGCTGCAAAATAGATTGCTCTTGATTGCGGTGTTTCATCGTGTCTTCTTATATAGAGATAGCTATGAAAAAGTGCAGGAATCGAAATAATACTCAATGTCATTAAAAGCAGTAAGCCTAAAGAATCGAAAGTAAAATATTCAAGCACGCTGTTTTTGTAATTTGCGCAGGCATAGAAAGTAAAACTAATCTGAAGCAGGCCAAATACTATTATCAGAAGATTATTAAAAAGGGTATTCCGGTTAATAAAAAGTAACCCGGTTATTACGAAAGCGCTTATAAGATAAATCCCGGTCATTATTTTTACGATTAATAATCTTTCAAATTGCTTAGCTGATCAACATCAACGGCTTTAAATACGTCTCCAATTTTATTCAGGAAGATGCCAAGGATCAGCACGCTGGCAAAAACATCAAGCATAATTCCCAGGTTCACCAGGTTAGGCATTTCATTACCCACTGCCAGTGAAAGAACAAATACACCATTCTCTATCATAAGATATCCCATAACATGTGTTATGATCTTTTTCCTCGATGCAATAAAGTAGAGACCAGTGAAAAGAGTGGAAAGTGAAACGATAAAGAAGATTTTATCAAGATGTGTATCCTGGATTGAATTTGCCAGCAAAACAGTTATAACCACGATAAGTGTAATAATAAACAATGAAACAAAGTGCGGCAGGTATGGCTCTGTCTCACGTGTTATTTTGTTTCTTTTAATCAGGTAGCTTAAGAATACAGGAACAGCAATAGTTTTAAAGACAATTGTCTCAAGAAGGATCAGAACAAGGTTCCAGGTCTGAATATCTTTCAGTTGCAAAAAAGTTACACCAAAAAGAATGAATCCCTGCAATGCAAGAACTCTCACATAAGTAATTATCCTGTTTGCAATTGAAACATATAAAAGACTAATAATGAATATAATCAAAAGTACATTTGTCATAATTAAATATTTTATACAAATTTTTCCAATACAAGCAAGACGCCAAGAAAGATTAGAAAGCTGACTGAAGATAGTGCAAGAATAAACTGAGGATTATGACTCATTCTGTATCGTGCCATGAAGGATTCAATTAACCCTACAATTACGGCAAACAACATCTGAATTAACAGGAAAAGGGGAAGTGCCCATGTCAATGATAATCCTCCGATAAAAAAATCGGCAATTATGGCCCCGTACATAGCAAACTTCAGAAATCCCGTTGATAGAATCAAACCCAGATCAAAGCCACTGTTATCAAGGATCATGACTTCATGGATCATAGTCAATTCAAGATGGGTTTTTGGATCATCTACCGGCATTCTGCTGTTTTCGATCATTGCTATCATTATCAAAACGAATGAAGCAAGTGCTCCCAATGTGTATGTTATTGAAGAGCCAAGGTGCAGTGATGAGAAAATATTATGAAACGAAGTATTTCCTGTAAGCAGTGCAAATGAACCAATCAGGATAAAAAATGCAGGCTCCGCCAACATAGAATATAATGCTTCACGACTTGCTCCCATTCCTTCGAAGCTGCTTCCGGTATCCATTGCTGAGATGATACTGAAGAACTTACCTAAAGCAAGTATATATGCAAAAAAGATGAAGTCACCGTCAAAGCTTATTATCCCTTTCCACGATCCGAACGGAATGACCAAACAAGCCATTAAAACTGAAGAGAAGTAAATCACAGGGGCAATCCGGAATATAATACTTGTAGTTTCACTATAGATTGAACCTTTCCTGAATAACCTTATCACATCCTTTACCGGTTGCAATATGCCCGGACCTTTTCTTCCCGATGTGATACTCTTTGTTCTTAATATTATTCCTGTAAAAAAGATACTGGTAAACAGTATTAATAACATACTTAGCATGTTACAAATTATTTAAGAAGTGAATAAGAGTCATTAATTTTTCAATAATCAGAGGAAGACATATTACCCCGGTAATAAATATAATTCCATAAAGGATATATCTTTGTAAGTGTCCATTCTGAAGAAAGAGGAAGAAACCCGATATTCTGCCCATCAGCTTAAGGGGCTTATCAATTAAAACCCGTTCAATTTTATCGTATGGATCTGTTTCGTAATGCTTTCCGGTGGGAAAAACTTCAGCAATCTCTACATCCTTCTTCTCAATATCCAAAATTGGTTTTGCGAGCTTTGAGTAACTTCTTACAAAAGAATTAGCAGTGTACTGAAGCTTATTATCCGCAGGACCATAAGCACACCCCCACGTTGGTGCGGTTTCAATGATTTTATTTTTACTGACAATTTTTCTTAATCCAATTACCCCCATAATGAAAATGATAAATCCAAAAAATAGCCAGTTTATAACCTGAAGAGAATCAATTGCTCCAACCTTAAGCAGATTTAAATTAAAGACGATATTATGTGTAAACAGGTTAACTGGTTCTTGTAACGCCTTAATGAAAAAAGAAGGAAAGAGACCTATTGCAATCATAAAGGTTACAGTAAAATACATAGGAAGAAGTTGCCAGAATCCTCTTTCATGAATTTCATCGGATTGACCGGAACGAAGATTCCCAAGAAAGACTATACTGAAGGCTTTTGTAAAACATAATAGCGCCAGTCCGCCGATTAAAACTAAACCCGCTAAAGTAAACACTATAGTAATCAATGATATAAGATTAGCGCTGTAAATCCAGTTGTATATTCCGCCAAAAATCAGGAATTCAGAGATAAAACCGTTGAGAGGAGGAAGACCACAAATTGCAATTGCAGCAATAAGGAACAGCAAAGCTGTTTGTGGCATTCTTTTCAATAATCCTCCGAGGTGTTCGATATTCATTGTACGGGCTGCCTGGTATACATTTCCTGAACTATAGAACAGCAATGATTTAAAAAGTGAGTGATTCAGAGTATGCAATAACGCTCCCGTGAAGCCCAGGATAGCCATCCATTTATTTGACGCGCCCAATCCAATACAACCCAACCCGATTCCAATTCCGATTATTCCGATGTTCTCAATACTGTGATATGCCAGAAGCTTTTTAAGATTATGCTGAATTGTAGCAAGCATCACACCATAAATTCCTGTTACAGTTGAAATTAACAGTATAATATAGCCTATGGTGGTGTAATCTGTTTTTATTAACAGAAGCATTCTGAGTATGCCATATATCCCTATTTTTATTAACACACCAGACATTATTCCTGAAACATGAGTTGGAGCTGCAGGATGGGCATATGGGAGCCATGTATGAAATGGAACGAATCCGGCTTTTATGGCAAATCCGACAAAAAAACACAAGAAGAGCGCTGTTCCTGAGAGAGTTGACTGCTGTTTTGAGAAATCAGTTATTGCATCAAATTCATAACTTCCGGTTTTAAAAGCTACATATATAAAACCGAGCATTATGAATACTATGCTTAAATGAGACTGAACTAAATAGTTGATCCCAGCCTTGATGGTATCGGGTTTTTCATGCTCAAATATTACAAGAATAAAAACAGATATCGCCATCAATTCCCACAGCAATAGGAATATAAAGCCGTTCTGAACTGAACAGATTCCCAGCAAGGCAACCTGAACCAGGATATAAGCTATGCAATGAAGAGCAATATTACTTTTTCTTTCTCTGTACCTCTTCATATAGTTAAAACCATAAACAGCACCCGTAATAAGAGTAAAATTAATTACGAGAATGAACCAACCGGAAAGTGCATCTATCCTTATTGGTACATTTCCAAAAAGCATGGTTCCTTTCATCATTATGTCATAACTGTTTCCCAGGAGTGCCTTAAGAGCAAAAAAACTACTAAACAATCCCAGGACAAATACGGTCGAAACGGCTATTATACCTTTGAGCTTTGTACCGACAAGCAGGATAGCAAATACAGCGGATAATACTATGACTATTAGGATATTAATCATTTTTATAAGGATGAACCCGTTCTAATAAAATAATTCTTTGATTACTTCAACCCTCAGTTAAACAGGATGCAAAGTAAAGAAAAAAAAGCCCAAATCCGAAATCCGTTAACCCTGCCTATCAGCAGGCAGGCGCAAAGGACGCAAAGGGTAAATACCCAAGTACGCAAAGAAAGGGAGAGGTGCAGGTAATAAGAAAACCTATCCATCTGTTGAAACAGGTGATGAAGGATGAACAGGTTTTGCGGAATCCCTGTTTTTTATACAATAGACAAAATGATTATCCGTATAAACGGATTCAATCAGTCCAAAATAAATCAGATCAGCAATAATGTTCTCTGCTGCACTCTTTGGAAGAAATGCCAACCTGCAAAACTTTGAGATTGAGATTGACTGATTCATTTCAAGATATTCAAGCAGATTCTTCACCTTAACGCTGTATTCCATCAATATGCCTCTGTCATGAGTCTTGTTTCTCCAAACCTTCAGATGAATAGCTGTAGCCAGAATATTTTCGTCCTTAACCCTGATATAAGCCAACCATTTATCCGGTTCGGTCTGCGCAAAATAAGGAAATTTTTTGCCTTTTGGAATGATAACTTCAAGTACTGCTTTACCGTCTACTATCCATCGTTTTGATTCAAATTCTACTTCAGGTTTACAGTACATTCCTGCAGCAGCCTGGACCATAAAAAACTCTTCATCGGACCTTACTCCCGCTATGTTTCCATTATCTTTTACCCCGATCAGTAAAGTACCACCATCGGTGTTCGAAAAAGCCGAGAGTGTTTTTGCAATTTTTCTGGAGTCGGAGATTTCAAACTTAAAATCAAGTTTCTGATTCTCACCCGATTGAATCAGTTTCTTTATATAAGAGTCCATCTCCTTGGCGTTTAGCGTTTAGCGTTCGGAATTTAGATATTAAAAGGCCAAGTACTCCAAAAACTATCGATAAAAAATTATAATTTCAGAGGCTATCTTAGCTCTGTGCGCTATACCCTGAGCACTTTGACTTAGGCTACTTCACTTCTGGTAAATCAAGAACTTTTGTTGTTCCACCGGTTTCAAGATTAATCCCATGAGGCTTGTTGGTTTTCCAGGAACCTCCTGTGAAATCCGGAACATCTACTGATTGCGACCTGTTCGCGACTGACCATTCGCTTAGAGGTGCTACAGAACTCCAGACTGCTCCGTCATAAACACTCTGGTCGAGAGGCAATCCATTTCTTAAACAATCAATTAAACGCCAATCCATTATAAAATCCATGCCTCCATGGCCACCAACCTTTTTGGCCAACTCTCCAACTCTTTTGACAATTTCAGGTGAGTATTGTGTATAGAGTTCTTTCATTTTTGCTTCATTGGCCCACTCTTCACCCAACGCAATATGTTCTTCAGGAAATTTACGAACCATGCCTTTCGTGCCCTGTAGAAGATGTATCCGAGAATATGGATGATCAGATGAAACATCATGCTGAACCATAATTGTTTTACCCAATGTCGTCTTTACAATTGTGGTATTCATGTTGCCCCTGAATTTTGAGTCTTTCCAGGGTGCATAGAAAGTATCGTTGGAAACTAATTCTTTCTCCTTTGGCGCCATGGTAAAATCAAATGTTGACACTGAGGAAAGATATTCCATCCTGTCGCCATAGTTAATATTCAAAGCCTGACATACCGGCCCCAGTCCATGTGTGGGATAAAGATTGCCATTTCTTGTAGCATTTTCTTTTAGTCTCCACATGTCAGTATATGCACCGTCAGTCTGTTTATCATCCAATGGTTTCTTGAAATTATAGCCCATAAGATTGTGGATATATGCTCCTTCACCATGTATTATGTCTCCAAACATTCCCTGGCGGGCCATATTAAGTGTCAGCAATTCAAAAAAATCATAACAGCAGTTTTCCAGCATCATGCAATGTTTCCGTGTCCTTTCCGAGGTCTCAACCAGCTGCCAGGCTTCATCAATTGTACGTGCTATCGGAACCTCGCAAGCAACATGCTTTCCATGCTCCATAGAATAAATAGAAATCGGTGTATGAAGAATCCATGGAGTACAGGTATATATAAGATCAAGATCAGGCAGTTCAACAAGTTTCTTCCAGATATTCTCATCTCCATAAAATTCTTTGGCTGCAGTTCTTCCGATTTTGGCCAGATATTTCTGTGATTCTTTAACACAAACCTCCCTTTTATCTCCTAATGCCTTTATTTCCACTCCTTCAATATATGACAACCTTTCAACTGCATCACTACCCCTGTCTCCGAGCCCTATTATTCCAACACGGACTACCGGAATTGTCGGAGCTGCATATCCCGACATATTAAACTTCTGTGTGTGCAATTTTTTAGCTGATTCAAGTATGCCGGAAAGGCTTGATCCGTTCTGCTGCTGAATGTTACAGGATATTAAACCACCTGCCATCGCACCGGCGCCGGCAAACGTTGCTGTTTTCAGGAAATTACGACGATTGGTTGTCATGATAATCTTATTTTCGGGTTATTTCAATAAAATTAATTATCCGCAAATTAATATTTTATTCAGTAGGAATTGCATGTATTTTATAGTAATTAGAATCTCTGTGTAACTCTGTGTTTCCTCTGAGACCTCATCCCCCCAGCCCTTTTCTCCCAGGAGATACCCTTTATACACATCTGAGTTAATTTGGGTTTCAAATAATTAAAAACTATTTACATTAATTAGAATTTCTTGTCGTTAGGATGAGATTCCTTACTTCGTTCGGAATGACAAGATCATATTAATAATCATATACGGGAAGAAGTGGCGATTCGCCCAGAAATGATACTAAGATGCTAATTAGGAAAGCGAATCGCCACTTCTTCCCTTTACCTCAAAACAAAGACTGTCATTCCGAACGAAGTGAGGAATCTCCTGTAACCATGATAAAACAATTTGATTAACATTCTGTATGTAAAGCATCTGCAGAGAGAGAACAATATCATATTAGAAAGATGTATATAAAGGGTAGTCCGGGAGAGAAGGGGGTGATGCTAAAAAGTGAGTTTTTTAAGTCGAGGTAAAAAGTTAACAGAAATTCACAGAAGGCCACAGAGAAGACATTAGATCTGATCCAGGATTGATCTATAGAGTTCTACAACTTTCAAAGACTCAGTTTCCCAGTTTATTGATTCTGAGGCGATAACCGAATTTTGTTTTAATTCCGAAAGGAGTCCATGGTTATCTCTTAATTTCTTGATTGCATTACTGATTTCATCCTTTGTAACTTCAGAAATTACAATTCCACACTTATATTCGGCAAGGATTTTTGAAATTTCCGGGAGATCAGATGAAATTACAGGTATTCCTGCACTCATATAATCGAATAATTTATTTGGAAGACTAAAATTGTAATTAACATTAGAATTTTTATCCAGACTCAATCCAACATCAGATGATCTGGTGTATCTCATCAGTTCTTGCCATGGCAATTTTGAGATGAACCTTATACGGTCGGAAAGTCCTGTTTTTATTGTTTTGTCAATAAGAGATTGAAACTTATCACCCGAACCAATGACAAGCAATGATACATTATCAGTAATGGCTATTGCGTCAATCAATTCTTCACCACCCCTATCTACATTGATCCCGGTCCCCTGCATAATCAATAACAGGTGATAGGGATCTATTTTCAGCTCATCCCTTGAAAATGGGACTATCAATTCTGTTATTACAGAACAATTCCTGACGGTTAGCGGTTTCAGTCCATAGTCTTTCTCATATTGGATTGCTATTGAATCACTTACAGTCATTACATACTTTAATCGCGGAAAAACAAGTTTTTCAATACTCTTCCATACCCATTTCACAAATGGTCTGTTTTGAATCTCCGGCACTCCGGTAAAATATTCATGAGAATCATAAACAAGAGGAATTCTCTTAAGCTTTGAGACAAGAAAATTAGGAAGCAAAGTATCGAGATCGTTCGAAACCAGAAAGTCATATTTATGAAAAAACAGAAAAATTAATAACCTGATATTGAAAGACATATAAAAGAGGAAACCACTCCTGAAAATCATTCCAAACCTTTTGGTTCTGAATGGCACTGAATCATTTTTACAGCAATAACCTGACCGTCTTCCAATAATAATTATATCGCAACCCAGATTGCTTAACACTCCTGCCATTTTCATTACCCTCTGGTCATGACAGATGCAATTAGTAACGGAGAATGCAACTTTGGTTTTATAAAGTGGTAAAGGCATAAGGTAAAAGTACAAAATTCAAAAGAATGCATTAACTCCTATATTACGATTCATTTGGAGATAATGCTTTTTAATAAAAGAAACCGTTCCGCAGTACTCTTTCTCAGGACAAGATAACTACCGTTGACAACACGGAACAGGCAACAGGATTCCTACATCATTCCTGCCTTAATATTCTTAGCAGAGCGTTCAATTATTTTTGCTATCCGTTCCATACGTGTTGCAGCTCTTTTTGCACTGTTAAGCCAGAGAATATATAGCTTGCGACTTGAAGGGGGGAAATTTATAAAATTGTTGTAGGCCACAGTATTATTTCTAAGGGCGTCAATAAGATCGTCAGGCATAAGCATCGTAACTTCAGTCCTGATATCATAGATCAGTTGTGATTTTTCGCATGTTTCCTCATATACCAACAATCCTGCAGGTCTCATCCGACCCTCTTTAATCAGCTTCTGAACCCTGTTCATATTTATCTTCGACCAACGGCTGCCTGGCCTTCGAGGGGTGAACCACTGGATGTAATATTCATCATTAACTCTTTTAATCTTACTGTCTATCCATCCGAAACAGAGAGCTTCTTCAACAGCATCATTATAAGGAATACGGGGTTTCCCTGAATTTTTTTTATAATAAACTAGCCAAATGCCCTTCTCACTCGAATGATTCTCTTCCAGCCACTTTCTCCACTCCTCACTGTTTTTAACATACAGTTCCATATCTTTTTTCAGGAAAGGTAAATTAAATTATTTTTACAAAAAATATCCTAATGGAGATCTCTAAAAATATCCCGCTGAAGAAATACAATACTTTTGGTTTGGATTACAAAGCTGAATGTATGATTCGTTTAAAGAATGAAAAGGAAGCAACTGCACTTTTCAATGGAACAGTACCCTGGCAGAAGCCACTTCTGATCTTAGGCAGCGGCAGCAATTTACTCTTCACCGGCGATTTTAAAGGAACCATACTATATCCGGAATTGAATGGAATAAAAATTGAAAAGGCTATGCATGAAAATGGTCATGTAATCGTTTCCGCCGGTGCCGGGGTTATATGGGATGATTTAGTGGAATGGACAGTAACTAAAGGTTTTGGGGGGCTCGAAAATCTTTCTCTGATTCCCGGGAAAGTTGGTGCAACACCGGTACAGAACATTGGTGCATATGGAGTGGAAGTAAAAGAGCAAATTGTGAAAGTCAAGACAATAAGTACTGATGAAGGTACAATCCGCTTTTTCAATAATAGTGAATGTGAATTCGGCTACAGGAATAGTATATTCAAAAACAGAGAAAAAGGTAAATACCTGGTTACCAGAGTATACTACAGATTGAAAATTAAACCGTCGCTGAATATTAGTTACGGATCTCTGAAAGAGGAGGTAAATAAACTTGGCAATGAAACTTTGGAGAATGTAAGACAGGGCGTAATAAATATAAGGAGAAGCAAGTTGCCTGATCCGGAAGTAATTGGAAATGCAGGAAGTTTTTTCAAGAATCCTGTCTTAAAAAGTTCTGCTGCGAATGAACTTAAGAATGAATTTCCTGACATGCCCGTTTACAAAGATATTGATGGGAAGATGAAACTTGCTTCAGGATGGCTGATAGACCGCTGTGGATGGAAAGGTAAAAGAAATGGAGATGCAGGAGTTCATGAAAAGCAGGCATTAGTTTTGATAAACTATGGCAAAGCTACAGGCAAGGAGATATATAACCTCTCGGAGGAAATTAAAAAATCTGTCAGGGATAAGTTCGGTATTGAATTGGAAAGGGAAGTCGAGGTAGTTGGTATTATCTGAAAATCTTCCTTCTGTCAAGCTCTTTCTGATATAATAAAGCGTAATGGTTATGTTCGGAAAGTGTTCTTGAAAAATTATGGAATCCTGAAAAATCGGCCCTGGCAGCAAAGAAGAGGTAATCGTGTTTCTCGGCATTCAGAACCGCATCGATGCCTTCGATTGTTGAACACCCTATCGGACCGGGAGGTAAACCTGAATATTTATAAGTATTATATGGCGAATCAACAAGAAGGTATTTTTTCAATACCCTGGTAATTGAAATGTCGTTTAAAGCAAATTGTATTGTAGGATCAGCCTGCAATGGAATGCCTCTCTTAAGCCTGTTAAGATAGACACCTGCTATACGAGGCTTTTCTTCAGATTTAGAAGCTTCGGCATCAATAATTGAAGCCAGTATTGAGACCTCTTTCGGATCGAGCCCTGTTTCTTTTGCTTTTGAAAGTCTATGATCACTCCAGAATAGTCTGTACTCTTTAAGCATCCTTGTATAAAGGCCCCTGGCATCTGTATTCCAATAAAACTCGTATGTATTGGGAATGAAAAGTGAAATAACATTCTCCTTTTTGAATCCGTCACCTTTGAAATTTGAATCATTTAAAAGAAAGTCCATTATTTGCAGCGAGTCAGCTTCTATCTGCTTGCCAACTTTGCCGGCTATCTGGTTCAGCGTCCTGACATTACTGAAAGTTATTTTGACAGGGGATTGTCTCCCTGACCTTAGAATATTTATCAGGCTATTGTAACTCAGATCTTTGTCAATAACATATCGACCAGGCTTTATCAGGGAAGGATAGTTTTTCTTTTTAGCCAGCCACTCGAAAAGTTTTCTGTTTTTTAAAATAAGTTTTGACCCTAGAGTATCCATTACCTGTTCATAGGAGGAACCGGTTGGAATATAGATAACCTGATTGATTTTTTCCGCTTTAATACTTAAACCGAAGATGTTTATGTAAATCAGATACAGAATAATAAGGACAATAATTCCTGCACCAATAAAAGAATAGAGTATTTTCTTATGTTTCATAGTCTTTCACCTTCAACGCAAATTTAGGGATAATGTTGCAAGCGGCAAAATAGACGGAGCACAACGCACGATTCACGACAAAAGGAAGTCAAAATCATTTTCTGCCCTGCGTCTTGCGTCGTGGCCCATATTTTTGATATTTTTGTAAGAATTGATAATAAAACTAAAATCCGATGAAAATGTCAACATCAATGATATTGATTCTTATAGTGATAGGGATTATAACCGGTGTAATGGCAGGAATGCTTGGAATAGGTGGTGCAATAATAATGATTCCTTCACTGGTTTTTTTATTGGGAATCAGTCAGCAGTCTGCTCAGGGAACAAGTCTTGCTGTGATGTTACCGCCTGTAGGAATTATAGCTGCTTATAATTATTATAAAGCAGGACAAGTAAATATAAGATTTGCAATAATTCTTGCAGTGTTTTTCCTGGTGGGTTCCTATTTCGGATCAAAACTGGCATTGAATATCCCCCAGCAGGTACTTAAAAAAGTATTTGGTGTTCTCCTGCTTCTGGTTGCAGCAAAAATGCTGCTGTCAAAATAAAAAGGACATGCCGTGGCATGTCCCAGTATGAACTTCATTTACGATTTTCAGAGAATAATACCTACACTTAATAAGAATGCATTGGGTCTGTCATCAAGATTAACTTTGGTTCCGGCAAGGTTTTGTATCTGGTTCTGGTACTTTTTAAGACTTCCTTCATACCTTAAGTCGAAGGTAAGCCTTTTGAAAAGATCAAAGCCCACTCCTGCCTGGTAGCCAATTGTCATTTTGCTGTAATTATTTTTATAGTCCGGATTACTTATAAGATCTGTGGGTGAATTGATCAGAAGAGATCCTGTTGGACCAGCATTTAAACGAAGGGGACCAAGTTTAAAACCCAGCATTACAGGAATATCAAGTTTATTAAATGTTTGTTTTGCAATATATGATACAGGTGAATTTTGATTAGTTATATTATTAACTGTATATTCATCGGTTCGGGTTGAGAATAGAAGCTCGGGTTCGATATAAAAGCCAAAAAGGGTAATCCGAACAAATGCTCCTCCATGAAAACCATATTTTGCTGCCGTCAGCCCTTTCACGGTAAAGGAAGTTGTCCCTGAGGATATTGTTTTAAGAGTCGGCATATCCAATGATGTAGTGCTTACGCCAGCTTTCAGACCAAATTTAACCTGGGAGAATGCCGGTATTGAAACAAGAACTATAAAAACAATTGCAATGAATTTTTTCATGGTTTTAACTTTTAAGTTTACTTAATCAACAAGTTAGTAATTAACAAATAACAAAACAGAGTATACTATAACGGATATCCATACTAAAAGGTTGCATAAGTCGTGTTCTTATTGCCGCCTGTACAATGATAAAACGGATATTTGGGATAATTATTTGGTTTTAAGTTCAGTAAAGATAATTTTTTTCATGTGTTCAAATTTTTTCTGCTTACAAAGGCGTGTAAGCCGGGGTCAATGAAGAAAAGCAATGAATTTGAATTTATGAATCGTGGCACTAAGTATAATTTATTACCTTAGTAAACTCAACCTGATGACAAACGAAACAATATCAAATAACGTTTTAAAAGCTATTAATATGAAACCAATTATTACTATTATTCAGATTGTGTTGCTTTTAGCACTAATGCCAAAAATAGAAGCACAGCAAAAGCAGGACCAGAAACTTCATGTAATTATAATCGGTGCTCATCCTGATGATCCGGATGGAGCGGGAGGTGTAGCGTATAAATGGGCACAATTGGGTTATGATGTCATGATGGTCTCACTTACAAACGGAGATGCCGGACATCAATCGATACCTGCTGAAAAGCTTGCAAAAATTCGTCGCGAAGAGGCAAGAAAAGCAGGCGAAGTTATTGGTGTAAAGTATATTACGCTTGATAATCATGACGGACAATTAATGCCAACATATGAAAACAGGCTGCAGGTCATAAAATTAATCAGAGAGCAAAAGGCTGATATAGTTATCTTCCCTCGACCCTACGATTATCATCCCGATCACAGGTACACAGGTGTATTGGTCCTTGATGCAGCATATATGGTTACAGTTCCGACCATTTTGCCAGAGGTGCCTTTTCTCAAGAAAAATCCCATGTTCCTGTTCATGAGCGATGGATTTCAGCATCCTGAACCGTTTAAAGCAGATGTTGCTATTGATATTGATGATGTGATTGAAAAGAAAATGGATATGTATCATCAGCACACTTCACAGATGTATGAATGGTTACCGTTCAACCAGGGTATCCTTGATCAGGTTCCAACCTCTGACGCCGATCGCAGGAAATGGCTTGGAAAAACCAGAAAAGGTGAGTTCGATGCCACTCCCTATCGTGACAAGCTGATTGAGATTTATGGCCCTGAAAGAGGCGCTAAGATAAAATACTGTGAAGCTTTTGAGGATTCCGGCTACGGTGCGAAGCTGACCAAGGAAAATTTAACTTACTATTTCCCATTCCTGAAAAAGTAATAATTCTTTTGAGCTGGCCTATGGCATGATATTTGCGAAGTATTCAATAAAATATATGCCATGAAAAAGCTATTCTTATTAATTATATCTCTAGTAGTATTGGGATCTTGCACAACTACCAAGGAGGCAAAATCATCCGGGGCTGAACTTCGTAAAGAGAAAAAGCTTGTTGACCAGGCGTTGGTTAAAAATGCGGTGGAATCAAAAAGGTATATAATCAAGTTCGACCGGATATACTTATCTTATGGAGGAATAATTGAACTTATGCCCAGGGCTAATTATCTTATTATTGACAGAGAAAAAGCTATTCTCAATACCGCTTATTTGGGCAGACAATATGATATAAAACAAATCGCCGCAATAAATATCAGAGGCAGAGCCATGAATTATGCTGAAACTGATAACTTATCACAGGGATCGTACGAAATAAAACTGAAGCTGGAAAATGGAGGATTCAATTCTTTTGATGTTTCTATCAGGATCAGTAAAAATGGTTATTGCAGCGCTTCGGTCTCAAGTCTTAAAATTAACAATGTCACATACGACGGATACCTGGTGCCTATTATAGATAAAACAAATAAAATTCCACTGGAAGGCAACTCGATATGATGATTGCGGAATTCGGATTGTTGATTGCGGATTGAAATCCGAAATCAAAAATCCGAAATTCATTGATATTCCAAATATTGACTATTCTGACTTAATTCAATGAAATCGTCTCCGGTTTCACGGTATCCGTATTCAAAACAATAATGATATTTATACCCTTTAGATGTTTCAATAACATGGGTAAAAAAACTGAAATTATATCCAAGGACAAAGAGTGCATCTTTGTGAACTTTTAGCTTACCCTCGCAATAGAGGTCAGACAGGATTCTTCTGTTCTTTCTCAGCAAACCATGTACATTTCTGACAAAATTATTAGAATCACGGTTCAGTCTGTTATTATAATTATTCCGGCACTGATCAGAACAGAATTTCTTATCGGTACGACCCCTTAAGGTGTCGCCGCAATCGAGACATTTCTTATCCACAGCACTAATGTTTTTATAAAGATATAAAAAATACAAATGATGTGTATGAATTTGATACAGAAATAAAAAGGCGTTTTCAAACAGATGCAAACGACTATAAATGATTGTAAACCGTGTATAAATGTTTACTAACCGGGTCAGGTTCAAAGCATGACTTAAGTTTGCTAAGAAATTAATTTAATGTCAAACTAAAACGTAAAGTCATGAATTCATTATCAAACAGAGTCACACTGATCGGGAATCTTGGTCAGGATCCGGAAACAAAGACAACAGAAACCGGTAAAAAATACTCACATTTCACTATTGCCACGAAAGATGGCTACAAAAATGCTGATGGTCAAAGAGTAAGCGAAACGACCTGGCATAATATTGTGGCATGGAACGGACTTGCAGATATTGCAGGAAGGTTTCTGAAAAAAGGTAAAGAGGTCGCTGTTGAAGGAAGAATTGTCTATCGCACCTATGAGGACAAGAAAGGTGTAACAAAAAATATCACCGAGATTGTTCTGAGTGATCTTGTCCTGCTGAGAAACGGTGAGAAAGCCGGGAAAGCTGATTTAAACAAAGATGAAGAGTGAGTTGAAACGGAAATCAATCGCTGTATTTCCGGAATGGCAGGGACATGTTGCCAGCTGTCCCTGCTAATTTTAAGAAAACTGAATCAAATGTGTTTGCGACCACCAGATCATTTTCCATCAGGCATGAGACACCTCCTTTAAAAAAGTTACCATTCATTGGTATCTTTTAATTTGAAAGAGTAATGGTATTGTAATCGACGCTGGAAGCGTCAAATTCCAAACAATCTTACTGCATTAGATAAGATTTAGAGTGCAATTCCAACTCATCCTCCTTCTAAAATATTATGCTTTTCTATTTCAGCAACAGTTGCTATTACAATCGACTGGTCAGATGGTGTCGTTTCAAGCATCCCGAAAAGAACGTAACATATTTCATCATAAGAACGAATTATGCTTTTACTTTTCAGGATCATGTCTATATACCGTATTGCTCTGTCAATAAGCTTATTATTACTGGCCCTGAGGTATGTCATCACGTTTCCCTCATATCTTCCGAGCCTTCCCATTATAAGTGTCGAATGCGTGTTCATGATCATTTTCAGAACAAGATGTTTAAACAGCGGCGTTGAAAAGGGCATTACAAAATGGTGAGATTCATTGTCCAGAATAAAATCAATACCCTCTTTATTATCCAGTATTTTAAATATGTGCTGTTTTATTGATTTTTTCTGTTTCGCTCTCCACGGAAGGACATTCCTGCTGAAATCAAATCCAAGAAGCCGTTCTTCTGAAGCTATTCCGCTAATTTCCTGCCATTCAAGTGTCCTTGGGCTTCGCCATAATAACTTTTCCCACGCCTCTTTGCTGGAATTGCACTCCGGCATAAAAAGATAACAGAGCGACAGATTTATCACTTGTTCATTGATATTCTCAAAAGGAAATAAACTAAAAGTGGGCGACCTTTCAGTTGTATCGGTAATTACAGTTATGCCCAGCCGGTTATCTGTTTCATACAACAGGTACTCCCCATTTTTATAACATTCGGTTTCCCTGATTATAAATTTCCCGATAAAACTAATATCCGCAGAATCCCAGAATTTTATGAAGGAATCAATTTCATTTTCAATTGCCTTATTTTCCGAATTATAATAAAACAGAGCAATCCCGGCAACAGCAAGCAGAATAGTTGATGATTGCATCCTGGTGCTACCAGTAACGGCCATTGGTCCTATAGTCAGATTAATCTTTTCGATACCAGGATTCCCGATAACCCGTTTTGATCTTTCAGCAACCTCGCATAAAAGATCATCAGGGTTGCAGTAGAGGAAAAATGGCTTTCTTTTTGAGATCCTGGCGGCCTCTTCAACAGCGCCGATGACAAATGGAGTTTCTCCTCCCTCGGTTGTTCCAACTAAAAGGTCACCATCTTTAAACCCCGATTCTACAAGCTGACGGGCTCCATATTGAGGAAAATCTTCGAAGTTCTCGATTGAACGGATCAGAGCGACATCTCCTCCGGACATAAAACTGAAAATCCTGTTCTCAAGCGCTTTACCCCTGTGCACCTGACGCCAGAGTGTTTCAATGGTAAGCGATAACCTTCCGGTAGCTCCACAGCCGCAGAAATATATGTTACTTCCAGATTTTAAAGTTTCATTTATAATATCTTTCAGATAGAAAATCTGTGTTAGTTTTTCAGATAATATATTTATTGTAGAGTTGTCGAGTTCCTTTAGTTTGGCAATAGCCTCCGGAAGATTATTTAATGCAAGATATGAGAGATCTCTTGTGAGGGGATGAGAGGATTCTGTTATAAGCTTCCCAAGTTTATACTGAGATGCTATTGAAAGAAATTTTTCTGCTCTTATATCTGAAGCATTCATTATTTTCAGGTTAATTGTATCATAATATTTATGTTTTCCACAAGGGCTGGAAGCTTTACCAAAATTTTGTCATAAAATTAAGCTTATTTTTAACCTTATCGATCGGATTGTCTTCAATCTTTCACTATGCCTTTATACCGCTTTGCCGTTATGCCTTTGTTAAAAGTCAGATGGTGTTGCCTACGATTTTTCGGGAAGGTGTTTGAAAGAACTGGATCAGCAATTTAAAAAGTTAAAAACTTATCAGAGATTTTTGGAAGATACAATTTTACTGCCTCTGTTACTATTCCCGGGGAATATTCACAATGGGATTCTGCAAAAGATGCCAAATATTTTATCGGAGGTATTCAGCACAATTTCAGCACAAATGTCAAAATGGCCCTGAACTGGAGAAGAACAAATCCCTATAGTCCGGGTAAACAGAGTACAGATGCAATTTACCTGAATGCATCTTTCAAATTCTGAGACCAACTGAACATTCACGCCCGGCATTAAGAGCTTTCAGATTGGCTTCAACTATCAGCTCTCCTTTCCTGCCAAATAGTTCTCGTATTGCATTTTCCAGACTGGCAAAAGGCATATCTATGTATGGCGAGGCAGCGCCGAGGATTACAATATTTCCTGATCGTGCGGATCCTGATTCTTTTGCAATTCCATCTGCATCGATAATTATGTGGTTCTTTATTCTTTTTATCTCTTTCAATATTTCATCCAGAGAAGGATAGTCAGGAATATTTACAAAAGGATTCGAATTAGTTACCAGCCAGCCGGTATCAGATAACCATGGAAGATACCTGAGCGATTCCATAGGTTCAACTGAAATAATAAGATCGGCTTTGCCATACGGGATCAGATCGGAGGAAACAGGCTTATCGGAGAGCCTGAGATGCGACTGAACATCTCCACCACGCTGACTCATACCATGCACTTCCGATTGTTTCAGAAAAAGATCATTTGCGACTGCTGCCAGTCCAATGGTTGCAGCTATTGATAAAATTCCCTGTCCCCCTACTCCTGATAATATGATATCATTTTTCATCACTTTGAATTTAGAGTTACTCATTTGAATTTTCATGTCTCTTTCTTTTTGTGGCAGTCTGAATACATTCCCTGGACGCCAGAACCACTGAGACTCCTTTATACTCAAACTCTTCCTTCAGTACACGTACATTTTCTGAATTATTTTTGCGTAAAGGGACTATTACTTTAATATGGTCGGGGTTAACTCCTAAGCCTTCACAAATCTGTTGTAATCTGCCTGTAGCCTGTGATTTCTGACCTCCGGTCATCCCGGTGGTGGAATTATCGGATATAATAATTGTCACTGGTGAGTTTTTAACAACAGCATCAAGCAAACCAGTCATACCCGAGTGGGTAAAAGTAGAATCGCCTATTACAGCGACAGATGGAAACAACCCCGCATCGGAAGCTCCAATAGCCATAGTGACTGAGGCACCCATATCGACACATGAATTTATTGCATTATACGGAGGAAGGGCACCAAGTGTATAACAACCTATATCTGAAAAAACATGTCCCGGACCATATTGCTTAATAGCTTCAGTTAAAGAATTAAACATATCGGCGTGTCCGCAACCAGCACAAAAGGAAGGAGGTCTCATTTTTACCAGCGAAGGAACATCCAACCCATAACTTACAGGCAACCCTATTGCTTTTGCTATAATGGCAGGATTTAGCTCTCCATCACGTGGTACAGTTCCATCAAGCCGTCCATAGATTTTGATCCCCTCGTCAAGTATTCCCCTGATAGCATCTTCAATAAGCGGAGCTCCTTCCTCCAGAATAAGAATCTCTTTACATCTCCCGGTAATAACCTTAATCAGCTCCTTTGGAAAAGGGTAAGCCGATATTTTAAGTACCGGAAAATCAGTGTTTGATTCTCCAATGTTTTCCATTAAATAGTTGTATGCAATGCCACATGTAATTATTCCGAGGTTTCTGTTATTCCCATCTTTAAAATTGTTGTATTTCGAGACTTTGCTTTCGTATCTTAGTGATTCATAGGATGATAGTAGATTTTTGTATTTTTTTCTTGCAATTGCCGGAAGGAGAACAAACTGCAGCGGGTCAACTGGAAGAGAAAGTTTTTTCTGAGGAAGGGTCGTCCTTAAAGTAACACTGGCCCTGGAATGCGCCATGCGTGTGGTTATTCTGAAAAGAACCGGCAATTTAAATTTTTCAGAGACTTCAAATGCGTCAAAAACCATGTCATAGGCCTCCTGCTGGTTAGAAGGTTCAAAGCATGGAACAAGGGCGAATTTTCCATAAAATCTCGAATCCTGCTCATTCTGCGACGAATGCATTGAAGGATCATCAGCTGAAACAATTATTAAACCACCATTTACACCTGTTATAGCAGAATTTATAAAGCCATCGGCAGCCACATTAAGTCCAACATGCTTCATTGCAACCATTGCCCTTTTTCCGGCATAAGACATTCCAAGAGCGGCCTCCATAGCGGTTTTCTCATTAGAAGACCACTCCCTGTGAACATTGTGGTCAGACCCTGTTTTAGAAGATTGTATATATTCCATGATTTCGGTCGAAGGAGTTCCCGGATATGCATACATTCCGCTTAATCCCGCATCCAGAGCTGACTGTGCTATCGCTTCATCACCCAGCAATAAGAGTTTTTTCATATTTAATATTGATAATTCGCTTTTATAATAAAGTTATCGGGTTATTTGAATATTAAGCCATTGTATCAACAGAAGAATATTCATAATTTACCCACACAAATATTGGAATATTTTCCAGACTTTAATATGATGAATAAGTTTAATCTGTATCAGGAAGCATAAATGGTTATTTAATGATACCTGCTAAGAAAGCACGTTAAAATATAGTTAAATGTTTCATCGTTATAGTCAATAATGTTTATTTTGCAACGCTATTCGATTTAGTTATATAATACGACAGATTTAATTGAATAAATTTATTTATACAATAGTGCTTTTCATTATTTCTCTTTCTTCCAGTTTTGGACAGGCAATTGAAAATGCGAAATATATTCAGGTAAGCGGTATTATCACAGATCTCTCATTCAATCCTGTAGCTGGTGTTGCTGTCGTATCTAAAAAGCTTAAAAAGGGGACTTTGAGTGAAAGATCCGGAATTTATTCCATTACAAGTACGCCCGGAGATACCATTTTCTTCAGGGCTTTAGGATTCAAAAGATATCATACAATAATTCCTGAATCATTCGCAGCAAGGCATTGTGAGGTTGATATATCTCTTGATATAGATACCATTCAGATTAAAGAGGTGAATATTATGCCTTGGAAGAATTACAGTGATTTTATTAAAGATATTACCAAAGTACGGCCAGTAGATCCGATTATTGAAAATATGAATGATAATATTGCATCAATTTACGTTGCAATTGCAAATCAGGGAAATTACAGGATCTCGCCAGAAGCCGGTTACCGGACAGCAATGGAACAGAATTTTGGTGCGATGGCTACCAGGGGACAATATCCGATCAACAACCTTTTGAATCCGTTTGCCTGGGCCAAATTTATAAATGGATTAAAAAATGGGCTATTCAAAAGCCAGAAATTCAATAAACCTGAAAAAGCAAAGGTCAGAAAGAAAATTAAAAATGCAGAAAGCAAATAGTCTTCAAGTTTGTTAATGTTTAGCTGCAGGTATTTCTTGAAACAAACCCAACCTCAGGATTAAAAAGCATGGTCAGCAAGTGAATTTTTAAAAACAAATTCAGAAATGGATTTCCTTGGTCTTCTCACTTCATCTCTCTTTAATAGTTCAGGGGTAAGCGATGATCCATCACCAAGATATCCAACTGCCATCATTGCCACCGGCTCAATATCGTCTCCCAATCTGAAATATTCCTGTACTTTTTCTATTGAATAGCCACCCATCTGGTGAACATAAAGATCTAATGCCTCAGCCTGCAGCAAAAGATTGGTTATGGCCATACCTGTATCGTGAAAAGCAAACCGGTTTGGCCTGCCACTATATGAGAATTTAGTTCGTGCCATACTTATGACAAGTGCATATGCATGCTTAGCCCATAACTTATTTCCCTCTGTAAGAAATTCCACATAATCCTTAAATACATCCTGTTGTTCCTGAGTTGCGAAAACAAATAACCATGGTTGTTCATTATTGCATGATGGCGCAAGTCCGGCAGCTTCAAACATTGCTTTCAATTTAAAGGGCTCAACCGGAGCGGAAGAAAATGAGTAAGGGCTCCATCTTTCCTGGATTATCTCCAGAATCAGTTCTTTTTTCATAAAAAGTATTGTTAAACTTATTTATTACCATTAATATCCCATCAAGCAATTCAACTAATGTTCTTTTATGACAAACAGGCTTCCATTTATTTAAGTTTGCAGTTCAAGTTGAAGTTTTTCATTCTGATTTAGTCAATCGAAATCACAGATCATTTTTCTAAATTCAATTTTTCCCATTGAGATTCCTCGCTGCGCTCGGAATGACAGTTTATTTTTGTTTAAAAGGTTGCAGGAGTAGCGACACGCCATGCGAGTCGCTACTCCTGCCTGTCTTACCCTACACATGCAATGTCATTCCGAGTACGCCATCTGGCGGACGAGGAATCTCCTCATCCCCTTATTTAATCTGTTTTTAGATAAATCAGATCATCTTTCAGGAATCTTCAAATATTTAATTAGATACTAGATGTCATCAAATTATTAAATGAAGCTTATACATATACAAATGTAATAATTTATAATTTCGCAGAGTATGAGAAAGAGCAAAGGGAAACTGACTGGCATACTTGGCACACTTATTATTCATCTGATTGCCGGAATAATATTCATGTCGCTGCAATTAAGGTCATTACAAAAAACAATTGCAACTGAATATCAGGTTGAGCTTGCTCCTAAAGCAGAGCCTGAGACAAAAAAGGCAAAGATTATAGAGGTGCCGGCAACGTCGGTTGAAAAAGTTCTAAAGGGAGATGCTGAAATGCTGAATATTGCGAAGAATCTTTCAAGTAAACAGTCTGAAAAAATAAATCCTTCCGATTATATAGACAAGGTCAAAGAAGAGCTCATAAAAAGCGGGAAACTTGGAGTGGATAACTATATTGATGAACAAAAAAAGCTGAATGAATCCAAAGGTGAAGAAAACCTTTCAGCTGTAAAGGACACTATTACTGAGAAAGTGAAAGTCAAAGCCACTCCGTCACAGGAAATGGCTGCAAATTTCAAGGGGCGAACAAGAATCTATTATGACCTGATTGGCCGTAATCATCTCTATCTGCCAATCCCTATATATAAATGTGAAGGTTCGGGCAAAGTTGTTCTGTCAATTGAAGTCGACCAGAATGGAATTGTACAGAAGGCGCAAATCACTGAGAGAGAAAGTACAGCATCTGATCCATGTCTAATAGAGACAGCTGTAAATACTGCCCTCCTCTCCAGATTTAACCCTGATGCAAATTCACCAAAAATTCAGCTTGGGATGCTTACTTATGAGTTTGTGGCACAGTAGGTGGTGCGAGGCGTCCGGTGTGCGGCATGCGGCGCAACCATTTGGTTAAAATAACAGATTCCCTTCAGGATAAAGATATGGTTGAATCACATCAGGAGTGTTCCTGTCTGATGACCGGTCATTGATAAGCGGACTTATAGTATGCGCCTTCAGGATACCTGCTGGTGATGGCAATAGCAAAGCAAGAGCATCCTTCTGTGAAGTTGAAAGATCGATCCATCTGGTTTCTGAAGATCTATTGAGTATTACCGGCATCCTTTTGCCGGAGTTATGAATTTTGGCCATCATATCATTTGCGTCTGTGGTAACAATAGAAAAAGTACTGAAAATCTCGTCTGTGTTATTCTCAACCCAATCCTCATATAGACCTGCTATAGATAAGACTTCATTTTCAGAATGATAGATATACCATGGAATTTTCTCATTTCCGACATGCTGCCATTCAAAAAAACCCTTAACAGGGATAATGCATCTCTTTGAACGGAAGGATGAAGAAAAGGAAGGTTTCGTTGCAATGCTCTCTGACCGGGCATTGAAGGTTTTATACCTTATAATATTCGCGTCAGAGATGTTTTTAGTCCAGGCCGGAATCAATCCCCATTTCAGCAGCCTAATTTTTGAAGGATCGCCTGAACAGATTGCCGGGATTGAAGGCAGACCAAAAGCATGGTAATAATAACTTGGCCTGTATTTGTCAGGATCGATTAAGGTGGCGCCATACCTGTTTTCAAGTTCCTCCTTAATAAGGTTGACATTAACCGTAAAGCACATGATTACCTGCCCGGGTATTCAGTTAAAGTTGCCTTAAGAGGGATAGGCATAGAATAGCTGAAAAGGTCATATTCAGGCCATGGGTCAATTTTTGATATGACTTTGTTCATCATATTGCTGATATAAGAATATATCTCCGGACCATTCCATGCGCTTGAATTGAAAAGAACAACCCATGATATACCATCAGACTGGCGTTTCATCATACCTGCACTGCCCGGAAATGAACCTGTCCTCCACCATGTACCATCCATAATTGTTCCTTTCCACCCCACCGGTGCAAACCCATTGTCATTATCAGTCATGAATCTGATACTCTGATCGCTAAGGATATCGGGACGTGTTTTAAAACCATCAACAGCCAGTAATAAACGCATAAGATCAGGAGTGGTTGCAACCCAGGCTCCGGCTGCTCCGAGAGCTCTGATATCATTTCCTCCATAACTTGGTGTTACCATCTCGCCTGTCCCATATATAGAAGGCTTCAGCACCAAATCAGAAGGTTCATAGTAGGTTACCTCAAAAGGAGCTTTCTCTGAGGGAAGGTTTCCGGCAATCTTCATATCATACATGCCAAGAGGTTCAAAAATTGTTTTACGGCAAAAATCTTCATACGGCATGCCAGATACTTTTTCAATTATCAAACCAAGGATACTGTAGCCTAAATTTGAATAGGCCTTTCCCGTTCCAGGTGTATACTGAAGTCTTTTTTGTAGTGCAAACTTCACAATAGTTTTTGTGTCTGCAGGAGGAGGCACCCCCATTTTTTCAGCTACCACCAAAGGCATAAACATCTGATCACCATATCGCTGGGTCCACCCGCCTTCATGACTCAGAAGTTCAGCTACATTTATTGAATATACCCTCTTATCTTTGGGTTCACCGTAGAATGAATCATTCAGAATTCCGTCAGGACCGAAGACCTTGTCTGTCAGGGCTAACTTACCATCTTCCTGGAGTTTCATAATACAGACGGCTGTGACCAATTTTGAAATACTTGCTATTCTGAATTGGCTATATGGCTGTGTTTCAGTCTTAGATGCAGTATCTGCATATCCAAATCCTCTGGCAAAGATCAGTTTCCCGTCTTTTGCAATAGCTATCGAAGCACCTGCTATTGACCACTTCCTTAAAAACGCATCAACAGGTCTTTCAACAGCTGCGAATTCATTCCCTGATGAGATATTATTTGTCAGTCTGACATTATTAGGTTCAAGTTTATCAACAAGGACAAAACTGTTTTCCTTTGCCCCGGGATTTATACTCACCAACAATAACATGAAAATAATTGACAATATTTTAGCGCTTCTTTTCAATTTCATTTCACTTTTACGACACAAAAATAAAAAAGTATTTGTTCTCCTTATCTTTTTAACTCAAAAAAATGGTTTATGTTTCATTTTAGTCAACAATAAATAAAAGAATTGCCTTAAATCACCAATTGACTCTTTGAAAATAAGAGAATCATCACTAAATTTATAAAGCTATTCAATCCTGGAACCTGATTTTTAAAAAAACAATTATAGTTATTAAAGCTTTATCTAAAAAAAGAATCAAAAAATTAACTTTGTAATCTATGTTGTCATTCAGAGTACAAAATATACGGATTCTTTTTGCACTTACCCTTCTACTCACTTCTGAGGAGGTATATTCACAAATTCCACAATCAGATACAACAGACTATGATACAACTGATTACGTCCCATCATACGTAAGAGGATCGCTTGACTATAATCTGATGATTGCTGCCTCTAAAGGTTATACTAAGGAGGTTGACCGGCTCATAATGATAGGCGCCGATATATTTTCAGAGACCGAGCAGGGAGTCACACCACTCATTTTTGCTGTTGCAAATAACCAGACGACGATTGCTAAAATGCTTATTGATTACGGTTCAGACCTAAATAAGCAGACCTCAAAGCATGAAACGCCCCTGCTTATAGCAGTGAAAAATCAGAATGCTGAAATTGCGGAGGCCCTGATAAGAGCAGGTGCAGATATTGATGACAGCGATAAAAATAACGCAACACCTCTTCATTATGCATCAGCATACGGATACTTTCAGATTGTCGATATGCTCTTATATTATGAAGCTTCCATAGATAAAAAAACAACGGAAGGATCCACTCCCCTTCTGGCTTCAATCTGGTCCGGTAATGCTTCAATTGCGGATCTTCTGATCCAGTACGGCGCCAATCTGGAGGCAAAAGATAATGAAGGATTCACACCTTTTCTTATGGCAGCACATAATGCTGACACCTTGATAATGGAACTTCTGTTTAAAAAAGGTGCTGATATTTATGCGACGAATAATTCTAATCATAATGCCCTTGCGCTTACGATTATTGCGGATAAAAGTGACGCAACAGCATTTCTGCTTAAAATAGGCAACAAATGGGCCAGCAAGGGAAATCGTGCTGTAAGTCCTTATCGCGTAGCCACAAAATACCGTAGGAAAGATATTCTTAAAATTCTGGAAGACAATAAGATTCCGGGGAATATTAAGTATGAAATTGACCAGGTTGATATAATGGTTTCTTCAAGATTTTTCCTGCATGATATTTATACAGGTGCTAGTCTTTCATTCAAGGAACCATATCTGAATGGAGGTATAATTGCAGGGTGTGATATGAAATTATGGTATACAAGGGTATTGCTTAAACAATCTGAACATATTTTCTATCAGTATCTGGATAAAGGATCAGTTGTTTATACCGGGTTGTTTAAAAATTTTCCCCTGACAAATTATCCTTTCAGGGCAAATTTTGAAATTTCAACCTCACTCTCAGCAGGCTATGCTTTTGGAAATGAGCTAAAAGGAACCGTGACTGCACCAGGTAACAAATTCATGATTATTCCGGCCCTCTCACTAATCTGGACAAAAAAGGATTTTTCATTTTCTCTCGGCGCCGATTACATGAGCACGGATTTTTATCATGTAGGTCCTGTATGGCTTAGATTAGGAGCTTCATATAATATTTTTTTTGATAATGTAAGAATAAAAAATAAAACATTAAAGTGGTATTAATCAGCATTATGAGAATTGGGATCAAAGTATTTCTTGTATTAGCATTTATTTTATGTTTCTCATGCGAAGATCAGTGGCTTATTGTTAAATGCCCCGATTGCACTGCAGATGAACCGGCAAATACAAACCTTGAAGTGAAAATAGACCTGCCGTCTTTTGGTCTTGAAACACAAATAAATGTCTATGAAGGTAATATAGAAGACAGTGTTTTATACAGCTCATATAAAACTGCCCGCACAAATATATCGATTCCGGTAACAATTAATAAGAAATATACCCTCTCTGCAACTTATTTCTATGCACCTGATAATTACTACATTGCGATTGATTCAACTACTCCCAGAGTAAAATTTGAAAAGAATCAATGTGAGGATCCTTGCTATTTTGTTTATGACAAGGATATTGATCTAAGGCTGAAATATACTAAATAAGGCGGAAGGCGGAAGTTTGTTTTGTTTTTGACGACATTCAATTAATCTATTTATGAAAAAAAAATTAATCATTCTATTGCTGGTCCCTTTGTTTATTGCATGTGCTGATAATAAGAATGCAGGATCTGGAAGCTTAGTATCACAAGGTGTTAAGAAGGAGGTTATAGATTTTGCATCCGTTTATGTTAATGGTAAACTTAAAGATCCAAAAAAAACTATTGACAAAGATGGCATAATAACTATTGCTGAAAACGAATCAAGCTATATTATTGACCCTGCAAAAATATATACAGGGCTGATTGATGAAGACAATAAAGAAGACGCTATTATTTCAATTGACTACTATCATGGTCAATCTCTGGTTCTTACCGAGCATCTGATTCTTATTAACACCGATGGTAAATTATTGCTTAGCAGGGCTATTGAATCCGATATGAAGATCCTTGGAATAAAAGACAGGGTAATAACTGCAGAGATTTACACAAAATCGCGGAATTCTCCCCTGGCTAACTGTTCGCTCTGCAAGGAGGTAGTAAAATACAGGTTTAAGTCGGGAGACCTGATAAAGACAGAATAGATTAAGCTTTATCACCTATTCTGGATAAATCTTCCATTGCTAAGATCGATTTGAGTCTGTGGTATAGGGAAAGTCATATCTTCAGGTCCGACTTTTGCGTACTGGTACATCATATTTCCCCATGGCATGTTTTTTTCATAATCCAGAACCCTGTTCAGCTCAGTTTCGGTAATTCCCCACCGGTTGAGGTCAAACCATCTGTGTCCTTCGAGGCCTAACTCTAGTTTTCTTTCCAGTCGCAATGCTATCCTTGCATATGTCTGATCAGGAAATGTGGGATACGGCTTTACCTCATATGTAGCAGCAGGAGTTACTCCGTCAGATTCCATAACGAATCCGGCAGGATTTGCGGCTCTTTCCCTTACAAGGTTAACGTTGGCAAGCGCACTGTTAAGGTCACCCGTTTCAATCTGGCATTCGGCCAGAAGCAAAAGAATGTCAGCGTAGCGAATCATACGGTAACCATTTGCGGTGAAACCGGAAGTCCAGCTGCCGACTTCAGTATACTTCCCTTCCTGCGATTTTTTATAAACTTGTTTTTTTGGACTGTAGGACCCTGCATATTCCTGGTCGCGAATCCAGTCAGACCCGGTATGAACGCCCCAGTCCCAATAAGGTATTCCTCTTCTGCCGACAGTCCAGTCGAGACGGGGATCAACAGGCTTTGAGTTATCTTCCGTCCATTTTAACCTCCATGCAGCCAGGCTAGTAAGCGGGTTATTACCTTTATTATTTGAAATTATTGAAACATAGCCAAGATCCGTAAAAGGATGGGCAGGATTATATACTGTGCAGCCCTCTTTACCTGAAAAATATGTGGAATCCCAGGAATAAGCAGGATATTTATTGTAAGTCACTGTGGAATCCCACATTCCTCCGCCAGGCACTCCCTGGTCGCGTAAGAGCTGGTTTGCTCCCGTGTCATAACTATTATCCAGCAGAGGAAGACCTCCAACTGTCCTGAATGAATTCACAAATTCCTGTGTTGGCTGGAAAAATCCGCAGCAGCCTCCTCCCGGCGTTCCACCCCCAGTATTATACGGGAAATTCAATACTTCACCATAACCACCGTTGTACCCTCCTGAACCGTCATTTACAGAAGTTTGTACAGTATACACCGATTCAATATCATTCCGGTTTACTATATCAAATATTTCTCCATAAGTAGGAGCAAGTCCTATTGCTGAACCATCAGGCTTTCTGCCATTTACTTTAACATCCTGAAGTAAAGGCATGGCATCTGAATAGTCATGGTTCATCTGCATCTGTGCCTTTGCAAGAAGGACTTTTACAACTGTCCCGTTGAACCTACCAACCTGTCCCATGTTATCAGGCAATGAAACTCCTTCAGTAAGATCAGCGATAATTTTTGACCTGATATCCTGTCTGTTGGATACAGTATCTACATCAGTGTTTTCATCCAAATAAGGAACTTTTTTCCACATCCGCCAGGCCTCAAAATGGTACCATCCGCGTAATGACCTTGCCTGTTTCATATAAGACCCGGCATTGGCCTGAGTAATTGTACCTTCTTGTAAAGCCTGAGATATAACAGGTATTATGTTGTTACATCTTGAAATAGCTTCATATACCTCTCTCCATTTTATATTAAGATATGTATGCGTTGTTGTCTCGGAATAGGTCTGAATCTGGGTAACATCGCCCTGCATCCCTGCATCCGATCCAATATTGGCTTCTAATCCTCTTACCGATCCATAGAGCCAATTTGAGGAAGCGGACTCCCACCCTCCGATTTCAGAAGAAACACCATCAATCATGGAATAGGCTCCCACCAATAAAGCATTTATGCCTTCATCAGATGCCAGGACAAACTTATTCAGCTCTCCGGTAGGTTTTACATCAAGAAAGCTTTTCCTGCAGGAGCCTGAAATTTCTATAAAGATTAACAGAATCAGTAATCGTATATGGCTGGTCTTCATATAAAAGAGAACTCGTCTGAATCCGTAAAAAAATCAGAAACTAAAATGAATTATGAAAGATACAAAAACTATGGAATATTATTTAGCTTTTTCAGCATGTCCATATACTGAAACTTTTGCCCTGTTAAAACCGGTAACAACAAGAGACGTATCTCCCTTAAAGTACAGAAGTGACTCTACCATGCCCTGAAGCAGGATACCACTCTGTGCCGGAGAAAGTACTTCAAAAGAGGATTCCCCTTCTTTCTTGTTTTTACCCTTATTAAGCAATACGATCCCTTTATTTGCATCATAATATCCAGTAGAAACATCATAGGTATAATCGTTTCCTGCAACAAGTACATCAGGATAACCATCTCCGTTAAAATCATGCACTATCATTTTCTTTATCGGGGAGACCTGCAACGATTCAGGTAACTTCTCCCACCGGAATTTACCCTTCTCATTCCAGAGGATATAGCTTGAGGTTGTATTTATATCAAGTTTAAACTGTAGCTTTTTTAAGATGTTTTCATCTAAGAGGTCATTAATGGTGGCAACACTGAATGACGCATAGTCCTTAAATTTCTTATTGAAAAAGGATGATTGAGACACCAATTCATCAAGATAATTAAGAGGATATTCTTTCATATTACCATTCTGATCGTTCCAATATCCTGTTATTAAAGGATCTATGGTACCATCCCCATCTAAATCAATCGCATATAGGTTCATTGGATACTTATCACTTGCATTAAACCGGTTATTTTCACCCAGATTGCCAACAATATAGTCTTCATATCCATCCTTGTTAAAATCACCGGCAACTATTGAGTACCATATTCCTCTCTGATTTTCTAATTCCGGAATAAGCTGTGGGACCAATTCCTTTCCATTCATATTTTTCAGAAGGACTACTGAATTCCATTCCCTTGCAACCAGAAGATCTGGCCAACCGTCATTGTCGTAATCAGTCCACACCGCATCGGTTACCATACCAAGGTCGAGTTTGGAACTGGTATTAACAGTCAGTTTACCTTTATCATTAATTATAAGCCAAGAATGGGTGGCATAAGGGAACATCCCTTTTTTTACCCTTGACCCAACAAACAGATCAGTATAACCATCCTTGTTAAAATCGCAGGGCCGGATTACAGATGCCGAGAATGGCGGTATTGGAAGATCTTTTCTTGTGAAAGTTCCATTATTGTTTTCATAAAGGTAATGTTTGTATTCTTCTTCGTCTTTATTTTCATATCCTCCCGCAACGGCAATAACATCATTGTCTCCATCATTATCAATATCCAGAACAGCCAGATCAGCTTCCGAGAATGGTTTCTGAGTGGTCAGTCCTTCAATCTTCGTCTCTTCAAATTTATTTCCCTTTCTCAGAAATACTTTCGTCGGCAATGTATTTGTAGAACCGATGATAAGATCTTCTTTACCATCATTATTAAGATCACCTTTGGCCATTCTTGGTCCGATCTGAGAGAATTTATGCGGCATTATCTTCTGAGAGAGCTCAAAATCATTAAAATCTGTCTGTTCATGCACATAGTCTATAACATTATCTCGTCTGGTAAATAACATATTATTATTTACCTGATTTTTAGTACCAGTGTGTACAGGTGTGGAATTCTGTTCATTTATTTCAATAGTCTGATCTGCAGTAACATTCTTCAGAACAGAGCAATAGCCGCTTTCCGGCCAGGTAACTTTAATTGAATCAATGGAATGATCTTTTCCAATACCAAAATGGACTATCGGGTCGACTGAGGATGCATAACCCCTTGTAAGAAAGTGCTCAATAAACTGGTATTTGCCTTTTTCCCATAATTCAACCTTTGCCCCGATTGCCATAGTATTTCCGGTCTTTCCCATCAGCTTGATCCTAATAAAATTGGAATTCTCTTTTGACTTTTCCACTGTATAATTTCTGAATATGAAAGCTTCGTCATTTAAATTATTTACAACGTAGTCCAGATCGCCATCGTTATCGAGATCAACATAAGCGGCACCATAAGAATAAGAAGGAATCTGCGGAAGCCAGTCTTTTCTCTGAACAAAATTCCCGTCGCCCGTATTTTCGAATGCTTTATTTGGGATTTTTACTGCAGGTGCCATATCCATCAGAAGCTGGTCGGAAACATAATATCCGGCGGCAGTTACTTTGAAGCGAGTCCAGTCTTTATCTGTTTCGTCTTTTGGGAATCCATTTGAAATAATGAGGTCTTTATTTCCGTCATTGTTATAATCAGCGAACAAAGGCGACCAGCTCCAGTCAGTGGCAAAAACGCCTCTGATCTGGCCTTCTTCGCTATAAGGAAGCATTTCTCCATTCAGAAAACCATTATGCATATGGAGCATATTCCTTACATATTGGTGCTCATAACCAAATTTATCTTCCAGGAAATAAAAGAGATAACTAAAACCATTTACAGTCTGTTTTCTTTTATTATACTGCTCAGGTAACATATCGAGTGTGAACATATCAGGATTACCGTCATTATTCACATCTGCCATATCATCGCCCATTGAAGATTTTGACTGGTACGACATGTATTTCCTGATTTCGTTACGAAATGTTCCGTCGCCCTGATTTATATATAACAAGTCGTTGGAGTTGAAATCATTAGAAACATATATATCGGGGTATCCATCCTTATTAACATCACCCAAAGCAAGACCAAGCCCGAAACCTTCATAGACAATTCCGGCTTTTATGGTCACATCAGTAAAAGTGCCATTTCCATTATTATGATAAAGCCTGTCATTATTGAGTGCGCTCCCGTCATTCATCTTAGGACGATAATTGGTATTCATCCTAGAATCAACTGTATTATTCAATACATAAAGATCTAGTAATCCATCCCTGTCGTAATCAAAAAATGTTGCATTAACAGAATACCCGGTATCTGCTATTCCATATTTTTCAGCCATTTCAGTGAAAGTAGGATCCTCTCCATTTTTGGAGCCATTGTTTACCCACAACCTGTTTTTACGTTTTTGGGGATCTTTGTTTGCCGTAGAAGTGAGATAAACATCAGGCCAGCCATCACTGTTAATATCCACTATAGCTACTCCGCTATACCATTGATCATTTGTAAGTCCGGCAAAATTAGCGGTGATATCCTTGAATTTAAAGTTCCCCATGTTCAAATAAACCCTTGGTGAAACCTGGTTGCCTGCAAAAATCAAATCCTGAAGCCCGTCATTATTCAGGTCAGCTATACCAACACCGGCGCCATTATAGATATATTCATACTTCATAAGATTAAAGCTGTCGGTCTCAGTAATTGTATTCTTGAAAGTAACTCCGGTTCTTTCTGAAGTTAATGCCCTGAATTTTGGTGCTTCCGTACAGGAGTATATTAAGAATAATGAACTTAAAAACAATATGTATTTCCTCATGCTATAGAATAATAACGGTTTCATTAGTATCTATCCATCAACCGCGTAAATGTATAAAAAAAGTGGACTGCCCAAACAGGCAGTCCACTATAGAATTAATTAAATTATGAAAATCTTAATGTCCGGTATTCTGAACTATTTTTCCATTACTCAGGTCGATCTGACGCTGTGGAACAGGATAGTTAACATCTTTAGCCGCTACAGTTGAATGGTTGTAGCAAAGTGAGCCCCAATCCATTGTTTCCTCATAAGCAAGAACTCTGTTAAGTTCGGTAACAACATTGCCCCATCTCTGGAGGTCAAAATATCTGTGGCCTTCCTGTCCGAGTTCAAGTTTTCTTTCCATCTGAAGTACTGTACGAGCATAAGCCTGACTTGCAAGTGCCGGATATAAACCAATCTGATAATTAGCGGCAGGAGTTGTACCATCAGATTCCATAACAAAACCTGCAGGATTTGCTGCCCTGGCTCTAATCAGGTTAATATTGACAAGTGCACCGGCCAAATCATTGGTTTCAATCTGGCATTCAGCAAGAAGCAAAAGAACGTCAGCGAACCGGATCATACGGTAGCCATTGGCTGTCCAACCTGATGTCCAGTTACCAACCTCTGTATATTTGCCTTCCTGTGATTTTTTATACACCTGTTTTTTAGGACTGTAAGGTCCTGCATAAGATTGGTCACGGATCCAGTCTGCACCGGTATGTACGCCCCAATCCCAATATGGAATACCTCTACGTCCAACTGACCAGTCAAGACGTGGGTCAATTGCTTTTGTATTGTCTTCTGTCCATTTCAATACCCACCATGTAGGACTTGTAAGAGGGTCATGACCTTTATTAGCTGTCTGAAGTGATACATATCCCAGATCTGTGAATGGAGCTGCTACTGTATAAGCTGTACAACCAACGTTAACATCATAGGTTTTTGTTGCATCCCATTTGTCACCACCTGCAACGCCTTCATCACGAAGAATCTGGTTTGCCGGTAAGTCATAGCTGTTATCCAACATTGGGAGACCAGCAGCTGTTACTCTGAAAGAATTAACAAATTCCTGAGCAGGTTGGAAGAAACCGCAGCAACCACCAGGAGAACCACCGCTCTTGTAAGGGAAATTCAAAACTTCACCATTACCTCCGTTATTTCCGCCTGAGTTATCATTTACTGAATACTGTACTGTATAAACAGCTTCAATTCCATTGCGGTTTGCAATATCAAATATCTCACCGTAAGTTGGAGCAAGACCGATAGCTGTTCCATCGGGTTTTTTACCATTTGCCTTAACGTCAGCGAGAAGTGGAAGAGCACCTGCATAATCATGTTTCATCTGCATCATAGCTTCAGCGAGAAGAACTTTTGCTACGGTGCCGTTGAATTTACCTATTGCTCCCATGTTAAGAGGCAAATCGATACCTTCTGTAAGGTCAGCAATGATCTTATCACTTACATCTGCTGTGTTCACAACAGTTTTAGGATCAGTTGTTTCATCCACATAAGGAATCATATTCCACATTCTCCATGCGTCAAAATGATACCATCCTCTGAGTGTTTTACACTGTTTGAGGTAAGATGTAGCCTGGTCCTGGGTAATTTTATTTGCTGCCAAAGCTTTATTAGTAATTATTATGGTGTTGTTACACCTTGAAATAGCTTCATAGAGCTCTCTCCATGTAGCGTTTAAGTAAGAGTTGGTAGCATCCTCAGTAAATCCCTGAATTGGCTGGATATCCTGCTGGTCACCTGAGTTAGATCCTTTGTTCGATTCAACTCCACGGATAGAACCCCACACCCAGTTAGAAGATGCAGGTTCCCAGCTGAACTGAGATGACTGGCCGTCGAGCATTGAATAGGCACCGACCAACATTGCATCGATACCATTCGTGGTTTGCAATAACCCCTGATCAAGACTTCCTGTCGGAGCGACAGTAAGAAAATCACTTTTGCATGAACCCCATGTTCCGATAAATGCAAGGATTAAAATAAATATAATATACTTCTTTTTCATATTACAACATTATTTAAAATTAAAACGCTAGATTGAGACCAATAATATACTGTCTTACAGTAGGATAGTTTCCATAGTCAACGCCTCTTTCCCTGTCATCAATAATTCCATTAGTTTTCTGGGTATCAATTTCAGGATCCAGTCCCGTGTACTTGGTAATTGTGAAAAGATTCACGGCCTGTACATATACTCTCAAAGATTTAACACTGATCTTGCTCAGAAGACTTTCCGGAAGTGTATAGCCTATCTGCAGAGTTTTCATTCTTGCATAAGAACCATCTTCCATATAGTAGCTGCATGCTACAGTGTTTGTTGAGAAGTTAGAAAGACTGGTTGCTTTTGGCACAGTTGTATTTGTATTGGTTGGTGTCCAGCTGTTGTACAACAGTTCGGTACTTTTCTGTCCGGCAAATGATGGCCAGAAATCAACCCACCAGGTATTCCAGTTAATGACTTTATTGCCATAAGAACCCTGGATGAAACCTGTCAGGTCAAAGTTTTTATAAGTAAATGACAGGTTAATGCCGTAGGTGAATTTTGGATTAGGATTCCCGAAGAATACTCTGTCAGCAGGAGTAATTTTACCGTCGCCGTCAGCATCATAGAATTTCAATAATCCCGGAGCAGCACCATCCTGAGTTGCAGAAGAAGCAACATCAGCATCACTCTGGAATAAGCCTATTACTTTATATCCGAAGAATTCTGACATTGGATGTCCTACAGCGTTCCTGTTGAAAGCTCCGATCCTGGAACCACCGCTGTAATCGAAGAAGGTAACACCTTCAGCGATTTTATCAATGTTGTTTTTGAAAGTAGTTGCTACAACACTTCCGTCAAAGCCCAGGTCACCCCATTTATCTTTGAAAGAAAGTTCCAAATCGAGTCCGGTGTTGGTCATGGCAGCAATGTTAATAAAAGGCGCAGTAGCTGCTCCTGCAGTACCTGGTAATTCAGGATTGTATAGGAGGTCTTTTGTTTTCTTCTGGTACCAGTCTAATTTGATACCGAATTTGCTGTTAAGGAAACTGGTTTCAAAACCGATATCGGTTGTAATGTTTGTTTCCCATTTTGCATCAGGATTACCGATACGTACCGGGCGGAACCCTTGTTGTGATGAAGTAAATGTACCATTGATGTCATAGAATGAAGTCGAAGGATCGCCTCCATAAGCATAGAACTGGTTTGCTGCATCAACAGCAAGCTGGTTACCCATCATACCCCAAGAACCTCTTAATTTGAGGTCATTAATAAAGCTGATCCCCTTAAAGAATGGCTCGTCGCTTATACGCCAGCCAGCAGAAAATGAAGGGAATACACCATAACGGTTAGAAGCTCCAAATTTTGAAGAACCGTCACGACGTACAGTTGCGCTTAACATATACCTGTCCATAAAGGAATAGTCTGCTCTTGCGAACTGGGATATCAGTGTGGTTGGTGTCCAGTAATATGAATTTGCACCTGTAATCTTTGCTCCGTTACTGATGGTACGATAGTTTGGATCATCTGTGAAGTAACCTGAAGCCTGAGCAGACATATCACGATGTAAGTTGTACTCGTTACTTTCATAACCGGCAACGAGTAGGATCTTATGCTGACCGAATGTCTTGTCAAATGTTATTGTATTAGACCAGGTCCATTGCATAGTGTAACTTGCAGTTTCATTATAGTTAGGAGTCAGAGAGTTTTCAGAACCTTCGTATGTAGCAAAATTATAATAGCTGTTATAGTCATCAAACCAGGTACCTCCGATAGTTGATCTGAAATTCAGGCCCTGCAATATTTTAACATCTATGAAACCGCTACCGATAAGGTTGATGTCCCAGTACTTGTTGTCTTTAGCTCTCGTAAGTACAGCTACTTCATTGGCAGCCTGACCCAATCCATTGGCCATTCCTGTACCGCCCCATTCACCTGGAACATAAGTATGTGATAAACCGGTAACAGTTTCACCTGCCGGGATTACCACCGGGATAATAGGCTGGCTTCTATATGAGCCCATCTGTATAGGGCTTCCTTCAGCAAGGTTGGTAACACTAAGAGATTTACCATAAGCAAATGAGAAGTTTTCTCCGAATTTTACATGATTGTTCAGCGTGGTAAACTCTGAATTGAACCTTGCAGTATATTTATCAGAGAAGTTATAAAGAATAATACCATTATCCTGGTTAACCCCTATTGCAGCGAAGAATTTAGCATTATCATTACCTCCTGAAAGAGTGATGTCATGATTTTGTTTCATTGCTGTACGGGTCATTGCTTTATACCAGTTGGTATTTGCTGCCCAGCTTGGTAATGTTGGTGTAGGATTAGATGACAGACCATAAACAGGGTTGTTTATAACAGTTCCGTCATTTTTGTAAACCAGCCATTGAAGGTCAGCATATTCCTGTGTATTACAAAGGTTTGTCGGGCCTTTACCGGGATCAGAGAAACCAGCATACATGCCATAGGTAACTTTTGCACCTTTGCCACCTTTTTTAGTTGTAACGATGATAACACCGTTTGATGCTCTTGATCCGTAAATTGAAGCGGCCCCGGCATCTTTCAGAACAGAAATTGATTCAACATCATTTGGGTTCATTGAGGAAATGTCCTGTGTCGGAATTCCATCAACAACATAGAGAGGGTCGTTGTTTATAAATGAGCTGAATCCCCTGATTCTGACTGAAGCTGTTGATCCGGGCTGTCCGTTTCCAATAACGGTTACCCCAGAAGAACGGCCTTCCAGTGCGTTCGAGATGTTGGCGGTAGGAACAGCTGTCAGTTTTTGAGCTTCAACAGATCCGACAGAACCGGTCAGGTCCTTTCTTCTCTGTGTGGTGTAACCTGTTACAACTACCTCACTAAGTGCAGTTACATCAGAAGCAAGAACCATGTCGACTACGTTCTGTGTACCGACAACCACTTGCTTGGTGACATAGCCGATAGATGAAAACACAAGAACAGATGCCGAACCCGGCACTTTAATTGAGTAACTACCGTCCAGGACAGTGATCGCGCCGATCGTCGTTCCCTGAACTGTGATGTTCACACCAGCGAGAGGTCCTTCGCCTTGGCCAGTGACCTTCCCCGTGATGGTCTTTTCCTGAGCAAAAATAATGCCCGAGGAAAGCACCATGCTTAGAAAAAACAGCGCAATGCGCCGTACATTTGTAGAAATTTGCATAGTCAGTCGTTTTTTAAACATGTTAGTTAAAAGGGTTTATAATAATAAAACAAGCATTTTCTAAAATCAACCAATAGGTGATAGGTTCACGGATAACGAAGGTAGAAATAAAAATAAGAATAACAACATCCAATTCTTATTTTTTATTCAACGTAATGAAAAAGTTATAACTAAATGCAGGCAAATTATTGTCTATAAATATTATACAACGTACAATATGACTCCGCAATCGAGTGATATTTAGTGTAATTTAGATTCAAACCAAATAAGAATATTGGCTTTTTTATTCACCTGAATACTATTATTGGAAGGAGACATAAACTGGCTATATATAATATATGGTATGCCAACGGATGGCAATATCCTTGTCAAGGAATTGAACTTACCCTGAAAAAAATCCTGTTTCCGGAAAGAGGTCCCCTGGCCGCTTCGCTCCCGATAGCTATCGGGACGTGGGGCTGTTGAAAAAGCTGAAATCCATTAACCACAGAGGGGCACAAGCGTTAAGAAATAGCCCGGTGGGCTATTTTAGCTCTGTGGCCAGGTTGCAGAGGTGGCTTATACACAAAGGTCACAAAGATCTGAAATATAGGATTTTACCTTTGTGCACTTTGTGCCTACTTTGTGTACTTTGTGGTTAAAAAGATCTTTTTCAACAACCCACTAATACTCTGGAATAAAGAGTAATTATGCTTATATCCAGAGAATTATTCACGCTTCACGGAAGTTGGGGGGCAAAACCGGAGAGACAAACATAGTTTTAGTTATTCTCCGACCTTTCTTTTGAAACCAAATAACGTATATTTGCTTTACTAAACTGAGTAGTGAAAACATAGACCAACATTTGCAATAATATGCATATATAATATTAAGGTATAATTTATTTAGAACTTAAATCAATGAAAATATTGATTGTTGAAGACGAAAAAAAGGTAGCATCATTTATAAAAAAGGGACTTGAAGAATACAACTATGAAGCTGAAATAGCCAATGATGGGTTGACAGCTGAAAAGATGGCACAAACTTACAAATACGACCTCTTTATACTTGATATAATAATTCCCGGAATAAACGGTCTGGATCTATGCAAAAAGCTTAAAAAAATCAATCCCAATCTTCCGGTACTGATGCTCACAGCACTGGGCACAACCGATGATAAAGTTACGGGATTTGAAGCGGGAGCAAATGATTACCTCCTCAAACCATTTGAATTCAGGGAACTTCTCGCCAGGGTTAAAGTATTACTGAAGAAACCTGAATTGCCAGACGAGAGTGGGAAAAAACTGATAGCTGGTGACCTTGAGCTCGACCTGGAAAGGAAAGTTGCCCGCCGGGGTAGTTCATATATCGATTTGACTGCCAAGGAATTCTCATTACTTGAATACTTTATGAGGAACAGCGGAAGGGTATTGTCAAGAATCGATATCGCAGAGAAGGTTTGGGATATAAACTTCGATTTCGGCACCAATGTTGTGGATGTCTATGTAAATTTCCTGCGTAAAAAGATTGACAAAGGACATGATAAAAAGATGATCCATACCAGGGTTGGTTTTGGTTATGTTTTTGGAGATTTATAGAATGCAGATCAGAACCAGATTAACATTGCAGTTCCTGCTTCTGGGAGGAGTTATTATGATAATTGCTTCAGTTGCGATTTATCTTTCTTCATCAAGATTCCGCAGGGAGGATTTTTTAGAGCGGCTCATGGACAAAGCCCGAGGCACAGCCAATTTATTATTTAATGCCGATGGTGTCGATGCAAATCGTATTCTCAGAATTGAAAACAACAGCCCTGTTTTCCTGCAGGATGAAAAAATTTTAATACTGAATTTTAAAAATGATACCGTTTATAATTCTGATGAAAACTCCGATATAAAAATAAAAGACAACATCATTGAAAAAGTCAGACAAGGTTATGATATAACCTATAGACAAGACTCGTATGATGTTCTGGTAACCTTATATTTCACCAAATATGACCGGTTTGTAATAGTGGCGGCAGCTAAAGATGTTGTTGGTTCTCTTCATCTTGAGAAGTTAAAGATAATTTTGTACATTGTTTGTTTTATCAGTCTCCTGCTGTTTTTTATTGCTGGTTGGTTTTACTCGGGAAGGGCACTTAAACCAATATCAAATGTTGTAAAAAAGGTGGAAGATATTTCTATTACCAGCCTTAATTTAAGAGTTTTTGAAGGTAATGGCAATGATGAAATCGGCAGGCTTGCAAAGACTTTTAATAAAATGCTTGAACGCCTTGAGACATCATTTGGAATGCAGAAAAACTTTATTGCGAATGCCTCCCATGAGCTCAGAACACCGCTTACTTCCATAAACGGCCAGCTTGAGGTCTTAATGATGAAAGATCGGTCAACAGAAGAATATAAATCCGCACTTGGATCGGTACTTGATGATATCAAGTCTCTGATTATTTTGTCGAACCGTTTGCTGTTGATAGCCCGCACCAGCGCTGAGGGCCCGGTCAACTTTAACAAAAAGATAAGGATTGATGAAATTCTCTGGCAGGCACAGGAGGAGATAATCAGATTCAACAACGATTACCGGATAAATATTTCGATAGATGACTCATTGACCGATTCTGACCAGATGATTGTGGTTGGAGATGAGAGTCTTCTTAAAGTTGCTGTATCAAACATTATAGATAACGCATGCAAATACTCATCAAACCATTCGGTCGATATTAGGTTCAGACACATTGAAAATTTCATCGAAGTAGTATTTGAAGATAAAGGCATTGGTATTTCAGAGGAAGATCTCCAAAAGATTTTTGAGCCATTTTATCGCGGCGCTAATACAATTTCAATTTCCGGAACAGGTATAGGACTCCCGCTTGTAAGTCAGATTATTAAGAACCATTATGGCACAGTAACAATAATATCTGAAATCGGTAAGGGGACTGTTGTGAAAATTTTGCTTCCGACGGTGTGAATGGGATCATGAGATTTAGTAAATTCAGCTTCAATACAATTCTTAACCCTTCTCCTTTAAATCCATTTTTGTCCCCCAATCCCGCAAAGCGGGACTAACACTCAGCTGTTTGTTTTTTGCCCCCCTTCTCCCGCTTAGGCGGGATTAATTCTCTTTATAATAGTGAATTCATTTAAATGTCACCGTATTAGTCCCCCTTTAGGGGGATGGACGCGAAGCGGCCAGGAGGCAAAACTCGTGAAACATTCTTTAGGTGGACGTCCCGATAGTTATCGGGAGCGCAGCGGCCAGGGGGCAAAACTTTAATTCTTTTTTAATTCCGTTTTAATGGCTGTTTAATAGCGTGTGCTTAACCTTGCAATAGTTAGTTTTTTAGATAAGGGTTTATCTATTAAAGTATTTTTTGCATAGTCAGTATTCATTTTTAGAATCACAGTTTTTTATCGCCAGACCAGTACTGGCATTTGAATAAGGTAGTAGGTTTTATAAATCAGGTCGTAGGGTATAATAGTTCATTTAAAGAAAGCTGAGGTGCTGATTTTCAAAAATCAGACTTTATGCTGTTAAGATGCAGCTGAAACGGTTGATATTTGCAGGGTTTGCTGTCTTTTTATGAATTAATGAAAATTATTATATTTACGGCCTTTTATTATGTTCAGCCGTGATTGCAATATAACTGAATGTTAAAAATAAGAATTGTTTTATTTTCATAAAGTAAACCCTTAAGATGTTGTTAAAAATGAAATTTTTCAGCAATTTAAATGAATCCGGGGGCTTCGCTTTCCTATTCATCTTTTTGCTGACAATCTCCGCCTGTCAGTCAAATAATAAATCATCTTCCGGATCACCTAAACAACCTTCTGCAACCGTGCCGGCTGCAAATGGTGATTATTTTCAGGAAATCGGAAAAGAGATAGGTATTGATTTCGTTCACTCAATCGGTGATAAAGAACTCACTAACATTGTAGAATCGAGTGGCGCCGGAGCTGCTTTTCTCGATTATGATCAGGATGGATTCATTGATCTGTATGTATGCAGTGGCACATGGATCAAAGGCTTGAGCAGCGGGGATAAACCTGATGAATTGCCTCATAACCATCTTTACCACAACCGTGGTGACGGCACTTTCGAAGATGTCACTAAGAAAGCAGGCGTTGGCGGTCCATGGTATAGCATGGGAGTTACCGTCGGTGATTATAACAATGATGGTTATCCCGATCTTTATGTAAGTAATTACGGAACAAATGTTCTCTATAAGAACAATGGCAACGGAACATTTACGGATGTTACCAAACGTGCCGGGGTCGGAGGAAAAGAAACTGATTTCAGCACCGGAGCAGTCTGGCTCGACTACGATAACGACGGTTTCATCGATCTTTATGTAGGCAAGTACCTTAATTTCGATCCCAATTATAAGTATTATTATGCTCCGGATGGCTTTCCCGGCCCATTAGCTTATGACGCACAACCTGATGTTCTTTATCACAATAATGGAGATGGTACCTTTGAAGATGTAACAAAAAAAATGGGAATTACCGATCTCGATGGAAGAGCAATGGGTGTTGGAGCTGCGGATTATGATGACGATGGCTTCGTAGATATTTATGTGGCCAATGACCATTCAATGAACTATCTCTGGCATAATAACGGAGGTAAAAGTTTCACAGATGTAGGTACCCCTTCTGGAACAGCATTTGGCCAGTCAGGAGAATCTGCTGTAAGCATGTCGGTGGATTTTGCAGATTATACCGGATCAGGACGGATGGATATGTTCATTTCAGATGATAAATACTGCAGACTCTATGAGAATATGGGTAACGGAATATTCTCCGATAAATCATATCCTTCCGGAATTGCTATGCCGGCCGGGCAATATGTAGGTTGGTCATCTTCTTTTATTGACTATAATAATGATGGGCTGGTGGATATATATAAAGCCAACGGTGCGTTGAAACATCTTTATGGACAGGAAGATCAGTTATTTGAGAACATAGGAAACGGTAGATATAAGGACGTTTCAACAGAGAGCGGCAAGTATTTCCTTAAAGAACTTGTTGGACGCGGAGCTTGTTTTGGGGATTATGACAACGATGGTGATATCGATGCATATATTGTGAATCTCAATGACCGAGGCTCTTTCCTGAGAAACAACAAGGGAAATCAGAATAACTGGTTCTCTCTGAATCTGACCGGAACAAAAAGTAACAGGGACGGAATCGGTGCAAGAATAAAGCTTACAGCAGGAGGAAAAGTCTATGTTACTCAGAAGAAGAGCACAACAGGCTATCTCTCGCAAAATGATCCGAGAGTACATTTCGGTCTTGCAAAAAATGAGATGATTGATAAAATTGAAATAAAATGGCCCTCAGGAAAAATCCAGGTCCTTGAAAACATCAAAGTCAATCAAATACTTACTGTAAAAGAACCCTAAAATATATCTTAATGAACAAAACTGGAGCGACCATTGTCTTTTCTTTCCTAATGGTCATAGGCTTTGGCAGCCTTTTTCTTAACTCATGCAGGGAAAAATCAAAAGAAGACATCATAATTCTTACAAGAACTGCAGGAAAAACTGAAAATTCAAATTTCTTTGCAGCAGATTCACAGAGAAATATTCTCCGGTCAGAGATTGTTGTTATTGAGCCAGGTAATCCTGACGCATCACCAAAGCTGCTCACCTCCTCTTTTTATTCAGCCAGGTCTCCTGAAATATCAAATGACGGACAGTATATGATTTTTACCGGTCAGAAAAAGGAGGGTGATACCTGGCAGATTTGGGAAACTGATCTTGGAAATCTTAAGACAAGGCAGTTAACAGAACTGAAAACGGATTGCACTGATCCGGCTTACCTGCCACTCGGCCGTTTCCTTTTTACCAGTCATTCGGCTACCGATTCATTGAAGGCAAATGAATCCATTTTTACAAGTAATATCGATGGCACGGACCAGAAGCGTATAACTTACAATCCCAGCAAGTATAAAGCTTCCAATGTACTCAGTGACGGCCGTATTTTGACTATCGGAGTGAAGGAATTCCCTGAAACAGGGGATCAGAAGTTTATGGTTATGCGACCCGACGGAACCAAGTCAGAACTGTTCTATAAGGTCAGTGACAGCAGTGAATTATCAGGTCGCGGACTGGAAACAGGCAATGGAAGAATAGTTTTCATCGAAGCTGGAAAGAGTGACCCGGGCAAAGGAAATCTTATTGAAATCAGTTATAATCGTCCGTTGCACTCCAGGCTCAACCTGTCCGCCGGAATTGAAGGTGATTTTCTGGCTGTTTGTCCGGAACAATCAGGGAAGCTACTGGTCTCATATCGCAAAACCGCCTCAGACAGATATGCACTTTATGAATTCGATCCTGAGAATAAGTCTCTGGGCAAACCCATTTACAGCAATAATGATTTCGATGTACTTGAAGTTGTTGATGTAAAGAAACATATCAGACCCAGAAAGCTTCCAAGCGAGGTGAATACCGTTATAAAAACCGGCCTCATTATGTGTCAGGATGTGAATGTAGAGGATGACCCGATGAAGATTTCCGGGGACCGGCTTAAAAAGGCTTCAAAGGTAGAGATTATGGGAACTGATTCTTCAATGGGCATATTTAAGCCTTCTAAGGACGGGTCATTTTACCTTAAGGTGATAGCCGACAAGCCCATTCAAATCCGTACGCTCAATGAAGAGGGAAAAGTCATTAGGAAATGCGACTGGATATGGCTTCGTCCGAATGAACGACGGGGATGTGTTGGATGTCATGAGGATCAGGATATTGTCCCTGACAACAGGATTCCGCTTGCAGTAAAAAAAGCCCCGATAGGAATTCCTGTCCACGTAAATAAGATTAAAGATAAAATGATTGACACTGAATAGTTATGAAGAGATCAACTATATTAATACGGTTATCGGGAATCATTCTTGTACTAACTCTTCTAATCTATTTTCCAGGACGAAAATGGGCCAGGGCACACGTTAACGAAAAAACAGCAACAACTGATCATCCGCTTTTATGCACTTCATGCCATCTTTATATTCAGAAGACAGGACTCGCTGCAAAACTTGTAAATACCAGGTATCTCTCACCAATTAACCTTACTGTTTCGGGCGACGGCAAAAGATTATATGTTGTTGCTCAGGAAAGCAATGCATTGCTAATTATTGACGCTGAGAAGAATAAGGTAATAAATAAAATCAGCGTGGGGACCCAGCCTCATTCAGTGATACTCAGTAAAGACGGCCAGAAAGCTTTTGTAAGTAATCAGTGGTCTGATAATGTTTCTGTAATTGACCTTTCATCAGGAAGAGTTACTGATACTATAAAGACAGGTAGCGGTCCTGCGGGTCTGGCATTGAGCAGAGACGGCAAGGCACTTTATGTGGTTAACTCATTTTCGTCGGATGTTTCAGTTATTAATCTTAATTCAAAAGAAGAAATTAACCGCATCGCTGCAGGGAATAACCCTACCGGTGCTAAACTGTCGCCTGACGGCAAATTTCTCTTTGTAACAAGCAGACGTGCCGTAATTGCTCCTTATGGCGAACCGCTTGTTAGCGAGCTCACAGTTATAAATGACAGTTCCAGGAGGATTTCTGAGTATAAAAAAATTGAATCGGCGTATATGATGGAAAATGTCGCATTTACTCCCCGGGGAGACCTAGGATTTGTGACATTGATAAGGCCTAAGAATTATGTGCCCGCTATACAGGTTGAACAGGGATGGATGATGACCCATGGATTCGGTGTAATCGAACCGGGGAAAGACGGAAAAATCAGCGAGCTATTGATAGATGAACCTGATTCCTTCTATTCCGATCCATTTGGCATTGCAATCACTCCCGACGGTAAAAAAGCTTTTATCTCCAGCTCCGGTGCAGATTATATTTCAGTTATAGACATTGACTCAGTAAGAACAATTTTAGCAGGTACATCTTCTGAAGTGCGTAAACAATTCTCAAATAATCTTGGAATCAGCAGCCGATATATTCTGAAGCGCATTCACACAGGTGAGGACCCGAAAGGTATTGCACTTTCACCCGACGGTAAGCTTTTATATGTGGCAGAGATGCTTGATGACCATATCGGTGTTATAAATACGGAGAGCCTGCAGAAAGTCTCAACCATTGACCTTGGAGGACCTCGCAGAATAACAGTTGCCCGTCGCGGACGAAGGCTCTTTAACAATTCTTCGCATACTTTTCAGAATCAGTATTGCTGTTATACCTGCCATCCGGATACGCACGAAGACGGCCTTGTATATAATATGTCAGGCAAGGACATGGGCCGGAATGTAACTAATACAATGACCCTGAGGGATATAAGCGAAACCGCACCATTTAAATGGTCGGGTACCAACCTGACGGTATATAAGCAGGATGGGATGCGCTTTTCCACCTTCCTTACACGTACAGAATCGTTCAGTTATAAGGATCTTGATGCCCTGACTGCTTACATCCTTACAGGAATAAAGAATCCTCCTAATCTTGAGTATAATCCTGAAGGGAAACTTACAGAAGCACAATTGCGCGGAAAGGAAATATTTGAGCGGACAAAGGATAACTACGGAAAAGAAATACCTGAAGCCAATCGTTGCATTACCTGTCATACACCACCTTATTATACCAACCGCAAGCTGGCATATGTTCAGACTCTGTCCTCAACAGATGATTCAATACTGTTTGATACTCCTCACCTTAATGATATTTATGCTTCTGCACCATATCTGCATGACGGACGTGCTGCAACACTGGAGGAAATCTGGACCAAATACGGAAAAGGTGATAAACACGGAGAGATAAATGATATGACAAAAATTCAGCTTAATGAACTTATTGATTATCTGAAATCACTAAGATCTCCCCAATATGAATATGAGGATTTAAAGAAAAATCATCCTAAAAACTAATCTATTAACAGTGAAAATCATGGGAAAATTATTAGTTAAAAAGGTTCTTATGGGCATTGTTGCGTTGATCATTTCAGGCGTCTGCACCATGAACGGACAACCATCAGTAAAGACCAATGTAAGAGATGACGCGAACAAGATGCCAGTATATGGTCATTGGCGCAATTTTACCACAAAGGACGGGCTCCCTTCCGATCATGTTTATTGTGTCCGTATTGATGGTGAGAGGGTATTGGCTGGAACCCATGATGGATTGGCTGTTTATGAGAATGGGAAGTGGAAAACGTATACCACAACTGACGGTCTTCCACATAACGGAATATTATCCATTGATGTAAGCCAGGTAACCGGAGATATCTGGATCGGAACACTGGGAGGACTAAGCAGGTGGTCGGGAGGAAAGTTTGAAAACTTCACTCAGTTAAACAGCGGCATGCCAAATGATCTGGTTTACTGCGTCATATGCGACGGAAAAGATGTTTGGGTCGCAACTGGTGGCGGTGCAGGTCATTATGATACCTCAACCAGGCAATGGGAGATATTCACCGAACAAAATGCCCCCATGCATGAGCCCTGGACCTATGGTGTTTCCGAAGGCGATGGCAAGATTTTTATTGCTGCCTGGGGGGGAGGTGTAATCGAATATACAAAGAAGACGAAACAATTCAAGGATTATACCGATCCTGACGGTGAGATGGAAATCGATTTACTCCCCGATGACGGAATAGTCCATGATATAACAACAGCAACTACATGGGGAGCCGGATATCTGTGGGTATCAACATATTTTGGTTTAAGCAGCTATGACGGTACTCATTGGAAAGGCTACTTTAAAGAACATTGCGGTCTGGCAAGCAACTTCATTAATTTTGTCAGAGCTGAGGGTCCTGTGGTGTTCATTTGCAGCGACAACGGGTTAAGCAGTACCAACGGTAAAGGCTGGGTTACTTATAAGAAAAATGAAAATGACAGTAACGGAAAGGCTATCATAACAAACTTTAGCCGCGACGACGACAGTACAGCAAATAAAACCACCAGGGAAATCCCTATGTCTCCTTCAGTAGCTCACAATTTCATTATCGGTGTTGATGCCGATAAAGATATACTCTGGGTCGCTACTGAAAAAGGTGTCAGTCGCGGAGAGTTATTGAAACAGTAGAACATTTGAACAATTGAACAATAGAACAGCATGACATTTGAAAAGTTGAATAATTGAAAGAGTTGAAATAATGGATGAAAAGCAATTGTTGATAGATCTGTCAAAACTGACTGAAGGGGAACGTGTAGAAATGAAAAAACTCGGGATTCTCTCCGATGAAAATAAAATATCAGGATATTCATATCCCTCTATTCATATTCAACGGCCTCCGATTGAAAAACATGTGGTTCATGCCCCACAGGTAATAAATGAAGCTTACGACTATAAAAAACCATCATCATTTTCCAGGGCATTGCGCCTTGATTTTTGTGGTCATAAAGTTCTGCTCATCTCAGGCACAGCCAGTGTGAATGAAGAGGGCAAAGCCGAACATATTGGTGATTTTAAGGCACAGCTCTGGAGAACATATGTCAATATCACAAATCTCCTGGCAGCTGAAGGAATGACATGGCATGATGTTGTGCGAACAACTAATTATCTCAGGGATATTGAAAGGGATTATGCCGAATTTAATAAGATCCGTACTTCATTCTATGAATGGATGAAACTTGATCCACTGCCTGCCAGTACCGGAATTCAGGCAAGATTGTGCTGGGAAACCCTTCTTGTCGAAATTGAAGTCTATGCAATCTGTAAATCAAATTAATTCACAATCATGAAAACCAGACATTTTTTAGCAGCAGCTTTTCTGATCACACTTTTTGTGCCTGCTTCAATTTTAAATGGACAGGAACAGAAACAAAATTATGGCAAAGCTCCCGATGAACTTTTCCCGTATCAGAAATATGCGAAAGCTTATAAGTACCATTTCCTTGATCCTATTCAGTTCTATGGTGCAGGACGTGAATTACGTGCTCCTGCCGGTCTTAAGGAAGTTAGAATAGGCTTTCTTGGGCCCCTAAGTGGTTCAGTAATGGTGCCTCAGGGCAAACAAATGCTTCAGGGGGCTACTCTTGCTATGGAAGAAGCAAACAAAAAGGGTGGCTATAAGGGAATTCCATTCGTATTAATGCCACACAATGATGCCGGCTTGTGGGGAGCCGCAGCAAATGAAGTTGTTAAGATGGACGATGAAAAAGACTGGATCTTTTTGGGTTCAATTGATGATATAGTTTCCCATGTGGCTTTACGTGCGGCATTAAAACTTGAAATTTTCATGTTATGTGTTGGTGATCCTGATCCGACCTTTACAGAGACAAATATACCATGGCTGAATCGTGTCATACCCGACGACAGGCAAAGCGGATATCAACTGGTTACCAGAATATACAAGAAGGACGGCCATGCCCGTGTGGCTGTCATCAGGGCCAACAACAGGTATGGCAGAGTCGGAATAAAAATCTTTTCGGAAAATGCGACACGTGTAGGACATCCAATGATCATAGAAGAAAGATTCAATGATGGAGAATCCGATTTCAAAAGCCAGCTGGAAAGAATTATGGTAACAAACCCTGACGCAATTCTCGTATGGGGAAATGCAAAAGAATCAGGACTTATTCTGAAACAGATGCGTGCAATCGGATTAAAACAACCGGTATATTTTTCCGACCGGGTTGTAAATCCCGAATTTCTGACAATTGCCGGGCCATTGGCTGAAGGAATCGTAACTACATGTCAGTATAATCCGACAGCAGATAATCCCAAACTAAAAGCATTCCAGTCTGATTATTTAAAGAGATTCGGTCAGGAACCCGATGTATTTGCCGCACATGCATACGATGGCATGAATATTATTGTTGAGGCTATCAGGAAAGCCGGGTTAAACAGGGTGCTTATCCGCGATCTGCTTACCGACAGAAAGACTTTTCAGAATTATGACGGTGTTACCGGCAAGATTATACTTGATGGAAGCTGGAACAATATAAGAGATATATTCATTGCTGAAGTTCATAATGGAAAATTTGTATTTTCTCCTGCTCCCCCGCTTGATCAGAAATTCAAACGGGGAAGTGAAACAGGAAACTATTAATAATATAACAAAGAAATTATGGAAATAAATCCATGCAATAAACCCATAAACGGCGAAACTTCCATTCCATCAAGGGTGAGTCGCAAGACTAAACCGGATGACACAATTGTGAATGTTAATGGAGTAAAGGTAGGGGGTTCTGAGATTGTGATTATTGCAGGACCATGTGCCGTTGAGAGCCGGGAACAACTATTCGAAACTGCCAGGTCAGTTAAAACTGGTGGTGCAAATATCTTAAGGGGTGGAGCTTTCAAACCACGCTCATCACCTTATAGTTTTCAGGGCATGGGAGAAGAAGGATTAAAACTCCTTAGTCTTATCAGAAAGGAAACAGGATTACCTATTGTCACAGAAGTGATGGATACAAGACAGGTTGAACTGGTAGCCTCGTATGCCGATATGATACAGATCGGCTCACGCAATATGCAAAACTACCCGCTTCTGAAAGAAGCTGGGATGTGCAGGAAACCGGTTCTGCTTAAACGGGGAATGATGGCAACTGTTGAAGAGTATTTAATGGCAGCCGAATATGTTCTTAGTCAGGGTAATGATCAGATTATTCTGTGTGAACGCGGCATACGCACTTTTGAAACTTCAACACGCAATACACTCGACCTTAGTGCTGTCCCTATGCTGAAACGGCTAAGCCATCTTCCGGTAATAGTCGATCCCAGTCATGGCACCGGAGTAAGGTGGATGGTCTCTCCTATGGCAAAAGCTGCTGTCGCAGTGGGCGCTGATGGACTGATAATGGAAGTACACTATAAACCTGAAGAAGCACTCTGTGATGGTTATCAATCACTCAGTCTTAATGAATTTGACCTTTTGATGACCGAAATGAAGAAAATAGCAATGGCAATCGGAAGAGAGATTTCGGTAGCAAAGGCAGCTGCTTTCTAATTTTCATCTATTTCACTAAATTTGATTTTGCTGTTTATTTCATTTTCACTTTAATCAACAGATGCGATTATTCAAACTAGTATTACCATCATGCTTTATATTAGTATTGCTTGGGCCTACCTTTACCAATATTCTTGCTCTTCAGATACCTGTAAATGAGGGTGCAACCGTAAAAATAGGATTGTTAATCCAGAATAATAAATCAGAGGCCGCAAGACAAGGAGCAGAAATGGCAATCCTTAAAGCCAATGAAAAAGGCGGCTATAATGGGAAACCTTTCCAGTTGGTTGTACGGTCAATGGAAGGACCCTGGGGAACAGGCTCCAAACAAGCAGTTAATCTTATTTTTGAAGAAAAAGTATGTGCATTAATGGGTTCCGGTGATGGCAGAAATGGACATCTTATTGAACAGGTTTCTACAAAGGCACGGATAGTCTTTTTATCGTCATGGGCAAGCGATCCTACTCTGGCTCAGGCATTTGTTCCCTGGTATTTCACTTGTGTACCTACTGACATTCAGCAAGCTGATGCACTTATTAAGGAAATTTACGACAAAAGAAAAATTGCCGGAATTGCCCTTGTTTCAGATAATGGTTATGATTCAAAACTGGCTGTGGAAAGCTTCACTAAAAGAACAAAACTGACTGGTAAGTCAGATCAGGTGAAGCTATTCTATGATGATCTGAATCAGAATTTTAATACAATAATTGACCAGATAAATAAAGCTGAAATAAAAGGCATTGTTCTGTTTGGGAAACCTGCTGCTTCACTCAGGTTAATTCAGCTTTTGAAGGAGAAAAAAATAAACAAGCCTATATTTGGGACTCTGTCTCTCCTCGATGAAGAAGACCTTTATGATAATTATCTGAACTACCTTGAGGATATGGTTCTGGTTTCTTCAGGAAACTCAATGGCATTAAAGAGTTTAACCTTTAGAAATGAGTTTCAGAAGATCTATGGTAAAGCGCCAGGTGCTGTTGCGGAGTATTCTTTTGATGGCATGAACTTACTCATTGATGCCATCAGAAGCGGTGGACCTGATCGCGAAAACATACAGAATGCCCTTACAAAAATACATTTTGAAGGTGTCACCGGACCAATTCAGTTTGATGATAAAGGGAAACGTTCAGGCGCAGCCAAACTGATGGAAATAAAAAATGGAATTTCTGTTCCGGTTGAGAAGTAAATTGTGGTCTTAGTTACTTTATTTTCTTAATTTTGATGTCATGAATCAATTTTATTCAAGAGACATAAATCCATTTACCACTAAAGTCACAAAGGATTTTTTTCTCCCCCCTATCCCCCTTTAGGGGGAAGTCCCGCGTCAGCAGGACAGGGGGCATCCCTTAAAGTGTACTTTGTGTTTAAAATATTGCCCTGTTCAGATTTAGAGATACAGTATCCCATAAAGAAATACTTTGATGAAAAAAAATTACATTTTATTACTGGTTCTACTTTGCATATCTCTTCTCTTCAGCTGTAAGCAAACTCCAAAAGACAGCAAACAAAAATCAGTTGAACTGATGACAACCCAAACACTGGGTCTGGCATATCTCGAAGAATTTAAACTTGACGAAGCCGAAAAAGAATTTCTAAAGTTCATCAAACTGGCACCTAAAGAAAAGCTTGGATATGCAAATCTTGGATTGACATATTTAAGAATGGCAAAATATCCTGAAGCAAAAAAGCAGCTCTTTGAAGCAATTAAAATTGATCCTAAAGATCCGGATATCAGGTTACTTCTGGCCACAGTTTACCAAATGAATGATGAGCGTGAGAAAGCTATTTCAGAATTAAAAGATGCTCTCAAATTTGCTCCCGATCATATTAAAATACTGTATGATCTTACTGAATTATATTCTGCAGGGTCAGATGAGGAATCTCAGCAACAGCGAAAGAAATACCTTCTTCAACTGGTCGAAAAGGTACCGGCAAACCTTGTTCCACAGCTTAGTCTGACAGATATATTTATCCGTAACGGAGAGACAGATAAAGCGACTGAACAATTGGAAATAATTCAAAAACAATTCCCTGAGTTTCCTAAGGAAGCCATTGATTATTACGATAAAACACTTACTCTGCTCAGAAAAAAGGATAAAGAAAATTCGATAGTACAGTTCACTATTTTTCATAATTATCTTAAGGTAACGTCTCCATACCAGGCAGGAATCATGGATTTAAAAGGGCCCGGAGGATCATTAATCGGGTTTCCTCTGATTACATACTCTCAGCAGCCTGCTTCTTCTTCGGGAGAAAATAAATCTCTTCTTGACGTAATAAAATTCACTGACGCCACGGCATCTGCCGGTTTAAATATTGTTCCTGTTAATACTGAAATAAATGGCAGCGGGTCAAAGTACTATACGCATGTGGAGGCAGCGGATTACGACAGCGACGGCGATGTGGATCTCTACGTGGGAAGCTATGATCAGGCAACTTCAACCTATAAACACTGGCTCTTCAATAATGAGATGAGCCGTTTTAAAGATGTTTCTGAAGAAGCCGGAATAAAACACTCTGGAAATGAATCATCAGCAACATTTGCTGATTATGACAATGATGGATTTCTCGACCTTTATATTGTAAAAGACAATGGTGATATTTTATACAGGAATGCCGGAAAAGGAGTTTTTGAAGATGTAACGGCCAAAGCACAGGTTGGCAGCAAAACCGGAGGTAACAAAGCTATATTCTTCGATATGGATCATGACGGAGATCTTGACTTATATGAAACAAGATCAAATTCAAATCTGATGTTCCGTAATAATGGTGATGGAACGTTTCAGGAGCAGGCAGAAAAAATGGGACTATCGTGTTTGAATGCAAACAGCCGTGAAGCTGCTTTTGGCGATTTTGATGATGATGGAGACATTGATATGTTTGTTGTTAATGAGAACTCAAGCAACAAATTGTTTTCGAATCAACGGCAGGGATCTTATAAGGATATTACCGACGAAAACGGACTGAAAAGTACCGGAGGATCAGGGGCAGTTGCTGTTGGAGATTACAATAATGACGGATTCCTCGACCTTTTTATTACATCGATTAACGGAGGCAATCATGAATTATTCAGGAATAAAGGCAATGGCAGCTTTGAGCCTGTAAAAAATTCAAAAGAAATGTTCTCTGCCATGCAGCACGTTAAGGCATATGATGCCAGGTTTTTTGATTTTGACAATGACGGATTCCAGGATCTTATCATTGCGGGAGAATCAGAAGAAAAAGGTGGTCGCGGATTATTTCTTTATCACAATGACGGAAAAGGAAATTTTGAAGATGTATCCAGACTATTACCTGAAGAACCAAAATCAGGAAGAGAGATAACTTTATTTGATTATAACGATGACGGTGATCTGGATATAGTAATTGCCGGACTAAATGGAGGCGTTACCCTTTTACGGAATGACGGAGGCAATAATAATCATTATGTAACAATGAAGCTTGTAGGTCTGAGAGCCGGCAGCGCTAAGAATAATCATTTTGGGATCGGGGCAAAAGTGGAAATGAGAGCAGGTGATCTCTACCAGTCAATGGTGGTTACTGATCCAAATGTTCATTTCGGACTTGGAAACAGGTCAAAAGCTGACGTTATCAGAATCACCTGGACTAACGGTGTACCACAGAATATATTCTCACCTGGCACCGATCAGGCGCTTATTGAAGCTCAGACACTGAAGGGGTCATGTCCGTTTCTCTTCACCTGGAATGGCAATGAATACGTTTTTGTAAAGGATGTCATGTGGAGAAGCGCTCTCGGCATGCCGCTTGGCATCATGGGCGGAAATACCGCTTACGCATTCCCTGATGCATCTGATGATTATATAAAAATCCAGGGTGATCTGCTAAAACCAAAGGATGGTTTATTTTCCATTCAACTGACGTCGGAATTATGGGAAACAATGTACTATGACAAGATAGAACTTGTTGCTGTTGATCATCCCGATTCAGTTGATGTTTTTGTTCCTGAACAATTTTCTCCTCCACCCTTCCCCGGTAATAAACAATTCCAGGTTAAAGAAAAGCACTTGCCGGTTACAGCAACGGATTCCCATGGAAACGACGTTCTTCCTTTTATCTCTGCAAAAGACGATAAATACCTTGCCGATTTTAAACCCGATAAATACCAGGGAGTCACTGAAATGCATGACCTTATTCTAGATCCGGGTAAAGCCTCAGAAGGCAAAAATCTGTTCATGTTTCTTAATGGATGGTTATTCCCGACTGATGCAAGTATTAATGTTGCACTCTCGCAATCATCAAGTCTGAAAGTTGTACGGCCATTCGTCCAGGTAATTAACAACAAAGGTGAATGGGAAACCGTAATTGAAAACCTCGGATTTCCCATGGGAAAGGATAAAACAGTTATTGCCGATCTATCCTCAAAATTCCTTTCAGGCGATCACAGGATAAGGATCAGGACAAATATGGAGATTTACTGGGATTATATTTTCTTCTCCGGGAACATTTCAAAGGCTCCGGCTATTTCAACTGTACTAAATCCTGTTTCTGCGGATTTGCATTACAGGGGGTTTTCCAGGAGCTACAGAAAAGGTGGACGATATGGTCCTCACTGGTTTGATTATTCCAATGTTGATAAAAACAGGAAATGGCGCGATTTATCTGGTAATTATACCCGATATGGAGATGTGTTGCCTCTCCTTATTGAATCGGACAACAAATATGTTATTTCAAATGCAGGTGATGAAGCATCAATTCAGTTTGACCCTAAAGTATTACCTGAATTAAAGAAGGGATGGAAAAGAGATTTTCTCATCCACAGCGTTGGCTGGGTAAAGGATGGTGATATAAACACAGCTCTCGGCAGTACTGTTCTGCCGCTGCCTTTTCACGGAATGAAGAGTTATCCTCCATCGGAGAATGAAATTTATCCTACAGATGCCGACCACCAGAAGTATCTTAAGGAATACAATACCAGAGTTGTGACATCGGATGATTTTAGAAATGCATTGAAAAACCCGGAAAAGTAATGAACTTGTTTTGCCCCCCTTCTCCCGCAAAGCGGTATTAATTCTCATAATGGATAAAATAAAATTGCTTACGAGAATTAGTCCCCCTTTAGGGGGAAGTCCCGCGTCAGCGGGACAGGGGGCAAACCTTACGAGAATTAGTCCCCCTTTAGGGGGAAGTCCCGCGTCAGCGGGACAGGGGGCAAAAAACCTTGACAACTTTGCGATTAAATACTTAAAAACGAAATAATGATAAAGAAGTGCTATGGGTTAATATGTTGTATTATTTTGGCATTTATCAGTTTTGAACTGCAAGCTCAGAAAAACAGCGTCATGTTTACCGATATCACCAAAAAAGCAGGGATTACTTTCAAATATACTTTTGGAGACAACTCATACAAGAATATTATTGAGAGCAGTGGTTCGGGTATTACTGTGTTTGATTATAATAACGATGGGTTCATGGATCTCTATCTTATGAATGGTACATACCTTGAAGGAATTTCGGATCCTGAAGGAAAAGTAAACAGTAATTCACACAACGATCTTTATAAAAATAACGGTGACGGAACGTTTACAGAGGTCTCTAAAACTGCAGGAATAGGCGGGCACCAATGGAGCATGGCGGCGGGTGCTATTGATCTCGATAATGACGGCTATCAGGATCTGTATGTACTGAATTATGGGCCAAACATCTTCTATCATAACAATGGCAATGGAACATTCAAAGACATTACATCTTCACTTGGATTAAGCGGACCCGATAAACTCAATGGTTTTACTAAGTGGAGCATAGGAGTATCATTCTGGGATTACAACAATGATGGGAAACTTGATGCCATGGTAGGCAATTTTCTTGCATTTAACCCGGCTTATGTATCACCCGGTACACCCGATATGATGCCCAGTCCTTCAGAGTATAACGGACAGGAATCAATGCTGTATGAGCAGCAGCCCGACGGGAAATTTGTTGATGTCACCAAAAAAAACAACCTTAGTTATCCTGATTCAAAATGCATGGGACTGACAGTTTACGACTATGACGATGATGGCGACCTTGATATCTTTCAGGCAAATGATCACCAGTTGAATTTCCTCTTCAGAAATGACAATGGAGTGTATAAGGAAGTAGCAGTACAAAGCGGCGTGGCTGCAAATAGTCAGGGCATTGGAACTGGTTCTATGCACGGAACAATCGGTGATGTTGATGGTGACGGATTAATCGATCTTCTGGTTTCAGATCTCGATTATGGAGCTCTTTATAAAAACATGGGAAATGGCTTGTTTAAGGATATTACTGAAGAAAGCGGACTTGCAAAAGCCATGGCGGGCAAAGGCACATGGGGAGCTCAACTATTTGATTATGATAACGATGGAGACCTTGATATAGTTGCTGCAAATGGAACCGCAGAGGAGTTGATCCCACAATATCCTCTCCTGCTTGAAAACGATGGGAAAGGACATTTTAAAGATGTAGGAAAAGAACATAGCGATTATTTTAAAACAAAACGCTCAGGCAGAAGTATAGCGGTATGGGATTTTAACAATGATGGGAAGCTCGATATTATTATTTCTCATCTTGATAAAAACGGAACTCCTGTCCTGCTGCGGAATGATGGTGGTAACAACAACAACTGGCTGGGAGTAATTCTTAAGGGGAAAAACGGACAAGCTTCTGAAATTGGAGCAAAAGTGACAATTACTGCAGGTGGAAAAAAGCAGGTGAGGATAAACCAGTGGGCAACAGGTTATCTTACGAACAACGATCCAAGAATACATTTTGGTCTTGGACAGGAAAAACAGATCGACCTTCTTGAGATAAAGTGGTCGGATGGCCAGAAGGAGACATACAAAAATATTGACTCAGACCGTTATATTACTATATTAGAGGGTAAGGGAATTGTACCGAAATAAGTGCCTAGAGTGAACTAAAGTTAAAACGAACCGAAGAGATAATATATATAAATGAAAGTTATTAATGAAATTTTTCAATTTTAAGTACTTTAGGCACTCCAAATTTTAGGCACTTATAAATTAAATGAATAATTAAAAAAAGAAAATATGAATAATCAATATGTAAATAATGTTACGGATTTAACTAATCCTGAGAAGAATGTAATTTATAATATGACGCATGAAGAAGCTGTTAATATCGTCAGATCAGGGAATGTAGATGCAGTAAGAACTATTGACGGGCAGTTTTCACTTGTCTCTGTTGAAGGTAAAACAATAAGAATGGCCCGGTCAATCGGTCGTCCGATCCGTTATTTCATTGCGAAACGGCCAGCCGGTCCTGAATTGGTAATAGCCGAACGTATTGATGTAATTTTCAATTATTTAAAAAAAGAAGGTCTGGAACATCAGTTTCACCCCTCCTATACAAGAATGGCTCCTGCCCATTATATTACTAAAATTGAACTTCTTGGCTGCCCTGATCCTAATCCGGTCTATGAGCGTTTCTTTAAGCCTGAACGAAATAAATTTTCAAATGAAGATACAGCACTGATCGCTGCAAAATATATCGGTACACTTTATAATGAAATTAAAAAATGGCTGCAGTTCAGGGCAAAATCGGGACCTGTTGGAGTAACTTTTTCTGCAGGAATTGACAGTGGTTCTATATTCCTGCTTACCTATCATGCACTTAAAGAACTTGGGCAGAGTCCTTCAAGACTGAAAGCTTTTACTCTTTCAATAGATGGTGATGGCGCTGATTTGCTTCAGGCAAGAAAATTCCTGGAAGCACTCAATCTTGGATTATTCCTCGAGCCAATAGAGGTAAACTATTCCTCGCTTGACTGGAAGAAAGCAGTGAAAGTGGTGGAAGATTACAAAGCTCTGGATATTCAGTCAGCCACAATGAATTTAGCCCTTTTGCAGGGAATCCGCACTCGTTACCCTGAATGGAAATATCTGATTGACGGAGATGGTGGTGATGAAAACCTGAAAGATTATCCGATTGAGGAGAATCCTGAATTAACAATTCGCAGCGTATTGAATAACCTGATGCTGTATCATGAAGGCTGGGGAGTTGAATCTATAAAACATTCTTTAACCTATTCCGGAGGTCTGAGCAGGGGATATATGCGGACATATGCTACAGGTGACCTGATGGGTTTTGAAGGATTCAGTCCTTATACACTCCCAAACATAATTGAAATATCTGAGGGTATTCCCTACATCGATATGACCAATTGGGATCATCAGAAACTTTATGATCTTAAGGGACAAATAGTTTCTGAAGGCGTCAAGACAATTACCGGTATGGAAATGCCGGTATTTCAGAAAAGACGTTTTCAGCATGGTGCAGCATCTGATCTGGACTTTACCAAACATTTTCCTGAAAAAGAGATTGCCTACAGGAAAGAGTTTCTATCAAAATATGAGTGAAGTTCCAGGCTCACTGATCAATGATAAATGGATAGTGTCGATGAGGGGAAACAAGAATCAGGTTAACCTTCTGAGACCCTACGGATGGCTTGTGGAAAAAGAATGCACCATATCTGGAAAAATAGAAGATACGGGAATCATTTTTCTTACCAATCGCGAATGCCCTTTTCATTGTCTGATGTGCGATCTGTGGAAGAACACAACAGATCAATCTGTTCCTGTTGGGGCAATTCCTACCCAGATTGAATGGGCACTAAGACAAATGCCTGATATTAAACATATTAAACTATACAATAGCGGAAGTTTCTTTGATGAAAGAGCTATTCATGAGGAGGATTATAAAAAAATCGCATCGTTGTTAAAAAACTTTGAAACAGTCATAGTTGAAAGTCATCCCAGACTGATAAACGATAAATGTCTTAGGTTCAGGGATATGCTTGTACCTGAGTTGAATGTAGCACTTGGATTGGAAACTGTACAATCAGAGATTCTTCCTATGTTGAACAAGCAGATGACAGCTGCGGATTTCAGTAATGCCGTCAGTTTTCTTACTGAACATGGAATAAATTCAAGGGCATTCATTTTGCTCAGGCCTCCCCTGCTATCAGAATCAGAGGGTATTTATTGGGCCGAACGGTCAATCGATTTTGCCTTCAGTTCCGGGGTTGAGTGTTGTACAATAATTCCTGTAAGAGGAGGAAATGGTGCAATGGATTTTTTAATGAAAAAAGGCGACTTTAATTTACCCGATATAAGTTCTCTTGAAGTGGTATTGGAGTATGGTATTGGATTGAAATCAGGAAGAGTATTTGCTGATGTTTGGGATCTGGGTCTGTTTTCGAAATGTAATAAATGTATCAACAAACGGACTGATCGACTTATTAAAATGAACCTGAGTCAAACAATAGCTGCTCCCCTGGAATGTGAATGCAATTGGAGGAATTAAAAATCAGGAACAGGGTTTGTCTGTAAGTAGGGACACGCCATGGCGTGTCCTCTTTCCTAAATATTTATAATTGGCTTTGTCTCGTAGCTGATCTCTTCTTTTTTATAATAAACCTTTTCAAGGAATAATCCGCTGGGAGGAGCAGTAAGCTTTGCAGGTATATCTGTTTTCAGTCTGAAAAATGAAGCAACATCGCCAGGAGAAAGTTTTCCTCTTCCAACTTCAACCAGTACACCCGTCATACGTCTGACCTGCTTCCACAGAAAATGAGAGCCAACAACATGAAAAACAAGCATATCACCAAAGTCATTCACTTTTGCATGCAATATCTCCACTTTTGTAGAGGACTGTTCCGCATCCTCATCTGTGAAGTACCTGTAATCTTTCAGTCCTGGAAAATGTTTCACAGCTTCGTTCATCAGATTTAGATCAAGCGGGTCTTTTATCCACCAAACAAATTTTTTTCCAAAGGCAGTGCGTCTTCTGCTTATCTGATAAATATAGCTTCTGGCATTTGCATCATGCCGTGCATGAAATTTTGGGTGGGCAACTTCGACATTTAAAATACAAATATCCGGCGGAAGACGATCATTAATACCGTATTTTATCTTCAATGGCACCAGATCTGTTTCAACCTCGAGGTGAGCTACCTGTCCTGATGCGTGAACACCGCCATCAGTCCTGCCTGCTCCGAAAACATCGATCTCGTCATTTTTAAACAATTCCCTGCAGGCATCAAGTATTTCTCCCTGGATTGTTTTACCGCCTTTCTGCATCTGCCAGCCCGAGTAACGGGTACCTTCGTATTCTATGGTTAATTTGAATTTGCTCATCTCATCTGTAATAATTTGTAAATGTACGAAAAATGTCTCCTTAATAGTAATGAACTTTATTATCCACAGACTGTTTGACTACTTGCTTACATTTCATATTTTTGTACATAAAGGAATTGCAGTATTAACTGAATTTCGCTACAATGAAAAATAAATACATGAATCCCTACCTGGCAGGTACTATGTTAGGGTTAGTTCTGCTTCTGGCTATGTTCCTTGCCGGCCGTGGTCTGGGAGCAAGCGGTGGCCTCAAATATTGTGTAGTCTCAATAGTTGGAGCTGTTGATCGTCCTCATGCTGATAAATCAATCTACTACAGTAAATACTTTGAAGATGGCAAGAAACCTCTGAAGAACTGGCTTACCATTGAAATATTCGGAGTAATTGCAGGAGGTTTTTTATCTGGAGCTATATCGAAAAGACTAAAGTTTAAAATTGAAAAATCTCCAAACATTTCCAATACAAGACGGTTGATCTTTGCTTTCCTTGGTGGTGTCTTTTTTGTTTATGGCGCCCAGCTTGCGCGCGGTTGCACAAGTGGTGCCGCTCTGTCAGGTATGGCTGTGCTTTCAGTTGCCGGATTTGTAACCATGATCGCTATTTTTGGTTCTGCCTATATGTTTGCGTGGTTTTTCAGGAAAAACTGGATATAACATGGGACCAATATCATCACTAATAGCAATGCCGGAATGGCTTGATTTGCTTATCGCACTGCTGATCGGAATAGGGTTCGGATTTGCACTTGAACAGGCTGGTTTCTCATCGAGCCGTAAGCTGGCAGGCATGTTTTACGGATATGATACAACAGTTATCAAGGTTTTCTTTACTGCTGCTATCGTTGCACTGATCGGATCTCAATTGTTAAGTTACTTTGGTCTGTTAAACCTGAATCTTGTGTATGTAAATGAGTATTATGTTGCAGCCTCAATCGTTGGTGGAGTTATAATGGGAGCCGGATTCATAATGGGAGGATTTTGTCCGGGTACAGGACTAAGTGCACTTTCAATTGGCAAGATAGATGCAATGATTTTTTTCCTTGGAGGACTGACTGGCGCCTTTCTTTTTGCTGAATCATATCCATTTATTCAGAAACTGGCGAATGGGTCGTACAAGGGACCTGTAAAAATAAATGAAGAAATGGGCATTTCACCCGGGTTATTCACTTTTCTTATGATAATTGCAGCAGTTGGGATGTTCTGGATTGCTGAGATTGCAGAAAAGAAATTTGCCCGTCCTGATATAACAAGCGAAATTTAAATATCAAGCTGATGAACACAAGGGAAAAATTTTCTGTTGTTTTGTTAAGCATTGGGCTTATTCTTGCTTTATTACCACTTTCAGGAAGCAGCTCTTTTTCTGTAAAACCTAAAAAACTTCTGACTGAAATACTCGACGCAAATACATATTTTACAGTTGACCAGGTAGCAAGGTTTATCGTGTCAGAGGATAGTTCTGTTCAGATTATCGATCTCAGAACACCTGAAGAATTCAGGACAGTGAATATCCCTGGCTCAATAAATATTCCGTATACTAAATTTCTTGATAATGACCCTTCTACAAGTCTGAATAATGTAAAGGTCAGAAATATATTCTACTCCAACGGTGATTTTGATTCTAACTATGCACTTGCTATTGCAAGAGGCTTAAATATTAAGAATACTTTTGTGATGAAAGGGGGGTTGAATGAATGGTTCAATACAATTATGAACAGCAATTTTACAGGTGAGAGAATCTCGGCCAGGGAAAATGCATTGTTTGAAACCAGAACAAGAGCAAAAAAGATGTTTTCAGAAATGAATAGTCTGCCTGACAGTCTGAAAATGAAATTTATCCGGTCAAAACATTTTGCTGCGAAAAAACTTGACGGAGGTTGTGGATAGAAAGGAAAAAGGAAAAAGGAGAATATCAGGAAGCTGAACCCAGTAATAAAGAACTAGAAACAATTATTGATGGAATTAATAAAAAACAATAAAGTAGTAATCGCCATAGTCATGATAATACTGGTGCTGGTGGTTATCAGATCAATGGGTGCAAATCATTTCAGAAATGACGCAAAAAAATGGGCTGAACCATCAGTAAAAAAATCAAACAGAATAACATTAAAACAGGCAGAATCGCTTGCCGGAAAAAGACTTGTAATAAATCTTGACAAAGAGGGCAGCCATCTCAGGGAACTGACTGGAGAGATTCAAAATATACCGGCAGATTCAGTCTTGAGTAAAAACCATATTGCCTACATTATGAAACATGATGGTCCGGTATTGCTCTTTTCATTGGAACCGGGTTTATCTGCAAGAATTTGGATGATAATCAGTCAGATGGGTTGCAGAAATATTTACATCATTACTGATAGCCTTGACAATGAGGTCTTAAAATATAAATTCCGGCCAGATACCGTGATGAACTGACCGGAATTTTAGTATCATAAAAAGTCAGAAAAACTATTTTACAACTTCAAAATTATTCACATCAGCCGTTGTAAATGGAAGCCACGATAATAAGGTTCTCTGTTTAACCATTTTATTATACATAAAACCGTTGTTACCATATTTAAGCGTATGTGCATCGTATCCAAACAGACGAAGGTACGCTGTTGCAAATCCTGAATTATGACCTGTTCCGCAATAAACAACCACTGGTTTATCAATGGGGATAGATGCCATCTCATCCGTATATCCAAGGGTACCTTCGGGCTTATACCTTACAGAACCTGGTATATGTCCATCCTCATATTTGTCTTTCCGGTCAAGATTTATTATATAATACTTCCCCGGGTTGATGAACACTTCATCAGCTGTTATAAAGATGTTGGAAGTACCCTCTTCAAAAAGCTTCCTGAATCTCGCCGCCCCGATCTCTGAACCAGATAAAAGACCAGTTTTCAGATCGGGCATCCCATTCAATGAAGGTCTTTCATTTACAGTGTTTTCAAGATTGGTTTCGTACTTTCCGGAAACTCCTTTAAGCCACCCTTCCTGAGCATACTTGGTATTCCATGCACTCATTCCCCACCTCATGGAATAGACATTTCCATATCCCATGAGCCTTAAGAGGCACGTTGCATAACTTGATTCCTGTCCATCTTCACTAACTATTATAATCTTGTCAAATTCAAATGGTTTGATTCCAGTCTCAAAATATGAAGGTACTTCGCCGAATTTTTTATTCACTGCTCCTTTGATATGCCCCTCACTAAATTGCTTTGGTGATCTGATATCCACAACAAGGATATTTTTGCCCAGGCTTTCATTAACTATCGAGGCTTTGATAAGCGATGGAAATACCTTACTGTTTACATAATCCCCGTTTTCTTTAAGGTCTTTTAACAACAGGGATGTCTCATTGCCGATTTGCACCGTGCTTGTAGCGGTTGGACTAACTGTCTGAACTAAATCTTTTTTATTTTCAGTTGTTTTATTTTTACAGCCTGCGACTGATAAAATACTGATAATAATTACACAGTATATAAATAGATAATGTCTCCTCATATCAATGCTATTTCTGAGCAGTTAAGTTAACCGCGACTTTGTCCTTGTCGAAGGAAAGGGTTTCAGTACGGTTACCGAGATCATCATATTTGTAGGAAGTAATCGCAACTCCATTATCAGGACTATTGAGCAGGTTCCCGTTTTTATCCAGGTTTTTAGCTTCAATAATTGCTCCATGGCTATCGTATGTATTCTGTATAACAGGTACCAGCTTGCCGCCAACATATTCGTTATCCTGATCAAATAGCCGGGTTTCAAGTAAATAACCATTTTCATCGTATTTATTTACGCGTTTTGACCATCCCCAGTAAAGGTTCGACATCTGTCCGGTAACATTAAATACCGACTGGTTTTCAAGGTCACCATATTGGTTGGGGGTAAATGTGAAATATGAAACTCCAATATCACCGCAATTTTCTGCTGTACAGTTATAGAGAGTATCTGCTTTAAAATTTGCCATTCTTGTTGTATAACCCTTGTCATTATATGTAAATCTCAGCTCATAAAACGGACAGAAAGGATTCATAACAGTTTCTTCACCTTTAAGATTATAACGGAGTTCCCTTACCATTCCATCAGGAAGTACATTCCATTGCCATGAGTGGATCTTATTCCTGTTTTCTATCATGGACCCGTCTTTTCCTAAACACATCAGACCAACCCGGTTTCCATTGGCATCAAGAGCATATTCCAGTGCAAATATGCCAGCTGATTCTATCGGTTGGTTATCCTTATTAAAAAAGTGCTTAGTTTGCTTCTGTCCGGTATATTCATATGTAATTTTTGCAGTTCCCTGCATCGAAGAATAACCAAGAAGCACATTATTACGTACGTATTCTACGGATAGCAGATGTCCGGATTTATCATAAGTAAATTTATAGCTGTTTATGGTTTTTGCCTGGTCGGCAGTTATGGGATGAGTACCTTTTTCAATATCATAAGGGGTTTCACTGAATTGGAGATTCCTGTAATATTCAATGCCAGCGTGCATGTTTTTATTCGTAGTATTTCCGGTACATGATACCATGCTAATCACGAGTACCACTGTCAGGATTAACGGAATGATCAGTTTGCTCAATTTCATATTCTTAACTATTTTGGTTTATATTAATTATCAAAAATATTGAATATTTAGATCTGGTTATATATTAGACCTATATTTTAACAAATAATATAGGAAAATGTTTATGAAAGGCACATAGGTATTATGGTTTAAAGGCATAATGGGAAGAGGAGCCTGAAAAGTTTGAGACAGTGTTGAAGGAAATTCTTTTGGAACAACAAAAGGACGGAAGCCAATAATGTCTAAATTTGCAAACATCTAAAATTATTACTTCATGGATCAGTTCAGCAACCACCCGCTATACCGCAAGCATAATATTGATAGTGTCATGAGCTCATTATGGGAATTTTACAAGAATAAATTCCTGTCATTATTCCTTATGTCGCTTGTTATGTCTCTGGCAATGCAATATGCTTCATCTCTGGTAAATATGAAGGAATTGTCTGCAATCAGCGATCCAATGGTTTTGCTCGAAAAGATTAAGGATTTTCTAATCCCGATTCTGATAATTTCTCTGATAAATCTTCTCTTTACAACTATACTTCAGTACTATGTGCTCTTTAACCCGGTAAGCAATGAGAATACTGTCTTTGTTTCAATAGTAAAATCTCTGAAGTATTTTATCCCATATATCATTATTATGGTGCTGCTTGCCTTCGCAGGAACAATTGCCATAATTCTGGGAGTTTTTGTCCTGATTGTGGGCGCATTCTTCGCGATGATTTATGTGGTGACGGTTTACCTTTTCGTATTGCCCGTTATGATGGCTGAAGGAACAAATATCGGATCTACCATCTCAAGAACAATAAAACTCGTCAATAAAAACTTCTGGTCAAATATAGGCTGGGTGAGCGTATTTATTATAGTTATGTTAGTGATTTCAGTGGTCTTTTCAGGAATTATACTACTTCCTTTTACAGGAAACTTTATTAAGACAATTGTAAATCCCGATGATGCTACGAAACTGGTTGATGTCACATCGAAACCTTTATTCATAATATTATCGGCAATTGTAAGCGCTCTTACACTTCCCCTAATGCCAATATTTGCATGTATACTTTACTTCAACGGCAAGGCAGGTGAAGGACAAATTCAGCCGGCCCCAATAGTCTCAGATACAGAGCCAAATAAGGTACGCGTTGAAGATCTCTACGCCAAGCCATATTCAGATGATCATCCGGATAATCCGGAAAAGAAGGACTGAATTGGGTTTTTATATTAAAACGAAATCCTGTTAACTTCAGAGCCACTAAATATTATTCTCCCCCTTCACATAACCGAAGTTTGCAAGAATCCCGCCATCAACGTATAAGATATGCCCGTTGACAAAGTCGCTGGCTTTTGATGCCAGAAAAAGGGCTGCACTGGCAACATCCTCCGGTTCACCCCATCTGCCTGCAGGAGTACGGGCCATAACAAGATCGTTAAAAGGATGTCCGTTTTCACGTAAAGGAGCTGTCTGTGAGGTAATAATATAACCCGGACCTATACCATTGATCTGTATGTTAAACTTCGCCCATTCGCATGTCATGCTTTGAGTCAGGAGCTTTAGCCCTCCTTTAGCCGATGCGTAAGCAGAAACAGTATTCCGTCCATATACACTCATCATTGAACACATGTTTATAATCTTGCCACTGCGTTTTTCGATCATTTTTGGAGCAACTCTTTTCGAAATAATCAAAGGAGCAACTAGATCAACGTCTATAACCTGTCTGTAATCAGAAATTTCCATTTCAAGTATCGGAATCCTTCTTATGATACCGGCATTATTCACAAGAATATCAACTGAACCTACACATTTTTCAATCAACGAAATTCCTTTATCAACTTCATTTTCATCTGTCACATCGAATTTCAATGTAAAAACATCGAGGCCCTCTTTTTTAAATATCTCCCTGCAGCTCAAAAGTTTATCATCCTGGAGGTCATTCACACAAACTTTTGCACCTGACCTCGCTAACAATAAACCTATAGCCAGGCCGATTCCATGGGTCCCTCCCGTTACAAGTGCAACTTTTCCGGTAAGATCAAATAAATCTTTCATAATTATTATTCCGCTTTACTAATAGTTTAAACAACTGATTCACCTTTTTCCTCCCCTCCTCGCCCTGAAGGGCTAATATGATATATTAGAAGTAATTATATCATTTTTACAGAATTAAGCCCCCTTTAGGGGGTTTGGGGGCAAAAAATCTATCTTAGAGTATCAGCCCTTTAGGGGGTTTGGGGGCAAAAAATCTATTTCAGAGTGTCAGGTTGACGTATATCCATGTCGCCATAATCGAGATTCTCACCTGCCATCCCCCATATAAAGGTATAATTCGATGTTCCTGCTGCACTGTGAATGCTCCATGATGGCGAAATGACAGCCTGTTCATTCTTCATCCATATATGTCTTGTTTCATCCGGATCACCCATAAAATGACATACAGACTGTTTTTCAGGGACTTCAAAGTAGAAATAAGTCTCCATCCTCCGGTTATGTGTATGAGCCGGCATTGTGTTCCAAACGCTGCCTGTTTTAAGTTCTGTCATTCCCATCTGAAGCTGGCAGGTATCGATTACACTGTTTACGAGCAACTTATTAACTTTCCGGTGATTCGACGACTCCGCAGTTCCCATTTCCACTACTTCTGCCTCTGCAAGAGTAACCTTCCTGGATGGATATTCATGATGTGCCGGCGCTGAATTAATATAAAGTTTAGCTGGTCTGCCAGGATCTTCGGACTCAAAAATGACATCACGCGTTCCTTTCCCAAGGTATAAAGCTTCTTTAAATCCAATTTTATAGATTGTATCACCTGCATGAATCACAGAATCTCCACCAATATTAATAATTCCCATTTCCCTTCTGTCGAGAAAGTTTTCCGATTTAAGTTCATCAGTAGTTTCCAGGAATAACTTTTTTTTAACCGGCATAGCTCCTCCTGCAATAAAACGATCATACATTGAATATACAAGAGTTATCTCCTCCGGCTTAAAGATGTTTTCAATAAGGAACTCTTTCCTGAGCCGGGCAGTATCCCAGGTTTTGACATCGAGAGGATGAGCTGCATATCTAAGTTCTACTTTCATAATATCATAATTAGAATGATTCTCTTATAAACTAAATGGCATGAGGCGTAAGGCGTGAGGCGTAAGCTATCAGTAACAGTTGCCTCTAGCCTGTAGCCTGTAGCCTGTAGCCCGTAGCCTATAGGCTGCCTCCCGATTCTTATTTCTTCCCAAATAATGCCTCGAGCACGCCGTCATTTATTTTGCACTTTTCAAACTTCACATTTTCAGTCAATTCAATAAATGTTGCTTTTGCCTCTTCAGCAGTTGGTTTTGGTCCTTTACCAGCCCAGAAATCTATAATTTTCTGATAACCAGCAGGTTTTGAAATAGTCATTAAACTGCTTTCCGAACCGATTTTTTTAATTGTCCACCATGACCAGCCAATGTTATTGGTTTCAAACAAATTCACAGCTGCTTTAAACCATTCATTATTATTTTCACCCGATTCGCCCATCCACAATGGTGCATTGTATTTCTCCCTCATGTCGAGATACTTCTGGATTGTCTCTACAGTGGTCGGATTCCAGTATTTATGAAAACTATAAACCATATTATTATCCCAGGGTGGTGTTAGTCCTGTAAAATCATTTGCGAACTGGTTACCTTCAATGAAAATAATATGTTTCCTGTCAACTACACGAATCTCTTTCGTGATTTCAGTGAATAATTTCTTCAAAGATTCATTGCCTTCGAGTTTATAATTGGTCTCATTAATAAGGTCATATCCGCCGATCCATTCTTCATCTTTATATCGCTCCGCGAGCTTTTTCCAGAGAGCAATGGTTTTATTCTGATTTGCCTCACTCTCCCATAGCCTTGGTTTAAGTGTATCGATGTCAGCTATAGGTTTGTCATTTCCCTGTCCGCCGGGAGTTGCATGTAAATCAAGAATAAGATATATATTATTCTTTTTACACCATGAAAGAAGGTTATCAGTTAGTTTAAACCCGGTTTCCAACCATGTGTTTTGACCTTTAACAGGTTCTTTATTGATTGGCAAGGTAAAGAGATTGAAATGCATTGGCAACCTGATTGAATTAAATCCCCATTTCTTGAGCGCTTCAATATCTTTCTCCGTTATCATATTATCAAGATAACGGGTGTAGAACTCATCGCAGTTCTTCTGCCCTATCAATTGGGAAATCTTCGCTTTTATTTCAGTCTGGGTACCTGCCACATCAGATAGCTGAAACATATATGGTTCCTGCAACATCCAGCCGCCGAGACCGATTCCCCTGAGAAGAACATTTTGACCCTTTTCATTTACAATCTGTTTTCCCTGTACTTTCAGGAAGCCCTGGCAAAATACCAAATTCCCGGCAAGAACAAAATAGAATGCGACAGCAAAAGAAATAACGATTTTTTTCATAACAATTATTTAAAATTAACAAATAATTTTTGTTTTTTTCAGTCCCCCTCCATTCTTCCTTTTTTATTGCCCCCTAGGGGTTGTTTAAAAAGTCCTTTGTCTTTTTATAAAATTCCTTTATCAATCAATCTGGTTATCTCAGTGCCAGCCATAAGGAATCCGCCGACTCCATAAACTTCAGTCATTTCTCTTGTTACGCTTTTAGGATCGGCCCCGATAGGTTGAATAAATCCCACCTTACCGTCGGGCCATACGGATGTAACCATTGATTTCCATCCCTTTATTATTGAAGGAAGATAGGTCGTCTTGTCGAGATAACCATTATTTACACCCCATGCCATCCCATAAACAAAAAAAGCTGTTGCACTCATTTCAGGATTTGGATAACTGGACGGATCAAGAAGGCTGGCATGCCAGAATCCGTCAGGAGATTGTAATTTAAGAAGCTTCTGAGCCATTTTCTTAAAAATAGTAACAAAGTAATCCCTGTGTTCGTATTTTGCCGGAAGCTCTCGTATGATAATCGGTAATCCTGCGAAAACCCAGCCATTACCTCTTCCCCAGAATACTTTCGCTCCATTTGCCTCTCTTTTTGTGAAATAATTGGAATCTCTGAAATAGAGATCCTCATCTTTATCGTAAAGATAATCTGTTGTGGCCTTATACTCTTTGTACATAAAATCAAGATATTTTCTTCTGCCTGTTACACTTGCCATTTTTGCCCAGACTGTTGGCCCCATGAACAGAGCATCGCACCATGACCATCGTTGTGTGGACCAATAATTGTCGGTGTTTTCAAACTTGAGATCACCTGTAGCAGGATTCTTAATTATCTGATCAAGATAATTCCTCATCGGTTTGATCATATTCTTATCGCCATATTTTCTATAAAGTTCAATGTAAAGCTGACCTATGCAATAATCATCAGCATGATACCTTCCAAGAGGATTATCCCTGACCTGGTATGACCAACCGGTTTTATCCGAAATTCCCCTGAGCCACTCATAATATGAATTATCTCCGGCAATGGATGCCCACTCTATCATTCCGGCAAAAAGAGCTCCATTTGTCCAGTCAGTAAGATCGTGAGTCAGCGGAGTGCTGATCTGCCAGTCTGCAACTGCTTTCAGTACACTTTCAATATCAGTTTTATTCAATTCAGAATTAAAAGAAGGTACTGTCTGCACCTGTGAGAAAACAGAGAAAGAGCAAAGTAATAGACTCACTGTCAAAATTCTTTTATTGGTTCTCATCTATGGTGATTTCCCGGATTAATAAAATACATCTATAATTACTTTGGACTTATTACCGACTTGTTGCCTGTTGGTTGTTGCCAGGGGTTAATTTATATCTGATCAGAACAAGTAACCAGTAACCAGCAACCAGTAACTTTCTTTACTTTTACTTTTTGACTTTTGACTTTAATCTTTATGTATTTCTTGATAAATTGATTTGTTATTCATAATTTCGTGATCGTTAACGAAACAATAATCTTCAAATTTAAATAATTTTACTATCCCTTTTAAGATATGAAACCATTTATTCATGATAATTTTCTTTTAGGGACTAAGACAGCCGAAAGACTATTTCATAAATATTCTGATAATCAACCAATTATAGATTTTCATTGCCATCTTTCTCCTGCAATGATAGCCGACGACCGGCAATTTGCCAATCTTACCCAAGCCTGGCTTGAAGGTGATCATTACAAATGGCGGGCCATGAGAACAAACGGAGTCAATGAAAAATTCTGCACCGGTGATGCTTCGGACCAGGAAAAATTTAAAAAATGGGCGGAGACAGTCCCTGCTACAGCCGGAAATCCGCTTTATCACTGGACACATCTCGAGCTTGCAAGGTATTTCAACATTACTGAACTTCTTTCAGCCTCATCAGCTGCCGGAATATATGAAATATCCACATCCATGCTGCATACAAAAGAGTTCAGCACCAGATCTTTAATAAGGAAAATGAAAGTTGAGGCAATCTGCACTACCGATGACCCTGCGGATACTCTTGAACACCATCTGAAGCTGAAAGATTCTTTTGAAATTAAAGTACTGCCGACTTTCCGTCCTGATAATGTTATTAAAACAGAGGACCCTGAGAATTTCAAATCATATATACAGAAACTAGAACTTGCAAGCAGTACTGAGATACGGAACTTCGACACTCTTCTTGAGGCCTTAGATAAAAGGCACAATTTCTTTCATCAAACGGGATGCAGATTATCTGATCACGGTCTTGACCGTTTTTATTTCACCTCCTTTTCTTCACACGAGATTGAGACAATCTTCAGGAATCTGCTTGAAGGAAAAATCATTTCGTTGCAGGAAGCCGAACAATACAAAACAGCCGTGATGCTTGAACTTTGCAGAATGAATCACAAAAGAGGCTGGGTTCAGCAGTTTCATGTTGGTGCAATAAGAAATAACAATTCAAGAATGTTCAGGATGATGGGACCTGACACCGGCTGGGACTCAATCGGAAATCCACAGGATGTATTGAAAATATCCAAATTTCTAAATGAACTTGATAATAATGACCAGCTTGCCAAAACGATCCTATATAATCTGAATCCTGCAGATAATGAGATGATGATTACTATGGCCGGGAATTTTAATGATGGCTCGGCAGCGGCGAAAGTTCAATATGGTGCAGCATGGTGGTTTCTCGACCAGAAAAGTGGAATGGAAAAGCATCTTAAGGATCTTGCAGCTCTCGGTATATTAAGGAGATTTATAGGAATGGTCACCGATTCACGAAGTTTTCTCTCCTACCCCCGTCACGAGTATTTCAGACGCCTGGCATGTAATCTTGTCGGTGAAGAGGTTGAAAAAGGCCATATCCCCGATGAAGAAGAAATATTAAAACCAATGATTGAAGGGATTTCATACAGGAATGCAAAAGAGTATTTTGGATTTTAACCACCTTCCCTCCCGATAGTTATCGGGACTTCACTCATCTGGGGGAAAGAGTAAAAACATGATAAATAACACATTATACATGAATGAATTAAATCTGAATGATAAAATAGCAGTTATAACCGGGGGTGCTGGCATTATCTGCTCAACCATGGCCAGGTCGCTTGCTTCGCATGGTGTCAGAACAGTAATCCTCGACCTTAACAAAGAAGCCGCAACTGATGTTGCCAGACAGATTGAAAAAGAGTTTAATACACCCTCCATAGGCGTTGGTGCAAATGTTCTGGATAAAACTTCGCTTGAAGAGGTATTGAAAGAAATTCATGAAAGATTCGGCCCTGTTGACATACTTATAAACGGAGCAGGTGGCAACTCCCCGTCAGCCACTACAATAGCAGAAAAAATGACTGGAACAGATGATGAAAAACTTGAAGAGACATTTTTCGGGCTTCAGACAGAAGGATTTGATAAGGTGTTTGACCTGAATTTCAAAGGAACGCTGATACCGACAATGGTTTTTGCAGCTGACCTGGTCAAAAAAAAATCAGGAGTGATAATTAACATTTCATCAATGAATTCATACCGGCCATTGACCAAGATAGCTGCTTATTCAGCAGCAAAAGCTGCAATTAATAATTTCACACAATGGCTGGCGGTTCATTTCGGAAAAACAGGGGTCAGGGTTAATGCAATAGCTCCGGGTTTTCTGCTAACAAATCAGAACAGATTTCTCTTAATTGATGAAAAAACCGGAGGTCAGACACCAAGAGGCAAAAAAATAACAAATGGCACACCGATGGAGAGGTATTGTGAACCTGAAGAATTAACCGGAACACTTATATATCTTGTTTCTGACCTATCAAAATTTGTTACAGGAGTGGTAATACCTGTTGATGGTGGATTTAGTGCGTATTCAGGAGTGTAAAAACACAGGGCACAGGGAAGAATAAAGAGATTAAAGACAAAAGACAAAAGATAAAAGATAAAAGTAAAAACACAAAAGTTAATCTTCAGAAATATTTACTTAACAAGGGAAGAGCAACAAGCACAAGAAACAAATTACTATCTAATTATAACCAAAATACAGACTATGCTGAAGAATGTAATAGTGGCTCAGTCGGGCGGACCCTCACCGGTAATTAACAGTTCATTGAGAGGTATCATAGAAACCTGCCGGATGTTCCCTGACAAATTCGGAAAGTTATATGGAGGATGGCATGGGATAGAAGGAGTTTTAAATGAGGAGCTTCTTGATCTTTCAGCTCAGAATGAGGAGGAGATCGCTCTGTTAAGAAACACGCCTGCTGCAGGAAGCATAGGTACATGCCGGTATAAGCTCAAAGATAATCAGCAAAGAGATTTTCAAAGAATAATTGATGTGTTTAAGGCTCATGACATCGGATACTTTTTCTATATAGGTGGCAATGATTCACAGCACACTGTTTTCAAAATAAGTGAAATGGCTAAAACAAGTGGTCTCGATCTGATTGCAGTAGGTGTGCCAAAAACAATTGATAATGATCTGGGTGATAATGATTTCAAGCTTATTGATCACACACCTGGGTATGGAAGTGTTGCACGATACTGGTCGCATATAATTCAAAATGCCAATGAAGAAAATATGGGCTCCGCTCCTGCTGATCCGGTATTGGTAATACAGGCCATGGGACGAAAAATAGGATATATACCCGCCGCTTCAAGACTGGCTGATCCTGACAGAAACATGCCGTTACAGATCTATTTGGCTGAATCAAAGGTGTCTATCGATAATCTGGTTGACAATGTTAATGACCAGTTGAAAAAAGACGGCAGATGCATTGTTGTTGTAAGTGAGGGATTCGATGTGGGAAGTATTGGCGAGGTGAAAGATGCTTTTGGCCATACATCATTCGGATCGAGTCAGAATTCAGTCTTTCAAACAGTTGTGAATTATTTGAATCTTAAAGGACTGAAGTCAAGGGGTGCAGCCAGGGGGCAGGTTATGGGTACCGATCAGCGTGATACCACTGCTTATGCCTCTATCGTCGACCTTGATGAAGCATATAAGGTTGGACAGAAGGCTGTTGAGTTAGGATTAAATGATGGAAACGGATGGATGGCAACAATACTTAGGGAACCTGGTTTAATATATAATGTCAGGTACGATAAAGTCCCTCTTGAAAAAGTTGCGCTCTCGGAAAGAACGTTTCCTGAACAATGGATTGCTAAAAATCGTTACGATGTTACAGATGAATTTCTTAAATATGCCAGACCATTGATTGGAGAAGACTGGCCATCAGTACCACTGATCAACGGGAGACAAAGATTTGCAAGATTTGAGATGAAATTTGCCGGCAAGAAATTGACTGAATATAAACTGGAAGCATCAGAAAAACAGTAACTTAAAGTCTTTTACCTTTTAAATATTATGAATCCACAGGAACAGTTATCAGCGCTGAAGCCGGAGAAGCAGTTTTTTATAGGAATTGATTCCGATGGTTGTGCTTTTGACACAATGGAAATAAAACAGAAAGAGTGCTTCTGTCCTAACTTCATAAAGTACTTCCGAATGCAGCCAGTTTCAAAGTATGCACGCGAGACTTGGGAATTTGTGAATCTCTATTCAACTCACAGAGGATGCAATCGGTTCCTTGCCGTCAATGAGACCCTTAGGTTACTGGCAACCCGTCCGGAAATAAAAGCCCGGAATTTTATTGTTCCTTCAGCTGCGCCGCTAATTGAATGGACCAGAAAAGAGACAAAGCTTGGGAATCCAACATTAAAAAATTATGCTGATGAAACAAATGATCCCTTCATTAAAACGACACTCGAATGGTCATTGAAGGTCAATGAGGATATCGAAAAAATGGTATTCGGAATAACTCCCTTCCCTTTTGTCAGAAAGTGCCTGGAGAAAATTAAGTCAGATGCAGATGTAATGGTAGTTTCACAAACACCTTTTGAAGCTTTGAAGCGTGAATGGGAAGAGAACGGAATCGATCATTTTCTCAGGATGATAGCCGGTCAGGAACACGGAACCAAAGCCGAACATCTTAAATATGCTGCGAAGGGCAAATATCATGATGAGAAAATTCTTATGATAGGTGACGCTAATGGAGACCTTAAGGCAGCCAAATCTAATGGAGTCCTGTTTTTTCCGATCAATCCCGGAAAAGAAGAAGAATCGTGGGAAAAGTTATATAAAGAAGGACTTGACAGGTTCTTTTCAGGACATTATAAAGGTACTTATGAGGAAGAACTTATAAGAGAGTTTGAGACTTATTTGCCTGAACATCCGCATTGGAAGTAAAAAAATTAAGTAATTGCAAATTGCAGATGAACTATTTATTAAAGATTCACCACGGAGGACACGGAGGAACACGGAATTATTCAACAAGCAATTCCGTGATAATCCGTGATCTCCGTGGTTAATAAAAAGAACATGATCTATTACAAATCCGGTTCTGAGAATACAGTAATAAGCTCAGGAGATCTCGAAGCAGGGATTATTTCTGCACTGGAAAGACTCGGCGACAGGAAGAGGGTTCTTGTTGTTCCTCCCGACTGTACCAGGTTTCATTCAAGAGCCGGTGAACTGACTTCTTATATTTACAGGTATTATAAGGATAGCCTTAAAGATATCCTTCCTGCTCTTGGCACGCACTCTCCCATGACTGACGATCAGATTGATTTTATGTATAAAGGAGTACCAAAATCACTCTTTCGTGTACATGACTGGAGAAATGATGTAGTCACTGTAGGTACAGTGCCTGGGGAATTCGTTTCTCAGATAACCGATGGCGCCCTGAACTACTCATGGCCTGCGCAGCTTAACAAACTGGTTTTCAATGGCGGACATGATCTCATATTATCAGTCGGCCAGGTTGTTCCTCATGAAGTTATTGGCATGGCAAACTATAATAAAAACCTTTTTGTCGGAACGGGCGGAAGTGAAGGAATAAATAAGAGTCATTTTATCGGAGCTGTTTATGGTATGGAACGCATCATGGGCAAAGCTGATAACCCTGTTAGGTCATTGCTGAATTATGCCTCTGTCCACTTTACGAGCCATCTGCCCATTGTCTATATACACACTGTCATCGGATATGATGTGACAGGGAAACTGGTAGTAAGAGGGCTTTTTATAGGTGATGATAATGAAGTATTCCGGCTTGCATCGGAACTTTCCCTGAAGGTTAATTTTAATGTACTTGATAAACCTTTAAAGAAAGTTGTAGTTTATCTCGAACCTGATGAATTTAAAAGCACCTGGCTGGGGAATAAAAGCATTTACCGAACCAGGATGGCGATGGCAGACAATGGGGAACTTATTGTTCTGGCTCCTGGCTTAAAAGAGTTCGGCGAGGACAAGGAAATTGACCGGTTGATAAGAAAATATGGCTACCGCGGAACATCGACTACATTGAACTTTCTGAAAGAGAATGAAGAACTTAACAATAATCTTAGCGCAGCCGCACATCTGATTCATGGAAGTTCCGAAGGAAGATTCTCTATAACTTACTGTCCCGGACATCTGACAAGGGAAGAAATTGAATCTGTAAACTTTAAATATCATGATCTGAATGATATGGTGAAGAGATACAATCCAGGAATACTGAGAGATGGTTTAAACAAGATGGAAGATGGCGAGGAGATTTATTTTATTTCAAATCCTGCTCTCGGTTTATGGACTTCAAAGCAACGGTTAGTGTAAATAATTTATTAAATTCATGAGATGATAAACTGGGGAATTATCGGGTGTGGTAATGTTACTGAAGTTAAAAGTGGTCCGGCTTTTAATAAAGTCAGGGATTCAAAACTGATTGCCGTTATGAGGCGTGATGCCTTACTGGCTAAAGATTATGCCCAAAGGCATAATGTTCCAAAGTTTTATTCAAAAGCTTCAGATCTCATTAACGACAATGATATTAATGCTGTTTATATCGCTACTCCGCCAGAGAGCCATGCAGAATATGCAATTGAAGCAATAAAGGCTGGCAAACCGGTCTATATTGAGAAGCCAATGGCTGTAAGTTACACCGAGTGTCAGAAAATTAATAAAGCTGCTGAAAAATACCAGGTTCCGGTTTTCGTGGCATATTACAGAAGAGCTTTACCCGGATTCCTTTTGGTAAAAGATCTGATTGAAAATGACAGAATAGGGAGAGTCCGCTTTTTGATAATTCAGTTGTTTAAGGCTCCTTCTGCAGAGGAAAAAACAGGGAAACCATCATGGCGTGTTGACCCTAAAATCTCAGGCGGCGGACATTTCTTCGATCTGGCTTCACATCAGCTTGATTATCTTGATTTTCTTTTTGGACCTGTTAAGAAAGTCAAATCGATTGCTGTTAATCACGCCGGTCTTTATAGAGCAGAAGATTTTGTGTCGGCAGAGTTTGTTTTTCGCCATAATATAATTGCCACCGGTTCATGGTCGTTCAGTGTTCCTATGGAGAGCGGAAGGGATATTATTGAGATTATCGGAGAAAAAGGATCTATAAGATTTTCCACCTTTAGTTTTGAACCAATTGTTCTCATAAATGCATCAGGACGTCAGGAATTCATCAATGAAAGACCTGAGCATGTGCAGTATTTTCTTATTGAAAAAATTGTTCAATCGTTAAATGGACAAGGAGTATCTCCGAGTACAGGAAAAACCGGAGCCAGGACAAGCAAGGTTTTGGATGAAGTGGTGGCAGAATATTATAAAGGAAAGGCGTAGAGGCGTAGAGGTTTTCCTTAAAATAGAAACAGTTGAGCCGTTTAGCCTTTAAGCCGTCATTAAATAAGTGATAAGAAATGAAATAATGAATTTACAAATCATATAATATAATAACTATGAGTAATCTATCGGATATCGGATTAATTGGACTCGCTGTAATGGGAGAGAATCTTGTCCTTAACATGGAGAGTAAGGGATTCACAGTTTCTGTATTCAACAGGTCGACACAAAAGGTTGATGATTTTCTGGCCGGAAGAGCCAAAGGCAAAAATATTATAGGAACTCATTCCATTAAGGAGCTTGTAGGATCTCTCGACCGGCCAAGGAAGGTAATGCTGATGATCAAAGCCGGAAGCGCTGTGGATGATATGATAAATACTCTCATTCCTTATCTTGCACCCGGTGATATTATTATTGATGGCGGTAACAGTCATTTCCCCGACACCAACAGGAGAACAGCCTTTGTGGAAAGCAAGGGTCTACTCTATATAGGAACCGGAGTATCCGGAGGTGAAGAGGGGGCATTACTCGGACCTTCCATCATGCCCGGGGGATCGAAAGCCGCATGGCAATATGTGAAGCCAATCTTTCAGGCCATTGCTGCCAAAGTCGATGGTGGCACTCCTTGTTGTGACTGGGTTGGAGAGAATGGAGCCGGTCATTTCGTGAAAATGGTCCATAATGGTATCGAGTACGGTGATATGCAGCTCATTACCGAAGCTTACCAGATTATGAGAGATCTCCTCCATCTGAGCGCCGATGAGATGCACCTCATTTTTAAGGAATGGAATGAGACCGAACTCGACAGTTACCTTATTGAAATAACCAGGGACATTCTGGCATATAAAGATACGGATGGGAAACCGCTTGTTGATAAAATCCTTGACACTGCCGGGCAGAAAGGTACCGGCAAATGGACAGCTGTTACAGCCCTCGATCTTGGAATTCCGCTTACTTTAATTGGAGAAGCAGTCTTTTCCAGATGTCTTTCTGCCTTAAAAGACGAACGCGTGGAGGCATCAAAAATATTGCTTGGTCCTGCTCCTGATTTTAAAGGTAACAAGAATAAATTCATTGACGACATAAAGGAGGCACTCTATGCATCAAAAATTGTCTCATATGCCCAGGGTTATTCGCTTATGAAAGCTGCCGCTGAAGAATATAAATGGAAACTTAATTACGGTGGCATTGCCCTTATGTGGCGCGGAGGATGTATAATTAGATCAGCCTTCCTTGGCAAAATCAAAGAGGCATTCGATAATAATCCGTCGGTTACAAACTTGCTTCTCGATCCTTTCTTTAAAGATAAAATGGAAAAAGCACAGGAAGGATGGAGAAATATTGTGTCTGCTTCTGCAATTAATGGTATTGCTATTCCTGCCATCTCATCAGCTCTGGGCTACTTTGATGGTTACCGCTGTGGAAAACTGCCCGCTAATCTGTTACAGGCCCAACGCGACTATTTTGGCGCACATACATACGAAAGGACCGATAAACCAAGGGGTGAATTCTTCCATACTAACTGGACCGGCCGTGGCGGTACAACAGCATCTTCGACATATAATGTCTGATTTTAATTTATAAATCAACCCGAATATGCCGGAAATTAAAAAAGTCGGTAATTACAGATGGACAGTCTGTGCCCTTATCTTCTTTGCAACCACAATAAACTACCTCGACCGACAGGTAATCGGAATTCTTAAACCACTGCTTGAAACTGATCTCAATATCGGAGAAGTTGAATATGGAAATATTGTTTTTGTATTCCAGCTGTTTTATGGACTTTCAATGTTACTGGCGGGACGTCTTATAGATAAATTCGGCTCGAAGATAGGTTACGGAATATCCGTTCTTCTATGGAGTATTGCAGCGATAGGACATTCATTTGCAAAAGGGGCAATAAGTTTTGGATTCTGGAGAGGGTTATTGGGTATCGGAGAATCAGGGAACTTTCCAGCGGCTATAAAGACAATTGCCGAATGGTTCCCGAAAAAAGAACGGGCGCTCGCAACAGGGATCTTTAATTCAGGAGCAAACGTTGGAGCGATAGTTGCACCAGTCGCAGTACCAGCTATAGTAATCGCCTGGGGATGGCAGGCAGCCTTTATCATCACCGGCTCCATCGGGTTCATATGGATCATTCTATGGTTTATCTTTTATGAGTTACCTGAAAAGCAAAGAAAACTCTCATCTGATGAACTTGAATTAATAAAAAGTGATCTGGATGAAAAAGCCGAAAGTGAAAAGCCAATTCCATGGGTTCAGCTTCTGCGGTATCGTCAGACATGGATTTTCTTTATAGGAAAAGCATTAACAGATCCTATATGGTGGTTTTACCTCTTCTGGATACCCGGCTGGCTTTCAACAGTAAGAGGAGCTGGTCTTGATATTAAGTCATTTGGTCTTCCGCTGGTTGTAATATACACGTCAACAACTATTGGAAGCATATCAGGAGGATGGCTTTCATCTTTTATGATATCTAAAGGAATGTCTCCATTCAATGCACGAAAATACACGATGCTCATTTTTGCTCTGCTGGTTATTCCTGTCTTCTTCGCTCAGTCAAACGGTGTTAGCACATGGGGAGCTGTGGCTCTTATAAGTCTCGCTGCTTCATCACATCAGGCATGGTCAGCTAATATATTTACCACAGTGTCAGATGCTTTTCCTAAAAGAGTTGTCAGTTCAGTGACCAGTATCGGTGGAATGGCCGGAGCCATTGGTGGTGCATTTGTTTCTGTATTTGCAGGCCATATTCTAAATTTCTTTAAAAAGGCCGGCCATATTGAAACAGGATATACTATTATGTTTACTATAGCTTCCTGTGCATATATTCTTGCATGGATCATTATGAATGTTTTTGCGCCGAAGGTTAAAAAAGTGAACATTGATTAATTAAAGCTTTAAGGATCAGAAATCATGCCTGTAAAAAAGTCAAGGATTAAGGATATAGCCAGAATGGCGGGTGTTTCTATAGGTACTGTAGACCGGGTAATCCACGACAGAGGTGAAGTTGCGGAAAAAACAAGGCTGAAGGTTAAGCAAATATTGATAGAGACCAATTACTCCCCCAATGTAATGGCTCAGGTGTTGAAATCAAAAAAACGATTTCATCTTGTTTCGCTTCTTCCCGAACCTTCAGAAGACAATGCATTTTGGAAGAAGCATCCTCTCGGCATGATAAAAGCTATTGCAGAACTAGATCCCTTTCCGGTTACACTCACGCAGATAACATTCGATATACAGAGCGAAGATGATTTTCAAAAGAAAACAGATATCATTTTTGATCTCAGTCCCGATGGAGTTCTTCTGGCACCAATTTTCAAAGCAGAATCTCTGACATTTTGTTCACGGCTCCAGAAAGAAAAAATCCCCTTCGTTTTTGTAGATGGTTATATTGAAAATACTGATTTCCTCGCATATATCGGTGAAAACACCTTCCAGAGCGGAAGAGTGGCAGGCCAGCTAATTGACATGGTTACTCCTGAGAACAGTGATATATTGATTGTGACCATCGCCAGAAATATCCGTAATGTACATCACCTGACCAGCCGTACCGATGGATTTATGAGTTATTTCCGGAATTCAGGCAAGAACAGAGGCAGAAAGATTATCCTGAATATTCCCGACCCTTCATACGACGTCGTTAAAATGGCGATCGATGATAATCTTCTCATAAATCCCGGAATTAGCTCCATTTTTATAACTGGTTCAAGATCGTATCTTATAGCTTTACACCTGGAGAATAAAGGATTAAAATCAATCGATCTTGTAGGTTACGACCTTCTTGATTCAAATGTCAGGTTTTTAAAATCAGGCACTACAAGGTTTCTGATCGGTCAGAGACCTGAAGAACAAACATATAAGGGGATAAAAAAGCTATTTGAATACCTTTCGCTTCATAAAATTCCTGACAAAATTGAATACCTTCCTGTTGATATAGTAACATCTGAAAATGTTGACTTTTTCTTATGATCGTGCCCCCCGCCTTAGTTTTTAAAATGTAACGTCATGAAAGTATTGGGTAAATATTCAATTGGTCTCGGCGACAGATTCGGACACCAGGGAAATGCACAGTTAAAAGCAATTATTACTGCAGCTGAAAAGGGAATCGACATAACACCCGTCTGGAATAAATCAAATCGCGAACACATCACAATCGGGACACAACCAATCGACGTCAGGATTGAAGCCGATTCCGTTACAAAAGTTTCCGGATTTAAAAAGCCTTATTTTGTCGATGCTGATCATATAAACATTGATACGGTTGATCGTTTTATAGCATGCTCCGATTTTTTTACAATTGATGTCGCATCTTTTATTGGCAAGAAAGCTGATAAGGAAGATATAAATGAATTCCTGTCAGATGTTGAAAAGTACAGTAGTATCGTGAAAATCGTCGGATCAGAGTTGTCGCTTAATACATCAAAATCGCAGATAAAGCAGATTGCTGACAGATATCTCTTAGCTGCGAAAAAAGCGGGGGATATCTACAGGAAAATTGAAAAGGCTAAAGGCAAAGGCAATTTTATTACTGAAGTTTCAATAGATGAAGTGGCTCTATCCCAGACTCCCGTTGAACTTTTTTTTATTCTTAAAATGCTTGCTTCTGAAAAGATCCCTGTTCAGACAATAGCTCCGAAGTTTTCAGGCAGGTTCAATAAAGGAGTTGATTATGCTGGCAACCCTCTCCTGTTTGCAAAGGAATTTGAATCCGATCTTATGGTAATAGATTATGCAATTAAGGAATTTGGTTTGCCTGATAACCTGAAGATGAGTGTCCATTCAGGTTCGGATAAGTTTGCGATTTATCCTCACATAGGTTCTATAATCAGAAAATATAATAAAGGAATGCACCTGAAAACAGCTGGTACTACATGGCTCGAAGAGGTGATCGGTCTTGCCATATCAGGAGACGAAGGTCTGTCTTTTGTCAAAGATATTTATTTTAAATCGCTGGAAAACATAGAAGAGCTAACAGCTCCTTATTCCGATGTTATTGACATTGAAGTTACTTCACTCCCTTCAGTAAATGAAGTTTCGCAATGGAACAGCAATCAGTTCTCAGCCTCATTAAAGCATATACCAGGAAATCGTGGCTACAATCCAAATATGAGGCAATTGTTACATGTTGCATATAAGCTTGCAGCATTAAAGATGAAGGATTATATCAGGCTGTTGGAATTGAATGAGAAGACCGTTTCGGAGTGTGTTTATGAGAATATCTATAACAGACACATTTGCAGGTTATTCGACATAAAATAAGGCTATTAAATGCAGAAAAGGTGCGAATTTAATTACGCACCCTTCCAGAATAACCCTTTTAACTATTTGAAAGCTACCTTCAATAAATTAATCATAACTATCCATGAACATTTGACGTAGCCGGGAATAAACATACTACAGTCATGTGTTAAAAAATAATATAACAGACGAACAGGTAAGATTTCAGGATAGATAGCCTTATTATACTGTTGAAAGAGAACCGTTACTCCTGAGTTTTTTCCCCGCTGATCGGTTTTGGTTCTGTCTGATGCAGGTCAAATACCATGATTTCATTCATTCCTTCCCGCAGCCAGGGTGAAGGGCAAAAGAGTCGTTTTTGGGGCCCGATATTCCAATAACGTCCCAGATTATGCCCATTTATCCAAACAATTCCTTTTTGGTAGTTTGAAAGATCGAGATAAGTGTCTGAATATAAATTCCCCTCTCCTCTTGATAGTACAAAACTGCCACGAAAGAAAACTCCGGGCTTTTTAATTGATTTCCCTGAAGATCTGAGATCCCAAATATATTTTCTGTCCATCGGAAGATTGTAAACCTGCCAGTTAAGCAATGTCGTTCCGTTAAGAGTAACGCTATCAGTAATGCCTTTTCTGTCTATTATATTCTTTCCAAAATTTAACCTTCCCATTGCTTCAACGAATATCTCAAGTATCGGTTTTTCAACATTGCTGGCCGGGATATCGATTGAGTTTATTCCCTCTCTCCTGTCCAGTTTTCCAATATAACTGTTATTAAGAAAAACTGTAGCATAATCATGGATATCCGTAACAATAAGCTTTCCGCTCTTTTGACCGGTAAGCTCAGTTTTATATAATATAAAACCATGGTCCTGACCATAAGCTTCAAATGTCTTGGGGTGAACTGAAGCTACAGGTTGTGGAAGATTATCCCATACTGCCGTAAAAGGCTGCATATCAACTGAGGTCACCTCAATGGCAGGAATCTGCATTGGCATAGGGAAAGGTTTCTTCTCTTTCGGAAGATATGAATTTATAAGATCGCGCAGAGCTATGTAGTTAGGAGTAGCCTGCCCCTGTTCATTTATCGGTGCATTGTAGTCGTAGCTTGTTATATCAGGTTCGTAACCGTTTCCTCCTGAATTGGCTCCTGCAGTAAAAGCAAAATTTGTTCCTCCATGAATAACATAAAAATTAAAGGATTTTTTATTGTCCATCAGGAACTTAACTTCCTTTAATAACTCAGCTGAATCACGTTTTGCCCATTTCTCACCCCAGTGTGTAAGCCAGCCGGGATAAGTCTCACTGCTGAAAACAGGGACTCCCGGGTTGATCTTTTCTGCAAGAGCAAAATCAGCTAATGAGCTTCCTGAATCAAGACCAACAGCACTACCCGGAAGAGTTCCTGCCGCCAGCATTTCTGCGGTTGGACCATCGGCTGTGTATGTTGGTATATCAATTCCCAGGGAAGCCCAGATTTGTTTCAATTTTAGTAAGTAATTCTTGTCATTCCCATAACTTCCGTATTCATTTTCAATCTGTAACATCAGCACCGGTCCGCCCTTTGTCACCAGATATGGTTTTATCACCTCCGCCAATTTAGCCATAAACCGTTCCGCAGCTGCCATATATCGCTGATCGAGGCACCTCAGCTTAATATCAGGTATTTTAAGAAGATAGGATGGGATGCCACCAAGATCCCATTCTGCACAATCATAGGGACCAGGACGGAGGATGAGCCACATACCCTCTTCCTGTACTACCTGGCAGAATTCAGCTAAATTATGATTATCACTTGTGAAATCGTAAACACCATCTTCTGATTCATAAAAATTCCAGAATAGATATGCTGAAATTGTATTGCAGCCCATAGCTTTTGCCATTTGGATCCTATGCCGCCAGTACTCTTCAGGAATTCTTGCAGGATGTATTTCTCCGCTTATTATTTGAAAAGGCTGACCGTCAAGAAGGAATTCTGATGTACCTAATTTGAAGGTATGTTTTGATTTTGGTTTCTGTGCCTGAGCCGTAACAGTCACTAATAACAGTAGTACCATTACAAATTTAAAAGTGTTTCGCATAGGTTTTTATATTTACCACGTAGAACACGGATTGTCACGGATTTTAAATCCGTACTTAGTCCGTGTTACTCCGTGCAATCTGTGGTTTATTGCTTTTCTAATAACTAAATTCTAATTCCTATATTGCCTGAAAACTGTGAAGTTTCCGGTAGAATCCATCCTGTTTCTTCATCAGTTCAGTATGTGTACCGGTTTCAACAATCATGCCTTCGTCGAGTACAACAATAAGATCGGCATGCTGTATAGTTGAAAGCCGGTGTGCAATTACCAGTGAAGTTCTGCTTTTCATCAGGTTAAGGATTGCGTCCTGAACAAGCCTTTCTGATTCAGTATCGAGAGCAGAAGTTGCTTCATCCAGAATAAGTACTGGCGGATTTGCCATAATGGCTCTTGCAATGCTAATTCGCTGTCTCTGTCCACCGCTTAACTTATTACCTGATTCTCCGACCAGATTTTCATAACCCAGTTCAGTTTCCATAATAAAGTCGTGTGCATTTGCAATTCTGGCGGCATGTTCGACTTTGTCCATATCAGCTGATTCTACTCCGAAAGCTATATTTTCCTTAAATGATGTGTTAAACAAAATAGGCTGCTGACTGACTATACCCATAAGGTACCTCAGGTCCTTAATCTTAATATCGCGTATATCAACACCATCAATAAGAATACTTCCCTTATCGCCGTCCATAAACCGGGGAAGCAGATCTGCCAGTGTTGATTTCCCGGCACCTGATTTGCCGACTATAGCAACAGTCTGACCTTTTTTTATTTTCAGGTTGATATCCTTAAGTACAGGTTCATTGTTATAAGCATACCATATACTTCTGAATTCAATCGAATCATTGAATCCGCTCACAGGTTTTGCATTTTCCTTTTCAGTTATTGTTTCCTCGGCATCCAGCACCTGGTCTATCCTGTCAATTGATGCCATCCCTTTCTGAATGGCAAAATATGCTGTTGTGATGTTCTTTGCGGGTTGGATGATCTGAGAAAAGACAACCAGATAGACAATCAGACTTGCAGGAGTCATATTACCCGATCCATTGAGTACCAGGTTGCCTCCAACATACATAAGTATCATTACCACTATTGTTGCAAGGAATTCACTTATTGGCGAAGCCAGATAAGCTTTGCGTATTACCCTCCTGAAGACTTTGGCATATTTCTCATTAGACTCCGCGAACTGAGCCTTCATTTTTTCTTCTGCATTGAAACCCTTAACAATTCTCAAACCTGTAAGTGTCTCTTCTACAATAGTAAGCAGACGACCAAGATTTTGTTGACCAACCAGTGAAGATGATCTTAAAGTACGACTTGCACGTCCGATCAGCCATGCACTGACAGGAAGAAGGGCAAGTGCAAAGAGTGTTAACTCATAACTTGAAATAAACAGGTAAATCACAAAAACCAGAATTATAATCGGATCTCTGAACATCATTGTAAGTGAAGACATCACAGAGATCTCAACCTCCTGGACGTCATTGGATATTCTGGTCATTACATCACCCTTCCTGGCATCGGTAAAGAAAGACAGAGGTAGTCTTAGTATCTTGTGATAAAGTTTCCTTCGAAGGTCACGGACAGTGCTTGATCTGATAAATGCCATGCAGTTGTTGGCCAGAAAAATGAAACCGTTTTTGAAGAGGCTGGCACCAATTACAATAAAGACCACTAACAGTAATGCGCCGGATTGACCATTTTTTTGAATAAAAGCTGAAAGATAGTATTTGCTAAATGCATCAATGTATTCTGAAGTCAGCTGAAAGTGACCGGGAACGGATACCACTGTCGCCTCGCTGCTGAAGAGTACTGTTAAAAAGGGTTTTACCAGGGTAAAAGTCAGAAGTGCAAATAGAGCGCTTAAAATATTGTAACAAATGTTTTTTACTGCTGACCATTTATATGGTGCAAAATATTTAAGCAGTAATCTAATGTTAGTCATCTAAGAGATATTTAATTAAAAACCTGTGTAATTAAATGGAGTAATAGCTTTAAGCTCAGTCTTCACTGTATCGCTTAGATCCAGGTTTTCTATGAAGGTGGATATTGATTCAAAAGTGATTTTCTGATTAGTCCGGGTAAGATCGAGAAGTGCTTCATATGGATTTGGATAGCCCTCTCTTCGCAGTATAGTCTGAATAGCTTCCGCAACAACAGCCCAGTTATTATCCAGATCGCTTTTTATCTTGTCGGTATTTACAATCAGTTTATTAAGACCTTTCAGGATAGAATTAAAGGCAATTAATGAATGACCAATTGGAACTCCTATATTCCGCAACACTGTAGAATCACTCAGGTCGCGTTGAAGTCTCGATATCGGCAGCTTCATTGAAAAATGTTCAAAAATAGCATTTGCATAGCCCAGATTACCTTCCCCGTTTTCGAAATCTATAGGATTAACTTTATGAGGCATCGTTGACGATCCAATCTCCCCTTTTTTTATTTTTTGCCTGAAATAATCGATTGAAATATATGACCAGAAATCACGTGCCATATCAATAAGTATAATGTTTATCCTTCGCATATTATCAAATAATGCGGCAAGATTATCATAGTGTTCTATTTGCGTGGTCGGATGAGAACGTTCGAGACCCAGTTCTTCATTGACAAAATTATTTGCAAAAGTGAGCCAGTCTATTTCGGGATAGGCAACCTTATGAGCATTAAAATTACCAGTGGCACCGCCGAATTTAGCTGAATACGGAATTTGCCCAAAGTATTTGGTCTGACCATCTATTCTTGCAATAAACACTTCAATCTCTTTGCCTAGCCTGGTCGGCGTAGCCGGTTGACCATGCGTCCTTGCAAGCATAGGAATATCTTTCCACTCATCTGCAAATGCAGCCAGAGTCTCTCGCAGTTCATAGAGAATGGGGAAATAGACATTTATCATTGCATCTTTAATAGACAGAGGGATAGCTGTGTTATTTATATCCTGCGATGTAAGCCCGAAGTGAATAAACTCGCTCCACTTGCCCCAGCCGCTCTGGAAAAACTTTTCTTTCAGGAAATATTCGATTGCCTTTACATCATGATTTGTAATTTTCTCTCTTTCTTTGATTTTTTCAGCATCCGTTAGATCAAAATCTTCATATATAGATCTTAATATTTTAAAATTATCTTTTTTAAAATCAAGCAGTTGCGGAAGAGGAATATCGCAAAGGGCAATGAAATATTCTATTTCCACCATCAGACGATATCTGATCAACCCGAATTCAGAAAAATAGAGGTCAAGTTCATCAACTTTTTGTCTGTATCTCCCGTCCAGGGGAGATATGGCAGTAAGAAAATTTAATTCCATTATTTATCAGATTGGGGTTTCACTTGTTATTAGTATATCTGCAAAAGTACTATTTTAGATGTTGTAAAAAAAAAGGTATGGATAAAATCAGAATTTCAGCCGTCAAATACGCAAACACCTATCCATTTATTTATGGACTTTCCGAGAGCGGCTTTGAAAAGAAGGTAGTTCTTGAAACTGACCATCCGGCTGATTGTGCTGCAAAACTGATTGACGGAAGAGCCGATATCGGACTTATTCCGGTTGCCGCTCTACCCTTGATTAAGGAGTATCATATCATTAGTGATTACTGTATTGGCGCCAACGGTAATGTCAGGACTGTGATGCTTTTAAGTAATTGCCATTTTGAGCAAATAAAGAATATTTACCTCGATTATCGCTCTCGATCATCAGTTAACCTCGTAAAAGTACTTGCAAAAAACAGCTGGAAAAGAGAATTCAGGTGGATTAGCACATCAAAAGCATTCGATTTTCTGAATATTGGCAAGGATGAAGCTGTTGTATTGATAGGCGATCAGTGTTTTGAATTCGAAAACAGCTTCAGGTACAAAATTGATCTTGCTATGGAATGGAAGAAATTCTCCGGACTTCCATTCGTTTTTGCATGCTGGACCGCCAATAAAGTCCTTGATAATGAATTTATTTCAGATTTTAACAATGCATTACGCATTGGTGTAGATAATATTGATGCAGTGGCAAATAAATTCGGACAAAGCGGATCTATTACCGGCGATACCCTAAGGAATTACCTCTTAGAAAACATTGACTACAATTTCAATGAGGAGAAAAAGAAAGGACTTAAGTTATTTCTTAAATTGCTGGGGGAACTCTGAAATGGTGGAGTCAATAGCACGAAATATTTAAATTTTATCGAAATATGGATAACTCAAAAACACATGACGATCTTTTAATAAGAGATTACAGGGATGGTGACTATCCGGAAATATTTAATCTTTGGCATATAACTGATTTGGACAATCCGGTTAGGGGTGACAACAAGGAAACTATTGACAGAACCCTTAAACTTGGCGGCAAATTGCTTGTGTTGGAATCAATACCAGGGAAACAAGTAATAGGTACATCGTGGATGACATACGATGGAAGAAGAATCATGCTTCATCATTTTGCGATTCTTCCTGAATACCAGGGTAAAGGGCTATCAAAAATCCTGTTGAAAGAGTGTCTTAAATTCTGCAAAGAGATCGGTGCTCAGGTTAAGTTGGAAGTTCATTCACACAATATTAAGGCTGTCAGTCTCTACACAAAATTTGGTTTTAAGCACCTGGGAGGATATAATGTTTATATTATCAGGGATATTTCAAAATTGTTAAGTTGAAATTACAACTTGTCTATTTTATGATTAACTTTGGGTTTTAAAGCGATTTAATCAGAGTTATTGACAAACTAACCAAAAATATCATGGCTAAAACAATCACCTTTAACGAACTCCGGAAGATCAAAGACCAGTTACCCTCCGGTAGTATGAGACAGATTGCAGAAAAACTGGATCTGAATGAAGAAACAGTAAGAAACTACTTCGGAGGGAGAAATTTTGACAAGGGCCAAAGTGTTGGAATTCATTTTGAACAGGGACCTGGTGGAGGTATAGTTACTATTGACGATACTACTATACTCGACCTGGCACAGAAGATGATTAACTACTAATTCATTACCCGACAGCCTGTTCAAAAGCAAAAGGCTCTGTCTTTTGCTTTTTTTATTTATCATGAACCTCACCGGAACAATAGAATCTGCAGAAAGAGAGTATAAACAGATCCTTGAAGACTTTTTCATATCTGTGTATGATGAAAAATCTCTCACTTCACATGGTATTGACCATCACAGGAGAGTTTGGAACTATGCAAAGGATCTTTTCAGACTGATACCTCTAAAAAACAACGATCAAATCTTACGACTTCCTTCCAAAACTATTATTGCATGTTATCTTCACGATATAGGGATGTCAGTTGATCAGGGGGTGAAACATGGAAAATACAGCAGGGATTTGTGCAAAAGATTTTTTAATAAAAACCAGATACCGGTAGATAATTGGCTTGAAGTACTTGAAGCCATTGAAAATCATGATAATAAAGATTATGCCGGCAATGCCTCCGGTAATGAACTGCTTACAATTCTTTCAGTTGCCGATGATCTTGATGCTTTTGGATACACAGGTATTTTCAGGTATTCCGAAATCTATCTGACCAGAGAGATCGGATTCGATAAAATCGGTTTTATGATCAGGGAAAATGCACGGAAAAGATATGACAATTTTATTAAAATATTTGGATCTGTCGATGAGCTGGTTTTGAAACACTGGGAGAGGTATTACCTGCTTGATATGTTCTTCTCCAAATACAATGAACAACTCCCCTTCTATCAGTTCGGGACAAAACATCCTTCAGGGTTTTGCGGGGTGGTTGAAATCATTAAGACTATAATGAATAATAATCTGCAATTAAAGGATTTATTTACTGAACCGGAGAGATACACCGACGATCCGATGATAAAGTGGTTTTTTGTTGAATTGGAAAAAGAACTATCCTGCAATTGAAATCAATTAACCAAAGAGTTCGCGAAGTAGGCAGCCCCCTGTCCGCTTCGCGGCCTTCCCCCTAAAGGGGGACTAATTCTATCACATAAAAAAACATTCTTATAAATCGAGGATTAATCCCGCCTAAGCGGGAGAAGAGGGGCAAAAACTCTTTTCGAACTTTGCGGTCAAATAGAATTTAAAATAGATTAAAAAATTATTATTCTGATGAGTAAACCTGAATCAAAAATACCCGCTCCTTTCAATCCCGAAAAATTCAGAAAAGAAGGCCATACTCTAGTTGATACTTTATCAGACTATCTTAATGATGCCTTATCCGGAAAAGAAATGGCTGTGCTGCCATGGAATGAACCCGATCGTCTGGCGGAATATTTTGCATTCGATTCAGAAGGCGGAGATGAGGAGTCATTAGACTCATTTATTAAAAGGATCATTGATAATTCAATCCATATTCACCACCCGCGCTATATTGGTCACCAGGTCACTTCGCCCATTCCTGCGGCTGTACTTGTACAATTTTGTACAACGCTGCTGAACAATGGAGCGGCAATATATGAGATGGGACCGGTTAATATGGCAATGGAGAGAAATGTAATAAAAAAGTTTGGATCACTAATAGGATATAAAACCGGATTCGATGGCATCTTTACCCATGGCGGGACAGCCGGCAATCTGACGGCAATGCTTGCTGCAAGACAGGCAAAAACAGATTATAATATATGGGAAGAGGGAGTCAGCTCAATTTTTAAACCTGGTTACCTGATATCAGAACAGGCTCATTATAGTGTAGGAAGAAATGTTAAAATAATGGGATTGGGCGACGCATCGATAGTTAAAGTACCTGTTGACAGGCATTTCAGGATGAGAACCGATTTGCTTGAAGAAATAAAATCTGACGCAGAGAAGAGAGGCGTAAGGATTATATCAGTAGTTGCCAGCTCCTGTACAACGGCAACAGGATCTTACGACAATCTGGAAGCCATTGCCGATTTCTCTGAAAAATATGATCTGTGGATGCATGTTGATGGTGCTCATGGAATGGGGGTGTTATTCTCCGATAAGTATAAAGAACGGGTAACCGGTATAGACAGAGCCGATTCAGTAGTGATTGACTTCCACAAGATGCTGCTTGTACCTGCTCTAAACACCCTGGTTATGTTCAGAAATGGAGAAAGATCTTTTGCGACATTTGCACAGAAAGCTTCATATTTGTTTCAGAAATCACAAAAGAATGAATGGTATAACAGTGCTGTCAGAACCATTGAATGCACTAAGAGCGCGTTGGGAATCATTGCCTACACTGCCTTGAAGTATTATGGCAATACTTATTATAAGCAATACATTGACAGCAGGTACGATCTGACACACAACCTTTCGCTAATGATCAAATCTGAAAGCAAACTTCAGCTTGCGGTTGAACCGGAAAGCAACATAATATGTTTCAGATATGCTCCCGAAGGATATAATGATCCTGACCTTAATAAAATAAATTCTGAAATAAGAAGCAGGATAATTAAAGAGGGCTCTTTTTATATTGTTCAGGCAGAACTCGATGGAAAAATCTGGTTAAGACTGACAATTATTAATCCGGTTACTTCTATAGATGATCTTAAAGCACTTCTGAAAAAAGTTTTGGAAATTGGTGGAGAACTTGTTCTGAAGTCTTGATATTATTTCTACATTATTTTTTTACCACGGAGTTACACGGAGTTTTTACGGAGTAGCACTGCTTTAATTCTCCTCCTCTCCCAGTCTCCCAGTCTCCCCTTCTCCTTTTAAGTTTTTATCAGTTCTTTCAGAGTTGTCTTACTCAAAATGCCATACGTGGTATCGCGTATTTCTTTAAATACCTTTCTGATCTGACAAGTTGTTTCATCCTTGCAGAATTCGCAGGGACGATAAGAATTTTCTGAAACACAGTACATTAATGAGATGGTACCCTCAAAATGACGAACAACATCCGCCAGCGTAACATCTTCCGGCCTTTTTAATAAATAGTATCCTCCTGCTTTTCCAAGATTGCTGCCCAGTATACCTGCTTTTTTCAAATCAAGCAGGATATTCTCAAGAAAACTCTGTGGTATCTTTTCTTCTTCCGCTATTTCTCTGATCTGCATCGGTCCTTTGCCGTACTCACGGGCCAATCTCTCAAGTGCTACAATTGCATACCGGGTCTTTTTTGATAATATCATTGAATTGGCAGAATATATTTGATAAAGTTAAGTATTAATACTTAACCATTTGTGGTTTTTATGCCAATTATAACCACTATAAATGGCAGTACATTTGTTCACAAAATTGGTAGACATTATGAAACTTGTATTTTCATTCTCACTTTTCCTGCTTATTCTGGCAGATTCATTTTCACAATCGACAAATGACATCCTGAACCTTCTGATCTCAAATAAGACGATCAGTCAATCCCAGGCTGACTCAATAAGAGCTGAAGCAGCTTTAAGTCAGCAGCAGGCAGATGCTTCACGTAAATCATTTTTTATTACAGCAGCAAGACAGATGCAGCTTACCGGATATTCGCAGGTGCGATATCAGACCTTCCAGGAGTCAGGTAAACATAATGGCTTCGACATCAGGCGTGCCAGAGTTGATTTAAAAGGATCAGTCACACCCTATTTTTCTTACAGATTGCAGGCTGATCTAGCCAATGTACCGAAATTGATAGACGCATATGGCGAGATAAAACTTGCAAACTTCTTTTCAATAACAGCTGGCCAATTTAAAATCCCTTTTTCAATGGAGAATCTTACGTCTTCAAATAAGCTTGAAATGATTGACCGCTCACAGGTTGTGGAGGCTCTTGTTGCCCGAAGCAAAGACGTGATAGGAAACCAGAACGGACGTGATATTGGCATTCAAATTGGCGGGTCGTTACTGAAAATAAAGGATATACCACTTGTTGAATATCGTTTCGGGGTATTTAATGGATCAGGAATCAATGTTGCCGATACAGCAAACAGCTCTAAAGATATCGTTGGCCGCCTGATTTTTACTCCTTTGAAAGGATTAACATTTGGAGGCGGATTTTATAAAGGATGGGATAAAGCAATTAAACCTGATGTTCCGGGCAAGAGTCAGACACGTAACAGGACGGGATTTGAACTCGGTTATGTTCTGTCGAGGTTTTCTTTAAGAGGCGAATATATTACAGGGAAAGATGGCAAAACAAACAGAGCAGGATGGTATATACAAGCCGGATATTTTGTAATTCCTCAGAAGCTTCAGGTTCTTGGCAAATATGATGTATATGATCCTAATACTTCAACGCCCAATAACATTTCCACAAACTATGTTTTTGGCGCGAATTACAATTTTAACAACTGGTCGCGTCTGCAGGCCTTCTATACAATTCGGCAGGAAGAAGGACCTGCCGTTAAGAATGATTTTTTTTCAATCCAGTATCAGATTGGTTTCTGATAATTAAAATAATATAAAATGAAAATAATAATGCGGTACTTTTTGTTAACTGCTATCCTCTTTTCCTCTTTGACAGTTCCAAAATCTTACAGCCAGGAAAAGAAGTCAGGTCAGATCAGCATCTCCGGGGCATTCGCACTCTACCCGATGGTAATACGATGGGCCGATGAATACAAGAAAATAAATCCTGATGTCAGGTTTGACATCTCCGCCGGAGGTGCAGGTAAAGGTATCTCCGACGCACTTAACGGGATGGTTGAGATTGGAATGGTATCGCGCGAGATATACCCGGAAGAGATAAAAAAAGGGGCTTTCCCGATTGCTGTTACAAAAGATGCCGTTGTTGCAGTGGTAAGTGAATCTAATCCTCTACTCAACGACATATTGACAAAGGGATTAAAGAAAGATGCAGCAAATAATATATGGATAACAGGCAGGTACACAAGCTGGGCACAGGCTTTCGGCGTAAAATCGGCATCGCCAATTCATATATATACCCGATCTGATGCATGTGGCGCTGCCGAAATGTGGGCTAAATTTTTCGACAAGAAACAAGAAGATCTATTAGGCGTGGGGGTATTTGGAGATCCAGGATTGGCACAAGCAGTTAAGAAAGATCCCCTGGGAATAGGATATAACAATATTGGCTATGCCTATGATGCCTCAACCAGACAGCAGATCAAAGGATTGAAAGTGGTTCCGATTGATCTGAATAATAATGGAAAGATTGATAATGATGAAAATTTTTACGGATCTATGAATGATTTAATTAACGCTATCGCTTCAGGCAAATACCCATCGCCTCCTTCCAGGGATTTATTTTTCGTTATGAAAGGAAGTCCTAAAAACAATAAAGTATTGACTGACTTTATCAGATGGGTACTGACTGACGGTCAGAAATTTGTTAATGAAGCGGGCTATATTTCTCTTCCAAAAGAACGAATGGAAACTGAACAAAAAAAACTGCAATAAACTTATATGCGGCGCCTCAGAGCAGCTAAAGACAAAACTGCCCGGTATATAATGCTGGGCATTGCCATTTTTACGATACTTCTTCTTCTCGTCATCGGATTAAGTCTGTTTTTCAAAGCCTTACCAATAATGAGAGAGAAAAACCTGTGGGTATTGCTTACCTCCTCAAACTGGAAACCATTCAAAGGTGAGTTTGGTTTTCTGCCGTTTATTCTCAGCACTTTCTATGTTTCGCTTATTGCCATAATTTTAGCCCTTCCATTTTCCATCCTTACCAGTATTTATCTAAATTCTTATGCGTCAAAGAATGTGAGACGGTTTTTTGAACCGGTCGTGGACCTCCTTTCGGGCATTCCACCAATAATATACGGTGTTTGGGGAACATTGACCATTGTTCCTTTGATAGCCAACAAGATAGCTCCCCTTTTTGTTGAGTTTTCTACCGGTTATACTGTTCTTGCAGGAGGTGTTGTTCTGGCAGTAATGATAATCCCTCTGCTGATCAGCATTATGCTCGAAGTATTTCGCTCTATCCCTAAAGAGATGACCGATGCTTCCTTGTCTATGGGAGCAACCAAATGGCAGACAGTTAAAAAGGTTATTCTGAGGAAATCAATCTCGGGAATCATAGCTGCTACCGTTCTGGCATTGTCACGTGCATTTGGAGAAACAATGGCTGTTTTGATGGTATGCGGTAACATAGCACAAATTCCACATTCAGTATTTGATGCCTGTTATCCTCTCCCTGCATTAATTGCCAATAATTATGGCGAGATGTTATCAATGCCAAATTATGAATCAGCTCTGATGTTCTCAGCATTCCTGCTTTTCATTATTGTGGTCTTATTTAACGGAATTTCGAGATTTACTCTGAATCAGATTGAAAGAAGATATCAATTCTAATATTTAATAACTTGATTTAATATTGATTATGAAATATCTGGAAGAAAAAATATTTAAAGTAATTATGATATTTGCGGCAATGATCATCCTTGGTGTTCTTGTCTATATAATTGCCACCGTTTTTTACAGAGGGTTGCCTTCACTTACACTGGATATGATAACCAAGCTTCCGGGAGGCGGATTCTATCTTGGAAAGGAAGGAGGAGTGCTGAACGCAATTGTTGGTTCTATATATATAATAATTGGATCACTTACAATCAGTATTCTCATTAGTGTGCCACTCGTTATGTATATTAATTTTTATCTGCCTCCTAAGTCAGTTTTTTCCTCGCTCATCAGGTTTTCACTCGACATTCTCTTCGGAATACCGTCAATTGTGTATGGAGCCTTCGGTTTTGCTCTTATGATCTTCCTTGGAGTGCGGGCATCATTACTGGGAGGAATACTGACAGTTGCAATGCTTATTATGCCTATTATGATGAGATCATTTGATGAAATAACCAGACTCTTATCACGCGATCTTCCTGATGCCCTGTTATCGCTGGGAGCAACAAAATATGAAATGGTTAAAGTAATTATGAAACAACTTATGCCCGGATTAGTTACAGCTATCCTGCTTGCTGTAGGAAGAGGGATCGGAGATGCAGCTACTGTTTTGTTTACAGCAGGATATACCGACAATATACCTGCCTCGCTCAATCAACCGGCTGCGACATTGCCTCTTTCAATTTTCTTTCAGCTTGGAAGCCCGGTTGAAGAAGTACAGAATCGTGCATATGCTTCAGCAATAATACTTACAGTAATTATTCTGATACTGAGTTTCTCGGCACGCTATTTTAGTTCAAAATTTTCAAAACACAAAATATGATATCAACAAATCAACATCGGGCAGGTAACGAACATGTGTCATTTATTGAAATGAACGAAGCGATCACCTTAAAAAAGCTAGTGACAAACCAGTCGATAAAAATCGAGAACCTCGATGTATACATTGAGGATCAGCATATTCTGAAAGATATTAACCTGACTATCCCTGAGAAGAGTATTACTTGTATTATCGGACCATCAGGATGTGGTAAGTCAACCTTTCTGAAAACGCTGAACAGGATGCATGATGAATCACCTGAAGTAAAGATAAGTGGGAAGGTATTTGTCGACGATGAGAACATTTATGGCCCGCATGTAAATGTAATTGATACACGAAAAAAAATGGGGTTGCTGGCTCAAAGGCCATGTCCCCTGCCAATGTCAATATTTGAAAATGTTGCATACGGTCCGAGGATACACGGGATAAGGAAAAGGAAAGCTGTTAATCAGACCGTAATTCAGTATCTGCAATATGTTGGTCTTTGGGATGAAGTCAGAGATAGAGTTCGTACATCTGCCACACGTCTATCCATTGGACAGCAACAAAGGCTATGTCTGGCACGAGGACTGGCAATAGAGCCTGAGTATATTCTTGGAGATGAGGCCACTTCAGCATTGGATCCGCTGTCAACAAAAAAAATTGAAGAGCTTTTCGTAAAACTTAAAGAAAAATATACAATTATTCTTGTAACCCATACTCTCCGGCAGGCTAAACGGATCGCCGACCACATAATATTTATGTATCTGGGTAAAATAATCGAGTCGGGACCTACCGAAGAGTTCTTTAATAATCCGAAAAAACAATTAACAAGGGATTATCTTTCAGGCAGCTTCAGTTAAGCAATCTGATCGGATCATTGATGAAAAACAACAAATACTAAGAAATAATATGCAAATAAAAGAGTTAAGACATCTGCTTGACAAACATTCCCTAGAAGATCAGTTGGAGAAACTGCAATCCTTGTTTCCCGGGAAGATTCTCTTTACTACCAGCCTGGGAATTGAAGATCAGGTCATAACCCATAAAATCTTTAAAAACAACCTGGATATTAAAGTAGCGACTCTCGATACCGGAAGGCTATTTCCACAGACATACGATGTTCTATCTAATACGATAATCAGGTACCATAAAACAATAGAGGTTTACTTTCCTGAATATGAATCTGTTGAAAAGATGGTGACAGAAAAGGGACCATTGAGTTTTTATAAATCAGTAGAGAACAGGAAAGAATGCTGCAGGATCAGAAAAGTTGTTCCTCTCAGCAGGGCACTTTCAGGAATTGAGTGCTGGATATCAGGAATCAGAGCCGATCAGTCTGATGACCGTAACCAGATGGATTGGCTTGAATATGATGAGGTTAAAAAATTATATAAATTTTACCCGCTATTTAATTGGACATTTGATGCAGTGAAAGCTTTTGTAAAGGAAAACAATGTTCCATATAATTCACTCCACGACAAAGGCTATGTCAGCATAGGTTGTGAACCTTGTTCCAGGGCAATAAAACCCGGGGATGATTTCCGCGCCGGCAGATGGTGGTGGGAAAATGACGGGGCAAAAGAGTGCGGGTTGCATATTAAGTAAAAAGGAAAAAGGAAAGAAAGTTGCAGGTTACTGGTTGCTGGTTTTGATCGAAATTCAGCTAGAAAAGCAACTAGCAACAAGTAACAAGCACCAAACGGCATAAAAAATTAATGATATGATTAGTATAAACGACGAGCACCTAAAAGAACTTGAAGCTGAAGCAATATTTGTGATGCGCGAAGTTGCAGCCCAATTTGAAAACAAAGTTTTATTGTTTTCAGGAGGCAAAGATTCAATAGTGCTTGTTCATCTTGCAAGGAAAGCATTCTGGCCAGCTCGGATACCATTCAGCCTGATGCATATCGACACGGGTCACAATTTTGAAGAGACACTAAAGTTCCGCGATGACCTCGCAAAAGAATTCGGGGCAGAACTTATTATAAGATATGTTCAGGATTCAATAAATGATGGAAGGGTTATTGAAGAAATTGGTGTAAATGCCAGCCGTAACAAAGCTCAGTCAATTACTCTGCTTGATGCCATCGAAGAACTTAAAATTGATGTGGCAATTGGAGGCGGCCGGCGCGATGAGGAGAAAGCCAGAGCCAAAGAGAGGTTTTTCTCGCACAGAAACGAATTTGGTCAATGGGACCCAAAAAACCAGCGTCCGGAATTATGGAACATCTTTAATGGTCGCAAACATCCGGGAGAACATTTCAGGGTTTTCCCTATAAGCAACTGGACAGAACTCGACGTCTGGCAATATATTCTGAATGAAAACATTAAACTGCCCGAATTGTATTATACCCACAGACGCAAAATATTCAGCCGTAATGGCGTCTATCTTGCCTGGGCTCCATTCATGCAATTAAAACCGAATGAAAAAGTCTTTGAGACCGATGTACGTTGCCGTACTATTGGTGATATCACCTGTACCGGTGTTACCTTGTCAAAGGCAGATACCATCGAAGAAATAATATCCGAAATAGCTGCAACAAGAGTCACAGAAAGAGGTGGTCGGTATGATGATAAAAGATCAGAAGCCGCTATGGAAGACAGAAAAAAAGAAGGTTACTTCTGATTCAGGTGAATATGAAATACATAAACCACAAAGATCACAAAGGTTCAAAACCCAAGTTCACAAAGAAGTTTTCATAAGATTTTAACTTTGTGTTCTTTGCGCCTACTTTGTGTACTTTGTGGTTAAAAGGTTATTTAAAGAAAAACATTAATGAAGGGAAAGTGTATTTAATGAAAATAAAAGATAATAATGAAAATAAGAGCTTACTGAGATTCACTACTGCGGGAAGTGTGGATGATGGAAAGAGTACTCTTATCGGTAGGCTTCTTTACGATAGTAAATCTATCTTTGAGGACCAGATGGAGCATATCGTTCAATCAGGTAAAAGGCTTGGAAGAGAAGAACTCGATCTTTCACTGCTGACTGACGGATTAAGAGCGGAACGTGAGCAGGGGATAACAATTGATGTGGCATACAGGTACTTTGCAACCCCGCGTAGAAAATTCATAATTGCCGATACCCCCGGACATATTCAATATACACGCAATATGGTAACCGGCGCAAGCACTGCCGATCTTGCAGTAATACTCATTGACGCCCGTAAAGGCGTTCTTGAGCAAACAATCAGGCATTCTTATATAGCCTCTTTACTTGATATCCGCCATATTATATTCTGCATTAACAAGATGGATATGGTTAACTGGTCTGAAGCTGTTTTTACAAAAATAAAAGATGAACTTATTCTGCTAACTGTAAAACTCGGCATTACCGATGTACATTTCATACCTATCAGTGCAAAATATGGTGATAATGTGGTTGACCGTTCTGAAAAGATGGATTGGTACACCGGAAAAACTTTTCTGAATTTGATTGAAACAATTGAGATCAGGAAAAACAAAAATCCTGAAAGCAAGCGTTTTCCCGTACAGACAATAATACGTCCACACACCACGGAGTTTCATGATTACAGAGGATATGCAGGACGTGTTGCAGGTGGTGTTTTCAGGCCAGGCGAAGAAGTCACTATTTTACCTTCACTGCGTAAATCGAAAATTAAAAGCATTGACGTTCTTGGTAAAGCCCTTTCACAAACCGTTGCAGGGGATTCAGTTGCAATATCTCTTGAAGACCAGATAGATATCAGCCGGGGTGATATGCTGGTATCAACTGATGACCTGCCCGTCATAAGTCAGAATATTAACCTGATGATTTGCTGGTTCAATGAACACCCCATGAAGGTCGGTGGAAAGTACCTGATAAGAATAAACAGCAATGAAGCCGGATGTATTATTAAGTCAGTCAGTTACAGGATGGACATTAATACCCTTGAAAACGATTTTGAAAACATATCAATTAATATGAACGATATAGCTTATGTGACAATAAGGACTTCAAAACCGGTCTTTTATGATAGCTACAAAAAAAATAACATCACGGGAAGTATGATCTTCATTGATGAAGGCACAAATGAGACTGTTGCCGCAGGAATGATCATTTAGAATATTTCATCCTTTATTCTCTCTAAAATATCGGCTTGCCTTTTCCCCCTTGCCCCTTTCTCCCAGGAGCTACCCTTTATACACATCTCTAGGGGTTGGTAGCAGATTATGAGCTCTTTATTAAGAAATGATATTTTTATATAAGTATAGTCTTATCCTGTGGAGATTCCTCGCTTCGCTCGGAATGACATGAACTTTAGATGGTTAAGGGGAAGAAGTGGCGCTTCGCCTATTTTAATTTATCATCCACTTGCGAAGCGCCACTTCTTCCCTTTTGCCCCGCACCAAATGTGTCATTCCGAGCGAAGCGAGGAATCTCCTATCTTAGTAATAATTTTTATATTCAGCTCCTTCAGAGCTGCAGATTGGATGTTGTCAGCCCCCCGTTTCAACGTGAGTAATTCATATTAGGTTCTTTCGAAGCAGTATTAAAAAAGATGTGTATAAAGGGTAGTCCCAGAAGAGAAGGGGGCCGAGCGTTAAAAAATAGCCCGGTGGGCTATTTTAGCGAAAGAGCCAGCCTGCGGGCAAGGGGAAAGAGGCAATAAGAGATACACAGAGAGACTGGATTCAGATTAGTGAGGTTTAGGAAAGGGATAATCCAAAAATTATAAAATATAATTATTATCATTTCTTTATAATTTAAAAAGGAATAGATTTGACCCCTAAGGTTTAAGAAAAGGTTCAAATCTATGACTTCAGGTATAAAAAGCAAAAAAGAAAAACTGGTTTTTGCACCGGGATGTGCATTAATGATATATAAACCTGATTTAGTTGTTAAAATTCATAAAGTCCTGAATGAAACCTTTGGCGAGATGGAAATGTTGATGACATGTTGTCAGCATAAACCAAATCTTAATGAAAATACAAGAGTTATAAATGTCTGTCCTGGTTGTGATAAGCGGTTCGCCAAAGATTTCAAAGGTATTACTACAATTTCTTTATGGGAGATAATAGACCAAAATGATTTTTTTGCCTATCCCGATTATGAAGGAAGGAGTATGTCAATAATCGATGCCTGTCCTACCCGTGATGAGGATAGAGTGCAAAATGCCATTAGAGACCTGTTGTTAAAAATGAATATCAGGTTAGTGGAACCAAAAAATACACGAAGAGAAAGTACATGTTGCGGGGACTTTTATTATGGTTCAATGCCTACAATTAAAGTGAAGGAACTGATGAAAGAGAAAGCATTGGAAATGCCTGTCAATGACATTGTTGTGCATTGCGTTTCATGTATTATGGCTGTTTGTAACGGGGGTAAAAACCCCAGGTACCTCGCTGACCTTTTATTTAATGTAGGAACATTTCCAAAAACTTTTGATCTGGATGAGTGGCATAAGGAACTTACTCAATTCATTAACACTCATTGAAATCCGCTTAAAGTTTATCCGGCTAAAAGTGTATTTACAAACAGATATTTTTATCTGTAGAAAAATATGTTTTCCTTTGCGAAACAATTTGAACAAGACTTTGTTATATCACTAGTGAAAAAAATTGTTTCCATATCTTTGCTTTTTCTGACTTTGACAGCGTTATTGCATTTATCCATTGCAACACATTATTGCGGCGGTATGAAAGCGGCTTCAAAGATTTCATTTTCAGGAAAGCTGGCTACATGCGGGATGGAAAATGATAAAACGGTAATGCCTGTAACCGGCTTTCAACTGACTACAGACTGCTGTGATAATGCAATTGTTTTTTTAGGAATAAACGGTAACTACTTTCCTTCTTTCTCATCTGTTCCTGGTGCATATCAAAACATAATTCAGCTTTTCATCGTACACGCTGACATTCCATTTAACGGTGTAGCCGGTGCAAATTCCATATCTGCAGACATAAGTCCTCCTGATGTGTATTCCCCTTACAATGTGGATCTCTCCGACATTTGTATCTTACGTATCTGATTATTTCCCCTTCTTCTATTTCGCAAACAGGCCATGAAGCTTGCTTGTAATGGCTAGTGCGTTTCATCGACACAAGCCAGTAAAATCATTATTTCCTTTTACATTAATTATTAATGCCTGGATAAAAAAATGAAAACAATTAAATTATTTTTCGCAGTGATGCTTTTAACAGCATTTGGAGTAACTTCTTCAGCTCAGACAACAGCTAATAGTACTACTCAGCAAAAAACTGAGACCTTCAAAGTATGGGGCAAATGCGATATGTGCAAAACACGTATTGAGAAAACAGTTAAAGCTGAAGGAGTAACAAGTGCAAACTGGGATACAAATACCGAAATGCTGACTGTAACATTTGATCCGGCTAAGACAAATGTTGATGCTCTTGGCAAAAAACTCGCATCAGTAGGACACGATACTGAAAAGTATAAAGCACCCAATGATGTTTACGCGAAACTACCCGGTTGCTGCCATTATGATCGGGCAAAATAAAACAATGATTTTCCATGTTATGCCCCCTGTCCTGTCCGCCAGTCGGCGGACAGGACTTCCCCCTTAAGGGGGACTAATTCTCGTAAACAATTTAATTTGATCAATTAGAAAAATTAACCCCCCCTTTAGGGGGGCAGGGGGGCAAAAAGAAATTAATTATGTTCAATCGACTTGTAAAATATTTTTTAGAGAACAGGCTGATTACCATCATGTTGCTGCTGGTTTTTATTGGGTGGGGCACTATTTCCGCACCGTTTAACTGGAATATCAGCTTTTTACCACGCAATCCTGTCCCAGTTGATGCTATTCCGGATATAGGTGATAACCAGCAAATTATTGCAACCGAATGGATGGGCCGCTCTCCACGGGATATTGAGGACCAGATCACATATCCACTATCTTCTGCCCTTGAGGGGATTCCAGGTGTGAAGACAATCCGAAGCACTTCGATGTTTGGGATGTCATTTATCTACATAATTTTTAAAGATAATGTTGAATTCTACTGGAGCCGTTCGCGCATCCTTGAGAAGCTTAATTCACTTCCTTCGGGAACCTTGCCACAGGGAGTGCAGCCCAGTCTGGGACCTGATGCCACCGCACTGGGGCAGATTTTCTGGTACACTCTCGAAGGACGCGATCCAAAAACCGGGAAACCGGCCGGAGGCTGGGATCCCCAGGAATTGAGGACAATTCAGGATTATTATGTGAAATATTCTCTGGCCTCTGCTGAAGGCGTTTCCGAAGTAGCCTCAATCGGAGGCTATGTAAAAGAATACCAGGTAGATATTGATCCGGATGCCATGAAGTCTCATGGGGTGACAGTTATGGATATAATGAATGCAGTAAAAAACAGCAACCTGGACATAGGCGCCGAAACAGTTGAATTAAATAAGGTCGAATATGTTGTACGGGGTTTGGGATATATAAAAAATCTTGATGACCTGAGGAATGCTGTTGTATCTGTCAGAAACAACGTCCCCATAAGGATAAGAGATGTGGCAAAAGTAAGTTTCGGACCTGCTACACGCCGTGGCGGGCTTGACAAAAGTGGAGTTGAGGCGGCCGGTGCAGTGGTTGTGGCACGCTATGGTTCAAACCCCATGGAAGTTATTAATAAGGTAAAAGATAAAATAAAAGAACTCGCACCAGGGTTGCCCAGTAAAATATTGGCCGACGGAACGGTTTCCAAGGTGACTGTGGTACCTTTTTATGATCGTACAGGACTTATCCAGGAAACTATTGGCACTCTTGAATCGGCGCTTTCCCATGAAGTACTTATCAGCATTATCGTAATCATTGTACTGATGTTTAACCTTAGGGCTTCCGTAATTATTTCCGGATTGTTACCGGTAGCAGTGCTGATGACATTCATTGTAATGAAACTGACAGGTGTGGAAGCCAATATAGTGGCATTATCAGGAATTGCAATTGCCATCGGGGTAATGGTCGATGTGGGCATTATTTTCACTGAAAATATATTCAGGCACCTGGAGATGCCCGAAAACCATGGGGTGAAAGGTACAGCCCTTCGCACTGTGATTTATAATGCAACTATTGAAGTATCATCTGCAGTGATAACAGCATTATCGACCACAGTAGTAAGCTTTTTACCGGTTTTTGCAATGCAGGCTGCCGAAGGCAAGCTTTTCAGACCGCTTGCATTTACAAAAACATTCGCGCTGCTTTCTTCCTTCATTCTTGGAATTATGGTGCTTCCAATGATGGCAGATATAATTTTTTCAATCAGGTTTGATAAGCGCCGTGTAAGCAGAATATTTAATGCGGCTCTCATTATTGCAGGTTTGTTTTTTATAATATTCTGGAGTACCTGGCCTGCTCTGGCTCTGGTGTTGATAGGGATAAACAACATTTTGGAGGATAAATGGCCTGAAAGTCGTAAAAGGATGCCGAATCTCATAAATATAGGCATCACTGTGCTGGTGGCTGTTTATTATCTCGCATATGAGTGGCTGCCACTTGGCGCCCATAACTCATATCTGGTTAACTTCCTGTTTGTTATTGGGATAGTGGGTTTTGTAATTACTCTGCTGATGCTGATGGTGCATTATTACGAGCCGGTATTACGCTGGTGTTTACGGAATAAATGGAAATTTCTGATGATTCCTTTAGTTACCTTTTTACTTGGTATAACCATCTGGCTGGGCTATAATAAGATATTCGGGTTTGTGGCAAAAGGATTTGATATAACAGGACTGAATATCAGGAAAACTTCAGTCTGGCTTGCAGCCTCAAAAACGTTTCCCGGAGTCGGGAAGGAATTTATGCCTTCACTCGACGAGGGCTCCTTTCTGTTAATGCCTACAAGTATGCCTCATGCCGGAGTGGAACAGAATGTCGACTACATAAAAATGCTTGATAAAAGGCTGGAATCGATTCCCGAGGTGGAAGTGGCAGTGGGTAAATGGGGAAGGGTTAATTCTGCTCTCGATCCTGCCCCGGTGCAGATGTTTGAAAATACAATTAATTATAAATCTGAATATGTGCTTGATGTGAATGGCCGCCGGGTGAGGTTTAAGACCAATAAAGAAGGAAACTTTTTATTGTCAGACAGCACAGTTTTTAATCCGCAAAAGGATAACCTGAAGAACCTGGATACAAAGCTGCTCATCCCTGATGATCATGGTGATTACCTCCGGCAGTGGCGGCCCGGAATCAGGAAACCTGATGATATCTGGAACGAAATCGTTAAATTAACCAATTTACCCGGACTCACCTCGGCGCCAAAACTACAGCCTATTCAAACCAGGCTGGTTATGCTCTCCACGGGGATGAGGGCTCCAATGGGTCTGAAGGTATACGGACCTGATCTGGAAAGTATTGAGAACGCAGGTCTTGAATTTGAAAAAATACTGAAAGAAGTTCCTTCTTTGGTGCCGTCTTCGGTGTTTTATGACCGTGCTGTTGGCTCCCCTTATATTGAAATTAAGCTGAACCGCGATGCTATCGCCAGGTATGGGCTGGCTATAAACGAAGTTCAGGATGTATTGCAAAGTGCTGTTGGTGGTATGGTGCTGACAACCACAGTAGAAGGCCGTGAACGGTTTCCGGTGAGAGTAAGATACCCAAGGGAGTTGCGGACAACACCAGAAGATCTGAAGAAAATACTTGTTCCTTCATTGACTGGTGCTCAGGTACCACTGGGGGAACTGGCCGACCTGCAATATAAAAGAGGACCACAAATGATCCGCAGTGAAAATTCATTCCTGAATGGATATGTAATTTTCGATAAGCAGGAAGGTATGGCAGAAGTGGATGTTGTTGAAAAAGCCGATGCATTTATTAAGGCAAAGATTGAATCGGGTGAGCTGGTATTGCCTGCTGGGGTTTCTTATAAATTTGCAGGAAACTATGAGCAGCAGATAAGGGCTACAAAAAGATTGTCAATTGTAATGCCCATCAGTCTTGTACTTGTTTTTATGCTGCTTTTCTTCCAGTTCAAAACATTTACAGCTTCATCAATCCATTTTTCAGGGGTATTTGTAGCATTCGCAGGGGGATTTATTATGATCTGGCTTTATGGCCAGCCGTGGTTCATGAATTTCTCACTTGCCGGGATAAATATGCGCGATCTGTTCCAGATGCACACAATAAATCTAAGTGTGGCGGTATGGGTCGGGTTCATCGCCCTGTTTGGGATCTCCACTAACGATGGTGTAATTATGGGAACATATATTCACCAGGTCTTCGAAGAGTTGAAACCAACCAATGTCCACGATGTTCGCGAAGCAGTGGTTATGGCAGGTAAAAAAAGAGTTCGACCTGCAATGATGACCGCAGCCGTGGCTATCCTCGCTCTGTTACCTGTGTTGACTTCAACAGGGAAAGGCGCCGATATTATGGTACCAATGGCCATCCCGACATTCGGGGGGATGATAATCCAGATTATGACAATGTTTGTAGTACCTGTATTTCAGTCAATATGGAGAGAAGGTGAGATAAAAAAACGGAATAAATTACTCTTACAGAGCAACTCAGATTAAAATTACTTATGAGAGTATAATACTTAATATTCATTATAATGAAACAATATATTAAACAATTTATTTTATTAATAGCAACATTATCAGGCTTTTTACCAGGCAATGCACAGGATTCCCTGTCTTATTACCTTGAGCAGGCAGCATTGAATAATCCAGGGGTAAAAGCAAAATACCTGGAATATTCAGCAGGATTGGAAAAGGTACCTCAGGCATCATCGTTACCCGATCCGGAATTGCAATTCGGTTATTTCATAAAACCTATGCAACTTCTGATGGGAAACCAGGTGGCAGATATCCGGTTGATGCAGATGTTTCCCTGGTTCGGTGTATTAAAAGCCGCAAAAGATGAAGCATCAAAAATGGCAGTTTCAAAATTTGAGAGCTTCCGGGATGCAAAGGACGAATTATATTTTAACGTCAAATCTTCATATTATAAGGTTTATCGAACCATATACGAAATCGGGATAGCAAAAAAGAATATTGACATATTAAAATCGCTGGAACAAATTGTTCTGATAAAATTCAGCACCGGAGGTGCAGGTTCTTCTTCAGGGAATAGTGGTTCAATGCCAGCCGGTTCAAATAATTCATCTCAGGGTTCATCGGGAACGACGGGCGGCAGTACGACGAAACAAAGCATGGGATCCGGTTCCGAATCATCATCTGCAAACAAACCGGCAATCGCATCTTCAGGCAGTGGAATTGGTGGCTCCATGGGTGGTGGCAGCAAAAATGATATGGTTAACCTTTTACGTGTTCAAATTGAAATACACGAACTTGAAAACAGGATTGCCCTTTTACAGGACCAGCTTACAACTGACAAACTAAGTTTTAACAGGTATCTTAACCGTGTTCCGTCATCTGAAGTATTTACCGGGGATTCATTAACGGAAGTGCTTGTCCCTTCTGATATTCTAACTCTTGCCGATAGCCTCGTAAACCATCCTATGGTAAAAATTTATGAAGCTGAATCGGAAGCCAATGCCGCAAAGCTCGCAATGGTTACACGTATGGGATATCCGATGGTTGGACTTGGGCTGAATTACTCAATTATCCAAAAACGCGATGGAGTGCCTCCAATGATGAATGGAAATGATATGATTATGCCCATGATTTCTATGACATTGCCCATATACAGGAAAAAATATAAAGCTATGCGCCATGAAGCGGAGTTTATGCGGGATGCTGCAACAGTATCGGCGGAGAATGTAACGAATAATCTTCGTGTGAATTTCCAGGAAACAATGCAAAACTTGAACGATGCAGGAAGACGGGTAGAACTTTACACAGAACAGGCTCTGCTTGCCGATAAAAGTGTACAACTTCTTATTACATCTTTTTCAGCTAGCGGAACTGACTTTGAGGAAGTGCTCAGGATGGAGCAGCAGTTACTCGATTATCAATTTAAAAAGGTTGAAGCTGTAGTAGACAAAAATACTGCAATCTCACGGCTGATTTATTTAACAGGGAACTAATAATAAAACTTAACACATTTAAATATTTAGTGATGAAAATCAAAAAAATAATTTCGAATAAATATATCAGGGGGATCCTGCTTGTACTTGCAGGATTACTACTTGGGCGGATTATTTTTCACCGGCCTCATGAAGAAAAAGCCAAACAGGAAATAACAGCGGATGAAAACAAAAAGACCATCTGGACCTGTGCAATGCATCCTCAGATAAGGATGGATCATCCGGGGAAATGTCCGATTTGCGGAATGGACCTTATTCCTCTGGTTCAGAACACAGCTTTTGTGAATCCAGATGCCGTTGTAATGACCGAAGAAGGCATCAAGCTTGCAGAGGTACAGACAAGTATAGTCTCTCGCCAGAAGCCGGTAAAAAAAATTCAGCTATACGGTAAAATACAAGCCGATGAGCGTCTGGTTCAGACCCAGTCGGCCCATATTCCGGGACGAATTGAAAAGCTATTTGTAAATTTTACGGGAAAGGAGGTGCGGCAGGGCCAGTCTATAGCCCAGATCTATTCACCTGAATTGGTAATTGCACAGAAAGAACTCCTTGAAGCCCTGAAAATGAAAGAGATGCAGCCGGGTCTGCTTGATGCAGCAAGGGAAAAACTACGCCAATGGAAGTTTACCGACAGTCAGATTGCAGATATAGAGAACAGTGGGGCAGCTAAAACAGTATTTGACGTATATGCCACTGTTTCGGGAATTGTAACAAACAAGAGTGTAAACGTCGGTGACTATGTATCCCAGGGTGCACCCTTATATGAGATTGCCGACCTGTCGCACCTATGGGCATTGTTCGATGCCTACGAAACTGATCTGCCATGGATCAAAAAAGGTGACAGGATAACCTTTGCACTCGAATCGCAGCCCGGAAAAGAATTTAACGGTACTGTCTCATTCATTGATCCGGTAATAAATCCGCAAACACGCACGGCCAGTGTACGGGTCGAGATAACTAATGCAGGAAATTTGCTTAAACCCGATATGTTTGCTACCGGCGTATTAACTGCACATCTTGCTTCCTCGGGGAGCAGCCTGGTAATTCCACAGACATCTGTTTTGTGGACAGGTACCAGATCGGTTGTTTATGTAAAATTGGCAGATGCAAAAGAGCCCAGTTTTGTAATGCGGGAAATAACCCTTGGCCCTGCATTGAGCAATAGCTTTGTGGTATTGGACGGCTTAAAGAAAGGTGAAGAAATTGTTACCAACGGTACATTCAGTGTAGATGCTTCTGCCCAGCTTGAAGGTAAACCTAGCATGATAAATCCAATGGGCGGAAAAACTAACTCAATGCCCGGAATGGTTATGCCGGGCGAATCCAAATCCGGAACCAATACAGACATGAAAGGAATGGATATGTCGAGTGATAGTACTAAAACGAAAATAAAATAGTTGTCTTAAATAATTAAAAAAATGTGAGACTTATATAATTATATCAATGAATTTTATAACAATTCCATGTTGTAAAATGTTCATATTTGCATAGATGGAATTATTCACAACATAAACTAAAAACCAATTATATGGAATACTATTTTAGTAAAACAATCAAAGGCAGTTTCGACAATGCGGTTCAAAAAGTCACCGAAGCTCTCAAAACAGAAGGTTTTGGCATTCTTACAGAGATTGATATAAAAGCCACATTAAAGAAAAAACTTGATGTTGACTTTTATAACTATAAGATTCTGGGAGCTTGCAATCCGTCATTTGCTTACAAAGCACTTTTGACAGAAAACAAGATCGGAACCATGTTGCCCTGCAATGTGATTGTACAGGAAAAAGTGCCGGGAAAGGTGGAAGTTTCAGCGGTCGATCCTGCCGCTTCAATGTTATCTATAGAGAATGATGAACTTAGAGGGATTGCAACTGAAGTCAGAGTCAAACTACAGAATGTTATTGAGCAATTGTAATGTTATAATCGTTTGTAGAATGATATTTAATCAAAAATGTTAAGGAAATAATTAAATTTTTAAAATGATACATACATATTCAGTTTACGGAATGAGCTGTAATAATTGCCGGGCTCATGTGGAAGAGGCTCTTAAAAAAGTTGATGGCGTAACCGGCGTTTCAGTCGATCTGAAGAAAGCAGAAGCGGACATAGAGATGGAATCACATATTCCATTGGAAAAGTTTCAGGAGGCTCTGAAAATTGAAGGAGGAAATTATAGCATTTCTCTTCCCGGAGATATTGAATTTGCAAATAAATTTAAGGAGGAAAAGTTAAAGCTAAAATCCGACGGGAAAGAATCAGGAGTGTATTATTGTCCGATGCATTGCGAAGGAGAGAAAACCTATGATAAACCTGGCGATTGCCCTGTCTGTGGTATGGATCTTGTGGAAGAGCCTTCTGTAAATAAAAAAATTCAATATACATGCCCTATGCATCCTGAAGTCATCCGGGATGAACCTGGTTCTTGTCCCATCTGCGGAATGGATCTTGTACCACTGGAAGCGGATGTTGAAGAGGAAGATAAAACCTATAAGAACCTGTTGCAGAAATTTAAGATTTCTGTATTATTCACAGCTCCGGTATTTCTGATAGCAATGTCAGAAATGATTCATAATAACCCGCTTATGTCAGTTATGCCCTGGAAATACTGGAACTGGGTACAGCTTGTTCTGTCAATTCCTGTAGTATTCTATACCGCATGGATGTTTTTTGAAAGGGCCTGGCGCTCTGTTAAAACATGGAACCTGAATATGTTTACGCTTATCGGAATAGGTTCCGGAGTGGCCTGGCTTTTTAGTGTTACGGCCCTTCTTTTTCCAGGCATATTTCCCGATCAGTTTAAATCACATGCAGGTACAGTTTATGTCTATTTTGAGGCTACAACTGTAATTCTCACACTTGTTCTATTAGGCCAGTTGTTGGAGGCAAGGGCACATGGGAAAACCAACAGAGCTATTAAAGAGCTGCTAAAACTGGCACCTAATAAAGCAACAAAAATAATTGATGGCAAAGAACAGGTGGTTGCAATAGATTCTATTCAGAAGGGAGATTTTATTCGAGTGAAACCAGGCGAAAAAATTCCGGTCGACGGAAGTATTAAGGATGGAGAATCGACAATTGATGAATCTATGATTTCAGGAGAACCAATACCTGTTGATAAGACGGCAGGCGACAAAGTTAGTTCCGGTACCATAAATGGAAACAAAACTTTTGTAATGGTTGCAGAAAAAGTAGGTTCCGAGACCCTCCTTTCGCATATCATCGAAATGGTTAATTCGGCAAGCCGCTCAAAAGCTCCTATACAAAACCTGGCTGATAAAATATCCGGCTATTTTGTTCCGGTTGTGGTAGGTATTTCAGTTATTACTTTTATAGTTTGGGCAATTTATGGAGGAGAACATGCATATATATATGCACTCGTAAATGCCATAGCGGTTCTTATCATAGCCTGTCCCTGCGCCCTGGGTTTGGCTACACCAATGTCTGTAATGGTCGGGGTGGGAAAAGGAGCACAATCCGGAATACTCATCAGAAATGCCGAATCGCTTGAAAAGATGAATTCCATTGATATAGTCATTATTGATAAAACAGGAACTGTCACAGAAGGAAAACCATCAGTTGAAAAGGTTATCAGCATTATTCCCGGGATATCGGATGAAGATATACTTCAGAAAATTATATCCCTGAACAGCAGCAGTGAACATCCGCTGGCAAAGGCAACTATGCGGTACGGTAAAGACAAAAACATAGCAGTGCTTCCTGTTTCTGATTTTGAAGCCGTAACCGGAAAAGGCGTTACAGGCATGCTTCAAGGCAAAAAGCTGACATTGGGCAATGAGAAGCTGATGAAGGAAATTCATGCAGTTATATCAGCTGAATTGAAAAAACAGGTTGATTCAGAACAAAAACTTGGGAAAACAGTCTCGTATTTGTCTGAAGATAATACGGCAATCGGTTTTGTCGTTATCTCAGATAAAATTAAAGAATCAAGTAAGGAAGCTATTCATGACCTGCAAAAAGAAGGACTGAAGGTAATAATGTTTACAGGAGATAACGAAGAAACTGCCAGGACGGTCAGCGAATCGTTGAACCTTGACGGATATAAAGCCCAGATGCTTCCTGGTGACAAACTTGACGAAATAAAACGGCTTCAGGCTGAAGGGAAAAAAGTCGCTATGGCAGGTGACGGAATTAATGATGCTCCGGCACTGGCACAGGCAGATATAGGGATCGCTATGGGAACCGGAACCGATGTAGCAATAGAGAGTGCCGGAATAACTCTTGTTAAAGGGGACCTGAAAGGCATTGCCAAAGCAAGGCTTTTAAGCCAGAAGGTCATGAAGAATATAAAGGAAAATCTCTTTTTTGCGCTCGGCTATAATACCATTGGAATACCACTTGCTGCAGGCATATTATATCCCTTCTTCGGGATATTGCTTTCGCCCATGATAGCAGCACTGGCTATGAGTTTCAGCTCAGTATCGGTGATATCAAACTCATTACGCCTGAGAAACGCGAGATTGATATAAAATATCCTGCCGGGTAGGTAAAAATTGATTTATAGATATCTTTAACCTGAAAAACAATTAAAGGAAATATGCCATGGACGATAAATTAAAGCTTTTAACAACCTGCATCCGGGAATATAAAAGTGCGGTTATTGCTTTTTCGGGAGGAGTTGATAGTACATTTCTTGCCCGTGTCGCCAAAGATGTTTTGGGAGATAACCTGTTGTTGATAACCGCCACATCGAGTACCTATCCCTTTTATGAACTTGAAGAAGCAAAATCACTGGCAGCCTTACTTGGAATTAAACATAAGATCATTGTGTCGGAGGAAATTGAAATTCCGGGATATGCAGATAATCCTCCTGACAGATGCTATTACTGCAAAAGTGAACTATTTGGCAAAATAAAATATATAGCATCAAAAGAAGGTTTTGAAGTTATTTTTGATGGCAGTAATGCTGATGATCTTAAAGATTTTCGTCCGGGGATGAAAGCAAAGCAGGAGAAAGGAGTCATATCCCCTCTTGCAGTCTCGGGTTTTACAAAAAGCGATATCAGAAATTTCTCTGAAACGTTTAATCTGCCAACTGCCACTAAACAATCATATGCATGCCTCGCTTCCCGTTTTCCATATGGTGAGAAAATAACAAAATTAAAACTCGACAGGCTGGCAACCGCAGAATTTGAGGTTAGAAACCTGGGATTCAGCCAGTTCAGGATAAGAAGTCATGAAAATATAGCCCGGTTTGAATTTATTACGGCTGAAATGGATAAAGCCTGGGAAATTAAAGATAAACTTACAGAGATTTGTCAAAATTCTGGTTTCACCTTTGTCACAATTGACCTCAAAGGATACAGAACCGGGTCAATGAATGAGGAGCTTTCTGAATCGGTAAAGGCAAATTTTCTGAAAACTGATATAAAGTAATAATTGAAAATATAAGCATATGCGATGTAATACATTTCTTACGGTTTCTCAGTAAATAAAAAGGGGAAATAATAACATAAAGTTAAAGTGAATCGAATCATTTGGCAGCTGTATAGATAAATTACATAATAACAACTAGTTGTCAACCCTGCTGAATATGGAGGCTGTTATCCCTGTCGGATAATCAAATAGCTGTTTGTAGGTTGAACATAGTATGTGAAACAAATGTTTAATTTTACAGAGCACAACATAATCTATTTTACGAATGAAATTCGAAACAAAGGCGATTTGGGTCGGACAGGCTGCAGATCAGGCAACGGGAGCAACAATTGTACCTATATATCAGACTTCAACTTTTACACAGGAGGAAGTTAATAAACATAAAGGCTACGAATACTCCAGAGTCGCGAACCCGACACGTTCAGCTCTCGATGCCTGCCTGGCATCGCTGGAAGAAGGTAAATATGGTCTGTCTTTCTCATCTGGTCTGGCTGCTGAACATGCAATCCTCTCTATCCTCCGACCAGGTGATCATGTAATTGTACCTGAAGATATGTATGGCGGAACTTACAGGCTGATAAAGGAGATTCTTGAACCGGTAAATATAAAATTCACTTTTACAGACTTTACCGATTTAAATCTGATTCATAAATCATTTCTCCCTTCAACAAAGATGGTTTGGATTGAAACCCCTACAAATCCGCTGTTAAAGATTTTTGATATACAAACAATTTCTGAACTAAGCCATAAAAAGAATGCATTGGTTGTTGTTGACAATACCTTTTTATCACCCTATTTCCAGAAACCTCTTTTGCTGGGAGCCGATATAGTTGTTCATAGTACAACCAAGTACATAAATGGTCATTCTGACATTATAGGAGGCGCAGTGATCCTTAATAATGCTGAATTATTCGAAAAAATACATCTTGTACAGAAATCTGTAGGTGCAGTGCCTTCTCCATTTGATTCGTGGCTTACCCTCAGAGGAGTAAAGACACTGGCAGTCCGAATGAAACAGCATGAAGAAAATGCTTTTAAGATTGCCACATTCCTTCAGAATCAGAAAAATGTGCTTGAAGTCTTTTTCCCGGGTCTTGAGACACATCCGGGATACTCTGTTGCAAAGAAGCAGATGACCGGTTTTGGAGGAGTGGTATCATTTAAATTAAAAGGAGGCCTTGATGAATGCAATGTCTTTTTTAAAAAATTAAAAATATTTCAACTTGCTGACAGTCTGGGCGGAGTGGAATCTCTTGCCAACTACTCTGCGCTTATGACTCACGATTATTTCCCTAGAGAACTCAGGCAGAAGATAGGCGTTACCGATAATCTTATACGGCTGTCCGTAGGTATTGAACATATTGACGATCTTTTGGATGATCTGAAAAATGCACTTAGCTAAAATCTTGCACTATTTTTTTTTGATTATCTCATGTGAAAATGAAAATACATGAAACACCTGTAAATCTGCTGATTGCAGACAGTCAGTTTTTGATAACTGAGTCTCTGAAATTTATTCTTCAGGGTGAAGGGCGTTTTCGTATAGTTAAAGTTGTTTCAGAAAAGAATGAGCTTATAGAAGCATTGGAACCAGGAAATATTTCAATGCTTATTATTGATTATTCTCTTGTCGATATCGGAGGCATATCTGAGCTCAGAGAGATAAAAATCAGATTCCCCGATCTGAAGATATTAGTCATTTCAAATAGTATAAGCAAATCTGAACTTCATGAATTAAATGGCTCCGGGATAATTAATATTATCTTAAAAACTGCAGATAAAGAAGAATTATTAGAAGCTGTAAATTGCACCCTGAAAGGGAAAAAGTATTATTCTAATGAATTGCTCGATCTGTTATTTGAAGTTAGTGAAAAGAAAAGTCCGGCTGACGATACCGGTCAGTTGACAATTTCTGAAATAGAAATTGTCAGATTAATATCGGAAGGACTAACAACCAAAGAAATAGCATCCCGCAAGTTCATCAGCTTCCATACTGTTATATCACACCGTAAGAATATTTTCAGAAAGCTTGGTGTCACAAGCGTCTCCGAACTGATTATGTACTCAATTAAAGCAGGCTGGTTAAACATAATCGAATATCATATTTAGATGTTCTACCATATTTGCGGTAGATAAAATGCCACAAACAGGGGATTTTTTACATCGTTTTGAGGATCAATCTTTGTGCATAAATAATATAATTTTTATGGCACAGGAAAATTTACACTTTGACACACTGCAATTACACGCAGGACAGGTAGTTGATCCAACTACAAATTCAAGAGCAGTCCCTATATACCAGACCAGTTCCTATGTATTTAACGATTCGGAACACGCTGCTCAATTTATAGCTTTAACTGTGCAACACTTTTTGAAATTAAGTGTTGTACATTTGTAAAACAAAACAAAATAATAATTTAAGCATATGCCGGATTATACTATTCCTGATAAAAAAGATGTTGAGAAGACAATCAAGTCAATTTTCAGACTTCTCTTTCCAACCACTAATTCCTATTCTGATAGTGGAAATGATAATAGCCTAAGTCATTCACGCATTCTGATGGTGGGATTATTAATCGGATTGACTGATGAAAAGGAAAAAGTTGCAAATCTTTTCTTCGACAATCTTGAAAACATAAAAAAAACACTTCTTAGAGATGCCGAGTTTATTCTTGAATCTGATCCGGCAGCAACACAGCTTATTGAGGTTCTTGCTATCTATCCCGGGTTCCTTGCTATATTCTGTTACCGCATCGCACATGCCCTGGCAAAGCTATCCATTCCTCTTTTGCCCAGAATGATTACAGAATATTCCCATAAGGTTACCGGTATCGATATTCATCCCCATGCTGAAATTGGTTGTCCTTTTGCAATCGACCATGGGACAGGTATCGTCATAGGAGAAACAACAAAAATAGGAAACAATGTAAAGCTATACCAGGGCGTTACACTTGGTGCACTGAGTGTGGATAAAAGCAAAGCATCAAAAAAAAGACACCCCACGATTGAAGATAATGTTGTTCTTTATTCAGGTTGCACGATCCTGGGTGGAGAGACAGTTGTCGGACGAAACAGTATTATCGGCGGAAATGTGTGGCTAACGGAGAGTATCGCACCTTTTTCAGTAGTATATCATAAAAGCGAAATAGTTGTGAGAAACCAGAACGGGTTCCAGGAACCAATAAACTTTATTATTTAAAAAGACATTTACAAAATTATAACATCATGAAACTAAATTCAATTCTTGAATCAATCGGAAACACCCCTCATTTGAAAATTAACAGGCTTTTCGATCCCGGATATTCAGTTTGGGTAAAACTTGAGAGATCAAATCCAGGCGCCAGTATAAAGGACCGTATTGCATTGTCAATGATAGAAGATGCAGAAAAGAAAGGTATATTGAAAAAAGGCAGTGTAATTATTGAACCAACGTCCGGCAATACCGGTATTGGTCTGGCAATAGTGGCAGCTGTGAAAGAATACAGGTTAATACTGGTAATGCCTGAGTCAATGTCGCTTGAGAGAAGAAAAATCATGAGCTCCTACGGAGCTGAATTTGTACTTACTCCACGCGAAAAAGGGATGAAAGGCGCTATTGAACGTGCAAGGGAATTAATACTGGAGACTCCTGATTCATGGATGCCAATGCAGTTCGACAATCCTTCCAATACCGAAATACACCGGACTACAACCGCGCAGGAAATCCTTAAAGATTTTCCTGATGGACTTGATTATCTGATATCAGGAGTTGGCACAGGGGGTCATTTAACCGGTGTGGCAGAGGTACTGAAAAAAGCATTTCCAAAATTAAAAGTCTATGCAGTTGAACCTGAATTATCTCCGGTATTAAGCGGAGGTTCACCGGCTCCCCATCCATTGCAGGGAATTGGTGCAGGTTTTATACCATCAATTTTAAATACCAGTATCCTGGACGGAATAATCAAAGTTACCAAGGATGAGGCATTCACATTTACAAAAAGAGCTGCAAAAGAAGAGGGATTATTTGTAGGAATATCTTCAGGAGCATCACTTGCAGCCGTAAATAAGAAGCTTAAGGATTTCCCAAAAGGATCCAGAATTCTTACTTTCTGCTATGATACAGGGGAAAGGTATCTTTCAATCGAAGGTTTATTCTGATACAATTCATTTCGCCCCCCATCCCCCCCTGAAGGGGGGCTAATTCAGAATTCACGAGGATAATTATCTTAAGTTGAACATATTAAGCCCCCTTTAGGGGGTTGGGGGCGATTTTCAATCCTCAAACAGATACAGCTGCCTGTCATCACATTCATCTGTTTCAAGATTGGAGATTGTCACTCCCAAAAGTCTGATTCTTGTTCCTTCTAGCTTAAGCGATTTGCGAATTTCTGAAACCTCTTTATGCAATGTATCAAAATCGTGGATATAATGCTGTAGTGTCTTACTACGGGTAATCTGTCTGAAATCCGAAAACTTAATCTTAACGGTGATTGTTCTTCCTGAAGCATCCGAGTTTTCGAGCCTTTCCATCAGCTCTTTTTCAAGCTTGTACAATTCTGCAATTACTTCAAAATGAGTAATAAGATCCTTCTCATATGTAAGCTCAGTTCCTACGGATTTACGTTCCTGATCAGGCTCAACAGGACGCTCGTCTATACCTCTTACTATATCATAAAAGAAGATACCTGTTTTTCCAAAGTTTCTCACCAGGGAAACAAGATCCCATTTCTTCAGATCGGAACCAGTATGAATTCCTAGTTTATGCATTTTTTCTGCAGTCACTTTTCCAATGCCATAAAACTTCTCCACAGGCAGTTCTTCAATAAACTTTTCAGCCTTTTCCGGGCTTATAAGAAATAGTCCATCGGGCTTATTTATATCTGAGGCTATCTTTGCAAGGAATTTGTTTACCGAAATCCCGGCAGAAGCTGTAAGACCTGTTCTGGCTTTAATTTCATTCCTGATTTTTTTTGCAATAACGGTTGCCGACCCAATATTTTTTTTATCCGTGGTTACATCCAGAAAGGCTTCATCGAGCGACAATGGCTCGATTAAATCAGTATACTCACTGAATATCTGCATAATAGTTGCAGAAACCTCGGTATACCTTGAAAAATTATGTTTCACAAATATAAGCTCAGGACATAATCTTTTAGCGATCACCGAAGGCATGGCAGATTTGACACCAAATTTTCTGGCTTCATAACTTGCAGCTGCCACTACACTTCGCTCACCGCTCCCACCTACAGCAACAGGCTTCCCTCTCAGTTCCGGGTTGTCGAGTTGCTCAACTGATGCAAAAAATGCATCCATGTCAATATGAATAATCTTCCTCAATTCAGAAATAATTCAAAACAAATCTATAAAGAAAAAAGTTATAACCGTAACTTCATATTACTTCATTAGCTTACCTATAAAATATCTCAGATCGAATACCAAAATCTAAAAAAAAGTAAAAAAATGTTACAATAATTATCAACTTCAGTTCAAATACAGAATCTGTTCTTTACTTAGCGTTCAGAAAAAATGTTACACTAAAATTAATTTAAGATGAAAAAATTAGCATTTATTTTGGCCGTTGTTTTTCTTTCAGTATCAACATTCGGTCAGACCACAACTCCAGCTGCAAAAACAACAACAAAAGCTGATCAGACAAAAGCTGTTACCACTACCCAGGCTACAACTGTGAAAACAGTTGCTGACACGACTAAAGCAGTCAAGACTAAGGTTGCAGTTAAAAAGGACGGAACTCCTGACAAAAGATTTAAAGCAAACAAAACTACAACTGTAAAACCTACAGGACCAGTAAAAAAAGATGGTACTCCTGATATGAGATACAAAACAAATAAAGACACTACGAAGGTTAAGACCACAACTATTAAAAAGTAGTAGTTTTCTTTAGGATAAAAAAAAGGTTTCCCAATAACGGGAAACCTTTTTTTGTTTATCCTTTGAAAATTGACCAACAATGACCATTATTGCATGAAATATATTAATAAGCGTTTTGGAAACAAGGTCAGATAAGAAGGGAAGGCTCTTTGCTATTATTTTATTCCAGCATAGACTGTGGGGATCTCTTATAGTACCATATATTATTCAAAAGGAGCCAAACAGAGGCTATTATAAGCTATCAGAACGTCTCTCCCCTTTTCCCAACATTGACACATTAAGTACACTAACTGCAGAGGAACGTGAGATTGTTAAAATTATTAATGAATATACTGACAGAAATCTTTTTAAGCTGTTCTCAAGAGATAAATCAGTAAAGGAATTTCAGGAAAATATAACACAGGAAAAGCTGGAAAACTTTATACGTCCTTATATTGAGAGGAGGCTTTTCAAATGTTTTACTATCGCAAGGGATGAAGATATCCCCTTATATTTTCAGAAGACAAAGGCTGGAACATTGCATACTGAGGATCAGCTTTCGGTGAGTGAAGACAATGCTGAACCGGTTTTCAGATTTATCAGGAGTGATGAACAAAGCACTTATAGTCTCAGTCTGGAATCTGCAGGCAAGCCCATCGATATTAGAAAGGCTTCAACAGATATTATCTGCATGGCGCCTTGCCTGATCAGGGAAAACCACAGGATATTATTTGTTTCAGATGTTGATGGTTCCAAGTTGAAACCTTTCCTCTTAAAAGAAAGCATTCTGATTCCAAAAAAATCCGAATTAAAATATTTCAGCGGTTTTGTTCTTAATACAATAAATAATTTCAAGGTTGAGGGCTCTGGTTTCGATATTATTGAGTTTACTTCCGGTAAAGAAGCAATACTGGAGCTCGAAAACGGGTTAAATGGAAACCCTGTTCTTATATTAAAGTATAACTACGAGGGAAATAATTTTTTTTCAAATGAACCATTAATCTCCTTTACTAAATTTGAAAAGAAAGGAGAAAATTTCATTTTCAGGAAATTTTACAGGGATTTTAACTGGGAAAAGCAATGCCGGGAAACACTGGGAGAACTGGGTTTCTTTTCTGATGACGAAATAAACTTTTTTCCTCTTTCATCAAATACCAAACGGAAAGATGAACTGTATTCAATTTTAGAAATTATTAATAGTAATTATTCTGAAATTACCGGCGCAGGTTTTACAATTATATCAAGGCTTGATCTGAACTACAATTTGAAATCAATAGATATTGAGATCAGCAGCCAGATTGAAAATGACTGGTTTGACCTTAAGGCGACTGTAAAAATCGGGGAGTGGGAAATTCCTTTCAGCCGTTTCAAAAGAAATATACTGGACGGAATCAGGGAATATGAATTACCTAATGGTTCTATTGCTATTCTCCCTGAAACCTGGTTCACTAAGTACAAGAATATTTTTGAATTTGGAAAAAGTACTGATGACTCGCTGAAAATTCATAAACAGCATTTTTCATTGCTTGCTGATACTTTCAGTGATGAGGGGCAAAAAGGGTACGATAGACTTGAAAAGTTATTGAATCCCGATCCGGTACCTGTTCTTCAGCAACCTAAAGGTCTGAACTGTATCATGAGACAATATCAGTCCGATGGTCTTAACTGGCTAAATTTCCTTCAGATATCAGGTTTAGGGGGCTGTCTTGCTGACGATATGGGACTCGGCAAGACAATTCAAACTCTTGCACTGCTTCAGAACAATAAGGAAAACTTCCTGCCGGTTAACCATAATGTAGCCTATCAGGGAATAAGCCTATTTGAAAACCATTCACCAAAACTTACTTCACTAATAATTGTTCCTGCATCACTTATATATAACTGGGAAAATGAGATAAAAAGGTTTGTTCCCGATATGAAAGTTTACAGCTACAAGGGGAACCAGCGTAAAAAGTCAACCTCATATTTCCAAAATTTTGATATCATTCTTTCAAGCTATCATACAATACGGCAAGACATTGAATTAATAAGCTCATTTTATTTTCATTACATCATTCTTGATGAGAGCCAGGTCATTAAGAATCCGGCTTCAATGCTCTTTAGAACCGTAACCAGACTAAAATCTGAATTTAAACTTGTGCTAAGCGGGACACCTGTAGAAAATTCGCTTACAGATCTCTGGACGCAATTAAACTTTGTTAACCCCGGATTACTTGGCGATCTTGCCTTTTTTAGAAGAGAATTTGCAAAACCTATTGAAAAGATGGGTGACGATGAAAAAGAACTTAAACTAAGGAAGATAATACAGCCATTTATACTGAGGCGAACAAAAGAAATGGTTGCCCGCGATCTGCCCCCGGTTACAGAGCAGACAGTTTTTTGCGACATGACAGATGAACAGTATAAAGTTTATGACGAAGAGAAATCATCGGTCAGAAACAGCATCTTAAAAAGTATTGCGTCAACCGGACTCGAAAAATCTGCTATAGTCGTCCTTCAGGGTTTGATGAAACTCAGGCAGTTATCAAATCATCCTGTAATGGCAAATGACGAATATACCTTTGGCTCCGGAAAATTCGAAACTGTTCTCCAGGATATAGAAAATGTTATCGCAGAGGGTCATAAGATTCTGGTTTTCTCATCTTTTGTCAAGCATCTTGACCTTTACGCAGCAGAAATGAGAAAGAAAAGAATACGATTCGCAATGCTAACCGGGGCGAGTACAAAAAGAGAAAAGATTGTAAATAGTTTTCAGAATGATCCGGAAAACAAAGTATTCCTAATTTCCCTTAAAGCAGGCGGCATTGGTCTTAATCTCACAGCTGCTGATTATGTGTTTATTCTTGATCCATGGTGGAATCCTGCTTCAGAAATGCAGGCTTTAAACCGTGCCCACAGGATTGGTCAGTATAAAAGTGTATTCGTATACAGATATATAACCAGTAATAGCATTGAAGAAAAAATAGTACGGTTGCAGGAGAAAAAATCTAAGCTGGCAGATATATTTATTTCCAGCAATAACCCGCTTAAGGATATTGATGTAAAGGAAATTCTTAATATAATAGGATAGATTTATCGTTATCCTGCCTATGTTTTACCCCCCATCCCCCCATATGGGGATTTAGGGGTGAAAATATGGAGAAATGCAGAAAGTCATTCGAATATCAATAAATTTGTAGCAGATAATTCTGAATTAAAAAGCATAATATTATAATTATGAAAGTACTTGGCATAAACTGCAGTCCCCGAAAGGGTGGAAACACAGAACTTCTTATATATGAAGTATTTAAAGCTTTGGAAAAAGAAGGCATAAAAACTGAGTTTTTTCAGCTTGGAGGAAAAGATGTAAACGGATGTATAGCCTGTATGAAATGCAGGAAAAAGAAGGATGGAATGTGCCACCAGAAGAACGAGGTGATAAACAGATGCATTGAAAGGATATTGAAAGCTGATGCAATAATTATCGGATCACCGGTATATTATGCTGATATAAATGCAGATGCCAAGGCTTTCCTTGAAATAGCAGGCTTTGTACTTGGCAGTGCCGGCAAACCGTTGAAACATATGCCCGGGGCAGCTGTCATAGCTGTCAGACGAGCCGGAGCAATCCATGCATTTGATAGTATAAATCATTTCTTCCTGATAAATGAAATGATCATTCCCGGGTCATCTTACTGGAATATTGCTATTGGCAGGGAAAAGGGAGAGGTGTTAAAAGACGAAGAAGGAATGAGAACTATGAAAGTTCTGGGCGAAAAACATGGCGTGGCTCCTGAAAAAGATAAAAGAATAAAGTTGAGGAACAGCCTGCCCCGATTTATCGGGGAAGTGACGAACCGACCGAAGGGAGCTCGCCGAAGGCAAATCCCGCAAAGCGGGGATAAAACCATTTCCCTGGATAATCTGAATAATAAAGCCGGCTGAAATCAGCCGGCTCTCTCTACAGGTTAGATCAGTATAGGCTAATACTAGTAATTATCACGTTCTACATAATGGGTATGAAGCAGTTCATGCGACTTGTGACTGTTTGGCTGATCGAGAAACTCTTTATAGATAGCAATGACATCAGGATTCAGATGTGATTTACGAAGGGTCATATGCTCATCTTCAGAATAAATAGCTTTCATACGTTTTTGTCTGATTGCAAGACTGGTTGGAATTGGTTGACCGCCACCGCCAATGCATCCTCCGGGGCAGCCCATTATTTCAATAAAATGATAAGGAGCTTTTCCTTCTCTTGTCATCTTCATGATTTTATTGGCATTAACCAGTCCGTGTGCAATAGCTACCTTAAGTTCAACTCCCTCGAGGAACTTCCACGCATCAACGCAACCCTCAATTTTAATTGTAGCTTCTTTTACTCCTTCCATTCCTCTCACGGGAATGATATTCAGATTTCCAAATGGAACTTCCCGTCCCGTAACGATCTCATAAGCAGTACGTAATGCAGCCTCCATAACACCTCCTGTGGCACCAAAAATTACTGCGGCACCAGTCGAATCGCCCATTATTGAATCATATTTTGCTTCTTCAATATTTCTGAAGTCGATACCCGCCTGTTTTATCATAACGGCAAGTTCGCGTGTTGTAAGGACAAAATCAACATCTTTAAATCCGCTGGAACGCATTTCGGGTCTGTCTGCTTCAAATTTCTTTGCAGTGCAGGGCATTATCGAAACAGAAACAATTTTTGATGGATCTAAATTGCGTTTCTTTGCATAGTACGTCTTTACAAGAGCCCCAAACATCTGCTGTGGTGATTTACAGGTGGACAGGTTAGGAAGAAATTCCGGGTATTTATGTTCAACAAATTTTATCCAGCCCGGTGAACATGATGTAAACATTGGCAAAGAAATATCCTTATTCCCATCAACAAGAGCTTTCTTTAGTCTTACAAGCAGCTCGGTACCCTCTTCCATAATTGTAAGGTCGGCACTGAAATCAGTATCGAGAACTGAACTGAACCCCAATTGTCGCAAAGCATTCACCATTTTTCCTGTTACTCTTTCCCCCGGATCGTAACCCAGATCTTCACCAAGGGCAACTCTTACAGCAGGAGCAGTCTGAACTACCACATGTTTATCAGGATCATAAATTGCATCCCAAACCTGATCGATATAAGTTTTTTCAACAAGGGCTCCGGTCGGGCAGCGGTTGACGCATTGACCGCAATTGGTACACACTACCTGGCTCATAGGCCTGTCGTGGAACGATGAAATTTTCTGGTGCGCACCTTTATTGGCAACCGCAATTGCAGATACAGACTGTAATTCCGAACATGTTCTTACACAACGCTGGCATCGTATGCATTTACTGTCATCCTTGGTAAACGATGGGGAAGACCTGTCAATATTGTATTTATGATCTTCAACCAGGTCGAGGAAAACATGATCCCCGAATGCAAAATCATTCGCAAGAGACTGAAGTTCGCAATTCTGGTTTTTGTAGCACTTTGTACAATCCGATCTGTGTTCTGAGAGTAAAAGCTCAACAATATGTTTACGAGCATTGCGTACTTTAAGCGTATTCGTGTGAATCTCCATTCCGTCGGTGGCAGGAGTTGCGCATGATGCAATAAGTGTCCTGGCCCCTTTTTGTTCAACTATACAAACACGGCAGTTACCTGCAACACATAAGTCATCATGGTTACAAAGAGTAGGAATGTTTATTTTCAGCTTCTTGGCAGCTGCCAGAACAGTTGTCCCTTCAGGAACAGCAACCTTCTGGTCATTTATAAGCAGATTTATCATGATTCTTCGGTTTTGTTTGATTGATTAATAGATGATCTCTTCCTTAAAATTTCCAACTATCGATTTAAATGCATTCCCGACTGATTGTCCGAGACCACATTTGGCGGCAATTTTCATAGTATCTGCCAATTTCATCAGCTCAGTAAGATAGGTTGATTTTGCTTCGCCTTTTTTGACTTTTTCAACACCTTTAAGCAACTGCTGACAACCGACCCGGCATGGAGTGCACTGACCGCACGATTCCTCTGTAAAGAATTCAAGGTAATTATGAAGAACATTGTACATTGACCGTGAACTGTTAAACAGTTTCATAGACCCGCCTGTAGGTACGCCTTCAAAACCAATAATGGTTTCAGCAAATTTCTTCCTGGGTACACAGAAACCAGAAGCGCCACCAACCTGGACAGCCTTTGTATCTCCATCACCAAATTCAGTTACAAACTGCTGGACTGTCATTCCAAGCTCAAGTTCAAATATACCCGGAGTTGGTGTATCACCTGATATTGAAAATACTTTTGAACCTCTTGAATCTTTTGTTCCATACTGGATAAAGTTTTTCGCACCATGCTGAATAATCATCATGGCAGTCACCAGTGTTTCAACATTGTTTATTGATGTTGGTTTCTCGTAGACACCGGACACAGTTGGATAAGGAGGCTTATTTCTTGGCTCGCCGCGTTTTCCTTCAATTGACTCAAAAAGAGCGCTTTCCTCGCCGCAAATATATGCTCCGCTTCCCATCCGGTATTCTATATTGAAATCATATCCGATCTCTTTTATCATTTTATGAAATGATTCAAGTTCTATCATCAGTTTTGGAAGAAGATATCTGTACTCACCTCTAAGGTAAACTATACCTTTTTTTGCTCCGATTGCTTTTCCGGCAATTGCCATTCCTCCGTGAACCTTATTCGAAACCCTGTCGAGTATTTCCCGATCCTTAAATGTTCCAGGCTCACCTTCATCTGCATTACAAACTATGTATTTCTCGGGGTTCTTCTCCGCAGCTGTAAATTTCCATTTCATACCTGTAGGAAATCCGGCGCCTCCCCTTCCTTTAAGACCTGAGTCAAGCATCTCCTGGATGATCTCTTCTCTACTCATTTTGAAGCCTTTGGCAAGAACTTCATGACTATCTATTTTTTCAAAAATAAGGTCTACTTTATTTAATCCCTTGTTTTCCATGGTTTTGGCGGATATTTATTTTTGCATGTAATCTTTAATAATCTCACTCACCTTTTCGGGTGTCAACTCCGTATAAGGTAATTCATTGATAAGAATCGCAGGAGCTTTATGACACCACCCAATACAATTCGTCTCAATAAGGCTGAATTGCTTGTCAGGGGTAGTTTCACCTACTTTTATCTTTAGCATTTCTTCGATTGTCTGAATTATATCACTCTTCCCTTTCATTGAACATGTAATTGTCTTACAGACTCTTATAACATATTTACCTTTCACCTGAGTGTCGAGAAAAGTATAAAAAGAAGCTGTCCCGTAAACTTCTGCAGCTGAAATATCGAGTTCTCTCGCAACTTCTACCATTGCCTCATCAGTCAAATAATTGTGTTTAAGCACAATTGCCTGAAGAATTGGCATTAGGCTCTCCCGTGCATGACCATGTTTGTCGGACAATTCCTTAACCAGATTTCCTACTTGATACATATCTATTTTATTTTTAGGTAATTAAATAATTTAAAAATAATCAAAAGCCGATATTTAAAAGCGCTGTTAAATTAATAACAATACTTTTTAAAAAAAACTTACAAATGTCATTGTTTTTAATTTAGAATGAAAATAAAGAAAGGCGTAAAGGCGTAAAGGCTCAACGATGAAACGGTTCAGAAGCCTGAAGAGCTGTTATTTCTAAATAATATTATTCTCATCAGACACAGGTTTCGGGTCAAATGATAATATAAAACGGGGACAATATATTATAGAGAGGCCAAATTGGGCGTCTTTACAATGATTAACTCAATTTATACCTGAATTAATCCAAACAATTTCATTATTATTCCCATATATTTATAGCTTTTCTTATAAAATGGATTACCAGACAATACTAAGGAACATCAAACCATCGCACGAATTCTTTATCGGAATCGATTCTGACGGCTGTGTATTTGATTCAATGGAGGTTAAGCAGAAGGAATTTTTTATACCCAACGCTTTAAAATATTTTGATCTTTACCCGATCTCCAAAGTATTGAGGGAGACTTGGGAATTTGTTAATCTCTATTCCATATACAGAGGAGGCAATCGTTTTTCTTCAATAATAAAAGTCTTTGAACTTCTGCAGGAGAGAAAGGAGATAAGAGATAGTGGTATTAAATTACCTGACCTCAGATCACTTAAGGGATGGATTGGCATTGAGACAAAACTTGGCAATGCGAATCTCATAAAATATTTTGAGTCACATTATAATCCCGATCTTGAGAAAGTTATAATATGGAGTGAGGCTGTCAATAAAGATATTAATGATTGGCTTCGTAATATTCCTCCTTTCCCTCAAGCCAGGTCAGCCATAGAAATGATGTCTTCTCTTGCCGATATTATTATCGTTTCTCAAACACCTCTTGAGGCTCTCGACCGTGAATGGGAAGAGCATGCTCTGAAGAAATATATCAATACCATTGCCGGACAGGAACATGGAACAAAAACTGAGCATATTGCACTGGCGGCAAAAAACAAATATCCCGACCTTAAAATACTTATGATAGGTGACGCCAAAGGGGATCTGGATGCTGCTAAGAACAATGGGATAAACTTCTATCCGATCATTCCCGGAAAAGAAAATAAGTCGTGGGAGCGGTTTATCAATGAAGGATTTGAAAAATTCAAGCAAAGTAAGTTTTCAGGCAGTTATGAAGATGAACTTCTCATGGAGTTTCGGAAATCTTTGCCGGAAAAGCCACCATGGGAGATTTGATCTTTTACGGAATGATATTAAAAAAAGAGAAGGCCACTATTAAACGGCCTTCTAATTTTTAAAAACCCTTAATTATCTATTTAAAAATACCAATTTATCGCTGGTTAATTACTTTCATCCTCTTCGCAGAACCATCCGGTTTAACAAATTCCAGAAAATAAATACCATACTCATATTTTGAAAAATCTATCTGTTGTCGTGGAGATATAACCTGAACCTTTTCAAGACGTATACCTTGGGAATTCAGAAGATTAATGGTCTTGAAATTATCGTTTTTATATTCGATATTCAATAGACCTGAGACCGGGTTGGGATAAATGGAAACCTCATTAGTCAGAATCTCTTCAATACCTGTTGCATTGTGAAGATAAGTAACATCTGCTCCATAACTTATTCCGGAACAATTGATAGCATAGGCTCTGACGTGGTATGTAATTCCATTTGTTAAACCAGTTATTGTACTTGTAAATGCGCCAGTAGAGAAACCATCTGAGGTTTTCGAATTAGCTATTGTTGGATTAGCGCTTATACTCCAACAAACGCCTCTTTCTGTAAGATCGGCACCACCATCAGAGGTAACATTTCCGCCACCTAAAGCGGTTGAAGCTGAAGCTCCGCTAAAAGTAGCGGTCGTGACAGTTGGTTTTGAGGCCATAACGGCGTTGAGAGTTCTCGTAGAACCTGTACCGCATGCGTTATTTGCAGCAACAGAAATTGTTCCGCCTGTTGAACCTGGAGTGACTGCTATTGTCTCTGAAGTTGAACTGCCACTCCATCCCGATGGTATTGTCCATATATATGAGGTAGCACCTGAAACGGCTATTACACGATAATTCTGGGATACGCCCTGACAAGGGTTGTTGGAACCTGAAATTGAACCAGGCTGGTCGGGTACAGCTGGTTGGATACTTATTACAATATTGGATGATGAGGAGGATAGACAACCTGAGGCATCTGAAACTGTATAGGAATAAGTTCCGGCCATGAGATCTGAAATGGTCTTACTTGTACCGGTTCCTGTGACTGTAGTTCCTCCAGGTGTGCGCGTTAATGTCCAGGTGCCAGATGAGGGTAACCCGCTTAATGCTACGCTCCCAGTTGGTACAGAACATGTTGGCTGTGTAATTGTTCCAATTGTAGGACTTGAAGGCGTCACTGGTTGGGCATTAATCACAACAATACCTGATGAACCAGAAGTACAACCTGATGCATCTGTTACTGTATAGGTGTAGGTTCCTGCTGCCAGACCTGATATTGTTGTACTGGTTCCTGTACCGGTTGAAGTTACTGCTCCCGGGGTTCTTGTTAATGTCCATGTACCCGTTGAAGGCAGACCGCTCAAAACTATACTGCCGGTTGGAACAGCGCATGTGGGTTGTGTGATAGCCCCTACTGTCGGAGCTATCGGAGTTACAGGCTGTGCATTGATAACTACAGAACTTGAGGACCCTGAGGCACATCCAGATGCATTTGTTACTGTATAAGTATAGGTTCCGGCAGCCAGACCTGATATTGTTGTACTGGTTCCAGTTCCTGTACTGGTTACACTCCCGGGTGTTCTGGTTAATGTCCATGTACCTGATGAAGGCAGACCATTCAAGACTACACTTCCTGTAGAGACAGAACATGTTGGTTGTGTAATTGTTCCAATCGTGGGCACTGATGCCAGTGGTTGAACAGTTATAATAACATTGCCTGATGAGCCGGAAGTACAACCTGATGCATCTGTTACTGTATAGGTGTAGGTTCCTGCTGCCAGACCTGATATTGTTGTACTGGTTCCTGTACCGGTTGAAGTTACTGCTCCCGGGGTTCTTGTTAATGTCCATGTTCCGGATGCTGGCAAACCATTCAACACCACACTTCCAGTTGATACTGAACAAGTAGGCTGCGTTATAGTACCTACTGCTGGAGCTGTCGGTGCTGAAGGATTACTGTTTATAACTATATTCCCTGATGACCCTGAGGTACATCCCGAGGAATTTGTCACTGTGTAGGTATAGGTTCCGGTTGCTAATCCTGGTATTGTATAACTTGTTCCGGTACCTGTAGTTGTTGTCCCTCCTGGTGTCCTTGTTAAGGTCCACGTACCTGCTGCGGGTAAACCACTTAATACCACGCTGCTCATGGGCACAGCGCATGTCGGCTGTGTTATTGTTCCAACTACAGGAGCAGTAGGGGTTGCCGGCTGGGTATTGATAACAATATTTCCTGTTGAAGGTGAAGTACATCCTGATTCATTGGTTACTTTATAAATATAGGTCCCTGCGGCCAAACCTGAAATTGTTGCGCTGGTTCCAGTGCCTGTACTTGTTACACTCCCTGGTGTTCTGGTTAATGTCCAGGTACCTGTTGCAGGCAAACCACTTAAGGCCACACTGCCGGTTGCCACGCTGCATGTCGGCTGTGTAATTGTTCCTACAGTCGGAGCTGAAGGTGCATTAGGAACTGCATTGATTATAATATTTGCAGATGAAGGAGAAGTACATACTGATGCATTGGTTACAGTATAAGAATATGTTCCTGCTGTCAGACCTGTTATGGTTGTACTGGTTCCCGAACCGGTGGTAGTAGTTCCTCCTGGTGTCCTTGTCAGCGTCCATGTACCCGTTGCGGGTAAACCACTTAATACCACGCTGCCTGTGGCCACAGCGCATGTCGGCTGTGTTATTGTTCCAACTACAGGAGCAGTAGGTGTTGCCGGTTGAGTAATTTTTATAATATCGAAACCGTATATACCCCATGAATAAGCCGATGAGATATCTCTCCATTGATACCAATGAATATTGTTATCCCAGGTATCGTAAATAGCATATTGAGAGGTATTATCATCATAACCAATACCTGCAACAAAATGATCTGTAGCCCCATCTCCATTCGAATCAACCAAGAGTACAACAGGTCTGTTATTATCTATTTCATTTTTATATAAGTCCCATTTCTGCGGATTAGTATAATAAACATATGAAGTGGTCACTATATATTGTGAATTTATTTTGTTCACATAACCCACAAACGAAGGGGCTATATCCGAACTCCAGCTCCATCCCCAGTAGTTTTGTCTGCTGCTCCATGAGGTATTCATAAAATCAGCCAGGCAATTTGATGCATGCGCCCCTCCAAGATTTGATTTATCTTGTAACAGATTTGGCGAATAGTCTAAAGGCAGAGAGTAATCGTTATAATGCTGGTCGCTAGCAATAGCACTGTTTACCTCATTTGTCTGTGTACTGGCATCGCCTGTAATTAAATCAGGAAAACCATGTAAATCATAATAACCAAGCACCATACCTAATGAGGTAGGTCCGCACCCACGATACCAGAGATATGATGGAACAGCATCAATGACTTTTGATGTGCCTTTTTGCAATGAACTTATATCCTTTATAATTCCTTTGCTTACATTCGATGGTCTTGTCGGGCCTAGAGTACTCTGCTGAGCCTGCAGAACGTTATTAACTAATAAATAAGATAATATCTGTAAGAATGTTAACAAGCTTAAAAATTTTGTTCTACTTAAATTCATCGCTTTAATTATTATGAGTGAAGCTATATTCTTTACATATTAATTGAGACTAATGAATGCTGATAACTTCAGAGAATAAAATGATCAGCATCGGTTCCATTTATATTAAGTGTTTTTGTTCTATTGCTGTTCGTCTCAAAGCAAAAAATGAAAATACTTCATATCCGACTCGCATTATTGCTATCAGAGTCAACCATTTACGAGTCATTAAAAGTTATTCAAAAGTGATCAACCTGTAATACTTTCAACGACAATGAAGGATATCAATCTGATTTTTCTTACGAACAAAACAATATATTCAACAATCTTCTGCTCTTATAAAATTAAGCAAATCGGTTAATCGGGAAAATGACTAAAAAAGTTATTGTATGAAGTGGGTTTTCTGTGGTTTGAATACATATGTTTAATAAACGAACAGTCATAATGAACTTATGAGAATGTCACATGCTTCATAATCAGACATTAAGCATTTCATTAAAATAACTATTTAGTTTTTTTTGATCAACGCTATTCCAATGGAACCCACACTTCTACTCTTGTACCTACAGAATCACCTTTCTCGTTATACAAATCAAGAATAGTGTGCTTTATTGGCTTTTTATTGATCTGGTTCAGTATATCATAAAACTCACCTGTAAGCTTTAAACCTTTGCCTGTAGATTCACTCAGACCTTCAGCTTTTACCCTTCCAACGCCATTGTCTTCAATAAAAAGAATCAGATAATCCATATCCGTACTTTTCTCAACCCTGATTTTCAGAATCCCTCCCTCGGCGCGCGACATTATTCCATGCTTTATTGCATTCTCAGCAAATGTATGCAGAACAAGCTTAGGAACCTGTTCCTTCTGACTCACGTTTTCCCCAATCTTGATCTCATAATTAAATCTTTCACCATACCTTAGTTTTTCAAGATCAAGGTATGTGGTTACAAATATCAGTTCTTCACCCAGACTCCTGTATATCCTTTCCGCATCATTTATCAACCCTCTGAGCAGTTGTGTGAACTTGTTCATATAGTCATAAGCCAGATGCCTGTCCTCGAGGTAAATCAGTGAAGCAATGGAATTGAGGGTATTGAAGGTGAAATGAGGATCAAGCTGTGACTTAATTCCCTGCAATTGAAGTGTTACAAGTCTTTGGTTTAAGGTCTCTTTTTGAACTACCTGAAGAGTATTAATTCGTTTTATGAGAATGATAAAAAGCAAGATTAAGCAGTAAATGGCTGGATATACCAGAAAACCAAGGTAATAATAGCTGTTCTTATTTAACTTAAGAAAGTATCCATAGCCTCCTCCTGCATTTACAAATATTTTATTTTCATGTTCCTTCGATGAATAATGAGAAAACCTGAATATTTGTTCATTCCCTTTTAGTTTCGTTTCAGCAATCTTCTGTAAAGCAGTATTATATATTGCCAGCTTTTCTTCAGTTGCAGAATAAAGAAGTAGCTCATCTTCACCGTCAAAATCAATGTCTACATTGTAATAGGAGTATAATGAATTGAATGGAGATTTAACCTTATTTACAACCGACAGCTGATCATTGAGTTCAAGAAGCTCTGTACCTAAAAGATAAATTCTGTCAGTGTTCCTTTTTTTTATAACAGTCGTATATGTAAAGCCATTAAGGCCTAAATCACTGAACAAACGTTCCCTGATCTTTTTCCCGTCTAAAGAATAAAGCATAATTCTTGGTTTAAGTACTGTTGTATCGGCTGATCCGGTATTATGCGATACAGTGTATCCTTTAAATACGCCATTTGTATATGAGTTTATTACCAGGTGATTTGTAAGCCCAGGAAATTCAACAGGGGGAAATTTAAGCTTTAAACTGTCATTAAATACCATCAGCCATGTACTCCAGTCACTATAGGGGACCCATGTTTTGTAGTTTCCTGATGCACCCATTAATCCAAAAATTTCAGGTCTTCCATCTCCATCAGAATCAACCATTTTTGGCCATTGAGGGACCACACCTGCCAGTTGGCTTGATTCCAATTTCTTGTGAACAATATCATAAGAATAAACTTTTCGTGGTTCAAGGCCGAAACCTGTCTGAATGCTGAAAAAAAGTTCATCTTTGCCATCACCATTAGTGTCAAAAAAACCTGCTGGCCAGACAGTAGAGGTTACTTTATTATTTATAAGCCTGACTTTTGTAATGTAAATATGATCTGATTTTGTTCCTTCATGATCAAAAAACTCATTAATATTAAGGAATAGTGAATCGCCTCTATAAGTAAAAATGTAAATTTCCTTAAAACGGTCATGATCATAATTCCCGAAGAAAAAGTCTGACATATCCAGATCTATATTGTCGGGTAAGTTCCACTGATCATATACCCGCATATCATTATTCATTACCAGTAAATAGTAATAAGGTACTCCTTTGCCTTCCCTGATAATTTCCGAAATTGTGTCTGAATTCAGATCAGCATAAACATTTGTAGAAGAAGATTTGTCGACAGGTTCCACTTTCAATCTGGACTTCGTACCAAAGGGTGGAAGAAGAACCATTATCAGTAAAGCAGGGACGGCTGCCAGAAAAACGGAAGAATAGATGATTTTCTTAAGAATAGAACCACCTTTCATCGCCTACATAATATCAAGATCCTTCAGATGCAGCCTTGGTATTTTTACTGTCACTGACTCCCCGTCTCTCACGAGCAGAATTGTGCATTCCTTACGATCAAGTACTGTTATATATTCAAAATTAACAATATATGACCTCCCCATTCTTATAAACCCATTTTTAGGTAGCAGCTCCGTTACTTTTCCTAGGTTCATTGAGCAGAGATGTTGCTTCTTGCCGGTACATACTGTAGTATAATTGCCTTCCGCCTTACAGAATAATATGTCAGCCGGATTAATGAATAACGTTCCGGTTCGGGTATTGACCCTAATCCTGGTCAATCGATCAACTGATTCAACTGTTTTTAAAGACTTTTTAATAGTAGTTTCTTCATTTTTCTTTTCAATATACCTCAATACGCATTGCTTTAATTCTTTGCGGTTCACAGGTTTAAGAAGATAATCGAAGGCCTGGTTTTTAATTGCTTTAATTGCATATTGGTCATAGGCTGTAACAAAAACTATTTTGTTCAACTTATGCTTTTTGGGCAGATCCTGAATAAATGAAAAACCATCTTTCCCTGGCATTTTAATATCGAGAAAGACAATATCGGGGTCAAATCTGTTTAACTCATAATAAGCAGCATCAACTGACTGAACCAATCTTATCTCATTAAATAAGAAGGTTTCTTCTAATAAACTATTAAGTAAGATTCTTGCATTCTCTTCATCATCAACGATCAAAGCACTTAGCTTCTGTTCCATAATTCAGACAATTTAGACTTTTCAGGTTAAATGTACGAAAAGATATTGTATCTTAAAAAACACTGACTTATTTTTTAATAATATTAACTTATTTGCGGTATCTTAAAGAGATATCTATCTATGGGTAGTATCCTTATTTGTTTTTTTCTCTCGTTGAATAATCATATTTTTGTTGATATTGAATCAAACTCTAATTCCAAAATAAATGAATATTGATATAAATCAAAGAGCTGCTGATAATATCCGCATTCTTTCTATGGCTATGGTGGAAAAATCAAAATCAGGGCATCCCGGAGGCGCCATGGGGGGAGCTGATTTTATTCATATCCTTTTTTCCGAATTTCTGAATTTTGATCCCGGAGATCCTTCCTGGATTAATCGTGACCGGTTCTTTCTTGATCCTGGACATATGTCGGCTATGCTTTATTCGATACTTACTTTAACAGGTCATTTTACAGTGGAGGAATTAAAAAATTTCCGCCAGTGGGGAAGTCCAACGCCAGGTCACCCGGAGCTTGACATACTAAAAGGAATTGAAAATACATCAGGTCCGCTGGGACAAGGTCATACCATGGCTGTTGGTGCAGCAATTGCAGAGAGGTTTCTGGTAGCCAGATTTGGGGAATTATTTGCACATAAGATATTTACCTATATTTCAGATGGAGGAATTCAGGAAGAGATTTCACAGGGAGCTGGACGTCTGGCCGGATTTCTTGGTCTTAACAATCTGATTATGTTTTACGATTCAAATGACATCCAGCTTTCAACTGAAACTAAAGCCGTTACTATTGAAGATACCGGCATGAAATACACTGCATGGGGATGGAACGTCATTAAAATTGACGGAAATGATCAGAACCAGATCAGGACGGCACTCACTTCAGCCATCAATCAGATTAATAAACCAACCATTATTATCGGGAAGACTATTATGGGCAAAGGGCTTCTCGACAATGAGGGAAAGAGTTTTGAAAGGAAGACTTCAACACATGGAATGCCAGTGAGCGAGGCAGGAGGGTCTTTCGAAAAGTCACTTTTAAATCTCGGCGGCAATCTTTCAGACCCTTTCCAGATCTTTTCTGAAGTAAGTGAGTACTATAAAGCAATACTTGCGACAAAGCTGCAAAAAGCTTCAGAATGGAAAAAGACCAAAGCTCAATGGGCTGGCAAAAATAGCGAACTCGATAGAAAGCTTAGCTCCTTTTATTCAGATGAACTACCGGAGATTGACTATAAGTCTATTCCTCAAAAGGAAGGATCAGCTACCAGAGCAGCATCATCTGCTGTCCTTGGATTACTCGCTAAAAAAGTTGAAAATATGATTGTTGCTTCAGCCGATCTTTCAAACTCCGATAAAACCGACGGCTTCCTTAAGAATACACATGCTTTCACAAAGGGTGATTTTTCCGGAGCTTTTCTCCAGACAGGGGTTTCAGAACTTACTATGACTGCCGTGATAAATGGAATGGCTCTACATGGAGGAATCATTCCGGCATGTGGTACCTTTTTCGTTTTTTCTGATTATATGAAACCTGCAGTCAGGCTAGCCTGTCTTATGGAACTGCCGGTAAAATATATATGGACACACGATGCATTCCGTGTAGGGGAAGACGGCCCAACTCACCAGCCAGTTGAACAGGAGGCCCAAATAAGATTGATGGAACATCTCAAGAACCATCACGGAAAAAACAGCATGGTTGTATTACGTCCGGCAGATTCTGCTGAAACAATAGTTGCCTGGAAGATGGCTATGGAAAATAAAAAAACACCAACAGCTTTGATTCTTTCAAGACAGAATATAAAAGATCTGCCATCAGTTAATGGTGACAGATATACCGAAGCATCACAGTCGGAAAAAGGTGCTTATATCGTCAAGGATTGTAAAGAGAAACCCGATGTAATTCTGATTGCAAGTGGTTCGGAAGTAGCAACTCTCATGGAGGCAGCCCAACTTTTAATAAATGAAAAAATTAATGTCCGTATAATCTCCGCTCCCTCTGAAGGAATATTCCGTAATCAGCCTGAAAGCTACAAGAAATCAATTATTCCTGACAATATTCCGATATTTGGACTGACAGCGGGGTTGTCGGTCACGCTTCAGGGTCTGGTTGGACCAAATGGAGTTATCTGGGGAATGAATAGTTTTGGCTATTCGGCGCCATATAAGGTACTTGATGAAAAACTAGGGTTTACAGCAGATAATGTTTATAAAAGGGTGAAAGAGTATTTGTCAAGCCTCAAATAAATTAATCATACATACTATTCCTTTATCAGTGGCCCTCTGCGGTTCCTCTGCGCAACTCTGTGTAACAAAAAGACTAGCTGACACAACTTGTCCCGCTTCGGCGGGAGAGAAACATGGAGAAGACACAAAGTGACACAGAGGGGCTTGTTGAATCAAATCGTTATGAATTCTGCAATTTTATCCAGCAAGCTCTTTTTGTTTATCGGCTTGCTTAGATATCCGTCACAGCCGGCAGCTATGATTCTCTCTTCATCACCCGACATGGCATAAGCTGTTATTGCAATAATAATAACATTTTTATTGATCATCTTAATTTGTCTGGTAGCCTCAAATCCATCGATCTCCGGCATCTTCATATCCATAAGGATTAACTTAATATCAGGGTTAGTCCTGAAAAGTTCGATTGCTTCCCTCCCATTTAATGCATGCAAGATCCTTACATCTGTTTTTTTGGTCATCAAGGCATTAAGATAATAGAAATTTGTTTCATCATCTTCCGCAATGAGTATCATCGATCCGAATCCAGGTTTATCGGGAGCCTTTCCCGGCGTTACTGGTGAGGATACTTTAATATTTATATTTACCGGAATGGTAAGGAAAAAACAAGATCCAGTACCCGCAGAAGATTCCAGTTTTATTTTTCCGCCTATTGCCTCAGCCATCCCACTGGCAATAGATAGTCCAAGCCCGCTGCCTTCAGATATCCTGTATGGGCCCTTGCTCTCTTTTACGAACCGCTCAAAAATAGTGCTAAATGAATCGAGATTTATTCCGATTCCTGTGTCTTTTACGAAAAACTCAACATTTTCAGCCATTTGATTAAAACCGAAACGAATGCATCCTTTTTCAGTGAATTTAACAGCATTGTCTAAAAAATGAGAAAGAATCTTCTGGCAGATTTCCGGATCTGAATTGACAGAATAATCGCCGGAGTGTTCGGGGATATCCATGAATAATTCAAGCTTTTTGGCTCGGCATGCAGATTCAAAATTATTAAAGATTTTTCTGAGAATCAAGACCGGAATAAAATCCTTATTATTTACAGAAAGACTCCCGGAGGTTATCAGGGAGATGTCCATATAATTGGTGATCGTATTCAGCAACCTGTTGCTGCTTTCAAGAAGCATTGCCAGTGATTCTTTTTTCTCTTCTTCCGACAAATCGTGAAGCGACATAATCTCAGCGAATCCAAGAATTCCGTTAAGAGGAGTACGTACTTCATGAGAGATATTATTCAAAAATTCAGTCTTAAGCTTATCACTTGCTTCGGCTTTTTCCTTTGCAAGTTTAAGTGCTTCAGTTACGTTCTTGCGATCGGTTATATCGTGCATACTGCCGATGATTTTTCCCGGTTGTATGGTTGCATCGGAAACAAGCTTTGCTGAAATTGAACAAGGTATATGTGAACCATCCCGGTTCTTAAAAGTTACTTCAAAATCTGTTATTGCACCTTTTGTTTGTAATTGAGTGAGGATAACTTCCCTCTCTTTTGGTATGGCATAAAAATCTATCATGGATGTTCCTATAATATCATCCATTTTATATTGTCCTTTGGACAGGATACTAATTGATGGGCTTACTTCAAGAATTATCCCGTTTAGTGAGGTCTCATAATAGACATCCTGAACATTTTCAAAGATGCCGCGGTACTTTTCTTCGCTTTCCCGCAGAGCCTTTTCAGCCAGTTTGCGTTCTGTAATATCAGTAATAGTACCTATATAACCGGTAACTTCATTATCTCTCTTTTCAGGTACCGCATTTCCCATTACCCAAACTACACTTCCGTCAGATCTCAGAAAGCGGTATTCGGCAATGGATGATTTTTTAAGATGAACATCTGAATACCATCTTCCTTCCACTTGTTCCTTGTCCTCAGGATGTACGGCTTGTAACCAACCAAAACCAACAGCTTCATCAAATGTCAGACCCGATAGTTCCTGCCATTTTGGATTTACATAGGTAGTATAACCATCAGGTTTAGTTCTGAAAATACCTACAGGAGAGACCTGAGACAGCGTTTGAAATAATTGCTGACTCTCTTTTAAGGCTTCCTCTGACTTATTCCTTTCAGTTATATCAAGAATAGTAAATGTTACTCCTTTTGAATAATCATTTTTATCAAGAGGAGTTGAACTAAGGACCACATTAATAATCTTTCCGTCCTTGCATTTAAATTTTGTTTCAACAGATCCTGTGCCCTTCTCTGAAATCTGCCTGTATTTCTCTTTCCCTGCATTAATGAATTCTTCAGCAGTTGAATACAAAATCTCAGAAGATTTTCCGATTAATTCACCTCGGGTATATCCCGTTATATTACAAAAAGTATCGTTTACTTCAATAAGTATGCGTTCAACCACAAGTCCTATACCAACAGGAGCCGCACTGAAGATACTCTGAAGCTTTTCCTCATTCTCTCTTAAAAGAAGTTCTGAAGCTTTCTTTTCTATATTTATTCTTACCTGTTCCAGCGCTTCTTTTACAGCAAAAGGCAACCTTGTCATATGCTCCTTGATGACATAATCCTGTGCCCCTGCTTTAAGACATTCAACAGCAGTCTCTTCATTTACGGATCCGGTATAAAGGATGAAAGGAATTTCTGAGTTGAACTCCTTGATCATTTTCAAAGCCTGAAGACCGTTAAAAGCAGGCATCATATAATCAGAGATTATCAAATTGGGGTTGAATTCCCTTAGAGCTCTTAACAGGTCATTCCGGGTACAAACAGTAATGTAATCAAATATTAATTTCTCTTTCCGCAATTCCAGAACTGCAAGGTCAACATCTGAAGGTACATCCTCCACGAATAATATTTTTAAGAGATTTTTTTGAATCATTTATTTCTACCTGACAATCAGGTCTTTATTAGATTTAAGATTAACTAACTCATCAATGCTATATCGAATATATGAAATGTATTATGAAATTACTAAAAATACTGCCCGGGTGTATAAACACCCTGTCAGTCTATAAACCGCCTTAAACTACAGGCAGACTAAAATAAAATGTAGCTCCTTTACCTTCTTTACCATCTGCCCATACTGATCCTCCATGCCGGTGAATAATCCGCTGCACAATAGCTAATCCGACACCTGTTCCTTCAAATTCATCGGCTTTATGCAGCCTTTGGAAAACGCCAAATAACTTATGAGAATATTCGGGATTAAAGCCAACGCCATTATCCTTTACATAATAAACATTAAATCCTGCTTCAACATAACCGTCTATTTTGATTTCAGGTTTCTTTTTCAGCGAAGAAAACTTGATTGCATTTGAGATAAGGTTTATCCAGACTTGCTTTATGTATATAGGGTCAGCTGAACTCTCAGGCAATTCCCCGAGTACAAATTTCATTCTTTCCTGAATCTCAGGTGAAGCTGCCTCATTGAACATTGAAAGAGCCATCCTTGTCATATCAACTTTTGATTTTTTATGCTCGCTTCTGGTAATTCTTGAAAGTGCCAGGATATCGGTGATAAGCTTGTCCATTTTCTGGGTATTGCTTCTTATCTGGCTAAGAAACCTTTGACCTTCAGAATCAAGTTTAGAACTATAATCTTCCAGCACGAACTTAGAAAATCCGTCTATAGCCCGTAATGGTGCCCTGAGGTCGTGGGAAACTGAATAGGCAAATGCCTGTAGTTCTTTGTTGGCTTCTTCAAGTTGCGAGGTGCGTTCCATGACCCTTTTTTCCAATTCGGAATTCAGCTGAATGATCTTTTCTTCCGATCTTTTTTTCTCTGTGATATCTATGATGGTCGTAATAAAATAAATAGGTTCCCCATTTAGATCGCGTTGCAGAGTGGTGGAGATATCAACCCAAATTATCTCACCATTTTTTCTGAGATATCGTTTCTCCCAGCGTTCAGATCTTTTGTCACCTCTCAGGATACTTTTAATGATTTCGTCATTTTTCAGAATATCATCTGGGTATGTCAATTCTTGCCAGTTGATATTCTTCATCTCTTTTTTGGTGTACCCTAATAACTGATAGAAAGCTTTATTAGCATTTACTTTACCATCAATAGACGTAAGGGATTTGCCTACCGTAGCAAATTCAAAGACGTTTTTAAATAATTCTTCACTGATACGAAGCTCATCTGCTTTTGCAATAAGAGCTTGTTCTGCAATAATACGATCTGTAATATCGAGTATAGAAACAACGCTTTGACCAGTTCCCGGAACTATTCCGATATCTAGTATGGCATGTCGGGCATCACCATTCTTATGGATAAGTTTTACTTCATACTTTTTAGGTGCCAGAAGCGGGTTTTCGCGTCTGAAGTTATGATTCCTGATCATATTTTGCAAACTCTCCGTTTCGACATATTTGGTCCATTTATGTCCGATAAGTTCTGCCTGTGAATATCCTGTAAGAGAAAAGCACTCATTGTTTGCCATAGAGATGGTAGTATCTTCTTCAACTATCAAGGTACCAGTACCTGTAGATTCAAAAATCGTCCGATACTTTGCCTGATTGACCTCCAATTCCTGTTCTGTCTTTTCGAGTAATACTGCAACCAGTTGAGAAAGATTCTGAATAAGAGTAAAAGACTCACTATCTTCATTTAATCCTTTGTTAAAACTGATAAACCCGAAAGTTTTAAGACGTGTACGAACCTCAATTTTATATTTTGATGTTTTCTCGTTTACAGAGTCCCAGGTAATATTATAGTCAGGAAATATAGAGTCAATACATTCAATAAATAACTTTATTATCTGGTCCTTACTTTTGAGTTGCGATAGGTTGGTAACCAGAAGAAAAAGATCATGTTCCAGTCTATTCATTTCTGTTTTTTTTCTGAATTGATTGTAAAATTAAAAGTACTGCCTTTCCCGACCTCACTCTCCACCCAAATTTTGCCACCATGTTTTTCAATAAATTCTTTACATAATAATAACCCAAGCCCGGTACTTGGTTCACCTTCTGTTCCTGGTCTATTGGTCTTTTCACTCAGAAGAAACAGCTTCTCTTTCAATTCAGGGGTCATTCCAATACCTGAATCACTTACTTTCACTTCCACCAAATGATCAATGTTGTAAAAAGCTTCTACAGTGACTTTGCCTCCAGCCCGGGTAAATTTTATTGCATTTGATATCAGATTCCGAACTATCGTATCAAACATATGGTTATCAGCACAAACCTCAATTTCACTGGGGATGGAATCATTTATTTGTATTTCTTTTTTTCTGGCAGATTCGGAAAGAACATTAATACAATCGTTGACTTTCTCTTTGAGATTGAGTTTTACAGGAACAAAATCCAGGCCGTCACGTTTTAACCTCGACCACTCAAGAAGGTTTTCAAGCAGAGTATAGATATTTGTTGCTGATGACTTCATACTCAGAGTTATTTCCTTAATCTCATCTATATTCATTGTTTGTATCTCTTCAGCAAGAATCTGGGTAGCTTCAACAAATGCACTAAGTGGGCTTCGCAGGTCATGTGCAATTATTGAGAAGAACTTATCTTTTTCTGCATTCATAGTCTGAAGCAGATCATTTTTAAGTAAAATTTCTTCTTCTCTCAGTTTCCGTTCTGTGATATCTTCAAATATGCCCAGTACTCCCACAATCTGATCATTCGCATCACGATATGGCACTTTATTAACATGTGTCCACTTCTCCTGGTTTGAAATGGAATATTTTTCTTCAAATTCCTTTTGAATACCTTCTGATATTACATTTTTATCGTCTGTCTGGTATTTTTCGGCTAATTCACGAGAGAAATAATCAAAGTCATTTTTGCCAACAATATCTTTTGAATCTATTCCTAAATCCCTTGAATATACGTCGTTGCATAATATGTATTTTGAATCGGGGTCCTTTACAAAAATACGCTGTGGAAGGTGCTTGATCAAAGTACGGTTTAAAATTTCACTTTTCAATAACTCTTCTTCCGCACGATTGTTCTCATCTATTGATTGTTTAAGCTGGCTATTCTGATAGGCTTTTGATGAAATTTCTCTGGTAAATGAAAATAACATCCTGGCAACCTTTTCAAACTTATCCTTTGACATAACAGGTACCTCTTCTAATGCTCTCATAAAATCTTCCTGGTCAGATCCTATCTCTTTTGCATAATTAAGCATCTGCTGAGGATTCAACTCCTCATTTCTAACCTGACCAATTAACCAGTTGGCAATATGTTTGCCACCCACAATAATACTAGCGCCGGCATCCCACAATCCACCGCTCAAACAAGGTTGTATTATTGGCCCGCTGCAATTAGGCCTGCCGATTTCAGCATCGGATTTAAAGCAGTTCTTAAGCCCGACATCTGTTTTCCGGATTATTTCATTACATAATCTGCAGAAATTACTCGGTCGGGTTATGGGTGTTCCATCAGGATGAGTTATTATTGACGCAACACCTGTAGCATCGGCAAATAAGTCTTGAATACGCTGAATATCGTCTAAATTGAATATATCTAAAAACTGAATATCATTGATTGTTTGCTTATTCATTTGCACCATTTTTTTACTAAATAAATTACCAGTTTACAAAGTAAATTGCCGGAAAAATCCTAGGTCAATGATTTCAAATCTTCAGATTTTCATATTGTTTGATTGAAAATGAAAAGGTACTACCCATTCCAACTTCGCTCTCAACCCAAATTTTACCGCCGCATTGTTCTATGAATTCCTTGCATAGCAAAAGACCAAGACCGCTGCTCAATTCTCCTGCGGTGCCATTCCTGCTGGTCTTCTCGTTTATCATGAAAAGCTTATTCTTCAATTCTGTTGTAATCCCTATTCCGGTATCACTTATTTTCACTTCAATGGAATTATCGTCCTTATAATCAGCTGTAACAGAAATCTTTCCTTTATTGTTTGTGAATTTAATAGCATTTGAGACCAGATTCCTGACAACTGTCTCAAGCATATGTTCATCAGCAAAAACATTTAGTTCCTCAGCAATTACTACTGAAATTCCAATCTGCTTTTTCCTGGCTGATTCAGTCAAAACATCAATACATTCCGAAACACTTTTTTTCAGGTTAAGTTTTTCCTTAATGAAATCCATACCACCACGTTTCAGACGTGACCATTCCAACAGATTTTCGAGAAGGTTATAAATATTTGAGGCTGATGTTTTCATGCTCAGGGTAATATCCTTTATCTCATCTATTCCCATAGTCTGGATTTCTTCAGTAAGAATCTGAGTGGCCGTTACGAATGCACTCAATGGTCCCCTGAGGTCATGAGCAATTATAGAAAAAAATTTATCCTTTTCAGCATTGATTACCTGAAGCTGTTCATTTTTAAAATTAATCTCCTCTTCTGCCTTTTTCCGTTCAATTGCCATTGCAATCTGACTTCCGATGGAAATAAGAAACTTTACATCGTTTTCGGAGTAGACATTTTCTTTCTCATAATGTTGAAGCACCAGGACGCCTATTACTTTTGAAGGTGTCTGTAACGGGATCCCGATCCATGAAGGTGAATTTGAACCAATTAATTCTACTTCTCCCTGCGCCACAAGCTGATCGAAAAATTGTTGTGTTAAAAGAAGTGGTTTAACATTTCGCAAAACATAAGCAGAACAACTCTTCTCCAAGGCAGTAGTTATCGGAGTCTTATCATATTTGTCAACAAAAAGAGGGAAACTGAAAAGTCCGGTTAGCTCATCACGAAGAGCTACAAAACAATTTTCTGCGTATACAACTTTCCCTAGGGAGTGATGGATTAATTTAAGCAGATCATCCAGATTATCTGTAGAAGTAATGCCCTGCGTAATTTCAAATAATGCGTAGCTTTCTAATTCGCTTCGCTTTCGTCCTGTAATGTCTCTGGATATACCGAAAGTGCCAATAATGTTTCCATCGTTATCACGTAATGGCATTTTAAAAGCAGAAAACCAAGCATCGGAACTATCTTTTCTGGTTAGTTTTTCTTCTTTTAGCATTGGTTGTCCGGTTAAGATAATTGTCTGTTCATCCTCAAATGCCTGACGGGCAGCCTGCTCAGCAAAAAAATCAAAATCTGACTTGCCTATCACTTGTGTAGGGTCAGCTAATCCGAACGAGAGCGCATGAGCTCTATTATTCCTGATGAATCTGCTTTCGAGATCTTTGAAATATACGTGATCAGTAAGGTTGTTCATCAGGGCATTTATAAGGAATTGCTCTTTTGCAAGAGCCTCTTCTGCATTTTTATGGATTGTTATATCCCTGATAATAGTGAGTATATGAGGTACACCTTCAAGATCAATTAATGAAGCTGTTATCAGACCATTTATAATGGTTCCGCTTTTTGAGAGAAACCTTGCTTCCATGTTGTTAACTTCTCCGCTCGATTTTAGCTCCTCTACCATCATTTTACGGTCGTCAACATCATGCCAGATGTTTAATTCAAGAGAGGTTTTTCCAAGAACGTCTTGTTCGGTATAACCCGTTATCTTTGTGAAACCCTCATTGATAGACACATACATTCCGTCAGAGAGTCGGTTTATATTAATTGAATCACGACTTGTCAGATAAGCTTTCCGGAACATTTCTTCATTTTTCCCTATTTTCTGTCCGGATTGTGTCAAAAACGTGATCTCATTATCATACTTATCATTTAAAACTTTTAACGACTGTTGCATTTTAAGCAACTCATTAACAAGTTCTTCTTTTGTTTTATCCTCCAGATTCATAATAATATCTAATTAAATAATCCTGATATAAAGACAAGAACCAAGATTAAGGTGATCTATTAATAAAGTGCAAAACTGTCTTCAAAGTTGTAAATCACAAGATATGAATTTTTTATGATATGATATGGAATGCTCAACACTACTTTGATAATGCAATTATGCCAACAGCAGATAACCCAGAGGAATGTTTTGCCATTCATTATTATTTTTACCTTTGCCGCAACAAAAAAGAAAATGCAATACGATATTAAGCCCGGCATAAAAGGACTGATTTTTGATCTCGACGGAACTCTTGCCGATACTATGCCTTTGCACTTTAAAGGATGGCGAATGGCTTGTCAGAAATTTGGCGCTGACATAGATACAGCATTTCTAAGAAAACACACAGGTTCACCAGGGTGGATAATTGCAAGTGAGATTATTGAAAAATGCAATCTCAAAGGGAATGTTACAATTGAGCAGATAATGGATGAGAAACTGGTTCAGTTCTATAAAGAACAACATCTCGTTAAGCCAATTAGCCCAGTGGTTAATATAGTAAAGAAATATTGGGGCAAATTGCCTATGTCTGTCGGAACCGGAGGCCACAGGAAAGCAGTTGAAAGGACTCTGGAAATTACAGAACTAAGGAAATATTTTGAGATTATTATTACTGCCAACGACGTAGAGAATTTCAAACCTCATCCTGAAACATTTCTCAAATGCGCAGATATGATGAATATTAAGCCGGAATTCATTGAAGTCTTTGAGGATGGTGATCTGGGTATCGAAGCTGCAATAACAGCAGGAATGACAGCTACAGATGTCAGAGCATGGTATGATTCGAGCTGGTAATGGGCGCTTTTTTTTCGCAGGGTTTTGGTCCAATCCCTACGAGATGCCTCATTCCGCTTCGCTTCATTAGTAGCGCAACGAGGAATCACCATCGTCCGTATCAAAGGTTACTGGAATACCTTTAAGTCTAAACCAAAATTTTAGTCGTTAAATTGATAATGCTGGTTTTGATGGCATCAAAAGGTTTTCCATCTTTTGTAGCATCCTGTTCAACAAACATATATTTCATTCCGGCAATATTCTTAGCGGCAAGGATCTCCTTAAAATTTATAAGACCGGCACCTACCGGGGCAAAATCAGTACTTACAGTTTTAAAGAATGGCGCTTCTTTAGTATACATATCTTTCATGTGGAAAAGCTGGAATCTTCCGGGGTATTTCTTAAAGAGCTCAACCGGATTTATTCCGGCTTTAGTTACCCAGAAAAGATCAAGTTCCAGGGTCATGTATTCTTTATCCATTTCCGGGAGAAAAACATCGAAATAGGGAATCTTACCTTCCACCGGTCCAAATTCGAAGTTATGATTATGGTACCCAAACTGGACACCGTTTTCCTTCATGATCTTGCCAACTTTATTCCATTCAGCAACCATTTTCTGGAAACCCGATATTGACTTCCTATCAGCCTCTTCAATCCATGGTTGCATGCAATATTTTGCACCAACTTTGGCATGGTCATCTGCCATCTTCTTGGCTTCATCGGATGAGATTCCTGTAGGTTTAATCCCGGCATGACTGCTAAGGATCTCCATACCCAGGTCGTTCACCATCTTTTTGAATTCACCAGGTAAATAACCATAAAATTTTCCATCATTATAACTGGCCATTTCCAGATATTTAAATCCGGTATCAGAAACCAATTTCAGAGAGCCGGGGACATCTTTTCCCATGGCATCACGTATTGTATATAACTGGAGTCCTACTCCAAAGCTCTTAAGGTCAGGAATAGTTAATTCTGAGACTGGTTTCCCTATCGTCTTCCAATTGCTTTTTGATATAACCATTGCTCCTAAAGCACCTGTTGCAGATAATCTTAGGAATTCCCTTCTTGATTGTTTTGTTTTCATGGCTGTGACAATAAGTAATAAAAAAGTTAACTATAATAAAACATAATCAAAATCAGAGAATAAAAGTAATACAAATTACTGAAAAAATATCTAAAAAAGACAAAAGTCACAAGACAAAAGTTTTTTCATATGAATTTCCACCTTTATCTTTTTACTTTTGTCTTTTATCTTAAGTAAAAATAAACTAATGATTCAGCTTATTAGCACTTATGACGGTTCTCATACATTATACGTTCCTGAATTGGATGAGCATTATCATTCCGTATATGGCGCTGTACAGGAATCAGAATTTATATTCATCAGGAACGGCTTTGATTCCTGTGACACAGATCCTCTGAATATTCTTGAAGTTGGCTTTGGTACAGGGCTGAATGCGCTTCTGACCGCGGTTAAAAGCATGGCAGGGTCAAAAGAAGTCAACTTTACCTCGCTCGAAAAATATCCGCTCGATAACGGAATCATCAATGCGCTGAATTACAATATTTTTGCCGGCGAAAAAGGAAGGGAGATTTTTGATCTGATCCATTCCTCACCATGGAATACGCGTGTCAATATCTGCAGAAATTTCAACCTGAAGAAAATTGAGACAGATTTCACGAAAGAACAACCTTCAGGAATTTATAATCTTATATATTTTGATGCATTCGGGCCCGATAAACAACCTGAAATGTGGACAAGAGAGATATTTACAGGTATTGCGTCGGTTACTGAAAAAAATGGCATCCTCGTCACATATTCTGCCAAAGGAGAAGTTAAAAGAAATCTTAAAGCTTGTGGGTTTGAAGTAACACTGCTTCCAGGCCCTCCGGGGAAAAGGCAGATGATCAGGGCAGTGAAAATTTAAAATTAATTTTTTTTGTGGCTTTTTTGCTTTCCCTAAAGTATTATCTTAGCGGAAATTTAAAATTTAAAAATGTATCGTATGAAAATCAAGGGATTAATTGTATTGACAGGTGTAATAGCTTTAATGCTTGGCTCTTGCGGAAAGAGTTCTTTTAAAAGTACCAACCTTAAGAGTAGAGAAGATTCATTGTCGTATGCTTTCGGTATTTTAAATTATAACGCTCTGAAGAATGACAGTCTTAATATCGATCCGATGATTGTCGCAAAAGCTATGATGGATGGAAAAAATGGAAAACCATTGATGGCTGATGACATTGCCCGTTCATATTTCATGGCATATATCAACAAACGTGAAACCCAGAAGGTTGCAAAAAAAGCTGAAGCTGATAAAGTAAAATACAAAGATTATATCGATCAGAATGAGGCATTCCTTAGTAAAAACAAGGAAAAAGCCGGTGTAACAACAACTGCCAGCGGACTGCAGTATGAGGTAATTAAAATGGGCACAGGTCCAAAACCAACATCTCAGAATACTGTAAAAGCACATTATGTCGGAACTCTCATCGACGGCACCGAGTTTGGCTCGTCTGTTAAAAGAAACCAACCCGAAACTTTCCCGGTTTCAGGAGTTATCCCTGGCTGGACAGAGGCTTTACAGCTGATGCCTGTCGGTTCAAAATTCAAATTGTATCTTCCTGCTTCAATAGCCTACGGCGCAGCTGGAGCAGGTGAAGTTATAAAACCATTTTCAACACTTATTTTCGAAGTTGAACTTTTGGAAATTGTAAAATAACATGACAACTGCAGAAATACAGACTGCTAAAGGTACAATGATGGTCAGCTTCTATGAAGCTGACGCTCCGGGTACTGTGGAGAATTTTATTACACTCGCGAAAAAAGGGTTCTACGACGGACTCGCTTTTCACAGGGTTATTCCGGATTTTGTTATTCAGGGCGGTTGCCCGCTATCAAGGGACATGAGCGATCCCAGAGTCGGGACAGGTGGTCCGGGGTATAAAATAAAATGCGAATTAACAGGTGATAATCAGTACCACGACAGAGGAGTGCTTTCAATGGCCCATGCAGGAAGAAACACCGGCGGATCACAATTTTTTATATGTCACAGCCGTACAAATACCAAACATCTCGACAGACAGCATACATGCTTTGGGAAAGTGTATGAAGGGCTCGATGTTATAGATAAAATCCGTCAGGGCGACAAAATCGAAAAAATAATTATCCACGAAGAATAAACTGAAATGGCATTTGAAATCACAGGAAAAGTAATAGATGTCTCTCCTGTAAATCAGGTAAGTGACAAATTTAAAAAAAGGGAATTTGTCATTGAGAAAAAAGAAGCAGGCGGTGCAGCTGTATTTATCGATTATATAAAATTCCAGCTTGTACAGGATAAATGTGAGCTCATCAACGAATCATATCTTAACGAAGATGTGAAGATATGGTTTAACCTCAAAGGGAATAAATGGGAACGAGATGGTAAAGTTAATTACTTCACCAATCTTGATGCCTGGAAGATTGAAAAAACATCATCTGCCGTTAAGGATCAGAATATCCCGTCGCATACAACCCTCGAGGATATTCCGCCTGAAAATGATGAACTTAGCGATTTGCCATTCTGAAAAAATATTAAGAGACTGAAATCCAATTCAGTCTCTTTTTTTCTATATCAATATTAACAATATGAGAATAAAACATTTAATTATATTCTTCCTTGTTGTTGCAAGCCTTGAGAGCCACTCGCAGGTACCAATAATTAACATCCCGGTTAATCCCCGTCAGGTAATTCTCCCCTATAATCGTATAATACAACCTGCAGGCCTGCAGATCTATTTCGGCGACAGATCGCTTGAAAACCACGCCCTCGATGCTGCTTTGTCTCCCGATAACCAGTGGCTTGCTGTAGAAGAAAGATATAGCATTGTCTTTATCAGCACTTCAGATAAAACGGTAAAATTTGTTCTTGATAATGATACCTATGCCATACTCCTTGGAGGAATGAACACCTACTCCGGAATCACATGGCACAAAGGGAAAAAAGGATTGGAGGTGCTCTGGAGTGCTATAGGAAGTAACAACCGGTCATATGTAGTGTCAGCAACCTGGGATGGAATGAAGGCAGAATATGGAAGAATGCTGGAATACAAAACAATACCTCCCGCCAGGATGGCCTTGCCAAATGAAATACTGATAAGCAAGGAATCTTCAAAGGAATACTTGTATGTTATCCTAAACGGAAATAATAAGGTTATAAAACAGGATTTCATAACCGGCGATACCATATGGGCAATCGATCCCGGGGTAGCTCCTTATGGTCTTACAATGGCTTCAGGAAAAGTGTATGTAACTAACTGGGCCGGGAGAAAACCTGATGCTGACGACAAGGATGTTGCCGGCATTCCATGGGGACTGGCGAGAGTTGATAATAAATCATCAGGAGGAGCAACAAGAGAAGGCAGCGTCGCTGTCATTGACGCTTCAAACGGCAAGTTAATCAAGGAGTTGGTAGTTGGGCTGCATCCAAATGAAATAATATCAGACAATTCCGGGAAGTTTGTTTACTTGACAAATTCCAACAGCGATAATGTGACTGTAATAAGCACATCAAATGACGACATATCTGAAACTATTAATTTACGGTTGCAGCCAGGAATCAACCCATATTTCGGTGATTCCCCCGATGGATTATGTCTTTCACCCAACGGAAAGATTCTTTACGTGGCCAATGGAATGGATAATGCAGTTGCAGTCATTAAGCTTGGGAAAAATGCTGCAGTTAAAGCCACTGAACCAAACAGCATAATTGCCGGCTTTATACCTACTGCTGCATACCCTTCTTCAATCTGCGCTCCAAACAATGGTTATTTATATGTTTGTAACCTTGAAGCTGCCAGCGCCAGAATAGCTTTACCAAACAAAAATACCAAGAACCCGGTATATAACTCTCATAACATGCTTGCTTCAATATCCGTTATCAGGGTTCCCGGCACAAAAGCCCTTCTGGCCTATACCGATACTGTAATCGCAGTAAATAACCTTAGCAGGGCAACAACAGCAAGAGAAAAGGTCAGGGAATCAGTTGCACCAAAGACAGTTCCGGAACGAATAGGGGAACCATCTGTATTTAAGCATGTATTATATATTATAAAGGAAAACAGGACCTACGATCAGATTCTTGGAGATATGAAACAGGGAGATGGTGATCCTGGTTTATGTATCTACGGATCGGAGATCACACCAAATATTCATAAGCTTTCAGAAGAGTTTATGCTTATGGATAACTTCTATGTTTCCGGAAAATGTTCGGCAGAAGGACATCAATGGACTGACGCTTCAATTGTAACTGATTATATAGAGAAGAACATGAGAGCCTGGTTCAGAAGCTACCCGCATGTTCAGACCGATGCACTTGTTTATGCTCCCAGCGGTTTTATATGGGATAATGCACTCAGTAAAGGAAAAACAGTCAGAATCTACGGAGAAGCTTCAGTGCCTTTACATGACATTAATCTTAAATGGGCAGATATCTATAAAAAATATACCAACGGTGAAAAAGTTGAGTTTACAAACTACTCAACAATCGAACCTGTGAGAAAAATACTCAGCCAGACCTACCCGTCGTTTGGAAACCATGAGTTTTCAGACGTAATGAGAGCTGATGCATTAATCAAAGAATTAGATGGTTATGCTGCTGCTCCAGGTGATCAACTTCCCGAATTGATGGTCATTGCCCTCCCGAATGATCATACTGCAGGAACCCGACCTGGAAGCCCCACCCCAAGAGCTATGGTTGCTGATAATGATCTGGCTCTGGGGAGGATTGTGGAAGCGTTTTCAAAAAGCAGGTTCTGGGAGAATACCGTCATTTTTGTGGTTGAGGATGATTCGCAAAACGGATGGGATCATGTATCAGCCTATCGTACTGTCAGCATTGTTATCAGTCCATATTCAAGATTGAAAAGTGTAAATCATACATTCTATACTCAGCCGTGTCTGGTCAGGACAATTGAACATATCCTCGGACTTCCTCCGATGAATATTCAGGATGCAATTGCAAATCCAATGTTTGATTGCTTTGGTACAAAGCCTGATCTGACACCTTACAAGGCACTTCCAAATAAGATCCCAATTGACGAAATGAACCCTTCACTTACATCTCTCGGGGGAAAAGCGCTTTATTTCGCCAAAAAGAGCATGCTGCCCGAGTACGATGGAATGGATTCCGGTGATGATGATCTGCTGAATAAGATATTATGGTTTGCAGCAAAAGGGAACACTCCATACCCTTCAAAATCGACAGGTGGCAAAAATGATGACGATGAATAATCCCCTACTTCAGGAATGGAATGCTCCTTTCGGTACTCCTCCTTTTCATCTTATAGAGACAATTCATTTTAAAACCGCTGTTGAAGAGGCAATTAAATCTGCTGCAGAAGAAATTAAAACAATTACTGATAATAATGATCTGCCGGATTTTGAAAATACCATATCATCGCTTGACAGGGCAGGGGAAACCCTTGGAAGAATAACCTCGCTCCTTTTCAATCTGAACAGTGCGGACACTAATAAACAGCTCCAGGAAGTTACTCAGGAAGTATCTCCTCTTCTCACACGCTTTTCAAATGATATTACTCTGAATGAAAAGCTTTTCGAAAGGATAAATTATGTATACGAAAGAAAAGAAAACTCAGGTCTCAACACGGAGCAGAAGATACTGACCGAGAGAAAATACAGAAACTTTATTCTGGGTGGTGCTGCATTAAGGGATGAAGAGAAAAAACGTTTCAGGGCAATATCTGAAGAACTTGCAACACTCTCGCTTAAATTTGAAGAGAATGTACTTGGAGAAACTAATTCTTTCGAGCTTCATACGACTGATAAAGGTGATCTTTCAGGACTCCCTGAAAGCATTGTTGAAATGGCGTCCATGGAAGCTGAAACGAGAAAAATACAGGGATGGGTATTCACGCTTCATTATCCAAGCTATGTTCCATTCATGCAATACTCAGAAAAAAGAGAGCTTCGTGAAAAGATGTTTAAAGCCTATGCCTCGCGTGCCTTCAGAGAGAATGATTTTAACAATAGTAAAATTGCCCTGAAGATTGCCAATCTCAGGCTTGAAATCGCCAACATACTTGGCTTCAGCACCTACGCTGAAATGATATTGGGAGATCGCATGGCTGATAAACCTGAAAAGGTTGAAAATTTTCTTGAAGAGCTTTATAAGGCATCAAAACCGGCTGCTTTACGCGATTTTGAAAATGTCAGGAGTTTTGCGGAAAACCTGGGACATGGGGGTTCAATAGAACGGTATGACTGGGCCTTCTATTCAGAGAAGCTAAAGAAAAAACTTTATGATATTGATGATGAAATTCTTAAGCCATACTTTAGTCTCGAAAAGGTTGAAACTGCCGTTCTTGGGCTCGCTACCACTCTCTATGATATCAGGTTTGTCAGAAACACTGCTATTCCTGTCTACCATCCTGAAGTCAGGACATTCGAAGTATATGATCACACAAATTCCTTTCTTTCAATTCTCTATATTGATTACCATCCTCGTCCCGGGAAGAATGGGGGAGCATGGATGACAAGTTACAGAGATCAAAGGAATGAGAATGGAAATGATATAAGACCTCTGATCTCCATTGTTGCCAACTTTACAAGACCTTCGGAGACGAGACCTTCACTCCTATCATTTAATGAGCTGACTACCTTTCTTCATGAATTTGGACATTCTCTCCATGGCATGCTTACATTTTGCACTTACGAAAGTCTGTCAGGCACAAATGTAGCGCGCGATTTCGTTGAACTGCCTTCCCAGTTCATGGAGAATTTTGCTTTCGAAAAAGATTGGCTTGATACCTGGGCAGCACATTATCTGACAGGTGAAAAGATCCCATCTGAAATTATAAACAAGATTAAAGAAGCTTCAACATTTAATGAAGGCTATGCATGTTTCAGACAACTTAGTTTCGGATTTCTTGATATGGCATGGCATACAATTAATAAGCCGGTTGAGACAAATATCTCTGATTTTGAATCTGAAGCTATGGCAAAAACAGAGTTGTTTCCTCCAATTGAAGGATTAAATATGAGTGTCTCCTTCGGACATATATTCGGAGGCGGATATGCGGCAGGATACTACGGTTACAAATGGGCAGAAGTTCTTGACGCAGACGCATTCAGTTTTTTCACTGAAACAGGCATTTTCAACAAAGGAACAGCAGCAGCATTCAGGAAAAATATACTCGAAAAAGGAGGAAGTGAGAAACCACATGATCTATATTTAAAGTTCAGGGGCAAGGAACCTTCAATAGATGCCCTGTTGAAACGAAGCGGACTAAAATAGAACCTCTGCGCAACTCTGTAACTTCTCTGTGTGCCTCTGTGTAGTTTAAATTAAATACTTTCACAACTTGTCCCGCTTCGGCGGGAGGGTCACACGAAGGAAACGCAGATAGATCTAAGTAGGATTTTCTTAAAACTTGAATTATATTTACACGTTGTCTCTCAACACTGGAAATTAATTATAACATATTGTTAATCAATATAATAAAACTATTTTTATGATTCTCTTTTTTGAAGGTATCTCCCAAAATTTAATTGCAGTCGGCACTTCTGAAAAGCTTCCTGAAAAAGACATTGAAAAACTTTCATGGCTATTTGGCGAAGCCCTCCTCGTAAAAGCAGACAATTTCGAGGGTATATTTATCGGACCAAGAAAAGAGATGATTACGCCATGGAGTACCAATGCTGTTGAGATTACGCAAAACATGGGGATATCAGGAATAAAGAGGATCGAGGAGTTTCATCGCACAAGCTCTGAAAAGCCTCATTTCGATCCCATGCTTCAGTCGCTATACAAAGGATTAGATCAGAGTGTCTTCACAATTGACAAAAAGCCTGATCCCGTATTCTATATTGATGACATAAAGCAATATAATTTAAAGGAAGGGCTGGCTCTTAATGACGAGGAGGTTGAATACCTTGATAAACTGAGTAAGACAATAGGTCGAAAGCTTACTGATAGTGAAGTATTTGGCTTTTCTCAGGTAAATTCCGAACACTGCCGTCATAAAATCTTCAACGGAATATTTGTTCTGGGGGGTGAAGAAAAGCAGAATACTCTTTTTCAGATGATTAAGTCGACTACCAAAACAAATCCAAATAGTGTTGTTTCAGCATATAAAGATAATTGTGCTTTTGTGCAAGGGCCGGTTGTTGAGCAATTTGCTCCGGCAACACAGGACAAACCTGATTTTTTTAATGTGACAGACTATGAATCTGTTCTTTCAATCAAAGCTGAAACGCATAATTTTCCAACTACCGTAGAACCATTCAATGGAGCTTCCACCGGGACAGGAGGCGAGATCAGGGACCGGATTGCAGGAGGCAAAGGTGCTTTACCTGTTGCAGGGACTGCTGTATATATGACATCATATCCTCGTCCCGACGGTGACCGGTCTTGGGAAAAAGCCACAATGGAACGGCCATGGCTATATCAAACGCCTGAAGACATATTGATTAAAGCATCAAACGGGGCAAGTGATTTTGGGAATAAATTCGGGCAGCCGCTCATTTGTGGTTCTGTCTTTACATTCGAACATTTTGAGAACCTTAAAAAGTTTGGCTATGATAAGGTTATTATGCTTGCCGGCGGAATTGGAATAGGTAAGAAAAAAGACAGTGAGAAAAGTATTCCCGAGAAAGGCGACCTGATTGTTTTACTGGGAGGTGACAACTACAGAATCGGAATGGGAGGAGGAGCTGTTTCATCTGTTGATACGGGCAAGTTCGACAGTTCGATTGAATTAAATGCTGTCCAGCGGGCAAATCCGGAGATGCAGAAAAGAGTCTTTAATGCAATCAGGGCTATGAGCGAATCGAGCCACAACCCTATCATATCAATCCACGACCATGGAGCAGGCGGGCATCTTAATTGTTTATCAGAACTTGTCGAAGCAACAGGAGGCAAAATTAATATAAGTAAATTACCGGTTGGAGACCCAACCCTTTCAGCCCGTGAAATTATCGGCAATGAGTCGCAGGAACGGATGGGATTGGTTATGAAAAAGATTGATATTGACACTTTGAGGAAGATTGCCGAAAGAGAAAGAGCTCCGATTTATATAATCGGAGAAATAACCGGAGATATGCAGTTTACCTTCGAGAATCCCGTCACCAACGAAAAACCAATTGATTTAGCGCTTTCGTCCCTTTTCGGAGATCCTCCAAAAACAATAATGAATGATTCAATCGTTGAAAACCGATATAATAAACTTGAATATTCGATCGAAAAAATTGAGGAATATGCAGAAGAGGTGCTTCAACTTGAGGAGGTGGCATGCAAAGACTGGCTGACTAACAAAGTTGACAGGTCAGTTACCGGCAGGCTGGCTAAGCAACAGTGCGCAGGACCTCTCCAGTTACCGTTGAATAATCTTGGAGCCATTACTCTTGACTACAGGGGGAAAAAAGGTATGGCCACCTCTATCGGCCATGCCCCTGCCGCCGGACTTGTTGATCCTGCTGCAGGATCAGTACTATCTATTGCAGAGGCTCTTACAAATATAATATGGGCTCCGCTCTCTGATAAACTAAGAAGCGTTTCGCTCTCTGCTAACTGGATGTGGCCATGTAAAAATCCTGGTGAGGATACCCGGCTTTATGAGGCAGTAAAAGCAGCAAGCGATTTTGCTATTGCCCTCGGTATCAATATACCGACAGGGAAGGATAGTCTCTCAATGACCCAGAAATATAATGATCAGGTTGTATTTTCTCCCGGTACTGTAATTATTTCTGCAGCAGCTGAAATTGCCGATATCAGGAAAATTGTCGAACCGGTTATTGTGAATGATCCATATACAAGTCTTCTCTATATTGACATGAGCCGTGACACCCTTAAACCAGGAGGCAGCAGCTTTGCCCAGATATTGAACAGACTTGGGAAGGAAGTACCTACTGTCGCTGACCCTGCTTACTTTAAAGAAGTTTTTGATACTATTCAGGATCTCATCCTTAAAGGAAAGATTCTTTCCGGACATGATATTTCTGCGGGTGGAATGCTTACAACCCTTCTGGAAATGTGCTTCTCAAACACAAAAGGAGGAATATCAGTAAACCTTACAGCGATTGACGAGAGTGATACTATTAAGATACTTTTCAGTCAAAACCCCGGAATAATTATTCAGGTAAAAGATGAGGATGAAATTGCTGAACTACTTCTTGAAAATGGTATTTCCTATTTCTCTATCGGCCACCCGGTTAATGAAAGGACATTGTACGTAACAAATAATTCCGATTTAATAACTTTCGATATTGATAAATTTCGGGATAAATGGTTCCGGTCATCATATCTTCTTGACAGACGCCAATGCGGACCGGAACTTGCACTTGAACGATTTCAGAACTATAAAAATAATGAATTGAATTTCAATATTGCTGATTTTGCCGGCACCTTCAAATCTCTCGGAATAACACCTGAGAGAAGGAAGAAATCAGGAGTGCGAGCTGCTATAATAAGGGAAAAAGGGGTAAATGGAGACAGGGAGATGGCTTATGCACTTTATCTGGCCGGTTTTGATGTGAAGGATGTCCATATGACAGACCTCATATCGGGCAGAGAAACCCTGGAAGAAATCAGTTTGATAGTCTTTGTCGGAGGATTTTCAAATTCCGATGTCTTAGGATCCGCCAAAGGATGGGCAGGAGCCTTCAGATACAATGAAAAAGCTCAAACAGCCCTTAATAATTTCTACAGAAGGACTGATACTCTTTCACTTGGCGTATGCAATGGTTGCCAGTTAATGGTTGAACTTGATCTTCTCTATCCAAACCATGTGAATAAACCAAAACTGCTGCTTAATAAATCACATAAATTTGAATCAGGTTTTCTGGGAGTAAAGATTCAGGAAAATAATTCGATAATGCTTGGAAATATGTCTGACATGGAACTTGGAATATGGGTAGCACACGGAGAGGGACAATTCAGCCTGCCATATCCTGAGAACAATTATCTGATACCATTAAAATTCAGCAGGCATACCTATCCGGCAAATCCAAACGGATCTGACTATGATGTTGCAGGATTGTGCTCGGAAGATGGACGTCATCTTGTTATGATGCCGCATCTCGAGAGAGCGTTTTTTCCGTGGCAATGCGGTTTTTATCCTGATAATAGAAAAAATGATGATGTCACACCATGGATGAAAGCCTTTGTGAACGCCAGGGAATGGATTAAAGCTACTGTGTAATAGGAGTCAGAGAAACCGATAAAAGCTTGGAATTTGCTGAACCTGAGGATTCTTCTTTATAATTGTCTCTTGAGATAATTTTCTCACTTATTATCTGAATATTATATAGTCCGGTATCCTGAATATAAAGTGATCCGATAAATGAATCAGCCCGGAAATATGGATAACTTACTTCACCTGAGTTATATATTATTTTGTCACAACCAGGATGAGCTTCGAGACTGTTATCAAGAATATTAAGTTTTACTGAAGTATCATATTTAAGATCGGTAGTATCCTTTGTAGCACTGGATAACCATACGTTAAAACGTCCGGATTTAGAAACCAGAACGCTCCATTCTGCTGTGTTACTTGAAGGATTGACCTTGTCCTGATAACAGTCTGCCTTATCAACTTTTAAAGAAATGGTTCCATCCTGCTGTTGCAATATCTTATTCTGGACAATATTGATTTTCGACTCCTTCGTATCACCGGTATTATGGCATGAATTGAACAAAACAATAACAATCACGATCAGCAACCCAAATACTTTCCTACACATCTTCCAACATTTTTTTTGGTTCAGCACTTGTGCTAATAACGCAATAATAACAACTTCAGTATATGAAATGTTTGAATTTTCTAAATAAAACTGGATTTTTTCAGAGTGCCTCTGTGCTTCTCTGAGATAAGATCAAATGTTTGCGAGCTCTTTTATAGAGACTACCCCGCTGACACTATTCGTTTTAAAAGGCTTTGCAATTAGAGCTTCTGCTACGATCTCGGAAATATCTGCAACTCTTGTTTCTGTTACAGCAGAAAAAGTTTTTTTACAGAGAGGACAAGCAGTTGCAAGAATATCCGGACTGTTTTTGGTTAGTTCATTGACGGTGTCGGTTGCAATTTTCTTTTTATTCTGAGAGCTTATTTTCATATTGGCAAGACTTCCTCCGCAACAAAGAGAATTCCCGTCTTCAAAATTGCTTTTCTCCAGTCTGGAAACATGTTTCAGCACCTCTTTTGGCTCATCATAAACACCTGATCCTCTTCCGAGATCACATGGAGAATGATATACAACTTTCTTACGCAGGAAGTTCAATTTCACTGATCCGGTATCAATGAGCATCTTGATAAACTGTGTATGATGAAGTACTTCCACATCCAGGTAATAGCTTTCCTTAAAGACTTTATAACATATAGGACACGATGTGACCAGTGTATGAGCACCAGATTTCCAGATCATCTGAGAATTATAATTAATAAGCTCCCTGGCTTCCTTATCCTGACCTGCAAGCATTAACGGACGACCACAACAAACACCTCCCTGTTCATCTAAAAAATTATATTTCATTCCGGAGGCTTCAAGAATTTTTATCATTGAATTCTTAATTGCCGGTGTGAGATGTGTCATGCAACCGGCAAAGTACAATATGTCGGTTTTAACCGGATCGGCGTCATTTAGAAAACTATAATTTGAAGATCCAATCACTTTTTCTGAAACAACAGACTGCCGGCTACGGAAATAACCTTTATAAATGTTCCTGATATCATTATCAGCTTCTCCTCCCCTTCTCTGTATCATTCTGATCTGGGTAAGCTCAATTCCAACCGGACATTTCTGATCACACCTGCCGCACATCAGACAATTATCAGCGATTTCAGAAACATCTTCATTATTCCTGATGGCTTTCATAAGGTAAGCTGACTGAATATTGGTGATACCTGCTGAAAAATTTAGCTGGCAGGCATCAATGCATATACCGCATGAGGAACAGGAAAAAGTCTGAACCTCTGAAAAAGTGCCGGCTTTATCGCCGGTTTTTATTCCGGAGTTTCTCATAAATATCAGAAAGAGTTCTGTGGGTATGTGCATATATCTTGTTATGGGAAGAAGAACGAAAAAAGTTCCCAGAGATATGGAATAAAGCCACCAGAAAGGATATGCCATCTGCTGGGCCGGAAGAAATGTTGCAAGCCAGGCTCCAAGCGATCCTGTAAGAAAGCTCCCGGTTCCATAAGCCCCACAGGTAAAGCTTTCAGCAAGAAGACGACTAGGGAAGATCAGCCAAAGTGAAGTCAGTGCAATTTTGTCGGTTATTTTCAGATGAGTGGTTTTCTTCATCCCGACAACTTTTGAATAGAATCTTTTTATTACAGCAAGCAATAATCCTGAAAGAATAAATGCAAGTATCAGATCCATCATAAATCCATAGGTCGCTTCAAATCCCATCCGACCATGATCGGGGTTGAAGAATCTGAAAAAAATAGCTTTATAGGGAGCATTCAGGTGTTTTGCCCCGAACAAATCCGCTTCAATTGTTCCAAATAAGATCAGTAAAAACCATCCGAATGCCAGGCTCATATGCATATAACCAAGACGAAGGTTTGTTTTAAGTATCTTCCTGTGAATCAGACTTTCCATGAATATCTCTTTCAGGCTTAAGGCAAAAGGCAATCCAAAGAATCCACGTTGCAACCTTAGTTTATCAGGCCTGGAAAGGTCGTGGAACCATATCACACTTCTCGATACCACATAGATAAGTATAAAGTACAATCCAATATTAAAAGGTATAATGAAAGGATCAAATTTCATATTCATCTGTTTTTTGAAATGCTTTTTTTGCCAGAATCACAATATTCCTGGTATTTACTCCACGTGGACAAACGAGAGTACATTTACCACATAACATGCACTTGTCTAATTTCTGCCGTACCTGGTCATTTTCACCACGTTTTATTAATATATGAATCTCCCTGAGGCTGAATGCAGTAAAATTAGCAGTTGTACAGGTTGCCGAACATCCGCCGCACTCAATGCAAAGCCTGAAGCTGGGTTCTTTTTCAAAAATATATTCGGCCAGTCTCCTGTTATTGGAATCATAGTCGATCTGCCGACCCGTTGATATAGTATAACCGAATTTATCCATATTATCTCTTACCGTCTTTCAGATAATCAATCACTTCTACAACAGCTGCACGGGCATGTGAAATAGTTTCAGTAATATTCATTGGTGCTGTGCATGTTCCTGCGTAAAATATTCCTTCAATATTGCTTTTGTTGCTGCCAAAATGATTGTCCTTTGAAGCGAAAAATCTGTTTTCGCCTGTTTTTAGCCCGCCTAAACCTGCCATTTTTTTACCACCTTCCGACATTTCCATACCTGCCATAAGCACAAGCATATCGAGTTTCATCTTAAGTGGTCTTCCAGCCAGTGTATCTTCAGCCTTAATTAAAATCTTGTTATCGATTGTCTCGCTTGCTTCTGATACTTTCCCCCTGATGAAGCTAACGCCCCATTTTTCCTGGGCTTCCCTATATAGCTCTTCATAAAAAGCTCCACCCATCCTCATATCCATGTAGAAGCAAAAGACTTTTGATTCAGGCAGAAATTCGCGTATCTCAATAGCCTGCTTAACTGCCGTGACACAACATAATTTAGAGCAGTAAAAATTGCCAACTTTTTCATCACGTGAACCAACACAGTGTAAAATACCGATTGTTTCCGGAGCAATTCCGCTATTTATAACAATCTTCCCTTTACGAAACATCTCTTCAAGGTCAGCAGAAGTAATAACGTTATCATAAATACCATAACCATACTCCTCTTTCCTGGCACTTTTAAAAAGATCAAATCCTGTGGCGACGATTATTGCGTCAGCAGTCAGCTCTTTACCTTCTTTCGTAACAATCGTAAAATGACTCTTGTTCCTTTTGAACCTTTCTATGCTTGTATTTGTAAGTAATTTAATCTCTTTATTTTGAGTTATCCCATCGAGGTACTCTTTGACCTCAGAACTATACCGTCTGTCAGGAAAGAGCCTGTACCAGTTATTCAGGTGTCCTCCGGTCCTGGTTTCTTTCTCAATCAGGCTTACTTCAATTCCAACTTTTGACAGCTGACCCGCAACTTCAAGTCCTGCCACACCTCCTCCTATTATTACTACATGCTTACTCATATTTAATCAGACATTTATTAATTTATGGTTTTCTGAATATGAGGGTATTTTCAAATTATGTTTATCTTCAGGGGAATAGTCAATTCCAATCTTATTCAGAACAGGCTCGCAATCTGTCTGATGCATCTGCAGTCCTAAATCCCATGGATCGTAACCCAGAACAAGTCCAGCAACCTCTTCATAAGTAAAAACAGGTATTCCTTCTCCATTCTGGCCATAACTCTTACCCTCCATTTCATTTATAACATACTGCCATCTGTCGAGAAACATCGGGCAACCCGGACAGTTTGTTATAATCATATCCGGTTTATATGGCTTCATCGATTCAAATTTTTCTTTTGAACAGGCAACAGAGAAACCCCTGTTTGCCTGAACCAGATATTGTCTGAAACCGAATCCGCAACAGTGCCTTCTTTCAGGATAGTCAATTATCTGTCCACCCCATTCCTCAATCATACCCGAAAGTACAGATGGATATTCTGCACCGCCAACTCCCTTTGAAGGGAACATCTTGGCGTAGTGACATCCTATATGATCAACAACTTTCAGTGGTTCTCCGGTTTTTTTATTTATAAGTTTATGTTTAGCATTTGCTGCTATCTCTTTTCTGAATTTGTAGATAACATCGCTGGCATGTGAAATGTTTTTTGGTTTTTCAAATTCTCTTCCTGTTGCTTTCTTTAATTGCCTTCTGACTTTTTCCTCCACCTCCGGAAAATGATGCCAGGTATCCAGGATTTCTGTATAGAGTCCAAATGAAGTTATGCATGAAGGGATATAGTTGCTGTAACCAGCTTCCGTCATAAGAGCAAATTGTCGGGCTACCACGGTCATAGCGGTTTCAACAGGCACCACATCACCATGGTACCCAATTCCGGAACAAGTTGTATGGCAAGGATGTTCATAAACATCTTTTTTCAACAAATCCCTCATTATCCTCAGGAATGTGACTTCTGAGCCCGGGAAAAAATTCTGCCTGATACAACTCCTTACATAAAAGAAATTATCATCAGCAATCTCCTTCTGATATTCACTCCAAATGGCCTGCTTACCTTCCAGCTTCATAATATAATGCTCTTTTATTTTGTATGAGTCCCGTTGTTGCTCTTATAAATGTGTCTGAAATATTCATTATCAATACCTTCCGTAAGTTCAAGTTTCATCTCCTCTGCTTTTCTTTTTGAAAATGATTCTATCTTCTCATACCGTTCCAGACCCCCGGTAACCTCAAATATTCTTTTTAATTCATCAAGCGTCTCTGCAGGAATTTTCCGCAAAATGCCTGGTCCGTCACCTTTATAATTTCCTCCTAACCTTTTAAGAAGATCAGCCTTATTATCCTGCACCCATTCCCATACAGGTCCCTGTTCCGGGTGCATTGCAATAGTTATTCCATCAAGATAAACACAATATCCTGTGCTTAGAATCCATTCACCAACTGTTCTTTTAATTGCCAGTTGCTGCCGTCCCTTTTCAGACTCCACAAAGTATCCAAGCTCCTGCGACAACCCCCTTAATGCCATGATTATCAATCCCGGAGCATTTCCACGTGGACATCGTGTCTTACACGACATACATTCACCGCAATACCAGATTGTTTCTGACTTCAGAAGCTCGGTTATCTTATCATCATCCTGTGTCTGAACTGAATCAACTATTTTTCTGGGATCGTAATTATAAAATTCTGCAGCAGGACAGATTGCCGTACAGACTCCGCAGTTCATACAGGCATTCAGCCCTTCTTCGAACCTGATATCTTCTAATAATAAGTCGTACAGTTTTCCCATCAGTCTCTAATAAGTGACACTTGATAATAGATTAAAACAAAGGTAACGAGTATATAAAGAGGGAGAAGGAAGCTTAAAGCCTATTTATAAGGGGTATTTATACGTATAAGGGAAGGCAGAAGGCAGAAGGCAAAAGGCAAAAGGCAAAAGGCAAAAGTAAAAAGTTGAGGAACAAAGTGACGAACCGACCGAAGGGATCTCGCCGAAGGCAAATCCCGCAAGGCGGGAACAAAAGAAAGAGACAATCAGTCTTTTAAAAGCTTTTCAATATCCTTTACCAGTTTCTCAGGAATGGTAGTCGGTGAGAATCTCTTCACCGGATTTCCGTTACGATCAATCAGAAACTTTGCAAAATTCCATTTGATATTTTTCCCAAGCAGACCAGGGAGCTTATCTTTCAAATACTTATATATGGGATGAGCATTTGGGCCATTGACTTCGATCTTTGAAAACATTGGGAATGAAACTCCGTAATTAACCAGGCACCCTTCCTCTATTTCCTTTTCTGAACCGGGTTCCTGATTTCCAAACTGGTTGCAGGGAAATCCAAGAATAACTAATCCTTTCTCCTGGTATTTTCTGAAGAGCTCCTCAAGTCCTTCATATTGTGGCGTAAGCCCGCATTTACTTGCGGTATTTACGACCAGCACCACTTTCCCTTTATAAGAATCCATGCATATCTCTTTGCCCTGTAGTGACCTGGCAGTAAACTGATGAAAATTATTTTCCATTTATTTTATGTGATTTTTATTTAAGCTTACTCTTTATATCTATCATTTTCAGTACATTATCAACATCAGTCTGATCCTTGATGATAAAGGAAACAGGTCTTATCAAACCATATTTTTTTGCAGTTTTAAACTCTTCCTTAATAATCTCAGGCAGTTCACTGTTTTCTATTATGGTTTCAGCTTTATTGCCAAGATAGAAAGTAATCCGGAATGCATCTGTCAGAATCCCTGCCCAGAAAACAGTTTTCTTTTTATGGACCATTTTAAAAAGCCATCTTTTTCCGTCGTTATAAAAATTCCACTGTCCCAGGGAATCTTTATAGTTTTGGGACATATAGGTCATTATACTCTGCCAGTGGATTTTATTATCCCCGATAATTGAGAATATAAGATCATCAGTCGGATAGGTCTGTTTATCCGTGAGTAAAGGATTTGCTGAGTCTGACATAGTTTAAGACTAATTCAGGTTCCGAAGATTTGTAATAGCCTCGGGCACTGCTTTATGAACGCCTGAGATCAGATTACAAGTATCCATTTCATTGCATTCTCCACACGTCTTAAAGCCTTTTTCTGTAGCACAGAGTCTGATTTGACACATACTCCAATGTCCAAGCTTTACTCCATCCTCCCGGCATCCGGTGCAGTTTATCATATCCGGCGACATGTCCGGCATATTATATAATGTTTTCCATTTCTCAGCAGTTGTCTTTCTTAGTTCGTCGTTGTTGCTGATTGTTGCTATTCTTGCTTCGCAGGTGGCGCAGTTTAATCCGCAACATGATATGACTTTTTCCATGGTTGATAATTTTTAGTTAATTGAGTAAAGTATTTTATTTGACGAATTATTAATCAATATTCACCTATCAAGTTACATATTTTTGGGAAATTCAAAATATAGGCACTGAAAAATATTTAAATTTAATTATCCAAAATATTTATATTGATACGAGAAACTGCGATAGGAAATTTTCTTAAATCAATTAATCACTGAAGAAGCAATTGTTTTTGATGACAGTTCCATCAGCCTTGTAACGCTCCCATACCTCCATGTTTTCAGAAGTATCTTAATGCAGAAGAGAATTTGCGATATTATGAACAGTAGAATTATACCACCTTCAGTAACAGGCTTTATTCCGGCTAGCAAACGGAAGACCATCCATCCATAAAACAACTGAACTACCAATATGATTATCATTAAGGGGTAAGATGAAGAAAGTGTTCTGAACGCCTGCCTGAATCCGAAACCTAATGCTTTGAAACACCGAATTTTATCATTTAAAACCTGCCACGACCTTGCATAATCGCCAGCAAGTAAAAACAATGGAAGTATCAAAAGAAACAATGCAGCAACTATAATTCCTGTATTGAATGCAGCTCCCTCAGATGATGGCTCAGACTGACTGACTATCGAAACCGGGATTACAATAATTATGATTGCCATAAACACAATAATCAGGCTGATTATTAATGAAATGACAAGGAATGACCAGAAATGTTTTACTGAAACCCTGAAAAACTCATCATACGAAAAGACACCGGAGAATCCTTTTAGTTTGTTGAACATTCCCCCTGAAAGTAAAGAATTAATAAGGAATCCGACCAGCAGAATCATAAATAAACCGCCTGAAAAGTAAGAGATCAAACTTCTGAAGCTTGCACCCAGATCAGCAAAAACTTCAATATTAATACCGTTTGCCAGCTTTTCAGTTATCATGCTACTGCCAACTCCTGCCTTTAGTACGCTGCTCATTGGAACAGCCACAAGACTCACTAATAACAAGGAAACCAACCATATTATTAAGATTCCTTTCCAGGCTCTCCACGAACGCAACATTCCTGTTTTCAAAGAGGTGAATATCTTCATAAACGATTAATCTATAATGAAGTAAAACTTAAGAAAAACTGCATGAATGAAATTAGCTTATTCGTTAATCTTCTCAGAGGAATCCGATCCGGATTTAATGTCATTGAATTATTCACATAGTTAATATCCATCCTGATCTTAAATTCAGGATCTATTTTAGCCCATTCTATCTCCCTAGTCCCGTCGTATTCAAAATCTTTAAACCTGCTTTTCCCATCCCAGAATTCGTGAACCTCTTCACCATTCTTAAAATGAACAAGCACCTCAACAGGCAGCATCACCTCTCCTGCTCTTTCAAGTTGTACAATTGATTTATATTGATCATCTCCCGCAAGGTTTTTATTGAATGAATCAGTCGCTTTCTTCCTGCTCTCTGAGATTTCCTGTTTGTTATTAAAGATATTCACAACTTTATAATCACAAATTCCTGTGCCATAAAGAGTCTGATCAAAGAACCAGTTCATATCAGGTCCAAATTTATTCCCATGAATCCTTGTAACCACATCATTGACAACATCAACAAAATCCTTTCCGGAAGGATGTTTAAAAGCCCATTTCCTATAATATTCCCTGAATACCTCATTTGTTGTTTCCTCTCCGACAATTCCCATAAGTGTGTAAAGCCATGTTGCTGTTTTATCATACGACATCATACCGTATGTACCGTGAGGATAGTTCCATGAATACTCTTTATTGGTAACATCCTGCCTGCCTTCAGAATGTACGTATGATAGTCGTCCCAGCGACTTATCAGCTATCTTCAGAAAGGGATGATCAATAAGTCCGGAATTCTCACCATAATAATGATCTGTGATCCTTTCTTCCCAGAAAGAATTCACACCCTCATCGAGCCATGGTTCTTCAAACTCATTACTGGCCATTATACCCATGAAGTATGCATGGCCGAATTCGTGAATCGTTACCATTTCAGGATAATGCATAAATTCAGGCATCATGTATGAGGAGGAAGTGGTAAACAGGGTCGTATATTCCATTCCACCTGCCCTGGCTCCGTTTGCTGGCGGATCGACTATTGTCAGATAGGGCCATGGATAAGGTCCTACATTTTTGGCATAATACTCCATCGCATGTTTTGCTGCAGTAAATTGTCTTTCAGCCTGTTCAGTCCTGTCTTTTGGAAGAAGAAGCGTAATCTTTACGTTTTCCCACTGGTCGGTAAATACAGCATAACCAGGCCAGGCGGTCCAGGCGAAATCCACAATATCTTCCGCTCTGTAAGTAAGAGTTTTGTCTTTCCCGTTGTTATCAGAATTCTGTTCAGCCATCTGCATTCCTCCCGAACCAACAACGTATTCTTTTGGAACAGTGATCTTTACAAGATACAAGCTATGATCTGAATAGAATTCGGAGTTTGCATGAAACTGGTGACAATTCCAGGCTCCTTTTGTTGCGTATCGCGTACCCGCAGATTCATAAACACCAAACTTCGGAAACCATTGCGCCACAAAATAGAAATCATCAGCATAACCCGTTCTCCTTGTGATAAGGGGAAGCCGGGTTTCAAACACCGCATTTATAAAAACAGTATCACCCGGCATAGAAGGTTTTGGAAGCATTACCTGCAAAACAGTATGGTCTGACATATTCCCATCATCAGGACTAATGAATTTCATCAGAGGAGTAAGGTCATTGCCATTTCTGTCGGTGAGAGATTTAAGGTCTATCCATCCGGAATCAGAATCTTTTTGGTTATCTGAACCTCCGGATTCTTTATTCATGGTAGTCTCATTATTTTTAAAGGCATTCATGTACAGGTGCAGCCGGATATCCGGTACTATATCAGTGGACTTATTCACCCAAAATGCCAACATTGTACCTTTAACGGTTTTTGTTGCCGGATCAAGCTTTACATCAATATTATAACCTGTCTGACGTATGCTTAAAGGTTTTTTATTGATAATCTGTGAATTGGTTGGAACCACATAGATAAGACAGGCACAAAGAATTGTCAGATATTTCAGCATATCAATTTTGATAAGTCCTGTAAACATGAAATTTTATTTGTAAAAGGGAATGACTAATCTTCCCGCATAAGATCTAAACAGTAAACAAACAAAAATGATAAAATAACAGGGAGATCTATTTTTTTACATCTGCTTCAGATGCCAGAACTTTTGAAAGTGCGAGTGGAACTTCCCCTTCGGAATATACGGCTTTACCCGTCAAGTTTGTATCACTCTCAACTTTCAGCATCACTTTAACATCCTGGCCTTCAAGATAGATTGAAAATTGGATACTGTCATTCACCACTTTTACATTTTCACCGGGGAATTTATATTCACTGCCTGTGAAAGACATTGTTATAGTTTGTTTCTGATCAGCAAAACCGACAACTATTCTTCCGGAGTTGTAGGCCTCAGGAGCATAAGGGGCAGCAAATTTCCAGGTGCCTAATGGGCTGAGCTTGCTATTATTTTGTCCGCTGACCGTTATTACAGAAAGAAATGAGATGAGAATTAAGGTTAAGAATTTACTTTTCATAATGTTTCATATTTGTTAGATTTCAAATATAGAAATCTAATATGAATTTTTATCATAAATACTCAAATATGAATCTCGAAAGTAGTGTATTCTGAATCAAATACTAGCAACCTCCTGCAGCCTTTTTCTTTTTGGGAGCTGACTGTATCGCTGGTTTTGCAGATTCGGAACTGGTGGTCTGGGTTGCCTGTACTGTTGTGCCTCCTCCCAGTGCTTTCCCTGCACTTACACGAAAATCATATTTTGCAAATTCCTCATCAGGACTGGTTGAAGCGGGTTTCTGCGGATTAAGTATGGCATCGAACCAAAAATTCAAACCGCCTTCAAGTACAAAGTTATTTTTATAACCAAGCTGCCGTGTCACCATCCATGCCTCATTGGCTACAATAGTGCCATTTGAATAAAATATATTCATTTTGACATCCTGATTAAGCACATCAGTATATTTATCCGAAAGCAGGTCAGCAACCGGTATATTTATTGCCCCGGGAAGGCTAAATTTTTCAAAATCGTCCTTACTTCTTACATCGATCAGCTGAAACGAGGGATCCTTTTTAACTATCAGATCGGCTACAGTCTCAGGTGTAATGTATTGTGTGCGTGTATTAGCTTCACCAAGTAACTGATCTGCTGTGAGTTTATACGGTTTTGTCTTATTCTGAGGGACAGCTGCAATAATAAGGCCCATCGGAATTATAAAAAGTGCAAGAAGTCTGAGTGGTTTCATAATATTTTGATTTAAGTGTTGTCTCTGTGCTTGGTGCTTGGTGCTTGGTGCTTGTCGCTCACTGATCAGAACCAGCAACCAGTAACCAGCATCATTTTTTACTTTTATCTTTTTCTTTTATCTTTTGTCTTAATATTTAATATTCTTCTATCGGGAATTTCTTCTCCGCCCATTCTGCAGCCCGGAACATTGCGAGAGCTACTATAATAAGCAGAAAAGCAAATACTCCGTCAGAGAGTCCTATTGTCTGACTGATCTTTGGAAAACCTAAAAAGTTAGCAAGATACATACCATCCCAGATTTTATAACCCAAGGCGAAAATCATAATTCCTATAAATAGTCCACCGATGAAGACAAATGCATCAATTTTACCGATTGAAGCTCCGCAGAAGCTTGTACCAGGACAGTACCCCCCGATAATAAATCCGGCACCCATTATCATTCCACCGACAATAGCCGATGTAAGATAGGTTGGATTAACATAGACAAGGTTAAGATCTATCCAGCCAAAGAGACTGAAGAAAAGCAAACCAAGCATAGCAGTAATTGCTGCCGTAAAAAACACTTTGAGAACTACAGTATCATAACCGTAAAAAACTCCCGCAAGTTTTCTGCTTGATGAAAATCCGCTTTGTTCAAGTACAAAGCCAAAACCTATACCAATTATAAAAGCCAGGAAGAGGTTTGTATTCGCTGATATTAACTCGTTTACTGATAATGGTCCCATATTTAATATTTTATCAAAATTATCTTAATATTTTATTTTCTTACAAAATTGAAGGGCTCAAAGGCTCAAAGGCCCAATGGCATGAGGGCTTGTAAATAAAACGGATCTTAATTTATTCTCTAATCCGTTGAGCCCTTGCGTCTTTACGCCTTTGCGCTGCTTTAAATCCAATTCCTCCTGAAAAAATAAGCCAGAGTATAGGCAGTTCCAAAAATTGCCATCATTGTAATGAAGCCACCAAGGGATAATACTGCCATTCCGCTCAGCGCTGAACCGCTCGTACATCCTCTTCCAAGTTCTGCACCAAAACCAAAAAGCACTCCTCCGGTTAAAGCAAGAAAAAGTCTCTTTTTTGATGTTATTTTCGGTGAATGTTCTACTTTCAATTTCAGACGTCCGGCAAAAGCACCTGAAAGAAATCCGCCTACTAGAACACCTGTCATTTCAAAAACCAACCACGTTTTCATTGGGTTACCCGGATGATCCCTTCTGAACTCTTTCACGAATCCCAAATTTTCCGAAGAGGACGGCGCAACTGCTGTAATTGAAGTAATGACAACACTTTTCATAGCACCGCTGGCACCAAGTCCACGGCCGGAAATGAAGTTTGCAGCCAGAAGAACTATTCCTAACAGCACCCCGCCTACGTAAGGGTTGAGGTATTTTGTTTTTGTTTCCATTGTTCTAACTATGTTATATCCTTATTCCAAAAATTGTTTCGCGTTTTTCGTTTTATTATTTTGAAATCCATTAACCGCAAAGAGTGCTAAAGCTCGCATAGGATTTCCTTTCCTAATACAACCACCTGCTCACCTGTCCAGCATACACAATTATAAAACGTAGCATAAGGCTTCCAAAAATCACTAAAACTGCCGGAACAATTGCTGGTATGTGGAACTTACCCAGCTCCATAAATTCAAGCAGGGCAGGAATGAGCATTCCCAGTATTACTACAAATATCCAGAACGACATAGTGTATGGTCCTCCAAGAAACAGTTTTGCAGCTTCAATCTGAACCTGCGTGCTCGCCAGAAAACCCATGAACATATGAATAATAAAAAATAGTTCAATCCCTATCAACACCAGATCTATTCTTGCAAACTGCTTACGTTCTGCTTTATCCTTTGATAAAATTAAAGTTGCTGCCGCACCGGCTGATAGCCCTGATGAGAGGAACAATGGCCCAAGTATCGACGTATTCCAGAGGGGACGGGCATTAAATGCTGATAATAAAATCCCGGTATAGATTCCCAGAATAATCCCATAAATAAGCATGATCCAGGCAAGTACCTTCTTATACTTGTTAAAGAAAGACTCAATGTCATATATCCATTTGAATTTCCAGTCCCATCTCGGGAAGATGTCTCTAATATGCAGAGCGCACCATATAAATGATACCGGGGTGATCACCATTAGGGTCCATGCGCCCCATGACATAGGTGATTGCAGCCTGATATTTGTGTATAGCTGCCAGAAAAACAGTTTATGCCTGAGGTCTATGAAAAGTGTCAATAATCCTATTACCAGTAGAAACGGAGCAAGAAAAGGGGTAATACGGACTGCAGTCCTATAGTCATTTTCCCGGCCTCTTATAAAATAAAGTGCAGCTATACAAAGAATTCCTGCTGCCATTCCTCCGAGAAAAAGATAAAGAGGAATCTGCCAGTGCCAGATATTAAGTTGCGGATCGATGAGTTGATTCATTCTTCCGCTTACCAAAAGTTCTTCTTCCATATTAAATGGTCATTATTTGATTATATCAAAAAATAAAGTTGTGGTTTGGTTCCTGCTTCCGGAATAAGTGTTTTTGATTTACGTTTTTTCAAAACTACGGAGACATCGCTGTTCTGGTCATCCAGATCTCCGAAATAGATGCATTTGGTAGGACAAACAGCCACACAGGCAGGTTTTAATCCCTCCTTAATCCTGTGAATACAAAAAGTACATTTATCAACATAACCTGAAGGATGAGGATACCGTGCATCATACGGGCATGAAGCAATGCATGCCCCACAACCTATACATTTATTTTGTTCAACAAGGACAATTCCTCCCTCCGCAAAATGACTCGCTCCGGTAGGGCAACAGCGGACACACGGTGCATTAATACAATGATTGCATCTCTCTGACCTTATTTCAATTTCAAGTTGCGGATAAGTGCCATTCATAACTTCAACAACCCATTCACGGCAGAAGCCATGGGGTACATCATTCTCTGTCTGGCAGGCAACAACACAATCGCTGCAACCTACACATTTCCTGGTATCTACTGCCATTGCATATCTCATGATGCAACCTCCTTCTCTGACTTTTCTGTGACAAATGTTACAAAATTTGACCTCATCCCTGTTCCCCCCATCAAAGGGTCAATAAGCACTTTTGTTATCAATTGTGTATCGCTGGCGCCTTTGCCAAAACAACGCTTAAGCTGCTTCTGCCCGTGACCAAATCCATGTACCATGTACACTGAATCCCACCTTATACGTTCAGTCACTCTTACTTTAATCTGAAAATCGGAAATAATGCCATCCTGGTTTTTAAGCCATATATATTGACCGTTTGTCAGACCCCAGGCTTTTGATACCTTTGGATTCACCCAGACTGAATTCTCATGCATCAGGTCTGTCAGATTCGGATTATTTGAAGTTCTTCCGAATGTATGCATCGGAGCCCGACCATATATCAAGCGGTAAAAACCTTCAGGTGGTTCTTCGTGCGCAACATATTTTGGGAGAGGATCATATCCGGCATCTTCAAAATATTTGGAATATAATTCTATCTTGCCGGAATCTGTTGAAAACGTAACGTTTTCATTTTCAGCAAAATACAAATCATCAGCATCCCTCTCTTTTGTTTTTACGCCTATACGCTCCATTTCTTCAAGTGAAGAGCCAACTTGTTTAAGCTGCCAATCAAGCAATTCCTCCTGCTTTTCAAAGGGAAAAAAACTTTCGAGACTAAGTTTTAAAGCCAGACCTCTGGCAATATTGTATCCCGACATCGTATTGTTTAGTGGTTCAGCTGCAGGCATCCTCAATGCTAAGGCTGGTTTGCGATGAGGACTGATCCTCAGCATATCGTATCTTTCAAGATATGTGCACTCTGGTAAAACGACATCGGCCCATCCTGTAATCTCCATCGGCATTGTGTCAACCACTACAAGCAGATCGAGGTTCTGTATTGCTTTCCTGGTATTCACCTGATTGGGGATGGATGATACCAGGTTTGTTCCGTTAACAATCCAGCCCTTAATTAAGAGCCCCGGTTTATTATCTGGAATTGAAGCATCAATTATAGCATTTGAGACAGGCGAGCTTGCTATGGGATATTTTCCGGGGAATGCATCTGTCCAACTCTTCTTTGGTTCAGGATATTTTGGAATTTTAGCTGATGGAACGTCATATTTTGCAGGCCTGTAAAAACCTCCTCGCCTGCCCCATGAACCCAAAAGTGCATTTAAAATTGCAACAGCACGGAGTCGCTGGGTATCATCGCCATACCATGTCACATGGCGCCCGGGGTGGATCAGGACAGCAGGAGATGCATCAGCCATCTCTTGCGCAGTTTTACGTATTTTGTCAGGCGGTATTGTTGTAATCCCGTAAGCCCATTCAGGAGTAAAATCCTTTACATGTTCTTTCAGTTTGTCGAAGCCATTACAAAATTTTTCGACGTATTTTTTATCGTAATACTCGTTATAAATTATCTCATGCATCCATGCCAGGAGCAATGCGATGTCAGTTGAAGGTTTTATCGGAAGCCAGTATTTGGATTTCCCGGCAGCTGTTGAAAACCTTGGGTCAACAGTAATTATTGTCACCCCTTTATCAATAGCATCCGACATTTCCTGGATCTGCCCGTTATGCATATTCTCACCGATATGCGCTCCTATCAGCACAAGGCATTTTGTATCACGGATATCTGTTATCTCCGGTGAATAAACTTCCTCACCAAAAGTTGCCAGAAAAGCTTCATCTCTTGGTCCCCGGCACTGTGCATAAGAAGGTTCGGCAACGTTCGCTGAACCATAAGCTTTAATTAAATTTGTAAAATAGGCGCTTCCTGAACCATGCGTAAATAACGCCATGCTTTCCGGGCCATATTTTGAAGATATATCCTTCATTTTGCCGGCAACATACACCAGAGCCTCTTCCCATGATGCTTCGCGAAAGACCTGTTTGCCGCGCTCTTCAACCCTTATTAGTGGTGTTTTCAGTCTGTCTTCATCATAATACATTCCAACACCGCCAGTTCCGCGTGGACAGAAACGACCATTTGAATGCTGATCTTCATCATTTCCAATGATTTTCCAGATTTTACCTTCAGATGTCTTGTAAACCCAGCCGGCACATTTCCAGAAACAGACCTCGCAATAAGTGGGCGTTCTTTTAAGATCCACCTTGAGTTTTTTAGCTTCATCGGGAGAGGAAAATAATTTAGCAGCGCCAAAAGTTCCCCTGGTCATTGCCAGAACACCGGCTCCCATTGCCGAAATTTTAATAAAATCTCTCCTGCTAGTCATTCATTAAGTATAATAACATCACAATATTAGGAAAAATAAATTGAGTTTATATTCATGTATTTATATAAATAAATGTATTGATTAACCGAGGGCTAAATCATCTACTGTTAATTAATTAACAATCTGATAAATGCTGATAGTTTAGAATCTGTATAAATTAAATAAACAAGTTTTGTCAGTTAGGTTTGCCCTCCTTTTCAGTAGAAGTACTTAATGCAGGCATTTTTAAATCTTCCCGCTGATCTTGCAGACCAGCCTGCCGGTAGGCACGTTTTCGCAGATAATAAGAATTTGATCTGCGCTGATCAGCGAAATATGCAGGAAACATCTTTTATGTTTTATCAACTAACCTAAAGTAAATTTTACTACAGTTTTGACAAATGGATAGTTAAACCTAATTTTGAAGCGTTTAGAAGCAAATTATAGTATAGTCCGATAAATGACAGATCTCGAAACATATTTTGACCAGTACAGAAAGAATATCATAGGTATTGATACAGAAATTAAAACACCTTACGGGATCAGGAAACTGATCTATGCTGACTGGATAGCCAGCGGACGGCTTTACGGACCAATTGAAAAAAGGATATCTGATGATATAGGCCCAATGGTAGGCAACACACATTCAGAATCAACCTCTACCGGCAAGGCAATGACGGATGCCTATCATCATGCACAAAAAATAGTGAAACATCACGTAAATGCCAATGAAAATGACATCTTAATATTTACCGGTACAGGAATGACCTCTGCAATTGCCAAACTCCAGAGGCTACTTGGTTTAAAGGTCCCGGAGCAGGCAATTAAATTCTGTTCATATTCTCATGGAAATTATAATAACTGCAAGGACATTCCAAATAATAAGCGTCCTGTTGTTTTTTTAACTCACACAGAGCATCACTCCAATCACACCTCTTGGTTTGAAACACTTGCAGATGTTGTTGTTCTGGAGCCTTCATCTGATCTTACAGTAAACCCTGATGCTTTACGGAAAGAAATAGTCAAATATAAAGACCGTCCATTGCTGATAGGCTCATTTAGTTCATGTTCGAATGTAACTGGTTATATCCCTCCATATTATGAACTGGCTAAGATAATGCATGAACATAACGGATACTGCTTTGTGGATTTTGCTGCATCAGCTCCCTATGTCAACATTGATATGCATCCTTCGGATAAAATGGGTCAGCTTGATGCGATCTTTTTCTCCCCCCATAAGTTCCTTGGGGGTCCGGGTAGTGCAGGAGTTCTGATTTTCAGTAAAGAACTGTACAAAAATGATATTCCCGATAATCCGGGCGGAGGAACTGTAAAATGGACTAACAGATGGGGTGGCTACAGCTACATCACCGACATTGAAGTAAAAGAAGATGGAGGGACTCCTGGATTCCTTCAGGGAATTAAAGCAGCACTTGCCGTTACCCTTAAGGAGAATATGGGTACGAAAAAAATGCATGAAAGAGAAAGTGAACTTATCGAATTAACTTTCAGTGAATTATCAAAAATAGAAAATCTTCATATACTGGCCCCTGATATCAAAGAGAGGTTGGGCGTTTTTTCGTTTTACGTTGATAATATTCATCACAACCTCTTTACAAGTCTTCTTAACGACCATTTTGGTATTCAGGTAAGAGGAGGATGTTCCTGTGCCGGAACATATGGTCATTTCCTTTTAAATGTTGATATCAAAATGTCCAAAAAGATCACAGATAAGATTGATGCCGGAGATCTTTCAATGAAGCCTGGCTGGATAAGATTATCTCTTCATCCGACCATGACCAATGATGAATTGCTTTTCATAACTGATGCAATAAGACAAACTGCTCAAAATGCCGGAGAGTGGAAAAAAGACTATTGTTATGACAGGCATACAAATGAATTCTCTCACTGCAAATTCACTGTCAGAAACAATTCGGGTTACACAGACTGGTTTAACTTACCCTTATAATTCAATTGATATGCGGCAGTGTAAATTTCTATTACATCCTTAAATCCGTGTCCGATCAAAAAAATCCTTACGAAACTAAGACTATAGCGCAGGCTTTAGCTGAATTAAAAGTACAGGTTGAAACTGGACTTTCAGATGAAGAAGTAAAGGAACGGCAAATCAGGTATGGCCCTAATGAAGTCGTAGAGAAAAAACAACGGATGGTTCTGTTGTTTCTGAAACACTTTTGGGGACTCACTGCCATCATGCTGGAACTGACCATTATTATTTCTTTTTTACTCCAAAAGTACATAGATGTATATCTGATTGGAGGATTGATGCTGTTCAATGCTGTAATAGGCTTCATACAGGAAAGTAAAGCTGCCAGAACTGTTCAGGCATTAAAGCAAAGCTTGCAGGTATCCGTTCGTGTTTTACGAAACTCTAAGTGGCAGCAGGTGGCAGGTAGCCAGTTGGTTCCGGGAGATATTATTCGAATCAGGACAGGGGACTTTATTACAGCTGATGCTAAAATAATTGAAGGCATTGCCGGTGCTGATCAATCGGCCTTAACAGGTGAGTCCATGCTCCTCAGCAAAAAAGAAGGTGAGATTTTATTCTCCGGATCTGTAATTAAAAATGGTGAATGTACCGCAGTCGTAACAACCACTGGTGTCAATACGTTTTTTGGTAAGACAATTCAGTTGGTTCAAATGGCAAAGCCACGCCTGCACATGGAAGAAGTCGTGGCGAGTGTAGTGAAGATATTATTTTTAATTGTTTTGGTATTTGTTGGTATTACATTTGTTGTTTCTTTATTGCACGGGGAAACTCTTTTATCAATGCTTCCATTAATTCTGATATTACTGGTAACAGCTGTTCCTGTAGCAATGCCTGCCATGTTTACAGTAAGTATGGCCAAAGGTTCACAGCAATTAGCGGCCAAAGGCATTCTGGTGAGCCGGTTAAGCGCTTCCGAAGATGCTGCAACGCTCACAACCCTGTGCATTGACAAAACAGGGACAATTACACAAAACAAACTATCAGTTCAAGATATTAAAACAACAGAAAATTTTACTATTGATGATATTTTAAGATATGGCGTATTAGCTTCTGTAGCTGCGAATAACGATCCGATTGATATGGCTTTTCTTCAAAAGGCAGAGAATAATAAAATTGATATTTCAGGCTATCAGCAAACTTCCTTCACTCCGTTTTCTGCAGTAATCAAAAGAACTGAAGCTATAGTTCAAAAAGACGGAAAACAGTTTAAAGTGATGAAGGGTGCTTATAACACTATCAAAGGATTATGTAACCTGCAGCAATCAATTCTTGATGTGACAGTCGATGACTGGGCAGCAAAAGGATTTAAAACTCTGGCCGTCGCTTTTCAGAAAGGAAATATAACAACTTTGGTTGGTATTGTTGCTCTGATTGATCCTCCTCTGAATGATTCTGCAAAGATGATTAACGAAATAAAGAAATTAGGAGTAACAATAAAAATGCTCACCGGTGACGCACTTCAGATTGCAAAAGAGATATCCATACAGGTTGGTGTCGGAGATGATGTTGTTTCTGCCGGATTGTTACATGAACGAGCAAGCGGAAGTGATAGTTATTCCATAATTAGTGCCCATAACGGATTTGCAGAGGTGTTGCCGGAAGATAAATATACTATAGTAAAAACCTTACAACAGCATAAAGAAATCACCGGAATGACAGGTGATGGAGTAAACGATGCCCCGGCTCTGAAACAGGCCGAAGTTGGCATAGCTGTTAAATCCGCTACCGATGCAGCCAAACAAGCCGCGAGCGTGATTTTACTGAACGAAGGATTGGAGCCCATAATTAACCTGATAACTGTTGGTCGCACCATACATCATCGGATCACCAACTGGGTAGTGAGTAAAATTTCAAAAACACTATTTACAGTAGTGTTTGTATGTGTTGCTTATCTTATTACCGGGAAATTCGTAGTAGGCGCTTTTGATATGGTACTGCTATTATTTATTATTGATTTTGTAACATTAACGTTATCTACCGACATTGTAAGCTGGTCAAAAAAACCTGAAAGCTGGAATATTAAACCATTGGTAAAAAAGGGTTTTACATTAGGAATGTTCCTGATCTTAGAAGCCCTGGTATGGTTAATTATCGGTAAGAAATATTTTAAGATTACTGACCTCGATCAATTGCATTCTTTTGGTTTTGCCATCCTGTTTTTTGCCAGTATATTCAACATATTAGTAGTCCGTACTCCTACCCGGTTTTTAAAACAGTCAATTGGTAAAAATTTACTATTTGCAATAATAGGTGATGTAATACTGGCATGCATCGTATTAACAGTTGGTTTACCGGGTTTTTCCACTTTACCAATAGTTGTAACTGCATATAGTCTTTTATACTTTGCCCTTTGCAGTTTAATAATAAACGACTGGATAAAGGTAAGAGTGAACAATTGATACATTTCTCAAATCATATTTTTATAAATAAAAAAGTTCTAATTTTTATATTTATAAAAATACTTTCCCGTCAGAAGTAATCCTCCAAAAACAAATAAGGCAAAAACAAGACTGCTCACAGAAAGCTGCATTCCGCCCGAGAGAATATGACCACTTGTACAACCGCCCGCCATTCTGGCGCCAAAAATCAGGACAAATCCGCCAATGAATGCCCAGATAAGTCGTTTTGATATTGAATGACCTTTATATTTTTCCCAATTAGAATATATCAATGTGATTTTAAACTCTTTCTTTAACATAGACATTACTAAGCCGGCAATAAATGCACCGCTGAGAAAAACCAATTCCCAGTGACCTGGATCCTTGATTTTTGAAAAGTAGCCGTTGTTTGTTGTTCCTGTGATCACGTCGGCCACATAAGGATAAGCAGTAGAAGCGCCAATTATGCGATTGGTACCTATCGACAGAAATACTACTGCATTTAAAAGAGCCAGACCAATTCCTGCATAAAGCCATTTCATATCAGGAGCTTTCTCCAATTTATTCAATACAAAAGCTGCCCATATAAATGCCACACCAATGAGAAAATCAAAAAAATAGAAAAGTAAATGATGCTGACCAATCAAAGTAAATAATGAGATGCTTCCAAGATCGGGACCTAAAATACTACTGATGGATGGCAATAATAAAGTGTATACAAAACCACCAAACAAAGCGCCTGCTATTCCAAGCAATGCATCAATAGAACCTTCTCCAAGTGAAATGGCTAGTGTTCCCGGACAGTATCCTAATATAGCCATTCCCGCACCGAAGATTATGCCGCCTATAGCAATGCCTCCTAATAGAAAAGGCTTAATATGCCAGGTAGCCAGACCCAGTCCTATTTCAACAGCTATTATTATTGCACCCATTCCTATCGCGACTGCAATTGCTTTAGCAACTGCAAAGTTTTCAAGAGTTGCCATTCCGCTAATCACATTGTACCGGTTCAGTTTTGCATATTGCAGCGTTGCACCGAACAAAAAACCCAGGATTAAAATTAAAACATTCATGAACTTAATTTTTAAAGACAGTCAGAAACAAAGATACCGGAATATTATTTTGATAATACAACAATATGGTTTGACAAGGGATTATTCGATGTTTCATTAATAATTTTTAATCCAGCCATGTTTGCAAGATGATAATTTCCACCATTAGCCATATAGCTTTTATAATTTCTATAGTGTTCAGAGCCTGCAATAAATTCGATAACCTCACTTAAAAAACCGCTGAATCCTTTTGGTCTTGGAACAAGATAATCACCGATTATAATTTTATCAGCTATCAGGGCAATTTCATTTAAAAGGGTTATTCTTTCTTCTTCATCTACCTCATGAATAACATAAGTAAGAATTGCATAATCAAAATGCAATTGACCCTTTCCTGTTAATTCCTGTACATTGTTGTGCAAAAATGAAATTTTATCATTTGGATTCTGTATCAATCTTAAATTAGCCCTGTCAATATTTTTCTCCGATAAATCAATCCCTAAAACAAACTGGCATTTACCGGCAATAGCAAATTCCAGGCGTCCTGTACCGCAGCCAATATCTATTACTCTCGACCCTGGCTCAATAAGATTCTTAACTTGTTCAAATAGTTTATCCTGGTTTGGTGCGATAACAACATCGTAAAACCATCCGTCGTACCAATGATACTTGTTTTTTGTCATAATTATTTTTCTGTCAACTAGCGCTTTTCAACTAGTTCTATAAGTATTTTATCCTGGTTATCATTTACTTTCCATTCCTTCAAGATATACTTTGGCCAGATCTTTACCCGTCTAACTGTAATTATCAGTTATTATTTCACTCAAAATTCTTTGTGGAATCTTAGGATAAAATAATCCGAATTTTTCAAGAGCTTCGGTGGATTCAGGCGCCAGATTCTCGACAGCAATAGGCGTATTGACACACATTCCGGTCATATAGGGACATTCAGGTTTATCAAGCACAAAAAATTTCTTACAGGTTACACACCAATAGTGATTTGATTCTGAAATACTTCCTTCTGGCAAAGAATTGATTTTATTCTTTATCACCTCCATCCTGTTCATCTTGTTGCTTTCCATATCCAATTGTTTTTTGAAATACCATTTAAATATTTTGCATTAAAACACTCTTTAACTGGCTTTTACTTACTACTCCAGATTGCCTCCAGACCAATTTCCCATTTTTAAAAATAATAAGAGTAGGAACACTCTGTATATTGTATCTGCCTGCAATTTCATTGTTTTGATCAACATCAATTTTTATGACTTTTATCTTTTCTCCAAACTCAGCTGCAACCTCTTTTAAAATTGGAGATTGCATTTTACAAGGACTGCACCATACAGCATGAAAATCTACAATAACAGGTCGTGAATCGTTGATAAGAGATTCGAATTTTCCTTTCATAACTTTCTATTTTACCTTATTAATTTGTTGTAAAAGGAACTCTTTATTCTTTACACCCACAAAACGATTAATTTCTTTACCATTTTTAAATAGTATTAGAGTTGGGATATTTCTGACTTGGAATTTTTGCGCAAGTGACTGGTATTGTTCAATATTTACCTTTCCAACGTGTGAAGAACCTTCTAATTCAGTAGCAACTTCATTTAAAACCGGCGCCATCATTCGACAGGGTGCGCACCAGCTTGCCCAGAAATCCACAAGCACAAGCCTGTTTTTTGTCTGATGCTGAAAATTTTTATCAGTTAATGTAAGAATCATCCCGCTATCGGCAACCATAGGAATATTTTTCATGCGTATGCGGGCCAGAATATATAATGTCCCTAGAAAAGCAATTATTACAACTGCAATGATCATAGTAGTACTCATTCTATATGGTTATTATTTGTTTCTGTTTAATTTTTATTTCATTTAAAAAATTAGAAGCAGAGAGAGCTGCCACAGTTCCATCGCCAACAGCAGTAGTCACCTGCCTGAATCGTTTGGCAGTACTGTCACCTGCAGCATAGACACCTTCAACATTGGTTGACATATCACCTTTTACTATAATCTCACCCCATTTATTCATTTCGACCTTACCTTTTAAAAATTCCGTATTAGGAAGGTAACCAATGAAGATAAATGTGCCGTCAGTCCTGAAATTTCGTATTTCACCTGTTTGCAGGTTTTTTATATCGACACTTGCAAGCTTCTCATCACCATGAAAAGTTGTAATAGTTGATCCCATTATAAAACTGATTTTAGGATTATTTCTTGCCTCCATGATGGCATGCTCAAAAGCCTGAAAATGGTCGAACTGATGTACTATGGTTACCTTGCTTGCGTATTTGGTCAGGGAGACGGCCTCTTCAAGGGCTGAATTACCTCCGCCTACCACTACAATTTCTTTATCTGTAAAGAAATCGCCATCACAGGTAGCGCAATAGGAAATACCTTTACCTTTAAAATCTGCCTCACCTGGAACACCCAATGTTCGTGACCGTCCACCGGGTGTAAGAATAATACTGCCTGATGTGTATGTATTCCCATCAGATAATGTGATGCGTTTGTTTTCGCCTTCGAGCTCAATACCAATTACAGAGGTATTTGATTTAATATGGCATCCGAATGCTGTGGCCTGTTTTTTCATAATCATGGCCAGCTGATATCCACTTATACTTTCTACTCCGGGATAGTTGGCAATTTCATGAGTAAGTACCATCTGTCCGCCAACAGTACCCTCGTCAACAATAAGTGTTTTCAACCTTGCTCTAGAGAGGTAAATACCTGCTGTCAGACCAGCAGGTCCTGCGCCTACAACTATTGCATCAAACAGGTTATTTAGTAACATAATTCAGGCTGTAACTGTTACAGAAAACTCTTTATTCAAAATTGCTGTAACCTGATCCCTTGTCTGTATGCTGGAAGTAGCTTTTACAACTTTACCGTTTTTGTAATAAATTGTAAAGGGAATTCCCATAAAGCCTCGAACTTCAGGGATTGACCTGATTACACTTGATTCAGGATTATCAAACTCCATATCAAAGAACTGAACATGCTTATATTCATCTTCAAGTTCTTCGGCAATACCGTAAACAGGTATGCACATTGGACCCATTCGTCCGCAAATTACCATTACATTTTCGTTTTCACTGATTGCTTTATTATGATTAGCAGCTGATTCGAGATGTTTTAAATTTGTGTATAACATAATTTATAGATTTTAATTTACGATACAAAAATACTGCTCAATAACTCATAAATAAAGGATTTGAAAGTCAAGCATGACAACTTATGGATTGATTCATGACAACTATTAAATTGATTTAAGTGGGAAATTCAATTATTGACTAAAAATCAATTCAATATTGCAAAGATTCAGACATGAAAAAAGTTATTGAAGCCAACGAACGATCCTGGCGGAGATATTTAGAAGAATTAATCAGCCGTTTGCACTAATGAGCATTAAAGATTTCTTATTAATTATTTCAACCTTTTTCCCGGAAAGCCTTATTATTCCGTCCTTTTCAAATTCTGTTAATACACGACTTACGCTTTCCCGGCTTGAATCAACAAGATTTCCTAAATCTTCCTGGGTCAGTGGAATATTAAATATTTGAGAGTTGTAAATCCGGTCAGACAACTCCATTAAAACATCAGCGATTTTTCCTCTTATCTGCTTCTGAGTCCGGTTAGCGCATCTGTGAAACACTTCAAGTTCATTTCTGCATAATTCCAGCATTATTTCATAGGAAAAATCATGATTTGCTTTAAGTAAAGACCGAAATGCAGTGATATCAATAAAACAGACCTCAGCAGATTCAATAACTGTTACTGAATATTGATTGATTTTATCTCCAAAAGTTGTCGGTAATCCAAGATAACTGGGCGCCTTTACGAGACGGACAATTTGCTCATGATATGGTCCGGCAATATGAACCTTAGCCAACCCGCTCCTTAAATAAGCCACATTAGTTGAGAAAGTTCCCTGCCTGATTAAAGAGTCGCCTTTCCGGAATTTTACCAATGCACAACTGAATGAGAGCTTTTCAATCTCTTCCGCACTTAATTTTGAAACTGCGTCGGATTTAATTGCACATAGTTTACAATCATTTTTCATATGGCAAAGTTAATATTAATGTGAGCTATATCACAAAATAGTTTAAGCAGTTTCACATCCAATATTAGCAATCTTGCTGAAGTAATACATTTCTTTGTGAAATAATTAACAATAAAAATTTGTCGCTATGGAACCAAAAAAAATGTGTTTAGGGCTATTTTCAGGAAGCGTCGATAAACTGACAGCCGCCGGTATTATACTTAGCGGTGCAGTAGCAGAAGATATGAAAGTTGATATCTATGTCTTACTGCAGGGAGCAAGAGCCTTCAGAAAAGATATAGGAGATAATCCTGATAAACTTCAGATGGCTGAGAACCCGGATTTGAAATCTGAGTTTTTGCAATCATTAAAAAATCTGAAAGTAAAGACATGGGTCGAATTTTTCAGAGAATGCAAAACTATTTCTGATGTCAAAATTCATATTTGTGGCCTTGCCGGGAAAATCTGGGGAGCAGAGAAACTTGATGACTTTATCGACATCGCCGATGATATATGTGGTATCGGAGCATATATTATGGCTACGCAGGAAGCTGATGTGAATTTATTCATCTGATATATGTCGAGAATAAATATTAAGTGATCTTTTGAATTATTAATGACCTTATAAGGTTTAATTTTTTATAATGCAACAAGAAATTAGCAATCAATTAAACGAAATTCAGGAACAGGTAGACATCTTAAAGAAAAAGATCACTTCACTGGAAAACTCAAGAAAAGACCAGCTATCAATAGCAATAGTATCAGGCGACATGGATAAAATTCTTGCGGCAATGGTTATCTCACTGGCTGCTGCAGCGATGGATACACATGTAAAATTGTTTTTCTCCTTCTGGTCACTTTCGGCTCTCCGGGATAAAAAGAAAAAAGCAAAGGGCAAAGATTTTATATCTAAAATGTTTGGCATAATGTTACCCGGAGAGAGAAACAAACTGAAATTATCAAATATGAATATGGCAGGAATGGGGCCATTTATGATTAAGTATCTGATGAAAAGACAAGGTGTTCTTTCTCTTGACCAGATGTTCAAAGAAGCAAGCGAACTCGGTGTTGAAATTACCGTTTGTGAGATGTCGATGAACCTAATGGGATTTAAGAAAGAAGAAATGATTGATTATCCGAATTTAAGGTATGCCGGAGCTGCAACTTTCGTCTCTGAAGCCAATGAAAGTAGTATTCAATTGTTTATTTAGTTTTCAAATTTTAATTACAATTTAAATTTATACTTATGACACCAGAAGAATTAAAAAAAGTACAGGTAGCAAAAACAGTCGATGCACGCGGAACTGCTTGTCCCGGACCATTATTAGAAGCAAAAAAAGCTGTCGGTACTATAAAATCAGGAGATATTATGGAGGTACTGTCGGCAGATGAAGGTACTAAATCAGATCTTCCAAAATGGTGTGCCAAGCAGGGTCATGAATATCTTGGCACAATTGAGGAAAACGGGTATTTCAAGGTTTTTATGAAGAAGAAATAAATATTATATATGGCAGGCATAAATGTAAAAAGTGCCAAAATCCTGGTATTCTCTACTGAAAAAATTTCAGACCCGGCTATTGATATGGCTGGATTACTTAAACTGCATTATCCACCAACGGTTTATACAATTTCAATTCCCTGCTCCAGCGGTGTAAAATCAAGATGGATTTTACACGCTTTTGAAAAAGGGTTTGACGGGGTTTTTATTGCAGCTGATGGAAGCGATTGTCCTTATGGTGAATCATGTACAGAAAAAACAGGCAAGATAATCGGCATGACTCATGAATTGATGAGAGCGAAAGATATAGAACCTGCCAGATTGCGAATGGCTGCAATTTGCTCGGTATGCAGTGAATCTTTTGTGAAACAGATGAAAAGCTTCAATGAATATTTACTCAAAAATTCAAACAACTAATTATGCCTGAGAAAATAATAAATGCCTCTTATGATGCACTTGTTATTGGTGGTGGAATTGCCGGTGGTGAAGCTGCATTAAACTTAGCTAATAACGGATTTAAGGTATTAATTGTTGAAAAAGATCTTTCAATTGGCGGTAAGATGATTTTGCTTAGCAAAGTATTTCCTACGCTGGATTGTTCTGCATGCATAACCACACCAAAGGTATCGGAGATCTCAAGGCACCCCGGTATTACAATTTTCACAGGAAGTGAAGTAAAATCTATTAAAAGGAAATCTGAAACTATCTTCGAAGCAGAGGTAATAAAGACACCCAGGTATGTTATTGGTGAAGATTGCACCGGTTGCCAGTTATGCGAACAGGCATGTCCGGTTCTCGTTCATGACCAGTTCCAGTATAACCTTGTCGGACGTAAAGCAGCATATATTCCTTTCAGTATTGCAAGCCCCAGAGTAGCTGCTATTGATATCGAAAACTGTACACTTTGCGGTGCCTGTGAAAAGGTTTGTCCAACAAAATGTATTGATTTTACCCAGAAGTCTGAAGAATATCATCTTGACATTAAAACAGTAATAATTGCAACGGGATTTAAACTATTCGACCCGCTAATGATACCGCGTTATGGGTACGGAATCTATAAAAATATAATTACTTCCATGCAAATGGAACGGCAACTGGCCCCTACCCGTCCATATAATACAATCCTGAGACCAGGAGATGGGAAAGTTCCCGATAGAATCGCGTATGTTCTCTGTACAGGATCAAGAGATGTAACAGTGGGTAATCCTATCTGCTCACAAATATGTTGTATGTATTCAATTAAACAGGCGCAGTTACTTATGGGTGCATTACCTATGGCTGACGTGACTATTTATTATATTAACATCAGGTCATTTGGTAAGGGATTTGAAGAATTTTATGACCAGGCAAAGGGAATGGGTGTGAACTTTGTAAAAGGCAAAATCGGCAAGATAAGGGAAAAAGAGGATGGGAATCTAATTTTGCGTTATGAAGATATTAATGAAAACATCGTTAAGGAGGCTGAACACGACATGGTAGTATTATCGGTCGGAGTCCTTCCGAATACCGACAGTGCAGCTTTTTTCCCTGATGGAGAGCTGAAACTCGATCCTTTCAGTTTTGTTTATCAATCCGATCCTCTATCAAGTCCGTCAAAAACAAGCATTGAAGGAGTTTTTGTCGCGGGTACAGCTACCGGTCCAATGGATATCCCTGACTCAATTCTCTCAGCAGGAGCTTCATCCGCAGAAGCAATAAGTTATCTGAACCGCAAATTATGAACAAAAAAATAGGTATATATATATGCCATTGTGGTGGAAATATTTCCGATTACGTTGACGTAGAAAAAGTTAAACAATCGGTTGAAAATGAAGATGGCGTCTTCCTTGTTAAAACAACTATGTTCGCATGTGGCGATGCCAACCAGAAGGAAATGGTTGATGACATTAAAAAAAATGAACTTGACGGAGTGGTTGTAGCTTCATGTTCACCGAAACTCCACCTCATAACCTTCAGGGCAGTCACAGAAAGAGCCGGTTTAAACAAATATAACTATGTCCATGCAAATATACGTGAGCAAGCTTCATGGGCTCATTCTGACGATAAAGTCGGTGCTACTATAAGTGCAATCCATTTAGTTAAGGCTGCAATTGCCAAAGTACGATTAGCCGAATCTCTTTATCCTTTTATAATCACTTCTAAAAAGGCTGTTGCCGTAATCGGCGGCGGTGTTGCTGGAATGAGAGCAGCTATAGAATTATCCGACATGGGATGTCCTGTAACACTGATAGAAAGAGAACATTTTATCGGTGGCAGGGTAGCTCAGTGGAATTTGCTGTTTACAACCAGCGAAACAGGTAAAGAGGTGGTAACAAAATTATATAATGAACTTATTGAAAGAGACAATATAACCCTATTGACAGGATCCGAAGTTATCGCCAGTGCCGGAAGTATTGGGGATTTCAAACTGAAAATTAAGAAAACACCCAGGTATATAAAAGAAGAATGTCATAAAGGAAAACTACAGGAGGCAATAAATGTCTGTCCGGTTGTAGTGGCTGACAGCTTCAACTTTGATATTACAGAGAGGAAAGCAATTTACCACAATTTTCCAAGTGAATACCCACAGGAACCTGTAATTGATATTAAAAACTGTACCCGTTGCGGCGAATGTGAAAAGATCTGCCCTAGTGTTGATTTCTCCATGAAAGAAGAAACAATTGAAATAAATGTAGGATCTGTGTTGATGGCTACCGGATTCGACTCTTATACTCCATCTGAAGGAGAGTTTGGTTATAATCATTTTGAAAATGTAGTTACCCTGCCTCAGTTTAAACGGATAATTGAACTTAATGATAAAAAGTTGATTTTCAAAGGGAAAGAAATTAAGAATATAGCATATATCTATTGCGTAGGAAGCCGTCAGATTAAAGGAGAAAACAAATATTGCTCCAGGTACTGTTGTACTTCAGCTATTTTTGCAGCTATTCATACAAAAAGCAAGTTTGAAAACATTAATAATTATCATTTCACCCGGGGGATCAGAACTTATGGGAAACAGGAGGTTTTATATGCAGAATCTCTCAAAAAGGGGGACATATATCTGCAATCTTATGAAGATGATCCTCCTGTTGTTAATCAGGTGAATAATAAAATACTAGTCAGGATCAATGATATCCTGACTGCAAAAAAAGAAATGTCAGTTGAAGCCGACCTCATTGTACTTGTCACCGGGATGGTGCCAAGGGCAGATAACTCTGTGGCTTCACTCTTTAAGCTTCCAAAAGGGAGAGACAGGTTTTTTAATGAGATTCATATGAAACTGCGCCCGGTGGAAACTGTTATCGATGGGATAACCATCTGCGGAGCATGCCAGGGACCCAAAAACATAATGGAGTCTGTTAATTCAGCTCTATCGGCAGCTGCTAAATCTTTTTCTTATGTAAGTAAAGGCGAACTGGAATTAGAACCCATCATAGCTAAAATAGAAAAGGATATCTGTACCTGGTGCAGGGCCTGTGCAGAAGCCTGCCCTTTCGATGCCATAAAAATGGTGAAAGATGAGAAAAAAGATGTTGCAGCGATTAATAATTCGGTATGCAAGGGATGTGGCATGTGCCTGCCGGTTTGCCCGTCAGATGCTATTAATTTAATTGCTTATTCAAACAGAGAAATTGAGAGTATGATAGATGCACTGGCGGGATAGTATTTACAATATCCTTTGTGCCCCTTAGTGAAGACCTTAGTGTTCCTTTGTGGTAAAAAATAAATCATTTAAACACAAAGGGCCACAAAGTAAAACACAAAGTAACACAAAGGAAAAACAACAAATGGTTTTAAACCAGAATATTATGGAAATCGAAAAAGGAAAAACATATAAATACCTGAGAGAGAAAAGGGAAGTATCTCAGGCAGCCAAGGATAATCTGAAACAATTCATAAAGATTAAAAGATCAATTCTTGATGCACTTCAGGAAAGTGATTTAACTATTGAACAATTAACACAGAAGCTTAATATGCCTGCAAATGAGGTAGTTTATTACCTGATGTCACTTGTAAAATATGGCTTTGTGCAAACCGGAGCAGTTGATGATATGGATGCATATTTTTCTTACAAACTAAAAAAATAATGGCCGCGGTTAATACTGAATTCGGAAAAGAATTAAAAAAATATGGGGCATTCGATTTTAACGCATGCTATAACTGTGGAAACTGTACTGCCGTCTGTTCATTATCAACAGAAGAAGATTCCTTCCCCAGGCAAATGGTACGGTTCAGTGTGTTAGGACTGGAAGATGATATCAGGTCTTCGCTTAAGCCTTGGTTATGCTATTATTGCGGCGAATGCAGTACGCATTGCCCTCAGGAAGCAAATCCCGGTGAATTAATGATGTCGCTGAGGAGATGGCTCACAACGGAATATGACTGGACAAAACTATCAGGTTTATTATACAGATCGCTTCCACTAACCATAATAGGTTTTATTATTGCAGCTATAGGAGTATTAGTATTCAGTGCCCTGGAAAAATTCAATCTCCAGTCTATCATGCATATAGGTCATATTTTTGAAATAACAGCCATTGCTGCGGTTTTTGGATTTATCCTGCTCCCAAATATTATACGAATGTGGTGGATGATTATCCTGAAACCTAAAATTAAGATTCCACTTATGAAGTATTTTACCAGCTTCGGAGAGTTAATTATTCACATGTTTACCCAAAAAAGGTCTTTAGGATGTGATGATAATCAGTTAAGATGGTTTGAGCACTTTATTATTGTGATAGGATATCTTGGACTATTGTTTACCACTGTTTTTCTTGACTGGTTTTCAAATGATAGCCTGTTCGTTATAGTGCTTGGATATGTAATGAGCTTAATAATATTTATCGTTACTATTGATTTCATGTCGGACCGTGTTAAAAAGCAGAAAGAGATGAGCAAATTTTCTCAGCCCTCCGACTGGATGTTTGTAGTCTGGTTGTTTCTAATGGGACTTACTGCTTTCATTGTTCGCCTTTTCATTGATACCGGCCTTCTCGAAAAAAATATATGTATATACCTCTTCCATCTGACAATTCTTGTTCAATGGGCATTAATAATTGTCCCTTTTGGCAAGTGGACTCATTTTTTGTATCGGTCATTTGCCATGTATTTTGCAAAAATAAAAAGCTTATGATTTCAGATCACCGATGTTTTTTTTGTTTCATCAGGGCATTTGAAAAACTGATTGAAAAAGCAAATATTTCGAATGAAGCAAAAAATTCATTCACTCTTGATATGATCAATCTATACTGCGATAAATGGGATGAGCTCATGTCACCTGAATTTTCCCGTGAACTTCACGGGATTCTAAGGAACTATACTCATAATCCTGATCCATACAGGCAGGAAAAGAAGGAAAATAATGATCAAGCCCTCCGTATGCTGCCAGGTTTGAAAAAGTTGGTACAGCGATCAACTGATCCCTTTAATACCGCTTTGCGGCTTGCGATTGCAGGAAACATAATTGATTTTGCCGCAAATGACAATTTTAATCTACAGGAAACAATAGATAATGCACTCACAGCTGAATTTGCCATTGATCATTCAAAACAACTGGAGCAAAAATTAAAGAATGCTAAACTTGTCATATACCTGGGAGATAATGCCGGAGAAATTGTCTTCGACAAATTATTCATTGAAACAATTAATCATCATGATCTTACTTTTGTCGTCAGGGGAGCTCCGGTTATTAACGATGCCACAATTGAAGATGCCGAATATGTAGGATTAAATAAAATTGTAACAGTAATTTCAAATGAATATGACGCTCCTTCGACAATCGTTCATAAGTCAGGAAAAATGTTCCAGCAGTATTTTGAAAAAGCCGACCTGATCATTTCAAAGGGACAGGGTAACATGGAAGGGATACTCCCTTTGAAGGATAAAAGAATTTTCTTCCTTCTAATGGTGAAATGCAATGTTATGGCTGAATTACTGAATGTTGAAAAAGACAGTTTGGTTGTTTACAATCCTTCCTGTTAAAAAAGCCGCTAAAGAATCAAAGGTAAATTAAATGATAAGTTTTGGTCCTGTACCATCAAGAAGACTTGGTAAAAGCCTTGGAATAAATAATATTATTTCTCCAAAGACCTGCTCTTATGGCTGTGTTTACTGCCAGGTCTGGAAGACGATGAAGAAAGGTATTAAGAGAGAAGCTTTTTTCAAACCTGAAGTAATTTTTGAAAAGGTCAGACAACATCTTGAACAATTAAATAAAGAAAACCAGCCCGATTATCTCACATTCGTCTCTAACGGAGAACCTACTCTTGATCTAAATCTGGGTAAGTCAATTTTATTGCTTAAGGAACTTGGTTTCCCTGTTGCAGTTATAACCAATGCTTCATTATTATTTTACGAGTCAGTGAGAGAAGATCTTTTTAAGGCCGACTGGGTGTCTCTTAAAATGGATGCCGGTGATAACGAAACATGGCAAAAAGTCAATCGCCCTGCTCCGGAACTGGATTTTGACGAGACTATTGAGAGTATAAATCTTTTTGCAAATGAGTACAAAGGTATATTGTGCACGGAAACCATGCTTGTTGACGGGATAAATGATACCGTTGATAATATAACAAATGTTTCAGCATTAATAAAAAGGCTAAATCCCGGAACAGCCTATCTGGCTATCCCGACACGACCTCCATCAGAGGAATCAGTCAATCATCCGGATTCTGAAAAACTGAACATGGCATGGCAGATATTTAACAATAATCACATCAATATAGAATTTCTGACAGGTTTTGAAGGAACTGGCACAGGTTTTACTGGCAATATATATGAAGATATTCTTAACATAACAGCAGTACATCCATTAAGGGAAGATTCATTGACTAATCTTTTAAAGCACGATAATGCAGATTATGAAGTAGTTAAGTCACTTATAAAACAAAGACTGATACAAGTCACAGTCTATAATGGGAAGAAATTTTACCTGAGGGAATATCATCTACAAATTTGACAAATGGTTGCTCCTATAATTTTATATGGATCTTCAGTACTCAGAAAATATTCAGCAGAAATTACTGAAGAAGATAATGTGATTAAAATCTCTGAGATGTTATCAGACACTCTGAAAAAAGCCGGAGGTATTGGACTGGCCGGTCCACAGATAAATCTGCTTAAGAGAGCATTTGTGATCGATACCTCACCAATTGTTGAAGATGATATAACAATAGAAAAATTCGAAGGAATTTTTATTAACCCATTAATAATTAACAGGAATACTGAAAATGAAATTTATAGAGAAGGATGTCTGAGTTTTCCCGGTATTTATGAAGATGTCTCCCGACCTGATAAGATTCTGGTAAGATATCAGGATATATCTTTTAAAACAATTGAAGAAGAACTTGATGGAATTAAGGCCCGAATATTTCAGCATGAATTCGATCACCTGGATGGGATTCTTTTCATTGATAAAATTAACCGGTTAAAACGTAAACTTTTAAAAACCAGACTTAATAGAATAAAGAGGCTTGCATTAACAAAAAAAAATAGTCCAAATTATTTTAATACGTCAATGTGATGAGATTTACGAAATAATTGAAAAAAATATAAATTATGCCATGATACTTTTCAGCAACAACAAATCAAAACTCAATTTAATCATTGATATAATAATGCTTCTATTACTGATTCCGGTATCCGGTATTGGATTACTAATGAAATATGTTTTAGTCCCGGGAATAGAGAGAAATATCATTTATGGAGATGATGTAGATCTAAAATATTTTGGATTATCAAGACACCAATGGGGTGGAGTACACTTTACTTTAAGCATTTTTTTTCTGATTATGCTGATTTTACATATCATATTACATTGGAAAGTTATTATGTCTGTTTTTAAACAGATGATTCCTGCATTAACAATAAGGATTGGTATTACCCTGTTTTTAGTCTTTTTTTGTCTGATAATTCTAATATCCCCATTTTTCATATTACCTGAAAAGGTTCCCTTTGAACATAAGCACAGAAACAGGATAGATAATTTTCCCTCATCAATTAACATCAACGCAGAAACCGGTAACGATACCATTTTGACTAATCAACAATCTGCAGAATCTGAAAAAAAAACTAATCAGGTAGTTAATCAGGAAATAAATAGTAAAATAAGCGGGACAGATCCTCATAATTCTGAATACAAAGAAATTGAGGTTTACGGGTATCAGACACTCCAGTCCGTTTCAGAAAAATTTAATATCCCTACAAGTTATCTGGCTAATAGTCTGAGAGTACCTGAAAAGCTTACAGGAAAGAATCTGGGATTCTTAAGGAGACAATATTCATTCACCATGACCGATGTACGGAAAAGTATTTCCGATTATAAAAGAAGATGATGGAACTATATAAAGAATTAGATAAAGATGTCCGTTACATTGAAGGACTTAAGGCTTGCTTTAATTGTGGTATCTGTACTGCAATCTGCCCCGCTGCAGAAGTAAGTGACTATGATCCTCGCAGAATAGTAGATACCGTACAAAAAAGAGATGAAAGTGAACTGGAAAAACTGCTGAAAGGTGATGAAATATGGATGTGTGGGGAATGTTTGTCTTGCAAAACACGGTGTCCGCGGAGCAATACGCCTGGTTATATTATTCAGGCATTACGGGCGCTATCTATCGAAACAGGAATGTTTACTGAAAGCCATCAGGGAAGAAAACAATTGGCCATTAAACGTACCATAGGAGATCATATACTTAAATATGGGTATTGCGTACATATTGATGAAGTTGATAATGACATGTACCCCGAACAGGGACCTGTATGGAAGTGGATGAGGGAGAACAGGGAATCTATGCTGGAACGTCTTGGAACAAGCTATAAAAAGAACCAATCCGGAACTCTTCGCAATACATCACAGGAATCGCTTGACGACCTGAAAAAAATATTTGATGAGACAGGCGGTACCAAGCGATTGGAGAAGATCGAAAAAGATTCCTCCGAAAAGGCAAAAGAACTAAATATCGATTTCAAAGAAGGGAAAGATGATTATTTCAATTATCTGTACAATGAATAATTATTACAAATACCTCATTATTAAATAAATTGGCTGATGAAGACAAGGAAAAATGAAATATGGTCAGCCTATCAGAAAGAGATAGCAGATGATCATTATTACTTTGCCAGAAGTTGTATAAGGCAGAACTTTTTCCCGGCTGCAGAAAATTTATATATTGACATTCTCCGGAATGTTCTGGGGAAAGACATTTATGATGACTCGCGGCAAACCACCTGTACAGGAATTGCCTATCATTCGGGGTTGATACCTCTTGAAACTACTATGACTGTTATTGCCCGTCAGTTTGCCCTGATGAATGAAGCCGGATATGAAAATTTTGTTGTCTCTTGTGTAACCTCATTTGGGCTCTATGTTGAAACTTTGGAGACATGGAAGCATTTCCCGGAAACAGAAAAAGAAACACGTGAAGCATTAAAACGGGCTACCGGTATGACCTTTTCAATACCAAAAAATATTGTACATGCCAGCGATGTTATCTATAAGTTTCGCAAAGAGATAGCTGAAAAGATAATCTTGAAATTGAAAAATAAAAGTACCGGAGAACCTCTTAAAATTGTTGATCACATCGGCTGCCATTATGCCAAGATATTTCCACAGGAAGGAATAGGAGGCGCTGAATATCCATATGTACTTGCGGGATTAATTGATGAATGGGGAGGACAACAGGTTGATTACCCGGAACGTCGTCATTGCTGTGGATTCGGATTCAGACAGTACCTCCTCAAATCCAACAGAGGTTATTCAGTTTCAAATTCAAAAAAGAAATTTGATTCGATGCAGCCTTTTAAACCCGATATTATAATTGCAAACTGTCCAGGCTGTACCTTTTTTCTCGACCGTTGGCAATATGTGATTGCTGAAATGGAAGGAAAAACTTATGGTGAAAATGGTTATGGAATCCCGGTTTTAACCTATGAGGAGCTTGCCGGTCTACTATTAGGTTACGATCCCTGGGATATAGGTTTGCAAACTCACCAGGTTGCAGTTGAGCCTTTACTAGATAAGTTAGGAATAGTATATGACCCTGAAAAGAAATATAAGGGGCGGAATGGAGAAGATATTGGAATACCGGAGAATCCGCTAGTACTAAGATGCTGCTGACTAATATTAATTTCTAATAATTAATTTTTAAATATAAGAATCTGAATATGAATTCATTTCATACAACATATAGAGTATCCTATTCCGATACTGACCAGATGGGATTTATGCATCATTCTAACTATCTTAAGTGCTATGAAACAGCCCGCTGGGATCTTTTCAGAAGTATCGGAATGCCATACACTAAAATAGAAGAAGAGGGCATCATCTTACCCGTAATAAATGCTTCGGTTAAGTTCATTAAACCGGCTTTTTATGATCAGGAAATAACGATCAACGCCCTTATAAAATCATTTAAGGGAGCAAGGATAGTTTTTGAATATCAGGCCTTAAATGAGACCGGTGAGATCATTAATGAGGCACAAATTACTGTTGCCTGCGTTAAGAAGAGTACAGGAAAAGCTTGTTTTCCGTCAAAAGGGATATCAGAGACTCTGAAAGAACATATTGATAAATAAGTGAATTATGAAAAAAATTAAAATAGGGATAATCATCTGCGACAGGTATAAAACCTGCGCCGGAGGAAAATGTTTCAGAGCAGCTGCCAATCGTGAAGGGGCATTCTCAATCTATAAAGATATGGAACTCGAAATTGCAGCATTCACTACATGTGGGGGATGTCCAGGAGGTAATATTGAATATGCTCCCGAGGAGATGATGAAAAACGGAGTAAGTCATATACATTTTGCAACCGGTTTCCTCGTTGGTTATCCTCCCTGCCCCTATATGGAGGATTTTAAGAAGTTCATTCCGGAAAAATATGGCATTAAGGTAATTATGGGGACTCATCCTGTTCCGCAAAAATATTTTTCAACCCACATGAATCTTAATACATGGAACAGTGAATTCCTTGAGGATTCAATGATTAATATTCTTGGAGATGAAAAGACACGATTAAATTATGATTGACAGGATATGATTAAAATTGCAGTTGCCAGCGGGAAAGGAGGTACCGGTAAAACTTTTGTCGCAACAAATATTTTCTATACCCTGTTGCAGAATAACTACAGGGCAATACTGGTTGATTGCGATGCCGAAGCTCCAAATTCCATTACATTCTTTGAAACAAAACTGATAAAGAAAGTAATGCAGATCTTAATATCAGCAAAAAAAATAAAATCTTTAAAAAAGACTAATTATGAGTCAAATATTCGAAAAACTTCCCATGGAAGGGGTTAAAAACATTATTGTGGTTGCATCAGGCAAAGGCGGAGTTGGTAAATCAACAGTTGCAGCTAACCTGGCTGTTTCAATGGCAAGAAACGGATATAAAACAGCGCTGGTTGATGCAGATATTTATGGCCCGTCAATTCCCAGAATGTTCGGTATTGAAGATGCCAAACCTGATGTTACCGCATTTGGGGATAAGGAGTTGATGTTTCCTATTGAGAAGTTTGGAGTAATGATTATGTCAATTGGTTTTTTTATTGATAGGAACCAGTCCTTGATATGGAGGGGACCGATGGCGGCAAATGCTGTCACTCAACTTTTCGAAAATACAGAGTGGGACGATATTGATTATATGTTTGTTGACTTCCCTCCGGGAACAGGTGATATACAACTGACAACTATCCAGAAACTGAATGTGACAGGAGCAATTATTGTTACAACTCCTCAAGAAATAGCGCTTAATGATGCTCGAAAAGCCACTTCAATGTTTACCAATCCCGATCTGAAAGTTCCAGTTATTGGAATAATCGAAAATATGTCGTGGTTTACCCCCCAACAGCATCCAGATGAAAAATATTACATTTTCGGAAAAGGCGGTGGACATAAAATGGCAATAGAGTTCAACACAATGTTACTCGGCCAGATACCTCTGGTTTCAGAAGTAGGAGAAGCTGCTGAAAAAGGATTGAGTGTCTTCAGCCAAACCAGCAAACAGGTTGTGGATGCATTTGAAAAAATCGCGGAATTGATCATCTCAAAAGTGGAAGTCAAAAATTGTCCTTCTTGATTATCGTTTTTAGTATCCCGTTTTTTAAAGTAAAAAGCTTATATTCTTCAGTTTTACTGGTGAGCTCATCCTCAATCCATCTTATGTGTTTTTTTAGAATGCTTAAAACCTCATCCGGAGTCTCTGAATTTACAATTACCGGAATGAAAAGTCTGTTTACCATTTGTATGTTCTTACCAAATTGTCTCGACACCAGTACTTTAACCTCAGTTTTCTCCAGTAAATTTATACATGCCATGCCTTTATTGGATAAACCGCTTATCTCAATATCATCGAAACTGATGAAGCTATTGATTTCTTCCTTGATAAAAATGAACTCATTATCAGACCATTCATAAATTAAGTACTTATTGGCGTTCCCAAAGTGCTCAGGTTCAAAATGGCTGGCATGGTTGACTGCGAAAGCAAATCGTATGGTTTTTTTATTCATAATAGCTTTTCTAAAGTATGATGCTGCAGTTTCCTGTCTTTCACTATTAATGGAGTAACAGGAGCTTTGGATTTACTGTTGAAGATCATATCATGTCCAAGACAAAGACCCATCATAATATTGAGTTCTGTTCCTTTCTCTTCCAGGTAATTTGCCTGACCGGCAGGATTGCACGATATTCCTTTATAACCTGAAACCAAATCATCAAAAGGGACTCTTCCGTACTTGCAATTTACTTTATTGACAGCAAAACCAGAGGCCAGCAGAATTTTCTCCAAATGTTCGGCTTCTTTATTAAATGTGATACAATTGGCTATCCCAATAATTTTTAAACCTGCTTCCCTCGCATATTCAATTATCTCCTGAACTCTGTCTAGTTTTGGATTTAATGAATCTTCAGCTACTTTCATCACTTCCTTATCTTTCAAGTCATACAGTACTTTAAAATCATAATTATCCATATTGCTTAAGATTCTAATTTAACCCAAATATTAATTCCATTGTCTTAAATCCACCTGCAAATGAATTCGGGTATATCAATGAAACATACCACATGATTTCTGATTTTAGATTTATGAAACAAAATTACCAGACAATCAATCATTAATAAACGAAATGCTGCTGCAATGAAACAGTTTCCTAATTGATTCACGACAACTTTTAATTTGATTTATGTTAATTGAATTGTATTAACTCTCTGGAAATGGGGATGATCATTGAAATGTAGTGTACAGATTTATCGGCTTCAATCTTAGATTAAAAATATGGTACAGCTGAATCGGATTAAATAATAATACTTTTGTGGACACAATTCTCGAAAATGGAAAGAACTATTTCATAACGAATTATGTTTAATTAACAGTAGCATAATAAACAAATTAAACCGGGATATTAAAAAATGAGTGATACAGATACTATAAAAACAGATGTGTTAATAATCGGAGGCGGACCTTCCGGCTTAGCCACTTCAATTCATCTGGCTGATATTTTAAAACAATCAGGAGAAAGAAAAAGAATACTTCTAATAGAAAAAGGTCGTTCTATCGGAAGTCATATATTGTCAGGTGCAGTCATTAAACCTACTGTTTTCAATGAACTGTTGCCCGGAGTGGATTTCTCAGAAATTCCATTCAGTGCTAAAGTAACTAAAGACAAAACGATTTTACTCTCGGAAAAGAGCTCTATAGCCCTTCCTTTTCACATACCATATATGAGTAATAAAGGCAATTATGTTGCTTCATTAGGTCAGATATGCAGATATTTAGCGGTAAAAGCAGAAGAAAAAGGTGTTGAGATATATCCCGGTTTTGCCATTGATGAGATTTTATACAAAGATGGGAAAGTTATAGGAGCAAAAACCAAAGATACCGGTTTGGATCATCACGGGAATAAGCTGGAAAACTTTCAGCCAGGTAACAGAATTGAAGCCAGAATTAGCATTTTTGCTGAAGGTACCAGGGGTAGTCTGACTAAAATGTTAATTAAGAAATTTAATCTGACTGAGGGAAGAAATGAGCAGGTATATTCTCTGGGATGCAAGGAAATCTGGTCAGTACCTCCAGGGAATATTGAAGCTGGGGAGATCTATCACACCATGGGATATCCGCTAGATAATGATGAATTTGGAGGTGGTTTTGTATACGGTCTGAATGATAATAAAGTAGCGGTTGGCCTCGTAGTAGGTCTTGATTACCAGGATCCCACCTTCGATGTTCATGATGCAATGCAGATATGGAAAACCAGTTCCTTTGTCTCTAAAATTCTGAAAGGTGGCAAAATGGTGGAATATGGTGCCAAGACTCTTCCCGAAGGAGGTTATTATGCAATACCAAAACTGTTTGTTGACAATGCTTTAATTGTAGGTGACAGTGCGGGTCTGGTTGCGATGCCTGCTTTAAAAGGCATACACCTCGCAATAAGATCAGGGATGTTAGCCGGACAGACCGCTGCAGATGCTTTATCAAAAAATGATACATCTGAAAAATCTCTTCAGCAATATGAATCTCTATTGAATAACAGTCCAATTAAAAAAGAGCTGTACGCTGTCCGGAACTTCAGACAGGCATTTGCAAAAGGATTGATTTTAGGAGGATTGCAATTTGGCACTCAACTTATAACCGGTGGAGCAGGATTCTTTGGAAGATTAAAATCACATGCTGACGATCAGACAACTCTTAAATTGAGTGAACTAAAAAAGAAGCCATTTAAAGAGAGATTTAAAGGGAAATTGGAATTTGACAAAGTACTTACATTTGATAAGTCAACAGATGTCTACCATTCCGGTGTATATCATGATGAGCAACAGGTCGTGCATCTTCATATAAACGACCTGGAGGATTTTAATGCAGTAAATATTGAACAGTATGGAGCGCCGGAGCAATTTTTTTGTTCTTCGGAAGTATATGAGCTTCATACTGACAAAGCCGGCAGAAAAGAACTCAGAATCCATGCTGAGAATTGCATGCATTGTAAAACATGCGATATTAAATCACCCGGAAAGGGAATTACCTGGATAGTACCGAATGGAGGCAATGGCCCTGATTTTCAAAATATGTAGTAATCAAAAGATACTCTGATAATGGCTTTAACAATAATAAGTTTAATAAAACAGGTTCCGCTTCCAAGCGAAATGAGAATGGGTGAAGATGGGCTTATGGACCGCACAAAAGCAAAATCTATAATTAATATTGATTGTCAGTTTGGTCTGGAAGCCGGTTTGCAGCTCAGAAAGCAACATCCTGAAGCAAGATTAATCGTATGTTCAATGGGTCCGAAATCATTCGAGGCTTCGCTCAGAACAGCTATTTCGATGGGCTATGATGAAGCTTATCTCCTATCCGACCGCAAACTGGGGGGAAGCGATACTTACGCTACCGGACTGGCAATTTCCACCATGCTTAAACATCTCGGTTTTACAAAAGATTCCAAAGATCCTTTTATAGTTTTAGCCGGGAGACAAACCAGCGATGGTGATACGGCTCATGTACCTAGCCAGGTAGCAGAAAACATCGGAATTCCACAAGCCACTTTCGTAGAGAGTGTCAAAGCCGAAGGAACAGGTAGCGTGATTGCAAAAAGGATTATTGAAGGTGGATATCAGATGCTGAAATTACCCATCCCCTGTGTTATATCATTGACTCCGACTGGAATTCCTCCACGGAAGCCTTCATTAAGCGGTGCTATTAAAGCCCGTTCTATTAATATTACAACGTTTGGTATTGAAGATATTGGTTTGGGAACTGAGAAAATAGGACTAAACGGTTCCCCTACTATTGTAGTAAAAGTAGTTAATATTGTGAGCGAACGTCCTCCAATAACCATGTCGGAAGGTCATAATGAAGCTGCATTAGTCGACAGCCTGATTGCTAACTTAAAAAAAGGAGGGAATGTGCTGGAGAAGAAGGAGAAGGCAGTTAAAAAGGAAATCGAACATCCCGATTTTCCGGAGAAAGACTTCAGAAACGGAGCAAGAGGAATTTTGACATGGGCGGAAGTAACTAACGGCAAAATCTCCAGGCCTTCGCTTGAGCTTTTGACTCCCGCCAGAAACCTGGCAACCCAGCTGGGTAACGACACGAAAGTAATGACTTTAATAATAGGTAAGAACGTTAAACCTTTGGCTCAAACTCTTATTGAACATGGTTCAGATGAAGTTATTATTGTTGAAAATGAGAAGCTTGAAGAATATCTTGTTCTTCCGTTTTCATCAATTTTTGCACAGGTCATCAGGAAAAGAAAACCTGAAATTGCGCTTTTTGCCGCAACCACTTCGGGACGCGAGTTAGCTCCCAGAATAGGCATGAAAACCGATAGCGGAGTAACAGCAGACTGCACAGGACTGGAAATTGGTGAGTACATAGATAAGAAAGAAAAAGTTATTTACAAGCCTATTCTTGAATCACGCCGCCCTACCTATGGCGAAAGCAAGCTTGCCACTATTCTTGGATTTGTTTGTCCTCAGATTTCGACCGCCAGGGCCGGAACATTTGAAATTCCTAAATGGATTGAAGGACGAAAAGGTATTATTTCAGATTTCAATCCTGTATTAAATGATAAGGATTTTGTTGTTGAAATTCTGAAAACAGTACGAGGTGAAGGCGGATTGCAAAACATGTTCGACTCTGATATAATAATTTCAGGCGGAAGAGGAACTACTGGTGATAATTTAGGTCTTATCAAATCGCTTGCTGAAGCATTAAAAAGTCAGGGTATAAATGCTGAATGGGCCAGTAGTCGTCCGGTAGTTGATGAAGGAGTAGCCGAGTATGCCAGACAAATCGGTCAGACCGGTAAAACAATCCGGCCAAAAATATATATTGCGGTTGGTATCTCAGGTGCTATCCAACACATTGCAGGCATGAAAGAATCTGAAAAAATAATTGCTATAGATCATAATCCAAAAGCACAGATTTTCCATTATGCAGATTTCGGAATTGTGGGTGAATATGCTGATATCATGCCGGAATTAATTGAACGGGTTAAGGCCGGCTTTAAATTTGGACTTGAAGCCAGAAAAAATTAAAAAACAACAACCAGAAAAACGCTACTTATAAAAAAAAATGCCAACTTAGTCTGAGAATCTTCAAAAATGGGAAAAAGAGTTTGTTTATACCTGGTTGTTATTAATGGAATATTTATAATAATTACTTCCGGCTGTAAAAAAGAATATGTCAGCAAAGCATTCGAAGTCAATACTGTTGGAATATCATTGCTTACTCCTGTATCTGCTTCCTGCAGTGCAATTATCACAACGAGTGGAAGCACCGAAATAATTGAAGCTGGAGTGTGCTGGAGCAAAATTCAACCTTCAACTGTTTCCGATAATAAAACCTCTGAAAATTGCATTTCCGATTCCCATAGTTTTACAGCCAATCTTGCCGGACTCTTTTCCAATACCACCTATTATGCACGAGCTTATGCAACCGGCAAATCAGGGACTGTTTATGGAAATGAATTATCCTTTACTACTCCCGTAGATCATTCCGGGGAAAAAGGAACTGTGAGTGATATAGAGGGGAATGTGTATCAAACCATTGGAATCGGATCTCAGATCTGGACAACTGGGAACATGCGAGCCACTAAACTAAATGATGGCAGTGATATAATTCCGGCAAAATGTTACAGATGCTGGAGCTTTATTACCACTCCGGGTTATTGCTGGTACGATAACGATGAGATGAATAAAAGCACTTATGGCGGATTATATAATTGGTACACAGTAAATTCCATGAAACTTTGTCCTGCCGGATGGCATGTACCTGGTGATGATGAGTGGACAATTCTCGAAACTTTCCTGGGAGGCAGTAATGTTGTGGATGCCCTGTCTTGTCTTCCGGGCGGCTATCGGGGAGATTTAGCCACTTTTATCGGTTTTGGGGAAGTTAGTGTATTCTGGACAACAAGCATGGCCTCTTCAGATAAAGCAGACTATAGGTCTCTGCAGATCAATGGTATTGAGATTAAAAGAGGAATAAGCCCTGTTGGATGGGGGGCATCTGTCAGATGCGTTAAGGATTAGAAAGGAGCTTAAGCTATAAAAAAAAATGGTAAATATTGTTTTGATTATGAACGCAGGTTCATTATCTTTACATAAAATATCTGCCATGAAAGCTTCAATTTTACTTAAATTTTTTGTTTTTCTGCCATTGATAATCTTCGTTGATTATTTGCTGATGGCATTTATTGGATGCACCAGCTGTCTGTTTAGTCTTGGAGATGGATTTTATTGCGGTCCTTTTTGCCTGGCCGGGAAAATTATTCTAGTTTTGTCATCGATATTCTTTGGTTACCTTATTTACCCAGATATCAAAGCGATCATAAAAGCTAAAAAGCATGGCGCGTCCGCATAAAAGCAGGAAGATTTCTAACCCACCAAAGATGAAGGGTTTCAAACCCTATGGGATGCCAATGTGCAAAATCGAACCTGTTATTTTAAAATACGAAGAGTATGAAAGCATAAGATTGGTAAACTATAATAATCTGCCTCAGGAACAGGCAGCTGAACAGATGAATGTATCACGCCCGACGTTTACCCGGATATATAACAAGGCGTTGAAACAAATAGCAAAATCTTTTGTAGAAGGTAAAGCAATCGAGATAGAAGGAGGCAATTATCAACTTGATAAAGATTGGTATCGATGCAAAAAATGTTATAAGCTTATTGAGGGTCTGGAAAATCATTCAAAATGCAAAGGTTGCACGGCTTATGGAGAAAATGAACTTTTAAAATTAAATTAAAATCTAAATAAATAAATATGGAAGTAACATTCGACGGCGGTAAAGTAATTACCGCACATTTGAACGGTCATATTATTAGAACTGATCAACCAATAAAAGGTGGTGGTCAGAATTCGTCGCCGGCTCCTTATGATCTGTTTTTAGCATCAATAGGTACCTGTGCCGGTATTTATGTTAAATCGTTTTGCGATCAGCGCGAAATTTCTTCAGAAAATATTAAGATTGTACAATCAATTGAATTCGATAGTCAGACAAGGTTACTTGCAAATATCAAATTGGATATTCAACTGCCTTCTGATTTTCCTGAAAAATACAAAGCTGCAGTAATTAATTCTGCTGAATTATGCGCTGTAAAGAAAACATTAAACAATCCTCCAAAATTTGAAGTATTTACATCAATAAAATAAAATTATGAAAATAGCAGTTCCGGTAACAAAAGAAAACCAGATAGACGGCCATTTTGGCCATTGTGAATCGTATGGTGTATTTACCATTTCAGAAAAAAAAGAAATCTCCGCAGTAAAAAGTATTGAATCTCCTCAGGGATGCGGTTGCAAGTCAGATATAGCAAGTGTTCTGGCAGCCGATGGAGTAACTGTTATGCTTGCTGGTGGAATTGGCGGAGGCGCTATTAATATACTGAATAACAGCGGAATTGAAGTTATCAGAGGTTGTTCTGGAGATGCCACGGAAGTCGTAAATCTTTATCTCAAAGGATCAGTTGAAGACAGCGGCAGCAGCTGCCATCAGCATGAAGTACATAATGCGGATGGAGGTTCACATGAATGCAACCATAATTAAAGAAACCTATCAATTTTAATTCTGCAGGTCTGATTATTTAATCATTGTCATAAGACCTGCAATTTCTCACATATAAATCGTTGTAATTTTCGTAAAGCGAAAAAACAAAGTATTTTTATGCATTGAGCATTGTTATGATATGACAACTAGATAGGTAGACTATGCAAATAATCACAAATAAACCTCTTAGTCAAACCTGGCTTAAAGCATCTGTAGTCGGAAGTATCTGGGCTTCAATCGAAATAATTCTCGGCAGTTTTCTGCATAATCTGAAAATACCGCTGTCGGGAATGATACTTTCATTCATAACTGTCTATCTGTTAATATCTTTCCTTCAGGTCTGGAAAGAAAATGGTCTTATCTGGCGAGCCGGCTTCATCTGCGCTCTTATGAAGTCAATCTCTCCCAGTGCACTCATACTCGGCCCTATGATAGGAATACTCACAGAAGCATTACTTGTTGAATTATTTATCTTTGTTTTTGGGAAAAACCTTGCTGGCTATATGATAGGCGGAGCATTCGCCGTTCTTGCCACTTTATTTCAAAAACTTATCAGCCTTTTAATACTTTATGGTTTTGACTTCATAAAAATTTTATCAGATCTTTATTCGTTTACCGTAAAACAGATTAAATTAGAACAACTTAGCTCTATATCCCTTATTATTCTGATAACAGTAATATATAGCATCACCGGAATGGCAGGAGCTGTCGCCGGATATATGGCAGGATCAAAATATCTTAAAACTAAAAGTCAATCGGACCTTAATTCTGATGTAGTGCTTCAGTCAAAGAATCAATTATCCGACCAGCCTGTCAGTCAAAACTATTCATTGATTTTCCTGTTAATCAATCTTTTTTCAATTATTACAATACTGTTTCTGATGAACTTCAACTTTATTTTTGCAGCCTCTATATCTTCAATTATATATATAGGTTTTTGCATTCTGAAATATAAGAAATCATTAAAACGGTTAAAGAAAATATCATTTTGGATTAGCTTCATATTTATAACTTTTGCCGCGGCCTTTCTTTGGAACGGGTTCTCTCATGGTGCATTCTTCAGTGAGGAAGGATTAATTATAGGGCTAAAGATGAATGCTCGGGCAGTTATTCTTATTATCGGATTTGCCTCCATAAGTGTTGAGCTGAAAAACCCTGTAATAAAATCGGTATTGTACCACAGGGGATTTGCAAATCTTTATCAGTCATTAAACCTTGCATTTTCTGCACTGCCGTTTTTCCTTTCCAATATTTCAGACAAAGCCAAAAAGAAAAAAGGCATGTCGGGAAATACAATTTATAGTATACTGGGTCAGGCTGAAACTTTATACAATAAATTTGAAAAAGAACATATGGTAAAACCCCGGGTAGTGATTATAACAGGTGATATCCAACAAGGCAAAACCACTTTCGCGCAAAAACTCATCTCAAAACTTCTTGAGCAGAGAATAATGGTAGCCGGGTTTCTTTCAATAGGTATAAATGAGAATGGAATACGAACAGGATTTATACTTTCAGATATTGAAACTGCAAGACAAATCGAACTTTGTTCAGATAAAAAAGATGAAAAGCGTTTAAAACTGGGACGATTTTACTTTAACCAGGAAGCCATCTCTTTTGGAAATGCAATTCTGAATACAGATAATCTTGTTGACAAGCAACTAATTGTTATAGATGAGATAGGTCCATTGGAATTAAATGGACAAGGCTGGAGCAGTTCAATTGACAAAATTACCAGGAGTTATATGATACCTCAACTGTGGGTTGTCAGGAAAAGCGTAGTCAGACATGTTGCCGGAAAATGGAATATTGGTAATGCCTATGTTTTCGACATTACCGATAGTAATATCCAGGAGGTGGAAAATAAGCTTAATGAAATAATTTTTAATTCAATTCCTTTGCAATAGCCATTGCTGCGATAGTTCCATCAGCAACTGCAGTTGTTATTTGCCGGTATTTTTTGCTTATAACATCTCCTACTGCATAAATATCAGAAATGCTTGTCTGCATATTTTCATCGGCTTTTATATAACCCCACTGATCAAGTAGCAACTCGTCTCTGAACAGGTCGATATTTGGTTTCATACCAATAAAGATAAAAACACCATCACTGATAAGTTTTTTCCGCTCACCAGTTATCAGGTTTTCGATTTCAGTAACCATCTTATCTCCATCTTTAACAAAAGCTCTTGGTTCACTGTTAAATATGATATTCATTTTAGGGTTAACAAATATCTTATCCTGAGCTTTTTTATTTGCAGTAAGCTTATCAAACTGGTGCACAATAGTCACCTTACTTGCAAAACGGCCGATGAAATCTGACTCTTCAACTGCTGAATTACCCCCTCCTATTACAACAACTTCTTTATTATCGAAATATTTAGCGTCGCATGTCGCGCAATAAGAAATACCTTTCCCTTTAAGAGCTTTTTCGCCTGCAGCTCCTGTGGTATTTGGTGTTGTTCCTGTTGCAATGACTATTCTTTTTGCTTTGATAGTCTCATATTCATCTATTACTACCTCTTTCTTTGCAAGATCAATTTTTGTAATGTCTACAGCAACCTTGTATACAGTTCCGCACATTTTAGTCTGTTGGCTCATGTTATGTGAAAGAAGATAACCGGCCTGAGGTTCTATAAAACCAGGATAATTTGATACTTCATGTGTCGTTGATACTTGTCCGCCGGGCAAAGCAATGTCTACAAGCACGGTATTGATTTTCGACTGACAAAGATATAAGCCTGCTGTCAGCCCTCCCGGCCCGGCTCCAAGAATTATAACATCATATTCCGAAACTGAAGGTTTAATTTTTGCTTTGATTTCTTCCTTCCTGGCATCAGGCAACATAAGATCAAGATTGTGAATGATATCACTTCTTTTTATACCCCCTGATAACCTTTCTCCTGTTTCTTTTCCATCATTAAAGAACAATAAAGTCGGGGATGATTTAATACCAAGTTTTTCTGCAAGCTCCCTATTCTGCTGACGATAGATCTTGAGGAATTTTACATCATTCCCGTATAGTTTTGAAAGATCCTCAAATTTAGAAGCCAATGCTTCACAGGGAGGACATTCAGTTGAATAAAAGTCAAGCACAACTTTGCCCGCATTTAAAACATCATTGTTAAATTCTTTTGCAGTTATCTCTTTCATTTATTTAATTATGATAATCTAAGATTTGATCACTAAAATTATTTTGAGCTATCTCATTCTCACAGTACTCCGAAAAACCTAATTCCAATAATTCTGTTATCGGCCGGCAATCGGGAGAGCATACTGATCCGGTAATGTTTTTTGCGACTGAACCACATCCTCCTCCACAAGCCAATTGCAAATTGCACTCTTTACATTCAGGTATAGAGGTCACATCGCGTGATTCCCACTGATCTATCTTTTCCTGATTTTTAGTTAATGTGGGATAGAAACTACCCAAAGATTCATCTGATTTACCTACAGTTGCCGTACAAGAGTAAATCTGTCCTGTATAGTCAAAAGCCCATTCGGTTTTGCATGCAGGACATGAATCAAATAAAGGATCGGGCAAACTCCCGTTTTCAGAAAGAAATTTAGCAACTGAGTAAGCTGGTTTATAAAATTCCAGAATATGGGGATACTGCTTTGTCAGATTAAAAATTGTTTCGAAAAGCGAAACTCTGCTAAAAAGTTTATCGGGGGAAGACTGACAATGGTGCAACTCATAATTTCGCCCTATCTGAGTCTTAAAATATAGACTTTTTGTCCAGCCTTTTTCTATGGCAAACCTGGCAATGTCAGGAAGATTACCGATATTCTCTTTGTCAATCACCATTCTGAGATTGACAGTAATTTTGTTTTGCAAACATGCATCAATACCAGATACAATCTGATTGAATTCCACTTCCGCTTTTCAGAAACCGTCTGCTGTCATGCACGAACTCAGTTCCATCCAGTGTCACCTGGATTTCACGGATACTTCTGTTCTTAAAGATATTGATGTAATTTACAAGATTATACCCGTTAGTCACAAAACTTATTTCAAGCTTCTCATCTTCTGCCTTCTGCAAAAGGTATTCAATAGCAGCTATCTGTTTCAGGCTGTTTAAGAGTGGTTCTCCTCCAAAAACAGTAATGTATTTTTTACGGCCGGCAAATTCATTTTTAATGTAATTAAAAAACGAATCAATCACATCGGTATTGAGTTCCTGGCTCGGATTATTATATTGATCCTGGTAGCAATAAGTACATGCAAAATTGCAACTGTAGTTTGTTACAAAAAAAAGCTGAATCTCGTCATTGCTCCTTGAATCGAGGAAGTCGAGATACCTTTTTCGGTAAATTCTGTTTTCTTCAGAATCCTCTGACAGATAGCCTTTGGCAATTAATTCCTGAGAAAAAGCATCATTTGGTAATACTTGTCCTTTCATAAAAGCTTTCAGTTTCTCAGCTTCACCAATTCCAAGTATTTCTGCATTTCCCGTTAGAAGGTTGATAATGAAATAGTTTTCAGAATTCCTTATTTTCGAGAAGATATTATATTTTGAATATTTCATGAGGCCTAATCGTGACAGCCAACAATAATTTTAGATGTTTTGGCACAGCACTGAGCCGGTTTTGCACTTACTTTTCCTTCTTTCTTTTTAATTAAACTTTTCATAATCGTCATTAATTTACTTGGTTAATAATACTTCATTTATCATTTTTACTAAGGTATCCCTGGGAATCAAACCCATCGTAAACTGGGGTTTCCCTTTTGCCGGGATGTACAGGAGAGTAGGCAAACTTGTAACTCCCAAACTTTGGGCAAGACCTTTTTCCTGATCTGTATTTACCTTATAAACAACTATTTTGCCGTCATATTCTTTGGCCAATTCTTCAACCAGAGGTGACAACTGACGGCACGGAGGACACCAGTCTGCATAGAAATCTATAATAGCCGGCTTGACACCTTCATATTTCCATACTTTATTCAGATCATAGTTGAATACAAGTTTTTTAAAAGTCTCATTTGTAAGTTGTATTACAACAGGATTCATTTCGGAATTTTTAGTTTTCTTGTCAGGGTTTCCGGCAGTGCAATTACTGACAATCAAAGAGATAATTATTGCGGCGAAAAGAATAATTTTTTTCATTTTTTATTGCTTTAGATCGAATCTTTTTATATTACTATTTTACAATTACTCTAGGTTCCACAATTACATCTGCCAGATGGTTTTTCTCCGGCAATTGTCCAGCTGGAAACCATTACTTTCCCTTTCTCATAGGGATCTGATTCTTCTATAATACGGATTGCAGAAAAACCTGCAACCCTGAGTTGTTCAAGATATTCATAGCGGGTAACTGATCCAGCCCAGCATTCAGCAATTGCAACCGGATCGTTCTTATATTCTTCAGGAATCTGTTCAGATGAATAAATATCACTTATAACAAATCTTCCGCCTTTCTTAAGAATTCTGAAGACTTCATTCCATACTGCTTGCTTATCAGCAGCATGATTAATGGTACAGTTGGAAATCACAAGGTCAGCTATACTGTCACCCAATTTAATTTTTTCAAGCGGGCTATTAATGAATTCAACATTTGTAATTTCCAATCGGATGGCTGTACTGGTTGCTTTTTGTATCATTCCGTCTGAAATGTCAATACCATAAACAAAACCATCATTACCAACATTTTCAGCAAGTCTTAACACATCAGTCCCTCTGCCGCTTCCTAGATCAACGCATATTTCACCTGATCCGGCTCCGGAATAATTTATCGCACCACCACATGAAAGACAACATGCAGATTCTGCCAGTTCACTGTATCTTTTGTTTATTTCTGTATATTTCATTTTAAAATTTAAATAGTGATTTCTATAGTTCCCAATTATTTATCAGCACTTTGTACAAGGACCGCTGGTTATAAGATACCCTGCCAGTCCTCCAAATATGATGGTACTATAAGAATGGCTTGTTATAAAACAGGAACCCGTTGAACATCCAACAAAATGATAATAAAGAAATCCGGCTGTTCCACCCGCCAATACTCCAAGAAACGGCTTCCAGAAATACCACGATTTTAAAAATTCTTTTATGTTTTTTGGTTTTGAGGCAGTATTACAAGTGTTTTCCATATATTTATGTATGTATATATTTATATATTTTGACGCAAATATAATACAATTCTTAATTCTTTAATACAAATCACCATTCAATAAATTGATACACTCGGCGATTGTAAAAAGCTATCAATAAAATAGTAACAAATTGATTTGATGGAATATACTTTTATTCTTTCTTCCTTGTGCTAAGAGAAAATGGCAGGTAAAGCGGACAAAAACTCAGAAGACTTGTGACTACAAAGATTGCTGACAAAGCCAGTAGTATTATCGCAAGAGTCCCTGAAATTACGTGAGTAAAATACAATACAATAACTACGACTGCAACCAGAATTCTGATTACTTTGTCAACTGTACCCATGTTTCTTTTCATTTTGATTTTTTTAGTTTTTAATTATAACACAAAAATACTATATAAACGGTCATCAATTATGAAATTGAGAGTTCAGTACCACAAGTTACTGGTTGAATCAGGACAACTTTTTTATTGATTTAAGTTAACTTTGCATTTTTTAATGAATCATTTATTATATGAAAACTATTGTCGAAACTGATAGTGACTTTATTTGCGATATCCAGGCGCCATGTTTTCAGATGCTTTTACCTGAAGAGGTAGAACTTGTCAGGGCAAGCAAAACACAAATACTTTTCCGGAAAGATGATAATCTCACCAAACAAGGAGCATTTGCTTCATATATTCTGTTTATGATTGATGGCTATGCAAAGCAATATCTTGAGGGTGACGGAATAAAGAACTATAACCTGCGGATAATAAAACCAGGAGAATTTGTAGGACTTTCTGCTGTTTTTTCTGAAAATACTTTTAACTATTCTTCGTTGGCATTAACTGATTGCCATGTATTCCTGATCGAAAAGCAGGCAATTTCAAGTGTAATTAAACAAAACGGAATGTTCGGATTTAACATCATCAAAAGATACTGCGAACAAAACACAAATCTCATAAACACTGTTCGTAACCTTATGTACAAGCAGATGAATGGACGGATGGCAGACACGCTACTATATATTGATAGCTTAAAAAACGAAAAAGCAGAAATATTTCAACTTCTTTCACGAAAGGATATTGCCGATTTTGCAGGGATTTCAACTGAAAGTGCCGTAAAGCTCCTTAAAACATTTGAAAAAGACGGATTAATCAAATTGAATGAAAAGGATATACAGGTAATAAAACACAATGAATTGCTGGAGATAAGCAGAAAAGGGTGATTTTAAATGACCAGCAACTTGAATCCAAGAACATTAACAAGCCTGTTCCCCGGACAGAAAATCTGAAGCGCTGTTGGCCAGACTTTAGCAAGATACACATCCTGAGCTTCGCGGAACCTGATTACTAACTCATTCATAGCCGCCAGGTTCTCAGCCTCTTTATAATCATAATTCATTGCAATGATAATTTGGGTCAGGTCATTGACCTTTCCCAGATTCTGTGTCAGATTATCAAGTTTTTTTTCAAGTGTTTTTATTACGGAAGGATTTAAAGGCCGAAAGATATAAAGCTGATACAGAAAATCCTTTGCCTTTTTCCTGAATTTATGCAACATTGCCGGCTTGGGGTTATTCCTGCAAGAGAGGTAAATCTTCATAACTGTTGAATATGAATTCTCAAGTTCCTTTATAAGAAGTCTGGGATCAATCATATTCATAGATTGAAATCGCAACCGGTAACCGGTTTTATTCAAAAGAACCTCTACATTTTCCAGTTCCGCTTTTAATTCCGCCGGAGGTTCTGCAACAGGTCCATGTTTCTTTAGCAGATTGTCAATTATAGTATTTTCTTGCAGCTGGGCAAAGATATCAGGAAACTTTTTCCTGTAATCTTTAAGGATTTTTCGCTGCACTGACGACTCCCTCCATTCGCGCAAACTTCTTCCAACTTCACGTAAGGCTGCAACATCTTTGTAATGATACAGCTTATCCAGTTGAGGGGATGCCAGTTTTAATACTGCTCTGGATTTCTTCATCAGAACACGAACATCATGCACAGCTCTCTCGTCAGGCACATCGGATTTTTTCAGCAAAACCTGTGATTCTCTGATGTATCCCGCGAGTACGGGCTTGATCTGTTTCAATTTCACATAATCCAGTTCCATATACAATATTCTATACATGTTAAAGTTACAAAATAATGAAATCCATTAACAGGTTAGATTGCAAAGTTTTTTGCCTCCCTTCTCCCGCTTAGGCGGGATTAATTCCGTATCGCATAAAGAAATACATCTAAATGTAACGACATTAGTCCCCCTTTAGGGGGATCCCGCAAAGCGGGAGGGGGCTCTGCTCATGAAACAGCATCATAATCTTGGGATGGCTACGAAGTGGACAGGGTGCAGAACTAACAACACAGAGAAAATCCGGATATTTGTAACAAATATGTAACTTTAATATACTTATAAAGAACTAAATTTGCTTTAACTAATTCTAAAAACAAAAATGGGTAAAATAACCAGAGGCCAGAGGATCGGGATTCTTACTGCAGGCGGAGATTGTCCGGGTATTAATGCTGCCATCCGCGGAGTAGGTAAAACTGCAATTGTTAAATATGGTATGAGCCTGGTAGGTATAAGTGATGGATTTACAGGGATGATAAATAAAGAATACAGAGAACTTACAGAAAGTGATCTTTCCGGAATATTGACTCTTGGCGGGACAATTCTCGGAACATCCCGAGAGAAGCCTTTTAAGAGCAGTGGTAAAGGGAAGAATGAGATAAGTAAACCGGTTCTGATCCGCGAACATTATGAGCAAATGGGTCTCGATTGCCTTGTCTGCATAGGGGGAAACGGTACTCTTAAAACCGCTCATCTTCTCTCACAGGAAGGACTTAATGTAGTAGGTATACCAAAAACTATCGATAATGATGTATGGGGTACAGACCTGACATTCGGATTCGATTCGGCGGTGAATATTGCAACTGAAGCTATTGATCGTTTGCACTCAACAGCCAATTCCCATAAAAGGATTATGATAATTGAACTGATGGGACACAATGCCGGATGGATAGCATTATATTCTGGCATTGCAGGAGGAGGAGATGTAATCCTGATACCTGAGATCCAGTATGATGAAAAGAAGGTTGCGGAGTATCTTCTTCATCGCGTCAGTGAGAATAAACCATATTCTATAGTCGTAGTTGCCGAAGGCATCAGGACTTCAATTAAAGACAGCTGTTCAGCTGCACAATCTTTAAGTAAAAGAATAAATGAACTTACCGGACTGGAAACCAGAGAGACAGTACTGGGATACATACAGAGAGGAGGCACTCCTTCGCCTATGGATCGGGTACTGGCAACAAGATATGGCTCCGCTGCTGCCGATTTGATCGCTGAGCGTGACTTTGGGAAAATGGTTGCTCTGAAGAATACCGAGATTGTATCTGTCCCGCTTTCCGAAGTCTCGGGAAAGTTAAAACTCGTCGATCCAAAAGATTCTCTTGTGATCCAGGCCCAGAAAATGGGCACAAATTTTGGAATTTAAATTTTCAGCAGACATTTCATATTCAATTGATTAAATAGAATGAAAAGATTAATTTTTATCCGTCATGGGAAAGCTGAAGATGACTCTCCTGAGATTTCTGACTTCGAAAGATCCCTAACGCTTAAGGGAAAAGTTATCTCCCGACTCATGGCCCGTAAACTTATGGAAAAAGAAAAGTCTCCCGGGGTCCTGCTTACAAGCCCTGCATTCAGAGCTCTTGAAACAGCATTAATATTCGCCGGAGAATTTGGGATCAAATACGATAAAGTCATTATTAATAACATCATGTATACCAGAATGAGCCTGCATAATTTGCCATCTCTCCTGTCAGTGATCAATGAAGAAGCTGATACTGTAACACTCTTTGGCCATAATCCTTCATTTACAGAGATAGCAGATAGCTTGAGTAAGGAAGGGTGTGATTCAATTCCTAAAAGCGGAGTTGTCTGTATCTCCTTTAATATAACAACATGGTCGGAGATTGGCCGGAACACCGGAAAGATGGAATATTTTCTAATACCCGAAAAGATACTATGAACAAAAAATACATCCCGAAGGAGATCAGCTGGTTATCTTTCAATGAACGTGTTCTGCAGGAAGCTGAGAACAAAGAAGTTCCTCTTCTGGAAAGGTTTAAATTTCTTGGCATTTACTCCAATAATCTTGATGAATACTTCAGGGTACGGGTCGCCACTCTTAAGAGATTGTCGATGTACAGTTCCAGGTCAAAGGAAATACTCGGATATAATCCAAAAACAACTCTCAAAACAATTCACGAAATTGTTCTTGAACAAAATGCCAAATTTGAAAAGATCTATAACGGGCTTTTACATGAGCTGGCAAAGTATAATACTCATATAATAAATGAGAAACAGCTTAACCAGGAACAAGCTGAATTTGTAAGAAAATATTTCCATAAAGAGGTTAGAACCAGGATAATGCCTTTTTTAATTGAAAAGGATACCAGGCTGCCGAATCTTACTGACGATGCAATTTACCTGGCAATCTATCTGGCAAAAACTGACACTCAAAAAAGAAGATACGCACTGCTTGAAATCCCAACAAATGTGTTGCCCAGGTTTATTATTCTACCTGAAAAAGAAGACGGGAAATATATTATGTTCCTCGATGATATAATCCGGTTCGGCTTAAAAGAGATATTCTTCATCTTCGATTTTGATAATATATCGGCCTATACAATTAAACTAACCAAGGACGCTGAGCTTGAGATCGCAGATGACATATCTGAAAGCTATATTGATAAACTTTCAAAAAGTTTACAACAACGTAAGATGGGTACACCGGTTCGATTCATTTACGATCGTACCATGCCTGAGGATCTTCTTAAAATAATAACCAAAAAACTGAATTTCGGACCTGATGATGTGACTATTCCCAGTAACAGATATCATAATTTTAAAGATTTCATGAATTTCCCCAATCCGGGGAGGAAGAAGCTGTTTAATGAACCACTCATTCCAATTCCACATCCTGATATTCAGCCTGGCAAGAGCATTTTATCGGCAATAAAAAAGAAAGATATTATGTTCTTTTTCCCATTCCACCCATTCGACCACTTTATTGATCTGCTTCGCGAAGCTTCAATTGATCCTTATGTAACATCCATTCAGATAACTCTTTACAGACTTGCAAGAAATTCAAGTGTAATTAATGCCCTTTTAAATGCTGTCAGGAACGGTAAGTCCGTGACAACTGTTGTTGAATTACAAGCCAGGTTCGACGAGGAAGCAAATATTCTATGGGGCAATAAGCTTCTCCAGGAAGGGGTAAAAGTAATTTATGGTGTACCCGGCCTGAAAGTGCATTCAAAGCTCTGTCTGATAACCCGTGTTAAGAACGATATAGCTCAGAGGTATGCTGCTGTTGGCACTGGAAATTTTAATGAAGATACGGCAAGAGTATATACAGACCTTCTCCTCCTGACCACCGATAAGAAGATCACAAATGAGGTATTCAAAGCATTTAACTTTTTCAGTGTAAACTATAAAAAGGATAATTTTTATCATCTTGTACTTTCACCATTTTTCCTGAGGAATAAAATAATTCTGTTGATTGAGAATGAAATAAAGAATGCAAAGGAAGGGAAGAAAGCTTTCATCTATCTCAAACTTAACAATCTTACCGACAGCGAAATAATAGACTACTTATACGAAGCGAGCCAGGCAGGTGTGAAAATAAAGCTGATTGTCAGAGGGATGTTATCGCTTATCCCCAATGTAAAAAAACTGAGCGAGAAGATAGATGCTATTGGAATTGTTGACAGGTTTCTGGAACATTCAAGATATTTTATTTTCTGCAATGGAGGAAATGATCAGATATATATTTCTTCAGCCGATCTTATGACAAGGAATCTCGATCACAGGATTGAAGTTACATGTCCCGTATTTGATAAAAGCATTAAATGCGAGATAAGGAAGATATTTGACATCCAGTGGGACGACAATGTTAAAGCCAGAATATTTGATGCCAAACAGTCAAACACATTTGTCAAGCCAGGTAAAAATGCCGTGAACCAATCTCAGATTGAGGTTTATAAGTGGCTTAAGAAGGCTAACGAAAAGACCAGCTAAAACTGAATCTTGCAGTTCAGAATTTGTTGCTTGTTGCTCGTTGCTATAGAAAATAACCAGAAACCAGTAACATCTAATATTTATGTCTTTTATCTTAAACTACGCTTATGAATTACATCACACTTTTGATTGGAACTGTTTTGATTGTTCTTTTTTCCTGGTTTTTGTCTCTGAGATACAAACGATATCACGGTATTGCAAGGTTCTTCGCGTTTGAGAGTGTATTCATACTTATATTATTGAATAATAAGGTTTGGTTCCACAATCCATTCTCACCATTTCAGCTTGTCTCGTGGTTCCTTCTGCTTTTTTCAGGATATGTGGTTATTACAGGCTATCTTTTACTTAAGAGAAAAGGGAAACCTGACAGTAATTTCGAGAATACTTCTCTACTTGTACAATCAGGTATTTACGGGTATATAAGACATCCATTATACCTTTCAATATTCCTTCTTGGCACAGGGATTATGCTCAAAAATCCGGCACCTGTTCAATTGGTACTTGGAGTCATTAACCTTCTTGCCGTTTATATTACTGCCCGCATTGAAGAAAAAGAAATGGTCGCAAAATTCGGCGCTGAGTACATTGAGTATATGAAAAAAACCAAAATGTTTATTCCCTTTATTCTCTAAAAATCCGATAAAACTAAAATGAAGAACCGGTTACTTAGAAGAAATCCAGCCTAATACCTTATCTGAAGTAGGTTTTTCCTTCGGATCAATAACATCCACCAGATTACCTTTTTCATCTATAAGGTATTTCTGAAAATTCCATTTAACCTCGGAATCTTTCACACCATTTTTATCTTTCGAAGTAAGCCATTTATAAAGCGGAGCCATATCATTCCCCTTTACAGAGATCTTCTCCATCATAGGAAATGTAACACCGTAATTTTCAGAACAGAATTTTCTTATTTCGACAGCTGTTCCAGGCTCCTGACTTGCAAAATTATTAGCCGGGAATCCAATAATGACCAGATTTCCCTGGTATTTTTCATACACCTCCTCAAGATCTTTATACTGCGGTGTATTTCCACATTTTGAGGCAGTGTTTACAATCATAACTTTTTTACCTTTCAGCGTTGCAAAATCAAAATCTTTTCCTTCCAGTGTTTTTACCTTGAAGTCATAAAACCCTGATGTCTGTGAGAAAGCTGCAACATAAATAAGCATAAGAGAAATTAGTAAGCTCAGTTTTTTCGTTTTCATCATAATTTGTATTTATTTTTTAATGGAATGATGTAGCTCGCATGTTTTTAAACTTTTCACTTATTTTATATCAGTAAAACATGCCCGGTTCATATCTATTAATATACTTTTGCATCTTTAACAAGCAGCAGAGAGTTATGTTCAAAAAGACATGGAAGCAGATAAAGATAGTATTAATACCGGCCATCGTTTTAATCTGTCTGCCTCATTCAATACTTCCTCACCGGATAGATGACACTGATAAAGATGCTCTGGATAATTACCGTAAGTTGAATGAAAATGAACGGAGACTTATTGATTTTAAAGATGATGATGAAGCTCTGAAATTAAAAATTATTCAGCTTGATATCATTAACAGAAGCAGGAAGAGAAACAATGCTGCACCGGTAAAACTTGACATTCTTGCATCGAGGGTAGCAAACCGGATGAGCAAAGAAGCTGCCGAGAACAAATATATCGGCCACTGGAATATGGCAGGCGAAGAACCATATCTCAGGTACGGTTTTGCCGGGGGATATGATCATGTTTCTGAAAACGCTTATGGAGAATGGTCTTCAGATAATTATAATACATCCCTTTCATTTATTGGCTCACTCATGAAAACAGGCCACGGAAAATTCATGGCAGAAAGGGCGCCTAATGATGGCCACAAAGAAAATATTATTGAAAAAGCCCATAATTATGTCGGTATCGGCTACTGTCTTTCCGGAAGACAATTCAGGTATTATGAAGAGTTTATTGACAGGTATCTTGAATTTGAGAATATACCGGCGGAGGTAAAACCAGGAGAACAGTGCAAGATCACGGTTAAAACCAACGCACCGGGTTATTTATACTATATCATTATATATAGGGAGAACTGGCCGCAACCTCTCACTCCTGATCAAATCAGCAGAAAAGGAAGTTACAGGGACTTTACAAATGAACAATACAAAGAGATGTTTGCATGGGATCTTTCCCGTTACAGAAATGGAACAATTTATGAGATCCCAATGAGTTTTTCAAAGGAAGGATTATACTATATTCAGATCTTTACTGATAAAAAAGAGATAACAAAACCGGCATCTCTCAACACAAAGGGAAAGATGCCGGAAAGTGGTATAGTGATTAAGGTTACCCGATAAGACAACCTTCTATTTTACTACTGCATTGGTTGATGTTACAGTCATTACGACAGGGAAAGACATGTTCTGATCTGGTATTTCAATAGTTCCAGTCAATTTTGTTGTCACAGATTCCTTAATAAAATATCCGTCTTTCACAGCAAACAACAGTGTTAGGTTTCCGGTAAACGGACCTGAAATATGAATATCCATCCCTTGTGATTTTGTAGTCTGCTTACGGGTACCCGAAAGAGTGGCCGATATTTTGGCACAATCTATCCCATCGATGTTTTCAATTCCCTCAAATTTATAACTTGATTCAACCGGCATCGATATTTCGTTAGTTTCAGTTTTAGTGTTGACAGAATCACTTGTAACCCATGTATCACCTGGTTTTACTGCGTTTGTTGGCAAAGTCGGAAAGTAGCTTGTAAATTCCTGGGCTAAATTAGCTTCTCCGCTCCCTTCAACTGTAAAAACTATCTTTGACGCTTCAGAAAGGTCTACAATCTTGCCCGCAGGAGAGATAACGACATTAAACACTTTCCCTTTTGCATCATTTATAGCTCCGCCTGCTGATCCCTGGGGAGATTCAATATTCTGAGATAATGAGTCGACCGTTATTTCAAGTTTAACATTTTCAGCCATATTTCCGGCAGCTTTAATCTCGCATCCCATCGCCCTTTCAATGTTTACCAGCATTGATTGTCCATTTACATCCATATCCTGAATTATTTTTGTATCGGCAGCATATTTAATGATTTTACCGGTTGGATATTTATATTCCAGCTTTACACTTCCTTTCGGAAGAGGCTCATTAGGTTTTTTCTGTGAATATCCCGAAGAAAATATTCCGCAAAATATCAGGGTCAGTGCCGTTATTGCCAAATTTTTAACATTTTGATTTTTCATAGATTAATAATTTTGTAAATATTAGGATATTTAATGTTTAATCTTTCTTATATACAAATATCACACTTTTATTTTAATTGTCAGGTTTGTAGCAAAAAGAGTTTGTGTCCTCTCTGTTAAATTAAGTAACAGATTTAACAATGAGTTTGTTTACTATAAAACTATAGAATATTCATTTTACGAGTTCAGTAAATGGATAAAGAGGGGTTAGATATAGAAGTAATAGGTATCTCCAATGAAAAATTACTAATTTAAGTATGATATATTATGAAATAAGAAAATTTATGATACTTTTGCGACTCGAATTATACACCAAAGCATTTTAATTGGCGGATATGATCACCTTCGCCAAGGCTACGGAGCACAAAGCGGGGTGTAGCGCAGCCCGGTTAGCGCATCTGGTTTGGGACCAGAGGGTCGCAGGTTCGAATCCTGCCACCCCGACAAAAGAAAAAGCCTTTCCGCAAAGCGGAAGGGCTTTTTTCATTCTGAGCGTTACAGGTTTACCTGTATAAGCGATTGAATGAAAAAAGACCGTAGCCACGCGAAGCATGGCAAGGCTTTTTCTTTTTAGTCACCCCCAACCAGGATCACGAGCGAACGAAGTGAGCGAGTAATCCTGCGAATCAATGAAGCCCTCCGCCGCCAAAGGCTATGGAGGGCGAAGCAAATGACGGGCTTTTTCTTTTTAGTCACCCCCAACCAGGATCACGAGCGAACGAAGTGAACGAGTAATCCTGCGAATCAATGAAGCCCTCCGCCGCCAAAGGCTATGGAGGGCGATGCGAATGACAGGCTTTTTCTTTTAAGTTTCCCCAAATTTGTACCACAAGTCTAAATACCAGTGATTTTTGGAGTAAGAAAAGATTCTCTTCGTGAAGTCAGATTGTCTTCCTCTTATGAATTTTTTCAGTTCAATTATTATATATGGTGGATTATATGGCTAATAATCCACAAAATGATCATTACAGGTGAAGTCCATTGGAATATTGAAGGTAGATGAGATACATTCTCCCTGCTCTATCATAGCCTCATCGTCTACTTCATAATGCCAATGAATAACCAACATGTCGGATTGGGGAAGAGCAACTGAAAGTTTTCTTAGGAGAGAGACTATAATTGTTGTACTAAAGCTGTTCAAATATTCAAAAGCGATTTTTACACATGTTTTTTTTGCTGGATTATTAAGATATTCATCAATCCAGTTCATAACGTGTTCAATATCTTCGGTTTTATTTTGATATAAACCCCGGCCACAGATTTCAATCATTCCATTGGGATTTAAAAAAAATCCCGGAGTGTTGCTAGTAGGTAAAAGATTAAAAATATTTAACATTATTACTTCAACCTAAAATAGATTTTTGTCTTTGTAAGATGCAATATACCCATAACACTTTAATTATCAAATTTAAGATGTATAATATTTTTATGAATTAACTATTAATGAGCAAAACCCCCTAATTTCTCACGGTGTTTAACTTCAGGACCCTGACACCCTGAAAAAAGAAAAAGCCTGACACAAAAGTGCCGGGCTTTGTTTTTGCGTTGCGTTAAAAGCTTGCTTTTATAAGCATTCGAAAAACAAAGACCGAAAATCAGCGAAGCCCTCCGTCGTCAAAGGTTATGGAGAGCGAAGCGAATGACAGGCTTGATAATCAGAAATTTTAATTAAATTTATTCTCATTATACTTCACATGTATAAAATTAACGATTATTACTATTTAATGTCTGCTGAAGACGGAACTAATGGAATCGTAGATTCAGCGTGATTGAATGAACTTAATAATAACTCTCGAACTTAATAAGTTGAAACATGAAAAAAACAATAGTAATTACAATGGTCATCATTCAATTGAGTATTGTTGTAAATGCACAGTATCAAACGAATACCAATGTAAAAGGAGAAGGGTATTATGCGAATCCCATTTTTGCAGGAGATTATCCTGACCCTAGCTTAATTCGCGATGGCGACGATTATTACATAGTTCATTCCTCGTTCGAATATTATCCGGGTTTATTAATTTGGCATTCAAAAGATTTGATTAACTGGACTCCGGTTACAAATGCATTGCACAAGTATGTTGGTTCGGTCTGGGCGCCCGATTTAGTTAAGTACAAAAACAAATATTATATCTATTTCCCGGCGAACAATGAAATATATGTTATAACAGCCAATTCAATATATGGCCCATGGAGTGACCCCATCGATTTGAAAATTAACAACATCGACCCTGGTCATTTTATTGATGAAAATGGAAAACGTTATTTATATTCTGCCAACGGCGGTTACGTTCCTTTATCTGATGACGGCCTATCTGTAATTGGGGAAACAAAACATGTTTATAATGGATGGCCAATCCCTCGTGACTGGACAATTGAATGTTTTTGCCTGGAAGGGCCAAAGATTACAAAACGTGGTGAATACTATTATCTGACCGTCGCCGAGGGAGGTACCGCCGGGCCTGCCACTGGCCACATGATAGTTTCCGCACGTTCAAAATCTCCATTTGGCCCATGGGAAAATTCGCCCTTTAACCCTATTGAAAGAACCATCAATAATTCTGAAAGCTGGTGGTCGAAAGGGCATGGTACTTTATTTGAAGATGCTAAAGGAGATTGGTGGATAGTTTTTCATGGATATGAAAATGGGCATTATAATATGGGACGCCAAACACTACTTCAACCTGTGGAATGGTCGAAAGATGGATGGTTTAAAACACCTGTTGGTATAAAAACAGACCAACCAATCAAAACTCCTTCCGGAATAGCTTCAAAATCAATTTTTTCATTAAATGATGACTTTAGCGAAGGATCATTAAAACCACATTGGAAATTCTTTGGTGAATACGATACCAATCGATTCCAATTAGTTGACAACTCTTTGGTTATTAAGGCAAAAGGAAATTCTGTGGGTAATTGTTCCCCGTTGCTATGCATACCGTCAGACCATTCATACACTGCAGAAGTGGAGCTATTTATTGAAGGTAATGCAACCGGTGGTTTGATTCTTTTTTATAACAACAATTATAGTTCGGGCATTTTGGCCAACAACGAGAATGTTTTGGCTAATCTCAGGGGTTGGCAATTCGTAACAGAAAGCAAAGTGATTAAAAATCATGTGTTTCTAAGACTTAAGAATATCAAAAATACTGTAGATATGTTTTATAGTACTGATGGTATTAAATGGAATAAAATCGAGAATTCAGTTGAAGTCTCTTCCCTGAATCATAATGTGCTGGGTGGATTTTTAAGTTTACGAATCGGCCTTTGTTCCATCGGAGAAGGGAGAGTGAAATTTAAGAATTTCAGATATAATCCAATAAAATAAAGTTATGAAAATAAATGAAACTGATACTCTGTTAACTGGCTTAAATTCAGGTGGAAATATGATATTAAAAAATATTAATTAAATTCAAAGATGAAAAAGAATCTGTTCAAATTCGTATTCCTAAGTGGAATTATTATTTTACTTACATTAAAATCGGTGTGTTACGGGCAGAACGTAAAAAATACTCAAAAAATAACCGCAAAACCTGTAATGGACATTCTCCATTTGTTTACTTCGAAAGATGTACCTGACTTAGGTTCATCCGAAACAAAAGTGGAACCTTTTAAGCCCGAAGTATTTTCAGTACCGGAAAATCTTCCCGGAAATGGATTGGCCCAACATCCAATGCTCTATTTTGGTGAGTGCTACAATATTCTTTTTTTGATAAATAAAGGGAAAATAATTTGGACGTATCAAACAGGCGGTGGTTGCGAATACGATGATGTCTGGCTGCTTTCGAACGGGAATATTTTATTTTCAAGAATGCAATATATTGCTGTAGTAACACCTAAAAAAGAAGTAGTTTGGCGTTATGATGCCCCAAAAGGAACTGAAATTCATGGCTGTCAACCAATAGGTTTAGATAAAGTTTTGTTTGCGCAAAATGGAATTCCTGCGAGATTAATGGTGTATAATATAAAGACCAACTCAATTGAAATTCAGCACAATTTACCAACCGATTCTGCTAATGTTCATGCCCAATTCCGCCGGATTCGCATAACAGAAAAAGGTACCTATCTTGTTCCATTTTTAACATTGGACAAAGTTATTGAATATGATAAAAATTTTAACGAAATATGGCGTTATAATATATCTTCGCCTTGGGCTGCTATTCGTTTGAGGAATGGCAACACACTTATAACCGACGAAAGAGAAATTCTGACCCGTGAGGTAAACCCGAAAGGCGAAACTGTTTGGGAATTACGTCCAGGCGATTTGCCTGAAAAATACAGGTTTATCAATACCCAAAGCTGCACTCGCTTAGCCAACGGTAATACAATTATTTGTTCACGTGGTGAAAATGGAAAAGGGCCTCAATTAGTGGAAGTTACTCCCGACAAAAAAGTAGTTTGGGTACTTTGGGACTGGAAAAATCTTGGTCCGGCAACAGCTGTACAAATACTCGATGAACCTGGATTTCCGGAAAATCCCGGGGCATTGGAACATTAATATTTAAAACAATATCTAAAAATTAATCTTTTATTCTTCCCCATTTCGTCTTTTGCCATTTGCTTATCACATCTTCATTTGGAATTCCCATTCCAAATTCATTTTCAAGTTTCATAATGAGGTCTACAGCATCTAAACTATCGAGATGTAAATCATAAAAAAATTGTCCTCATTTATTTTTTCCAGTTCACCTTCAAAAAAAGAACTATTCACTTCTCCAATTTTTTCAATTACAAGTGCTTTTATTTTATCTCTTTCCATATTGCAATTTTAATTTTTTTTTGTCAGATATTTAACAATTTAAATTCGAATCTTTTGTCAGTTATGAACTTGGTTTCTTAAATATTACAGCATCCCCTGCTCTTCAAGCCATTTCCTCACTCTCTCATGTTCTGCTTGGTATTTGGCTTCCATATTTTGCAGAATTTTTTGAAATCTTTCTTCGTTACTGATACTTGCAAAAAGACGATCGTGCTTAGCAAGAATTATCCACCATAATGGATAAAAATTCATTGTATTAAATTCATCAAGATATTTATACGCCCTGACCTTATCACCTAAAAAAGCATATGTAGCTGCTATATCATAATAAGCAGCCTTCCATTGTTCGATATCCCTGCCAAGTTTTATACTTTCTTCATCATATTTGATTTGCTGGTTAAAATAGTATTCTGCCTCTTTCTTTTTGCCCACTTGCCAGAAAGCATATCCAATTCTATATGACTGGAGAAGACTTAACTCCCCTGACTTTTTATAATTCTCAATTTCTTTTTTAGCAATTACATACGCTTCTTCGTTATGACTCGGACATACATTATAAACAGTGAGGTCTTCATTTATATATGTTGAATCAAGTTCTTCGCCTTTCTTCTCCAATTTCAAAGCCGGTTCAAAATTTTCATTGTTGAATTCTAACCAAGCTAAATTATAGAAATTCTGAGCTTTATTACTATCCAGAGCAAATGCTTCCTGATCATAATGCTTTGCTTTTTCAATGAATCCAACGTCCAAATATCCCCTATTTGCAACTCGTAATAAATATGGACGTTCATCTCCACGTATAAGGTTTAATGCTTTATTATCGTTTTCAATGCCTTTTACATAATCATGTTTTATATATGTAAGAATGAATCCCTTTGCCAAATATGCATCAGAATAATTTGGATTTATTCTCAATGCTTTATCATAATTATCCAAGGCTACTTCAATGTGTCCATTTGCCATCTGGTAATACTGTCCTTTTAAATAATATGCTTCATCCAGTTGATAATCAATAGAAAGAGCCTTATTGACCAGAACAAGACAAGAATCCATAAAGTTTTGTTTAAAATAAGTTTCATTGTAATATCTGCTCCAATATGCACTTGCCAATCCAGCATATGCCTTAGCGAAAGCTGAATCTATTTCAAGAGCAGCCTTATAAAAAATAACAGCGTTTTGATAAGAACTTAAATTTCGAGTTTTCTGATAATCTTTCTGATAACCATTTGCTTTCAGGTATAAATCATAAGCTGCCAGATTCGCAGTGGGGACTTTTTTAATTAGTTCCTTTTCAGAAGGGGTTATTATTGTATGCAATTCACCAGCAATTGTTTGTGCCACTTCACTCTGGACAGAAAAAATGTCTGTCCAGTTTCTGTCATATTCATTTGCCCATGCATGATCTTCCTTCTTACTTGCTTTAATTAACTGGACAATTAACCTTATATTATTTCCAGATTTTTGAAAACTTCCTTCGAGCAAATATGCTACACCAAGTTCCTGACCTATAGCATGAGTGGTTTTCTTAGTGCCACGGTATTGTTCCACCGATGTTCTGGACAATACCCTTAAATCACTAAACTTTTGAAGGTGAAGCAGTATTGCATCCATCGTACCATCAGCGAGGTATTGTTGAGCAGGGTCATCACTTAAGGATTTAAATGGTAATACAGCAATGGATTTTTCAAGCTGTTCTTTTGGTTTAGAAAGTGTTGGGATTAAGAAATACCCAAGCACAATTAGTGCCAGTATTATTATTGATGCTATAATGATTTTTGTTTTAAGATTCTGTTGGGGTTTAGGTGTTGCAGTAACAATCTCTTTTAAAACCTCTCCATCCTGCTGATTATGTTTCTTTATTGCGGTAATAATCTCTTTAACTGCGTTTGCCACTTTATTGATTTGATCACGATAATAAGTTTTATTAAGGTTATCCTGTGGGTGATCTTCATTGGCTCTCAAAGGTCGGTTGACCCCTGCTGCCTTATAAATAAACTCTATGCATCGCAACATTCCGCCTATTTCATTTTCAAGAAGAGTCTTATCTTCGGTATCAAGATCATTAATCTTAATTGGCAATATCCTGCTTGCTGCGTTTCCGCTTACAAGTCTAATATCTCTGCCGAATTGATCTTCTTTTGCCAGTTTGTTAAAGGCAACAAACTCTTGTTGCCATGCAAAACTTTTTAAGTCACAGTAGGTTTGTGAGACTATGGGGATGAAGATTAGGCATTTTAGTTTCTTAGCCAACGATTCGTCTACAATATGCGTTTCAAGCAGACCATCCTGTGGATTTATATCGAAGTAAACGGATTTATCTTCTTTAAAGGTGGCATGTAGCTCCCGCTTTAAATTTTCAACAAATTCCGTCACCCAGCCATCGTATTCATTGTCTTTCTGGCGGTAGCTGATGAAGATATCATATTCGTAGCCTTGGATGAGACTTGACATGATAGTTATTTATTATGATAAAGTTATGAAAGACAATGACAAAAGTCAAATAAAAAACCATCCACCAAAATCTTCTAAGAGATGATGTATGGAATTAGCACTGTTGGTTTTCAGTGGTTCTTGAGATATTTATAAAGTTGCCATTTGAGTTGAAAATTCTTGAGCCATGCACTCTGCCTTACAACATAAAAAGAACAACCCGAAAGGCTGCTTGACAAGTAAATAAAAAGCCCCCGGAGCTGATTTCCGAGGGCTTACATTAAGTTTTTGTTATCAATAATAAAAATTAATCCCTGACACACCGAACAGAAAAGCCATAGCGTTTAGGGTCGCCGTTCATGTTTACACTGGCGCTAGTGTTGTAAATGTACCTCATCCAGGCGTACGTAACTGAGCGATCCGTAGAACTCCACCAGTTCCCGTAGAGTCCAATTTCGTTGTACACTCCAGTGTCATCACGGAGGCCACCCGGCAGGGCTGTAAATCCTGTTTCATTGGTTGCACCAGTATTAGGTGTATACCAATGGAATGCACCAGTTTCTTTAAGTTTGCCCCCGGCAACACTTTCTCCTCCCAAATAGGTTATTAGAGTTGTCCACTCGTCATCACTTGGCACATGCCAGCTTGTGGGGCACACGTTTTTACCCCCATTGCTAGCCACCTTCGTTGCTGCATTATTATCTACTGCATACCAATTATACAGTCTCCCATAAGTAATTGAATTTGCCGGAGTATTACTGTAATCGCAATAGGCTCCAGTACTTAAACCCCACGTTGTATTATCTGTTATATTGGGTATTGGTGTGCCATCGCTATATTTAGTGGTTCTAAGGTTCGGTGTCATCCATACCTGTGTGCCAATGGTTACTATATTATAAACATTGCCATCTATGTCAGTTAATAAAGGTGTTACTGAGTTTGAAGGAGAACTTGCAGGACCGGTACCATTGACATTTGTGGCAGTTACTGTGAAAGTATAGGCAGTTCCATTGGTAAGCCCTGTTACTGTAATAGGGCTTCCAGAACCGGTGGCTATAATACCACCAGGACTAGAAGTCACAGTGTATCCTGTGATAGTCGAGCCACCATTACTGGCAGGTGCTGTAAATGTTACTGCAGCCTGAGCATTTCCTTTTGTCGCTGTCCCTATTGTCGGTGCACCCGGAACTGTCGAAGGTGCTGAAAGTGTAACCGAATTTGAAGCAGAACTCGCAGGACCAATACCATTGGCATTTGTGGCAGTTACTGTGAAGGTATAAGCAATTCCATTGGAAAGCCCTGTTACTGTAATAGGACTTGCACTTCCCGTAGCTGTAAAACCACCAGGACTAGAAGTTACAGTGTATCCTGTTATAGCAGAGCCACCATTATTGGCTGGTGCTGTAAATGTTATTGTAGCCTGTGCATTTCCTGCTGTCGCTGTACCTATTGTCGGTGCACCCGGAACTGTCGAAGGCGTTAAAGAATTTGAAGCAGCGCTTGCAGGACCGGTACCATTGGCATTCGTGGCAGTTACGGTAAAGGTATATGCAGTTCCATTGGTAAGCCCTGTTACTGTAATAGGACTTGCTGTGCCCGTAGCTGTTAAACCACCAGGACTAGAAGTCACAGTGTATCCTGTTATAGCAGAGCCACCATTATTGGCTGGTGCTGTAAATGTTATAGTAGCCTGTGCATTTCCTGCTGTCGCTGTACCTATTGTCGGTGCACCCGGAACTGTCAAAGGTGCTGAAGGCGTAACCGAATTTGAAGCAGAACTTGCAGGACCGGTACCATTGGCATTTGTGGCCGTTACTGTGAAGGTATAGGCTGTTCCATTGGTAAGCCCTGTTACTGTAATAGGACTTGCAGTACCTGCGCCTGTTAATCCACCAGGACTTGAACTTGCCATGTATCCTGTAATGGCAGAGCCACCATCAATTGCCGGCGCTGTAAATGCTACCGAAGCCTGTGCATTTCCTGCTGTAGCTGTACCAATTGTTGGTGCACCTGGAACTGTTGAAGCTACAGCAATTGTAGTAAAAGTTAGTTCATCACCATACGCAGTTCCCTCACTATTAGTGGCATAAGCGCGAACATGGTAAGTAGTATTTGCAGTCAGGCCTGTTATATTACTGGCAAAAGAACCATTGCCTGTACCGTCGCTTGTTTTACTGGAACTGATGGCTGGATTTGAAGTTGTGGCCCAGCAAACACCTCGGGCAGTTACTTCATCTCCTCCATTATTTGTTATATTGCCACCTGACAAGGCAGTTGTCTGGGTAATTTCTGACACAGCAGCAGTTGTTACGGTAGGTGCAGAAGGTTTTTTGCAATATTGCATAATTGCAATAAGACTTGCAGACAGAAATAGTATGATTATAATTTTCAGAAAACCTTTCATAGTAGTATTTATAAGACCAGAAAATAATTCTCAGAATCGATAATATCAAAGTTACATCAGCAAAAAAACAAAGTCAATTTTATTTAATCCAAATTAAAAACCAGCTACCCAAGATTGACTCAGATGGATGGAAGATGGTAACCGAATTTCCAATTTTGCAGATTAATTATTTCTAACACATCTAACAGATAAACCATATTGCTTACTGAAGATGTCCCTTAGTACATATACGTCAAGATAGTTCATGGTCCGGTAGTAGGCACTTGGAGTAGAGGACTCTGTAGAACCCCACCAGTAACCGCGGAAGCCTACGTCGGTGAATGTAGCATCGCTGAGACGACAGCCACCCGGAAGGGCTGTAAAGCCGCTTTCGTTTGTTGCTCCGGAATTTGGAGTTAGCCAATGAGTTAAGCCGGTTTCTTTTAGTTTGCCACCGGCTAAACTGCTTTCAACAGATCCCAATATAGCAGCTGGATCCATATACAATATCAGAGAATGCCATTCTACATCGGTAGGCACGTGCCAGCCTGCAGGACATAACTTGCCTTTGTTTACGGCGTACCAGTTGTACAAAGCCCCATAAGTAGCTTTGTAGGTAGCAGCATCGTTTTTGTACCAGCAATATGCATCCGTGCCAAGACCAGCCCAGGTGGCATTATCAGTAACATTAGGAATAGTAGTACCATCATTATATTTTGTAGTTTTCAGATTTTCTTTCATCCATACTTGTGTGCCTATTGTTACAATATTGTATACATTTCCGTCTCCGTCGGTTACAGGAGGCGTTACAGAATTTGAAGCTGAACTTGCAGGGCTGGTACCATTGGCATTTGTGGCAGTCACTGTAAAGGTATATGCAGTTCCACTGGTGAGTCCTGTTACAGTAATAGGGCTTGCAGAACCTGCGCCTGTAAAACCACCAGGACTAGAAGTTACCGTGTATCCGGTTATAGCAGAGCCACCATTATTGACTGGAGCTGTAAATGTTACCGTAGCCTGAGCATTTCCTGCTGTCGCAGTCCCTATTGTCGGTGCACCTGGAACTGTCGAAGGAGCTGAAGTTGTAACCGAATTTGAAGCAGAACTTGCCGGACCGGTACCGTTGGCATTTGTAGCAGTTACTGTAAAGGTATAGGCAGTTCCATTGGTAAGCCCTGTTATGGTAATAGGGCTTGCAGAACCAGTGCCTGTTAAACCACCAGGACTTGAAGTTGCCGTATATCCTGTAATGGCAGAGCCACCATCACTTGCCGGTGCTGTAAATGCTACCGAAGCCTGTGCATTTCCTGCTATCGCTGTACCAATTGTGGGCGCACCGGGAACTGTTGAAGTTACAGCAATTGTAGTAAAAGTTAGTTCATCACCATAAGCAGTTCCCTCACTATTAGTGGCATAAGCACGAACATGGTAATTCATATTTGCCGTTAAGCCTGTTATACTACTGTTAAAAACACCATTGCCTGTACCGTCGCTTGTTTTACTGGACGTGATAGCTGGATTTGAAGTAGTGCTCCAGCAAACGCCGCGGGCAGTAACGTCTTCACCTCCATTGTTTGTCACATTTCCTCCTGAAACTGCACTTATTGTAGTAACACCAGATACACTACCAGTAGTTACGGAAGGTGGAGCAGGTTTCTGACAAAATTGCATTATTGCTATAAAACCTGTCGAAAAAAAAGCAATGATTATGATTTTCAGAAAGCTTTTCATGGTAGTATTTTCTAGATTAACATACCTCCTGAGCTGAATGCTATCAAAGTTACACCTTGTGTAAACTAAAGTCAATTTTTTTTACAAGTTGATCAATTAATTGATTGAATCGTTGTTTAAAAGGATCATTAAAAGAAAATATAATTAAAGAGCATTCAAAGTGCGATTTGGAAAGGATTGATGAATATGTTTTCGGCAGAATCAAAGCAGTCTTTATTTTTAAAATTTTTAATTCTTAATCCGCATAATTAACGGAAAAAGATCCTGTAAGGCAATAGGTTGATTGACTCCTGTTTTAATCTGATTTTTAATTCGTCAGTCTTTTGCTGCAGATCATCCGCTGTTAATTTGTTTTGTTTGTCAAGAGTCAGGTAAATATCTAGCGACCTGGCAAGTCCCTTTTCCGGAGATGGATCGAGGTGTACTCCTTTCTTTATTTCAACTTCTGATAATTCTGATCCAAAGTGTTCAAAACAGAGAGCTTTAATATCCTCCATGGTAACAACTCTCCCCTTTGACAAAAGAGTGCGTCGCAGTTTATTCAATTTTTCCTCTTTAGACAGTTTTTGCCTGCCACCGAAACTATTTGTAACCAGTATCACGCTGTTATTATCAAGATCGCTGCCTTGAGCGACGCTTAACTTCGAATTGGATCTTATATCATTCGCCATATCTCCACTGGTTGTCCAAAACTGAACTGTCGCCCTTTCGAAATTTGAATTACAGTTAAGCAATAAATATGAGTTTGAATCATTAATGACATTGCCCGCTTCAAGACGTTGTTCCAGCCTTGAAAGGATCTGATCGAGCTGTTTCAGTTCGGATGAGATCAAATCTGTTCCCAGTGAAGCAAACCTGGCACGTTCATCCCTGATCAGATCGATCAGGTTTTTGATAGTTTCCAGAGCATCGCGTGAATCAAAACGTGCTATGCCACCCTGTCTTATCATATAACCTTCTTCATCTTTGTTTTTGTTGTTGAAGGAATTAAGCGGTTTATACTGGGTGCCTTTTGTATCGGTAATCATCTTAATATCGAAAAACATATCTTCTGTTGTCAGAGGAATGATATTGATTCCCTGCGTAAGTAACTGGGAAAACTCATTCAGTTCCGTGTTAATTACAGGAAAACAATTCATTAAAATGGTCAATTCGTTGATAATTTCAGGTGCAACCGGCTGCGATAACTGTACTTCAACCCAAATAGTATTTTTGGGGAGCGATTTCAAAATATTTGCAGGAAATTTTCTTTTAAACTCTTCAGGTATTGTTTCTGATTGAACGAAGTTTTCCAGTAAGTAATTATGATTATCAACAATCATGAATTTTGTCCTGTAAAACTCATTTACATAACTGCAGGCCCTATATGAATTATCACTCTCATTTCTGAAAATTTCCGAAAGATTGCTTGTATGTCCATGCTTTTGCATTTCAAATCCCTGACTGAATGAAACATCGAAATTGTTTATTTTCCACCTGGCATTTGAAATTAAACTATAAAACCGTTCTTCATTTTGTTTATTTCTAATAGAAAACATGAATGAAAGTCCGTCAAATTTATCAACCTGGTTATCTAGCTTCAACCCTATATACAATTTTGAAAAATCAGGAATAGTTCCTGTATTGAAATTCGCCAGGGATTCTTTTGCCTGGTCCATAATTTCAAATATCTGGTTTCCCGCAGCAAAATACTTTACCTCTCCCTTAAACAACTTTTGCTCGGATGTTGGGGTAAAACAAATGTTTTTATTATTATAGACAGTTTCCTCATTAATTGTTCTAGGAACTTTTTTAATATAATTAAACTGGTATGAATCAGAAACAGTAGTCCGCGGTTGTATAGTTTTTGCCCTCATCAATGCGTGGGCTGGTAAATGAGCAAAAACATTCTGGTTAAAAAGGAGTTCATATAGTTTTTCAACAACACGTGCATCGGTCCTTTTTATCTCGCCTGATATATTGTAAAGTTCTTCAGCCAATGCACCGATTATCATTCCTACTATTGGATCGAATGAATTGATATCCTGCGAATCAGGGTAACCCCATAGCCCGGATGCATTTCTCAGCATCCTGTTTTTAATAGCATCTTTTGAGTTTGCAGACATCCTGATTTCTGTAAATTATGAGCGTTTAACTGAATACCTTTTCGTCTTAGGAATAAGAAAGCGGACCTATATAAAACTTATCATGGTGAGTAAATTCCTCGTTTGTTTTTTCGATTATGCCTGTAATAACAAACAGTATCCGGATTTTTATCCTCCTGTTTCTGAATTTAACCGGCACTTCTACCTGATCAATCTGGAGGTCAATATTGATATTCACCAGTCTTTTTTCATTGTTCAAAATAGAATTTCGCAATGATTTTTTTAGTTCTTCCTTAAAGGAAGGCAGGTTGTAAATATTTTCGAAATCAAATTTCCATATATCACAACCAAAGGATTGATTATGCCTCATCTCACCGTAAGCGGTTGTGACAACCAAATGAATCATATTGTGGATGGAGTTGTTTACACTGATTCTCGGAACATCAACTTTCTGTTTAATGTCTTTAAAATTCACCGGAATATTGAGATAAGTTGTAATCATCACTCTAATCTTCTCTTTTCTTTACGATATTCAGTCAGCCAGAAAACTCCTTTTACCAGTCTGTTCCTTGACAAATATGTTCGTCTCTTTCTTTTTACCAATGTAAGCCAGCGATTCAAGCTTGGTGAAAAGGGAATTCATTATCTGAACAAACTCCGAAAATTGGTCAACAGTATTTGATATCCCATAGTGGTTATATTCAAAATTTATACAGTAAACCAAAAGTTTTTCAAAGTCACCTTGCTTTAACTCTGACCAGTTTGTAAAATAATTCAAAAGCTCTTCTTTTTGGACAGCTGTGTTGCAATCAATTGTATTCCTGATGATCCGGGCAAAACTCGCAATGTTTTCAAATAAGCATACGGGTGGCAGATCAAGCAATTGCCAGCGGACTATCAAATTGTTGACGCTTATAAAATTAAGAAGGTTTTGTGCCAGAGCCAGTACTGACAGGGCAAGAGTTGAATCCTGTTTTTTTTCCTTTATTTTGCCAATTATACTTAAAAGATTCAATTCCAACTGGTTATAGAATTTTTCGACTGTTGAATGAAAACTTATCAACCGGCTATGACTGTTTAAGGTCATGCATGCAGGAAGATATTCTTCAAATAATTCCAATCTGTCAGGCCTTATGAAAATTTTCCCTATAAACATTGAAAAAGGAAGTATGCCTTCACGGGCAACCTGTTTTTCCGGTATCAGACTGACCTTTAATGAAGATTTGGTAAAAGGGTAACGGGGAGGGTCCTCGTCAGTTTCCAATTCTCCAAATGGTTCTTTTAAAAAAAGATCGACAGTAAACATGATGAAAAATGCTTCATTTTCTTCTTTTTTACTTGCTTCAATTTCACCAGTCATATCAACTGAGAACTCCATCGGGTTTTTGCTTTCAAGTATCTCAATCCTGGCGCCTCCCAGGGTCAACGCCCTGTATTGAAAAACAGAAACATTCAGAAATTTCTGATTGCTGATTTTTATGACCACTTTAAATGAAGTATCGCTGCCTCCCCAAATTGGTACTAAACCATAATTGTATTTATTGAGAAAACAGGCAGCTGTATCCTTTACCTTGTCTTCAAAGGCATTTTCCTGCTGGATGAAATATTCTTTTCTGACTTTCATTCCGTTAACCCAGTTAACATTGAAGTATTTTAATGGAGCTGGCATAATATTGGATTTATTAAATCATTTTTATTAAATTACAGAATTATATCCCAGAAAGGAAATTCGACCGTCAGTATTATCATTTAGAATAAACAGACTCTGTTCCGTCTCAAAAATGTATTTTGTCTCAACATCAAATTCAAACGGAATAAAATAGCTGTAAAAGCAATCCAGAAACCTGTTCATCCTGCCATTCTTTACAAATTCACTTGTTTCAGGATTAACAATTGGTCCTATTGAGAATTTAAGACGGTTAACAAATCCGGTGACCATTTTTCCAAAGACCGTATCCACTCCCAGCAGGCATTTGCCTAATATTCCTGAATTATGAAAATTCCCTTCGTCAATGCCATCTGCCTTTTCAGCGGCAGTCGATATCTTTACCGATTCCTTTATGATAAATTCCAGACACTGAGCTGTAAGATCAAGATCGCCTGTTATCCGATAGACAAGAGGCAATAATTTTTTCAGGCGATTAATATAATTTTCGGGCAAGTCATTGTCTATTCTCCAAAAGTCTGGAATAATACCTGTAAGAAATTCGGTATATATGTTTTTAAAAAGTTGATTTTCCTTCATAGCTACCTGTACTCCAAGCAGAAAAACTTCATTTTCAAAGGGTTGAAAAAATAAACGTGATTCTTTTTCTTCTGCCTTCAATCTCATCGAATCTTTAGCCATCTCTGCAGCTGACTGATTTTCAGTCTCTAAATTTTTGTGAAACAGTAATTCAGGAAGAGTATCATAAACTCCATCGCGGTTTAAATGCAAACAGAGAATTTCTTCACCGGTTTCAAGATTCTCTGCGGAAGATCCTTCGATGTCTCTTGACCAGTTTCTCTTGAACTGACCATTAAAAGCTGAAAGTATTTCGTCTTGATCAATTTCCTGTTCTGCCAGAACGGCAACCAGCATTTCAGCTTTCAGGTCAAACGAAAGCTTATTGACATATTGGGATATTTCTTCAATTCTTGACAAATCAGAGTGATTTTATACAAAAATATACAATTTGGCAATGTAAATCATTTTTGAGAGTGTTTTTTAAAAGGTAGTATTCTGCTAAAATTCAAAAAGTTAAAAAAAAACGTTGCGATAATGTAATATATTTAAAAATAATATCATAATTTTATATTAACTATATAAAATTCTCCAAGATGGAGGGTGATATTAATATTCAATTTTCTGATGAGCTAAAATTGGCTGTTAATATTGCACAATCCCTTGCGAAGGAATATTCACATGAAAAGATTTCCCCCTCTCACTTATTAAAAGCCTTGTTTCATAAAGATGTTGGCCTGACTGAGTTTTTGCTTTCACTCGATAAAGACATTTACTATTTGGAAGAGTGGGCTGATGTGAGAATAGAATCCAGCCCAAAATCGGCAAGAGCAGCTGAAAATCCTTCAGGGGATGACCAGTTTAAAGCCACTTTGCATGAAGCTGACAACATCAGGATCAAACTTTCGAGGGACGAAATAGATCCTCTATGTGTCCTGGCAGCTATTTGTATGCCAGGCGTCGGGTTTACTAATGAACAATTGAAATCTTTTACTCTGACTTCACAGGAGGTATTGGATGCCATAACCTCAAAAAATGATCTGCAGAGTGTAGTGGGGACATCGGACACTTCTTCAACACTTAAAGATAAAAAGACAGGAACCAATGCAATTTTAAAATTCTGCATTGATAAAAATGACCAGGCAATTCAAAAAAAATTGGATCCGGTAGTAGGTCGCGACAGCGAATTGAGGACAATTGTCGAGATTCTCGGTCGCAGATCGAAATCCAATGTTCTGATTCTTGGTGATGCCGGCGTAGGGAAAACGGCGCTGGTAAACGGTTTTACCCAGATTGTTATTGAAGGAAAGGTGCCTGAAAACCTGAAAGCCGCCAAAATCTTTGAACTTGATTTTGGCTCGCTGATTGCCGGAGCTTCCTACAAGGGAGAAATCGAAGATCGTCTTAAAAGTATAATTAAAGAAATTCAGCAGTTTGAGAAAGCAATTCTTTTTGTTGATGAAATTCACATGCTGCTTGACCAGCAGGGAGGGACTTCAGGTGCTGCTAACCTCCTGAAACCTGAACTTTCCAGGGGCAATCTAACCATCATTGGTACGACATCTATCGACAACTATACTAAATTTATTGAAACCGATGAAGCTTTTAACAGGCAGTTCGAAATCGTAAAAATTGAGGAACCCGACGAGCCTGTTGCATTACGAATGTTGAAAGAGATTATTCCTGCATACGAAAATCACCATCATCTTAAAGCTGATGAAGATGTTTTATCAGAGGCTATCAGGCTCTCAAAAAGATTTCTTAAAGAACGGTCGCTGCCCGATTCTGCTATTGACCTTATAGATCATGCCATGTCGGGTGTCAGGCTAATGACTGATATTTCATCGGGAAAAATTGAAGAACTGAACAAACAGCTGGAGAGTTTGAAACCGGAAAGTGATGAAAACCAGAAGTTAAATGAATTGGAATGGTTTTATTCTGATTTGAAGAATCAGATATCTCCAATTTTATTTTCCAAATTAAATGAAGAAGAAGTACCTGTTCAATTTAATTCCGGAACCGAAATTTATGATTACTGCAAAAAAATTCTAACCAGTCTGGAAGAGCATGCCAGACAAAAAATTGAAGCTCTCGATAAATCGGATATAGGGGCAATAGTTTCGGCTCGTACCGGCATCCCGCTTGGCAAAGTTCAGAGCAAGGAGAGAGACCGGTTGTTGAATATTGAGCAGCACTTGAAGAAAAGAGTGGTAGGCCAGGATCATGCACTGAAGAGTATTGCTGAAGCTATCCTGGAATCACGATCAGGGTTGAATAAAGCCGGGCAGCCAATAGGATCTTTCTTTTTCCTGGGGCCTACCGGAACAGGAAAGACCGAACTTGCTAAATCGCTTTCTGAATTTCTCTTCCAGGATGAATCATTCCTGATCCGTTTTGATATGTCTGAGTTTAAGGAAGAACACTCAGCCGCACTGCTCTATGGGGCCCCTCCCGGTTATGTGGGTTATGAGGAAGGAGGGCTTCTTGTTAATAAAATCAGGCAAAAGCCCTATTCGGTTGTTCTTTTCGATGAAATCGAAAAGGCACATACCTCAGTTTTCGACATCTTCCTGCAAATTCTCGATGAAGGAAAACTTCACGACCGGTTGGGTAAAGAAGGTGATTTTTCAAACGCTATCATATTATTTACATCCAATATAGGAAGCAAGTATATTGTTGATTCTTTTGAAAAAGGAGAAATTCCACCATCTGATAAACTGATGGAAATTATGTGCAATCACTTCCGTCCGGAATTTCTTGGAAGGTTGACAGAAATTGTACCATTTGCTCCAATCAATAAGGAAAATGTGGTGAAAATATTTGATATCCACATGAAAAGTTTATACAAATCACTGAAAGACAAAGGCATAAATCTTGATATAGATCAAAATGTAAAAGAGAAGCTTGCTATGTCAGGGTTTTCCCCAAAGTATGGTGCCAGACCTATTGTTGGGATTATAAGAAGCCAGCTTCGGCGTCCTCTTTCGAAAATGATCATTGCCGATGAAATCCGGAGGGGATCTGCAGTAAAACTCACACTTGGAAAGGATGGGAATATAGTTTGGAACATTGTTTAATTTTCATATAGATTAAAATAAATATTATTCACTAAATCAAAAATAAATATGGACGAATATGGAATAGGTGGTACTGAGGTGAAAGGCGATGCCAGTGAAGCCATCCTTGAAATATCACAAAACCGGACCCTGATGATTGAAAAACTGACTGCCGAATCACCGGTAAAACCTGAGATTGTGGAAGGACTGACCAGCATTGACGATGTTTTTAACCACTTCAGACCGGCAATTGATATTGACTTCGAAGATACCGAAGGCAAATCAAAGGAAGAAAAGCTCACATTTCATAACCTGGCCGATTTTGGTACTAAGGGCATCGTTGCACAAAGTTCCGTACTCAAGGATCTGAAAATTCAGAAGGAACAGTATTTCAAAATCATCAAGCAGCTAAAGAGCAACAATCTGCTGCGTAAAGCACTGGCGAATCCTGAAACACGGCAAGCTATTCTCAACGCAATTTATGCAATGAGCAAAGAGATTGAACAGGCATAATTGATGAACTTTAAAAACTGAATAACATGGCATTACAGGAAAAATCAAAACAAAACATAGAGCAGTACAAAGAGAAAGTAGCTGAGAATATTAGCCAGGTTGACAAACCTGAGGAGCTGCTCACTGGTTCGTTGAAACAATTGGAAAAAGTTGGCAGCTTTGACATGCTGGAATCCGCAATTGACGGAGCTCAGAACCTGAATCCCGAAAGGAAAGCCCGCAAAAAGATCTTCCTTTCTGAGGCAGCCCGTAAAGACGAAAGGGAAGAATTGAAAAAGGTACTTGGATTGTGGGCTGCTGTCCTTAATTCATCAAACGACATTTCAGAAATGATTGAAAACTGCCAGGCAAATGCAGAAGTTGTAGAAACAACCCTGAATAACAATCTGTCCAGAGCAGTGGAGGCCACCCGTGATCTGGAAAAATCATATCGCACAATGGCATTGTTCTTCAAAAATACAGGCAGCAGTAAGGTAAAAAATGTTAGTTTTATGAATGCCTCTCCGGAACAGCTGAAAGATCTCGACGACACACGTTTTATTGATAGCATACGCGAAGAACTTGTTCAGAAATACGACAGGCTTGACTTGAGGGAAAACTATAGTATCCTTGTTGTACCCGGTTATCTTGGCTCCAACAAGGTAGTTGAAAAATGGGCTAAAATTGCCAATGAAAACAAAGTGATGCTTGTTACAGATTTTGAACATCTCGATACACCGGATGATGTGATGGAACTCTTTGAAGCAAGTAACCTGACAGGAGGCGACATGTACCGGTCGAATGTTATGATGACATGCAACTGGCTGGTAGGACGTGATAAATTCTCAGAAATTGGTGAAAAGGACGTGTTATATATCCCCCCTTCAGGTGCACTGGCCGGGACCATTTACCAGACATTAATGTCGCAGGTAGCAGCAGGTAAAAAGCACGGAAGTTTGAGCGAAGTGGATGGTGTAACCTTTGAGCTGAAAAAAAGTGAAATCGCCAACCTTGAGAAACTTGGACTTATTCCCATGGTGAACGAATACGGCAAGGTAATGGCTTTTTCAGCAAAAACTCTGTTTAATGGCGATAACCTCGGCCTGCAAACTTATTCTGTTGTAAGGGTTTTCGATTATGTGACCAAAGTTCTGATGGATTTCCTGAACCGCAGGGCCTTCGAGAATTTTAATGCGAAAACAAGGAAAGAAATAATGGAGCAGATTGTCCGCTTCCTGGATGGCATAACCGGACCTGGTAAACTGATTGAAAAATTCAGTGTCAAGCGGTTTGAACAGGACCCGGTTCAGAAAGACCGGATTTATCTTGACATCCATATGACACCTTATTTCCCGGCTAAAACCTTTATGATCAAAATGGACGGTCAAAAGGGTGATGACGGAAACGAATGGGATACGGAATATAAACAAAACTAATGTCTTGAAAGTTTTTTAAAGATAAATTTCAATGACAGAATTCTAAACTCTCTTTAGAACAAAGAAATTTAATTTTATTGATTTATAAATGTTTCTAAACCTTTAAAATCTAAAAAATCATGTCATTTAAAGCAGTTTTCAAGGTTGACGGGAAAGATTACAATGTTCTTTCCTGCAATTACAGTATGCACCAGGATTATGATGTCACTGGGAGACCATCATCAGTAGCCAGGGGAGGAGTTGTAAACCTGGTTGTAGAATCAACAGATAGTAGTAAATTGTTTGAATGGATGTGCGACAGCTATATGAAAAAGGATGCCACCATCACTTTTAATAAACGCGAAGAAAATGCTAAACTAAAAGAGCTTGAGATTAAAGAAGCTTATATGGTTGGCTACCAGGAGTCATTTGACAGTATTGGAAACGGAGCTATGACCGAATCTCTTTCCCTATCCTCAAAATCCATTAAAATGGGCGACGGAGAAATGCAAAACGAGTGGCCTATCTGAAATTCAGAAAATTATTAAAAGTCAGGTTGACTTTTAACAACAACATTATCATCCTGAAGTTTAGCTGTATTGACTTCCAGGATGTAAAGTTTATGATTTAAGTTCTAAATTGCGATCATTCATAATATTATGTCAATAACCGCCCGACTTTATATCGAAGGAAACAATAAAGGAATAAGAATTCTGGCTTGTGACTTTAGTTTTTCTCAGGATGTGGATGCACAAGGTAAGGTGAATTCTAAAGTTCGGGCAGGTTTGATAAATATAACCATTCCCGGAATTGATGATACTGAAATCATCCAGTGGATGCTTGGTCGTGACGATAAAAAAGACTGTAAAATCTCTTATTCAGGTTTTATCGATACGGGACCTCACAGGTCCATCGAATTTGAAGATGCGTATCTGGTAAATTACCATGAAAGTTATTCTGAAGCTAACGATATAGTTATTCATTTGACGTTCTCATCCCGTATCATTAAAATTAAAGGTGTCACGTATGAAAGCAACTGGACACCTCCCGAAAGCTAAAAATTTTATTTATGTCTTTGATTTCGGAAATATTGATTGATATTCATGGACAAAAGCCTTTGAATTTCGAATATGTAACCCTAAATGAGAACATTTATGGAATTGACAGTTTCGCAATTACCTGCAGATATGATGCTCTTGAGAAACTCGATGGATTCCTGATTGAAAACACCAAAGGATTCCTCGGATTGCCCATAACAATTCAAACAAAAGTTAAGGTTAATAATCAGGAAAAGACAGGTGTCCTCTTTAAGGGATTTGTGACGGAAATACATGGATCGAGGAGCGACATGTCAGATAACGACAAAGTAGTGATATCAGGTGGATCTATGGAAATACTGCTGAATGGCAAGCCTGTTTGCAAGGTATTTGAAAACAAAACACTTGAAGAGATTGTAAAGGACGTTTTAGGGTCTTATTCTTTTTCTAAAAAGATTAAGCCCCGGGACAATTTCCGTTATCCTTATATTGTGCAGTATCAGGAAAGCAACATGGAATTCCTGAAGCGACTTTCTATACATTACGGAGAATGGTTTTTTTTCAATGGAGCAGATATGATATTCGGTGAATTACCGAAAAGTCAGGAAGAAATAATTATTGGTTACGACCTGAAGGATTTTCGTTACCAGTTAAGGCTAAATCCTGTTAAATTCGATCTTTTATCAGCTGATCCCCTGAATTCGAAAATACCGAAATTTAAGTCCGGGAGCGGGAAAGCTGATCCAAACCAGAACGTCTATGGCAAACATGCTCTGAAGGAATCAAAAAAACTCTTTCCAAATGAAGGACTGGGATATTACGAACATTTAAATGTGGAAGAGACTGCATATCAGAAAGGGATTGAGAAAGCAGGTGAACGCGACGAAATCAGCGATGCAATAAAACTCTCAGATATGTCAGGAGTTTCGACCAATTCATTCATTACTCCTGGTATATTTGTAAAGATAAGCTGCATGGACGAGAAAGGGCGGACTAAGATTCCTTATCTCAGTTATTTAATTACTTCCACTCAGCATAGTTTCGATAACATGCTCACATATAACAACAGTTTTTCAGCAATTCCTGCTGAAACGGGCATGCCTGAAAATACAGATCCATATTTTATTAAAACTACTCAAAACCAGGTTGGCAGGATCGCAGACAATCGTGATCCCAAGAACCTGGGCAGGGTCCGGATCAGTTTTCCATGGATGGATAACACCAGTTCAATGACTCCCTGGGTAAAAGGCATTACGCCTTATGTCCAGGCAAACTCAGGAATTTATTTTGTTCCGGCTGTAGGTTCAAGGGTTCTTGTAGGATTTGAAGGAGGCAATGTGGAAAAACCATATTGTATGGGAAATCTGTTCGATGAGGATTATCCGCCGGATAAGGCATGGGCAGGAGACTATAACAATAGCGATGCAAAGATACATGCTATACGCACCGTAAGTGGTCAAACCATTGAATTTCATGATGAATCCGGTAAGGAAAAAATCAGGATTTACGACACGAATAACAAGAATGAAATTACGCTGGACGCTGCCAACGGTGAGATAAAAATCAAAGCTACTGAAAAGCTGACAATCGAGGCAAAGGAAATTGAAATCAAAGCACAGAATGGAATAAAAATTGAGGCAGGGCAGAATCTTGAACATAAAGCTAATACGATTAAATCCGAAGCTCAGACCACATTAGAACAGAAAGCAATGGATATCAAAAATGAAGCTCAAACCAGCCTCGAGGCAAAAGCTACAACTATAGAAATTAAAGCCGATGCTTCATTAAAAGCAACAGGCAATGCCAGTGCCGAAGTTTCATCCAGTGGAGTAATGACCATCAAAGGCAGTATGGTAATGATAAACTAGAGATAGCTCAATATCTGATTCCTTGATCCTGCTCTTTCGTCCGGGTATCCCACTGTATTCATTGGGAACTAGTTTTTAAGTAAACAATCACTTCATTAAATCTTTTAAACCATGCGACTTTCTCCTTATGCTTTAACATTTTGCCAGAGGTTTATTCTGAGCGGATTTGATGATCCTAAGGTTCATTCAGTTTTTAAGAAATTCCCAAGCCGACCGGGAAATTTAAAATTTAAAGTGAACAGACAGCCCCTCAATGATCGGCAACTGGATGAATACCTGGAGTTCATTGAGGAGGATTTACGACAAAAAATGTCGGATGCATTTAAGAATACTAATTTACCTTACACGGCAGAAAAAACTAATAATTTATTGAACCTGGTAAAGCAATCAGATCTCCTTCCAACTGCATCCGAAAAGAAAAATGAACTTTTTCAGCTTGGTTCCTTACTAGCAGAGAAAGCCAGAGAAATGACAATATCTATCTCGGAGGATGCAGAAAAAGAATTCAGGAACCATCCTTCAAGTGAGAATTTCTGGAAGTGGATGGCAACATTAAAAATGATTGATGCTATCGGGGCTGATATGCCTTCTGGTTTTGCCCCGGCACATACATTCTTATATAATAAGCCTTACATTGTTGTAACCGGGGATACGTTGTCAAAAATTGCCCTGAAATTTTATGGATATGAAAACCTTTGGGACATCATCTGGCTTGACAGTGGAGCTGATTTTCATCCTGACAAAATTGTTCCGGGACAGAAACTCAGCTTACCTTAGGATTAGTCATCCTATATTAAATAATACTGGATTATTAGACTTTTACTAATAAATACCCAGCAGATCACTTATAGATTCCGGAATTGATAATTGCCTTAATTTCAGTTTCTATCCTATTCATAACCGGATCATTAGTACTGCCGACAAGCTGAGCTGCTGTAAAATCATTTATTAAATCAATAAAATAGCGCTTCTGTTTCATAATATCATAGATAATGTAGGCGGCTTTTAAACGTTTAATCTGAGCATTTCCAATTGCTTCAAAGGCTTCGGAAGCAATTGACTCATTTCCGCCAAATCTCTGGCTAAGTTCTATTTGATTTATAACAGCTGTTATGTTCGCAGTGGTAGGTTCCTTACTTACGACATCAGTCAGATTCTTAATGACTCCGTCATTTTGCCATGAAATTTCCTCAATGACGGCCTGAATTTCTTCTTCTGTACCATTTGCAACTGCATCCATTCTTCCCTTCAATTGTCCTTTCCAGTTTTCTATTTGAGCAGGAGTCCATTTTTCAGCTTCTTTGGAATAATCGCTGGGAGGGGGAGGCTGTGGTTGCCAGACGGGTGGATTATTGGATGTGTTTGATTGATTTCCCTGCTGATATTGCTGCTGCGATTGTTTATTCACATCGCCCGATATATCCAGTTCGGGTAATTTCATTCGTTTTACCGGCTGCTTTCTTCTTTTTACTCTTCTTTTAGGACTATCTCGCAGTTTGCTCCGCAGGAAAGCAACCTCATGGCTGAGAATTTTAATATCAGGAATAGAAAATAGAACACCATTATTAATACCGATTAAACCATAAAATGCTATTCCCTTTTTTCTCTCATCAATCAGATATAACAACTGGTTTAATCTGGTAAAAAGGTCTGGTGAAAGATGATAATCCAGGTATTTCATCTGGGAATCTCTGACTTTGCTTTCTATATTTTGCAAGTCTTTGTCCGCCATTGAATTTACTCATATTAAGACATACACAAGTTACAATATTTCCTGATAATTTCATTAATATTCCGGAGAAAACGTCACTTGTCACTTTTAAAAAACAGATATGCCAGGGAGAGAAGTCTTCAATGGATATAAGTTACGCCTATATAATTGAGAAAGAGTATGTTCTAAATTGCTGGCATATCAAAATGAGGATGTTTTAGAGGAATCCAAATCTTCTCTTTTTCATAGGATGAAAGGTCATCACTTTGTCCTTTTTGATTTATGCAATTATCACCACATGCTTCCTGCAGCACCTCCTCCGGCACTTCCACTCCCTGTTTATCCAATTAAAACAGTTGGCAATCCTGCAACAATAGATCCTCCATGGGCCGTCTGATCACCCATACGTGCAGCAGGCTTGCCCCCGATAAAAACACCAGTTGAGCCTAACACTATGGAATCCGGAGGACCGACACAGGTACACATATCACCCATTACGGCAGCAGGGGTCCCTCCTATTATCACTGTTGGAACACCCGGACCCGTTATCGGGCCTCCGACATGCGGCACAGGCGGAACACCTGGTGTTACCATCGGGCAAACATGCATGTCGCCAACTCGGGCTGCTGGTTTTCCCATTTTACCTGAATTTTAGTAAAAATGAAATATCCGGCATAAAATTAATAAATTAGTAGACCAAAGTCAATACTTGTAATTAGGTTTTTCTGTACAGAATTTCCTGAGATTCAGGCAAAGGACGGACGTTATCAAACAAAAAACTTTATATTGTTCATCTGAGATTTTGGAACAGCTATAAATTTAACTGCTGAAATTTTTGATTGTTATTGATTTTCTTTGTAAATTTTGAATGAAAATCTGTTAATTATTAATAACATAAAAAGCCAAGAAATAATTACGTGAATACTTTAATAAGATTTCCACAGCTGATTTTTTTCATCCAGGGTTTTAATGGCTGCCATTTTGGAACTTATTATACTCATGACCCGGCCACCATCTTAATTAACAGATACCTGCGATCAATTTAAATTAAATGAGTATGAAAAATAAATGTAAGTATTTAATTCTTTTCATCCTCTCGGTTGTTTCAGCTAATCAGGCAACCGGACAGGAGACAAATTTCGCTTCCAATGTAAAAAAATCCCTTTCAATAGATGGAAAAGGTCTGACTATTGAATACGACCTTGCCTTCCCGGATACGACTCAGCGATTTGATATAATCCTTAAAATTGATCAAAACGGGAACCTGATACATCACAGGGAGAGCGACTTGCATGGTGATTGGGGCAATTGGTTAAAACCAGGATTGGATAAGATAATTATGTGGGATTTTCCTAATGATTTTAAAGGTAATATCAATGAATTGAATGTGGATGTTATTGCCATTAAGACGAGAAGGCCATCAGCTGGTTTTGATTTTAAAATCCTGACCAGCAAACCTCCCTTTAATGTAAAATTTATAAATAATTCAAAGAATGCTGATATGTATTCATGGAATTTCGGGGATTTGAAATCAGGAATAAATAATCATTCAACTTTGGAAAGTCCTGTTCATGAATTTAAATCAGGAGGCAATTATAATGTTGAATTGGCGGCGTTCAACAGCAAGACTAAAATAAGTGACAGTATTCCGAAAGCAGTTAAGCTTATTTCAGGAAATGAGCAAGACGTACAAAAACACAAAAAACTTAAAAATATCTGGCTGGGTTCTGCAATTGCTTCAGCCGGCATAGGAGGATTTTGTTTGATAAAGTACAATAGCGTTTATAATGATTGGAAAGAAAAAGGTACCAGCGATTTGAAGCAAAAGTATAAAAACAATGAGACAATAGGCGTGGTTGCCCTGGTAGCATCGGGAGTCTGTATTTCCCAGGTAATCATTCAGTCAAAGAAGCTAAAGGTCGCAAAACAAGCTCTGGGGATGAGTTTTATTCCCCTGGACAAAAGTGGTATAGTTGCCATAGAATGGACTTTTTAGACTTGCATTGGTTTCATTGAATCAGGAGATAAAATGCAATTAATTATCGGGGGAAGCAAATCATAAAACTAAAATCATGATTTTATGGTAAATTCTTGACTAAAGTGAAAATGGTTTCCTAAAATCATTCCTATTGTATAGGAATTTTTCGAATTCTTTGTTACATTTACCTAATTAACCCCGCAGTTAGAATGAGTACAACGAGCATAGCTTTGAAAGTGGCCAGCTTGGTATTTTCAGGTGGAATACTTATTATCCTTTTTAAAAAGATAGCACTGTTGAAAAAATATGGGTTGGCTTCAGTCATATATATTCTGCTGGTTTCTATTTTACTTTCTTTTCCTACTTTATTTAACTTATTCCGACTTAATTTCAGCGAAATTACTATTCTTCTCTGTGCTCAGATATTTATTCTGATAATTGGCATATTGCATGTTGTTTTCGTTCCAGCAACACTTCCGTGGTACAAAGTCCAGCCATTCAATATGCAGTTGCTCTTTATCATTTGCATACTTTTCCTGGCATTCTTTTTCAGCAATATATCACTATCAGACCTTCAGAAACACCAGCTTTCATTGGTATGGTATTTATCATTGCTATGGTTTGTAATACCAGTCCTGCTCAATAAGACGGTTAATGAATTGGAGGAAGTACCTCAAAAGGAATACAAACTTTGGTACTATCCTGTTGATCAAAATATTGACGATCCGTCTGATGAAGAATTAGAAAATCCTGTTATTATCAGTTTCATTTTTAAAAAAAATGACTACAGCGATGAACTGACAACCTTCAGGGCAAAAGCGCCAGTTGGGATGCAAGTTGGCCGCCTGTTTTATTTTTTTATCAACGACTATAACGACAGGCATCCTGAAGGAGCTATCTCCTATACGAATGAACACCATGAACCTTACGGTTGGATTTTTAAAAAAGTCAGGAATAAATTTCTGGGTTTGAAAGAAGTTATTGATCCTGATAGTTCTGTTTATGCTGATGAAATAAGAGAAAACGACCTGCTTTATTGTCAGCGGATTTACAAGGACAATTAAACTATTTGTTATGAAACCACTTAATAGTAAAGAAAGGACCCATGCATTTTATAAAGTAATCGGTTGGTTTGTATTTTGCTTTGCCCTGGCGATAATATTGGGATATTGTACCATGAATGTGAATAATTATACGGATTACGCATCACGTAAACAACTGGAAGCATTGCAAAATGACTTATTATTTCAGGAGAAGGTTTTTCAGCCCAATATTGACGATGCAACCAGAAAACTGACGGATTTACCAAAATATAAAGAAAAAAATTTAATTCCTGCTGATATTACTTCAAGCATTAATGTCTCACTTGAGAAAATTAAAAAGGACTGGAAAGTTGATGAGAAGGATCAGAAGTATATTATGTATAAAAATGTTGTAGATATTTATTTCGCGCTGGAATCAAATTATCTGAATACATTTAAAATGGAAGAACGGCTGGCGGAGAAAGAGGGTGTCGTTCAGACCGGTGCAGGCGATTTAACCAGGGAATTAAAAATAAGGGACGGCCTTGAAAAAGAGAATCAATCCCTGAAATCAGAAAAAGATCTTTTAAGCACCAATGCTGAAAAGTTTCAGACCCAGGCTGACAAACTGCAAAACCAATTGATAAAATGCCGGGATTCACTTACCAGATGTATGAGGGATATAAAGGTTTTCAGGCAGCGATGACATAAAAAACACTCCTAAAGAGCATATCGAATCAATTGAACCTTCAATCCATAAAATCTATAATTTAACGAATGAAATACGTCTTCTTGATGACCTTTTTGATGAATTTGTTCATACAGGGTCACCTGAACCAGATCGAATCAGTGAATTTATAAGTCATTAAAAAAACTATGCTGCATTATACGCCGAAGATAAAAACAAATTTGTGCAAAAAGGTGATATTATTGGACGCGTAGGTGATACAGGCTTAAGCACCGGACCCCATCTGCATTACGAAATAAGGAAAAACGGTAAACCGCTGAATCCTTCCTACTTTATTTTTGAAGGGTTGACGGAGAAAGAATATAAGGAAGTTATTGCAGCTGGATCGCAATGAAGATTTTGAATTTCTTTTAAATCCCTATCTTTCCTTCTAGAACATCTTATGCTTCATATATCGCGGTTTTCTGCTTTATATTCATTGTTGTGCGGATATTCGTGATTCGAAAGCCGGTGGTTTAAAAGGCCGGATAGTATTCCAACAAGTTATAATATGAAAATCTTTGCTGCAATCTTAAAAGTTTTTCTAACTCTTCTGAACTGTTTAGTGGAAATCAATCATGTTTCAGGTTAAACTAATTTCTGACACAACGAACAGAAAACCCAAACTGCTTATAGTAGGACTGTGGGCTGTTAAAAGCGGCATAACTATAACCTAGTATTAGCCTATAAGCCATTGTTGTAGAGTAGTCGGTAGAACACCACCAAGTAGTATAATTACCCATGTCTGAAAACCCCCCAGAAAAATATCGCCCACCACTCGAAAGAGCAGTAAATCCGGATGCGTTTATTTTGCCGGTGTAGTCTGTATTGCCCACTGCACCTACCCCGGAGAATGCATTCCAAGTTGAAGCAGCAGCCACTGATTTGGCTATTTTATTTCCAGTTGTGGTGCCATCATAATTGTAGCCGTTGGCAATTAGGTAATTTGTCATGATTGTCCAATCATTATTAACGGGCACATGCCAGCCAGTCGGGCATAGGTTACCAGTATTTACCGCGTACCAGTTGTACAAAGCCCCAAAATTGTTTTTGTAGGATGCATCGTTATTATACCAACAATAGGCAGGAGTAGTAAGAGCATCCCATGTAGCATTTACGGTTACATTTGGTATAGATGTACCATCATTATACTTAGTTGTTTTCAGGTTTTCTTTCATCCATACCTGTGCCCCTAAAACGACTGTATTATAAACATTTCCATCAATGTCACTGACTACTGTCGAAGGCGTCACTGAATTTGAAGCAGAACTTGCCAAACTTATTCCATTGGCATTCGTAGCTATAACGGTGAAGGTATAGGCAGTTCCATTGGTAAGCCCTGTTACGGTAATAGGACTTGCAGTACCTATGCCTGTTAATCCACCCGGACTTGAAGTCGCTGTGTATCCGGTTATTGCAGAGCCACCATCACTGACGGGTTCTGTAAATGTTACCGTAGCCTGAGCAACGCCGGCTGTTGCCGTACCGATTATTGGTGCTCCGGGAACTGTTGATGGTGTTACAGAATTTGAAACAACACTTGCAGGACCGGTACCATTGACATTTGTGGCAGTTACTGTGAAGGTATAGGCAGTTCCATTGGTAAGCCCTGTTACGGTAATAGGGCTTGCAGCACCCGAAGCAGTAAAACCACCAGGACCAGAAGTTACCGTGTATCCTGTAATAGCTGAGCCACCATTACTGCCTGGTGCTGTAAATGTTACAGTAGCCTGAGCATTTCCTTTTGTTGCCGTCCCTATTATCGGTGCACCCGGAACTGCTGAAGGTGTTACAGAATTTGAAGCAGAACTTGCCAGACTGGTACCATTGGTATTTGTGGCAGTTGCTGTGAAGGTATAAGGAGTTCCATTGTTAAGTCCTGTTACTGTAATAGGGCTTGCAGTACCCGTAGCTGTAAAACCACCTGGATTAGAAGTTACCTTGTATCCTGTTATAGCAGAACCACCATTATTGACTGGAGCTGTAAATGCTATTGTAGCCTGAGTATTTCCTGCAGTCGCTGTCCCTATCGTTGGTGCATCCGGAACTGTTGAAGTCGTTACAGAATTTGAAGCAGTACTTGCCGGACCGATACCATTGGCATTTGTGGCAGTTACTGTGAAGGTATAGGCTGTTCCATTGGTAAGCCCTGTTACTGTAATAGGACTTGCAGTACCTACGCCTGTTAAACCACCAGGATTTGAAGTTGCCGTGTATCCAGTAATGGCAGAGCCACCATCACTTGCAGGGGCTGTAAATGCTATCGAAGCCTGTGCATTTCCTGCTGTCGCTGTACTAATTGTCGGTGCACCGGGAACTGTTGAAGCTACAGCAATTGTAGTAAAAGTCAGTTCAACACCATACGCAGTCCCCTCACTATTAGTGGCATAAGCACGAACAAGGTAAGTAGTATTTGCAGTCAAGCCTGTTATATTACTTGTAAAAGAACCATTGCCTGTACCGTTGCTTGTTTTACTGGACGTGATAGATGGATTCGAAGTAGTACTCCAGCAGATCCCACGGGCAGTTACGTCATCTCCTCCGTTATTTGTTATATTGCCACCTGACAAGGCAGTTGTCTGGGTAATTTCTGATACAGCAGAAGTTGTTATGGTAGGTGCAGAAGGTTTTTTGCAATATTGCATAATTGCAATAAAACTTGCAGACAGAAATACAATGATTATGATTTTCAGAAAGCTTTTCATGGTAGTATATTTTAGATTAAAATCACTCTCTGAGTTTCAAACAACGAACAGATCATCCATAATGCTTAAGGAACGAATATGAACTAAATCTTTCATTAACAGGTTTATTTCACACTAATCAGAAATATCTTATTGCACGTACTGAATAGGCATCACCACTGTCGTAACACGTTGAGCAGAATGATCCATCGCCAAATGACACTTCATAGTATCTGGATGAGGAGCTGGATTCCCTGGTTGAACTCCAGTAATGACCTGTATTGTTAAAGTTGCCAATAACTGTACTGCTTGCATATAGTTTCAGGAGTTCCGATCTACTTGGTAAGTACCAGTCAACATATCCATTTAAGCTCAGATCATAACAGAGTCTGGCGGCAATCCCTGAAGTTGTGCACCCGGTAATAACATCAATTGTATTCTGTTTTCCATCTCCGATTCCTGCTCCCAATGCACCTGATATAGCAGTGCCCCAGCAACCAGTGAATGAATTAGCCAAATCATTTGGGGCAGCTATTATTCCATGTATTTGTCCTGAAACATAGCCAGGATCATATGGTTGGAATATATAGGCAACCTTACCTCCTTGATAAGCATCACCAATTAAGAGCGAAGTAGTAAAGGTCATATCACCACCATATATTGTTCCTCCGCAATTAACAGTCTTTACCCTGTAGTGGTAAAGAGTATTTGAAGACAGGCTAGTAATTGCCGCACTAACAAAGCTGCTTCCTGTTACCGGGCTTTGGGTTGCTGTCACAGGACTGCCATAACTGGTGGTTGTGCCATACTCAAAGGACACTTCAGTTGAAGAACCATTTCCATTAACTGAACCATTAAGTGTAGCAGTGGTAGAACTTATATTTGTAGCAGTTGTAGTGAGTGCCGAAGGCGATGCCGGAACACCGATTGCGACATTACCTGATTGTGAAGAAACACAACCTGATGAATTGGTCACAGTAAAGGTATAAGTTGTTGCGGCAGGAAGCCCTGATACAGTTGTACTGGTGCCTGTCCCCGTTGTAGTTGTTCCACCAGGAGTTCTTGTTAACGTCCATGTTCCGGTTGACGGCAGACCGCTTAATGCAATACTTCCTGTTGCTATAGCGCAGGTGGGCTGGGTTATTGTACCGATCACAGGGGCTGAAGGCGATGCCAACGGTGTATTTATAACGACATTACCGGATGCTGCAGAAACGCAACCTGAAGCATCGGTCACTGTGAAAGTGTAGGTACCTGCTGCAATGCCTGATATAGTTACACTGGACCCTGTCCCCGTGGAAGTTATTCCACCTGGGTTTCTTGTTAATGTCCATGTTCCGGTCGACGGCATACTGCTCAATACAACACTTCCGGTTGCCAGTGCACAAGTGGGCTGTGTAATTGTACCAACCACAGGAGCTGATGGCGTTGCCGGCTGAGCATTAATAACAACATTACCGGATGCTATAGAAACGCAACTTAAAGCATTTGTCACGGTGAACGTATAAGTGCCTGCTGTAAGACCTGATATAGTAGTGCTAGTACCTGTCCCAGGGGTAGTTGTTCCGCCTGGGGTTCTTGTTAAGGTCCAGTTTCCGGCTGACGGCAGACTGCTTAATGCAACACTTCCTGTTACTGTGGCGCAAGTGGGTTGGGTTATTGTCCCTACCACAGGCGTTGAAGGAGGTACACAGAGAGTAGTAAATGTTACTTCATTATTTGCATATGCTGTTCCTGCATTATTTGTGGCATACGCTTTTACATAATAGGTTGTTGCAGGTAAAAGGTTTATCAGGTTACTTGCAAAACTGCCTGTACCTGTACCATCAGTTGTGAAATTGTTTGCAATTGTTGGATTTGAACTTGTATTCCAGCATACTCCCCTTGCAGATATAGTTCCCCCTCCATCAGCAGTAATATTCCCACCTGACACCGCAGTTGTTGAGGTTATTAAACTGATTTCAGTTGTTGTCAAAGTAGCAAGAGAAATGGAGCCAGAGGTAAATGGAACATCATTCCCATAACCCGTCCCCACACCATTGGTAGCATAGGCACGAACATGGTAAGTAGTATTTGCAGTCAAGCCCGTTATATTACTGGTAAAAGAACCATTGCCTGTACCGTCGCTTGTTTTACTGGACGTGATAGATGGATTCGAAGTAGTACTCCAGCAGATCCCACGGGCAGTTACGTCATCTCCTCCGTTATTTGTTATATTGCCACCTGACAAGGCAGTTGTCTGGGTAATTTCTGATACAGCAGAAGTTGTTATGGTAGGTGCAGAAGGTTTTTTGCAATATTGCATAATTGCAATAAAACTTGCAGACAGAAATACAATGATTATGATTTTCAGAAAGCTTTTCATGGTAGTATTTATAAGACCAAAAAGTAATTCTTAGAAACGATACTATCAAAGTTACATTATCAAAAAAACAAAGTCAATTTTATTTAATCCAAATTTTAAACCATTAACTCAAAGATTAACTTAGAAGAATGAAATAACGCTGTTGTTTTCAGAATTATCCCTTCACCATTCTGAATCTTTCCAATCCCCGTTTCACAAGCTGATAAAACTGCCAGATTTGCATTTAACTTCAGGTTATAAATTTCTCCGGAATAGAATATTCTATCTTCCCCTCCAACAGTATCCTGCGCCAGCAATAATCCTGATAATTCCGGTCTTTGAGAATTAATAAAACCATGTGTTGCGAAGTGTAATACCTTATATTTTCCCAGTTCAAATAACCTCACATTATTGGAGTTTTTAAACATTAACAGTATCATTTAAATTATAAGACAAAAAAGTTTTTATTGGCAATTCAGGATTTCTCGGGTCAGTACAAAAGAAAAAATTGTTTATTAACAGTTTTTTTGCTATAATAATACCCTGAAATTCTATAGCAATCTTCCACCTTTTTGAATAAAATTTTTATGAATTTAAAACCTCTTACAAAGACAATTCAAAATCTTCCTTCAACTATTTGGTCTCATCGGATATTTAACGCCGTTCTGAAAGGTGTAGCAATCTATCTTGCATTAACATTGGTGTTCGGATTCCTCTATTTTTGGTTTGATTCATTAGATTTTAAGTCAATAACTGGGAATAAAACAATTCGCTTCATGGACTACTTTTATTTCAGTGCAGTCACCTTCACCACAATTGGATATGGTGATATTATTCCTAAAGCCGGGGCCGGACAAATAATTGTTTTTATTGAATCATGCTTTGAATTGACGTTTATTCCCGTTTTTGGAGGTTTTATTGCATATAAATTTTTGCAGAGGCCCAATGATATATTACTGACGGATAACTTTTTCATCCGGTATAGAAACCAGCATATTTTTCTTTCTTCCCGGGTAGGCAACAAGGGAAAAAATTTAATCGATTGTACCGCAACAATTGAGTTAATTCAAATTGTGAACAACGTGAAACGAACATTATATAAACGGGAAATTAATACTCCTTTGGTGGAACTAATGTGGTTTTTAGAAATTCGTCTCGATGGTGAGGAAAACGCTTCCGCTCTTCAACAGGTGAAAACGCTATTGGCTAATCCAAGAACCTCCCTGATCCGCACTACAGTTGCCGGATTTGATTCTGGTTCAGGAAACCTGGTTCATGTTTTTAAGTATTACACAATGGATAAATTAATATATGGCGGAAAATTTTCAGACGTTTACACCTGGGAAGGAGTTAAACGAACAAATCCGAATTGGGCAAATTTTAATAAGGTTGTCAGTTTAGCAGCAGATGACCAACAATTCATTGACATCCTCTTAAATTAGAAAGAAAATACAATATTTAAACCAATAAGTGAACGACAGGCTTTTTCTTTTGTTATTAAATTCACAAAATCTAATAATCCCATACACAACGTACAGACAAGCCCCGTTCCTTGAAGTAAAAGAATCTCTGAACCGAGTTTTTATCATCAAACATAAGCCTCGTGACAGCCCAATCGTCTTCGGATGTAGTAGTCCACCATGAACCTTCTGCGCAAAGGTTTTCAAATAGTGCGGCGGTATCATTTATACGGTCACCTCCCGGAAGAGCAGAAAAGTTGGTTTCATTGCTGGCTCCTGTATTCGGGCTGTTCCAATGTTTGAAACCGGATTCTTTCAACTTTCCTCCTGCATTATTTTCTCCTCCCAGATAGTCTGTAAGTTGTGTCCATTCCGCGTCGCTTGGCATGTGCCATCCGGAGGGGCAGAGCTTGCCTGAATTGACTGCATACCAATTATATAAGGCACCATAAGTAACTTTACGAGCCGGATCGTTGTTTTGCCAGCAACAAGCCGGTGTGGAGAGAATGCTCCAGGATGCGGCATCAAATACGAGTGGAATGGCTTTCCCATCATTGTACCTGGTGGTTTTTAGGTTTTCAGCCATCCAGGTCTGCGCGCCAATGAGAATGGTTCTATATGTATTCCCATCCCTGTCAGTCACGCTACCATACGAAACCCATGGATTGAGCGTAGGTAGAATATTTTTCTCTTTTTCACAACCGAATAATAAAACAAGGAGGATAATTAAAAGGTAATACCAGATTCTGTTTTTCATTTTTATAACTGAATATCATAAAAATCAGTACACATTGGATTATCAATCATAGGCTTAGCAAAGTTAAGCTACCTTAAGGTCAAAGTCAAGCTTTTTTGTATTTTAGATGATTATATTTGTCTTATAATTCTTATTGAAACATAAGAATACAAATTTATCAAGCTTTTGCAGGAATATTTTTGCTGACACAATTGTCTATTCAAAAATGTTATCTGACTTTCTCTGGCTTACATAACGACTTAAAGAATGAAAAATATTATTTCAGCTTTTTTTGTGATTTGTCTCTTTGGTTCATGCGCTAATAAAGTTTATTATTCATCCAGCTGGCAAAGCAAGAAAATAACAGTAGATGGCAACATACCTGAATGGTCAAATCCACTCAGGTTTTACGATCAGGAAACCGGAATCAGTTATTGCATTTCAAACGATAATTATAACCTCTATTTTTGCTGCAGCATTACTAATGAATTTCTTCAGACAAAAATACTCCATGCAGGTCTTGAATTCAAAATAGATACGCTGGGGAAGAAATCCTTTCCAGTTGGTATCAGGTTTCCTATCGGTAATAATAATGAAATGGCACCTGAATCAAAACCTAACCCTCAGTCCAAAGATGATCCAAATGAAAGAAGAGATCGTTCTACTCTCCAATTAAAGCTTCTTGCCGAAGCAAGAGAAATAGAACTGACTGGATTTAAATCGAATCTGGGGAAAATAATTTCTGTGATCCCGCCAAACAATACCGGTATATCAGCTGCAATTAATTTCGACACAAGAGGTTCTATGAATTATGAAGCGGTAATTCCCTTTTCAACTTTTTATAAAAACGAATTGATGCCTTCTGATTCAAACACGGTTTTTAACTATCAGATCAAAATTAATTCGATCTATAAATCTAACAATGGCGGGTCGGGAAGTAACGGAAAGAACGGAGGAGGAATGAACAGGGGAGGAATGCACGGAGGTGGAATGAGAGGCGGAGGAATGAGAGGCGGAGGAATGAGAGGCGGAGGAATGAATGGAGAAAGGATGCAAGGAGAAAATGGGGGTTACGGTTATAACAGGAATTCAAATATGTCAGGAACAACAAAAACCACAATTGCGCTGAAACTTTCCTACAGATGATATTTTCACGGATTAGTATGTTTAGTTGGTCTTCCTTTAATATGGCAATCCGTGCATGAAACAAAATGAATGTTATTTTTACTTGTTTTGTCTCTATAGGTTGTATTCATTTTCTCCACATCCAGCTTGCAGTTGGAAATGGCAGGGTGGCAATTTTTACAGGAAGCTATTGCTGAGTTGGAATGTGAATCATGGCATGCCAGGCAGCTTATACCTTCATGAACTCCCCTGGGAGTGCGATCGTCATCCGACCCTGCCGTATTGAATGCGTTGGGTGAATGGCACTGAATACATAAACTCTGATTTGGATCCTGTGAAATTTTAACTGACACCGACTGGTAATCTATCTCAGGGAAAGTAAGCAATAAAACAGGGAAATAATTGCTGTCGCGTCTGTAATAGAATGAGGTAAGTGTTTCTTTATTCCTCAAATAATGAAGCGAAGCAGGTGTTCCGAGATTCTGTCTTATTCCGGGATGGCCCGCCAGATGAATCTGGTGGCAGGCAAAACAAGGAATTGCAGGACGATCTGAGAGGCTTACATTTTTCAATTTCCAGGGGCCGACAACATCAAGTGGTTCTACAATATCTTTAACTGTGCCCTTGTCATAAAACATACCATGGCAGCGGAGGCAATCCTCGTAGATAGTTTCGGATGTGTTATGAACCGGATTTAGAAAAACCTCGGAGTAGTTCATCGCATGCCCGCCTGAATTCCATTTGGCATACTCTGTTCGATGACAGCCGATGCATCTTTCCATCACCTTCAGACGCTGTTCTTCTGAAATTCTTACATCTTCGGGTTTTGCTTTCCTGATATGATGAAAAATCATAGCTCCTTTTTCTTTCAGACTATGCACACCCTCACTCAGGGCTGTCCCATGGCAGTCCTTACAAGCTATATTTCTGTGCGTCGATTCTCCCCAAAGATCGACCATATGAGTAATTTCATGACAGTTTGCACAGGTCTTTGTTGGTGAAGCTGCATTCCAGCGAGAATAAAAAGCAAGAAATGAAACAACTAACAAGAGGAGAATTGAACTAATAATAAATATCTTTTTCATTTGGCCGGGTATTCTTTAAATTCAAAAATCAGAGGTCAGGAATTAGTTCGACTTCATATTTGTCCCCTTCCACTTCTCTGTAATATGGCCTCCAACCCAATAACCAAGAGTAAGTATTGTTAGCGCGGGGTTATAGCCACCATTGTTCACATGAAGACTGCCATCGGCAATGAAGATATTATCAATTTCATGTAACTGGCCATATTTATTTGTAACAGAGGTTTTAGAGTCGTTACCCATTCGACAAGTCCCACTCTGATGCTGACTGGGTGTACCCATTTTACCGGGAACAGCTTGCCAGGTTTGAATAGCCCCTGCTTCCTTCAGCCATTTTTCTGCTTTATCAGCAAGAAAATGCCCTACTTTAATATCATTATCGTGCCTGTATCCACTAATTCTGGCAACAGGTATTCCCCAGAAATCCTTAACTACAGGATCTACCTCAACCATTTTTTCAAATACCGGCATTTCCTGAACTGGCCCCATTACGGCGATATGTCTCTTAAAATTTTTCTTCTGAAAATCTTTATGTTCCTTTCCCCACATCCTACTGCCTGACGGGCGTATGGAGGAAAACAAATAGGGCATCCGGATAAATTCGTTACATAATACCCCGCCTCCTATAATGTCAGGAAACTGATGATTGAAATCATTTATAGCTATGCATGCGCCCGGACCTACATCATCATACACTTCATCCTCAAAAAGGCCATGAGCTCCTGTATAGGCATGATCCTGGATATTCTTACCCACCCAGCCATTATTATTACCCGCTCCCTTAGGAAACAACTTTGATTTGGAATTTAACAGAAGTCTTGCCGTTTCGCTGGCTGATGCTGACACAACGACCAGGTCTGAAGTTTGCTCCTGAAGTTTGTTATCTGCATCAAAATATTTAACTCCTTTGGCTTTTCCCCTGTCGTCGACTATTATTTCACTTACCATGCAGTTTATTCTGAGTTCGCAATTTCCTGTTTTTAGTGCAACAGGAATCACAGTATTCTGTGTGCCGGCCTTGGCTCCAACCGGGCAGGCAAAACCCACGCATGTTCGCATACGGATACAGGCAGCACGGCCGTTATATGGCACAGAATTTCGTAGCATCGGTATTGGAAAAGGATGCAAACCCAGTCTTTTGGCTGCTTTTTCCAGGATAATTCCTTCCCGGTTAAATGAAAAGGCAGGCATGGGATAAGGATTCTTTCTGGGTGGTACGTAAGGATCGTTAGTTGGATCGCCAGCTACACCTATCTCATATTCAGCTTTCTCATAGTAAGGTTCAAGTTCATTATAGCTTATAGGCCAGTCATCAAGTGTACTGCCCGGTACAGCTCCATATTTGGTTTTAAGATGAAAGTCATCAGGCTGATATCTCCAGGCCATTGCTCCATAACTGACTGTTCCGCTGCCAACACATGCTGCATTATTTCCATAGCTCCAGTCGTTCGGGAAAACCTTTCTCCAGCCATTCTTTCCGTCAGGAGCCATTCTCCAGTTGCGCTCATTATCCGGACCATAGCCACACTTTAGAGGGAAAGTCCGTTGAGAAGTCAGTTCATCATCCCCATGTTCGTCAAAGGTATGCCATCTTCCTCGTTCAAAGAGCACCACTGTGAGACCTCCGGTAGCTAACTCCTTTGCTACTACCCCGCCACCCGCTCCGGCACCTATCACAACTGCATTAACATGTTTATTTGCCATTTTCGAGGGATTTAGGATTGTATTTGCGCCAGCTTAAATCATTGTACCTGTTTTGTCCGATAACATTAGGATAATCAAGTCCGAGCATATGATAGCTGATATATCCGCGGTTTCCTCCGTGAGCAGGACTTCCATAAAAACCCTGCAAAGAATGCTGTCTTACCATATCAAAGAAATCAGCGGGAGAGTGATCCTTCCAGTAATCGCCGGAGAATTCTCCCGCTTCCATCCTTTCCAGAATTGCCGTCTGCTCTGCCGAAGGAAGTTCTTCAAACTTTTTACCTTTCATTTGAATTACAGATTTTTCAAAGGCAGCAAGACCTTCACGATATGCAGGCTGATGTTTCCTGTAATATGAATTGAGTTGCTTATCGATAAAATTTGACACATTGGCCCATTTTCCACCGGGAAAATCATCAGTTGGAATTATCTGTTCAACAATTGTATCCAGAAGGCCAATTTCTTCTTCATCGAGATACCTCCACTGACTGATTTTATTTTTGCAGGCGGTATTAAAGGAGATCAGCACTGCGGCAGTTCCGCCTGTAAAAAGCCTGACAAATTCTCTTCGCGAAAAAGACCGGTTTATCATTTATTCTGATTTAAAACTTGATCTAATTTAGAATAAATAAAATAAATATGGTACTCAAACAGACAAAAAAAAATCCCAAGAACCAACATCAGATATTAGTTCAGAAAAGTAAGTATGAAAAGTTTAAAATCGTCGGATTGAAGGATTTCCTTCGATGATACTTCGCTATCTAATATAAACTCATTCTCCTCTCAACAAGACTCTCATCTGAAACAAAATCATCATACTCCATCTCTTTGTCAATCATTCCTTTTGGTGTTATCTCAATGACCCTGTTACAAACTGTCTGAATAAATGCATGATCATGTGAAGACATAAGGATGTTACCCTTAAACTTTATCAGCGTATTATTGAACGCCTGGATAGATTCAAGATCAAGGTGATTGGTTGGAGTATCGAGAAGCATAACATTTGCGTTTCTTATCATCATTCGAGCAATCATACATCTGACTCTCTCTCCTCCTGAAAGAATATTGACTTTCTTATAAATATCTTCACCTGAGAAAAGCATTTTTCCAAGAAATCCTCTCAGGTACAATTCACTTGTATCATCGGAATATTGTGCCAGCCAGTCAATAAGCTTTATATCCTTCTTAAAAAAGTCCTCATTCTCCAATGGTAAATATGCTTTTACAATAGTTTGTCCCCATTCAAATGATCCCTGATCAGGTTTGTCATGCCCCTTGAGCATTTCAAAGAGTGCCGTCATAGCACGAGAATCCCTGGACAGAAATACCACTTTATCATTTTTATTTATTGTAAAATTGAGATTCTTAAATAGAATTTTACCCTCTACAGTTTTTGTAAGCCCTTTCACTGTCAGAATATTATTTCCCGGTTCACGTCCGGGTGTAAAAATAATGCCAGGATATTTGCGGGTAGATGGTTTGATTTCCTCAATATTAAGCTTCTCTATCATCTTTTTCCTGCTTGTTGTCTGCTTTGATTTCTTAACATTGGCTCTGAACCTGGCTATGAATTCCAGAAGTTCCTTTTTCTTTTCCTCTGCTTTCTTATTCTGTGTAAGTTGCTGTCTGAGTGCTAACTGACTCGACTCATACCAAAAACTATAATTACCGGAAAATTGTTGAACCCTGCTAAAATCTATATCGATTATATGCGTGCAGATTGAATCTAAAAAATGTCTGTCATGCGATACTACCAGGACCGTATTCTCAAATTCAGATAACCAGTTTTCCAGCCAGTTAACTGTATCAAGGTCAAGATCGTTAGTGGGCTCATCAAGCAAGAGATTATCAGGTTTTCCAAACAATGCCTGAGCAAGAAGCACTTTTACCTTTTCTTTTCCTGAAAGTTCTTTCAATAGTCTGTGATGATGTTCCTCTTTTATTCCCAAACCACTTAGCAAGCTGGAAGCATTACTCTCTGCATTCCATCCATCCATTTCTGTAAATTTTTCTTCAAGTTCAGAAGCTCTTAACCCATCGAGATCCGAAAAATCAGATTTCATATAAAGAAGCTCCTTTTCTTTCATTGTATCCCAAAGATGGGTATGCCCCATCATAACCGTATCTAATACAACGCATTCGTCAAACTCAAAATGGTCCTGTTTCAAAACTGACAATCTTTCTCCCTGCCCAAACGAGACTGACCCGCTGCGATAATCCAGGCCACCATAAAGCATCTTCAGAAAAGTTGATTTTCCTGCTCCGTTTGCTCCTATAATTCCGTAGCAATTGCCCGGGGTAAAAATGAGATTAACATCCTGAAATAAAATTCGCTTTCCGAACTGGATACTTAGATTTGATGCTGTAATCATTTATTAAAATATCTGAGAGATAACTGGAAATTAAAGCCTGCAAAAATAAGCATAAAAATCCAATATCAACGAAGGTCTTGAGTATTCTGCCCCCCATCCCCCCTAAAGGGGGGTTAAAACTGTTCAGTAATGAGTAATTCTAGTAAATGTTATAGAATTAGTCCCCCTTTAGGGAGGGCCGAGCGTAAAAAACAGCCCGGTAGGCTGTTTTAGCGAAGGAGCCAGCTTGCCGCGTTGGCTGCGAAGCGGGAGGGGGCGCTACCTGGCCTCGGGAAATCGTCCGGTCATCTGCCGGTCAACCATCCATCCCGGATATTCGGGTGTAAGAGCGCTTACAGAATCAAGTTCCTTGATTTCATCCTGCGAAAGTTGAAGTTGAGTGCATGCAAGGTTATCCAATAGCTGCTCCTGATTCTTTGCTCCTATGATTACACTTGTTACCCCCGGTTTATCTTTAGTCCATGCCAGGGCCACCCTTGCTGCTGAAACTTTATAACGATCTCCGATTTTTGTCATCACGTCAATTATATCAAAGGCTCTTTCTTTGTTGATTGGAGGAAAATCGAAATTATCTCTCCTGCTATCGCCGGCAGTTTTAATATCCCTTTTGTATTTTCCCGACAGGAATCCTCCTGCCAGCGGGCTCCATGGCATAATACTTATTCCTTCACTCAGGGCCATCGGCACTATTTCTCTTTCGATATCCCGGCTTGCAATACTGTAGAAATTCTGTGAAGCCACAAATTTTGACCAGCCAAGATTCGCAGCAAAACTATTTGCTTTGATTACCATCCATGCCGGATGATTACTTACTCCCAGGTAACGTACTTTGCCAGATCTGACAACATCCTCCAAACCTCTCATTGTCTCTTCAATTGGTGTTATCGGATCCACTCCGTGAATATATAACATGTCTATATGAGAAAGTCCGAGACGATTTAAACTGTCATCGACTGAATCCTGTATATGAAGCTTGGATAATCCTACCTGGTTTGGTCCCTCTCCCATCCTGAGCCTCACTTTTGTCGCAATAAATACAGTCTGACGTGCAATCCCCAGATTTTTTAAACCTCTTCCCAATAATGTTTCAGCTAATCCTTCAGAATATGCGTTAGCTGTGTCAAAAAAATTTATACCCTGGTCAATTGCCAATTTCAATAACTGAGTTACTGCATCTTCAGGCATTTGCCCGATAGCTTTCCAATAACCTTTTCCACCGAATGTCATGGTACCTAGACAAAGCTCTGAGACCAGCACTCCTGTTTTACCAAGTTGTTTGAATTTCATAAAGTGAAACTTTAATTTAAGACTAATTGAATTGTAATCTGATTACTGAACTATGACTTTTGCCAGCATTGTAGAATGTACCGTGCAATGATAGCTAAACGTTCCAACGGTTGTAAACTGATGGCTATAGGCAGCATTAGTGTTAAGGCTTCCGCTATCGAATAATCCATTATCAGAGGTTACTGTGTGTGCTACGGCATCTTTGTTGGTCCATGTAACGGTTGTATTCGCCGATACTGTAATAGTTGAGGGGGAAAATGCAGAACTCTCGATAAAAACCTCATTTGCACCAGGAGTTTGGGTCGTATCATTCGATTTTGAACAACCTGATGAAATGCTCTGAGTTATTAAGATTATTGCAAGCAACTTTAAAATGTCCTTTAAACTTATAATTCTTATTTTCATTTGTCATTCATATTTAGTACTGTTTCAAAACAAACAAATTCTAGCAATTTAAAAATAGCAGTGTTAAAATGTTGTAAAATTTAACATTAGCCAGAGTTTTTTGTTCGCGTAATCATTAATTTTCCAGCACTTTTAGAATGCTTCTGCTTAACGCCCCATCCCAGACTGCAAGCTGTTCGGGTATTTTTTCAGACCAACAGATTCTTCAAATGCCCTTACGAATCCCATGAAAAAAGTTGAGTAATCAGCCTGATCAATATAATCATTAGTCTCATCCAGGGAGGAAGGAATATCTTCGAATCTTGTATCACGAGGAGATTTTTTTATTTCAGATCCTGTAAAATCGACCCGTTCGCCATCAATCCTGTTATAATAGTGCCAATCTTTCTTCATATGAGTTTTTAAGATTTCACCTCCAAAAACATCATGAATCAACAGTGAGATTAATCTATCTTGCCCAGTCGTTTGGACATTGGGGGTTAGCCTGCCTTTGGAGCCTGGCGACAAACTCAGTTTAAGTGCCTTATACACAATCATTTTATTGAACATAATCTTAGCATTTGATTTTAACCTATAATAAACAGGAATTTAATTACTTTATGTAAATTCCAGATAATTAATAATCTGAATATTATGTTATAAAGTTAAAACCTAAATACACGGCACACATTACAAAACTCTTTTAAAAAGTTGTATGATTTACAGGTTCAGAATACAGTAAAGCTTTTTTCCTAAAGCTAACAACCAGATTGAATAACAGAAATCAGGCTATCTGATATTATTGAAATCATTAAGGTTAAATCCATCCGGATTATCATTAGTGATCTTCCTGAAATTATAATAATACAGATTACCCTCCGGATCAAATAACATATCGAAACATTTTCCTGCTCCCGCATCCTGGGGTGCGCCTACATGAAAATGGAATAAGGTTTTCGCCGGATTTTCAGTCAACTCTTTCTGGATCTCGGCTGTAGAAAGAAATTTTACCTTATACGGGCATACCTCTTTAATTTTCTCCTGAGAATCAGCATTTGGCGCCATTTTTTCTTTGTTCAATAGTAAAACCATGTCTTTATAGCCTGTTTTGTTGTAGTATTTTAATCCATTCAAAGAAATAGGTAACCTATCTTTCTCAAGGTTTGTAACATGTATCTGCATAAACTTGATAATTGCAGGTATAGCATATTCATAATCAGCATCCAGATCTCCGGCATAAGAAATAGGTATGCTGCAGAATTCAGGCATCTTTGTCAGGTTACCCGACCTGTCACCAAGCACCAGGCTTATGTAATTATAACTGACACCGCCCGGATCTTTATCGTAGGCACCCTCCATCATTACTATAAAAGAATACTTCGGATCATTACGTCTCTTCGAAAACTCATCCTGATCAATAAACTCATATTGTGTGGCTTTCCAGTATTTCTGAACTGCATCCTTAACAGGAGCATTAAAAAAACTAACCCCGCTCTCCATCACAATACAGGTTTTAGAGTTTTTAAACATGCCTATTTGCTGTTTTGTTGCAAGAGGATTATTAGCGAATGCCCCAAAGCTGAAGATTAACAAAAAAGAGATGAAAGAGAATTTTTTAAGTTTTTTGCTCATGGTAAATAATGATTATAGATGGATTAAAACTATTCTTCTCATTATGATAGTGTTTTACTGATATTAACATACTAAGGTCGTTTTTGTTGTGTTGGTGTGTTTGTGTCTTGATGTCCTGGCGTCACTCCTTTCCTATTGTCACTTCCCTGAGAGTCGTTTTGTCTGCGCCGAAAATAATTTCATATAATTCAACTGTATTCGGAGAAGCTTTTACTGCCTGCAGACTCTTAAGTGCATTCAGGTCCGTAAGTGCATTTGTACCTTTTGAGATCAAAGCTGCTAAAGCATCCACCGACTCACTAACTTTTCCAGTTGAAGCATATCCGAAAGTATCAAGAGTTCCATTTGTGAATTTCAGATTGATTTTTTTCGAGTTTAATCCTTCACGTATAACCATATACTGCGGATTTGCAAGGTCAGGCAGGTACACGACGGCAGCTTTTACAATTTTGTTTGTCTGAAGGTCTCTTTCAACATGAAAGAATGGCTTTGTGGTATAATACTTTAAACCCGTTTTTACGGTAAGACCGCTGTTTGAATAAAATTGAACAGACGCACAACCGGTCAACGCGAAGATAGCGACACTAACAAATAGAGCGATCATTGTGTTTTTCATAATATTTATTTTAGTGGTTGCAGAAGGTGGAATAAAGTTAAACAAATTTTTTAAAACACCCGGCCTAAAATCCTTTCTTCGGCATATTATCAATATCTTCTTTAGAATTATTACCTCTGTTTGACATTTTACCGGAATTGAAAAGGTACGTGAATTTAAACCAGACAGGTGAGACTGAGAATCTTATATTACCTTCTGAATGGCTATAAAAATCTGCGCCTTTGATTTCTGACCCCTGATAAGTAAATGTTTTTGAGAACGGAAGGGCGCTTGAAATCCCAATTTTAATTTTTTGTTTGAAGGTTTTTTCGAGAGAAATGATATAGAGTGCATCACTGAATGTCATTCCCTGTATATCAATTAATGGACTGCTGTACTGAAACTGGAATGACGCAACTATATCGTATTTGAAGGTCGCAATAGCGGAAAGGCCCGATTCGAATGCAATTCCGTGTCTGTCAGGTATATTATATTGCTCTGCGAGGTTATTGCCTTTTGTATATACATCAGTCAGTTTAAGATATGGGTTCAGAGCAATTGCATTATGAACCTTCAATGCTCCGGCCATACGGATTCCGTACCCATGAATTTTTCCCAGATTGGCCACCCTGGTTTCAAAAATACTGGTATCGTTAATAAAAGTATAATGATTAATTGCATCAGATCTATCAAGATAGAATAGTTGCAGAGAAACATAATTATTCCCAATATTATTCGAATAATCGACTGATAAATTCTGACGGAATTCCGGTTTCAGACCAGGATTTCCGCTCTGAACAGAATAAGGGTCATTGATGGAAATGTATGGATTTAAATCATATATGTTTGGACGAGAAACTGTGCGATTGTAGGATAATTTTATATTTTGTTTCGGAGTGAGCTTATAGTTTAAAGTTGCATTTGGCAATAAAGCAAAAACATTGTTGTCAAAACTATTGGTTAAACCCGATGTTGATCTTTCGGCTCGTACTCCCGTACTCAGAGTATATTTTGAAAAATTATATGTTATAGTTCCATATAAAGCATAAATGCTTTCGTTATATTTAAATTCGTCCGACTGCCGGTCCTGCAATAATTGTGATTTGATCTTAATCCCTGCATCAAATCTGAGCTTTTCGGTGATCGGTGAAGTATAATCAATCTTAAGGCTTACCGAGTTTTGTTCAGGTTTTACAGTATTTACCTGCTTTGCCGGATAATTAACGTTCAAACTATCTGTAGTTATATAGGTTGTACTGTTAACTGCATTAAAGTTGAAATAGCTTAAATCGAAAGCAATTTCCCTGCCAGGTTTATTAAATATATGTTTGTAATACAGCGAGTAAAATGACGAACGATTAATGTCTGCATCCTGTTTCAATGCGGACCAATTCTGATCGCCAAAAGTATCTCCCGTTACATGCATATTAACGTTTCCACTATGTTCGCTTGAATATGGATTGTAAAAAGAATAAAAGCTAAGTTGGTTCTTTTCGTTGAATATATAATCGAATCCATAATGAAATCTATGTGACCAATATTTTTGCCGTACTACCTGGTCAGACATAATTTCTGTTGTTCCCCGGGTATCCTGAAAATTACGATTACTGCTTTCAACAATATTAAAATAGCTTAAATCACCATCATAAGAGGTATATAAATTAAGTTTGTTGAAACTGTAATTAAAGTTGTAATCAGGAAAAATATACATCTCCGATACTGAAGTTGGCATTTCTAAATGAACCTGTCCATTTATTCCGGTTTCTTTATTTTTTTTGAGAATTATATTAATGACTCCTGTAACATCTGCATCATATTTTGAACCAGGAGTATTTATAATCTCCACTTTATCAATCTGACTGGAATTAAGCTGACTTAAAAAATTTCTGTCACGTTCTTTGCCATCCATCAGTATAACGATGTGCTGACTCCCTTCGAGCGAAATGTTTTTCATTATGTCTACCTGTACACCGGGAATATAGCTCAGCATATCCACTCCGTTATCAGAGGCATCATACAATTTTTTATTCATATAGTAAATGGTTTTATCCGGCTCGGTTTTCGCTTTCATCCGTTCACCAACAACAACTACTTCTCCAAGGGTTACAGATTTTTGCTGTAAAAGGATAGTGCCCGTATTAAAGTCATTTTTCAAATCAATGTTTTTTACAACACGGCTAAATTCGATTGCACTGATAATAAGGGAATATTTCCCGGCAGGAATTGATCCTATTTGAAATTCACCATCCAGATTGCTTGAAGTTCCGGTAATCAGTGTTGAATCTGATAGTCTGCGTAATGCTACTGTAGCAAAAGCCACTGGCTGCATGTTTTGCTGGTCTTTTAACTGTCCCTTGATGTTAAGTTTCTGTTGGTCCTGCCCATTTAAAACAGACAGGCTTAATACAGTGACAAAAATTAAAATGATAGCCTTTTTGCCTTCCTTTTTTCCCAAAAATGATTTCATAATTTCGTTTATTGATTAAAACTTGCACATAATTAACTACTGCAAATTGAGGCAATAAGACGATTCACTACAACTAATTGGGATATATGGTAAGGATTTGTTACCTGTTGTAATTGAAAGAGAAAATTTGGATAATACCTGTTACAGGATGCAATAATTTGTGATGAACTGTAGCTTCCTAACTATGATATTTTGCAAAAAGTTTATTAAAAATCTTAGTATTTTTCCGTGATACAGGGATTTTTATTTCAGTTTCGCTTAATTTTATCAGGTATCCTAAAGTATTGCCCTGTTTGCTCTTTACTTTTTTTAAATTCACGATAAATGCCCGGTGTATCCTTAAGAAGTATGGAATTCCTGATAATTGTTTCTCAATACTGTTTATCGAATTACGGATGATCTCTTTCTTAATCAGGTTATTTATGCTTAAATAAAAGACCACGTAATTTCCATCCGATTCGGCATACAAAAACTGACCGGGGTAGAAATTTAATTCTTCTTTTTTAAGTTGAGAGCTGATTTGTATTAGATCTTCAGGAGGTTGGTTTTCCAAATCTGCTGCTGCTATGTTTCCTTCATTATAAGTAATTACAGGCGAAAATAAATAACGATAATTTATTGCAGTAAAAAAAGTTAAAGGAATAATACCAGTTAAAATGGCGCCTTTTAACGAATTCAGAAAAGTAGCGATATTCCACCTTTGTGCTGATGGTTCAATAAAGAAGCCAAGCAGATATATAGCAATACCTAATACGAATAAGACAATAGAAACAGATAAAAACTCTTTGAAGATAGTCCACTCCTTACTGTTTGAAAAGCTTTTGATAGTTTTCAAAATCCTGACTGACAGGAATATAAAAATCCCGGATAAAAAACTATAAAATGCCATAGTTGCTTCATAGCTAAAAGCTCTTGAAGCATGCGTGTTAAAAGGTTTATACAATGATGTGAACCCAAAAACGAACAAAGCAATTATTAAGGTACCTGTGACAGGATTCCTGATAATAAAATTTTGAGGATATTTATAATTCAGCCATTTTCCAACTCGACCGTTCATAAAGAGCATTTTGTATTCCGGACATTAATGAATGTAAATATAAATAATATAATATTCGATCTCTAATATATATCTTTTCTTCATTCTAACAGGAAATGATTTTATGAAAAGGAGCGAGAATTTGGATCATTTCTTTAGCCGTGCAATGGACTTTGGCTGGACAGAAAAAAAAACCTGCCGGAGTTTTATTCCGGCAGGTTTTTATTTCTGTTTTTGATACAATGTTTTTAATTAAAATAACCGCTTTCAGCAAGTACTGAATCTGAGTTTAAGGAACAGATATCTTCAAGTTTCATTCCTTTCTTTATACAAACCTCAATAATGCGGTACCCGGCAAAGTAGCCCGTTTTCTCTACAAATCCTTTTGGTGGTGTCGAAACGGGGCCATCGGCAATAAACTTTTTAAGGCAATTGAAAGTAGTGTCACCAAGTTCTGTTTTGATAGTAGTTTTTATCAGCTGCTCATTCTTAAAACACCATTTGACTGATGAATCCGGCATAAATGGAACGGATTTTGAGAGACCTGGATCTTTTAGTATTAAAGTAGTCAGATAGACCGCCATGCCTTCAGAAACTATTTCTCTTCTTAAATTGAACGGTTCAACAGGACGTCTCTGAATATGCAAATTGTGAGCATATTCATGTATCATGATTTTTGGAACTTCATCAGGATTAATTAATAAAGAGATATAAATGGTGCACTTTCCCTCACCGGGAATAATGAAGCATCCGCCGTATGGTAAAAAAAGACATAGATCAACGTTGTTATAATTTAAAGGAGCAAGTATTTTATTTGCTCGTGCTATAAGCGAATCATAAAGAAAATCAAGCGTCTTTCTATCATACTCGCTGAAATATTGTTCCCAGTCAGCCTTTTTGAACTTCGTCACATCTTCAGGGAACCTGATTGAATCTATGCTGCCCCAGCTTAATGTCTTATTATGTACAGCCTGCATTTCAGGACAGGAACCAAGAACTAATTTTCTGTAGCTCTCCCAGGTTTTATCGGAGTTGAGAAAATCCTCAAACAACTTGTATGCAAGTATTATTCTTCCATTACTCTTTGTTATTATGTTTTCAGAAATGTTGTTCTGTGCTGTAATATCATTGGAACAGCTGAATACAAAAAGTAGAACGAAGAAAAAAATAGAAATTAATGTCTTTTTCATAAGACCTGATTATAATGTTAGTTTTTTTGAATAATATACAGAACTTTATTATGCGGTATAGATGTGACCGCATTTTATGAAACCAAAGAAGCTCATTTAATTGTTCTTAAGAAGAAACAATACTATATTTTACTTCGATTTCAACATTTCCTTTAAGTAAAGCCCATACGGGACAATAGGTTTCTTCTGAAAGCTTAAGTACCTTTTTTAAGTCATCCTCTGTTGTGTCAGGAGATTTAAGGTTGATTGTCAAGAAAATAGTTTTAAAACAGGTGGGGTGTTCTTCTCTTCGTATTCCTTTGACGTATACATCACATCCTTTTATTGTCTTTCTCATTTTACGTAAAAATGTCAGTACTGAGCTTCCGATACATGAAGAAAGACTCAGAAGCAAAAGCTCCAGAGAAGTGTAACCCAGGTTATCGCCAAGGGGTGGAGTATAATCGATTGAAATCGGTTCATTCTCACCAACAGTTGCTTTAAAATGAAGTTTTTCGTTAATCAAAGTTATCGATGCATTTAATTCTTTTGATTTGTCTGTCATAATAAAATGTTTATGCATGTTATTGTCTGGTGTTATTTAATAGGTTGCTGTTTTATTTCTTTCATTTAATATGGTTTTAATCCAGTGTCAGATAGATCCTTATCAGAGTCAGCAACTCTCCTTTCTTCTAAGGATTACTGATGAAATCAAAACTACCTCACGACATCGCTCTGCTTCTGTCAGATGCCCGAACCTATCTGGCTGTTCTGTCCTCTACTTAATTTTTATTCCATAACCAATAGTTATCAGATCTGAATAGACTCTGGTCTTGTCAAGCACATAACCAAAGTTGGCTCCGGGAATCCTGTAACCAAATTCGTTCTTGAGGAAAAAGTACGATTTGTTTTCCAGAATATATCTTAAACCCAAGCCCAGAGACACTCCAAACTGATATTTTCGAAAATATGAATCTAGCGGGTAGTAATTGTCAATTCTTTGAGCACTGTATTTTGCATTCAATATGAGTACATTGTTATAGCTCATTGAAATGAAGGGCTGAAGTTTCTCAAGGGGAAATGAATAATCGACGGTAAGGGGTATACTTAGAACTGAATATTTGGTATTAATGTGGTATTTCTGATGATAGCCGTCATATAGGGTATTGTCGTAATCTCCATGAAAGTCATTGGATGAATAATTCAAACCTGTCAGAAAATTCCACATGGTATAACTTTTGAAAGGTTTTAACCGCAACAGCAATCCGAAATAAGGTTTAATATTATAAACGTAATTTTTAGACGTTTTCAATCCGAGCCACGAATTTATGAAGCCAAAGCTGGGTTCCAGATCGAGGCTTTTTAATGTTGACCTTGTGAAATCGATGCAGGTATTATCTTTACAAACAGCTTTGTGATAGTCTTTCGTAATCTTTATAAGCGGCCTGTAATCAAAGGACGTGCTGGGAATTTCATTCAACACTTCAGGACTTTCCTGGAAAATGTATTGTAAGATTCTTTTATACTGATTTGAGTTTTTAAAATAGGTTTCTTCATATTCTCCCTCTTTGCCATTTTTCTTTACAGTAACTAATGATCCTGTATTTGATAACATTATAAGCTGGTTGCCTTTTTGTATGAAATAGTATTCTTTATCATGATCCTTATAGTAGAAAAGATCCACAATTCCGTGTACCAGGTATTCCAGAAAAACTCTTTGCTTTAAAGAGTCAATGACAACATCCTTCGACACGTAGTATCTGCTTTGTTCAATTCTGTAACCCTTTATATCATCAGGCGTATAATTTCTTACGTTTTGATTTCTCTCAATAAATTCGCAATTTTTGCTATTCTGAAAATTTGAATGCAATTTGATTTGTCCCTGTACCATAACAGAATCATTCGTAATGATGTACCCAGGTCTGTAGCCTTTTTGTCCATTACCCGGCATTATAAACAGAGTAAGTATCAGCAGGAACAGGAAGATCTTTTTTTTCATTTATACTCTTATTTGATTAATCTCAATTCAGTAAGATGTAGTGTTAAAGCAATCTGGGTTGTTTTAACACTTCGAATAACAACATTCTCAGGTGTTAAAAAGAGAATTAACAGCTCTTATACTTTGTCAGACTTAACTTCCCGAACAGGTTATTTGATTTCAATAATTGACGCTTTCTTCTCCGTGAATAAAAATACTTAAATAATTCTTTTTAAGAAACTAAAGTCAAAATGAAACAAGAATTATCCCGGCTTAGAATTTCAACTTCGTCCTTTATCATTCTTAAGCCAGGATCAATTCTTATATAAACCTTAAATTAAGTCATTTCCTTTTCGATATAAAACACATTCAAGGAGTCATAATGATTATCGACACAAGATTCCCATATTATTTTTCATATAATAAAAAATAATTTTGATCCAAAAGGAAGTTTTATCAACTTACTCATATTTTAGCGATTTTGCAGGATTTACATTGGCAGCCCTCAGTATTCTGTAACTTATTGTAATTAAGGCGATCCCCAGGGCGATACTAAGACCTGCAACAAAACTGAAAACACCAAGAGTTATTCTGTAGTAAAAGTTCTGTAACCAATGTTCAGCAATATAATAGATCAAAGGACATGCTATAAGCGATGATACTGAAACAAGGATGACAATCTCGCGTGATATTTCAACATAGATTCCCGCAACTGAGGAACCCATAGCTTTTCTTACCCCGATCTCCTTGGTTCTCTGCTCAACTGTAAATGAAGTAAGTCCGAATAATCCAAGTGCAGCAATGAATATTGCCAGGATGGAAAAGATCACAGCCATCTTTGCGTTTTGTTTTTCCTGGATGTACATCTTTTCAAAGTCAGCATCAACGAAATAGTATTGCAACGGCGTGTTTGCTGCATATTCTTTCCATACTTTTTCAATATCATTGATGGTCTGGGAATAATTCCTGGCATTAAGTCTGACAGTAATATAACCCCATAAAAAATTCTCTGACTGGAAACACAGAATACATGGGCCGATTGGATTCCTGAGTGATTCAAAGTTGAAATTTTTTACCACTCCGATAACAGGAATGTACTTTCTGTCTTTAGGGTCTCCTGGTTGTATGAACCTTGCTTTCAAAGGATCAGCAATCTCAAATTTATTTGCTACACTTTCGTTAATCAGGCAGGCTTCCTTATCTGTTGAAAATGATTCACTGAATGATCTTCCCGAAGCCAGTTTCATACCATAAGTATCGAGATAATCATAATCAACCCAGTTTGTGACCATCAGGAAGGATTGATCTTTTCTTCCTTCGAGTCCATAACCATTGTTATTGTTAACGCGCCCCGGGACAGCAGTGGAGCTTGAGATATTTTCAACTCCTGAAATTCTTTTAACAGATTCTTTAAATGATTTCATCTTCTGTCCGATTGCATCGGCCCTGTCGATTACAATCAGCTGTTCCTTGTTGAAGCCAACATCTTTGTTCAGCATATAATTAATCTGACGGTACATAACCATTGTGCAAACGATCAGCAGAATCGAAACAGTAAACTGAAATACAACCAGCACTCTTCTGAGCCTGCCATTTTTCATACTGTTCTTTACGCTTCCTTTCAGAACCTCATAAGGATTGAACGATGAAAGAAAAAATGCAGGGTAGCTTCCTGATAAAATGCCCACTACCAATGCGAACACCAGAAGGACCGGAATTGTGTACCAGTTTGTAAGAAGATTTAGTGTGAGGGAAGCCCCGAGCAGATTATTGAAATAGGGAAGAGTAACTTTTATGAAAACAAGAGAGAGAATCAGGGATGTGAATGAAAGGATAAATGACTCTGTCAGGAACTGAGCTACAAGCATTCCTCTTGTTGATCCTCCGAGCTTTTTTATTCCGACTTCCTTGGATCTTTTAGCTGCCTGGGCAGTAGAAAGGTTCATAAAGTTTATAGATGCTATCAGTACAATCAGCACTGCAATGGCACCAAATATTTTCAGATATTTCGGATCGCTTGCAGCTTTAAACTCCTGTTGAATTGACGGATCAAGATGGGCTTTTTGAATATTCTGAAGAAAAAATCTGTATTTATTGCCCTTACTGGTAAAATCAGTTAATGAGATCCCCATATATTTTTCGGCCTCCGGTCCAACGTATTTGTTGATCAATTCAGGAAACTTGTTATCAACACTTTTATAATTTGCATTTGGCTTTAGAAGAAGGTAGGTGCTGAAACTATTGTTCATCCAGATGGGGTTGTTCGCTCTGGGATTTGTCATAAAAGATGTGAGCATACTGGCTTCAAAATGGGAGTTTCCCGGCACATCGCCCATAACACCGGTAACGATATATCTTACTGTATCTGAACCGATTTTAACAGCTTTATCAATAGGATTCTCATTCCCGAAAATCTTTTTTGAAGTTGACTCGGCTAATACCACTCTGTGCGGAGCATTCAGTAGATTTTTCGGATCACCCCTTAACACCGGTATTGAAAAGATATTAAAGAATGATGAATCAGCTTCAATTATATGATCATCCGTAAAAGCCTGATTTTTATATTCAACTACCGATGGGCCTTCTTTTGTCATCCTGCAATAATCTTCAATTTCAGGAAATTCCCTTAAAAGCGTAGGGCCCATTATAGAAGGTGATGTAGCATATGTTATTTCCTGACCACTTATCTTTCCGTTAAGTATGGTTCTGAAAATCCTGTCCTTTTTAGTATTATACTTATCATAACTTGACTCATTGATCACATATAAAGCAATAAGCAGGCTACAGGTGATACCAATAGATAAGCCAAGAACATTGATGATAATGTAAGCACGCTGTCTTTTAAATGACCGTAAGCTGTGTGTGAGTAGATTTTTTAACATGTCAGTTTGGTTATTAGAATTACTATAAATCATTTTTTAAAAGAGATCATTGATTATTTAAAATCATGATTTCCTTTAATAGACGAAATATAATTCTGAATGCTGCAACCGGAATAATAAACAATTCTGTGTGCCTTGATTAAAGCCTGATCATTACATCTGGGGCCCGTTTCCAACATGCATTTTACCTTTGAAGTAGCGGAGTTTTAATTCTGAAGATCTATCAAGGAACTCCTCAATACCGGAATTTTTAATGGTACAAAGATTGAAAACTTTCAAATTATGGGGAAGAATATCGGCTCTGTCGGCAGCAGGATGCAGTTTTCTGCATGGAAACTCATCACATTCGAAACAATAGGTTATGTTTCTGCCTGAAAAACAAGTATATGTTTTACATTTTTCCTTGATTACCGGACACATTCCTGCTATATTCCTGCAACCTTTGCAGGGAATGCTCTCTTTCGGAATTCCCCTTTCAATCAGACGATCATAAAGCGGTGAGTTCTCAACGCAGATATACATTTCGCATATAGCGCAGTCCATACCACATGGAGCTACCAGGTCGGCTCTTTCTTGTGTAAACATATTTTCCCCATTAAAGGGTCAAATATTAAAAAAAAAATTTGATTTAAAAAGGAGAAATGCAGGAATGTCTAATATCTATATGAATACAAGGAAGATTATTTTAGGCTGTCCTTTTTGCTATTTATCATCTGCTATCCGAAGCCGCCATGTTGCCTGAATCTTGCCTCCATAACGTATATTAATTAACTGTTTGATTGTTGCACTTTTAAGAAAATATTTATTGGTGGAATAACAGGAATTTCATGAACTTCTGATTTGTCAATATCAATTTACGACAAACATTGACAAAAATAAATTGTTTCTTTGCTTATTAAAAAACTTAGCAATGATAGAAATAGTACATTCAATGCAATCGCGAAAGGTTGTAGTGGTAGGTGCAGGAGCTGTCGGGGCAACATATTGCTATGCCCTTGCCCAAAGCGGTCTTGCTGATGAAATTGTATTGACAGATAAGAATGAAGATCTGATGAAAGGCCAGGTACTTGATCTTGTCCATGGACAGACCTTTTTTCCTACGGTAGGCATCCGTTCAGGGACAATTGAGGATTGTGCTGATGCTCAGGTTGTTGTAATTACTGCCGGTGCTGCGCAGAAACCCGGGGAAACCAGACTTCAGCTAATCAAAAAAAATGCTGAAATTACCGGAAGCATTGCTGAAGAGGTGGCTAAGTCTGATTGCAAAGGAGTGATGCTGGTTGTCACTAACCCGGTGGATGTTCTTACTTATGTGGCACTTAAACGATCAGGATGGGATAAAGGGAGGGTAATAGGTTCAGGTACTGTTCTTGACAGCTCAAGATTCAGGCAACTTCTTAGCAAACACTGTGGAGTGGATATACATAACGTTCACGCCTATATTTTGGGTGAACATGGAGACAGTGAGTTCGCAGCATGGTCTATGACAAATATTGCAGGCATTAATATCGACGAGTTTTGTCCGGTTTGCGGAAAGTGCTCCGACTGGAAAATACAGCGACAGATTATAGAACAGCAAGTGCGTGATTCTGCATATCATATTATTAATTATAAGGGCTCAACTCAGTTTGCGGTAGGACTGGCACTTGTAAGGATAACCGGAGCCATACTCAGGAGTCAAAGTACAATTCTCTCCGTCTCCACACTTATTGAATCTGATTTTGGTATAAAAGATGTGTGCCTCAGTGTACCATGCGTTATATCAGATAGTGGAGTAATCAGGATTATTGAGAGTCCGCTTTCTTCCCTTGAACTTTCTTTATTGTCAAACTCTGCAAATATCCTCAGAAAGGCGATTGATTCGATATAAAAACCACCGACAGAGGAGTGATTAGTGCTATGGAAGCAATAGCAGGGAAATTTATTGGTTACTATAAATAAAAACTATATTTCTTGCTGAAATATTACTTACATTTTATATAATAGTTTTTACATTTGAATCATAATTCCAAAACATTTACCATGAAAAAGCATTTCTTTCTCCATTTGATTCCAGTTGTTATAATCATAGCAATTTCATCATGCAGTCAATCGAAAAAAGTACAACCATCTGATGCACTTGCTTCGCACATCGATTCCACAATTAAAGCCGGAGATGATTTCTTCCTTTTTGCCAATGGTAAATGGTTCAGACAAAATCCAATTCCGCCCAGTGAACAGAGCAATGGTATCTGGCAACTGATACAGGATACAATCAGCGCCCAGGTTTTACACGTCTGTGAATCTTCTGCAGCAATGAAAGATGCTGTTAAGGGAAGCAATAAGCAAAAAATCGGAGATTTCTTTTTTACGGGAATGGATAGTGTTGCGCTTAATAAAAAAGGAATTTCAGATTTAAAAAGCGACTTCGACAGGATTGATGATATAAAAGACATCAAAGGGATAATAAAGACTGCATCATACATTCATACAGTTGCCGGTTCTCCGTTATTTGGATTATATGCAACACAGGATGACAAGATAAGCAGCAAGATTGCTATCCTTATTTACCAGGGAGGATTAAGCCTTCCCGATCGTAATTTTTATTTTGATACGGATTCCAGGGCTGTTTCTATCCGTCAGAAATTTATATCTCATCTTGAGAATACATTTAATATCATGGGATACGATCCGGCTAAAGCCAAAACTTCGGCGCAGGAGCTCATGAAACTTGAAACTGAAATTGCCAGATCTTCCCGTAAACGTGAAGATACCCGCGATCCATGGAAGAATTATAACAAGCTGACTATTAAACAACTTGCTGAATCCACGCCGAATATTGACTGGAATATTTTTATGGATGGTATCGGACTTCATAATGTTGACAGCGTGATAGTCGGCCAACCTGAATTTTTAAAATCTCTGAACGGTCACCTAAAATCATACCCGGTTGCTGAATGGAAAGACTATCTGAAATATCATCTTTTAAGAAGTCTGTCAGGTTCAATGGATGATAAAACCTATATTGAATTCTTTAACTTTTATTCTTCTACATTACGAGGAGTCAAAGAGCCCAAGCCAAGGTGGAAAAGGGTGGTTCAACAAACAGATGGTTCACTTGGTGAACTTATTGGTCAGGTTTATGTAGATGAGTACTTGCCTAAAGGTACAAAAGAAAAACTGGTTAAGATCGGGAATGACATCAAATCTATTTTTGCTGAACGGATAAAAGCCCTCGACTGGATGAGCAGTGCTACAAAAGAAAAAGCTTTGAATAAACTCTCTTCAGTGATAATGAAAGTAGGCTATCCTGACAAATGGAAAGATCTCAGCACTATGCAAATCGACCGCAGTTCGTATGTGAAAAATGTTATGAGCGCCAATAAATGGGAGACCAATTATATGATTTCGAAATATGGGAAGCCCGTTGACCGCACAGAATGGGGAATGGAACCACAAACATATAATGCATATTATAATCCGTCAAACAACGAGATATGCATCCCGGGATGTAATATTATTGTTCCTGGCTATGAAGGGAAAATGGCTGATGATGCGCTTCTTTATTCCATTATAGGAGCCACTTTCGGACATGAAATAACTCACGGCTTTGACGATCAGGGAAGCAAATACAATGCTATCGGAAACCTTCAGAACTGGTGGACACCGGAAGACAGCATCAAGTTTTATACTAAGACGAAGATGATCGTCAAACAATTCAATAATTATATTGCAGTTGACAGTCTTCATATTAATGGTGAACTTACACAGGGAGAAAATATCGCCGATCTTGGTGGAACAATTATGGCTTATGAAGCTTTTAAGAAAACAGATCAGTTTAAAAATAATTCCATTATAGCAGGACTAAATCCTGCCCAACGCTTTTTCCTTGGATATGCTCTTGCCTGGATGGTGAATGAACGTCCTGAAACTGTGGCTAACCAGGTGAAAAGCAACGAACATTCTCCCGCAAAATTCCGTGTAAACGGACCATTATCAAATATGCCGGAATTCTATCAGGCTTTTGGAGTAAAACAAGGTAACGCTCTATGGGTTCCCGATAGTCTTGCAGTTAAAATATGGTGAGTCATTAGGTTATATATTAATTACTCTGTTTCATAAAGCCGAAGCTTGTTTCTCAGGGCTCTAATTTCATCCTGCATTGAGCCTATCCGCTGCAATAAATAACTGATGGTCTCAATGCCTTCAAGATTTATATCCAGATCATAATATAAACGTACAAATTTCTCCAGTTGCTGAAGCTTGTCAGTTTCAATAAAATCTGATTCTTTTATTGTGGTAATCTCTATCAATCCGCTTCGTTGAAGTGAACTTATAAAAGAGATTTCAATATTATGACTTGTACAAAATTCATCTATAGCTACCAGATATTCTGTTTTCATTATTCTCTTTATTAAATTATAATTCAGCTAGTTGACTAAATAGTTTTTTTTGCTTTTCCGATAGATTTGTCGGTATTTTAATGACATAAGTCACATATAAATCTCCATAATGACCTTCATTTTTATAAACAGGGAATCCTTTATCTTTCAACTTTACTTTACTGCCATTCTGCGTTTCGGCTTTTACTTTGAGCTTTACCTTCCCGCTTAATGTATCAATTGTAATTTCTCCGCCAAGCACAGCTATGAATAAATCCAGATCAACAGTAGTAAATAAATCATTTCCTGAACGTTTAAAATCCGGATGATTAGCAATTGAGAATGTAATATACAAATCCCCGTCGGGCCCTCCGTTTATTCCTTTTCCACCATGACCTGCTATTTTGATTGTCTGGCCATTTTCTATTCCGGCGGGTATGTTAATTCTTATTTTTTCACCATTTACATTCAATGTCCGTTTGTGCGTTTTAAAAGCGTCAGTAAGCTCAAGCTGCAATTCCGTCGTGAAATCTTCTCCCCTATATTTAACCTGACGGCCACGTCCGGCGCCTCTTGCTCCTCCAAACATAGATTCAAAAAAATCAGAGAAATCAGCTTCATTTGATGACCCGCTATATCTTTTTTCGCTTGAATTTGAGTATTGCTGCTGATACTGATTTTGTTTTTCGAATTGTTCAGAATGTTGCCAATCCTTTCCATACTTGTCGTACTTTTTACGCTTTTCCGGATCGCTAAGCACTTCATTTGCCTCATTGATCTCCTGAAATTTCTTTTTGGCATCTTTATCATTGGGATTCAGATCGGGGTGATACTTTCGTGCTAACTTCCGGTATGCACTTTTAATATCTTTCGACGTTGCTGTCTTATCAAGACCTAATAACTTGTAATAATCTACGAAATCCATATCTCTTTTAAATTGTATTGATCAGTTTTATAAATCGGGTAACCTGCTTATCCTCTTTCGTCTGCATAAAGGGACGCCCAAATGCAATATGATAATTAAAGGCCTAAGATCCATTTCCAGTTTTGATTTTATGATAATGATATGTTTTTGGCTATAGGTTTGTTAAGAAGCATTAAGGATGTATTTATCGTCTGACTACTATATAGCCGGTTGCAGATATTCCATTCTCAATTTTGAGAACAAAAAAGTAAGTATCATCCTGCAATGCTTTTCCTTTATAATCTACTCCATTCCATGAATTATCATAATTTGAATTCTTATATACCTGAACTCCTCTCCTGTCAAAAATTACTAATTCTATCTTGCCTTCTTTATCAGATCTTTTTATTACAAAATAATCGTTCTTACCATCCATATTAGGAGTAATTAAAGTTGGCATAGCCAGATTACTAACATTTATCATGATTGTATCTGAAGCAGTAGGACAGACGCCATTAGATACAGTCCACAGCAACATGTCTTTTCCTAATGAAAGCCCGTTCACAATGGTCTTTGATGCGGATGGATCAACAAACTCGGCAGCACCTGAAATCAGCGACCAAATACCTGTTTCATAATCATTTGCCAGCAGAGCATCCATAGTTGTTTCAGACTTGTTTGACAAGAGCTGGTCAGGTCCTGCATTTGCAACAGGAATACTATATACAGTAACTGTGACAGATTTAATCGAAAAAAAACCATCGCCAGTGGTGCCTTTGATATAATATATACCCTCAGTAGCTGCAGATGGGGAATTATACGCTGAAGTTGCAGCAATATTGGTCCAGTATGTGTAAGTTAAATTTAAGGTTGATCCAGCCACTATTAATGGATTTGTAAGATCAACAGTGGATGGAAAGCAAACTGGCGCTGGATTATTAATAACAATGGTGGGCACTCCTGTTGATGTAAAAATGCCGAAATTTGCTGAAGGGGCAGAGACACAGCCGGCTGAACTTGTGACAGTTAAACTATATGTTCCGCCAGCAAGACCTGAAATTGTTGTTGTTGTTCCGCTACCTGTAGTGGTAATACTGCCTGGAGTCATTATTAATGTCCATGTTCCCGTTGCCGGCAACCCATCCAGTTCTACACTTCCAGTTGGAATATCATTGGTTGGCTGGATGATTGTACCAATCAAAGGAGGAGAAGGGATTAACGGCTGAGCGGGAATATTTACATTGGCAGAAAGCGCGGATACACAACCAAAAGTACTCGTCAATGAATAATTATATATACCGGCGGAGAGACCCGAAATGGTTATGCTTGGACCAGTACCATTTGTGGCAATAGCACCCGGATAACGGGTAAGTGCCCATGTACCAGTGGCAGGCAACCCACTTAAAATCACACTTCCTGTTGACAAGGAGCATGTTGGGGCTGTAATGGCGCCAACAACAGGAGCTGAGGGGATTACAGGTTGAGTAGATACTTCAATATTTCCTGATGCAAGAGAAGTGCATCCGGCTGAATTGGTTACAGTATATGTATATGTGCCTGCTGTCAGATTGGTAATAGTAGCACTTGCTCCAGTCCCCGTTGTAGTTACAGCTCCAGGGGAACGGATCAGAGTCCATGTCCCTGTTGATGGTAAACCGGTCAAATTCACACTCCCAGTCGAAACTGAACATGTTGGCTGAGTAATCGTTCCTATGATCGGTGTACCTGGCAGAGATAGCGGAGGATTAATAACTGTATTTGCCGATGCAACTGAAGTGCATCCTATCGAGTTTGCAACAGTAAAAGTGTAAGTACCAAAAGCCAGACCAGAAATTGTTGAACTGCTTCCTGAACCAGTAGTAATAACTCCACCAGGCGTACGGGTCACAGTCCAGGAACCTGCAAGTGGCAGACCATTTAATATAACACTGCCTGTTAAAGAAGAACATGTTGGTTGTGTAATAACGCCTATTAAAGGAGCTGTTGGACTTGCATTTGCTGTTAGCACATATGTGTCACTTGCAGCCAGACAAGGTAATCCCAATGGGTTATCAGTTGTTATAGTAATTATAACCTTACTACCTAAATCCCCGTCTGAAGGAGTATAGGTAAAATCGAACGGCTGTATACTTGTTGATGGCGGACTCACTGTACCGGTTCCGTTTGTGGTAATTGTTACGCTCGTTGCACTGCCTCCAAATGTATTGCCACTTACCTTAAAAGACGTTTTTCCACACGAGCTGCCGTTGTTGCTGCTTAATGTCACGGTTGGCGGATTTGAGCATGTGCAAGCTACCAGAAAGCTACTACCGGTAGTAATGCAACCCGATGAATTTCGTACTGAAATAGTATGATTTCCATCAGCCACGTTGAGAAATGACCTACCTGACTGATAGACCCCCGCATCAAGTCTGTACTGAAGACCTGTCCCGAGTGGTGCCGTTACTGTTATATCTGCTTTGCCGGGACCCAGAGAGCAATCTACTGTCTGTGTAGGGGTTGCCGGGAACACAGGTTGAGAAGAGATAACCACATTTGCTGACTCTGGGGATGTACAGCCACCATCATTTGTAACATTAAAGGTAAATGTTCCGCTAGGGATACCCGATATTGTTGTACTTGTTCCTGTTCCTTCATTAGTTACTTGTCCGGGTGTCCGGGTGACAATCCATGTTCCGGTTGATGGAAGGCCATTTAAAATCACACTTCCTGTGGGCAATGCGCATGTAGGCTGGGTTATTGTTCCTACAACAGGTGCAGTAGCCTTGGCGCTTACTGTCAAAGTATAGATAGCTTGTGCTGCTGCACATGGTAGTCCTAAAGGATTATCTGTGGTAACAGTTATTGTAATATCTTTCCCGACATCCGAGTTTCTTGGTGTATATCTAAATGAAAATGGGGAAGCGTTTGATGAAACAGGAGTAACTGAACCAGCACCATCTTCAGTTATATTAACCCTCGTTGCGCTTCCGCCAAAAGTGTTCCCATCCACGGTTATTGTCGTTGTACCACATGTGGTGCCACTTATGCTGCTAAGAGTAACTGTTGGACTATTTGAACATTGTCCTGATAAGTTTATTGAAATCAATAAAAAAACAGAAACCAAAAAATAAGCTCTGGTCATTTAATATATAACTAAGATCATCTGTAAGTTAAAACAATTTCGTGGTATAAAGGTTTAACAATGCCATAAAATTAAAACTTAGCCTCGATTTTCAATAAATAGAACTGTTCCAGAAATAGAAATTAAAAACCCGAATGCCACTTGTCCTTTTACAAATTCAGACTTCAGTGGTCAATTCGGGTTAATTCTTCTTCCTGGTCAGGATTTTAAATAAAGTGTCTAAAGTATTTAGTATTACACCTGATCCGATATTACATTTAACAAGATAATTTTAGCAGACGTGGCTTTTGCCACTATAAACCCACTATATAATTAATAGACAAACGCAATGTTGCTGTTTTTAGTTATAGGATAGCCTGCTGCATTATATGTATATGCTGTTTCGGTAACCTGAACATTATCAGATCCCTGATCAGTTGTTAAGTGTATAGTGTAGGTTTCTTTAATGATATTATTCAGGTTAGTATTAATTCCTGGTAGCATCAGTTTGCTGGCAGCTTTATAAGGATTATTCTTACTATCGAAATCGTACTGCGTAGATGTGATCAATTGGGCAGCTCCTGTTGATGTAAGATTATATAAAACTTCTTTGATCAGATTTCCCTTTGTGTCATAAGTATAATCAATATAGCCTGTAGCTGCGTTATCCCAGGACATTGTTTGTCTGCTTATCTTATTGTTGGCATCATATGTGAAATCCGAATATTCAGTGCTTGTAGATTGTGGTCGGGTAAATGTGGTTTTAGTCAGCTGCCCTCTATCATTATATGAGTAGGCCATGCTACCAGCATTCACACCGTTTTCAGGAGTAACCCATACTGTACTGCTGATAGCAGCCTGATAAACCTGAGGATCACTACTCAAAACATTGTCATTCCCATAAAAATCGGAGGAAGTCAATTGACCGTTGCTATTATAATTGTTCATTATGAGATCGAATTTGCTTTTATCTTCACTTATCAGATTTGAGTCATTATATACGTATTCATTAATAGCCTGATTATTAAGCATGACTTTACTCAGTAATGGGATACCAGTACTAGTAGTTTTCCCTGAATTCAGTCCATTTGATAAATCTTCTTTTTTGCATGAACCGAGTATTGCAACAAAAAGCAGACAGTAAGTAATTATTTTAAGTTTCATAGTTTCTAATTTTAATTAATAGTTCTACATAATATTATCCCACATTGTCAGTTATTACTTCTATTGAACAGTATTTAAAAGTTTTTTTAAGTATTTCTTCAACCACATCTAAAGACAGACACTCATTTTCTTCGCTGGTGTTTCTGTAATTCAAAACGGGCAATTAAAATTTATATTGTACAAAAAATAAAAAAAAATAATTTTAGTGTAATAAAAGAACATATATGACGTTTAATATACTGTGTTAGTCAAATTATTTTATCTATTAATCAAAAATAAGTACAAATGAAAAATACACTAATTATAGTTTTTTTATTAATCACGGTTGCAGTCAATGCGGCTACTTATTATGTCGCACCTGGCGGCAGTGATTCAAATCCGGGTACATTGAGCCAGCCGTTTTTTACATTAAATAAAGCCTGGTCGGTTGTTTCTGCAGGTGATATGATCTATATGCG